>Ga0155781_101_pt1 | contig 162520 bp, 180 predicted proteins | sample RifCSPlowO2_01_FD_107435 | JGI IMG/M metagenome (GOLD analysis project Ga0155781, IMG submission 107435) | Candidatus Wolfebacteria bacterium RIFCSPLOWO2_01_FULL_45_19
AGGCGGGAGGATTCGAACCTCCGATACCTTGCGGTATACCATCTTTCCAAGATGGCGCACTAGGCCGCTATGCGACGCCTCCGTGCAAAAAAATTTAAATTATCGAGGATCCTCGATTTTCATCAAAATACCATTTTACGAAAATCGGGACAAGCAGGCGCACTAGACCGCTATGCGACCCCTCCGTCATCCGATAATTGTGCCCCGAAATTTATCTCCGCGCAATAGATTTTCAAAATTTTTCAGATTCTTGCCGTTAATAACAATCGCTTTAATTCCTTTTTCTTGCGCCAGTTTGGCGCCTACCGGGTCAACCGGCGCGTGCGCGCCGGGAACCCATTTACGCGGAATCATTCTGCGATAATGCGCCCAGCTTAATTTCTTGAACGGCTTGGCGTCCATTACTTTTTTACCTCTCTTGGTGTTGGGGTCTTTATCATAGACATAAGCCGGCTTGCCGGCGATTATAATTTCCGAAACTTTAAAATCAACAGCCAAAGCCGCGGCGATGTAATCCGTGGACCAGCCGGGTCGCCAACCGGAAGCGATAGTAATCGGGTATCGCAATTTTTTTATTCTGCCACGCTCGTCTATAACAACTTGGTCAGCTGTTTCCCTAAAAATCGTCCGCAAAAGATGCGCGTTGGAACGGGTGGCGTGGATGCCAAGCCAGTCCTTATCGTAGTTGGTTAGTTTGGTAATTTTTGAAGCCGCATGCTGGTAGATGCGGCTCAATCGTCCGCCTCCGGCAACTATTATGATGAATTTTCTGTTTCTGCCAGTGGAACGCTTGATGAATTTTCTAAATTTCTTAAGAAAACGAAAATCGATATTGTCGGGATACATTATTGACCCCCCGAGAGCGATAATAATGGCTTTGTCGAATCGGTAATTCATCAAATGCTCATTTTTATCAGCGCTTTAACCCTATCCTCAACTGGCGGGTGTGTCATAAACAATTTATGCAACCACGAGGTTTTCTTTTTGCCCTTGAACGGGTCGTCCAGCCATAAATGCGCTGTTGCGTTTTGCGCCGCACGCATCGGCGTCGGGTCTGAAGATATTTTAACAAGCGCATTCGCCAATCCTTCGGGATAACGGGTCAGCAAAACGCCGGAGGCATCCGCCAACAATTCCCTCTTCCTTGAAATGGCGAGCTGAACAAGCGCCGCGGATATCGGCGCCAAAACGGCGAAAGCGATGCCGATAAGCATAAAAACCGCGTGTCCGCCGCCGTTTCTATTGCGGCCGCCGAACATAGCTCCCCAAAAAAGCGAGCGCATAAACATATCCGAAAGGATAGCGATAAAACCAACCAAAACAACGGCGACGGTTGAAACAAGCATATCGCGGTTGCCGATATGCGAAAGCTCGTGCGCGATTACGCCTTCAAGTTCCGAGCGGTTAAGGCGTTCCATTAATCCGCGCGTAACGGCGACCACGGCGTGCTTTGGGTCGCGACCGGTGGCAAAAGCGTTCGGCGCGGCCTCGTCAACAAAATATAATTTCGGCATCGGTAAACCGGCAGTGATGACCAAATTTTCAACGATGTTATAAAGTTCGGGATTGTCTCTTTTCTCAACCGGCTTGGCGCGGGTCATCCGCAAAACAATTTTGTCCGAATACCAATAACTGATAAAGCTCATCACCACGCTGAAAATAACCGCGATATAGAGAATAATCGGCGAATCGTAGAGAAATCCGAAAATCCAGCCGATGCCGATAACTAACACAAAAAAGGCCGTAAATAACAGCCATGTTTTGCGGATATTTCTTGAACGTTCCTTATACATTTTTAGAACCTGACCTGAATCGGTTCGCGTTCAAGCTCTTCTTTTGTTTCAAAAAACGGCTTTTTTTCAAATTTGAACGGACCGGCGATTAAATTATACGGAAACGTTTCTATTTTTGTGTTGAGGTCGCGGACTTGGCCGTTGTAAAATCTGCGCGCGGCCTGGATTTTATTTTCGGTATCGGCGAGCTCTCTTTGCAAATCCAAAAAATTGGCGTTGGCTTTAAGATCGGGATAATTTTCCGATACGGCAAAAAGCGTTTTAAGCGTCGCGCTGAGCATATTTTCGGCTTCGGCTTTATCTTTCAAATCTCCGGAGCCCATCGCTCGCGTCCGCGCCTTAGTCACCTCTTCCAATGTTCCACGCTCGTGCTTAACATATCCCTTCACCGCTTCAATAATATTCGGGATTAAATCGTAGCGGCGCTTTAACTGAACTTCTATGTCCGACCACGCTTCTTTTACCCGATATCTCAAACGGACAAAAGAATTGTAGGCAAGAATAACCCACAGAACTACCAAAACTATTAAACCAGCAAAAATATATAATGTAATCATACTTATTATCATAACATATCATAAAGATAACGCAATAAAAAATGGGCAATAGCCCATTTTTTTATTTTACGCCGGCAAAAAGTTTCGCTGGAATTACCGGATGCGGATCGTATCCTTCAAGTTCAAAATCATCGTGTTCCAATTTTTCAAGATCGGTAAGCAACTGCAAATTTTTCTTTATAACCAATTTCGGCAACGGGCGCGGTTCACGGCCAAGCTGAATATCAACGGCTTCAATTAAGATTCTTGTTTTAGATTAAACTAAAAAACCGCTTCTGCGCAAGTTGAAAAGCGGTTTTTTATTGGTATTCACCTTACATCCCCGGCATTCCCATTCCACCTCCCATCTGCATTCCTCCAGCAGAAGGATTCTTTTCCGGAATGTCGGTTATCGCGGCGCCAATGGTCAAATAAGTGGCGGCAACCGAAACGGCGTTGAGAAACGCGGTTTTTGTAACTTTCAACGGGTCAATAATCCCCGCTTCTTTCAGATTGCCGATGTCATTGCTTACGGCATTAAAACCAAGCCAGTGGTTTTTTTCTTGAAGTTTTTTCTCTTTAAGCTGGCCGATTATTTCTTCCGGCGCTTCGCCGCTGTTAAGAATAATGGAAGTAAGAGGCGCGTTCAGAGCCTTACCGAGTATCGCGGCCGCGGCGTAGGACACCGGCGCTTCGTGTTTTTTAGGCAAAACATGACGCAAAGAAACATTGAAAAGCGCTATACCTCCGCCGGGCACAATGCCCTCTTCCATCGCGGCTCGCGTTGCCGCAACTGCGTCTTCAACGCGTTGTTTCAATTCTTTCTGCGCCGACTCAGTCGGAGCGCCGACTTTAATAACCGCGACACCGCCGGAAAGCTTGCCTAATCGCTCTTGAAGTTTCTCTTTGTCAAATTCGGAATCGGTGGTTTTAACCTGTGCTTTAAGCTGGGCAACTCTATCCTCTATGGATTTCTTATCACCTTTTCCTCCGACAATCGTAGAGTTGTCTTTGTTCGCGATTACGCGATGCGCGTGCCCCAAATCAGAAAGTTCGGTATTTTCAAGTTTTTTTCCGATATCTTCCGAAATAAACGTCGCACCCGTGACAACGGCGATATCTTCGAGCATCTCTTTTTTTCTATCGCCGAATCCCGGCGCTTTCATCGCAAGCACGCTGAACACGCCTCGGAGTTTGTTAACAACCAAAGTCGCGAGCGCTTCACCCTCAACTTCATCCGCGATTATAACCAGTTCCTTTTTACCGCTCTGGACTATTTTTTCCAAAATCTGGAGGATGTCCTGAATTGAAGAAATTTTCTTGTCGGTAACAAGAATATACGGGTCTTCAAGCGCCGCTTCCATTCTTTCCTGATTGGTAATCATGTATGGAGAAACATAACCGCGGTCAAATTGCATGCCTTCAACCATTTCATGGGAATTACCTACTGTGTTTGAGTCCTCTATCGTAACCACGCCCTCCTTTCCGATTTTGCCCATAACTTCGGATATGAGAGCGCCGATATTTTTGTCTTTAGCGGAAAGAGTGGCAACTTCATGAATTTTTTTGTTGTCGTTGATTACTTCGCGCTGTTTTTCAAGCTCGCCCACTACAAATTCACCGGAAGCTCTCAATTCTTCTGCAAGCTGAATGACATTAAAACCTTCGTTGCGAATGGCTTCTTCGCCGGCTTCAATCATGGCGTGCGCGAGAACAACCGCGGTGGTCGTGCCGTCACCGACATTATCGTTTGTTTTTTCGGCGGCCTGCTTTATAAAGTCGGCGCCGAGATTTTCCCACTTGTCTTCAAGTTCAATTTCTTTAGCAACGGTTACGCCGTCAAAAGTAACCTGCGGCGCGCCATATCCCTTTTCAATTACGGCAGCTCTACCACGCGGACCTAAAGTCATCCGCACCGCCGCTGCAAGTTTGTCTATCCCTCTTTTTAACGCCGTCCTGGCGTTTTCGTTAAAATAAATTTGTTTAGCCATTATTCTAAAATCGCAAGAATATCATCTTCGTCGCCGACAAGATATTTCTTGCCGTCAACTTCAACTTCGTCCGGTCCATATTTTTTGAAAAGCGCCGTGTCGCCGACCTTAACCGACATCGGAACGCGCTCTCCCTTATCATTGAATTTGCCGGGACCGACTGCTACAACCTTGCCCTTGATGGGCTTTTCCTTCTCCGCCGTGTCGGGGATAACAATCCCGGACTTGGTTATTTTTTCTTCCTCAACCGGCTCAAGAAAGAGATGGTTGGAAAGTGGTTTTAGTCTCATGATGTGTAATTATATAGAAAGAAAACCGGCTATGTCAACCCCCACATCTAATCTGGATCTTTATTCAAAAAAATCAACCCCGCGAATGCGGGATTTTATTCAGGATTAGGCGTGGAGGTCAAGACCGGTTGCGGTCACCTTCGCGGACCTTGTCACGCCGAAGGTCCGCTTCGGCGGACCGAAGGCGGATATCTCGGTAGTATCGCAATATGAGCGCTCTGATGCGGCTTGAGATGTGCCTCTCGTCATGATTGCGCCTGACCGCAATAACCGTAATATAATGATATCTTTTGATATGCTGGCGCGCTCCACCTGAAGATGATTTGACCTGTAAAGGAAACGCCATGCGCGAACGAAGAAATATTAAAAAATCAGTATGAAGAACATCCAATTCGCCGTTTTTACTACTGTGATGATAAGACACAACTTCGTCCCATTCTCTTGTTAAAATCTGTAGCGCTCTATCCACTTTAAGTTCGGTCTCGTCTCCGTTTGCGCGATTCTTCTTGGACACACCCGCCTCCGTCGCGAAAGATTAAACAGCTAACTTAAAGAATACCATATTTCAATACGCTTTGTATCGGGATGAAATTCAAGCTCCCGGTCACTATAAATTATTCTCGGCTTGTATCCCGGAGCGTCGCTCTTCAAACTTCGTTCTATTCTTCTCACTTGTATTTTTTTCAAAAACCTCTCAATGGCATCGCCGAACTTACCCGAAAAAATTTCCTCAAAAAATATTTTGAGTCGGCTTGAACTTTTATGAAGATGCCTCAGATCATCGCGGTATTTTTTTTCTTCTTCCAGCCAATCGCCGTTTACCGCGAAAAATTCGTTTATTCTTACCGGATCGCCGAATACCGGAACAAGATTAAAATAAAGATTTTTCCAGTAGACATTATGCGGCGGAGAGAGGCGATAAGACGCCGGAATTACGAAATGATTTAAACATACCTTATCGGCGGCGGTTTCGTCGTGGCTAAGTCGTTTGCGCCTCCAGCCAAGCAATCCGAAAGCCGCCGCGCAAAAAAACCGCGCCGTAAAAATTCTGCCGCTTCTCGCCGCGACTATGACGTCAAAATCGGATTCTTTTCGTATGTTGCCATAAGCAAGCGACCCGGCCGCCAAAACAAAATCTACAAAAGGTATATGGCGAAATGGCCAAGCTCGTTTAAGAAACTTTTCCCATTTTTTGTCGTAAAGCACCTGCTGACGCCTTTTTTTGATTTCATCACTCATTTTCTTCAACCAATTCCGGCTTTCCAAGCACCACCGGTTCAACGCCAATGGCTTCACCGCTTATCCTCAAAACATCTTTGTCTACCTTCCCGAATTCTTTATAAGCATTGTTATACATGCTTACGGTAGTTCCCAAATTTTTACCGAGCTTCTGCATATAACCGTCATAAGACGAAAGATGTCGTCCGAGATTTTCCACATGTTTTTTTATCTCCTCGGCCTGTTTGGAAATTTTCTGATTCTTCAATCCCTGTAACACCGTTTGCAGATAAGCGAGGAAAGATGTCGGCGATACTACTATAACGTGCTTCTGGATGGCGTATTGATTTAAGCTCTTGGCTTCTTCGCCAAGCGAACCGACTTTATTAATAAGCAAATCATAATATACCGCTTCCGAAGGTATGAACATGAAAGCAAAATCCATCGTGTTTTCGTGCGGCTTAACATATTTTGAAGTTTCATCTATGCGGGTTTTCAGATCGGAAATAAACGCGGTTTCATATTTTTTCTTTTCTGCGGCATCGTGGGCTTCAATAAAACGATTATAATTTTCCAAGCTGAATTTAGAATCAACGGGTATCACGCGCTTATTCCAAAATACGGCCGCGTCTACAATTACTCCGTCAGAAAACTTATATTGCATCTGAAAATCCCCGGGTGACAAAACATTCTCAAGAACGGTTTGCAGATAATATTCCCCGAGAATGCCGCGCTGTTTCGGATTTTTCAAAATATCCTGAAGATTCTTGAGCTGGTCCGCGAAACTAACCACCTGCTTGTTGGTTTCGTCTAATTTAGTTAAGCGCTCCGTAACATCCCGGATTATCTTCGCGCTCTCTCCGAACTGCCGCTGGATTACGCGGGTGGATTCGCCCAATTTGGAATCCAAAGTCCTGACAACTTCATTGATCTGATTTTGAATAAGAAGCATGGATTTATCGTCTTTATGCTCTCCGCGCCCGCTCAAAAGCCGATAAATTAGCCAAAGCCCTCCGGCCAGAAGAATAAAAATTGCAATTAACAAGTATAGTTCCATATTACTATTATGGCCTTTTTAAAACTTATTTCAACAAAAAGTTCCGCCCCCTTTCAGGGGCGGAACGAAAATCGGAGTCGACTCTTCCGAGTCGATATCATCGTTCGGAAGAATCGGCTATCACCTAGCAAGCTCATTGTAGCATAAGCTATTTTAAAAAAGCAAGCCCATCACTTGAAAACTATGAATTTGTAGCCCCAAAAATTCCAGACCATAGAGAAAACTCCAGCAATCACAGCCCCGACATTCGCCCACATCGCCGGTCCTATTTCTCCAATCGGCCCCATCGCGTTAACCACCAACGACGCTATGCCGACGTTAATTCCAAATCCTATCACGCCTACAAGAAAATATTTCCCATATTCTTTAATGTTCAGGGCGCCGTTAAATGAAAATGTCCAATACTTGTTCCAAAAAAAACCGTTGGTGTTTGCCAGTATAAAAGAAATACCCTTAAAAAAACTGAAATGAATTCCGGTCGCTGTCCCAGTTAAAAAAATCAAAATGTTCAAAATCCCAAAATCAAGCGCCGCGCCAAGGGAACCGACAGCTCCAAATTTAGAAAACTGCCAAACAAGAAAAGTTTTCCTTCCGAAGTAATCCGCTACTCTAAGCGCAATGTTGCTAAATATTACGAAAAAAAGAATCAAAGCGGTCACGTTCACGGCGCTAAACGTCCAAAACGGCACTTGTACGTTCTTCAAAATCGGCAGGAGAAACAGCGCGAAAAAAAATCCGATAATTGAAACGAGAAAATAATCTTTTTTAGACCCTACCATATTTAATGAAGCAGTTTCCCCATATTTTCCTAAATTCTTTCGCGTTTAAACTGGCTCCGCCCACAAGCGCTCCGTCTATTTCCGGACGCTTAAAAAATCCCGCGGAGTTTTTGGCGGTGACTGAACCTCCGTACAATACTTTGACAGCTTTAAGCTTTAAGCTTTTAGCTTTTAAAAGCTTTTTTATATACGAAATCATTTCGGCGGCAGTTTTGGGATTGTCCGGAGTGCCGGTGCCGATTGCCCAAACGGGTTCGTAAGCAATAATTAGCTTTGAGCTTTTAGCTTTGAGCTTTAAGAGGCCCGCCAAATCTTTTTCCAGTTGGTTTTTGACATAATTTTTCGTTCTGGTCATTGGTCGACTGGGTTCGCCGACGCAGAGAACGACTTTCAAACCAGCTTTCAGCGCGGCGATAACTTTTTTATTAATCATCTCGTCTGTCTCGCCCAAAGCACGGCGTTCGGAATGTCCGACAATCACGAATTTTACGCCGAGATTTTTAAGCATCACCGGTGAAATCTCGCCGGTGACGGCGCGCGGCTCAGACAAAGACACGTCTTGAGCTCCCAAATGCGCGTTTCTCAAGGCCTTGCCGGCACTTTCCAAATAAACAAACGGTGGCGCGACAACAACGCCGCTCAAATCCTCCGCTCGCGCCAAACGCACCGCCTCTCTCAGAGTTTCTGGATTCATCTTCCAGTTCGCAATTAAAAGCTTATTCATAAATCTTAAATCTTAAATTCTAGATTCTATTTTCTTAATATTTTCGCCGCTTCATCCGGATTAACCATGTTAATCTCAATTCCGGTGCCAAGTTCAAATCCTGCCGAGATTTTGATTTTTGGAACAACTTCCATATGCCAATGATAATGGTCATATTTGTTTTTATCCTGTACCGGCGCGGTGTGAATAAAAAAATTATAATCCGGATCAGCCAAATTATTTTCCACTCTTTTCAGCGACGTTTGTAGACAATCCACAACGCCTTTTAAATCTTCGTCCAAAGTGTTCTCAAAATAAGGCAGGTGCTTCTTGGGAAAAATACGAATTTCAAACGGCTCGCGAGAAACAAACGGCGCGAAAGCAACGGCGCTGTCATTTTCGTAAATAATTCTCTCTTTCTCCTTCAACTCAAATTCTATCATAACGCAATGCACGCATTTTTTGTTCGCTTGGAAATAATCCAAAGAACCGCTCAATGAATGTTGTACGTCAGGAGGAACAACGGGAATGGCTATAATTTGATAATGAGGATGATATATGGAAGCGCCCGCGGTAGGACCCCAATTGTGAAAAATGGAAACGTAAGCGATATATTTGTCGTCAAGAAGCATCATGTAGCGATCGCGAAATGCGCGAAAAACAAGTTCGGCGTGTGAAACGGTTAAATTTGGGAAATTTTTGTCGTGGTCGCGAGTTGTAACAACATCATGATATCCGACTCCCGGCAAAATATGATACGGTCCATGTTTCGCGGGAACGGCTACGATGCGTTCATGGCTGACAGCTGGATATTTATTGGGAATAATCGCCAATTCCCATCCGCGCTTATTCTTATAAACCAAAATCGGCTCCTCATTTCCCGGCGCTTGAGGATTTTCAAACGGACAACCGCGCGCGGACGCGCCAACACGCTTGATTTTTTTTTGCTTTTCTATCAAGTCGCTTGGGCGGTTGGCGCGGCCCGGCGCCATCACAATCCAGTCACCTGAAACTATGTCTTGTCGTAGTTCAGAATCCAAAGTATAGATTTAAGATTTATGATTTAGGATTTAAGATTCTTACGTCTTAAATCTTACGTCTTAAATCTTTTTTAATCTATTTTCATAATACCACCTCAAAACATCCTTAGCCATCGGGACAGAAACAAAAGAGCCCTCCGGTACATCCTCTACAATAATAAGAATAGCGATTTGCGGCTCATCAGTGGGGGCGTAGCCGACAAAAATAGCATTTGCTTTAGCACCGCTGTTTGTTTGCGCCGTACCGGTTTTCGCCGCGATGCCGAACGATAAATTCGAAAGCAAATGCGCCGTACCGTATGACTGTTTAACCGCATCTTTCATTCCTTCCCTGACTTCCGTTATGGCATTTCCCCAATCTTGCCGTGAAAGCACTTGCGGTTCGCCCTCAACAAGCCGCGGTTCGTAAAAAGTTCCGCCGTTCGCGATTGCGGCAATGTAATTGAGCAATTGAATTGGCGTAACCAAAAAATCACCTTGCCCGATGCTTACGTTGTATGTATCGCCAATACGCCATATCTCGCCCGTGCGCGATTCTTTATATTCCGGATCAGGAAGCAGTCCCTCCGCTTCTCCAGGCAAATCAATGCCTGTTTTTTTACCAAAACCGAATTTTTCCCACCATTCCTTAAGCTTTACTATGCCCAAACCTTTTATATCTTCAAAACCGCCTCCGGCCGCGTAAAAATATATGTTGCTGGAGCGCGCTATTGCCGAACGCAAGTTTACCCAACCGTGAGGTTTCCAGTCGCGAAAAACGCTCGGCTGTGACGGAAAATAGGGGTTTGGGATTTCAATGAAACCTGCGGAAAAAATATTGGTCTCAGCCGTTACAACCCCCTCAATCAAAGAGGCAAGAGCCACAAGCGGCTTAATGGATGAACCAGGATTGTAAATTCCGGAGACGGCGCGGTTAAAAAACGGTTTGCGCGGGTCCTCTAAAATTTTCTTTCTTTCTTCGCTTCTGTCCGGATAAGAAAAAGCGTTGGCCTCATAATTCGGAAAGCTGAACAAACTTAGGATTTCTCCGTTTTGCGGATTAATGGCGATGCCTACGCCGGAAGAACGTCCGAGCGCGGACAGCGTTTCCTTAAAACGTTGGAAAAAGTATTTTTGAAATTCCGCGTCAATTGTCAATTTAAGAACCGTGCCGTCTTTCGGTTCAACGACCATTTGTTCGCCAAGCCGTTCACCCATCGCGTTTCTATAAATTATAAATCTGCCGCCTTCCCCTCTTAACACACCGTCATATTGCAATTCCAAACCGCCCCTGCCTATCAAGTCATTCGTATAAAGAGAGGGATTTTTGGCGATATCTTCCCGCGAGACCATTCCGACATATCCAAGCACAGAAGAAAAAACCGGGTCGTCTTCATAATTTCTTATATAGTCCTCGCTTATTACAAAAATGGACGGGCTGAAACTTTTTATGCGTATAACTTGTTCGTACGTTATTCCGCGAGCGATAAGAATTTCAGGATTTTTCTCAATATTCGTTTCTTTCAGCAATGATTTGAGTGAATCGCCGTCAATCAACTTCGCCGTCTCAAGAGCGCCAATAATCGCTTCTTGTTCCTCTGAGGAGGCCTTTATAAATTTATGAGTCCGCAAACGCACATTAAATCCGGGAATGTTTTTTACAAGCGGGTTGTCAAAACGGTCAAGAAACAGACCCCGTTGCGCCTCGATTATTCTGACTTCATTTGCGTTGGCTTCGGCGCGCCTGCCGTAAAATTCTCCCTTGACGTAAACAAGATATAAAGAGCGCCCCGCTGCCATTATGGTGGCGGCCACTATTATTAACGCGAGAAGACGCAATGCCGATTCGGAAAGTGGGAGCTCTATCGTTTCCTCGTCTTTCGCGACTATCGCATCTTCAAGGTTCGGAGGAGGACTATTTTTTCTTCGCCAAAACATTAATTTTGAAATTCTTTACAACGAAAAAGACTGCTAAAGCTATGGCAATATTCATGGCCGCCTCCGTTAAGTACTGATAAAAACCGGGCGGCAAAAAAACAAGAGTCGCGACCGCCGCGGCCGCTACAACGAATATGACGCTACCACGGCGAAAATAGTTCGCCGCAAAAATAAGCGCGGCTCCGGCGGCTATAAACAAAATTATTTCCATTTCAAAAAATGCCTCGGTTTTCAACACAAAAGCGCCAAAAGACAAAAAGCCGGCGTTAACAAAAAAATTCTGGCTGAAAACAACCAGTGCCGCGAAAACCGCGAGAACCCAATTCGGCTTAACTCCCCAGACATTAAAAAATCCATACTGCAAAAAAACCGCCATTAAAATAAGAAAAAGGAAAAAGGCCTCACGTTTCATAATCAATCACGTAAATTACTCGCAATTTATTGAGCGAATACGGAATCTCTATACTCGCGGACTTGAAACTTTCTGCCGGAGTGTCAAATACTTCTCCAACCAAACCGATGGATAGGCCGTATGGAAAACGCGAATCGGCCAAAACAACCGGAGCGCCTTCGAAAATATTTTCATCTTTTCCAATCATGGTCAGCAATGGATGGTTACCGCCTCGTAAAAAAGCGTCTATTTCTTCTGCGCCGATGCGAACCGAGATTTCAAAATCCTGGTCAAAAATAGTCCTGACTGAGCTTGTCTTTTCGGACACTCTGCTCACAAAACCAACAAGCACCTTCTCCCGGGTAACGACCGGCGCCACTTCTTTGATGCCGTCGGCTGTTCCGCCTTGAATTATAAGTTCATTTCGCGTGTTAAACGGATAACTGGAGTAAACGCGAACAGAAATAAATCCCTCGGTCTCGTTCGGGATATAATTTTCTTCCAACGCAAGCCGGCTCTTCAAAACGGTATTTTCTGCCCTGAGTGTTTCCAATTCTTCGGAAACAGCCGAAGAAAAAAAATCGCCCAAACCGATATATAAAGAGCCAAGCGCAACGTTTTTGAGATCAACAGCGAAACTTCCAGCGAAAGCAACGACAAGAAAGATGATTGCTAAAAACGAAAATAAATAATTCTTCATGCTTCATGATATGTCCTTTGGTTGCATGGGCACATTTAGAATATTCTTATAAAATTCAAGCTTCTCTATCGCGACGCCAGTGCCGCGCACAACGCAAGTTAGAGGGTCATCAATCACAACGGTTTTAACACCAAGCTCTTTTTCTATAAGCTGATCCATGCCTCTCAACAAACTGCCGCCGCCGCAAAGATGCACTCCGCTTTTCAGCGTATCGCCTACCAATTCCGGCGGAGTCATTTCTATAACGTCTCGAATGGCGTCTATTATCAAACGGAGAGAACGCGACATCGCCACGCGCGCCTGAGTATTTTTTATGTTAATTTCTCTCGGCAAGCCCGTTGCCATATCCCTGCCCCTGATAAGCATTTCAAGACGTTCGTCTATCGGCGTTGCGGAGCCGACTGTTTTTTTTATTTCCTCTGCCGTTGGCTCGCCTATCGCAAGCTTGAATTCTTCACGAACGAAACGAATCAGATCTTCATTTAATTTTTCTCCCGCGACTTTCAAGCTTAGCGCAGTGACTATTCCCCCAGTCGATATAACCGCGATTTCCGTGGTGCCGCCGCCTATATCAACTATCATGCTCGCGGTTGATTCGTTTATCGGCAAATCCGCGCCAAGCGCCGCGGCAAGCGGCTCTTCAATAATATATGCCCTGGCGGCTCCGGCACCGAGAACGGCGTCTTCCACCGACTTGCGCTCAACTTCGGTCAAATTGATCGGAACGCCTATAACCGCACGGCGATACCTGAAAAAACTGCTTCCAAGCTTTTGAAAAAATTTCTGAAGCATTTCCTGCGCCATATCAAAATCTGATATAACTCCGTTTACCAGCGGCTTAACAACCTCTATATGAGATGGGGTGCGGCCAAGCATTCGACTGGCTTCGTGTCCTATCGCGTGTATCTGACTTGTTTTTGTATTCAGGGCGACCATCGACGGCTCGTTTATGACAATTCCTCTGCCAACTTGATAAATGAGCGAATTAGCGGTTCCAAGGTCAACTCCAAAATCTTGTGAAGCAAATTTTAAAAATTTAGTCATATTTTAACTGATACTACGCCAGTATTATAATAATTTCAATATCTTCTCCAAATTCATCGTCCGCATTTCATCAGAATCACGCCGCTTAACTTCAATCTCATTTTTTGTCTTGTCGCTGATTACCAGCCTGTACGGAATGCCAATCAGGTCGGCGTCGTTGAATTTTTCTCCGGCACTCACGCCTTCGCGGTCGTCATACAATACTTCAACTCCCGCCTTTTGCAATTTGTCATATATTTTCTGCCCTCTGTCTTCTGTTTTCTGTTTTCTATTTATTGAAATCAGATGCGCTTTAAACGGCGCAATGTTCTCCGGCCAGACTATCCCCCTTCCGTCATGAAAAACTTCCACAGCGGTTCCCATCGTGCGACCGAGACCTATGCCGTATGATCCCATAACAACGTATTTTTTTTCGCCTCGCTCATCGGTGAACCGCAAATTAAACGCCTCAGAATATTTAGTGCCTAAAGGAAAAATATTCCCAACTTCAATAGCGCGCTTCTCCATTACCGCGCCTCCACATTTCGGACATTTGTCTCCGGTTTTAAGTTTTGATATTTCTTTATTTTCCGCGTACTCGCACTTTTCGCAGACGCAAATGGTATCCTCGCCAACGTCGGCAAGAATTTGGAATTCGTGGGTGTTGCTTACGGTAAATTCACCGCCGGCGGCCAAGGTGTAAATTGATTTAAGGCCGCAACGTTTAAATATTTTATGGTAGGCCTTGGCGACTTTTTGATAATATTTATTCAGATCATTTTCAGAAACGTGGAAGCTATACAAATCCTTCATTAAAAACTCACGCCCTCTCAACAGGCCGGATTTGGCTCGCGGCTCATGCCGGAATTTGGTCTGAATCTGATAGGCGGCAAGTGGCAAATCTTGATAAGAATTGACGTAACTCGCGGCAATTTCGGCAATAACCTCTTCGTGAGTCCAGCTTATGTTGAAAGACGGCTCGTCTTCGTTTCCGGCAAACACTTTATACACCACTCCGACATCCCATCGCCCGGTCGCGGTTAAATAACGCTTGTCATGCAGGGCGGCCATCAACATTTCCTGACCACCGATGGCATCCATCTCTCCGCGAATAATATCCGCGATTTTTTTAAGCACCCGCCAGCCCAAAGGCAAAAAAGAATAAACGCCCGCGGAATTTTTGTACACAAAACCTCCGCGCGTAAGCAGTTTAGCGTTAACCGATTCTTCGTCCTTCGGCGCCTCCCGCCTTGTTTTTGAAAAAAGTTCTGATTGTCTCACGCAATCATTATAAAACACAAAATTATTTTAGTCATGCCCAATAATTAGGGCTTACGAAGCTCTAAATATTACTCCAAAGTTATTTGCGATATATCGCGTGAATCCATCTCCTTGAGCCAGCTCGTCATTGATTTTTTATACTGCTCCGGCCCATCAAAAAATTTAAGCAAGAGATCTCTCTGCGTTACGGAGGGAAAATTCTTTTTACCGATATAATCCGGAAAACTGCTCCATCGGTAGTTTTCTAAATAGGCAAACGCTTTTTTATAATCTTTGACATCTCGCTCTCTCCAATTTGGCGCGAAATAATCAAGCGGATTGCAGTGAATATAAAATGGGAGGTGAATAAAATGCGCGTCATTATCGACGGCGATACATTTATATCTTCCTTCAAAAAGCGCGCCGGCTCTTTTGTATTTTAGATTAAAATAATTCGCGTATCCCATATTCAATCGCCGCATAAAAAGCGTCAACCATTCTTTAGAGCGCGCCCTGACGAGTAAATGATAATGATTTTTCATTAAACAAAAAGTTAACATCTCAGCCAACAATATCCGCGGCCTTCGCTGTTTTTGTTGCCTCTCAATATTAGGGCTTGCGAAGCCCGAAGGATTAGTTTTGAAAAGATAGGTATTATTTGGAAGCGGCTGAGCGTCGTTAAATTCAAATAAATTATGAATAAATCTCATAAAATCCTCTTCATCCAAAAAAAGTTTTCTTTTGTCAACTCCTCTGCTTAAAATGTGGTAAATATTTCCAGGTATAATTTGCGGCCTCATAATAAACATACTCTAGCGCAACACTTAGGGCTTCGCAAGCCCTAAGTGTTGCGGCGCAGACTCAATTCCGCTTACAATATAAGCGGAATGGCGAAATTTCTTACACAAGGCGGGCGGGCACTAAATGGTGAGATAACTTTGGCCGGGGCGAAAAACGCGGCGACCAAAATGCTGGTCGCTTCTCTGCTGACTGACGAGCAGTGCGAATTTGAAAACTTTCCTGAAATCGGCGACACGGAAATAACCGCGGAATTGTGCCGGACAATCGGCAGTGAAATTAAAATCAAAAACAATAAAGCCGTCATTCGCACTCCGCGAATAAAACAAACTTCCGCGGTTTCCCTCAGCAGAAAAAATCGCATTCCCATATTAACTTTGGGACCCCTGCTCGCGCGCGCGAGCGAAGCGGAAATACCCATTTTGGGCGGAGACAAAATCGGACCGCGTCCCGTGGACATCCATTTGGAAGCGCTTAGAAGCATGGGGGCTGAAATAGAAGCAACGGAAAATGGATACAAGGCGCGAGCTCCGCGCGGCCTGCGCGGTGCGAATCTGTCTTTTCTCCATCCGAGTGTCGGAGCCACAGAGAACGTCATTCTCGCGGCGACGCTCGCGAAAGGCAAAACAAGAATCCACAACGCGGCGATTGAACCGGAAATAATCAGCTTGATAGAAATGCTCCAAAAAATGGGGGCTATAATAGAATTAGGCGCGAACCGAACAGTTTATGTTGAAGGCGTTGAAAAACTGCGCGGCGCGAAACATGCCGTAATTCCGGACAGAAACGAAGCGGTTTCATTCGCTTGCCTAGCCGCGGCAACCGGAGGAAAAATAAAAATAAAAGGCGCGCGGCAAAATCATTTGATAACCTTTCTAAACGCTTTCAGAAAAATCGGGGGCGAATACGAAGTCGACGACGACGGCATAATTTTTTGGAAAAACGGCGCTCTTCACGGCATAGAAATTGAAACGGACGCACACCCAGGCTTTATGACCGATTGGCAACAACCATTCGCCATTCTTCTTACGCAGGCTAAAGGAACATCGGTGATTCACGAAACCATATACGAAAATCGCTTTGGTTACGCCAAAGACTTGAATACGCTCGGCGCGAACATACAAATATTTACGAAATGCCTCGGCGAATTGCCTTGCCGCTTCAACGGGATGAATCTAAGTCACAGCGCGACAATACACGGAGCGACTCCATTGCGCGGTTCAAAGCTCATAGTGCGCGATTTGCGGTCGGGCATCGCCCACGTTATCGCGGCGCTTGTCGCATCCGGAGAATCCGTGATTGAAGGAATTGAAGAAATAGACCGCGGATATGAGAAAATAGACGAACGGCTTAGAACGCTTGGAGCCAAGATTGAGAGAATTTCATAATTGACTTACTATCAATTTAATGTAAAATTCAAAAATCAAAGTGCAAAATGACAATATAAAATTTTAAAATTTTTAACTGTTGTTTTTCATTTTGATATTTACATTTTAAATTTTAACTATGTTTACTCGCAAAATCGGCATAGACCTTGGAACCGCGAACACTATCATATTCGTGCCCGGACGCGGTTTTATAATAAACGAACCAACCATAGTCGCGCTTAACAATTCAGACAATTCGGTTTTGGCGGTTGGCCGCGAAGCCAAAGAAATGCTCGGACGCACGCCGGAAGACATCACCGCTTACCGCCCTCTTAAAGACGGGGTAATAGCCGACTACTACATAACCAAGGCGATGCTCAAATATTTCATCGCCAAAGCCGTCGGCCGTTTCAATTTGTCACGTCCCGACATCGTAATATCCGTTCCAGCCGGCATAACCACCACAGAACGCCGCGCGGTTATAAACGCCGCCAAAGAAGCCGGGGCACAAGAGGCATATCCGGTAAAGGAACCCATACTCGCCGCGCTCGGCGCCGGCATTCCAGTAAACGCCCACCATTCCGGCAATATGATAATAAATATAGGAGGAGGCACTTCGGAGGTAGCCGTTATTTCACTCGGAGGTATCGTGTCATATGCAAGCCAGCGCGTAGCCGGCAACAAGTTTGACCAGGCAATCATAAATTATCTGCGTAAAAAATATTCTTTGGCGATAGGAGAACAAACCGCGGAAACTATAAAAATAGAAATCGGTTCCGCCCTGCCTATAAAAAACAAACTGGAATTCAAACTACGTGGAAGGGATTGCATAACCGGATTGCCCAGAGACCTCGTGGTCAATTCCAATGAAATAGCCGAAGCGCTTACCCCACATCTTGTGGACATCGCCTCAGCCGCGCAGGGTGTTTTCAACGAAACTCCACCGGAACTAGTGGCGGATATAATGGAAAAAGGCCTAATAATTTCCGGTGGCGGCGCGCAGTTAAGGCACATAAACGAGTTCTTTGAACGCGCCGTAGGAGTTCCGTCTTATATAGCCGAAGAACCGCTGTTTTGCGTGGCAAAAGGAACCGGACTTATACTGTCACACTTGGACGTGTATAAACGAACATTGTTGAACAGAAGATGAAACGGGACAAGCTTGAATATTTCAAGAAATTGCTTGAAAACGGCAAACTTGGTCATACTTATCTTTTTTGGGGAGAAGCAGGCGCAGAAAAATTCGCTTTCGCGAAAAAGTTGATTTCGTTATGGGATGCAAAATTTCTCGAGACCGCGATTTTGGAAGCTGACAAAGGCGGTACGATAGGCATAGACAAAACAAGGTTCGCCAAACAATTTCTTTTCCAAAAACCTCTCTACGCGCCGAGACGCGCGGTAATAATAAACGAAATGGAAAACCTGACGGACGAAGCCCAGAACTCTCTGCTCAAACTCGCGGAAGAGCCGCCGGGAACCTCTTTGCTTATTGGCATCGCCGTCAACCCAGAAAATTTATTTACGACTCTGTCTTCGCGTTTTTTAAAATTTTATTTCGGAAAAGTTCCGCACGCCGACGGCTATAACGATAACGCTGTCGCCTTTTTAAAAAATAAGCCGGCACGCGGCAAAATAATAGAAAAAGTGCTGGAAGACGAAAAAGAGAACGAATTTTTTGAAGGGCTTTTAATAATTTTACGGCGTGATATAATGACCAACTGGCGGCTCATCAAATTCGTAAACGAACGGATTGGGCTAATGCGGCGCTACCAAACCAATAAAAAACTCCAGCTTCAAGCCATCAAAGAGTTCGTAGACAAACATGGAAGATAAAGCGTTTTTTTTAATATTACTGGTTATCTTAGTTTCGGTGGGGATATACGCCTACACGACTTCTAACCCCGCCCATGAAGCGTACTTCATGAGCGGGGTTGGCGCGCGCGAAACAACTGCGGCTCCTTTTATTGCAGTATCGGATGACGGCGGAAAAACTTTTAAAACGGCCTCAACGCACGACGTCGACGACAATCGGAAGCTTCAGGTTTACGACATTAAATTTATTCCAGGAAACGAAAAACTCGTCTACGCCGGCACAAATCAAGGACTTTTAATCAGCAAAGACGACGGAATGAACTGGTATCTTTACGCCGACCTTGAAAAAAAACTGGACGAAAAAACGCAAATATACGGGATAACGCCAAACTTAGATGAACCGCGGCAAATTTTCATCTCGGCTTTTAAAAACGACGTGGGCTATTTGTACGAAACGCGGGATAATTTTTTCACGCTGGAGAATTTGATTGAATTTGAAAATTCGGCGATATATTCTTTGGATTTTAACGGAGGTCGTCTATATATGGGCCTCTCCGACGGCAGAATTATGGAATATTATCCCCGCTCATCCACCTTCAGAGCTTTAGCCGCGCTCGGCTCGCCAATTACCGATGTACTGGCAAAAAACGGAACAGGATTAATTTACGCCGCCACAAAAAACAAGGGCGTATTCGTTAGCGCGAACGGCGGCAACAGCTTCAAGACAGTTAACGGGAGCTCCGATTACCGCCAAGAAACGACAAGAATAACCGGCGACAATCTGATTTATGCCGCCTCTCTTCACGGTCTCGCGCGAACAAACGACGGCGGCAATAATTGGACGGCTCTCAATGCGATTGTGCCGAAAAATACGCCGATAAACGCGATGACCGTTGACGAAAACGGCAGTATTTACGCTTCGTCCGGCTCTATGTTATATATAAGCAGAGATTACGGATTCAGCTGGCAAACTGTTCGGCCGCTCCAGAACGAACGCGAAATTTCCGTAATAAGAGCTTCAAAGAATCGGGTAATAATAGGAACGCAATAAAACAGATGGTTGATGACTTATCAAAAATTGTTGAGTCGCTAAGAAACGAATTAATAGGCACGCGCGGCAATCGCCCTTCGCCTAAAATGGTTGAAAACATACCGGTTGACGCCTACGGACAAAAAATGACCGTAAAACAGCTCGGTTCCATAACTATTGTTCCGCCGCGGGAAATAGATATAACGGTATGGGACAAAGAAGCCGTAAATTTCGTCGCCAAAGCCGTGGAGGCGTCACCTCTCGGCGTAACGGCGAACGTTGAAGGAAATCTCATCCGTCTTAATCTTCCGACTCTGACCGAAGAAAGAAAAAAAGAAATTATAAAAATGGTGAAATCAACCGCGGAAGAGCACAGAATAAAAATACGCGCCGCGAGAGACGAAGCAAACAAAAAAATAAAGGATGACGAACGGGATAAAAAAATAAACGAAGATGAATCGTTCAAGCTGAAAGAAAAAGTGCAAAAGAGCGTTAATGACGCCAACAAAAAAATTGAGGAAGTGGTTTTGGCAAAAATAAAAGAAATAGAAGAATGATTGTATTTTTAGTCATAGTATTTCTGGTTTTGCTGATTATAGTGCACGAGTTGGGACATTTTTTGGCGGCTAAGCTTTTCAAAGTCAGAGTGGAAGAATTCGGCATCGGATTTCCGCCACGCCTATGGATTAAAAAGGCAGGTGAAACCGTTTACAGTTTTAATGCCTTGCCGCTCGGGGGTTTCGTAAAATTATTCGGGGAAAATATAAGCGATGACGAAAAAATATCCGAAGAGGAAAAACAAAGCAGTTTCCAGCACCAACCATCATGGAAACGCGCGGTTGTTATGTTCGCCGGCACGGGAATGAATTTCATCGCCGGTTGGCTGATTATTTCTTCTATTTTTATGCTCGGCATACCGCCGGGATTGGCAATTTCGCAAGTTGTAACCGATTCTCCCGCGGAATCAGCGGGTTTTAAAGTTAATGACTTTATTTTGGCAGTAAGCGCCAATGGCGCTTCTGTTTTAGAGCCAAAAACGCCTGATGAATTCGTAAATTTTGTAAAAGAATTTCGCGGGCAAGAATTGCTTATCGCCGTTAATCGCGCTGGGCAAACAGTGAAACTAAAAACGGTACCGCGCATAGACGCGGCCGAAAACGAAGGAGCTCTCGGAATAGCCGTGGTCCAAAAGGGCATAGAAAAACTCTATCCACCAGCCGCGATATATGAAGGACTTAAAACTGCAGCGTCAATTTCTTATTTAATAGCCGCGGCGCTTGGCCAAATGCTTGTCGGCGCGTTCAGCGGCCAGCCGGTGCTTGAAAACCTTGTGGGCCCAATCGGCATATTCGGGATAGCAGTTAACGCCGGGCAAATCGGAATAATTTACCTTCTTCAGCTTGTGGCTTTAATTTCTTTAAATCTTATGGTTATAAATCTTATTCCTCTGGTTCCTTTTGACGGAGGCAAGCTACTATTCATAATTATTGAGAAAATAAAAGGTTCAGCGCTGTCTTTGCGAACTGAACAAACCGCCACCGCAATAGGCATCGCGTTGATTATTCCGTTATTTATCGTGGTTATTGTCCGTGATATAATAAAATTTTTCTAATAACTGCCCAGGCGAACAATCCGCCCAGCAAATCAAAAAATAAATCCTTCATCGTATCGGCAGTGCCCAGTTGTGCCACCGCCATGTAGCCTTTTGAAGAAATAAAAACATCAAAAAAGAACTCAAAAAATTCCCATAGCACGCCGATAAAAGCCGCGAAACTCAGCGCCAAAATCACGCCCAGCCATTTTGAAAGAATTTCATCCCCACGCCCTAAAACGCCCAGATGGCATTCGGGCGACCGCCCGTGAGGGTGATTTAGCCCTATAACACTGCGCGTTCGAAAAATCCAAAATAACAGAACAACGGCCCATGCTCCGCCGACGAAGTGCATAGGAATGTCAATCCATGGATAAGCAAAATACCACAGATTCAAAATCGCGGCGACATGCGCGACGCCGATTAATAAAAGAATGGTTACTACCGCTTTGCCCATTGAGGCGCCCGTCTGGCTTTTTTTAATCCGTATTTTTTTCGCTCCACCATTCTCGAATCGCGAGTCAAAAAGCCGAGTTTTCGCAAACGTTTTTTTAAAATCGGGTTCAAAACCACAAGCGCCCTCGCGAGACCGTGGCGAATTGCTTGCGATTGAGCCGTCAATCCTCCACCTTCCACTTTGGCGGTAAAACTTACGTTATCCAGCTTTAATTCCGAAACGGGCACGACGGCGTCAGCGCGCTGGCGTTCCGTCTTGAAATAATCTTTCAACTGCTTTCCGTTCACAGAGAATTCCCCACTTTTAGCATAAATCCGGACACGCGCTATCGCGGTTTTTCTTCTGCCGACGGCTTCGTAGTATTTCTGTTTTTTATCAATTTTTTTCACCATTATTCTATAATCAATCTATTCAACCTCTTATCCTTCAACGAATTCTTTGGCAGCATTCCTCTGACGGCATGCCTCAAAACCCACCCCGGATTCCTTGAAAACGTTTCCTGATATTTTCTTTCTTTAAGATGCCCGATGTAACCAGTGTGCCGGTAGTACGTTTTTTGTTCGGCTTTTTTGCCACTGATCGTAATTTGTCCAATATTTTTAACAACAATTTTTGCCGTACCCGCATTCTTTTTTTCAAAATCCGGACTGTTTTTCTCCTGCAAAAGAATGGCTATTTCGGAAGCCAGGCGGCCCAATTTTTTATTTTTCGCGTCAATTATGTAATCCATTTGCATAACTTAAAAACAGTTCTTGGGTTCTTCAGTTCTTACGTTCTTTAGTTCTCTATACAAACTCTATAATCGCCATCTTAGCAGAATCTCTCTTTCTTCGCTTCATTCCTTTGATAATCCTGAGATATCCCCCTTTTCTGTCGACGTAACGCGGGGCTATTTCATAATATAACTTCTGCGCCGACTGTTTCGGAAGACGCGAAAGCAAAAGCCGAAAGCTGGCCATAGTTTGCTTTTTAGCCAACGTCAGAAGTTTTTCCATTTTCGGCCTTAGTTCTTTGGCGCGCGGCTCCGTAGTTTCAATGTTCTCACGCATTATAAGATTGTTCAAAAGCCCCTTTAAGAACGCTCGCCTTTGTCCCCTTTCTCTTCCGAATTTTCTGCCCTTTTTTCCGTGCCTCATTATTTTTTCTTAGCGGTTTTCTTTGATTTCGCTTTTTTCTCCGGCTTGTCCGCCATAACCTTGACGTCGGCGGACTCGGCTGCCTTCATAACCTCTACCGCGGATACTTTTTCAAAATGGTCCTTCAGAATATTGCTCGCCTTATGAAGAGCGGAAGATGGAGCGATAGTTCCGTCAGTGACTATATGGAAACGCACGCGATTGTAGTCAGTGCGATCTCCGATTCGCATATTTTCCACTTCAAAATTAACTTTAATAACCGGCGAAAAGGCGGCGTCCAAAGCTATAGCGCCTATCGGCAGCTTTTCGCTCTTTCTCGCTTCGGACGGAACATACCCCAAGCCCTTTTCAACCGTTAATTCGGCTTCAAATTCCGCGTTTTTGGCGGTAAGCGTGGCAAGCAAAACTTCGGGCGTTACAAGTTCAATCTGCGCGTTTGTTTTTATATCGGAAGCATAAATTTTTTTCTCTCCCTTAACTTTAACAGTCAAAGCCTGCGGTTCATCGGTGTACATTTTGAAGCGCAATTTTTTGAAATTAAGCGAAATCGTTACCGCGTCTTCGAGAACGTTTTCCATCGCGGTAAATTCATGCCCGATTCCCTTAATCTTAATCTGAGTGACCGCCGCTCCCGGCAAAGAAGAATATAAGACGCGCCGAAGAGCGTTGCCCATAGTAATGCCATAGCCACTGTAAAGGCCTTCTATTTCAAAAACGCCTTCTTTTTCGTTTTCCGAAACGGTTTTAATCGCCACTGTTTCGCTTAAATATTGGTATTTCATGTTTATTTACTATAGTAATCCACTACCAGGTTTAAATCAAAGGGCGCTTCTATATTTTTTGGCGCCGATACGACCTTGCCGTCAAGCTTATCGTGTTCCAAAACAAGCCACGATGGCGGCTCGTATTTTTTGAGCAACTCCGGCAAATCTACGAACGGCTTTAAATTTTTGGACTGCTCTCTGAGCGCTATGACATCTCCAATTTTAACTTTATGAGACGGCGAGGCGGTCTTGCGGCCGTTAACCGTAATATGGCCATGATTCACGAATTGACGCGCGACAATTCGTGAAGGCGCGAAACCGAGCCGGTAAACCGCGTTATCCAGACGCTTCTCCAGCAATTCAATCATTTTCTCGCCGGTGACTTCCGGATTACGCAAGGCATTCTTAACCAAACGAAGCGTTTGAGAATCATTTAAGCCGTATGTTAGTTTTATTTTTTGATTCTCGCGCCATTGTCTGCCGAGCTCCGACATAATCTTTCGCTTTCTTGACTGTCCATGAGCGCCGGGACGATACGGCTTTTTTATCATGGCGCACTTTGGCGAATTGCAGCGATGAGCTTTCAAAAAAAGCTTCACGCCCAACGCACGTTCTTTTTTTTCTTTTGCTGCTATTGGCATTATATTCTGCGAGCTTTTTTCGGCCTTGGACCATTATGCGCTATCGGAGTTATATCCGCTATTGATAATATATTAAACCCCTGATTGGCAAGGGAGCGCAATGCCGCGTCTCTTCCCGAACTCGCGCCCTTCAACTTTACATGAACATTGAGCGGCCCGGATTTTCTAACTTTTTCCGTGATGGCGGCGATGATTTTTGAAGATGCGAACGGAGTCGCTTTTTTTGGTCCGGAAAAACCCAAAGCGCCGGAAGATGCCCATGCGACCACGTTGCCTTTTTCGTCTGTAACGGTAACCATCGTATTATTGTAAGACGCGCTTATATACACGCAGCCCGTTTCTATTTTTTTGGCCTGCCCGCCCGTTGGCTGGGACGCGCTCTTAACTTCGGCGGGCGTGGATGTCGCTTTTTCTTCTCTTGAAACCTCTTCGGTTATTTTTTCAGCTATTTTTTTCTTACCCATGATATTTACACTTTACATTATTTCAGGTCCACTTTTCTCTTACCGCTGCCGGCGGTCTTGCGAACATTGCCGCGAACAGTGCGCGAATTTGTTTTTGTCCGCTGTCCTCTCACCGGAAGGCGCCGCGCATGGCGATTACCGCGATAACTTTGAATTTCTTTCAATCGCTGGATATTCTGCTTTGTAACTTGCCGCAGTTCACCCTCAATTTTGAAATTCTTTTCAAGCGTGATCTTTATCTTATTAATCTCATCCTGCGTCAAATCTTTCGCCCTTTTATTCGGATTAACTCCGGCGGTTTTCAAGATCACTCCGGAAGAATGCCGACCTACCCCGTAAATATAAGTCAGCGCTATCTCAACTCTTTTATTGTCCGGTATGTTTATGCCTGTTATACGCATTTTTGTATATTTATCCCTAAATCAAACTGCGTTTGATCGGGCGAACAATTTGCAATCAAATTGTTCTAGCCTTGTCTTTGTTTATGCTTCGGTTCTTTTTTGCATACTACATAAAGCCGTCCATTTCTTCGGACGGTTTGACAATTCTTGCATCTTTTTTTAACAGAAGCCTGTACCTTCATTTTATCTTCTACGAACTAACCTCCCTCTTGCCTTGTCGTATGGACTCATCTCCACCAAGACCCTGTCACCGGGAACAACTCTTATATGATAAAGACGCATTTTCCCCGCGAGATACGCCAGTATTACGGAATCGTCCGAAAGGCGCACCTTGAAATTGCCTCCCGGCAAAGCTTCTTCTACCAACCCTTCCATCAACCGATTCTGATCACTCATACAAATATAGAGACAATTTTACAAAACTCATAATCAATAGTCAAGTCCTCGTTACTGTATTATTATCCTAACCTTATCCGGGTTGTCGGGAATGGTTCCAACCCAAAACGGCCAGAAATTTATGCTCCCAGATTTAAAACCGGGCAAAGAATAAATGACCGCCTGCGCGTCGTCTTCCTTTTTCCCAATCAAGTTGCGCATAAGCGCGTTTTCTTCAATCGGCCGCGCGAAAACACCTTTGAAATTCACGCGAAAAGAAAGAGATACTCTGTCCTCGCTCAGATTGGCGCCACTGTAACTTATTTCATATTCTCTAACCGCTATATCCGGATGCGAATCTTTTTTGGCGCGTTCGCGAAGCATCTCAACCAAATCACTCTCTTTGAATCCAAAAGCGATTCTTTCCGCTTCTCCAAAGACAGAGAATTTGCCGTCGCTGTTTGTTTCTTCGTTAATCACTTGCCTTATTACGCGCGAAGCAAAAGCGCCTTCTATAAAAACGAAACCGTCGGGAACGTTTTGCGCCAAAGTAATTTTCAACACGTCTTCAAGCGCCTGATTCACCGCTTTTTTCGCGGCGGCTATATCGCTTTCGGTAGGATATGCTTGTTCTCCTATGAATCCACCATCCATATTCCCGGAAGAAGAACCGTAGAAACCTTCAAAGCGCGGGGTGCCTCTGAATCCCGGAATTGAAAAACGGGCGACCGGCCCTACATTATATTCGGAACCAGGCTTGTCCGCGGTAACGTTCGCATTGATACTTGACGGCTCAATCTTGCCGCCAACAATTTTGGCGCCGGGCACGGTAATGCCGCTGTCCAAACGATAAATCTTGCCGTCCGTGGTTTCAAAACGAGTTGTGGCGACAAGCGGCTGGGGACTGGAACTGAAAGCGTTGTAAATTGTCATAACCCCTTTGGCCTTGCGCTCCACGAATCGCTTTCCCGAAGCCGAAAAAACCTGTTGGACATTTTTAGGTTCCGTGAACAACGCTCCCGGAATCAGCGCGCCCTCCGCGTCAAAGGCCGCGAGCGATTTATCTGCCTTAACCAATCCGGCGTATTCCCATTCCGTTTTTTGAACATTTACGATCACTTCTACGCGCGGAAGAACTTTAACCGCGACAAACGCCGTTAAGCCCAAAATAGCTACTGACGCAATCACAAAAAGCGGTTTCTTTAAAAATTTTCGAGGCGGCGAAATTTTTTCTACGTAGTCGTTTTGAACTTCCTGAGATTCTTCACGCTGTGATTCCGGCCGCGCTTGGCGCGCAACGTTTCTTCGCGCCGGAGGAATTATGTCCGAGAACGTCTTTTTTTGGTCAACTCCCCTGAAAAACGGATTGTAGCTTGCTATGCCGACGGATTCGGCAAGTGCCAGAATATGTTCGTCAACGGACTCGACTATTATTTTCTTTCCGGCGGTGTCCGCCTCACGCTTAAGCAATTCAAAATTCATCACAGATTCTCCAAGCTTGGAAAATCTGGGCACGTTTAAAACCGCCTCGACGTTTTCGGTATTTATTATTTTTTCAGCTATTGACGAAAGCTCTTCGCTTTTGCCTATAAATATCTTTGCCATTTAAAGAATTCCCAACTCCCGTAAAAATGCTTTATAGTTTTCAATTGCGTGTCCGGCTTCAACCGGAGAAACTTCAAAACCCGGCGTGTGGACTATATTGTTGCGAAGACGATGCGCGCGCCAAAGCGCGTCCAAACTCCTCATTTCGTCAGTCGGTAGATTGTCCAAGCGGTCCGCCATATGTTCTCCCGGCAAGCCGATTTTCTTCAAAACGCCGTCAACGAACTTGTCTGCCTCAATAATAGCAATTTTTGCCGCTTCGGGCAAATCAACAGCCGCCCTCTTTTCAATCTCCGACCATTTTTCGGCAAACACGGCGTTTTTAGCCGTAAGAATACGTTTTTTTTTCATCTCTTGTAAAGAAAAACGCGGTCTAAAATTCAGGCTTTTCCGTAAAACATAAATAATGCCCCCAAGCAAAGCGGCTACAAGAACGTACATAATAGTCTTGAAAATTATGAACCCGGATTGAAATATCTCCATCTCGTTATTTAAACTTCTCTATTTCTTCCTCTTCTCCAAATATAGCCAATCCAGCCGGCGGACCGGCCTTGCGGCTTTCAACGCGTTTCAGATGCGGGGCGATAAGAACGAATTGTGTCGGCGGATGAAAAATAGTCGCGAGACATTCCGTGTTCAACACGAAAGGAATAGAGTGAAAATTCCAATACAGCCAATGCGAAGTGATCACGCGCCCCATAAATGTCTCCGGTGGAGTTTCTCTGCGCCGATAATTATAAAGAAAGCGCTGTTTACGATACATTATTCTTTTTTTCGCAAAAACATAGGGCCATGCGAACCGCTTAATCACAGTACTCGCGCTGTAATTCGGGCGAAACGAGTTAAGATTCAGCGCGGAATACTGGTTAAACGCGCCCATCACTCCGCGCCTGGCAAAGGCATCGAAAAAAATATCTTTTGGCGCGATATAAAGCAATCTTACTACGGCAGCAAAAGCCGACTTTGAAAGATTGTTTTCCACCTCCTCGAGCACAAACGTTTCGCCGGGAGTCCGCATCACTTTCGCGAAATCCATAGCTCCGGATGGAGCGCTTTTAGCCGCGCCTTTGGTTGCCGATTCTTTTAATTTCGCGATGGTGCCCCTGTATTTGTCCGCCCAATCCGGTCCGCTCGGAGTTATCAAAATCTGTATGCCGACAAATTCTCCTTTTTTAACTTTGCTTAAAAGTTCAATAAAAGTGGACATCGGGTCAAATTCTTTTTCTTCGGCTGGCGATTCAAATTTGAGATATGTTTTTATCGGATACGCGGATTCTTTTATCAATGCCAATTCCGTCCCCCAAATACTCAACTCTCTTTCTTCCATTTCGCGCAAATTAACCGGGATCTGATTGGCGTAATCGTCAACCTCCGAAACTTCAACGTCGGGATAATAAGAAAAAAACGCGGCTTCAACCAAACCACGGTATCGCGCGTAGGTTCTTACAAAAAAACGCACTTCGCCCCCTAAGCTGACCATTTCCAAAGAAAAAGGCCTCGTGACTTCGCCGTCTATGTATTCGTCTTTTAAATTGGCCGGAGAATTGCGGAGCGAATGAATAGCCGCCAAAACCTGCTCCATGGCCCTTACACCTTTTTTTATTTCACGCGGCATCCTTAATTCCAAAACCGCCCACTCGTTTTCGCTCTTAAACAATTCCTGCCTCCAAAAAAGCCATGCCGACCTAAAAATCGGCAAAAGTACGATGGGAATAAAAAACCACCAAGTGGCTTTTATAAAATTCTGTGTTAGTTGTAGAATTAGAAAAAGCGGCTCCACTTCAAAATTATACCTCTTTTACGCGGTATTTTCCATCCGAAGTTCGTTCAAAAAAGTTTTTATTTTGAAGATTCAAAAAAACGGTGTTGGGCTTAAAAAATCTTTCACTCTGCACCGCGAGCAAAACATCATTCGCGCGCATCGGGCCTTTTTCTTTCAAAATTCTTCGGATTACTTCCTTCGCTATGCCCGGTTTGTGGCCGTATTCAGCAAGCCCATACATTCCGCGGCCGACCAAAACAAAACGCTCGTCTTTTATCAATTCGTTGTGAACCGTCTGCGCGTATGCTTTCTTGCTGTTAAAATTCATTTTGTTTATTTCTTCCGCTATCTCCGAAAAATGCATCGGCTTCACTATCTTTTTAAGAACTATGTGCGCTTTTTCTTTCACGGTTTTCGGATATATTTCGGGCCACTCCGAAAGTCCGATGTCGCCGTAAGGATTGACGCCAAATCTTTTTGAAATTGAAACGTAATTCAGGCCAACGGCTTCACTAAGTCCGTGAGCTTTGGCCGCGGCGGCGAAAAGAACGCCAAACTTCCCTTTGTCAATAACTTCGTTTTTATTATCTTTCAAGGACACTTCCAGTTTTTTCAAAAAATTCCGCGTGCGGACCATTGCGTTTTTATCGGTGTGCCAAAAAGCGTGAAATTCGCCGTCTTCGTCGCGATGAAAAACGGCGCCGTTTACTTTCAAAATAAAAGCGGCCGCGCCGGGAAAACGCAAAGAAAAGCGGTCAGTTATTTCAACTCCACCGAGCGAACGAAGATACGAAACCGCGTCGGCAACGACTTTCTTGGCTTCTTCGTCGCGGTTGACTGCTTCGGCCGCGGATTTAAGCGCGGCGACTTCAATCTGACGGACGCGTTCCCGCGTAATTCCATATTTTCCCCCAAGCGCGGCAAGAGTTATTTTTCCCACTCTGCCGTTAAATCCATAACGAGCGGTCAAAATCTCGCGTTGTTTATCCGTAAGACCGGATAAAAGCCGTTTTAACAGCATTTGCATACAACGAGTTTAGCATTATTTGAGTTAAAGTGTCAACCCCGCCTCTGAAATATGTTTCAGAAGCGAGGTTGACAAAACTTTCTCATAGATACAATATAAAAAATGACTATGGAAAACCGCGAAAAACAAGACGAGACGGCCGATGAACGGCCTATGACAGAAACCGAGCTTACCATCAGCAATTGGTTCTGGATTGAGTTTATGAAACGTATGGGAAAATCCGAAGCCGATCTCCCGGCGCTTATAGAAAAATACGGCGGGCTCGAAGAACATATCTTTTTCAAAAATGAAGAACGCGCGGAACATCTCGACGACGCGGCGCTTGAATCGCTCGCGCGCGACGCGGAAGCCGTCTTATTGCGAGGAGAGCCGCTTGAATCGCACCCTAAATTGCTCAAGCTTTACAAGCATATTGAAGCAAAACTATTGCGGGGGCACTAGGAATCGAACCCAGATTGGCGGTTTTGGAGACCGCCGTCCTGCCATTGAACGATGCCCCCGGATTAAAATCTCTAAACCCTTATCTCTAAATCCTAAACGTTTGAAGTTTTGAATTTGAGATTTATTTAGAAATTAGATATTAAAAATTAGGATTTACATAAAAAAGCTACTTTCTCGCTTCTTTATGCGCGGTATGTTTTCTGCACCAATCACAAAATTTGGAAAGTTCAATCTTTCTTTCAACTTTCTTTTTATTTTTGTGCGCATTATAATTCACACGCTTGCATTCGGCGCAGCGAAGCCGCACAAATCTTTCCGATGTTTTTATTTTAGCCATAATTTTGAGCCAGCGGGGAGAATTGAACTCCCGCTCTTTCCCTTACCAAGGGAGTGCTTTACCACTAAGCTACGCTGGCGTCAGTATAACACATATTAACACGCTCAACAAGAAAGAAAAGTGAGCCACCTCTCGGATTCGAACCGAGGACCCACGCTTTACAAAAGCGTTGCTCTGCCGCTGAGCTAAGGTGGCGGATTGAATTTTGAAACGCCGCCGAATATAATAATACCACCGGTGAAAAAGCGCAGGTAGTCCCGTAGGGCGCGGGGGCAGACTGTAAATCTGTTGGCCATTGGCCCCGGTGAGTTCGACTCTCACTCTGCGCACCACGTAGTAACTTTTTGAGCGTATACAAATATTCAGTACATGCGGAATTAATGTATAAAAAGATTGCGGGGTGGTCCCCTGTTTACGTCAAGAATCTTTATGGCGAAATAGCTTGAGCCGGTTGATGTTCCGAAGAAGCGGCGGCTAAACTTATTTTTATGATTTTATTTTTCATATGCGCTTTTTATTTTAGTAGTAAGTGTAAGTGGTATAACTTGAATAAGCGCTCCAAGTGCACAACCCGGCGTTCAGAGGAGAGCTAGTATTAGTAGCTTTTCTGGAACCGCCTCCGTAGGGATAACAACTTCCATCAAACGGCCAGCCATTGGCGTCGGAAGTAGGAACCGTGCCATTTTGAGCGTATAAAGACACTCCAGGACTACTGCAAGCATAAGTAAGATTTGTGCAGGTCGCGTCACTCATATAACAGTTGAAGCCATTCGTAACTCCGTTCCACGAAACCATCCAAAAGCTAACCGTGTCGGCGCCGGACTGGCAACTACTGGGGGTCGGCGGGGTACAACTATATGACGCTCCCGGAGTAGCAGTTGATGCACCATTTGCACATTGTCCCAAGAAATTATAGCCTGTGCCAGTAGTGTAATTATCCCAATATCTGTTGCAATCCTCATCAATGAGAGGCGTTGCCGAACCGGACCCTCCTACTGCCGAACAAGTCGCATTTTGCGAGAACGCCGCGACTGACGCGCTGTCCGAAATCCGTTGCAGTCTGATTTGCAGTCCGGTTGCATTCCAAGTCGTTGCGGTAAAGTTATCGCCATTCAATTGAGCGGCCGCGTTGGTCGTGTTGGCATCGCAATTGTAAGTGGCATAGCTTAAGTCAGTCCATACTGAACCGGTGTAATACTGCAACCGACAGCCGCCCACCCCTCCGTTGCCTGTGCCGGCAGTCCAGCTGACGGTGAAGTCCCTGCGCCTGACCGTCTGAGTTAAGACAAGCGAAGTCGGCGGAGAAGAGGCGCCCCAAACACAAGAAGTCGCGCCGTCGCTGGTTTTAACCCAGCCGGTTCCGTTGCAGGCGCAGGTCGTGTAACCTGCAGTCATAGCCAACGATTTGCTTGTTGAAGCGTCACAAGTAAAAGGACTGGAAGAGTTTATTGGAAATTTTAACGCTCCTGTCGCCTCAATAATCCCGTTAATCGTGAGCTTGCTTGCCGGAGAAACTGTGCCGATGCCGACATTGCCGGTTCCGGGGTCAAATACTAAACCAGCGGTGCTTGTCGCGTTGCCTACCCGAAACCCGCCGCTCACGTCAAAAGTGTACTCCGGCGTTATTCCGATGCCGATGTTTCCGCTACTGAACTTAAGGTTTCCACCGCCGATGCCTGGGCTTAAACTGGCGGGGCCGGTGAATCCGAGCGCGACAAAAACCAAGAAACCGGAAACTAAGATACTTATTGATATTAATAGATATTTATTGATATTCGTGAATCCAGATTAATTTGTTTGCTCACCAGACGCATGCCGTTATGCCGTCGCTGGTTTTAACCCAGCCGGTCCCGTTGCAGGCGCAGGTCGTGTAACCTGAAGTCAATGACAATGAGCCGGCATTTGAAGCGTTACAGGTAAAAGGAGCCGATGCGTTAGCCACCAATTTGAATCCCCCCAAAGTGGATTCAATAATCCCGTTGATCATGAGCTTGCTTGCCGGAGAAACGGTGCCGATGCCGACATTGCCGGTTCCGGGGTCAAATACTAAACCAGCGGTGCTTGTCGCGTTGCCTACCCGAAATCCGCCGCTCACGTCAAAAGTATATAAAGGCGTTATTCCTAAGCCGGTGTTTCCGCCAGAAGTTACAAAAAACCCAGAGCCAGTTCCCGGAGAAACCGAAGGGCCTGTAAATCCCAACACAACCGATACAAAGATGCCGGCGGATACTATTATACCTGCGGATATCAACAGATATTTATTGATCATTGCTTATAATTTTTTCTTTGTCTAACATTTTTTTATTATAGCATATTCGACCTTGTTTGTTGGTGGATGTGGATAAGTTCAGGGGCTCCAGTTAATGATGATGTCGGTTACGGTTGGGCCGACGGTTCGTCCAGTATCTGTTTCTAAAATAACTTTGTAGCGCCAGTAACGTTTGTCGGTGTGACAAGTAAGGTCAATTTTGGATTGAATATTCGGGCCACCCGGATTGTAAAAATCGCCAACGCTACAGTTGGGTCCTCCGGGTCCGACAAACGCGCCGTCGCCGGTCAATTTATCTCCTCCCCAGCCGACGCCGGTATCGCAAGTCGGAGAATTTGTCGCGCCATTGGAACAATTCGCGGCGGCTATCCGAAAAAAAACGTTCGTGCCGCTTGGTTGCGTTCCCTGCCACATAATGGTGTTTATGGCGGAGCCGCCCTCAACCTGCGAGTCAAAAATACTTGAAATTAAAGTTCCTTCCGCGGGGTAGTTTGTCCAGCTTGTTTTGACTTTGTAATTGGAAGTTCCGCAAGTGTTTGGAGGACCGGCGCAATTGAAACTGAACCAGCCGACATCATTATTCCACGCCCAACCGGAGAAAATTCCCGTGCTCGGGTCAACGGATACTTTATAATTAGATTCCAAACAATTGTCATTTAGGCAGTTGAAACTAATCCAGCCGACGCCGTCGTTCCACGCGAAGCCGCCAAGCTCGTTGGTGCTTGTGTTGTTGGTTACCTTAAAATTGCTCTGACCGCATATGTCCCCTGCCGGCGTTGTTTGGCAATTCAAAATAATTTCTTCGACAGTTGAGCTTGCCCAGCCGCGAAGTTCTGTTTCGTCAACAAAAACGTTGTTAGTGCCGTAAAAGTCAATCCAACCGATGGAATCGTTCCAGGCCCATTGTGTATATTCGGGTGGATTGTCCGGAATGATATTTGTTACGGCGAAAACCACCAGCCATGACGCGGATATGGCAGTTATAAATATAATAAAAAATATAATTAGTTTTTTCATACTAATATCCTTCAATCCTTATTTGCCCCGACGTGGCGTAATCAATGTTTGTTGAAGTGTTAAAACTCGCGGTGGTAGTAGCGGTAATTGGATTGTCTGTCGGATCTGTATAGCCGCCGCTCCAGTCGGTCTGCGAAAACAGGCGGTTAGAATGACGGGTAAAATATCTGAACTGGCTGAAAGAATCAGTCGCGGCTAAAATTTCCCAGCCGGAAGTTACGGTTATTTTCTGAGTGGACGGGTCGTCGGTTCCGCTCACGGCTATTGCTCCGTTCGCGTCTCTATTTACGTTCTCAACATAAAAAGAGCGCATATATCTGTCACTGTTATAAATCTGCCAAATTTCATCGGCGGATAGGGCGCGGTCGTAAATGCGGACGTCGTCCAGCAGACCGTCAAAATAACCAGCAGAAACACGCCCGATGTCCATCGCCGAAGCGCCAACGCCTGTCGTGTCGGTTATAGCGACGTGGCGCCAAACCGCTGTAATAGTCGCGGACGCGGAACTGCCGTCCACATACACGATGGAGGCGGGGAAGCCCGTTGCGACAACGTTGCTGTTTGCGTCTATTTCAATTTGAGCCGTCCCGTTCATATCAATTATTTTTTTTGATACTATAACATCCGCCTTCATCCAAAACATCACCGTCTTAATGCCGGCTCCAACATTGCCCAAAACGACATAATCCTCCGTCCCGTCAAATTCCAAACATCTGCTCAATTTGCAGGCGGAAGTTGAGGTCGCGCCGCCGGTGACTGTGCCGTCGTTATTGTTGTTCGTAGCGTCAAAAGCCGTAGTCGTTCCTACTGCCTCGTCAAATTTCCAGTAACCAACCAAGCCGTTAATAATGTCATCGCTGATAAGCCCCTCTTCGCCTTGTATAATCGTGGACGTCGCTCCAAACTTAATAAAATATTTATTCGCGGAGCCCTTATCTAAATTGTAAATATCGTGCCAGTTTTTTTCGGACATTCCCGCAAGCGAAATAAAATATTCGGATGTCAGACCGGCCGCTGTCTGCATCTGTTTGCTCTGCACGTTGCCGCGTAATATTCCCACGATACTAACCACCACTCCGCCGACAATAATGGCGCCAACGGCAATGGCGACGATAATCTCAAGAAGGGACTGCCCTTTTTGAGCTTTTAGCTTATAGCTTTTAGCTTTTAGCTGATTTTTCATTGCAGTTTTTTAATTATTGTTGTCAACATTTTTTGAGCTTCCGTGAGAAATGCTTCAGCTTTAGAAAAGTCAACGTCTTTGTAAAGCTCTTTGGCTATTAATATTTGCGTTTCAAGCTCCGCGAAAGATTCTACGTACATAAATAATTTCTAAAAGCTACGAGCTAACAGCTATAAGCTATCTCGTGATATTTCCATTTTCCAAAACGCTTACATTGATTATACCGTCTCCGACGGTGGTTAGCAAAGTAAATGTAGCCGTATTATCAGGGACGCCGCTTATTTTAAGAAAATTGATTATCGTTGAATTTCCCTGCGCCGGAGAGCTGAATTCAATATGCGACGGCAAAGTTACCGAACGATGCGTAGTTGAAGCGCCACCGATTGTCTCGGCGTAAAAAATATCGTACCTATCCCCGTCACCAGCCGGCGCGTTTACATATACTCCCCAAAAACTTGATTCCAGTTCGCTTATGGAATTTTGCTGGGCTTCGCGAAGAGTTTGAACAAGCTTGTCTGATTCAAATTCCAAAGTACGTTGAACCCGCAAGTTTTGAATCGTGAGCAAACCTATACCGCCGACAATCACCGTTATGCCGAGCGAAATCAGAAGCTCAATTAAGGTAAAACCCTTCATATACTACCAATAAGTTGATAGATCGGAACTATTATTGAAAGCGCTATTGTTCCTATTATAACTCCGAGAACGAGAAGCATTGCCGGTTCAAGGAACGACACAAGTGTTTTTATTGAATTGTCTATTTCCGATTCGTAAAACTTTGAAAGCGTGTCCAGGATGTCTTCCAAATGCCCGGCTTTTTCCGAAATCGCGACAAGATTGACGACAACTTTCGGAAAAACCTGCTCCCGTCTGAACGCATCGCCGACGGTCATCCCCTTAACGAGGCCCTCGCGCGAAACGCGCATAAGCGCCTCTTTCAATTCCTCCCAACCGACGGCCCGCGAAGTAATTTCAAGCGAATCGGTTATATGCAAACCGGCGCGCATAAGAGACGAGAACGTGGAAGTAAATCTCTGCAAAGACGTTTTGCGTAAAACTTCGCCGAGATACGGAACGCGAAACGCGAAACGCTGAAGGACGCGCCTCGCGTTTATGTTTTTTGAAAGCACGTACCAGCCGCCGAAGGCCGCGCTCGCAAGCAAAATAAGAACATAAATAATATTATTACTGATAAAAAGCCCGACACCGAACACCACTCTGGAGAAAAGCGGCGGCTCAAATCCTCCGGTCATAAAAACTTCGGCTATTTTCGGCAAAGCGAAAGTAACCAAAAGAAGAAGAATGATGAAAGACGCGGCGAGAAGCACAACGGGATAAATGAGCGCGGAACGGATACGGCCTCGCAGTTCCTGTTCTCGCTCCAAAGAAACCGACAGGTCCTCAAGAACTTTGTCCAGAGTTCCGGATTTCTCGCCGGCGCGAATAAGATTGACAAACGCGGACGAAAAAAATTTCGGATATTGCGCGAAAGTGGTGTAAAACGGATTTCCTTTTTCAAGATTTGAGCGTATCTGAAGCAGAAGGGCTTTGATGGTCGGTTTTTCAAAATCGTTTATAAGAATGTCTATTGCTTTGAAAAGGTCAGTTCCGGCCCTAAGCATCAGCGCGAGATATTTCGTCAAAAACAACTGATCAAGCGTGGTAAACGTGGGACCAAAAAGGCGGGCGCGAACCCCACCGCCAAAACCTTTGGCGATTTTTATAGAAATAGGGCGCAGGCCTTGCGCGCCAAGCTTCGCGAGCAATTCGTCGGTGTTCCCGGCTTCCATGCTATCTTCAACTATTTTTCCTTCCGCGTTAGACGCGACGTAATGGAATAACATAATTCTACTCCCTAATTACCCGAAGCACTTCTTCAAGCGTAGTCATGCCTTTTTCCGCTTTACGGAGACCATCTTCAAACATTGAAATCATTCCTTCTTTCCTCGCCAAGTTCTTAAGCGCGCCAAGAGAAAAGTCGGACGACACTATTAATTTTCGCACGTTTTCGGTAACATTCAAAACTTCAAAAATACCCATTCTGCCGCGATAGCCGGTGTTATTACAACTGCGGCAGCCCTTGGCTTTGAACACAAGCTTAGGCGGTTTGAATTCACGGCTTATTCCGAGTTCCTCCCATTGTTTTTTAACCGCTTCAACGACATCCGACGATGGTTTTTGCGACTGGATGCAATACGTACAAACGCGGCGCAACAAGCGTTGAGCCAGCACGGCGTTTATCACTGCCGCGACAAGAAAGGCGGGAATTTTCATATCGGTAAGACGAGGCACCGCGGTTGAGGCGTCATTGGTATGCAAAGAAGAAAGAACGAGGTGGCCGGTCAGCGCGGAGTGCACGGATATTTCAGCGGTTTCTTCGTCGCGGATTTCTCCGACCATTATTACGTTCGGGTCCTGACGGAGAATGGCGCGAAGTCCGTTCGCAAAAGTGATTCCGGCCTGCGGATTAATCTGCGTCTGATTGACATACTGAATATCGTATTCTATCGGGTCTTCAATGGTAACGATGTTGACTTCCGGACGGTTTAAAATGTTGAGAATGGAATAAAGCGTCGTGGTTTTTCCGGAACCGGTCGGGCCGGTAACCAACACTATACCGTAGGTCTTCTGTGTATTTTCTTTAATGGTTTTAACTGTATCTTCTTCCATTCCCAATTCTTCAAAAGAAAGCGGTCGCTGAGCCGCGGTCAAAAGACGCATTTCAATTTTTTCCCCGTAAAAAACCGGCATAATCGCGACTCGGACGTCAACAATTTCTTTTTCTATTTTGTAACGAAATCTTCCGTCTTGCGGACGGCTGTGCTCGTCAAGTTTCAAACCGCTCACGAGCTTTATTCGCGCCGCCATGGCGTCGCTTATTTCTTTCGGCAGTTTGAGAATTTCATGAAGAATGCCGTCAACGCGGTACCGAATTAAAATAATATCTTCCAGCGCTTCAATATGGATGTCGGAGGCGCGAAGAGAAAGGGCGTATTTAAGAATATTGTCAACCAGCGCGACAATCGGAACGTCTTTCGCGGCTTCTTCCACGCCCGCGGCGCGCGAACGAAACGCCTGTCGCACATTTTCTTCCATTATTTTCTGGAAATCTCCGGAGAGTTCTTTGCCGTAAAAAGCATACGCCTTGTTGAGGTCGTCGTCGCTCGCGAGAAACGGGCGGACTTTGGCGTTGAATCTCCGTTCTATGAGTTCAACTGTTTCAAGATTGCCCGGGTCCTCCATCGCCACATCAAGCGTCCCGTCGGTTTCGCGGCCGAAAATCACGACGCGCCTCTGGCGCGCAACGTTTTCCGGAAGCATTCTCACTAAATTGTCGTCAAGCTGAATCTCCACGAAATTGGCTTTCCGGACTCCAAGATATTCGGCTACAATCTCGGCGAGGTAAGTTTGAGTAATTATATTTTTCGAAAGAAGAACGTCGTTTGTTGAGGTGCCGAGGCGCTCGGCTTCTTCTCTGGCCTGCTCAAAGGCTTCTGCCGTAATAAGACCGGCGTCAGTAAGAATCTGCTTTAACTTATCCGAAGGAATTTGAAGCATAGTTGTAATTTTGAATTTCTAATTTCAGTCATTTAAAATTGGTTCGAAATTCAAAATTCAAAATTGAAAATTAAAACCGAGCCCACTGAATATTATAACAGAGATGGATATTGGTAGCCAAAGCCAATATAACGGAATACGCTTTTGTTGTTTATGAATAATGAATAATGAAGTATGAATTATGAGATATATGGACAAGACAGCGGCGAGCGCATACATCCATCCCGGGTGTCCCGCGAGAAAAAGCGCCCCAGCGGCGATGTACGGCTCTTCCTTTTCAAAAAAGCGGTCTTGGAATTTGCGGTTTAAAAATTTCGCGCCGAGCAAAACAAAAAGCGCCGCGAAAAACGCCAAAAACGGCTGGATTAGAAAATTCGTGAAACTGTACAGCGCGAAATAACTGAAGCCGCGATACGGCGGAACGAGATAGCTTGCAGGAGGGCCGCCGCCATGCCAAGCAAGAAACTGTTCCCGCATCCAATATGCCTGGATTGCGAAAATTACAATGACAGACAACCAAAACAGCGTTCTAAAAATTCGCGACTTATGCTCAAAAAAGAAGCGCAGTAGAATCTGCGCTCCCAAAAAAACAACCGCGGCGACTAAGCCAACGGTCATATGGTCAACTTGTTGCCGACTTCGTAAATGGTGGCATTGTTTCCTCCGTCCGTGCCTTCTCTGTCGTCAGTTCCGCTGGACGCGTAGCGTTCGCTTTCAAGATTCGCGGTCAGTTCGTACTTCAAAGTATCATGGCCATAAGCATAAAAGTAGGTGGCGTCATTAACCGGGTCAAGCGGCAAACCCACCAACGGCGAGCCGCCGGGTATGGACCCGAAATTAACCCTCACCCATCCGGTGGCGTCAGTCGCGCGCGCAATTGCTACCGTGGTTGTGGCTGTGGCTGTTATTCCGGCTGAATATCTGGTCGAGCCACTGCAAGTCACAACTGCCTGATCGCCGCCGACAACACATGTAGTCGTGGCTAAACCGTTCTGAAAATCAGGGCTAGACACGGTTGCTAGATACAATCCAAGAGCCGAGTGAACTGTTCCCAGATCGGAAACGCGCTGTGAATCGCGCGCCTGCCTTAAAAGTTCCGCCGGGTTAATAACCAAAACCGCGACCGTAGATAAAATTGCCAGAAGGCCGATAACGATAAGGAGCTCTATTAATGTAAAACCTTTTTTCATAAAATTAATTATATCATACTCCCCACCCCACCCCGCAAGACGCGAAACTGTGGATAACTTTTTACTTCATATAATCTTTGATTCTGACAACAAGCTCGTCTATGGAGGTTTTCGCTTTGACGAAATACTCAATCGCGCCCAATTCCTTGCCGGTCTGAATGTCGGATTCTTGTCCAAGGTTTGAAATTATAACAATCTGGCTTTGGCTTAACTGCGGGTCACTGCGAATCGCTTCAAGAACTTCAAATCCGGATTTTTTGGGCAAAATTATATCAAGCAGGACGAGGTCGGGTTTTTGGTCGCGCAAAAACTTCAGCGCTTCTTCGCCGTCAGGAGCGTGAATCACGGTGAAGTTTTCTTTTTGCAAACGCGTCTTCAAAAGAGACGACAAGAACACGTCGTCTTCCACAAGCAAGATGGTTTTCCCATTCATGATTTATATTATAGCAAAACTTTTCTCGTTGTCCCAAGAGTCGAGACTTGATGGCTCATCGACTAATACCATCCCGCCGAAGCGGGGTCGACACTAGTTTTCATTATTGAAAACTAAGTTTAATTAATCCACGCACAGCTTCCGCTACGCGTGCCTTGTTACGACTTCGTCCGTGTCACCGAACTTACCCTAACCCCGCAAAACGGAGTTTTAGGTATTCCCGGCTTCCTTGACGTGACGGGCGGTGAGTACAGGACTCGAGAACGTATTCACCGCGGCATAGCTGATCCGCGATTACTAGCGATTCCGACTTCATGAGGGCGAGTTGCAGCCCTCAATCCGAACTTGGGCCGGTTTTAAGGGATTAGCTCCACCTTACGGTTTGGCAACCCTTTGTACCGGTCATTGTAGCACGAGTGTAGCCCAGGGCATCAGAGGGCCATGCGGATTTGACGTCGTCCCCTCCTTCCTCCCAGCACTTTGTTCGCAAACGAACAAAGCAATTTCTAAACTCTAATATCTAAATCCTAAACAAATTTTAAAAATCAAATCTCAAATTCGAAACGTTTGGAACATTTGAATTTGGAATTTTGAGATTGTTTAGAGATTAGGATTTCGAATTTAGGATTTCTTTGCGCTTGTGCGCAAAGTGCTGGGCAGTTTTGCCTGACACGTATAACAGACAATAGGGGTTGCGCTCGTTTCCCCACTTAAGGGAACGTCTCACGATACGAGCTGACGACAACCATGCAGCACCTGTCCTGACGTCCTTGAGAGACAACACGCCTTTCAGCATGTCTTCGTCAAGATTTCTAGCCCTGGTAAGGTTCCTCGTTTAGTATCGAATTAAACCTCATGCTCCACCGCTTGTGCGAGTCCCCGTCTATTCCTTTGAGTTTTAAGCTTGCGCTCGTACTTCCCAGGCGGCCTGCTTAACGCGTTAGCTTCGCCACTCCGAGGGTCGATACTCGAAACAGCCAGCAGGCATCGTTTAGGGCGTGGACTACAAGGGTTGAATTTGTTACTTCGCGACAATAGTATTATTGTCACGCGAGCCGAACATTTCTGTCGGCTTCTCTATGTTGCCATAGAGTCCGGACTATATCTTTATCTGAAAGCCGTCCATCGAGCCAGTTTCTTCTCGTATTCGGATAAAATAACCGAACGAGGAAAGCGGCTCAAACTTACAACCTCAGATATCCAGCGTTCTTGAAATTGAGAATCTTTATAGAGAAGTATTGCTTTGCGCAACATGTCCGGCGTTGGTATATGCGGCAGAATGATGCGAAGAAACTTTTTTAATTCCTCCTGCGATCTGATCCATATCCGCCAATATTGCCGCCGCTCTCCTTTATAGATACGGGATATGGGAGATACGATATTTTTTATATCCCATACTACTTTAAGGTAGCGAGATAGTATTTTGACAGATTCTTTGTCAAAGCCATCGGTACAAAATACTCCCTTTCTTCCTCCGTAACTAATAAGTGAGCCATCATCACACCACCATACGGCGAGCGATAACGGGGTCATTCGGTTCAGCCAAGTGCGTCTAATGCGCAATCGGTTATTTTTATACGTTAAGCGATGCAATTCAGTTAACGCTGGCAGATTTCTGCTTATAAACCGCCACTTGCTGTTTACGCTGAAACCGTCGGCCCTTTGGACACTAATACTTTTCTCTCGCGCTATCTCTTGAAGCATATCTGCTTTCCATAAGAGATAATCTTTTTGTGTTTCCGAATGACGAATTTGTAAATTCGCATTGGCACATTTTTTTTGAATCTTCAACGAACCGTCTCCTAGGATTGTTCCTAAAATAACGGCTCGCGCTTGATCCGACAAAGGCACATACTTTTTATCATTTTGCATATTATTATTTTATACGCTCATGACATAATGCGCCAACTATCTTAACTCAATTTCATAGTCTCTACGGGGTCAAACAAAATGAAATTTGAACTTTCAATTTTGCATTCTGTCGACTTCCCTCGGGATTGTCCGTCCGACAGGACGGAGTTCCCCGATACAGCTAGATGCTCACCCCGACGTCGCCGTCGAGGGGGACACCTTTGACAACCCCGATTTACATCGGGGCTCTTTGTTTCTACGGGCAAAAGGAAAACCCTCCACAAAGATTTCGTATCTAATCCTTTTTGCTCCCCACGCTTTCGTGTCTCAGAGTCAGGAACGTCCCAGCCAGCTGCCTTCGCCTTTGGTGTTCCGCACGATATCAACGGATTTCACCCCTACACCGTGCGTTCCACTGGCCTCTGACGTCCTCTAGTTCGGCCGTATCTCTTGCAGCCTCAGGGTTGAGCCCCGAGATTTAACAAAAGACGCACCGAACATCCTACACACGCTTTACGCCCAATAAATCCGGATAACGCTTGAGGTCTACGTTTTACCGCTGGTGCTGGCACGTAGTTACCCACCTCTTTCCACAGGGTACCGTCAACCTCGCGCGTAGCGCGAGAACCGAAAAACACATGAACGTAAAAACGTAAGAACAAGTTGTTCTTTGGTTTATAGGTTCTTTAGTTTTTTAGTTCTTGTGCTACGCACAAGGCTTCTTCCCCTGCTATCGCGGTTTACGACCCGAAGGCCTTCTTCCCGCACGCGGCGTCGCTCGATCAGGCTTTCGCCCATTGTCGAATATTCTCGACTGCTGCCTCCCGTAGGAGTATGCACCGTGTCTCAGTTGCATCGTCGGGGAACAGGCTCTCACCCCCCCTACCGGTCATAGCCTTGGTGAGCCGTTACCTCACCAACTAGCTGATCAGACCTAAGCCACTCCTGAAGCGATTTGCATCTTTACTCCGACACCCTTGCGGGGTCGGAGATTATTTGGAATTACCTCGTCTTTCGACGAGCTATGCCAAACTTCAGGGTATGTACTAAGGCGTTACTGACTCGTTCGCCACTGCCTCGCGCCTTGCGCGAGAACAAAAAAACGAAAGAACAAAAGAACTTAAGAACAAAAAGTTCTTGGGTTCATAAGTTCATGGGTTTTTTAGTCCTTGTGCAAAACACAAGGCCGTTCGACTTGCATGCCTTATCCACGCCGCCAGCGTTCATCCTGGACCAGGATCAAATCCTCAATAAGAGCTTTCAGCTTTTAGCTTATAGCTTATAGAAGGTAACCCCCCTAACAGCTAACAGCTATCAGCTAACAGCTCGAAATACTTGGGACAACAAGAAAAATTTTGCTTGTTTTACTTAATTTGGACTCTTTTTTATTTTCCTTTTTTATTTTTAAAACAACGGTCAAATCTCTCTGGATTCAATAAAACATCCACCGCTAACCCGTCTGCGACGGACTAGCGGTGGACGTCTTCAAATTAAATTATAGAATTGATTTTAAAATGTTAATCGTCCCATCCTTCAATCATGTTTCCAGTATAACCGCAGCAAAAAACTTGTCAAGTGATGATTTTAATTGGAAGAATTAAACGCTGTGGATAACTCACTTACATACTCAACGATCGTTAAGTATGTAAGTAAATTGTTATACTTGCCCCCCATATCTATGCATAGATGTGGGGGCTTGCTTTCAAAAATGGTTTATTATAATATGTGAAACTATGAAGCCCGATATACATCCGAAATATTATGAAAAAGCCAATGTTCGTTGCGCTTGTGGAAATGAACTCACGGTTGGCTCCGCCAAGCAGGAGTTAAAAGTGGAAATATGCTCAAAGTGTCACCCATTTTATACAGGACAGGAAAAACTGATTGACACGGCCGGACGCGTGGAGAAATTCAAATCGCGCAAAGCAAGAGCGGAAGCCGCGCCCAAAAAAGAAAAAAGACCGCGCGCCAAAAAACAAAAGATGTCCTAAGCGATGGTTCAAAAAGTAATTCTTGAAATTCGCGCCGGGGCCGGTGGAGACGAAGCCGGCATTTTCGCCGGCGACCTCGCGCGCATGTACCAAAAATATGCCGCTCAAAAGGGATGGAGATTTTCTATTATTGATTTTAATCAAAACGATTTAGGTGGATATAAAAATTTGTCGGCTGAAGTAGCCGGCGAGAATGTTTATGAGATTTTGAAATATGAGATTGGCGTACACCGCGTTCAACGAATACCAAAAACCGAAAAGGGCGGACGCGTGCACACTTCAACCGCCTCGGTCGCGGTTTTGCCGGAAGTGGAAGCAAAAGAAGTAAACTTAAATCTAGGCGATTTGGAAATAACTTTTTCACGCGGAGGCGGACCGGGCGGACAAAACGTAAACAAGGTTGAAACTGCGGTAAGAGTACTCCACAAACCGACTGGCATCGTCGTCGCCTCGCGCTCCGAACGTTCCCAGCATGCCAACCGCGAGAAAGCGATGGAGATACTTCGCGCCAAACTTTACGAAGAACAGCGGCGCCAGGCAGTTGGCTCAATTACCGAACTCCGCCGCGAGCAAATCGGCTCCGCGGAGCGTTCAGAAAAAATACGCACCTATAATTTTCCGGAAGACCGAATCACCGACCACAGAATCGGAAAAAAATTCCATAACATAGAAAAGATTCTTGACGGCAACTTGGACCCTATCGTGAAAGCGTTCAGCTAAATTTTTCGCGTGACGCGCCGCCCGTATTCCTACCTGAACCGAACCGGTAAGTTTTTCGCGGGTCCTGCCGCCAGTTTTTCTCGCAGACACGCTATCAAATTCCCCAGCGAGGAATTTGCGCTCGCTCTCGGCCTCGCTCCTCCGACTGCGAGTCGGAGACCATGCCCGCTCGGCCTGCGAGACGGTCTGCTCGCAATAACTGGCGTCACCCGCGAAAACCTACATTGGTTCCCCAAGAAATACAGGCGGCGTATAAAAAACCTTGTTAAAATCATTTTTTCGCGTTATTATATGGGAACTATGGCAGAGAAACGTTCGTCAATTGTTGTTGTAATGGGCCACGTTGACCACGGCAAGACAACACTCTTGGATTACATTCGTAAAACAAACGTAACCGCTAAAGAAGCCGGTGGAATTACGCAGTCCATCGGAGCATACGAGATAACCCACCCTTCAACGAGCTCAGGGCAAGCAAGAAAAATAACATTTATAGACACGCCGGGGCATGAGGCGTTTGTGAAAATGCGCGCGCGAGGAGCCGGAGTTGCCGACTTGGCGATTCTTGTTGTTGCCGCCGACGACGGAGTGAAACCGCAGACAAAAGAGAGTATAAAAATTCTTAAAGAAACCGAAACGCCGTTCGTTGTGGCGATAAATAAAATTGACAAGCCGAACGCCGATGTTGAAAGAACCAAAGCTGATTTAATGAAAGAAGACGTTTTACTTGAAGGATTCGGCGGCAGTATAAGCTGGCAGGCGATTTCCGCGAAAACCGGACAAGGCGTGAACGAACTGCTTGATCTTGTTTTGTTGTCGGCTGAAGTTGAGGACTTTGTTTATAATCCTGAGAATAAAGCGCGCGGAGTTATTGTTGAAGTGGAACAAAGTAGCAGCAGGGGAATTGAAGTATCGGCGGTTGTTAAAGACGGCGTGTTGAGGGTCGGAGACGAAATAGCCACTCCGACCGCGGCTGGACGCGTGAAGATTCTTGAAAATTTTTTGGGTAAACGGGTTAAAGAACTTTCGCCTTCAAGTCCTGCTCTTATTATTGGTTTTGAAAACTTGCCGCAAGTCGGCGAAGAGTTTATGGCTGGCAACGTCGTTTTGAATGTATTGGAAACGCCGCCGCGGTTAAAGGCCATTCCTAAAACGGGCGCGATAAACATTATTTTGCGCGCGGACGTAGCCGGTTCTTTGGAGGCGATAGCGGATATTTTGAAAGCTTTGCAAGGAATTGAAATCATAGACGCGACAGTCGGCAAAGTTACTGGCGGCGATGTCCAGCTTGCCATTTCAACCGGAGCCGTAATCGTAAATTTCAAATCCAAAGTTGAAAAATCAGCGGAAATATTTGCCAAAAACAACGAGGTAAGAATAATTTCCTCAGAAATAATATATAAACTCGTAAAAACAATTGAGGACTTGCTTAAAGAAGGCGTGAAAGAAATAAAAGGCGAGTTGGAAATACTTGCCGTATTCAGCAAAAAAGGCAATCGTCAAGTTGTGGGCGGCCGCGCTACCAAAGGTATGCTAAGAAAAGGACGCGCGGAAATATGGAAAGGCGAGGAGCGTTTGGGAGATGGCAAAATTCTTAATCTTCAGGAATCCAAAAAAGATGTGACACAATTGTCAGTGGATAAAGAGGGAGGATTGTTTGTGGATTCGGCTGTTATAATAGAAAAAGGCCACCGCGTTATACAGAAATGAAACATAGGCCGCAGAGAGTAAGTTCCTTGATAGAACGGGAATTGAGCGCTATAATAATGCGCGAATTGGAATTTGAGAATTGTCTGGTTACCATTACCGGCGTTGAGGTCAATAACAAATTGGAGCGAGCGATTGTCAAATTTAGCGTTTATCCGTCTGAGAAATTAAAAGGGGTATCCGCGATTCTTAACAAGTCCAGAGGGCGTTTGCAATTCTTATTGGGACGCAAGATTAACATAATGCCGATGCCGCGGATTGAATTTCATGAAGACAAGGGATTGGAAGAAGCCGCGAAAGTGGAAAAAGCGTTGATGAATAAATAGAATTAAAATATGGCCGAGTAGCCAAGTGGTAAGGCAGGGGACTGCAAATCCCTTACACGAGGGTTCGATTCCCTCCTCGGCCTCCAAGCCCGGGTGGCGGAATGGTATACGCAAAGGACTTAAAATCCTTGGCTCCTAACGGGGCTTGTGGGTTCGACTCCCACCTCGGGCACCACGTTGGAAAAGTCAAATCGGCTGGGGCTTCGCGGCCTTCGGCCGCGACCAAATCGTAAGGATTTTTCGGGGCAAAAAGAAATTCCCGATTCCCTTAAAAGCAGAAAAGAAAAATTTTCAAATACTCCCAAGAGGCGGCACTTGCCGCCTCTTGACTTTTGTGGTCTAAAATGCTAGACTTGAGCATTATCGGAATCATAGTTAACCGATAATCTGTGACCGTAGCGGTTGCAGAAAGCACATTCCGAAACAAACACGAAAGGAGGTTCATATGAGTCTTGAACAGAACAAGACGTTCGCGTCTGAACTCGAAGCCGAGCTGCGGGAAGCTGGTCTCCCGTCCGACCCGAGTCAAATCGTTGGCCATCTCTATTGGTTTGGGTGTGAACATGGTTCGCACCATCACATTCTCTCCGGAACGATTCAGGCCATCGAGGTTTCCGACGAGGGAGGTCTCGACCTCTACATCACAAATCCTCGTTTCTGGGGCGAGCGGCTCATTAGCATCAAGTACAGCAACAAGTGGATGGCCTACGTGGACGTCAAGCCTCGTGAGTGGAGCGACGAGGCACTGGAGCGAATGTCCGAAGAAGAGCACGAGCGCGCGATCCAAGAAGACATCGCGGCCAAGTTCTTCGAGGGCGAGTTCCAACTTCTCTAGTCGCGCATGCCTCCCACTAACATCGAAAGCGGTATGGTTCGCCCTGCCGCTTTTCTCTTTTTCAATTTTTGATTTAAGAATTTTCATAAAAGAATTTGCCGCCAATCAACACATTTTTTAATAACTTTTAAATTGAAAAAATGTACTGAAATGAGTTATTATTAACTCATTAGAAAAACTTGAAATTGTCATTCGTGCGGCTCCGCCGCCTTTCCGAATTTTCGCGGGCCTTCGCCTCGCCGAAGTGGCTTCGGCCACGCAGGCGGGGGGAATTTTCCGGAAAAATGTGTTTGGACTAATTCAAGAATACTGCACCACGTAAAATACAATGCGAATTCTTGCCATTGAAACAAGTTGCGACGAAACAGCTATAGCTGTTGTGGATGCGAAAGGCGGCCTGAAACGGCCGCGTTTTAAGATTGTCGCGAATGAAGTCGCTTCACAGATTAAAATACATCGCCCGTTCGGCGGCGTTGTCCCGAATCTTGCTAAGCGAGAACATATAAAAAACCTCCCCATTTTATTTAAAAGAATTCTTAAAGCTAAAGGCTTAAAGCTAAAAGCTGATATTATCGCCGTTACCGTTGGACCAGGGCTTGAACCGGCGCTGTGGACCGGAATTAATTTTGCAAAAGAGCTCGCGAAGAAATATAAAAAACCGCTTATCGGTGTTAACCATATGGAAGGGCACCTCTACTCGAACTGGTTTTTACCAGTTCGAGAAATTCAAAATTCAAAATTCAAAATTCAAAATTCCATCAAGACGATTGTTTTTCCAGCAATCGTTTTGGTTGTGAGCGGCGGCCACACCATTCTTTTGAAGATGGATTCTGTAACAAAGCGGAAAAAACTCGGTGAAACTCGCGATGACGCGGCGGGGGAGGCATATGATAAAGTCGCGCGATTGCTTGACTTGCCGTATCCCGGCGGACCGGAGATAGAAAAGATAGCCAAAAGAGGAAATTCCGAAGCCGTACAATTTCCGCGCCCTATGCTTAACCAGAAAAATTATGACCTCAGTTTTTCCGGCCTAAAAACCGCAGTTTTGTATTATCTGCGTGATAACCCTCTAAAAGCCAAAAGCTTAAAGCTAAAAGCTGATATCGCCGCTTCGTTTCAGCAAGCCGCGATTGATGTTCTTGTCGCAAAAACGATGAACGCCGCTAAGGAATACAAAGCTAAATCCGTGATGCTTTGCGGCGGAGTAGCCGCAAACAAAGCTCTTCGCAAAGAACTTAAAATTCAAAGCTTAAAATTTAAAGCTGATTTTTACGCTCCGGAATTTGCGTTGAATACGGACAACGCGGCAATGATAGCCGCCGCGGGTTATGTAAGTTTTTTGAAAAAGAAAAAACTGCGTCTGACCGCGCAGTCAAATCTCAGCTTGTGAGTTCTTCTTTTAGCATTTGCGAAATTTTGTTTCCGTCTGCTCTGCCCTTCACTTGCGGCATTATTAATTTCATTGTTTTGCCAAAATCCTTTTGACTTTGCGCGCCTGATTCCGCAACAGATTTTTTAACAATCTCGCGCAGTTCTTCATCCGGCATCTCCGGAGGCAGATACCCTTTTAATATCGCGGCTTCGCTCTCTTCTTTTTTTGCCGATTCTTCGCGCCCGCCTTTTTTGTATTCCACGGCGGCGTCTTTTCGTTTTTTGAGTTCGCTGTTTATTACGGGGATAATTTCGTCATCGGAAAGCCCCATGTCTTTTTTGCGCAGTTCTATCTCTTTGTTGGCGATTGCCGCGGACAGCATACGCAAGGTTGAAAGCCGCAAGGCGTCGCCGCTTTTAAGCGCTTGTTTGATGTTATCGGTTATTTTTTGCTTAAGCATATTAAAAGTATAAATTGAATCGTGAGACATTGACAAGTTTCGGGGTATGTTTATAATACGATAAAGCCGCAGATAATGGGCAGGGAATACCCAAGAGTCCCGTTGAGGCGTATGGCGGCTTTGGGTCGTTTTTTTATTTGCATTATGCTCACGAGAAAACAAAAAGAAGAATCGGTTAAACATGGCAAAGAGCTTTTACAAAAGAGCCGAAATTTGATTTTGGTTGATTTTAGCCGCGCGCCCGCGGAAGCGATGCGGCGATTGCGCCGGGTGATTAAAGACAAGCAATCCCAGCTTAAAGTTATAAAAAAGCGTTTACTTGGCTTGGTTTTAAAAGCAGCAGGCGCTGATTTTGATTCGGCGAAATTCAAGACATCGGTCGGGGCGGTATTTGTTTCTGGAGAGATAACTGACGTTGCCGGAGATTTATATAAATTCAGCAAAGAAAACGAAGGCTTCAAAATGCTTGGCGGGTACAATCTTCAAACCAAAGAATTTGTTAGTGACGAATTGCTTAATCGCATAGGGCAATTGCCGTCGCGTGAGGTTTTGCTTGCTCAGCTTTTGGGAATGTTTACCGCGCCAATGAGGAAATTCCTTATTGTGTTAAACGAGAAAGGCAAAAAGGTCGTAGCATAATAGATTTAAGATGGAAAAGTACAACGATTTAATTTCAAAGTTGGAGGGAATGAGCGTTGTTGAGCTTGCCGATTTGGTTAAGGCGCTTGAAGAAAAGTGGGGAGTTTCCGCCGCTATGGTTGCCGCCCCTTCGGCTGGCTTAGGGCAAGCGGAAGAAAAAACGGAATTTGACGTGATTTTAAAAGCTGCGGGCGAACAGAAAATAAACGCCATTAAGGCAGTACGCGAAATTACCGGTCTCGGACTTAAGGAGGCAAAGGACCTGGTTGACGGCGCGCCAAAGACGGTTAAACAGAGCGTAAAAAAAGAGGAAGCTGAAGAGATAAAGAAAAAACTGGAGGCCGCCGGCGCGACCGCGGAGGTGCAATAAATGCAATAACATCTTCCGCGGGCGGTTAGCTCAGCGGCAGAGCACTGCATTCACATTGCAGGGGTCATAGGTTCAAATCCTATACCGCCCACAAAAAAGGAATACGCAACACGGATTGCGTATTCCTTTTTTAACGGTTTGGGGGTATGATACTGGCGTTCTTTTGAAATTGGGGATGATAATGAATTTCAGAGCCGGTTTAGGAATTGTGTTTGCGGTTTTGTTTTTGGCTCCAGTATCGTTTTACGCTTTCGCCGCGCCTGAAAATATTGATTTGCAGGCTGTTGTGAAAATTAGCGCGACGCGTGATTCAAGCAATTATACATTTAAAGGCGCGCGTCTTCCGAAAAACGGCGAAGGCTCCGGATTCGCGGTAAGTGCGAACAAAATTTTAACCAATGCTCATGTTGTATGGGGCGCGTCTGTTGTTGAAGTCGTGACATACGACGGAAAAATAATCCCGGCGAAAATCGTTGAATTTGATTCTGATTTGGATATCGCTGTTCTTCGGGTTGATGAACGGCTTCCGGCGGTTACGGCGATTCGCAAAAGTTCGGTTGTGCAGGGAGAAGCCGTATACGCGATTGGTCATCCGGAAGGACGACCGGACTGGACTGTTATGCCCGGCGTTGTGAAAAGCGTGTATCACATAAGCAACGGCTTTGAAAAAAACGGAGCCATGATACGGCTTATATTGACTAACGCCATTGGAGAAAGGGGAGCGAGCGGCGGACCTCTTTTTGATTCAAAGGGACGCGTTGTCGGCATTGTTGCGCGAGTTAACAGAATGCTAGACGGCTGGTTGATTGTAGTACCGATAACAAAGGTTTTGGAGAGTTTTGTGTTATAATTTATTATTATAACTAATATGCATACGCTTCCTAAATTGTCTTACGCTTACGACGCGCTTGAGCCGCACATTGACGCGCGGACAATGGAAATTCACCACGGCAAACACCATCAGACCTACGTTGATAAACTCAACGCGACACTGAAACTCTTCCCGGATTTGCAAACAAAAACTGTTGAAGAGCTTTTGAGCAATATCAGCGAAGTTCCGGAGGACATTCGCCAGGATGTCATAAATTACGGCGGAGGCCATGCTAACCATTCTCTGTTTTGGCGGATTATGTCTCCGAACGGTCAAGGGCCGGAAGGTGAATTGGCCGACGCCATTGTTAAGACATTCGGAGGCCTTGACGGTTTCAAAGAAAAATTTACAAATGTCGCGCTGAATGTTTTTGGTTCCGGATGGGCTTGGCTGATAGTTGCCAAGGACGGTTCTTTGAAGATATGCCAGACTCCGAATCAGGATAGCCCGCTCACAAATGGCGACAGGCCAGTTCTTGTCCTGGACTTGTGGGAGCACAGTTATTATTTGCTTTATCAAAATCGTCGCGGCGATTACGCGAAATCGTGGTGGAACCTGATTAATTGGCAGGAGGTATCTAAATTGTGGACAAATAGGGGATAAACGAAGCGCCGATGTAGATTTTACGGCGCTTTTTTGATACTTGCGTGACTTGCGTCTTTTTTTGCGTTTTTTTAAAAGGTGGGGTATTGTTATATGTAGGTGGGGAATTGTGGATAAATATGGGGATAACCACCGCATTCTGGGGATATGTTCATAGGAGAATATCAACATAATTTGGATTCAAAGAGCAGGGTTGCGGTGCCTTCAAAGTTCAGGGCTAAACTTTCCAGTGGCGCGATTATCACGCGCGGTTTGGATTATTGTTTGTTTGTTTTCGGTTCCAAAGAATGGGAATCGCTGGCGCAAAAATTAACGTCGCTTCCTTTGGCGCAGGCGAACTCGCGCGCTTTTGTCCGTTTGATGCTTGCCGGCGCGATGGACGCAGTTCCGGACCAACAGGGCAGAATTCTGATCCCGGATTATTTGAGGCGTTACGCGGATTTAAAAAAGCAAGTTGTGATAGCCGGTTTATATAATCGAGTTGAAATATGGGATTCCGAGAAATGGCAGGAATACAAGAAGAAGACCGAAGGCGCTTCCGACGAGATAGCCGAAAAGTTGGGAGAGCTCGGGATTTGATGCACGTTCCCGTTCTTTTAAACAAAGCTATTGAGTTGCTTGACCCGAAGCCCGGAGAATTCTTCATTGACGGTACTTTCGGAAACGGAGGACACGCGGCCGCGATTGTTGAAAAAATTTTTCCCGGCGGAAAGCTTTTGGGAATCGATTGGGACAAAAAGGTGATTGCAAACGGCAAAAACGTAATTTTAGTGAACGATAACTACAAAAACATTCCAATGATTTTAAAAGAGAAAAAATTAGGCAAGGCAGACGGATTACTGCTGGATTTGGGAATGTCATCCGACCAGCTGGAATCTGCCGGTTGGCGGACCGGACGCGGCTTCAGTTTCAAAAAAGATGAACCTCTGGATATGCGCTACGGCGACGATTCGGTAACTGCCGCGGAAGTTGTCAACACCTTCGGCGAGGACGCGCTTGTGGAAATTTTCAAAAAATACGGAGAGGAACGATACGCGCGGCGAATAGCGGAAAAAATCGTTGAACAAAGAAAGAAGTCGCGCATCATAACCACTTTCCAGCTTTCAAGAATTGTGGAAGACGTTTATCGCCATCGTAGCGGGCGAAGCTACTCCGAGCGGCCGCCTTACGCGGCCGAGCCGTCAGGCTGTAGGCTCGGACGCTCTAGGATTCATCCTGCCACCAAAATTTTTCAAGCGTTGCGGATATATGTAAATAATGAATTGGAAAATCTGGATAAAATTTTAGACGCCTTGCCGCTTGTCCTAAAACAAGAAGGAAGAGCGGTTGTCATATCATTTCATTCGCTGGAGGACAGAATTGTTAAAAATAAATTCAAAGAAATGTCGGCTCAAAACATCTTAAAAATTTTAACAAAAAAACCGGTTACGCCGGATGACGTTGAAGTCGCAGCGAATCCGAGAAGCCGTTCCGCGAAATTACGCGCGGCACAACTGTTATGACAATCATTCAACCATATAAAAAACTAAATATGTCTTTTTACGCGCTGGGAGCATCGGCTCTGATAATTTTGTGCAGTGTTTGGGCGATTTATCTTTATAACAGCACTGTTAATACGCGTTACGCGATATCGGAAAAAACTAAGTCGCTTGAAGAATTGAGTGTTGAAAACGCCGACTTCCGAAGCGCGGTTTCGCGACTTATAAGCTCAGAAAACATGGAATTGTCGGCCGAACGGCTTAATCTAAAAAAAGAAAGACATCCGGAATATTTTTCAACCAAATGGCCGCTCGTTTCTCATTTCTAATAATTTGTTTTTTCGCGTTTTATTCCGCATTAGTTTGGAACCTTTACAATATTCAAATAGAAAAAGGAAATTATTATGTTGGGCGGGCTTTGGCGCAGAACGAAGCGCGCGGTTTTTTTGACCCAAAGCGCGGGCGAATTCTTTTTACGGACAAGAACAAAAATTTTTCCCCCGCGGCAATTAACCGGGAGAAGCTTTCAATTTTTGCCGCGCCAAAAGAAATAGAAGACGTTTCTGAAGCAGCGCATATTTTGGCTCCGATTTTTGGTTTGGAGCCCACGCGTTTGGAAGCCAGATTTCTAAGAGAGAATTCTTTGTACGAACTGCTTGACGGGCGGCCGAGCGAGGAGCTTGTAAAAGAGATTAAAGAACTTAATTTACGCGGCATATATATAGGAACGCGGCTTTCGCGTTATTATCCGCTTGGAGAGTTGGGAGCTCACCTGCTTGGTTTCATTGCTCCGACTGCGGAAGATGACAATTTCGCGGGTCGTTACGGCTTGGAGACGTATTATGAAGAGCGCCTTGCCGGCAAATCTGGTGAGATTACCGGCGAACGTTTGCTAAGTCCGGTTCACGGCGATGATTTGGTTTTAACAATTGACCCGGCTATTCAGGAACGCGCTTCGGCGATTTTGGAAAAACTTATTAAAGATTATCGAGCCGAAGGCGGAACCGTCATGGTACAAAATCCTTCAACGGGAGCGATTCTTGCCATGCACAGCGAGCCGTCGTTTGACCCCAACGAGTATTATAAATTTTCTTTCGGTCACTTCACTAATCCTGTCGTTGAAGCGGTCTACGAGCCGGGTTCAATTTTTAAAGTGATAACGATGGCTATCGGGCTTGATGCCGGAAAAATTACGCCCGACACGACTTATTTTGACGGTGGCTCGGTAACTTACAACACGCATACTATCCGCAACTGGGATTTGAAAGCGCACGGCACTATCACAATGACACAGGTTCTTGAAAACTCCGTGAATACAGGAGCGGTTTTCGCCGAGCGTCAAGTGGGGCACGAAAACTTTTTAAGTTATTTGAAAAAATTCGGATTTGATTCTAAAACCGAAGTAGATTTGCCGGGAGAGGTCGCCGGTAATTTGAAAAATTTGGATGGTTCCAGCCGCGACATAAATTTCGCGAATGCTTCTTTCGGACAGGGCGTCGCTGTTACGTCCCTGAATTTATTAAGAGCGATTTCCACCATCGCGAACGGCGGAGTTATGGCGCGTCCGTATCTTAACGCGGAACTTCAACCGAAAAACGAGGGAAGGATTATTTCGGAAGGAGCGGCAAAACAAACCGTTGATATGATGGTTTCGGCGGTTGACAAAGCGCGTGTTGCCGCCATACCTTATTATTCGGTGGCAGGAAAAACCGGAACGGCACAAGTGCCGGATTTAAAACGCGGAGGATATACCAAAGACGTCATCAATACTTATATCGGATTTGCTCCCGCTTACAATCCTCAGGCAGTGGTTTTTATCCGGCTGGACAAGCCGTATGGCGCGCCGCTCGCGGGATTAACGGTAGTTCCGTCATTTCGCGAGCTTATGGAATTTGTGCTGAATTACTATAATGTTTCACCTGACAGATTGTGAAAACTAAAGAACATAAGAACATAAGAACGTAAGAACGGTTTTGAGTTCATCAGTTCATTCGTTCATAAGTTTTTAAGTTATACAAGATATGAAAGAGGCAATAATTAAAATTTTGCAGTATATATTAAAGAAGCTTGCTCAGCTGACTGTCTGGCGATATGAGCCGGGCGTTATTGTGATTACGGGTAATGTAGGCAAGACATCGACTAAAGAAACCATAGCCGCGGTGTTGCGAAACGGCCGTAATATACGTTATTCCAGCGGAAATTTTAATAACGAGCTTGGCGTACCTCTTACGATAATAGGCGACTGGGACAAAATAAGCGGGTGGTTTTTTTGGCCAAGAGTTTTAATAATGGCTGTTTTTCAGCTTATTTTTAAAAACGGAAATTATCCGGAATTGTTGATTCTTGAATACGCGGCGGGCAAGCCCGGAGACATAAAATATCTTTTAGAGATAGCGCGGCCCCAGATAGGCGTTATTACCGCGATAGGAGAAATTCCCGCGCACGTGGAATTTTTTAGCGGTTCCGACGCCGTAGCAAGGGAAAAATCGCGCGTAGTGGAACATTTGCCATCCAACGGTTTCGCGGTTTTAAATTTTGACGATGAAGTTGTAATGGATATGAAAGAGCGGACGCGGGCGCATGTCATAACTTTCGGTTTCGGGGAGGGAGCGGAAGTAAGAATAACAAATTTTGAAATTCGCTCCGAAAACGGCAGGCCGGACGGCATATGGTTCAAATTGGTTTACGGCGGAAATGTCGTTCCGTTTAACTTGAAAGGAGTTTTCGGAAAACCGCAGGCGTATGCCACGGCGGCTGCGGCGGCGGTGGGAATTGTTTTCGGAGCAAACCTCGTTAAATCGGCCGAAGCCCTTGCCGGCTACCGCCCGATTAAAGGAAGAATGAGCTTGCTTCCGGCAATCAAAATGGCTTACATTATTGACGACAGTTACAACGCCGCGCCGCTTTCAATGCGTTCAGCGCTTGACACATTGAAAGCTCTTAAGGTCTCCGGAAGAAAAATAGCGGTTCTCGGTGATATGCTTGAAATAGGCAGATACGCGCTTGAGGCGCATGAAGAGATCGGGCGAATGGCGGCAAAGACGGCGGATTTTCTGATTACGGTCGGGCCGCGGGCAAAATTTATCGCCGAACACGCCGTAAGGCACGGTTTGTCGAAAAGGCGAGTGATGTCGTTTGATGTTGTTGAAGACGCCATCAAACCGGCGCAGGATATGATTAGGAAGGGTGACGTTGTATTGGTTAAAGCGTCCAGAGCAATTCAGTTGGATAAATTAGTGAAAGCTCTTATCGTCTAGTTTGGCCTAGGACATCCCGCACCTTTCGTTTTAAAACGAAAGGTGCGGGACAAGTCAGCTTCCTTGCCCCGCATTAAAATTTAAGCAAAACTTAACAATATGGCCCCATCGTCTAGTGGCCCAGGACATCAGCTTCTCAAGCTGAAAACACGGGTTCGATTCCCGTTGGGGCTACGGAATTTTTAGTGCGTGGTCAAGACGAGAGCGTTATAAAACGAATACGCGCGGCGCCGCGCGTATTCGTTTTTGTTCGGGATTCGAACCCGGAAATGGATTTGATATTTTTCGGAATGCGTGATAGTTTGTATTTCAGCACGTTTCACAAAAAAGGAATGCGATATGTCGAAAGCGAAAGATTGGCTGAGAAAAAGAAAGCATCAAGGATATTCTTACGCCGAAGTGGTCGCAGAAATTGAGCGCCGCGTCGCCGGGAATTATATCTTTTCAAAAGCGGAGAACGAAAAGCGTTTGTTTGACGCGCTTGAGCGGGTTGACTTATTGTTCTGTTTATCCGCCACCCTTCACGATTTTCTTGAAGAACAGAGAATGACGCTCGGACAGCTTTTTGAACAGCTTGACGATTTGGATATGAATGATGGCATAGAACGAGCGCTTAATCCATTTCCTAAAGGATCCAAAGAGGACAAGGACGAAATAAAAACCTGCGGCATTATAGATATGTTTTATCCCGGTAAAGATCTGGACATAGAGCGCGATGCTTATTCAGAACTCCTTGTTTCAAGGCGAAAAAATAAGTAACTTGAGCCGCCCGGCATTGGGCGGTTTTTTACATGTATGATATTATGTGAATAAGCCAAGCGTTCAAGTTGTGAATAAAATGATGTTGTTGCAAAAAGTGTCGTGAGGGATAAACTATAAGTAAGGTCTTGTATGAAAAATAACAATATGAAAATTGTAACAGTTTTATTCGTCGTTGGTTTAATTATGTCTCCCGTAATCGGGCTGGCGCAAACTTCAAATGCTCCTGTTCCGCCTCCCACAAATATTACTTTCCCACAGACGACCGCCATCTCGCCCTCGCCGATGCCTATAAAATGCGGGGTGAATACTTTTGTCGTCAATAATGATTGTGGCGTTGGCGCATTCAAAAGCGCTTATGTCCAATGTCATGACGGTTATGAAACCACTTTGGGAGACGCAACTTCATGCAAATCTTCTGAAACATGGCAACAATACGCGAAAGAGTTGTGTGTAAATCGCTGTTCAACCGGAAAAGAACCAAAAAATATCACCAAACCCCTGCCGCAGCCATTTCCGATTCCGGCGCCAAAACCAATTTCCATATGTTATATCAGCGACAATTTAATGCAAGAATACGATCAGCTTATTCTTAAATTGCAGAAAGCGGAATCCGATAAGGTAAGGGCGGAAGAAATAACTAAGAAAATAATCGCGCTGAAACAGGAGATTACAAAACAACAAAGAGAGTGCGCTAATTCTCCGCAACCAACGACGACTTCGCGGCCAGTGCCATTGGCCCCGCCGATAGCAATAGACAAACCGAATACAGCGTCGGTGAATCGTTGCGATGAGGCCGCGCAATGGGAAAATAAAATTGTCTATTATAAAAAACTCAGCGGTTTGGACGACGCCGATTTGAAAAAAGACGGTTTTTCGCGGGAAGAAATTGAAAAAATATTGAAAGACCTTTCGCTTGGTTTTGAAAAAGTAAAAGCGCAATGCGACAATCAAAGCGGAACAATTACCGCGCCGCCAACCGCGATAACGGATTCTGTATTAGTCACGGAAACAGTAAAGCCGATAGTCGTTGAATCCGGGCAAGAAATCAGCGTTTATTATAAAATTAAACTTGAAAAAACTATCTCCGCAAAAGGGGAGGAAGAACAGATAGAAGAACTTAAAATATTAAGAGATGAAATAGACGGGCTCATTGCCAATTTTATCAAAAGCAGGAAAGAGTTGGAGGTAAGCGAGTTGAATAATTTAGTAACGGAAGTGAAAGTAAGCCGGGGAGAAATCAAAGCCGATAATATAGCAGTGAAAACTACGGAGAAGAAAATGCTTGCCAATATGGGAGATAGACCGGTGAGCATTGAGCCCACAGCAAGTCAAGTGCTTATCCGCGATAAGAGTTTTGAAATAAAAACGGACGAAGTCGTGATTAAAGAAAATGTATTAAGCGTGGGCGGCGTTGAAGTGAAAATGTCCGCAAGCGAGGTGGCGGAGAAGCTTGGTATTGCGCCCCAAACCATTGAATTGAAAGAAGAAAACGCAAGAGCGGTCTATAATATGAAAATTAAAGAACGCCGGAAGCTTTTCTGGGTTATTCCGTTCAATGTTCAAAAGACCATCGCCGTCGACGCCGCAAACGGCAATGTGTTAACTGAGCGCCTGCCTTGGTATAGTTTCTTAACGACGAAGTAGCTATCTGAAAATATATAAAACCGCCTTAGGGCGGTTTTTGGATTTTGTTTCGCGCTTTCAGCGCGCTGCAAGTCATTCTTGTTTTTCTTTTGGATGTCCCGGCGGATAGAACGAGGGCTTTACGTCGCATTTCGGGCAGTATTCTTTTTCGAGATGTTCATATTCGTCCGCGCTTTCTTTCTTGCGGCATATCCATGTTTTTTCAGCGTATGCTCTGCATGTTTTGCATCGGTGCTGACCGTAGTGATCTTCTGTGATATTGGTCATGCAGTCCTTGCGAAAATGTACTACCATAAGTTTATAACAATATCGAAATATTTTCAAATTAATGTATGTACAATGCAATCCAATTTTTGATTTCCATATTCGGAGATAAGCGGGATCGCGCCAACTGTAACCGCTCGCTTTGAAGCTCGCGGACAGTTGCGTGACTATAAACTATAAGCTATACTCTATTTCTATATGCCGACAATAAATCAATTGTTGAAAAGAAAAAGAAAGAACGTGAAGATGAAGTCAAAAGCGCCGGCTTTGGGCGTTTATTTTAATACTATTAAAAATCATCCGGTGCAGTCGTCATCGCCGTTCAAGCGCGGAGTTTGTCTCAAGGTATTTACGACTACTCCGAAGAAACCGAACTCCGCTCTGCGGAAAGTCGCGCGCGTTCGCCTCACTAACGGGCAAGAGGTTACGGCTTATATTCCTGGTATCGGCCACAGCTTGCAGGAACACTCGGTGGTGGTCATTCGTGGCGGCCGCGTAAAGGATTTGCCGGGCGTGCGTTATCATATTGTAAGAGGAGTTTTGGACACGACCGGAGTGGAGGGTCGCAAACAGCAGAGGTCGAAATATGGAGCAAAAAGACCGAAATAAAGGAAAATAAGAAACTATGAAACTATGAAATTAAGAAACCGTTAGTTCCCAAGTTTCTGAGTTTCTATAAATTTCTATTTAACTATGCGTAAAAAAAGAAATTATAAAAGAGAATATAATCCTGACACCAGATACGCGAAGATTAATGTTAGCCGTTTTATAAATTACGTTATGAAAGACGGCAAGAAGTCTGTCGCCGAAAGGGTGGTGTACGGCGCTTTTGACAAGATACAGAAAGAAACAAAACAGGAGCCGGTAGCGGTGTTTGAAAAAGCGATGGAGAACGCGGCTCCGGCGGTGGAAGTTGTGGCGCGGCGCGTAGGCGGAGCAAACTACCAGGTTCCGCGGGAAATTCGTCCTGATAGAAAATATGTTTTGGCATCGCGTTGGATTATTGATGCCGCGCGCAAGCGTAAGGGAAAGTCGATGGCCGAAAAACTTGCGGAAGAGTTAATATCGGCTTCAAAAAATGAAGGGACGGCGATTAAGAAAAAGCAAGACACTCATCGCATGGCAGAGGCAAACAGAGCCTTCGCCCATTTTGCGTGGTAAATTTTACTCATGCCTCGTCAGTATCCTTTGGAAAAAGTTCGCAATATCGGCATTATCGCCCACATTGACGCCGGTAAAACCACCGTCACGGAGCGGGTGCTTTTTTATACGGGCCTTTCCCACAAAATAGGAGAAGTTCACGAAGGCACAACCGTGATGGACTGGATGGAACAGGAACGGGAACGCGGCATAACCATTACCGCCGCCGCAACCACTTGTTTTTGGACGCCAACTTATCGCAAGGGCGACAAAGCGTTTGAGCATCGTATAAATATTATAGATACTCCTGGGCACATTGATTTTACAGTTGAAGTGAAGCGTTCTTTGCGCGTGCTTGACGGCGCGGTGGTAGTTTTTGATGGCGTTGCCGGAGTGGAGCCGCAGTCCGAAACAAACTGGCATTATGCTGACGAATACAAAGTTCCAAGAGTGTGTTTCATAAACAAACTTGATCGCACCGGCGCGAGTTTTGAAAACAGCTTCAAGTCAATTTTAGAGCGCCTTACTCCGAATGCGATGCGTTTGCAAATACCGATCGGTTTGGAATCGAGTTTTGAAGGCGTTGTTGATTTGCTCGGGCGCCAAGCGTACGGCTTTGAAGGCGAGCACGGTGAAAAAATAGTTGAACGTGAAATTCCGGAGAGTATGAAAGAAGAAGTTGAAAAATTTCACAAAGAATTGGTTGAAAAAATTGTTGAGTTTGACGATGAGCTGATGCATTTATATCTGGAGGGCAAAGAACCGCCGGTTGAGGATTTGAAACGCGCGTTGAGGAAGGCCAGTTTGGAAGTAAAAATTATTCCGGTTCTTTGTGGTTCGGCTTTGAAGAATAAAGGCGTTCAGTTCGTTCTTGACGCCACGGTTGATTATCTGCCTTCGCCATTGGACTTGCTACCGGTGAAAGCAACGAGCGTTAAGACCGGAGAAGAAATTTTAATTCAACCAAAAGACGACGAACTCGTAGCCGCGCTCGCTTTTAAAATTGCCACCGATCCATTCGTTGGCAATCTTACTTATTTCCGCGCTTACACCGGAACTGTTAAAAAAGGAAGTTATATTTTGAATACGACTAAAGATACGCAAGAGCGCATAGGACGATTGGTTCGCATGCACGCCAACCATCGCGAAGACGTTGATGAAATTTATTCCGGAGACCTCGGAGCGATAGTTGGCTTAAAAAGCACCGGCACCGGCGATTCTTTGTGCGACCCGTCGCGGCCTTTGATTTTAGAAAGAATCATTTTCCCCGAGCCGGTTATTTCCGTAAGAATTGAACCGAAGACCAAAGCTGACCAGGAAAAAATGGGAATTGCTTTGCGCCGGTTATCCGACGAAGACCCGACATTCCGAGTGAGCGGCGATCCGGAGACGGGCGAAACCATTATTTCCGGAATGGGAGAATTGCATTTGGAAGTTATCGTGGAAAGAATGAAGCGGGAATTTACGGTTGAAGCAAATGTCGGTCGGCCGCAAGTCGCTTACAAAGAGACCATTCTAGCTACCGCCGAAGCCGAAGGTAAATATATCCGCCAGTCCGGCGGCCGCGGCCAATACGGTCATGTTTGGTTGAAAGTGGAGCCGCTTGAACGCGGCAAAGGTTTTGAATTCATTGATGCTATTAAAGGCGGTACAATTCCGAAAGAATTTATTTCGGCAGTGGAAAAAGGTGTAAAAGAAGCGACGGTAAAAGGCGTCGTTGCCGGTTATCCGCTGATAGACGTTTCCGCGACGCTTTACGACGGATCTTTTCATGAAGTTGATTCATCGGAAATGGCTTTCAAAATAGCCGGCTCAATGGCTTTCCAAGAGGCGGCGAAGCGCGCCAAGCCGGTAATATTAGAGCCGATTATGAAAGTTCAAGTTATAGCTCCTCAGGAATTTCTCGGAGACGTTACCGGCGATTTGAGTTCCAAGCGCGGTAAAATACAAGAGATGAGCGATCGCGCCAATATCAAAGTCGTTGACGCGCATGTTCCACTTTCCGAGATGTTCGGTTATGCCACTAAGCTTCGTTCAATGACACAGGGACGCGGAAGTTTTACAATGGAATTCAGCCACTATGAAGCGGTTTCACAAAACGTCGCGCAGTTGATTATTGAAGGGAAGAAATGAACACTTTTGATAAAATAAAACTTACTTTGGCAAGAGGAAGCGGTAAATGCGTTGTTTTGCATGAAGAGGAGCCGAAATACGTAGTAATGACCTGGGAAGAATATGACAAGTTTGAAAAGTTGATAGAAAGGCTGAAACAGGGCGGGGATTTCTCGGGGGTTGACATTAATGAGATACCTGTTTAATATGGAGAACAAGTCGTTAAAATTAATTAAAAATTAAAGAACCCAAGAACCAAAGAACAAAAAAACCAAAGAACCTAAGAACTATTTTTAAGTTCATTCGTTTATATGTTCATAAGTTCTTAAGTCATTTAAAATGGCTGAGAAAGCTAAATTCGAGCGGACTAAGCCGCACTTAAACGTCGGCACAATCGGGCACGTTGACCACGGCAAGACCACTCTTACCGCGTCGATAACTCACGTTCTTAAACTTAAAGGTCTTATTTCTAAAGAGGAAAGCGTTGATCAAATAGACAACGCTCCCGAAGAAAAAGCCCGTGGTATTACAATCGCGCTTCATCACTCCGAATACGAATCGGAGAAAAGGCATTACGCGCACATTGACGCGCCCGGCCACGCCGACTACATAAAAAACATGATTACCGGCGCGGCTCAGATGGATGGCGCGGTTTTGGTAGTTAGCGCTGCTGACGGGCCGATGCCTCAGACGCGCGAACACATTCTTCTCGCGCGCCAAGTAGGCGTTCCGGCAGTTGTCGTATTTTTGAACAAGGTTGACCAGGTTGACGACAAAGAGCTTATTGATTTGGTTGAATCCGAAATTCGCGAGCTTCTTAAGAAATATGAATTTCCCGGCGATGATACTCCGGTTATTCGCGGTTCGGCTTTAAAGGCGCTCAACGCCAAGTCGGTCGACGATCCGGATATTCAGCCGATTCTTGAATTGATTAAAGCGCTTGATGAATACATTCCCGAGCCGCTACGCGAGATAGATAAGCCATTTCTTATGCCGGTTGAGGATGTGTTTTCGATTGAAGGACGCGGCACCGTCGTAACCGGACGCGCCGAGCGCGGAGTTGTTAAAGTAAACGAAGAAATTGAAGTTATAGGATTGAAGCCGACTCAAAAAACTGTTGTGACCGGCATTGAAATGTTTCAGAAAATTTTGGACGAAGGACGCGCCGGAGATAATATTGGAATTCTTCTTCGCGGCCTCAAAAAAGAAGACGTTGAACGCGGGCAGGTTATAGCCAAGCCCGGAAGCGTAACTCCTCACACCGAATTTGATGCCGAGGTTTATATCTTGAGCAAAGAGGAAGGTGGACGCCATACTCCGTTTTTCGCGGGGTATAAGCCGCAATTCTACATTCGCACCACCGACGTTACCGGCGAAGTAACCTTGCCCCAGGGAATGGAAATGGTTATGCCGGGTGACACCGTTAATGTAGTTGTGAAGCTAATTTCTCCTGTCGCGCTTGAAGAAAAACAAAGATTTGCCATAAGAGAGGGTGGAAAAACGGTTGGAGCCGGCGTTGTCACAAAGATCCTTAAATAATGGCTGCCAAAACGGCAACGGAAGTAAAATCAGTTTTGCGTTTGAGAATAAGGGCTTACGATCATAAGCTGATAGATAATTCTTGTCGCCAGATTATAGAAACGGCGGAAAGAAACGACGCGGAAGTTATCGGGCCAATTCCGCTCCCAACAGAGATGCGCCGCTATACCGTCAATCGTTCCACTTTCGTGCATAAGGATTCGCGAGAACAATTTGAGCTTCGAGTACACAAGCGTTTGATTGATATATTGAATCCAAGCCAGAAAATAATTGAATCGCTTAGTAATCTTAATCTGCCGGCAGGAGTGGAGATTGAAATAAAAATGGTGTAATAAATACTGGCTCAAAAACACGACACTTGAGTGTCGTGTTTTTGTTGGGTTGACAAACTTTATAATAAGAGTATAATGCATAAGGAGGGTTCGATCAGGCGAGGCCAACCACGAGCGGTGACTGGCTCCACTGCTTAATGGGCGCCTGGTTGCATTGGGGAGACAACAGGGGGACCAGGAACTTCTGTTGTCGCCAAATTAGTAAGCGCTTGCTCGGCAAGCGCTTTTTTTAAGCTATTGCGTTTTTTTTAGATATAGTATAAACTTTTCTTAATTGAGGATAGCGAAACCACCCGGGCGGCTATGCCTCGGGTATTTTTTTAAATAATGAAAATCAAGGGAATAAAACTAAAAATGTCCCAGATTTGGAAAGATGACAAAGTTATTCCTGTAACGTTTGTTAAGCTTGGTCCGGATGAATTTGAAACCGCAGGTTTGGAGGATGGAAAATTGGTGGCTGTTGTCGGAATTACGAAAGGACGAGGTTTTCAAGGCGTGGTTAAAAGGCACGGATTCCGTGGCGGCCCCAAGACTCACGGCCAAAAAAACCGTTTGCGCGCACCCGGTTCAATAAGCAGTACCGCGCTTCAGCGCGTTGTTCCCGGAAAAAAGATGGCAGGTCGAATGGGCAACGACAGAGTAACGATTAAAAATCTCCGCGTAGTCGGTATAAACAAAGAGGCCGGAATTTTGATGTTAAAAGGCGCGGTGCCGGGGGCGAATAGGGGAAAGGTTGAAATAAGAATATGATTGCGGAAGTTTATAATAAAGAAAATAAAAAAGTTGGAGAAGTTACCTTGTCCGATTCGGTATTCGGAAAAAAGTGGAACGAGAGCTTGGTCCACCAAGTCCTTGTTTCTCAGCTTGCCAACAAAAGAGAACCGCTTGCTCATACCAAGGGTAGGGGGGAAGTTCGTGGCGGCGGAAGAAAGCCATGGCGGCAAAAAGGAACCGGGCGCGCGAGGCATGGTTCAACTCGATCTCCGATTTGGGCCGGCGGAGGCGTAACTTTCGGTCCGACAAAACACAAGAACTACTCCAAGAAAATAAACAAGAAAATGCGTCGCGGCGCGATTTTCTCGGCGTTGTCCCGTAAATTTAAAGACGGGGAATTGAAATTCATTGACGCCTTAGAGCTTGAAGTCCCAAAAACAAAGTTGTTAGCCGGTCTTTTGAAAAATGTTTCCGGCGGGGCAAAAAGCGTTTTAATCGTGCCTTCAGTCGGAAGCAAGCACATTTATACGGCTTCCGCGAATATTTCAAAAATATTATCGATTGACCCGCGTTCGCTAAACGTTTATGATTTACTGCGTCACGAACAAATTTTGATGGACAAAAACGCGGTGGAAGTAATAGAGAAACATTACAGGTTAACTAAAGAACGTAAGGACTAAAGAACCAAAGAACGGAAGAACCGAAAAACTGTTATTAAGTTTATAAGTTCATACGTTCATAAGTTTTTAAGTTAAATAAAATGACTTGGTTTAGCAAAAAAGATAAAAACGTGACCCCGACGCTCGTCAAAGGCAGGGTCGGAGTCCCGACCGAAACGTCGGGAAAGAAAGCAGAGCAAAAGACCGCCAAAACGGTTTATAATCCGTCTGCTTTGAAACGGGTTTGGATTACCGAAAAATCTACCGACCTGGGAAATTTGAGAAAATATGTTTTTCTGACGGACAAAAGCGCGAACGCCGCGGAGATTAAAAAAGCGGTTGAGGGAATTTACAACGTTACGGTTGAAATGGTGCATATGCTTAACTTTGCGCAGAGAAAACATTTTCGCGGACGGGCGGCAAAACTGAGGCATTATAAAAAGGCGATAGTGACTCTTGCGGAAGGGCAAGAGCTGGATGTTATACCGAAATAATGAAACAATATAAACCGACAACTCCATCGCGAAGAAGCATGACCGTAGTTGACTACGGTTCTTTGTCCGCGAATAAACCACATAAACCGCTTCTTAAAAGATTGCCGTCAAATTCCGGTCGTAACAACCACGGCAGAATCACGGTCAGGCATCAAGGTGGAGGTAATAAAAAACTGTATCGTGTGGTTGATTTTAGGCAAATGAAGCTGAATGTTCCGGCCAAGGTGGAAACGATTGAATACGACCCGTATCGCAGCGCTTTTATCGTCAAAATTATTTATTCAGACGGAGAAAGGAGTTATATTCTCGCGCCTCAAAACTTAAAGATTGGAGACGGGGTGATCGTTTCAGAAAACGCTTCGCTTAAAACTGGCAACCGACTGATGCTTAAAAATGTGCCCGTGGGTTATTTTGTGCACAACGTTGAGCTTACCAGGGGAAAAGGCGGACAGATTGCCCGTTCGGCCGGTTCGTATGCCGAGGTTTTGGCGCATGAACACGGTTATACAAATCTAAAACTTTCTTCCGGAGAAATAAGGCGCGTTTTGTGGGATAATTTTGCGTCGGTAGGACAGGTTTCAAACCCAGATCATAATTTGGTCACAATTGGTAAGGCCGGACGTTCACGTTGGCTTGGAATAAGACCGACAGTTCGTGGCACCGCCATGAATCCAGTTGACCATCCATACGGCGGAGGAGAAGGAAGACAGCCTCGCGGAACAAGACGGCCCAAGACCATGTGGGGTAAAATTACTGGAGGAAGAAGAACGCGCAATAAGAAAAAACGGTCTGGTAAGCTGATTATTCAAAGAAGAAAATAATTATGAGTCCCGTTAGAAATCGCGGACGCGTAACCAGAAATATGATATACATAAAAAGGTCAAAAGTTGTGAGCAATCTAACAGAACGTGAGATGCTTTTTGCGTCCGCGTCCTATTTCTAACGGGATGAGCAGGTCATTAAAGAAAGGTCCCTACGTTGACCCTAAATTGTTAAAAAAAATAGCCGGCAAAAAACCGGAGAGTTCGGCGCCAATTCGCACTTGGTCGCGCGATTCTGAAATTTCTCCGGAGATGGTGGGATTCATGTTTGAAGTCCACAACGGCAAGGACTTTATTTCGGTTAAAGTGAGTGAAGATATGATAGGCCATCGGTTGGGCGAGATGGCGCCTACGCGCAAATTTGTCAGGCACAGTGGAAAAATACAGAGAGAATTGGAGGCGTCTGGAACAACGGCGCAGCCGGCTGCCGGTAAGGCAAAAACATGATAAAACAACAGAGAGTAAAATTAAGATATGCCGATATGGCGCCGCGCAAGATGCGGTTGGTTGCCGACACCATAAGGGGATTAACGGTTAATGAAGCAGAAGCTCAGCTTTCCGCCAGTCCGCGACGAGCGGCTAAAAAACTTTTAAAAGTGTTGCAATCCGCGGTTGCTAATGCTAAAAATAATCAGCAATTAAAAGCCGAATCACTCATTGTAAGTTCCATACAAGTGGACGGCGGGCCTTCGTTGAAACGATGGCTTCCGCGCGCGAGAGGAACCGCAACGCCGATTTTAAAAAGAAGAAGCCACGTTACGCTTGTACTGCGAGAAAGTGAAAAAGCGACGCCGCCAAGATTTAATCCCAAGGTTGTGAAAGTCGTCAAAGAAAAGAAAGCGGAGGACAAAGAACAGAAGAAAGTTTCTGAATGGGAAAAGGAATTTTCGGAGAAGAGATCGGCAGACGTTTCCAAACCCGGATTCTTCAGGAGAATATTTAGAAGGAAGTCCGTGTAATTTGACCATTGGAATTTGTTTAGAAATTAGAAATTGGGATTTAGAAATTTTAAAGCTATGGGTAACAAAATACGCCCGGACGCGTTTCGTCTGGGAATAACTAAAAATTGGAGCTCGAGATGGTTCAAAAGAAGAAACTTTCAGTCCTTTTTAGAGGAGGATGTTTTGATTAGGAAAACAATTCAGGATAAAATTTCATCCGCCGGCATAGCAGGAATAGATATAGAAAAAACAGGTGATTCGTTTCGAATCACAATCAAAGCCGCGAAACCCGGCTTTGTTATAGGCCGCGGAGGAAAAGGTATTGAAGAGCTGACGCGCGAAATAGAAAAAAAACTCGCCAAATACAGAATCGGCAAAAAACCGTCGTTAAGCGTTAACGTGGAAGAGCTTAAGAGAAGCGATGTATCCGCCGCGGTACTTGCCCAAAATATCGCTTGGGATTTGGAAAAACGTCAATCCGCGAGAAGAACGATGAAAAAATATCTTGAAGCGATAATGCAAAATCGTGACGTTAAGGGCGCGAAAATACGTCTCTCCGGCAGGATTAACGGCGCGGAAATATCCAGACGTGAATGGTTGGCAAAAGGCGCGATGCCGCTTCAGACCCTAAGAGCCGATATTGATTACGGCACAGCGACTGCGTTTACTTCCTCTGGAACCATCGGCTTGAAGGTGTGGATATATAAAGGCGAATTATTTGAAGACTCTAAACACTAAATTTCATGCTTGTTCCAAAAAAAGTAAAACATAGAAAGTGGCAGAAGGGCCGTTCCAAAAAACGTACGGTTGAAACGCGCGGAACCAAACTTGAATTTGGAAGTTTTGGCCTTCAGTCTCTCGGGGCGAGTTGGGTTAACTCAAGGCAAATTGAAGCTGGCCGAAAAGCGATAACGCACCATATGAAAAGAGAAGGAAAATTATGGATAAGAATTTTTCCGGACAAGCCGATTACAAAAAAACCACCGGAAGTGACAATGGGCGGTGGCAAGGGTGCTGTGGAAGAATATGTTTTTCCGGTAAAGCCCGGAAGAATAATTTTTGAATTGGATGGCGTTACGAAAGATATCGCGGAGGAAGCGCTACGGCTAGCCGGGCATAAATTGCCGGTAAAAACAAAAATAGTTTCAAAAATATGAAGCGTAAAGAATACGAAGAATTAAAAGCAAAACCTGTCGTGGAATTACAAAAAGAGCTACGGGTGGCAAGGGAGCGTTTGAGGGCGCTTAAATTTGATTTGGCCGCCGGGAAAACCAAAAATGTTCGGGAACTGCGTTCTTTGAAAAAAGATATAGCCAGGATTTTAACGATATTGCGAGAAACTAAGAAATTATGAAACTGAAAGAACAAGTAAAAAAAAGAAAATTGGAAGGCATTGTCGTTTCGGACAAGATGCAGAAAACAAGAGTGGTTGAAATAACGCGGTTTAAGAAAAATCCCAAATACTTGAAGTATTACAAAGTAAGCCGCAAATTTAAGGCGCATGACGAGAATAACGAATACAAGACGGGGGATAAGGTTGTTATTGAAGAAACAAGGCCGCTGAGCAGGGAAAAGAGGTGGAGAATCGTGCAAAAGATTTAAGATATAAGATTTAAGAAGTAAGAGTCTTAAATCATAAACCTTAAATCCTAAATCTAAACAAATGATACAAGAACGCGCAATATTAAAAGTAGCCGACAATTCCGGAGCGAAAACAATTCGCTGTTTTCGCGTTTTGGGAGGAACAAGACGGCGTTACGCGCGAATAGGCGACGTATTTGTCGCTTCTGTTCAAGTCGCGGAACCTCGCAAGGCGTTAAAGAAAAAAGACATTGTTAGGGCAGTTGTGGTAAGACAAAAGGCTCCTATGCGAAGAGCCGACGGCTCTTACGTCAGATTTGACGAAAACGCTGCGGTAATAATAGACGAAAAACGCCAGCCAAAAGCATCGCGCGTTTTCGGACCAATGCCGCGTGAATTAAAAGAAAAAGGTTTTGAATCCATAATAACAATGGCGGAAGAAATTGTATGAATATCAAAAAGAACGACGCGGTAAAAATTATAGCCGGGAAAGATAAAGGCAAGACGGGCAAGGTCATACTCGTGGATTATAAAAAAGGCAAACTTACGATAGATGGCCTGAATTTGTATAAAAAGCATGTCAGGCCTAAGCGCAAAGGCGAAAAAGGGCAGATTATTTCAACGCCAAGATCCATTGACGCTTCAAACGCCATGCTTGCGTGCGGTTCATGCGATAAGGCGGTTCGTGTCGGCTATCGCGTCGAAAACGGTCAAAAACAAAGAATATGCAAAAAATGCAAAGCGATAATTTAAAGTTGGAAAAAATAGTTGTTAACGTCGGGGTAGGGCGATTGAGTCAGGCGCCTAATTTTTCGGATAAAATTCTTCCGGAAATTGATAAAGAACTTGCTTTAATCACGGGCCAGAAGCCGTCTCCGCGCGGCGCGAAACAATCTATAGCCGGTTTTAAAATTCGCGCCGGAAATGTTGTTGGACTGAAAGTTACTTTGCGTGGTAAAAGAATGCGCGATTTCTTGAGCCGTTTGGTGAATATAGCTCTACCGCGAGTAAGAGATTTCAGGGGCGTTGACTTGAAAAATGTGGACAAATCCGGTAATCTTAGCATCGGCTTTCGTGAACACTCCGTTTTTCCGGAAATAAATCTTGAAACCAGCCGGGTCAATTTCGGATTGGAGGTAACATTGGTGCCGAAGATTCGTATTAGAGAGAAGGCGATTGAAGCATATCGGCAATTGGGAGTGCCGTTCAAAAAATAAACTAAAGAATTAAAGAACCAAAGAACGGAAGAGTAAAGAACGGTTTATGAGTTCTTAAGTTCATAAGTTCTCAAGTTAAACAAATTAAACAAAATGGCTAAAACATCGGTAATCGCAAGAGCGAAAAAAAAGCCCAAATATTCAACTCGCATAGTACGGCGATGTTTTCGCTGTGGACGTAAGCGCGGTTATATGAGGGATTTCGGGCTTTGTCGCATTTGTTTTCGTGAAATGGCAAGCAGGGGCGAAATACCGGGAGTAAAAAAAGCATCATGGTAACAGATTTATTAACGAGAATTAAAAACGCTCAGGCGGTAAAGCATGAACGGGTAAAGCTTCCATACAGCAAAATGAATGAGACAGTCGCTCATTTGCTCTTGAAGCACAAATATGTTGCCGGAGTGGTAAAAAAAGGAAGAATGCCAAAACGTATGTTGGAGGTGGAGTTGAAGTATGAAAACGGCTCTGGCGTCATCAGGGGCATAAAATTTGTAAGCAAACCATCGCGTAGAATTTACGCCGGTTACCGTGATTTAAAATCCGTCAAACAAGGTTACGGCATGCTTATGATTTCTACACCGGAAGGTTTGATGAGCGGCTCGGAAGCAAGAAAGAAGAAATTGGGCGGAGAATTATTGTTTGAGATATGGTAAATAATTAAAAACCAAAGAACTAAGGAACGCAAGAATGGTTTTAAGTTCATTCGTTCATAAGTTTTTAAGTCATCTAAACATGTCAAAACTAGCCAAAAAATTAATACCAATTCCGCAAGGAGTAACAATGGAAAAGAACGTGGACGCGTTACAGATAAAAGGTCCCAAAGGCGCTCTGTCTTTAAGTTTACTGCCGTACATAGAGGTTTCGATTGAAGAAAACGGAATTCGCGTTTCTTTTACTACCGACGAGAAGCAGGCGCGGGCTAATTGCGGAACAATGTGGGCCTTGATCAGAAACGCCTTTGAAGGAGTCAGCAAAGGTTTTGAAAAGAAATTGGAAATAGAAGGGGTCGGTTATCGTGTTTCAATGGAGGGTAAGGCGTTGGTGCTTAACATAGGTTATTCTCATCCGGTAAGATTTGAGTCGCCGGAAGGCGTTGAGATTAAAACGGAAAAGAATGTCATGCGCGTATCCGGAATAGACAAAGGACTGGTTGGTCGCGTTGCCGCGCAGATTCGCGCGATGAAGAAACCCGAACCATATAAGGGAAAAGGAATAAGATATCAAGGGGAAATAATAAGAAGAAAAGCCGGCAAGAGAGTGGCGGGAACCACAACGTAGAAAATAGAATCTAGAATCTGGAATTTAGAATCATGAACAGACAAAAAAAATTGAATAAAATACGAGTTCGGAGGAAGATAAGGGCAAGATCAAGATTGTTTGGCACCCAAGAGCGTCCGCGGCTCTCGGTTTTTAGAAGTAATCGCAATATGTTTCTTCAGCTCATAGACGATAAAAAAGGCATGACGCTTGCTTCGGTTTCAACTCGCGAATTGAAAGAGGCGGCAAGAAAAAAATCAAAAGTCAGTCAAGCCGAACTGATAGCGGCCGCGTTGTTTCAAAAAGCGAAAAAACTGGGAATAACGAAAGCAATTTTTGACCGCGGCTTTTATCAATATCACGGCAGAGTAAAAGCGGTTGCGGAAGTATTGCGAAAAGAAGGATTACAATTATAATAAATCGTCATGATTCAAACTCGTCACAAAGGTGAATACGAAGAGAAAGTTCTTGATTTGAGGCGCGTTACGCGCGTAGTGGCCGGAGGAAAACGCTTTCGTTTCCGTGCCACCTTGGTTTTGGGCAATGGTAAGGGAAAAGTGGGCGTTGGCGTGTCTAAGGGCCTTGATGTGGCGGACGCGATTCGCAAGGCCAAGACGGACGCCAATAAAAATATGATGGAAGTTCCTATGAAAGACAGAACGATTCCTCACGAAGTTTACGCGAAATACAGCGCCGCGAGGGTCTTGATTAAGCCGGCGGTGAAAGGCCACGGCTTGCGCGCCGGAGGCGCCGTAAGAAGCGTTCTTTTGCTGGCAGGGGTTAAAGACGCCACGGCAAAAGTTCTGGGAAGAACATCCAATAAATTGACCAACGCTTTGGCGGCGATTGAGGCATTGAAACAACTTAGAAACTTAAGAACTGAAGAACGTAAGAATTCAATAACGCAAGAACCAAAAAACGATGCAACTACATCAATTACGGACAAGTCATAAACAAAAGACGAAAAAACGCATCGGCCGCGGAGGAAAACGCGGTACGTATTCGGGCCGCGGTCAAAAAGGACAGAAAGCTCGCGCCGGAAGAAGAATCAGGCCCGCGATTCAGGATTATATAATCCGACTGCCCAAGCGCCGCGGTTTCGGCAACAAACCACTTGGCTCAAAAACGCAGATTGTTAATTTGTCGTCCCTGGAAAGAAAATTAGAGAATAATTCTTCAGTAAGCGAAATGTCGCTTTTGGAAGCGGGCTTAATAAAGAAATTGGGCAAGACTAAGATCTTGGGGGATGGAAATGTTACTAAATCGTTTATAATAGAAAAAAACATCGCGGTTTCAAAATCGGCAAAAGAAAAAATAGAAGCCGCCGGCGGCAGAATAAATCATGTTTAATTTTTTACAGATTTTCAAAATACCCGACTTAAGAAATAAAATTCTCTTAATCGTAGCGCTTCTTGTTGTTTTCAGAATATTCGCCAACATACCGATTCCCGGCGTTGACATAGATAATCTTGTTTCGTTTTTTGAAGGCAGCCAATTGCTGGGTTTTTTGGATTTATTCGCCGGTGGAGGTCTTAGCAATCTTTCCATAGCGATGTTGGGTCTCGGCCCTTATATTACCGCTACGATTATAATGCAGCTTTTGACTATGGTTTATCCGCGCTTGAAGCAATTGTATTACGAAGAAGGCAATGCGGGGAGGGCGAAATTCAATCGTTACTCGCGATATCTCACCGTTCCGCTGGCCGGTTTGCAGTCGTATGGGTTTCTCAATCTCTTGATTTCGCAAAACGTTTTGCAGCCCATTGGCGCTTCGAGCATGATTCAAAATGTTGTTGTAATAATGGCCGGTTCCATGTTTTTGGTATGGCTTGGGGAAATTATTACCCAGCAAAAGCTCGGCAACGGCGTTTCATTTTTAATATTTGCCGGAATAGTCGCGGGATTGCCGAATACCGTATGGCAGGCGCTTATCAATTATTCTCCGGCAATGCTTCCGACTTACGTTGCGTTTATTGTTTTGAGTTTGGTCATCGTAGCCGGAGTCGTTTTTGTAAATCAGGGCGAGCGTAAAGTTCCGGTATCGTACGCCAAAAGAGTGCGCGGCAACAAGATGTTCGGAGGCGTTTCTTCTTTTTTGCCGCTAAAAGTAAATCAAGCCGGGGTTATTCCAATCATATTCGCTATATCCATTTTGCTTTTCCCGCAGTTCATCGCTCAAATAGCTTCTGTTTTTTCAACTGATTTGTCGGTGCGTCTAAACGAGATAGTTAATGGAATTATGGGCAATCTTTTCGTTTACAGCGCGCTTTATTTTTTGCTCGTCGTATTGTTCACTTATTTCTATACTGCGGTAACTTTTGACCCCAAGGAAATATCCAAAAATCTTCAGCGAAGCGGCGGATTCATTCCCGGTCTGCGTCCCGGCACGTCAACCGCGGAGTTTCTTTCAAAAATAGTAAATCGCATTACTCTTTCTGGGGCAATATTTCTCGGTATAGTCGCCGTGCTCCCGAATATTACGCAGATTTTTACAGGCATAGCCGCCCTAACCATCGGTGGAGCAGCCCTGCTCATAGTTGTTTCCGTAGCGCTTGAAACAATGCGCCAGATTGAATCACAATTAGTAATGAGGGAATATGAGGGATTTCGTTCATGACAAAGACGGTCGGCACCTTTAATTTCATATTTATAGGGCGTTCCGGGAGCGGTAAGGGAACTCAGTCGGAGCTGCTCAAGAAAGTATTGGAAACGAGATATGGCGACGGAAGCGTTTTTTATTTCGCTACTGGAGATTGCTTCAGAAATTTGACGACGCAACCGGCTCTTTATACCGGCAAGCTTGTGGCGGAGAAAGTTCTGAAGTCTGGCAATAAGGCGCCTGACGCTTTAACCATCTGGTGTTGGGCAAAAGAGTTTGTCAATCGCGTTCATCCAGAACAGCACATGATTTTAGACGGAACTCCGCGGACTGTTTTAGAAGCGAAAGCAATAGATGAGTTGATGGTTTTTTATGACCGCGAGAAGGTATTTCCGATATGGCTTGATGTAAGTTATGAATGGGCGTATGAACGTTTGATCGGCAGAGGAAGAGGCGATGATTCTCCGGAGACGATTAAAAACCGTCTGGCGTATTATCCCAAATATGTTGAACTCACGGTCAAGTATTACCAGGAAGAAAGTTCAAATAAACTTATTAGAATAAATGGCGAGCAGACGATTGAAAAAATCCATCAAGACATCGTGTCGGCTTTTGGCTTGCGATGATGATGATGATGAATATCTCCATAAAAAGCGTCAAAGAGATTGAGATAATGCGCGTAGCCGGCAAAATATTGGCCGGCATTATTAAATCGGTGAAGGCGGCGGCGCGGCCCGGAGTTTCGCTTAAGGAACTGGACTCGCTTGCGGAAAAATTAATCAGAGAAGCCGGATGCAAACCGGCTTTTTTAGGTTATCGTCCCGAAGGCGCGGCCAAGTCGTATCCCGCTTCAATATGCGCGTCCATAAATGAGGTTGTTGTTCACGGAATTCCTGGCAAATACGTTCTCAAAGACAGAGATATTCTCAAACTTGATTTTGGGCTTATTTATCCGCCAATCAACGGTTTTAACGTTGACTCCGCCACCACCGTCGCGGTGGGGAAAATAAATAGAACCGTCGAACGTTTTATTGAAGTTACAAGACAAGCGCTCGCGAGAGGAATTGAACAGGCGAAAGTCGGCAATCATCTTGGCGACATAGGATGGGCAATCCAAAGTTATGTTGAGAGCGAAAAATTTTCCATAATAAAAGAATTAACAGGGCACGGCATCGGTCGCATTTTGCACGAAGATCCACCGGTTTACAATTACGGCAGGGCCGGAACCGGAGTATTGTTGCAATCCGGGATGACGTTTGCGATAGAACCGATGGTTTCTGCCGGAAGCGGAGAAGTTGTCCAACGCCCCGACGATAGTTTTGCGACGAAAGACGGCAGCATAAGCGCGCATTTTGAACACACAATCGTGATTACAGCTCGCGGTCCGGAAATTTTGACTTAAAGTATAGCACACCTCACCCGTCCTGCTCTGAAGAAGTCACCGCCCATATTCCGACTTTGATCGCTGTCGGGGGGAGGATAAAGGGCGCGATCTCGTTCTTCCACGAAACAAGACTGGACATAGCTTGGTTTGGGATATAGGCGGGATTCTCGTCAACTTCACGCTCATTATCATTCGCGGAAGTTGCGAGACTCTATGAATTTTTGCAAACAAAAACACCGAGCACTCAATGCGTTGAGTGCTTGGTGTTTTTGCTGTTTACGTGCTACATCGACGTTCCGCCTCCTTTGTTTTCCATCACGAAAGAAGCGGCGACCCCTGCGATTGCCAATCCTACAACAACCATAGTCCATTGATGGACATTGGCCGTCAACCCAAGCCACGGCATCACGGCAACTAAAAGGCCTAATGCTACATTAACCCAATGTTTCCACATGGTGTTTTTTTATACCTTATTCGACCTTGAGTTAATCATAGCATTTATTTACAGCCAAGGTTATCCACACGCTGAAATAGCTAAATAACCGTGCTGCCGGGCTTGGATTCGAACCAAGATAACATGCTTCAGAGGCATGTGTCCTACCATTAGACGACCCGGCATTGTGTGTTTAATATTGTATTGATATAATAAAATTTAAGATGCAAAAAAGCAATTTACGAGATGGACAAGATATAGTTGTGAATTATAATGCTGGATAGAAAATCTCAAATTGATAAAATTCTTGCTACTCCGCCGGAAAAAATATCCATAATAAACCTGGTGGATGAGATTATTTCCCACGCTTTTGAAACGCGCGCTTCGGATATACATCTTGACCCGGAAGAGGATAGGCTGATTGTCAGGTTCAGAATAGACGGAGTTCTTCATAGATTGTTTATTATTTCTAAAGAACTTCAGCCGGAAATTATTTCACGTATTAAAGTTATGGCCGGTTTGCGAACCGACGAGCATCAATCGGCGCAGGACGGCAGATTTCGAAGCGCGGTGAAAGATGCCCGTTTTGACATACGCGTATCTATTGTTCCGACTTATTATGAAGAAAACTTGGTCTTGCGCCTTTTGGCGGAACAGGGTCAGGAATTTATTTTGAAAGAAATTGGATTTTCAGAACGCGACCTTAAAATACTTGAACGCGCCATCAAAAAGCCGTATGGAATGATTTTGGCCACCGGACCCACCGGTTCTGGAAAAACAACGACCCTTTATACTATTTTAAAAATTTTAAATACGGAACAGATTTCGATAATAACCATTGAAGATCCGATAGAGTACTCGCTTGATGGAGTCAATCAGATTCAGGTTAATGCTCAAACCGGGCTAACTTTCGCGAACGGTTTACGCTCTATTTTGCGACAGGACCCCAATATAATTATGGTGGGAGAAATTCGCGATATTGAAACAGCGGCAATAGCCGTAAACGCCGCCTTGACCGGTCATTTGTTGTTATCAACGTTGCATACAAACGATGCCGCTACGACTCTGCCGCGTCTTCTCGACATGAAGGTGGAGCCGTTTTTGATAGCGTCAACGGTCAATATTGCCATAGGTCAGCGTTTGGTTCGTAAACTTTGTCAGAATTGCAGAAAGAAACATAAATTGACCATTTCCGAGATTCAAAATTTATCCTCTTCCGTATCGGCAGATATTTTAGACGCGTTGAAAAATAAATCTGTTTTTAACGGTGTAGGTTGCGACAAATGCAATAATAGCGGATTTATCGGCAGAATCGGCATTCATGAAGTTCTGGAAGTAACTCCCGCGATACAAGAGGCGATCATTAAACATTTTAGCGCGTCTCAAATAAAAGAAATCGCGGTTAATGAGGGAATGACCACGATGCTGGAAGATGGATTTAAAAAAGTCGTTGGCGGAATTACAACGATAGAAGAAGTTTTAAGAGTGATGCATGAATAATAGAAGAACTAAAGATATATAGAATGCGTCGTCCACTATTTCTACATATACCGCTTTCGGAGAGAATTCTTTTCGCCAAACACTTGTCCATTATGGTGAAAACTGGAATGACTTTGCTTGGCAGTTTGATGCTGATTAAAAAACAAATGCGTTCAAAATCGTTCATTTACGTTTTGGAAAAAATAATTGCCGACGTTGAAGGCGGACAATTTTTATCGCAGAGCTTGAAAAAGTTTGAGCGTTTGTTCAGTTCGATTTTCGTCAATGTCATAAAAATAGGTGAAACTAGCGGTACTCTGTCCGACAATCTCGCTTATTTGTCTTTGGAATTGCAAAAAAAACGGGCGCTTCGCCAGAAAGTGCGTTCTGCTCTTATTTATCCCTCTGTCATTCTTTTAGCCACACTCGGCGTTACCGGAATCCTCGCGTTTTTTGTAATGCCGAGAATAACCCCGATTTTTTTGACTTTGAAAGTAACTTTGCCGTGGACTACCAGATCTTTGATAGCCACTTCAAGTTTTTTGTTTGAATATGGCATTTACGTATTGCTTGGCGTAACGGCATTGACCTCGGTTTGGTTTTTACTTCTCCGTTTTTTTACGCAATTTCGTTTTTTTACGCATCGACTCATCCTTGCAACTCCTTTTATTGGTTCGGTTTCACGAATGGCCAATCTCGCGGAATTTACGCGCACCCTCGGTTTGCTTTTAAAAAGCGGAACCAAAATAGTGGAAGCAATTCAAATTACCGCAGATAGCATGAGAAATCTCGTTTATCGCGAAGCGCTTATGGAGGCGAGTGAAACTATTAAGCGGGGAGAGCTTTTGCATGTTTACCTTTCGAAGCGCGAAGATTTATTTTTTTCCACTGCCTCCAGAATGATTGAGGTCGGTGACGCGACAGGAACGCTTGAAATCAATTTATTTTATCTCGCCGATTTTTACGAAAATGAAGTGGATGAAACAACCAAAATAATGTCCAGCGTTTTGGAGCCGGCAATGCTTCTGATTATGGGCATAATCGTCGGTTTCGTAGCGGTTTCAATAATCACGCCAATTTATGAAATTACACAGACGTTGCGATAATTTTTTACTTTAGTTTTCAAGCGACCAAAGCAGCATTTGCGATTCGCCGTTTAAGCATCCATCGTGGTCAAATCCGTTTACAATCATTTTATTTTCCGATGATCCGGAAATTTTATTATTGTTGTAATAATCGCCCTGAACCCCGGCATATATGCCGGGAGGAACATTACAGCCGAAACGGATCGCGCCGCTTCCCCAATAATTGTAGTCGTATTTCCCTTTCCACGGCGTAAACCGAGGCCATTCGGGAATATACGGTCCTTTCCAGCGTTCCTGCACAAGCGTTTCCCAATTAGTAGGACAGTGGTTACAGTTGGTTCCCGGCGAAGCAAATCCGCCCGGTGGCGGCTCACCGGCTTCTTCGTCCGCGTTCCACGGCAACGGGCGCACAAAGCCCGGATCCCACCCGCGGTTCACATCTGGAGGGAAAAACCCCATGTCAATGAAATAAAATTCCGTGGCGACCGTCAGCACTCTTTGCCGTTGTCCAGCTTCCACCGTTTTGGAAGTTTCCAGAAATGAGATCAAAAAAGGGAAAACAATCCCAATCAGAATGCCAAGAATCGCTATGGATATCAATATTTCAAGGAGTGTGAACCCTTTCATACTTTAAATATTAGCGTTAAAATTAGTTTAATGGCAAGAGGATTTACTATTATGGAAATCATAATAACGGTAGGCATTTTGTTCATATTGCTTGCGTCCGGTTTTTTCATCAGCTCAGGATTTTACCGAAGCTACGCACTGACATCGGAGCGCGATTCATTTGTAAGCATATTGCGCAAAGCGCGTTTTAGCGCGATGAACAATGTTTTGGAATCTCCGCACGGCGTTTTTGTAAACGACAGCAGTTACGTTATTTTTGCCGGACAATCATATGCCTCTCGAGACGTTCAGTTTGATGAGATTATATCCAGGTTTGTGTTTATAAACGTATCCGGGCTGACCGAGGTCGTATTCTGGCCATTGAGCGCAAATTCCAGTTCGTCCGGAATCGTAACGTTAAGCGACGGCGCGCGAGAAACTATCATAGAAATAAATGAAGAAGGGAGAATTGGCTGGTAATAAGGGTCAGAGCGTCTTGGAGATTTTAATTGCTTTGGGCGTGATTATCGTAAGTGTTTCCGCCGCGAGTATGATTTTTTTCGGCGCCCAATCTTCAGTTGTTGACGCGCAATTGAGCGGTGAGGCCGCGTATCTCGCGAAAGAAGCGATTGAAACGGCGCGCGCCGAAGCAAGAGGCGACTTTAATTCTTTAACATCGTCTTCTTCCACCAAGAATGAATTTTTAACGGAAACAACAATTGAAGACGTTGACGACAATACCAAGCGCGTAACAACGCGCGTGAGCTGGCAAACCGACCCGCTGCGCGAACAGGAAGTTGAATTGGTTACTTACGTTACCAGATGGCGCGACGTTGTGCCTCCGCCGGACACGGGGGATACCGGAGGCGGAGGATTGAGCGGCGACTGGCAAAATCCGCGCACTTTGGGTTCAATTGATCTTGGTCCCGGAAATCAAGCAACCGATCTTGATGTTGTCAATAAGATTGTTTATATAAGCGCCGAGGCTTCCGCGGAGGCTAAACCGGATTTTTTCATAATTGACGCAACAAACGGCCAGAATCCCTTTGTTGTTTCTAGTCTTAACACGGGACCGTCTCTTAATGCCGTGGATGCGAGTTTGAATTACGCATATGTTGGCAACAAGGAAGCTGATAGGGAATTGCAGATAATAAACATAAGCAATCCTTCCAGCCCGTCTCTTATTGTTTCTTACGCGGTGCCGGGCATTGACGATTCTTCGTCTAAAGGCACCGCGGTGTTCTACACCAACAACAAAGTTTATCTTGGCACCAATAAAGTAGTGGGGCCGGAATTTCATATTATTGACGTATCCAATCCGGGTTCTCCTCAGCTTCTCGGTTCGTACGAAGTAGATGATAACGTCAACGACATTTACGTAAGAGATGGCCGAGCTTATCTGGCGACTGATTTGGGCGGCGCTGGCCTTATTATTCTTGGCATAGACAACCCTTCCAGCATAACTTTTTTGGGTCAAGGTTTTTCAAGCGACACGAACAGCGTCGTTAATATAAACGGCTCTCTAACCGTTATCGGTCCGGCTCAAGATTTTTATACGGTTGATACAAGCAATCCCGCGAATATCACGACTTTGGGATCAATCAATATAGGCAATATTATGAATGACATGATTAACCGCGATTACCTTGTTTTTCTGGCTACATCAAACAGCAACCGTGAATTTCAGGTTATAAACATTTCTAACCCCAATAATCCAACGTTGCACTCTTTCTTTAATTTTTCTCAAGTCGCCACCGGCGTTGATTATGAAGACAACCTGGTTTATGTTTCGGTGCGCAGTAACGACGCTTTGAGAATCATAACTTCAAGTCCATGAACAAAGGATTCACGCTGATAGAGACAATTATTTATACGGCGTTGTTATCGATTATCATAAGTTCGGTTTTATTGATAGTGTATCAAATGCTTGAGGGGCGTTATCGTCTCGGCGCTTTGATAGAAGTGTCGGAGGAGGGGCGTTTTTTGATGGGCAAAATAAATTGGGCGCTTGACGGACTTGACGCGGTTATTGAGCCGCCATTGAACGCGACATCCTCGGCTCTTTCAATAAATAAACTAAATTTTTCGCCAAACCCGATTATGATTTACGCGTCCGGAACCGAAGCGTTTATTTCTTATGGAGGCGGGGAGTCAATGGCATTAAACAGCGAAAGTGTTTTGATACGCGACTTGCTTTTCAGGTATTTTGAATCCGGCAACGTTTCGGCGGTTGAAGTTTCTTTTGACGTTGAATATCGACCAAGGGAGCAAATAACGATTTATGGCGCGCGCACATCGTTAAAAACAACCATATATGCGAGAAAATAAGGGATACATAGCCATTACTTCGGCGATTATTATAATGGCATTGATTTTGACGGTAGCCGGAGTTGTCAGTTTTTCTTCTTACTTCAACCGCTCGGGCTCTCTCGGCGCTTCTTTAAAAGAACGCAGTCGTGCTTTCGCGGAGGCCTGCGCCGACCATGCTTTGCTTAAGCTCGCGCTGGACGATTCTTACGGCGGAAATGAAGCGGTTTTTGTTACGCCGTCTGAGTCGTGCGAAATTTTGCAAATTGAAACTGCGGGTTCTCAAAAAACCATTAAAACAACAGCCGTCGTAGAAAAAACAACCACCAACATAAAAGTAATAACGTCCGTTCAGCCGCTTACGGTGATTTCGTGGGAAGAAGTTCCAGAACACTGATTGTGGATAACATAGGGTTTATTTTGTGATATTATTAGAGAAAGGTCGGTCTAACTATTTTTTTAAGATTATGAAGAAAACACAAGGTTTTACGCTCATTGAGCTTTTGGTAGTAATCGGAATTATAGCCATATTGGCGGCGGTTGTTATTATCGCTTTGAACCCGGCTAGGCAGTTTTCTCAAGCTAGGGATGCGCAGCGCTGGTCCAACGTAAACGCGATTTTGAACGGAGTTGGCCAAAATATTGCCGACAATAGGGGTATTTTCACTTGCGCTGCCGGAGCTATTCCGACGACTACGGCAACAAGAATGGTTGACGCGGTTACTGATCCTGCCGGTTATGATATCGGCTCATGTTTGGTTCCGACCTATCTGCCGCAAATGGTTGTTGACCCCCTTGATGGTTTGTGGACTTCCGACACAGTTTACGATACGGCATATAACGTTCAAAGGGATGAAACAACCGGAAGAATTACCGTGAATGCTCCTTCGGCTGAGATTGAAACGTCAATATCAGTTACCAGATAAATTAAAGGAAAACAGGGGTTTTTCCCTCCGCCTGGATTTTTTTCAGGCGGAGTTTTTTGTCTACGATTTCAGCTTCCAATAATTTGGTCCTTTTGCCGTTTAGCATGGTCCATGCCCCCGGTTCTGGATTTAATGCGCGGATTTTTCGTTCAATCTCAACGGGATTGTCTTTTTCTAAGTCAACAAACGCGTCTTCTGTCGTGAATTTTTTTGTATATGTCGCTTCGGCTTCATTCTGCGGTTGTGGTTTGATTTCGCCGTTAACAAATTTCGGCAATGCTTCAACAAGTAAATCTCCGCCCAAATTCGCCAACTTTCTTTGTGTCTTTTCATAATTCATAATTCTTAATTCATAATTCAGTTCTCGCTTCGCGAGAACCGGCCCGTGGTCAACTTTTTCATCAATAAGATAAAGAGTTAGTCCGGTTAATTCGTCACCCTTCAGAATCGCGGTTTGAATCGGAGACGCGCCGCGATGTTTCGGCAAAAGAGAGGGATGGACGCCCACAAACTTGGCGGGCAAGGTGTCAAGAATTACTTTGGGGATAATTTTGGCGTATGCCGCGACTACCGCGAAATCGATGCCGCCAAGTTTGTTAATTTCCAATTTCCAATTCCCAATTCCCAAACTTTCCGGTTGCCAAACCCTTATACCATGTTTTTCAGCCACAATTTTGGTTGACGGCGCGGTAATCACTTTTTTGCGTCCCATCGGACGGTCTGGGTTGCATACTGCGACAGCAGGAATATAGTCGGCGCTTATTAGTTTTTCCAATATTATTGCTGCGAATTCGGGAGAACCGAAAAAAATATATTTCATCTTGTCGCATCACTCGTTATTTTGTGAAGATTTTTGGCTTTGTCTATGAATAAGTCGCCGTCTAAATGGTTAACTTCGTGCTGGAACACCCGTGCTAGCAGTCCCCAAGCTTTAATTTTTATTTTCCGGCCGTTCTGGTCATAGCCGCTCAAAGTTACTCTTTCCGGCCGCTCAACTTCGCCGTAAATTTCCGGAACGCTGAGACATCCCTCTTCAAAATTCGTTTTTTGAACAGACATTTTTTCAATTATCGGATTGAAAATAGCGTAAAATTTCATGCCGCCTTTCGCGTTCGGAACCTGCGCCACGAAAAACTTGGCGTCCATGCCGATTTGATTTGCCGCGAGCCCGATTCCGTGCGCGCCCTTCATTCGCGTTCGCATGTTTTCAACCATCTTCTTTATTTCCTTGCGATTAAACCTCGAAAAATCAAAATCAGCGGTTTTTTTGCGCAGAAAGCGCTCACTTTTTTTGTTCTCTATCGTTAGAATCATAAAATACTTTCATAAAATACGCTCCTTTGTTTTTAACGCCTTTTTTCTCCGCGACGCCCTTCGCGACGCGTATGAGCTTTTCGTTGTCATGTTTTTTAGCCAGTTTTATGTATAGCGCTTTATGTTTGCTGTCTTCGAGTATTTCCGCGAGAGAAAGACCGATCATCTGATGTTTTGAGTATATATGCGATGTCTTCGCGCGCTCGCGGAACATTTTCATATATTCTTTCGCGGAGGGCGGTTTCGGTGGCAATTGCGTCATTGTCTACATTATAGTAAAATTAATAGAAATTAGAAATCTGAAAATTATGCCACATAAGATTTTGAAAATAATCGTGGTTGCCGCAATTTTTGTTTTTGTCGGCTTCGCTGTTTTTAATTTAGGAGCGGATTACGGCAAAAAAAGAGGGAGAACAATAATTGTTGAGGGAGTAAAAAACATTGAGTTGTCCGAAAACGTTTCGGCCGATTTCGGTTTGTTTTGGGAAGCATGGAATCAGTTGAAAGAATTTCATATCCGCGGCGAAGAAATTTCCGAAGAGGATTTTATTTATGGCGCGATAGAAGGGTTGGTTGAATCCTTGGACGATTCTTACTCCGTTTTTTTGAATCCTTCCGATGCGGATAAATTTCAAGAGGACATCAACGGCAGTTTCAGCGGCATAGGCGCAGAGATAGGTATACGTGAAAAACGCTTGCTTGTTATTTCTCCTCTTAAAGATTCTCCGGCAGAACGAGCTGGTCTTAAAAGCGGCGATTTTATTTTGCAGATAGACGAAACGTTGAGCGATGGATTGAGTTTGGATGAAGCGGTGAAAAGAATAAGAGGAGAGCGTGGCACTTCGGTTACGCTTTTGATATCGCGCGAGAAATTCACGGAGCCGCGGGAATTTAAGATAACGCGCGAAGATATAGTCGTGCCAACTTTAGATTGGGAGATTAAAGATGGCGGCATAATGTACGTACAGCTTTATAGCTTTAATCAAAATGCCAGCCTCGCTTTTTACGACGCTATGATACCGGCGCTTCAGCGCGGCATACGCGGGATAGTTCTTGATTTGCGAAACAACCCTGGTGGATTTCTTGAAGTGTCGGTGGATTTGGCGGGATGGTTTTTGGAGCGCGGACAATTGGTGGTCGCGGAAGAATGGCGAATGGGAGAAAAACTTGAACTTTTTGCTCACGGGAACGAAGCGTTGAAAAGAATTCCGGTCGTGGCGCTTGTTAATGAGGGTTCGGCGTCCGCTTCGGAGATTTTGGCCGGAGCGTTACGTGACCAGCGCGAGATTAAACTTGTCGGAGCGAAGACGTTTGGCAAAGGCACGGTCCAACAGATTAAGGATTTAAGCGACGGCTCAATAATAAAATTAACTGTGGCACATTGGCTTTTGCCGAGCGGACTGTTGATAGAAGGCAACGGCCTTGTTCCGGACTATGAAGTGGAATTTAAGGAGCTTAACGGCGATACGGACACACAGCTTGAAAAAGCTTTTGAGGTTCTCAAAGCAGAAATCGCTTCGTCCCGCACAATATTCCTTCTACAGTGAGGGTTATCTTGCTTCAAGATATAAAGGGCCTGGGAAGACGCAATGATGTGAAAGACGCAAGCGACGGCTATGCGCGCAATTTTTTGATTTTGAAAGGGCTGGCAAAAGCGGCAACGGACGCGGAAATTAAAAAACTGAATGAAGAGAAATCGCGCCGGAAAGAGAATGAAAACGCGCTAATAATAAAATTGCGCGAATTTGCGTCTCAATTATCAGCCGAATCGCTGGAAATTCGCGTTTCAGCCGGAGAAATGGGCGAGCTCTTTGCGGCGGTAAGCGGCGATAAGATTCTGGAGGAATTGCGGAAAAAATATTTAGAGCAAGCGGACCTGCTGGAAAAAACAAAAATAAAACTTGAAAACCCGATTAAGGCGGTGGGGGAGTACAAGGCGGAGATTGACTTGGGTTTTGGCGTAATAACGGAACTTAATACCCAAGTTTCCAAAACACATTAGCGCGCCGCCTGTGGCCTTGCTGCCAGAGAGTAGGACGGGTGAGGTTATATAGAGAAATACAGGCGGCGCGATTTAAACTACGTTTACAACTTTTGCGTGGCGTCTGGAGCCGTCAAAGTTGAGTTTGTTTTTGTTGGAAAATTTGACCGTACCGTTTTTAGCGGCGTAAAGAGTATCGTCGCCCGCGCGTTTGACATTTTCTCCGGGCAGATATTTGGTGCCGCGCTGACGCAAGATTATTTCCCCCGCGCGCACAAAAGCGCCGTCATTTCTTTTGACACCAAGCCGTTTGGATATTGAGTCGCGGCCTAATTGAGTTGAGCCGCCGGATTTAGTATGAGCCATTTTAGTTAGAATCTAGAATATAGAATATAGCAATATAATATTGTACAATAATAATAATGTCAACTCAAAAGCTTATTTTGGATGTAGAAACGGTGGGTGTGGATTTTGAAACCTTGGACGCAGTGTCACAAAAGCAGATGTTGCGTTATTTTGAACGTTACGCCGACAGCAGTGAAGAGGTTGAAACGGCGAAAGACAGCTTGGGTTTGTGGCCTCTTACCGGCGAAGTAGTGGCAATAGGTATCTTAAATCCCGATACAAACAAAGGCGCCGTGTATATCAACGCCAAAGGAGAGGATTTGCCGGAAGAACTTGAGCCCGGCGTTGTTATTGAAACAGGCGATGAAACGACCATTCTTAAAAAATGGTGGGAAACCGCGAACGCTTACAATTATTTAATCACTTACAACGGACGCGGATTTGATATCCCATTTTTAATGGTGCGTTCCGCGATTAACGGCATACGACCGACAAAAAACTTTCTTTCAAACCGCTATCTTACCAGCCAGCAATACGGAGCCATTCATGTTGATTTGCAAGACCAGATGACTTTTTACGGCGCGATGCGGAAAAATTTTTCTTTGCATTTCTGGTCAAGGGCTTTCGACATAAAAAGCCCGAAGGAAGAAGGAGTGAGCGGCGAAGACGTAAAAGGTTTGTATAAGGACAAGAAATTTCTTGAAATAGCCAGATATAATTTAGGCGACCTAAAGGCGACAAAAGAACTTTATTTAAAATGGAACCAATATCTAAATATTTAAACGTTTAAATATTTAAATATCATGTTATTAATAAAAAACGTTCAAATTATTGACGGAACCGGCAAGGAGTCGTACAAGGCCGACGTTATTGTGAAAGACGACCATATATCCGCCATAGGCAATTTTGCTTCAAAGAAATTTGGAGAAATTATTAACGGCAATGGCGCGTATCTTTCTCCAGGGTTTATAGACGTTAACTCTGACTCGGACCACTATCTTACTTTATTTACAAATCCTGAACAGCAGGACTTTTTACTTCAGGGAGTAACCACGATTATCGGGGGAAATTGCGGCGCGTCGCTTGCGCCGCTCACGCAAGGAGATCCGCGTTCTTTACGCAAATGGGCCGACACAAATTTAATAAACGTCGGTTGGCATTCAATGGCGGAATTTTTGGAGATTATGGAAAAAAGGCGATTGGGCGTAAATTTTGGAACTTTGGTTGGACATTCAACCATAAGACGAGACATTATCGGAGAAGACATCCGTGATTTGACGGATAAAGAATTGGCTGTTTTTAGCGCGGTTTTGAAACGTTCTTTGAAAGAAGGCGCTTTTGGGATGTCCAGCGGTTTGGGCTATGTTCATTCGCGATTAACTCCATATTATGAATTGAAAGAACTTGCCGCGCTGGTCGCCGAATACGGCGGAGTTTACGCCACTCATCTTAGAAACGAAGAAGATAAACTCGTTGGTTCCGTTAAAGAAACATTGGAGCTTGCCGCGGAAACCGGCGTTACAACGATTATAAGTCACTTCAGGCCCTTGAAGGGATTTGAAAAAGAATTCGCCGAAGCGATACTCTTAATTGAAAAGCGCGCCGTGGACTTGAATGTTTTTTTTGACTCTTACCCAAGCGATAGAAGCATTATGACGATTTACCGTCTTTTGCCGGAATGGTTTCAGAGCGGCGGTTTTGAGATTATGGCGCGCAATATTTTAAAGCCGTCAATTCGCGAACGCCTTACAAAGGAATTGTCAGGATTGAACGGCGAAGATATTACGATAGCGCAGGCGTCCGGACACGAATTTCTCGTCGGTAAAACTCTGAACGAATTCGCCGCCAACCGTGAAATTGGAGTTGGCGAGGCGCTTGTTGAGCTTATAGACCTAACTGGCTTTAAAACCATTGTCTTGTATAAGAATATAAATATTGAGCCGCTGAAAAAGGCCTTCTCCAGCCGGCATGCTTTAATAGCGTCAAATAGCGCGAGTTTTCTTCCCTCGTCTAAAGTCGCAAGGTTGGAACGTTCCACGAATATTTTCACAAAATTTATTTTTATGGCGGAAAAAGACCGTGCAGATGGGCAGGTAGGCGGGATTTTCAAGCTTGAAGAGGCGATAAAAAAAATTACTTCCGTGCCGGCATCTATTTTTGGACTGAAGAAGCGTGGCAGAATCGCCGAAGGAAATATTGCCGATATCGCGATTTTTAAAGACGGGGAAATAAAGCATGTCATCGTCGGCGGTAAAACGGCGGTGAAGGACTCCAATCTTCAAAACGTAACAGCCGGTAAAATTTTGAGACATGAAGAAAATTGATTACGTTATATTGTTTTGCGTTTTCGCGCTCACGGTTATCGGATTGGTTACTCTTTCGAGCGCTTCTTCGGATATCGGAAGGGTAAAATTTGGCGACAGTTATCATTATCTCAAAAATCAGCTTATGTACGGGCTGGGGTTGGGATTAGTTGGTTTTTTTTCCGGATTATTTTTTTACTACCGTTCTTATCAAAAATTCGCGCATTTTTTCCTGTTGGCGAGCGTTGGTTTGTTGGCTCTGCCGATTTTTACACCGCTCGGATTTACGGCTGGCGGCGCGACGCGATGGATTGAGATAGGCTCGTTGACCTTTCAAACATCGGAAGTCGTAAAGATTTTTTTTATAATTTATATGGCGGCGTGGCTGCTTAAAAAGCCGAAACTTATTCCCTTTTTGGCGGTGAACGCGGTTATTGTCGGATTGCTTTTGGCTCAACCGTCAACCGGAACCGCGGTTATTTTGATGTTTTCTGTTTTTATAATGTATTTTATAAGCGGGATTCCGTTTAGATATATTGGGGCACTTTTAATGGTCGGAATTGTCGGCGCGTTGTTTGCTTTTGTTTCTTCGGATTACCGTTGGAACCGCATAGCGAGTTTTTGGAATCCGGAACAATATGAACAAACTTATGCTTTTCAGGCGGGGCAAGCGCTTATCGCTATCGGGTCGGGCGGATTAACCGGCGTCGGATACGGCCAGTCCAGCATAAAATACAGCTCTCTGCCGGAAACAATCGGCGACTCAATTTTCGCGGTGTTCGCGGAAGAGTGGGGTTTTGTCGGTGCTTCGGCGCTTGTGGCCATTTTTCTTCTTTTGGCTTTCCAAATAATTTATATTGCCAAAAAAACAAGCGACCAATTCGGCAGATCAATCTTGATTGGATTCGCTTGTTTAATCAGCGCGCAGGCATTCGTAAATATGGCGGCGATTTCGTCTTTGATACCGTTAACCGGAGTTCCTCTGCCTTTTATAAGTTACGGCGGAACCGCGTTGGCTGCGTATTTGACCATGTCGGGAATCATTCTTAATATTTCAAGATACGCTAGATGATTAAATTTCTAAATTCTAATTTCTAAACAAATCCCAATGACCAGAATAAGAATAGCATTAACAGGCGGGGGGAGCGGGGGACATATATATCCCTTGATTGCCGTCGTGGAAGAACTACAATTTTTAGCCGTCACCTTGGGAATGGAGCTGGATATACGTTATTTTGGCGACCCAGGCGAATATAAAGAGCTTTTTGCCGCGAACGGCATCCGGATAACTCGCGTTGCGTCCAGCAAACTGCGCCGTTATTTTTCGATTATGAACGTACTTGACGCGTTCAAGTTTTTTATCGGCATCATTCAGGCATGGTGGAAAATATTTTTCTTTATGCCTAACGTTATTTTTTCGAAAGGCGGTCCCGGAGCTTTGCCGGTTATTTTAGCGGGGCGTTTTTATCGCGTCATGGTCGTCATACATGAATCCGATTCAATTCCCGGTAGAACAAATTCTATTTCCGCCAAATTCGCGGCAAGAATAGCCGTTTCTTTCTCTTCTGCCGCCAAATATTTTCAAGAGCGCGGATTTCAAAATACGGCTTTGACCGGCAATCCGGTAAGGCCGAGTATTTTTAAAAACATACCTTCACAGAACTATGCGAAAGATTCACTCGGATTTGATTCTTCTTTGTCGCTTATTTTGGTTCTTGGCGGTTCACGTGGCGCTCTTCATTTAAACAATTTCGTCGTTGATAATATGCAAACGTTTACGGCAAAATATCAAGTTTTGCATCAGACCGGCATTAAACATTATAGTCGAGTTCTGGAACAGACCAAGAGCATGGCTGGGCCGCGGTATAAAGCCGTCGCGTATTTTGACGATATTAAAACAGTACTTTCCGCGGCGGATTTGGTCGTGTCGCGCGCTGGAGCCGGTTCAATATTTGAAATTGCCGCGTTCGGCAAACCCGCAATTTTGGTGCCCCTACCGGAAGATGTGGTCGGCGGACATCAGATTAGGAACGCTTATGATTTCGCGAACAGCGGAGCGGCAATTGTTATTGAGGAAGAAAATCTTTTGAACAGCATTTTTATCGCTCAAGTGAATAAAATTCTTGATGACCCGGCAAAAAAAACAGAAATGTCCGAAGCGTCAAAGCAATTTTTCAAGCCAAACGCCGGCCGCGTCATAGCCGAAGAGATATTGAAATTGGCTGGCAGAGATTGACATTTTATATCAATATCCTATATCCTAAATTCTATATTACCCTGTAAAATGTTGGCTATTAAATTAAAAAGAATAGGTAAAAAACATCAGGCGGCTTATCGCGTAGTCGTTGCCGAGAAGCGTTCTAAATTGGGAGGGCGCTATGTTGAAGATCTCGGCTGGTTTAATCCGCATACCGATGAAATGTTAATCAATAAAGAACGAGCCGCATATTGGATTAAAAACGGCGCTCAGCCCACCGACCGCGTGCTTCGTCTCTTGACACCAAGAACCAAGTAAGCTATGTTTTTAAAAAAAGTTCTTTCCAATCTTTGATGAGGAGTGCGGCATGAGAGCATTGAAGCAAACCGTATTGGCTTTTTTCTTTACCATGGCAATGTTTGCCGTTTCCGGCACGAACGCGCAAGTTCCGGACGTGAGCATTCGGAAGAATTGCGAGGTGGTCTTTATCGACCCCAATTTTGGCGTTGAGATAAAAAGATGCGTCACAGAAGCCAATGAATTTGGCGCGTATCTTACGGCATACGGTGAGCTGGTTTATGTCCACGAACACCGGCTCGTCAACGACAAAGTCGTTTTCTACAATGCCCTCAAAACTCAGGATGGAAACTGGGTTGAAGACGTAAGCGAAGAAGAAGACCGCGATTTTGAAGATAAACCCGCCGAGGGTGGATACCAAAATGGCTTTACCATTTCCATAACGGACGACAATGGCAAGATTGTCGCTAGCAGATTTTTGGCTCCAAAGAGGAAATAGAAAAAATACCAATTACTTAAAACAAAGGTCCTTAACACGGGCCTTTTTTTGTTTTATATTTAGAAATTATGGCGATTGAACTTGAGAAGGCATATGACTCCAAAAAAACCGAAGATAAAATTTATAAACTTTGGGAAGAGTCCGGTTTTTTTGATCCCGATAATTTAGCGCAGGACGCAAAAGAGCCGTTCGTGATAATGATGGCGCCACCGAACGTGACCGGTTCTTTGCATATGGGACACGCGCTTGAAAATACGATATCCGACATTCTTATCAGATGGAAGCGGATGAAAGGTTTTCGGACATTGTGGCTACCCGGCACCGATCATGCCGGCATTGCCACGCAAAACGTGGTTGAAAAAGAACTGCGTAAACAAGGGCAATCGCGGCATCAGCTCGGCAGAGAAAAATTTTTGGAGAAGGTTTGGGAATGGAAAGAAATATATGGAAACATAATTTTAGAACAGCTTAAAAAACTCGGTGTTTCCGCGGACTGGTCGCGGACAAGATTCACGATGGATGACGATTATCGCAGAGCGGTTGAGGCGGCGTTCGTCCATTATTACGGAAAGGGCCGAATTTATCGCGGCGAACGAGTAATAAATTGGTGTCCGCGCTGCCGTACTTCGTTATCAGATTTGGAGGTTGAGTACAAAGAAGAGGCCGGAAAGTTATGGTATATAAAATATTCTCTTGCAGAGGATTCCAGATTCCAGATTCCAGATTCTAAATTTATAGTTGTCGCTACGACTCGGCCGGAGTCAATGCTTGGTGACGCGGCGGTAGCGGTTAATCCAAAAGATAAGCGCTATAAAAATTTGATCGGACAAAAAGTCAATCTGCCGCTTGTGAATCGTGAGATTCCAATAATCGCCGATTCGGCGGTTGATATGAAATTTGGCACCGGAGCGATAAAAGTTACGCCGGCGCACGATTTATTGGACGCGGAGATAGCGTTTCGTCACAATTTGCCGAATTATCAAGTAGTCGGCGAGGATGGAAAAATGACCGAAAAAGCCGGAGAAATTTGCAGAGGTTTAACGACGAAAGAGTGCCGTGGAAAAGTAGTTTCACTACTGGAAGAACTTGAACTGATTGAGCGTATTGAGGATTACGTTCATAACGTCAGCGTATGTTCGCGGTGTGGCAACGTTATAGAACCGCTTCTGAGCAAGCAATGGTTTTTGAAAATGGACGAACTTGCTCAATACGCTATAGACGCTGTTAAAAATAAGAAAGTGAAAATTATTCCCAAAAATTTTGAAAAACCTTATTTTGACTGGCTGAATAACATAAAGGACTGGTGCATATCGCGACAAATTTGGTGGGGCCACCAACTACCTGTTTGGCAATGCAAATGCCAAACAGGTAGAATTTCGAATTTGGCACATCAAAAACCCGAAGATATTTTTGTTGTCTCATCCGTAAAGCCAAAACAGCAGTGTTCGAAATGCAAATCTCATTATGAAAGGGTTTTTGATGTGCTTGATACCTGGTTTTCTTCCGCGCTTTGGCCATTCGCGACCTTGGGTTGGCCCTTTGGCGTGGCTCAGGGTAAACCCGGCGATTTAGAAAGATTTTATCCCGCAAATATCATTACCAGCGCGCGCGACATTCTTAATCTTTGGGATGCGCGGATGATTTTTTCTGGAATGGAATTTATGGGCAAATCGCCTTTCTCTCATCTTATTATTCACGCCACAATCTTAACTAAAGAAGGCAAACGGATGTCCAAGAGTTTGGGCACGGGTATTGATCCGCTTGATTTAATAGAACGATACGGCGCCGATGCGCTTCGTTTTGGATTGATTTGGCAGATGATGGGGCATCAGGATATCAGGTGGGATGAAACCGCTGTTGTCGCGGGAAAAAAATTCGCGAACAAACTTTGGAATGCCAGCAGGTTTGTTTTGGGACGTATTCCGGAAGACGCGAAACTCAAAATACCTCCGCTGGCGAGTATGACTTTGGCAAAACGTGAAACGGATGAAGCCGGTAAAAAAATTCTGAGAGAAGCGCTTAAAACAAGAAAACAAGTTGAAAAACATATGGAAAAATATCAATTCGGACACGCCTTGCGTGAAATTTACGATTTTTTTTGGCACAAATACTGCGACGTTTATCTGGAAGAATCAAAAAAGCTTGACGACAACCATATCGTCCTCGTCGGCGTTTTGGCGGAATCGCTTAAAATGCTGCATCCGTTTATGCCTTTCATAACCGAAGAAATTTACCAAAAAATGCCTTTGCAAGAAAAAACTCTTTTGATGATTGAGAGATGAGAGATCCGGATGATATATGTTAAAATATATATGTGATATTATTTGCGATAATTTTGGGATTGTTTCCGAGTTTCGCCTGGCTGTTCTTCTTTTTGCGCGAAGACAGCAAAAATCCCGAACCGCGCAATCTTATTGTTTACGTTTTTGTTGCCGGCGCCGCCGTTACTCTGATAGCGATTTATGCTGAGCTTTTTTTTCAAAACGCGATTACCAGTATTGGGTTTGCCGTTTACGGCGCGGCGTCCATGCTTGGTCTGGCTTTTATTGAAGAATTTTTTAAATTCGGCGCCGTGTATTTGACGGTCAGAAAAAGAGCGGAGTTTGACGAACCGGTTGACGCTATGATTTACATGATTGTCGCCGCTCTGGGTTTCGCGGCGGTTGAAAACATCGCGGCTGTCTCGGGAGTGTTTAAAGGAACCGCCTCTCTTGCCGATATTTTCCAAATTACCACCTTGCGTTTCATAGGCGCGACACTGCTTCACTCCCTGGCGTCAGCCGCTCTGGGTTACTATTGGGCGCTTGGCATAGCAAAAAATAAGGTCGTCAAATTTATCGCCATAGGGCTTATCGTGGCCACGCTTTTGCACGCGCTTTTTAACTATTTGATATTAAGTTTTGAGCCGGAGTTTTATCCAACTCTTTTTCTTGTGGCTTTGGCCTTGTTTATTTTTGTGGATTTTGAGAAACTTAAGAGAGTATGATATAATAAAACGTATGGACGAGCAAAATAAAAAATTCTTTGAGGAATTGGCCGGAGCCAGCTCGAGCGAACATATTATTGACCAGGCGCCGCCTAATGATATTGCCGACAGTAGTGACGATGAGCCGGAAGAGCCGAAGGCAATGCTTGTAAAAATGGGTTCGTCAACTTCAACGCGTTCGCGAAAAATCGCCACAACGGTGTCGGGTAACGAAGCCGAATTGCCCGTTTCCCAGCCAAACGTAAACGGCGAGTTTGAAGAAAACGAAGGCCAACTGACGGTTGACATATATCAGACGCTTGATGAGATAGTGATTCAGTCCACCGTCGCCGGAGTGCGCCCGGAGGATCTGGATATCCAGATTACTCCCGAAAGCGTAACCATTCGCGGAATGCGGCAAAGAGAAGAAGAAGTGCGAGACCAGGATTACTTTTATCAGGAATGTTACTGGGGCAGGTTTTCCCGCTCAGTCATACTGCCGCAGGAAATAGACGCGGAAAAAGCTGCGGCAAGTTTGAAAAACGGAGTTCTTATTATACGCCTTCCGAAACTGAACCGTCAAAAAACAAAAAAACTGAAAGTAAAGTTTACGTAAAATGAAAAAGCCGAGCTAATCAGCTCGGCTTTTTGTTTGGTGCGCCTGGAGGGATTCGAACCCCCAATATCTGCTTCGAAGGCAGACGTGATATCCATTTCACTACAGGCGCGTATCTTTTATTATCAGTATAACAGACCCTATCTCAATAATAATCCTCAAACGCGTTGCGAGGATAAATTGAAAATTTCAAGGCCTGCCGACGAAGATGTATAAAATATACTTCAAGGAGGCGTAACGCAGAAATTTTCAATTTAGACCGCAACTCGAAGGGATATTGCAAATTTCATCCATAACTTCGTTGCTCCTCCTCGTAGTGCGCTTGCACAGCTTCGTCGTCGCGCCTTGTTCTGTATAAAATTTGCTAATATCGCGTTAGGAATTATCATTGGGATAGGGTCTAATATCATTAAACCATAAGAATGGAAATTCCAAAAGAAGTAAAACTTATTCAGGATAAATTGACCAAAGCCGGATTTGAGGCCTATCTTGTCGGCGGGTGCGTCCGCGACCTTTTGCTTAAAACCGTTTATGGTGAGCCTGTCGAACCACAGGACTGGGATATTACGACAAATGCGAAACCAGAAGAGCTTATGAAACTTTTTCCGGACAGCGTTTACGAAAATCAGTTCGGCACGGTAGGAGCGAAAACGCGCTCGGAGGACCCGATCACCCGGCTGGTTGAAATAACTACGTTCAGAAAAGAAGGAAAATATACCGACAAGAGGCATCCGGACACAATTGCTTTTGCCGAGACATTGGAAGAGGACTTGTCGCGCCGCGATTTCATCGTAAACGCGCTTGCGATGGATATAAAAGGAAATATCACTGACCCTTTTGGCGGCCAAAAGGACCTAAAGGCTAAAGTTATCCGCGCCGTTGGAAATCCGGAAGAGCGATTTCAAGAAGATGCTCTGCGATTGATGCGCGCGGTGCGGTTTTCGGCGCAATTAAATTTTTCCATAGAAGTCAAAACTGCCGAAGCGGTTAAAAAACACGCCGGGCTTTTGGAATTTATCGCCAAAGAACGTATCGCCGATGAGGTTTTAAAATTGTTGATGACCGAGCGCGCTGCTGACGGTGTTGTGAAAATGTCGGAACTTGGTTTGCTTAAATACGTTTTGCCGGAATTGGCGGAGGGGATTGATATGGAGCAGAACAAGCATCACAAATACACTGTATTTGAGCATAATCTTCGTTCGCTTGAGTACGCGGCTAAGCAAAATTTTCCTCTGGACATTCGTTTGTCAGCGCTTCTCCACGATGTCGGAAAGCCGCGCACTAGAGTATGGAAAAATGACCCGCGTGGCGAAAAAACTTTGAAAGGCAAAAAAGGCGATTGGACTTTTTATCAGCACCAGTATGTTGGAGAAAAAATGGCGTTGCGAATGCTTGACCGTTTGCGTCTCCCTTGCAAACTTACCGAGAAAATCGCCTTGCTCGTGCGTGAGCATATGTTCGTTTACGACCCGGAACTGGTTACGGAAAGGGGGGTGCGTCGTCTTTTGAGACGCGTTGGTTCGGAAAATATGGACGACTTAATGCTTGTGCGCGAGGCAGACCGTATCGGTTCTGGGGTTGCCAAAGCGGTTCCGTATCGCTTGCGGCATCTTAAAGCGATGATAGAACGAGTAAAAAAAGATCCGGTGAGCGTGAAAATGCTTGCGGTGAAAGGAAATGACGTTATGGAAACGCTTAAAATTGAGCCGGGACCGAAAGTCGGCAAGATTCTCAATATTTTGCTTGAAGAAGTTCTTGATAGTCCGGTCTTGAACGATCGCGATAAGCTTGTTGTTCGCGTGCGAGAATTGGCAAAATTGCCGGAAAAAGAACTTGATAAAATGACAGAATTAGCTAAACTTAAAGCTGTGGAAGAGCAAAAATGTACGGAGGAGGAAATAATGAAGAAATTTTTCGTGAAGTAAAAATGGGTTGTAGTATACCGGTAGTACGCGCGTTCGCCCCCACACTCATAACGGGGCATAGTATATCGGCAGTACGCACGCTTCGGGTGCGTGAAGGTTGGGTTCAATTCCCAATGCCCCGAAAGAATGAGTGTGGGGGCAAGGGTGCGTGAAGACCGGGTTCGTTTCCCGGCAGCCCGACAAACAAATGGAATTACAAAAATCTACAAAACAAGAGCGCCGAGAATTACGCCATCAAGAGAAAATGATGGAGCAAAAGCAACGGGCAAGAAAAGAATTTATAAAACGAATTATTTTTTGGTTCTCAATCCTTATCGTTATTGGCGCTTTAATCTTCGGAGTTGCAAAATTTACCAACGCTCCGAGTGGCAGTGACGTTAATAATGATTGGATCAAAGGAAATAGAGAGGCATCTGTTACCATTGTTGAATATAGCGATTTTCAATGTCCCGCGTGTGGCGCGTATTATCCTGTGACAAAACAACTCGTAGAGGAATTCGGCGAAAACATTGCTTTTGTATATCGCCATTTCCCCTTGAGTCAAATTCACAAGAATGCCGAATTAGCGGCGCAGGCAGCGGAAGCGGCCGGCAAACAAAATAAATTTTGGGAAATGCATGATATGATATTTGAAAACCAGAAAGAATGGTCAGACGAGAGAAATGTGAAAGAATTTTTTGTGATGTACGCGGAAGCTCTTAATTTGAACAAAGAACAATTTGTTGCTGATTTTGATTTAAAGGAAGTAATGGATAAGATAAATGCAGATTATAAAAGCGGACTTCGCTACAGCGTGAACGCTGTTCCTACTTTTTTTCTGAACGGAGAGAAATTGCAAAATCCAAGAAATTACGAAGATTTTAAATCCATTATCCAAGAGTATATTTCTCAACAATAATTATGAACCCCGTACTAAAAACTATTTTCATTTCTTCAATTGTCGGCGCCGTTGCCGGTAGCGGCATGACCTTTCTTTTTCAGAATAATCAAAAATCAACCGAACAAGAGCTCATAAAGGAATTCTACGAGATAGAGAATGCCGTTTACGTCAGTCCTCATAGTTTGCGCCAAAAAATGTCCAAAGGGCAGACAGACGGTTATGTTTTAGTGGACTTGCGAAGTAATGAAGAATACGAAAAGGGACATATTATTACCGCAGTGAGTGTGCCTGCCTACAAAGACCCAAATACTTCTGCCTATGACGAGAGAGATCGCATAATCGTACAATTCCGAGAATTATTAAAAAACAATCCAAACAAAGAAATTATTGTTTACTGTTATAGCATGCCCTGCATGACTGGGAGGAAAATCGGAAAAATGCTCGTTGAAAACGGAATGTACGTTAAACATCTTGGAATTGGCTGGAATGAGTGGCGATATTTCTGGAGTTTATGGAATCACGATGGCGAGGCGCCGACAAAATGGGAGGACTTTGTGATAAGCGGTAAAGATCCGGGTGTTCCCAAAGCGCAGGAATTGCCTTCACCGTGCGGCGAAGGGGAGTTCGGCTGCTAATTTCTCTTCTACCATTTTCAGTTCGTCCAAAGTTACCAACGCGTGTTCAACCAAGCCCTTATTTTTTTATATACTAAAAGAAAGTTGAGCGAAGGGTCAATGTAGGATATAATTACTTAGTTATAAGCACCTAAACAATTTTAAAAGGAGGTTGCGAATGGGAAATCTGAAAGTAGCGTTTCTGACAATGGAAATGCTTATCGGTGAGCTTTCCGAACCGTTGCGCGGAGCCAATTTCAAAGGTGGGCTCGGCATTCTTGCCGGAGACATAGCGCGTAATTTTAAAGAAGTCGGTATAAATGCCATGTGTTTCGTTCCGTTTTACGACAGGCCGTGGTTCGCTAAAGATACGCGCCTGGATTACAACAAGTTTGGTTCATTTCCGATTGAAATAGCAATTAATGGTCATAAGTTTGAAGTTAATGCACATAAAGCTTTTTGCGGCGCGCAAGACGTGTTCGGTTTGAGCCATCCGGAGATATTTGACGTTCTTTATACCGATGACCGTCAAAAACGACTTTTGCAGGAAGTATTACTTGCCATTGTTGTTCCGCGAATGCTTAAAGCTGCGAATTTTGCTCCGGATGTCGTTTGGTTAAATGAATCTCACACGGCTTTAATTATTCCGCATCTTAAAGAAGATCCGTTTTTCGCGCGGACTAAAATTCTTTTTACCACGCATACGCCTGTTCAAGCCGGAATGGAGAAATTTTATGATTATAATTTTGACAAGCTTGAACTTGCGCATCAACTGTATCGAGACGCGTTTATTAATAACGGCGTTCTTGACCTGACTCGCGGCGCGATGGTTTTAAGCGACGCGGTTAATGCGGTTTCCGAAGAGCATCGTGAGGTTACGAAAAGAATGTTTTCTGGTTTCGCCGATAAAATAACCGGTATTCGTAACGGAAGCGACGCGCGTTTTTGGACGCATAAAAGCACTTCTTATTTAGTGAACAGAAAAATAATTATTGAACTTGATGATTTGATGGAAATTCACGCTCAAGCGCGAGGCGAGGTCTTGGCCCTTGCAAATAAATTAAGCGGTTTGGCATTGAGTGAAAAAAAGCCCACGGCGTGGTTTGTCAGAAGGTTTGCGGGATACAAAAATTTGTATCCGATGCTTGAGCCGATTCTTCCGGCGATTTGCGCGGAGCGGGGAAGTTATGTAAATACAAATCTTGGCGTGCTTGAAGGACTCGGAATGCAGATTGTTGGCGCCGGCGTTGCTCCGGAAACCGACGGCTATTGTCTTGGCTGGATGTCTGAATTTACGCGTTTGGCTCGAGATGTTTTTCAAGGACGATTTGCGTTTATTCCACAATACACTACCGAACTTTTGCAAGCCGGAGCTTGGGGTTCTGATGTTTGGCTTGCGACGCCGGAACCAGGCCTTGAGGCGTGCGGCACAAGCGACCAGCGCGCGATATTGAACGGCATTCCGGTTATTACTTCCAGGACCGGCGGTCCGATGGAATATCTGGAAGAATTTAATCCGGAAAGCGCCAATGGCTGCGGATTTTTCATTGACCCATACAATTCCAGAACGCTTTACGAGAAATTGCGAATTTTCAGCTCGCTTTGGTACGCGTGGAAAGAGCAGGGAGATGAGCGTTATCCAACGCTGAAATTAAACGCCTTTGGGAAGCGGCACGAACTTGATATAGTGACGTGTCTTGAAAAATACAAACAACTTATGTTTAGCACGGCGCGTTGACTTCGCGCCGTTTTTTTGTTAAAAGAACAATAAGCTTTTTGACAAATCTTTAAAACAGCGAGGTGACCTGATGGCAAATAAGCTTTGGAAGTTGCGTCCTAAAACGCTTGAAATTCACGGCGGCGGAGAATTTTCTGATATAGGACTGAGACCGGTAGTGGACAGGGTTACGGCATATCCCTTGGGAAGTTTTGAGAGGGCCAAGCGGTTGTTTGAAGGTTCGGAGGATGGATTTATTTATACGCGTATCAATAACCGTACCGTTGATCGTTTGGAAAAACGAATTGCGGCGCTTGAGGGCGGGGAGGCGGGGCTTGCTACATCATCCGGCATGTCCGCTATAATGCTTTTGTCTCTTTATTTGGCTCATAGTGGCGGGCACATTGTTTCTTCCAATCGGCTCTACGGCGGCGTATTTCACTGGTTTCGTGAATTTTTGCCGAAACTCGGCATTGCGGTTACGTTTGTTGAAAATCCGCAAGATATCGAAGAGTGGAAGCGCGCGATACGTCCGGAAACTAAATTTTTAGCGCTCGAAAATCCGTCAAATCCGCTTATTGATGTTTTTGACCCGAGGCCGATCGCGAAGCTTGCGCATAGAGAGGGTAAAAAATTCATCGTGGACAGCACTCTCGCAACTCCCGCTCTGGCAAAGCCATTGAAGCAAGGCGCAGATATTGTCTGGCATTCGCTCTCCAAATATTTCGGCGACGGCGAAGTCGTAGGTGGATGCATCGTCGGTAAAAAAGAGCTTATCTGCGACATTCGTGTTTCGTGGTTCAGAGATCTCGGAGGATGTATGTCTCCGGATAACGCCGCTATTTTTCTTTCGCATGCGGAATCATTGTTTGGTCGTATGTCAGAGCATTCGAGGAATGCGTCAAAAGTGGCGCGGTTTCTTTCTCACCATCCGAAGGTTAAAAAGGTTTTTTACCCCGCATACGGTTCACATGCCGCGGCGGCGAGACGTTTTATGCCAAATGGATTTGGCGGGCTCATGGCATTTGAAATAAAGGGCGGAAGACGCGAGGCGAAAACGGTTCTCGAATCGTTGAAACTTTTCTGGCACGCGCCCAATATCGGAGAATCCCGTTCGCTCGTCATTCATCCGGCAACAACGACACATGGCCAATTGACGCCGGAGGAACTCGAAAAGGCAAAAATCACGGAGGGCATTCTTCGCCTCTCTATCGGACGCGAAGATCCACGCGATCTGATTGAAGATTTGCGCCACGCACTTAGTCGTATTTAGAAAAACGTAACATCCACCACTTAAAACATGGGTGGCTATACCGCTATTTGCGGTATTTTTTATTTTGAGATATATTTATTGCGCACTTTAAATGTTTAGTTTGGAGGTAGGGATATGCTTATTCTTACTCCTGAGCGTATCAAAAGCGACAGCAAACTTGTCGCGCAAGCGGCAAAATCAATCACGCCGAAAATTTTGGGAAAAATCATTGATTTAACGGTGCTCAATCCCGCGGCAACCGTTTTGGACATTGAAAAGCTTTGTATTGAGGCGAATGAAATAGAGTCGTTCGTGTGCGTATACGGTAGTCGTGTGTTGGACGTTTATAAATCAGCGTCTAGATTTAATCTTAAGCGAATCCGTGGCATTGTATCCGTCATCGGATTTCCTTCCGGAGCGCAGACGACATTGGCTAAAACAGCGGAAGTTCAAGATGTTTTTGGCACCGGAGCTGATGAGATTGATATGGTTTTGAATGTTGGGAAGTTTTTGGATGGAAATGGTTTTTACGTTTATGACGATATCTATGCAGTCGCCAGTGTTCTAAAAGCAGCGCGCGCGAATGAATGCAGTGCGCCAGTTTTAAAAGTTATTCAGGAAAATTGTCTTTTGACTGATGAACAAAAGCGAATGGCAGCGCGTATAACGGCGGAAGTCGCCAAAGAAACCGAAGTTCGTATGTTCGCGAAGACTTCAACCGGATTCGGCAAGCCGAAAGACTGGAATACGCCAGTCGGCGCGACTGTGGAAGATGTTTGGCTGATGCACGAAGAAATAAAGCCACTTCAAGAACAAGGCGTTGTTATCGGCATCAAAGCCGCCGGTGGAATAAAAGACGCGCGTTCCGTGATTCAGATGATGCTCGCGGCGGGATGCTTCAATGACGATTTAACGCTGAAAAAGATTTTTTTAGATCTTTTTAGAGTCGGAGCCAGCGCCGGAAAAGCCATTATTGAGGATTTTAGAAAAAATTTCATGTCTTAATTAAAAAGCCCCACTAGAGGGGCTTTTCATTGTACCTCTTGCAAAATTTTTTATATGTGGTAGAATATCGGTAGCAACTTTTATTTTTTTAACGAAAGGAGAAGTCATGAAAGTCATAGACGGCCATGTGTGCGTAACGCACCATTTGATTTTGGCGGTGAATGAATACGATCGTGTTTTGGAAGAAATACTCACAACGTATTCTCAAGTCCATCTTGATGTCTCGCATGGCTTGAGTGACTGTGACGAAGCAGATCTTTTGGCGTTCGCGGTTACAACCGAAAAACGCCATGAGCTCAAGAAAGCGGAAGAAGAAATAAAAAAATGGCTTGAGCGCGCCATAATTGACGGGACGTGCCCCGAGCTCACAGGTCAAATCAAAGAAAGGTTTCGCCGTTTGATTCTGAAATAATCGGCGCCGGAATTTTAGCCGCGGATTTAAAAATCACGCGGCTTTTTGTTATAATCATATAATGACTTTAACGCATTGCGTCATAATTCCTGATGGGAACCGCCGCTGGGCGCGGGCGCAAGGCCTTATGCCGTGGGAAGGGCACAGGAAAAGCGTTGAGCGTTTTAGAGAACTCATACCCCGTGCTTTTGAGCGTGGCATTTCCTATTTGACCATTTGGGTCGCCTCGGAAGATAATTTAACGGGTCGTTCCCGCGAAGAAGTCGCAGTTTTGGTTGAACTGATAACGGATGAGCTTGAACGGATGAACATCGACGATTCGTTGATAAAAAATGAAACGCGCGTAAGAATAATCGGCCGCTGGGACGATATTTTAAGAAATGAAAAATTGCGCGGGTCAGTCGTGAAAATTGAGGGAAAAACGCGGCATTTTTCAAAACGCAATTTTACCATTCTTTTCGGTTACGACGGGGTTAATGAGATGTTGGAGGCGATAAATAAACTGAAGAGTAGCAAACGGGAGATAACAAACGAGATTTTAAAAAACATTTTATGGACAGGCGAGCTTCCTAATGTTGATTTGGTAATTCGCACCGGTGGCGAACCGCATTGGAGCGCGGGATTTATGATGTGGCATACCGCAAACAGCCAGTTTTATTTTACCGAAACCTTGTGTCCCGATTTTGGAGTTGACGAATTTGACAAAGCGTTGGAAGATTATTCAAGCCGAGAGAGAAGATTCGGCAAATAACTTGTCCCGCACCTATTGTGCTATACATTCATTCGGCACAATAGGTGCGGGACAAAGGGCCTATAGTAAAGTGGCATTACACCGCATTCGCATTGCGGGGGCGGGAGTTCGATTCTCCCTAGGTCCACATCAAAAAAACACGACACTCGAGTGTCGTGTTTTTTTTGGGTTAGTTTTTTGATTTGAGATATTCAAGCATTGTTGTCGCGTCGCTTACCTCAAACGGGTCGTCGGGGCAATTATCCGAGAACCCTGGTTCAATGAACATTTTTTTAATATTGCCGTTTTCAACATACATACTGTATCGCCAACTGCGTTCACCGAAACCAAGATTATCTTTTTTAACGAGCATACCCATTCCTTTGGTAAATTCACCGGAACCATCCGGAAGAAGTTTTACTTTTTTGACTCCTTGCTGTTTTCTCCATTGAAACATGACAAACGCGTCGTTTACGCTCAAGCAAACTACCTCATCAATGCCAAGTCGTTTAAATGCGTCGTACGCGGCTTCATATCCCGGAAGATGCGTTGAAGAACATGTCGGCGTAAACGCGCCTGGAAGCGAAAAAAGAACAATTTTTCTCCCTTTAAAAATTTCATCAGATGTAACGTCTTGCCAGCGGTATGGGTTTGGTCCGCCGGCTTGCTCATCGCGAACGCGCGTTTTGAAGATTGTTTCCGGAACTCGCGTTGGAATTTTAATTTCTTTTTTCATAATTTAATTTTTACACAATTTCTCGTATTATGTCTATGCTGATACAGTAAGGCAAGCGCCGCGCCAAAAATAGAAACGGAAAGCCCGGCTATAGAAAGTGGCGTGGCAATAAAGTGAGTGAAACTGTTTAAGTTCATATTTATCTAATTCCGATTTCGCGAAGAATCGCGCTGAATTTTTCGTCGTTAAGTTCGCTCTGTTCACCTGTCAAGATGCGCTCTTTTTCCAGCCGTTCGTATCTATCCCGCGCGGCAATGATGTTTTGGTCAAAAAAACGGTACTCGGCGTTTAGCGCCGCGATAATCTCTTTTCTTTTTCCACTTGCCGCGACGCGTTCGTTTTTTTTAATGCTTTCGTGAAAAAGTTCCCGCTGCCAAATCGCGAACGGTACTTGGAACTTAACCCAGCCAAGAATCGTTTTGATGATTTCATTGCGTCGTTCGGGCGAAATGCGTTCAATCCCGGCTTTTATTTCCGCGACGATTGCTTTTTGCTGTAGCTCCAGAAATTCATTGTTTCCATCTTCGCGAAATTCTTTAAAATCTTGTTTAGCGCCGACGGTCCCGCGAATATCGGCGGTCGCAAGCGCCAGCGCCAAAAGTGAACTTTCTGGCGTAAGCTCCGGCTGAAAAAACTTTGGGCTGACGGTGTATTTTTGGTTAAGGGTTTCGCGTCTTCCGTCCGGATGCGTAACGCTCATCGCGCGTTTCGGAAGTACTGCCGCGAATTCCGCTTCGGTATAAGTCGCGCCGATTGCCGAACGCAGTGTAGTTTTTGTTTCATCGTCAAACACATCTCGGTATTTGTTTAATTCATTCGTAAGAATCCGCGCGCTCTCTTCTTCGTTTCCGAGAATTATCTTTCCGTAATTTTTTTCAAGCTCAGCAAGACGCTTTCGATTAAACATCTCATAGCCGCGATGGCGTTCCAACATTTTTCCCTCTTTAAGTTCCGCGTTTTGCATTATATCGTGCGCGTATCCAAGAATCGAAGCGTATTCAAGGTCTTCTTTGGAAACAAGATATAAATCAACGTTTCTGATGATTTCAAGAAATTTTCTGGTGTCCGTCGCGACCCTCCGCGAATGTTCAATGTTGTGAAACGGAAACTTTTCCTTATCAGAAAAATCGCGTTCAAGCCGATCTTCAAGAGTTGCCGCGATTTTTTCAACCGCCTCGCATTTTTCAGGATTTTCATAACTTTGCAAAGGCGGTTTTTCAAATTTCTTTCCGTCGCGCATATACAGAGCATTATAAATCCCATACATTGACTTAATCAAGTGAATGTAAATAAAACACTCCGACCGTGGTCGAAGTGTTTATCGTCTTTTTAGCTGCCGCGCGGCTTTCAAAATAAGTTGCGGAACGTAAACGCTTATGATTGGGCCAGCAATAAGGCCGGGAAGCGCGGCATATATCATAATGTCGCCGATACTCGCGACGCTGGGCCCTTGGTCAATCATGGGAATAATGTCAGTCAAATACTTAAAAAAATGCGTATCATTTAAAATAACGTGTGTGGAATCATCTATTGACCACACTCCGATTGCATTTGCGGTTTCTGTTACAACTTCCATGGCTTCTTGTGAAACCGGCATCCTAAAGTTGTTAGCCAAAACCGTAAACGTGTTGGAATACGTTCCGAAACCAAAAACAAGAAAACCGGTATTTCGTGAATAGCCAAAAAGTATCATGCTTATCCCATATATAGTAAGGCGTTCGGCGGTCAGCATCGTGTTGGAATCTGCAAAAAATCGTGATAAAAAAAGGAAGGTCAACAGAATCGCAATCGCGAATAATTCGCGTCGTAGCGCTTTTTTGTGATATACGAAACGATATCTTGCTATTCCGGCAAGAATACCCAATGCCCATCCTCCGTAATACACAACGCTGAAGTCAAGAACATACACTCTCGGCTCCTTTTTTTAAAGAAAAGTTGTCGAACATCTGTTTGCATTATACGTCAATGCGTGAAATAAATCAACGGATTGCTTATACTGTAAATCATGTCGGAATATTATACTGAAGCGTTGGTTTTGGACTGGGAAGAGGTCAATAACAGCGACGCCTTTGTTCATCTTTACACGCAAAAACTCGGTAAGGTTAGAGCGAAAGCAGTAGGAATAAGAAAAATAACGTCTAAACTGGCCGGTCATTTTCAACCGCTTAATTTTGTTAATGTACGACTAGTGGATGGTGGGAGCCTGCTGTTGGTTGACGGTCTTTCAATAAAAAAAATTAAACTCACCGGCGCGTTAATCGCGGCGCGGATAATAAAAAATGCCGCCGCGGAATTTCAGCCGGACCCTGTGGCGTGGAATTTTATAAAGGCCATTTTTATGTCTGAAGATGAAGCTAAGTTGGGAAATTTTTTAATGCTTTTTAAGGCGATGGGGTTTGAGCCCGCGTCCGATAAATGTAGTTTCTGCCGCCGTGGATTTATCTCTGTCTTTTCTTACGCAGACGCTCAATTTATTTGCGGCAATTGCGTTAAAGATTTAAAATTATCGGAAAATGAGATACAATTACTTTAATGGCTTTAGAGGAATTGGAAAAAGAACTTTATAGGCGGGATTTCGACATATCGGAAAAAAGACGGGCTAAACGATCGTCTACGTCTGGCCGGCCCGCAGGCCATGCCGGCGAGCAGGCAAGCAAACCGCCCGAGACTTGGGGAGAAAAATCAGAAAATGAACGAGGCGTGATAGAAGGCGCGTTTGAGGAGGCGTTTGAAAAAACCACTAGCGTGGGCCGTCGTTTATTTTTTGTAATAATTGGAGTGTCTGTTTTGGTTATCGCGGTCAGCGGGTTTTATCTTTATCAAGTTTTTTCCGCGCGCGGCATAGCAGTTGCGATAGAAGCGCCGGACCAAACGTTTATTGGCAGTCCGTTTATGCTTTCGGTGGTAACAAAAAACGATTCGAGAAGCGTTCTTAGCGAGGCCTCCATCACGCTCAATCTTCCTCCCGGAACGGTGATTGTGGGAGAAGCGTCCGATAAGACAGTTGAAATAAAAGAATTGGGCAGTATTGGTCTTGGCGGTATAAACCGGCAAGATTTTGAAGTTATAGTGCTTGACGGCGAGAACACGATTAAAAATTTTGAAGTGGCGCTAGTTTACAAACCTTCGACTTTGACAACGCCTTTTGAAAAGAAGATTGTAAAAAACGTAGCGGTGGGTAAACCGGCTTTGACTCTTGAGGTTTTCGCGCCAAACAGAGTTTTTTCCGGAGAAAATTTTGAGCTTTCGTTAAATTACGCGAACAATGCCGATTTCGATTTTGAAAATTTGAATTTGAAGATTGAATATCCACCCAGCTTTACTTTTAAATCCGCTACTTTGAATCCGGACGCTGGGAATAATTTTTGGAATTTAGGGGATTTAAAAAGCGGTTCAGAAGGCATTCTAGTTATTGATGGCAATATAGTCGGTCCAGACCAGTCGTTTTTTGACTTGCGCTCAACGATTTCGGTGTCTTTGGCCGGTAAAAGATATGACATAGTTGGCAGAAACACAAGTCTTTCAATATCTCCATCGCCATTGGCTTTGTCAATTTTTGTTAATGACAGCGTGGACTATATCGCCAAACCGGGAGATTTTCTGAATTATATGATAACCTATCAAAATAATACCGGAACCGGTTTACGCGACGTTATTTTGACTCTGCGGCTTGTGGGAGAAATGTTTGATTTTACCAACGTAAATACAGACGGCTTTGTAAGTTCGTTAAATAGAGTCGTAAGCTGGAACGCGGCAAACGTTCCGGAATTACGGCTTCTGCCCGCCGGAGCGCGTGGCAACGTGAATGTATCAATAAAAGCTACTTCGGCTTATCCTATTTCGCGTCTAAACGATAAGGACTTTATTTTATCCGCAAGCGCTCAAATTGAATCTCCGACTGTTCCAGCTCTTGTTGGCGCGGAAAGGACAATAGGCGTCGCGGCGCTTGAAACAAAAGTTGGTGGAAGAATAGATATTAACGCCAAGGCATTTTTCCGAGACGCCGCTTCGGGAATTTTGAATTCCGGTCCGTGGCCGCCCATGGTTGACGCGCCGACGCAATATACGGTTCATTGGGAATTGAAAAATTTTAGTACGGACGTAAGTAGCGTCGAAGTCCGGGCTTTTCTGCTCGGCGGAATAAGATGGACAGGAAAAGTACAATCCAATATTGAAAATATTCCCGAATATAACGAGCGCACGCAGGAAATTATCTGGAAAATACCGAGAATTCAGGCGACACGCGGTATCATCGGCGAACCAATTAAATCCATTTTTCAAATAGAAGCAACGCCGTCTGTCGGCTTCATCGGTCGATATCTTCCTCTTGTCAGCGAAACGCGCGTTCGCGGCATTGATGAATTTACCGGCCTTGAAATTACGAATTTGGATTTCGGTTTATCAACTGTCTTGACGGACGATATGACGGTTGGAGCTGGACAAGGAGCCGTAAGGCAATAACCAATGACCAATAACAATTTGCTGGAAAAAATAGTATCGCTATGCAAGCGCCGCGGGTTTATATATCCGGGTTCGGAAATTTATGGCGGATTCGCCGGGGTATATGATTATGGTCCTTATGGTGTTTTGCTTCGCAACAATGTTGCGGAAACCTGGACACGCGCGATGGCCGCGCACGACAATATAAACTTCATTGATTCCGGCATATTTACTTCGCCGAAGGTTTGGGAGGCCAGCGGTCATGTATCCGGCTTCAATGACCCGCTGATTGCGTGTTTATCTTGTCACAGTAAATTGCGCGCCGATCACTTGCTGGAAAGCGTCGGTGTTTCTGCTGACGAAAAAATGTCGGAAAAAGAGCTTAACAAAGTTTTTGACGCGCATCGCAAGAAAATAAAATGTCCCGTATGCGACAAAAAAAGTTTTGGAAAAGTGGTTAAAAAAACTCTTATGGCCACCTCAACACTCGGCAATCTTGACGAAAAAGATAAAGACGTATATCTGCGAGCCGAGACAGCTCAGGGCATATTTATTAATTTCAAAAATTTTCTGGATTTCGGCTGTTCAGTTCCATTTGGCATCGCGCAGGTGGGTAAGGTGTTCCGCAACGAAATAAGCCCCCGTCAATTTATGTTTCGTAAACGCGAATTTGAACAAATGGAGATGCAATATTTCACGTATCCGCGCGATGTCGATGTCGCGTATAGCGCGTGGAAAAAAGAGCGCATGGCGTACTATGAAACAATCGGGATTTCTGCCGAACATTTGCGCTGGAAGAAACATGAACGTCTGGTATTTTACGCCAAAGACGCTTGGGATATTGAATACAGCTTTCCCTTTGGATGGGGCGAGATAGAAGGAGTGCATCACCGCGGCGATTATGACCTTAAACAGCACCAAAAATATTCCGGAGTTGATTTTTCGGTATTGGATGAAGGCGTGGGAGAAAAATATATTCCTTATGTCGTGGAAACGTCGGCTGGTTTGGATCGTGTAATTTTCGCGCTTCTCGCGGAGGCGTACGACGAAGACAAGGTTGGCGGCGAAACGCGGACGGTATTAAGATTTTTACCGCGAATCGCGCCGATAAAAGTAGCCGTTTTCCCACTCCTTAAGAATAAACCCAAGCTGGTTTCAAAAGCGCGTGATATATACAAAACGCTCAAAAAGGACTTACTCTTTGTGGCATTTGACGACAATGGCAATATAGGAAAGCGCTATCGCAGGCAAGATGAAATCGGTACGCCGTATTGTGTCACAGTTGATTTCCAAACATTGGAAGACGATACTGTTACGGTGCGGGATAGAGATACAGTCAAACAAGCAAGAGTCAAGGTCGGAGAATTAATTGATTATATAACGAAAGAGCTATGAATTTTAAAAAAATAACATTAGAAAACGGACTTAGAATAATAACGGTTCCAAAAAAAGACAGCACTGCGACAACGGTGCTCGTTCTGGTTGAGGCTGGTTCAAAATACGAGACAAAAGATATCAATGGACTCTCTCACTTTTTGGAACACATGTGCTTTAAAGGCACGAAAAAAAGACCGAAGCCCGGATTAATCGCGAAAGAGCTTGACACACTCGGTGCGGAATACAACGCTTTTACTGGACAAGAATCAACCGGTTATCACGCCAAGGTGCAAAATAAAGACGTTGATGAAGCGCTTGATATCGTTTCGGATTTATATCTCAATCCGGTTTTCAATCCGGACGAAATAAACAAAGAGCGCGGCGTTATTATTGAAGAAATAAATATGTACGAAGACACGCCGATGCGGAGAGTTCAGGAGTTTTTTACCTCTCTTCTTTACGGCGACCAACCCGCTGGATGGGATATTGCTGGCAGAAAGGAAGTTATTGATCGGCTTACGCGGGAAGATTTTGTTAAATATCGCGGCGAACATTACTTGGCCAAATCAACGTTGGTGGTTGTCGCCGGCAATTTTGACGAAAAAAAGGTTACAGAAAAGATAATGACGCATTTCTCGGAAATTCCGGATACGCGTAAAGTCGGAAAGGTTAAGACTACGGAATTACAGTTAAAGCCGGGGATATTTGTTAAGCATAAAGAATCCGACCAGACGCACCTTGTTTTAGGCGTGCGCGCTTTTGATATGTTTGACCAGAGGAGGTTCGCGCTGGAAATGCTCTCCGTAATTTTGGGAGGTGGAATGAGTTCTCGTCTTTTTCAGCGCGTGCGCGAAGAACTTGGCGCGGCTTATTACGTAAACGCATCCGCGGATTTATACAGCGACCACGGCTATCTTGCCACGGCTGCCGGAGTTGACCATCGTAAAATTGACGAGGTAATAAACGCGATTCTTGAAGAATTTACGCGTTTTACAAAAGAAAAAGTTTCTGACGAAGAGCTTGGGCGCGCGAAAAGCCATTTCAGCGGCCGGCTTTTGCTCGGACTTGAGGGCTCAGATGATTTGGCCGGATTTTACGGCGGGCAGGAGATTATAAAGCGTGAAATAATTACGCCGGAAGAACTTGTTTCAAAACTTCAGGCGATTACCGCGGATGAAATAATGGCTGTAGCGCGCGATATTATGAAAAACGACGGCTTGAATCTTGCTTTGATAGGCCCGTTTAAGGAAGCTGAAAAAATTGAAAAACTGTTGAGTTTATGAGCAAATTTTACGTTACTACCGCGATTGACTATGTCAACGCGGCTCCGCATATCGGACATGCGCTTGAAAAAATACAGGCTGACGCGATCGCGCGTCATCGCCGTCTTAAAGGAGATGAAGTATATTTTTTGACCGGAACGGATGAGCATGGCGCGAAAATTGCGCGCGCGGCAGAAGTCGCCGGGAAAGAGCCTTTGGAATTCACGAATGAGAACGCAGCTCACTTTCAGAATTTAAAAACCATTTTGAATCTTTCATGGGACGATTTTATAAGAACTTCCGACCGGAAACGTCATTGGTCCGGAGCGCAGAAATTATGGCTTAAACTTGAAGAGGCGGGGGATTTGTATAAAAAGAAATATCGAGGACTTTATTGTGTTGGACACGAAGCATTTGTTACTGAAAAGGACCTGGTAAACGGAAAATGCAAAGACCATCAAAAAGAGCCGGAAATTATAGAAGAAGAAAATTATTTTTTCCGTCTTTCAAAATACGCCAAAGAAATAGAATCAAAAATTAAAAATAATGAATTAAGAATAATTCCCGAATCGCGCAAAAATGAGATTTTATCTTTTATTTCACAGGGACTTGAAGACGTGAGCTTTTCGCGTCCGCGAAAAGATTTATCGTGGGGCATTCCGGTTCCGAACGACTCTGAACACACGATGTATGTTTGGGCGGACGCTTTGGCGAATTACATTACCGCCATCGGCTATGCCGATGAAGATTCCAGATTCTTGCATTGGTGGCCGGTTGATTTGCACGTTATAGGCAAAGATATTCTTCGTTTTCACGCGGCTATTTGGCCCGGAATGCTCCTGTCTGCAAAATTGCCTTTGCCGAAAGAAATTTTTGTCCACGGTTTTATAACGGTTGAGAATGAAAAAATGTCAAAAACCGTTGGCAATATCATAAGTCCGGTTGAATTGATTAAAAAATATGGAACTGATCCGGTGCGTTATTATCTTTTGCGCGAAATTCCGACTGCGGATGACGGTGATTTTTCATATAGAAAATTTGAGCAAAGATACAACGGCGAACTTGCGAATGGGCTTGGAAATCTTGTGGCGCGTTCTGCGGCTCTGGGTGAAAAAATCAGCCCGATAGAGTTTGATTTCAAAAAAGACATTGAAACGGCGATTAAAAAAGAATCCGAGAGGGTTTTTGCCGGATATGAGAAAGCGATAGAGGAAATCCGTTTGAACGAGGCGCTCGGCTTGATTTGGGAGCTTATTTCTTTTTCGGACAGATATATAAACAACAAGAAACCGTGGGAATTGAAAGGCGACGCGTTGAAACAAATCGTCGTAAACGCGTGTTATTTGATTGGAGCGGTCACGAATTTACTTGAACCGTTTTTGCCTGAAACCGCCGGAAAAATCCGCGAACAAATTTCATTTTCGGACTCAAAAATTGAAATAAAAAAAAGCGCGGCTCTTTTTCCGCGCTTTGAGAAACAGTTATGAGATTGTGAAAATGCCGCCAAAATTGTTTGACGTCCATACCCATATCCAATTTGCCGCGTTTAACGGTGAAACCGACGCGGTTATTCGGCGCGCTTTAGATGCTGGAATTTGGCTAATAAGTGTCGGTACGGATAAGACAACTTCCGCGCAAGCTATTGAAGCGACGCAGAAATATCCAGAGGGCGTGTACGCTACGGTGGGGCTCCATCCGAACGAAAATGAAAAATTTGAATATGAATACTACAAAGGACTCGCGCAAGACCAAAAAGTTGTCGCGATAGGGGAGTGCGGGCTGGATTACTACAGAATCTTGAATCTAGAATCTAGAATCTTGCAAAAGCAAGTTTTTGATAATCAAATATTGTTGGCGCATGAGATAAAGAAACCATTAATGATTCATTGCCGTAACGCTTTCGGTGATTTAATAAAAATCCTAGATTCCAAATTCCAAATTTCAAATTCTTCGCCCGGAATTATTCACTTCTTCTCCGGAACAAAAGATGACGCTAAGCAATTGCTTGATCTCGGTTTTTCTTTTTCGTTCGGCGGAGTTATAACCTTCGCTCGCGATTACGACGAAATTATAAGATATATTCCACTTGATAGGATTATTTTAGAAACAGACGCGCCATATGTCGCGCCGATTCCGTATCGCGGCAAAAGAAACGAGCCAGCGTATATTGTTGAAACCGCCAAAAAACTGGCGGAATTGAAAAACGTTTCATTTGAAGAAATATCCGCAACAACAACTTTAAACGCGAAAAGAATATTCGCCATAAATTAAAAACCCCAGTTATAAAACTGAGGGTCGTGCGTTTACGCAGGTTTGCCATCCGGAATTTTTTCTTTTTGTTTTTCTTCTCCAGGTTTGAGCGGATCGCAAGATATGAAATAAAAAAACAGACAGATGACCAGAAAGTCGAATGCTTCTAAATAAATCTGCAATTCTGACAATTCCGGTGACGGCGCTGGAATTGAGATTAACAGAATTAATGACGATATGAACAAAAGAACTAACAAAAATACATTGATTCTCCTAAAAAAACCGAGAAGATTGCTGGCTTTTATTGGATTAGAGCCGCCTTTTTTCTGCGCATCGTAACATTGTTTTTCCATTATTGGGATGTATAGAAAATAGACTAAACTCCACCCTGCAATAAGGAGAATGTTCCAAAAAGATACGCCTTCTTCGTTGATCTTCCAAAGGCCAAACATCACTACGTATGCCGAGCATATGCGCGCCAACCAGAAACAGCTCCAGCCGGTGATTCGTTCCGTTTTCTGGGCAAATTTTTCAATCTTTTCCAGTAAAAAGGAATCTAATTTTGAAACCATATTTTATTCCTTTTCAGATTGTTAAAGAGCACTTTATTCTATTTGACAGATTTAAAAATGTCAATATAATGGCAAGCAGGTCTTTTTCAAAAAGGGATTTGAAATGAACTCTGTTCGCGAACGAATTGAAACTCAGTTTTCCAATAAAGTCTATCCGAATCCGGTTGACCCCAAAATTGCGCGACAGTTTGTCGCCGGAATTGAAAGGTTTAGAAAAGAATATATCTTCCACCATTATTTTTGGATATTGGGAGATAATAGCGAATTCAGCGGCTCTTGGTATGAAACGCGCGATCCCAATTCGACCGAAACTATCGTAGGGCGCTTTCCTCAATTTTCCGCGAGTCGTCTTGCCTCAATTGCTGAATTTCGTCTTCCGCATATCCGCGCGGCTGGCAGAAGATTTTTTCTTGAGAATCCATGGCAAAAACGGGTTCGCTTGCTTGAAATAATTTCCGATGTAGTGAAAGAACGTTTTTGGCTCCTTTGCGCCGCGAAAATGTATGAAACCGGACAATCTGCTTCCGAGGCCATTGGCGAAACCGATGAGGAAATTGATTTCCCGCTTGTAAACGCGATGTATCTTGAAGAACTTAATCGCGAGCTTCGTTTTCCAAGTCCGTCATGGGCAGGTGATTTAAATGGAGAACGTTTTGTTCCTCACGGCGTATTTCTTGACGTAGAGCCGTTTAATTTTCCTGGCGCGATACCGATGGATATGGCGACTAAGGCTCTCGCGATGGGAAATGCCGTTATTCTGAAACCGTCGCCTAAAGCGTCGCTTTGCGGTTATCTCGTGTGGGAAAGTATTAAAATCGCTTTTGAACGCGTAGGCATTAATTGGCACGGAGTGGTGAATTACGCTCCCGGTGACGCCGAAGTTGTTGACGCGTTCCTTTCTAGCCCAGAAATCGCTGGAATGTCATTTACCGGCTCCAGCGCGGTTTTTCACGATATCAAAGAGCGGCATGGACAAATTTTACGCCATGGCTGGCGGGGAAAAGCGAAGCTTGTCACCGGCTCTGCCGAAACAAGCGGCGTAAACACTTTTATCGTATGCGCGGACACCGACCCGGTTTATGCGGCTAATGAATATGTAAAATCATTCGTAGGACGTTCTGGGCAAAAATGTTCATCAGCGCGCATCGCTTTCGTGGACATGAAATTGTATTCATTGTTTATGGCCGCGGTAGTAGAGCGGCTTGAACAAATCCATTACGGAGACGTTAGAAAAGGCGCGGATTTGGGCGCTATGATTACTGCGGCTGACAGCAAAAAGCTGTCACGGCAAATAGAAGAGCTTAAAAACGCCGGGCTTGTTCGTGTATATCGCGAAAAGCCGATTACTCGCGTTTCCAACAATGATTTTCCGCCAACCGTTCTTGAGTATACAGATTCTGCTTACAACGAGAGAGCTGTTCGAACTCTTATGAACACGGAATTTTTCGGTCCGGTCAGCACTGTTGTTCCGTTCCGTAATCTTGATAAGGTTGAACGCATGTGTAATGTAACGAATTTCGCGTTAACTGGTTCGGTGTTTTGCCGCGATATCGGTACGCTTGAACGAGTGCTCAATTTCATTCCGGCAGGCAATTTGTACTGGAATCGAAAATGCACAGGCGCTTTGGTTGAAATGGAATGTTTTGGCGGCCTCCGTTCAGCCTCGTCTCCAAACGGAGTAAAAGGCAAACACGCATTAACGCTTTTCGGTTCGGATGTTACTTTTTCCGGATTTTATCCTGAGAAAGTAGACAATGAATACAAAGAAGCCGCGCGTGAAATGTTTACGCGAAACGGTTTCAATCTTTCCAAGTGGTAAATTTTTCAGCCGCCCTACAGCAATTTGGGCGGCTTTTGAATATCTGATAATTCACATTTGACAATACACACACATATGATATACTCAATTTGATAGTGAACAGTCCGCCTTCGCGGGCTATTTTAAAAAATGGATTTAAAAGACCTTAAAAAAGCCGTTGACCAAATTGCCAGAGAAAAAGGGCTTGACTCGGAAAAAGTGCTGGAGGCTATAGAGTCGTCAATCGCCGCGGCTTATAAAAAAGAATACGGTAAAAAAAACGAGATGATCCGGAGCAAATTTGATTTAAACACCGGAGAGTTGAAATTTTGGCAGATTAAAACCGTTGTTGACGAAAATACCGTCAGAATAGTCGAGGAAAGCGAAGAAACTCAGGAAGTCGCGTCTCCGAAAGAAACAGCAAGGTCGGACGAGCCGGTTCTGCCGCGCTACAATCCGGACAGGCATATTTTTTTAGAAGAAGCAAAAAAGCTTAAAGCTGATGCCGTTATAGACGAGGAATTTTCTTTTCCGCTTGAAACACGTGAAGATTTTGGGCGCATAGCCGCGCAGACCGCGAAACAAGTTATCTTGCAGCGCCTTCGCGAAGCTGAACGAAGCTCGGTTCTCAAAGAATTTAAAAACAAGGAGGGCGAGGTTGTCAGTGGCATTGTCCAGCGTTTTGAGCGCGGCAATGTTTATATTGACTTGGGACGCACCACTGGAGTTATGTTTTCTAACGAATCAATTCCCGGCGAGCATTATCGCGTCGGTGAACGTTTAAGATTTTATGTTTTGGCGGTCCAAGAGGATGCGCGTCTCCCGGGCATAATTTTGTCCCGCGCTCATCCGCAATTCGTGGCGGCGCTTTTCAAAATGGAAGTCCCGGAAATTGCCGAAGGCACGGTTGAAATAAAAGCGCTTGCTCGCGAACCCGGCAGCAGAACAAAACTTGCCGTAGCTTCAAATGCCGAGGGTATTGATCCTGTCGGTTCGTGCGTAGGCCAGCGCGGAACGCGGGTTATGACCGTAAACAACGAGCTCGGGCAGGAAAAACTTGATATAATAGAATGGTCGGCAGATTCCGAAAAGTTTATCGCCAATTCTCTTTCTCCGGCTAAAGTAAAATCTGTTGAAATATTGCCGCGTCGCGAAGTGCGCGTTTACGTTCCCGATGATCAGCTTAGTTTGGCCATAGGCAAGGGAGGCCAAAACGTCCGTTTAGCCGCAAAGCTTACTGGATGGAAAATAGACGTCCGTTCGCAATCAAAACCTGAAGAGATGCAGGCAGAAGGAATAGCGGAAGGAGAAGCGGAGGAACCGAAAAACGAAGAGACAGAATAAAACAATGCTTATTTATCTTTTAATATTCGTTCCGATCGCGGTGGCTTTGGTTTATAGCGCCGCGATCATACTATGGCTTCGCCGCCAGCCAATGGGTAGCGAAAAAATGCTCAAAATTTCCGAAGCCATACGCTCCGGCTCGCATGCTTTTCTTAACCGTCAATATAAAACTATCGGCATTGTCGCCGTTGTTTTGTTCGTTATAATTTCCTATTTTCTTGGCTTGCAAGTCGGCCTCGGTTTTCTTGTCGGGGCGATTGCCTCCGGTTTGGCAGGGTATATCGGAATGAATGTGTCCGTTAATTCCAATGCGACTACTGCCGCGGCCGCGAGTGTTGGATTGGAAAAAGCATTGGCAGTGGCGTTCAGGGCCGGTTCTGTTACCGGAATGCTCGTTGCGGCTCTCGCGCTTCTTGCGGTCGCCGGTTTTTATTTTTTGACCGAAAATATAATGAGCTTAATCGGATTGGCATTCGGCGCGAGTTTAATTTCGATGTTCGCTCGTTTGGGCGGAGGAATTTATACGAAAGCCGCCGATGTTGGCGCTGACTTGGTGGGCAAAATTGAAGCCGGCATACCGGAAGACGACCCGCGAAATCCCGCTGTCATAGCGGATAATGTCGGCGACAACGTCGGAGACTGCGCCGGAATGGCCGCGGACCTTTTTGAGACATACGCCGTAACCGTGGTTGCCGCGATTCTTTTAGGCACTCTCGCGCTTTCCGGATTAAACGAAACCGAAGGTATTTTCCTGCCGTTTGCCGTAGGCGGAGCGGCGCTTGTTGCGTCGGTAATCGGCATTTTCTTCGTAAAACTCGGGAAAAAACAATCTATAATGGGAGCGCTTTACAAGGCGCTGGCAGCCTCAATGATTATCGCCGCGGTGTTGTTTTTAATCCCTTTTATGCTTTATGGCGGAGACAATTATTTGAAATTATACTTCTCGGCATTAGTGGGTCTGGCTGTCGCAGCGCTGATGGTAGTTGTTACCGATTATTATACCGCCAAAAATTTCCGTCCAGTTCGCTCCATTGCCGACGCGTCAAAATCCGGACACGGCACGAATATTATTATCGGACTCGCGGTCGGAATGGAGTCAACTTTTATACCTATACTTATTATTGTTGCCGGAATTTTGACGAGTTTTTGGCTCGGCGGACTTTACGGTATTGCTTTGGCGGCGCTCGGAATGTTGTCCGTTGCCGGAGTTATTCTGACCATTGATGCTTTTGGCCCGGTTACGGACAACGCCGGGGGCATAGCCGAAATGAGCAACGCGCCGGAAGAAGTAAGAAAGATTACAGACGCCTTGGACGCGGTCGGCAACACTACCAAAGCAGTGACAAAGGGCTACGCTATAGCATCCGCGGGTTTGGCGGCCGCTGTGCTGTTTTCTGATTACGTGGAAAAACTTTCCGTCGCGCGCGAGAACGTTATTTTTGAATTGAGCAATCCGTATGTTATCGTCGGATTGTTTTTAGGAGCGGCTGTGCCGTATCTTTTTGCTTCATTCGCAATGCGTTCGGTTGGAAAAGCCGCGGGCGCCGTAGTTGAAGAAGTTCGCCGTCAGTTCCGCGAAATTCCCGGCATCATGCAATATCAAGCTGAGCCGGAATATGGAACAGCCGTTGATATAGTCACGAAAGCCGCGCTTAAGGAAATGGTTGTTCCTTCGCTTATACCGATAGCAAGCGTTCTTTTGGTGGGTTTTTTTCTCGGCGCGCAGACTCTCGGCGGATTTCTTATCGGTTCAATCATATCCGGATTGTTCCTTGCGCTTTCAATGACCGCTGGCGGAGGCGCGTGGGATAATGCGAAAAAATACATAGAAGAAGGAAATTACGGAGGCAAGGGCAGTGAGGCGCACAAAGCCGCGGTAACCGGGGATACGGTAGGAGATCCATACAAAGACACCGCTGGCCCCGCAATTAATCCGCTTATTAAAGTAATAAATATCGTTGCTCTGCTTTTAGTGCCGTTTTTGTAAGGGGTTGACAGATTTCAAAAATCAGCTATAATACAAAGCGTAAGATGTAGTTCCCTAAAAACCTTTGATTTGGAGGATTTATGAGTCATAGCCATAGGCACGAAACTCTGTATGAACGGCTGAGGTTTCCAACACCGCCAATCGGTGAACCGAACTCGGACGAGGACGGGTATCTCACAGAGCCGTGGCGGTCTAATACGGCGCATAGGCAACCCCCGAACCCCGCCGACTTCATGGTTGGCGAGGGCACGTTAATGGACGCCGGCCGGCTCACGGAAAAAGAACTCGCGGATCGCAAGAAGCGCATTCTCTATGACGAGGACGAGTTTCGCCTTGACGACCAAGAAGACGAAAGCGAAGACTCGGAAAAAAACCTCGCCATCGCGAATGAAGATCACGACGAGCACGAAGAAAAAGACGACTTCGGCGGCCATCCGCACCGGCACACAAAAAAATGCTATCCCGGCTGCACGCTCGTTTGGGAAGCGTAACCGCTTTCCCGCCAATCCCCGCGTTAACGTGAACGCGGGGATTTTTTGCGCTCTAGCCTTTGACGTTAATTTGTAACGATGTATAATTTCTGTAAGTGGCAAACGGTAATTCAAATTTAAAATTGAAATTTCTTTTCGTTTCGGTTGAACCGTTAAGCGGCGATTTGGCTTGGACTTTAAAAAGGGAAGGGCACGAAATTAAAATATTCATAAAAGATAAGGACTCTCCTGACGTTTACGACGGTTTTTTAGATAAAGTTGAAAGATGGGAAGATTTCACGGATTGGTGCGACGTTCTAATTTTTGACGATGTCGGTTTCGGGGCAACGGCGGAGAAACTTCGCAAAAAAGGCAAATTCGTCATCGGTGGCTCGGTTTATACCGACCGGTTGGAAATGGATCGCGAATTCGGTCAACAAGAATTAAAAAATCGCGGCATTAACATTCTGCCGCATTGGCATTTCACGAATTACGACGAGGCCGTGAACTTTTTGAGACAAAACCCGGCACGTTACGTCTTTAAACCCATCGGAGCCATTCTATCTGAATATAAAGATCTCCTTTTTATCGGCGAAGAAGAAGATGGTAGAGACCTTTTGGAACTTTTGGACCAAAACAAAAAGATATGGCAAAAAAAAACGCCCATTTTTCAGTTACAGAAGTTCGTTTCCGGTGTGGAGGTCGCGATAGGAACATTTTTTAACGGCAAGGATTTTATATATCCCATAAATGTAAACTTTGAGCATAAGCGCGTGTTTCCCGGGGACATAGGGCCTTTAACCGGCGATATGGGAGCTCTTATGTTCTGGAGCGAACCGAATTATCTTTTTAAGGCCACGCTGGAAAAAATGCTTCCTGCCCTTCGGGAGTCCGGTTACGTCGGATATATTGATATTAACTGCATAGTAAACGGCCGAGGGATCTATCCATTGGAATTCACGACGCGTTTCGGTTACCCAACCATAAGTGTTCAACTTGAGGGTATAATTATGCCGACGAGCGAGTGGTTGTATCGCCTAGCGCGCGGAGAAAATTTTGAATTAAAAACCAAAAGAGGATTCCAGGTCGGAGTGATGATTATGCTTCCGAGCATGTTCGCTTCGCATAAAGACAAAGAAACGCTTGAGGTTTATCATGATTTACCTATACTGTTTAAAAAGCCGAACGTGTTGGAAGGAATTCATATAGACGACATTAAGCTTGAGGATGGCGTATGGAGGATAGCCGGCAATTCCGGGGCGGTGATGATTGTAACCGGTTCCGGCACTACGGTTGAAGAAACCAGAAAACAGACCTACTTGCGCATTCAAAATATTATGGTGCAAAATATGTTTTACCGCACCGACGTTGGCGTAAAGTGGGCGGAAGACGGTGATAAATTAAGAACATGGGGCTACATTTAAATAAATAGATCGTCTGAGCAGTCGCGAATAGAGCACTCACTTAGCATTATTGCAAAATCGGAGGTCACCATTCGCGGCTGCTTAGGCGATCTATTTAATTTTTTGCGATCGTAATGTTTAAACAAAATATTTCTCTTTCACTTCACAGTAATTATAAAATCGGCGGCAAAGCTAAATATTTTTTTGAACCGAAAAACGAAGAAGAGCTGGTTACCGCGATTTCACATATTCGCAAACTAAAAACGGATTTATTTGTTTTAGGCGGAGGAACAAATGTATTATTCAGCGACGCAGATTTCCCAGGAGCCGTCGTAAAAATTCAAAATTCAAAATTCCAGATTCTAGATTCTAACTTGATGATCGGCGCGGGCGTTTCCATGGCTGAACTTCTCAATGTTGTCGCGGAAAAAGGATTGTCCGGTTTAGAGTGGGCGGGCGGTCTGCCGGGAACGCTCGGCGGAGCCGTTCGCGGAAATGCCGGCGCTTTCGGCGGAGAAATAAAAGACGCGATTGAATACGTCAAAAGTTTCAACGCCAAAACCGGAAAATTTATGACTCGCGTCAATAAAGAGTGCCGATTCTGTTATCGCGACAGTATATTTAAAAATGCGGCCAAAGACGAAATAATCTGGGAAATCGGGTTGCGGCTTAAACCCGGAAATAAAAAAGAGATACAAAGCGCCATAGAAGATAAAATTAAATACCGTTTGGAGCGGCATCCGATGGATTATCCTAACGTCGGAAGTATATTTAAAAATGTGGATGTCGAAATTGTTCCGAAAACACTCAGAGAAAAGTTTAAGGCCAAAATTAAAATAGACCCCATTCCGGTTTTGCCAACCGCGATTTTGTTGGCGGAAGCCGGACTAAAGGGCGTCAGCCGCGGAGGAGCAATGATATCGCCAAAGCATCCAAATTTCATCGTAAATACTCTGAACGCAAGTTCCAAAGATGTGAAAATTCTTATATATCTGGTAAAATATACTATAAAGGAGAAATTCGGAATAAAACTTGAAGAGGAAATAATGATTGTATGAGAATCACCATCAAAGCTACGAAATTAGAGTTGACCCCGGCAGTCAGCGCGTATATTGAACAAAAAATAGGTCTCCTTGTTAAATTTATCCAGGATCTGGACAAAGAGGGGGCAGTAGAATGCAGAATTGAAATAGCGCGCATTACCAAACATCACAATAAAGGGCCGGTTTATAAAGCCGAAGCCAATTTGCGTTTGCCCGGAAAACTTTTGCGCGCCGAACATATCGACTGGAACATTCGCAGGTGTGTGGACGAAATAAAAGACGAGCTTCAGTGCCAAATTAAAAAATACAAAGCGTTGACAAACCGACGCTAGAAGATTATATATACCGTAGCCCCTTTATGTTTTAGAAGGAAACGGAATGAACGTTCTGAATGTCATTTCAATGCCCTACAGTTCCAGCGGTCTCAATAACATTAGCGTTACCGAAGATTCTCGTTCGGTTCCAGACAAGATTAAGGCGATATATGAAAATCACCGCAAAGCGGGTGTGTGTTTTCTTAAAGAAAATAGCTTTGAAGCCGAATTGGATTTCGAAAACTTTGACGAAAACGGGAATCGAACGTGTTTTTTGGGAGGAGACAATTCAATCAGTTATCACGCGGCCAAAAGCTTTTGCACGCGTTACAAGAATCTCAAACGAGGTTTGATAGCGCTTGATGCCCATCCCGACCTTTGTAAAAAAGGGAAACCGAAACACCCATATCATTCCGATTGGCTGAGATATCTGATAGAAGAAGAAATTTTCGCGTCTTCGGATGTTTTGTGCGTGGGATGGCGAGATGTGGAAGCCGAAGAACGTGATTTTGCCCGAAAAATTGGCATGAGGCAAATTTGTCTTATGTCGGCTCTTAGGCAGGGTTTTTATAGCCCGTACCGACATAATCCGAAAAACCGGCGTGTTGACGATTTTCAACGTTTGATGGCGATTTTTTGCGAAAACTTTGACGCGATTTATCTTTCAATTGATTTTGACGTTATAGACCCGGCGTTCGCACCCGGTGTAAATACATTAAGTCCCGGAGGAATGACAAGCGGATACTTTATAGAGCTTATAAAAATTTTGTCCGCTGTGCCGCAAATAAAAATGTTTGACATTACGGAAGTCAATCCTGTTCGAGACGTGAATCAAATGACCCAGCTTCTCGCGCTTAAAACAATGATTGAAATGGCATGATTTATGTAACCCCGCGTCTTTTCAGATGCGGGATTTTAATTTATAATGTATTTCATAATGTCTTTATTTCAAAATTTGAAGTCGTTTTTTGGAGGAGGCATAAGCTTATCAGAATTAAAATATAAGGTTGAAGAAATAAATGTTCTTGAGCCGGAAATTAAAAATTTCAGCAATGAAGAGCTTAGAACTGAAAGCTTAAAACTCAGAAAACAGCCATTGGATGAAATTTTACCGCGGGCGTTTGCCTTGGCTCGCGAAGCCGCCTGGCGCACTCTTAAACAGCGCCATTTTGACGTTCAGTTTATGGGCGGCATTGTTTTGCATAAGGGCGCCATAGCAGAAATGTTGACCGGTGAAGGAAAAACCCTTGCCGCGACGGCACCCGCGTATTTGAATGCGCTCTCCGGCGAAGGTTCGCATGTCGTTACCGTCAACGATTATCTGGCAATGCGTGATACCGTATGGATGGGACAAATTTACCACGCGCTTGGAATTTCAACGGCGTGCATTGTCCACGATTCGGCTTATATGTACGATTCGGAGTGGAAAGTGAGGGAGAGTACTTTGGCCGACCAAGAACGCGACACCACAGGAGCTTTTTTGGTTCAACGCGATTATTTGCGGCCGATAAGTCGCCGCGAAGCGTACCTCGCCGACATAACATACGGCACCAACCATGAATTCGGTTTTGACTATCTTCGTGACAACCTTATTTACTCTTTAGAACAGCGTGTTCAACGCGGGCACAATTTCGCTATCATAGACGAAGTTGACAGCATACTTATTGATGAAGCGAGAACGCCTCTTATAATTTCTGCGCCGGACACCGGCTCAAGCGACTATTATAAAATTTTCGCGAGAGTGGTTGACGGCCTCAAAAAAGACGAGGATTACGCCGTTGATGAAAAATTGAAAGCGGTTAACATTACGGACAGTGGCATAGACAAGGTTGAAAAAAATCTGAAGCTTAAAAACATTTACGCTCCCGAAAATATACGTCTGGTACATTATCTTCAGGAAAGCCTGAAAGCCAAAGCGCTTTTTCACCGCGACAAGGATTATGTTGTTAAAAACGATGGCGTGATAATAGTCGACGAATTCACTGGCAGAATGCTTCACGGCAGGCGGTATTCCGGCGGACTGCATCAGGCAATTGAAGCGAAAGAAGGCGTTAAAATTGAGGCGGAAAGCCGCACTTACGCTCAGATAACAATCCAAAATTATTTTCGGATGTATAAAAAACTCGCGGGAATGACCGGCACCGCGCAGACGTCAGCGGAAGAATTCCACAAGGTTTACAAACTTGAAGTCGCAAGTATTCCGCCAAACCGGCAAATGATCCGTAGGAATTTGTCCGATATAGTATATAAGACATTTGACGCCAAAGTAAGGGCCATCGTTGAAGATATAAGGACGCGCAGCGGAAAAGGACAGCCAGTTCTCCTCGGCACCGTTTCAATAGAAAAAAACGAGATTATTTCGGAAGCGCTCAAACGAGCCGGTATTCCGCACGAACTTTTGAACGCGAAAAGCCACGAACGTGAAGGAACAATAATAGCTCAAGCCGGAAAACTTGGCGCGGTTACCGTGGCAACAAATATGGCCGGACGTGGCGTTGACATAATTCTCGGCGGCAATCCGCCGAATCCCGTTGAAGCGGAAAAAGTTAAAAATTTGGGCGGACTTCACGTCATAGGCACGGAACGGCATGAAGCGCGGCGCATAGACAACCAATTGCGCGGCCGCACCGGCCGGCAAGGCGATCCGGGCTCCTCGCAATTCTTTTTGTCGCTGGAAGATGACCTTATGCGAATTTTCGGAGGAGAGCGGTTAAAAAATATGATGTCCAGCATGAATGTGCCGGAAGACATTCCGATTCAATCCCAAATGGTCGGCAAAGCAATAGTGCAAGCGCAAAGCAAGGTGGAAGGATTTAATTTTGACGCGAGAAAACACTTGCTTGATTATGACGACGTCCTGAATCAGCAAAGAACAACCGTTTACAAAAAACGCGAAAATATTTTGGGAGCGGTGTCAAAAGAAGCTATTAAAGAAATCGTTCGGGAAGCGTTTGACGGACATAAAAAAAGAATTATTGAAGGATTCACCATGTCGCCGGCTGTTTCGGAGTGGCAATTTGACGCGCTTAAGAATATGCTGACACATATCAAAATTGTTGACGAACCGAAAGGATTTGATGATTTGGCGCAAAGATTAAAAGGGCTTAGCGCCGAAATGGCAAAAGAAAAACTTGAAGAATTTTTGAATAAGGCAATTGACAAAAAACTGGACGAATTTTTCAAAAAAGAAGAAATCAACCCCGCTCCTGAAGCGAACTTCAGGGGCGGGGTTGATATTTCCGGACGTTTGCTTTCAGCCGTAGATATTATGTGGATGAATCATCTTGAGAATATGGAAGCATTGCGCGAATCTGTGCGACTTCGCGCCTACGGTCAGCGCGACCCGTTGGTTGAATACCGCTCCGAAGGTCGCCACTTGTTCAAAGAAATGCAGGCAATGACGGATGAGTGGATATTTATGAATACGCTTAATTTTGTTCAGGCGCAAAGCGGAACGTCAAATGTTCAAAAAATTACCGTCAACGCTCGGACAGACGAAAAGAAAATAGGCAGAAACGACCCCTGCTACTGCGGTTCAGGAAAAAAGTTTAAAAAATGTCACGGAGCGTAGGAAAATAAAAAAAGCCCAGCACAATGGCTAGGATTGGATCATAGAATCGTTCTCTGGTCATCCTGCTCTCCTTCGAACATAATTTACAATATTCGCTATGGAAAAGAAAATATTCAGCAAAAGAAACACAATGGCAGACACGGCAACGGAATAAATTGTCAATAATACGCCGCCAATTGCCATCAATATAAATCCCCAACGCGCCGGGAGAACAACCAACCCGAAAGCAATGCCAATCAGTCCGAAAGAACCGAGCAATGACCAGATATCGGTAATCGAGTTGCTCAGAATTAATAAAATATACGCGATAACCGTCAATGCGATCAGTATCGTAGCTGTCCGAATTTTCGAAACTTTCTCTATAGCTAAAATTGCGGAAACAATAATCAATGCCTGCAATATCGCGAATAGCGTGTTGTTAAGAAAAAACCAGGCGTAAGCCGCCAAAATCACGCTCCCTGCCGCGAACAAAAAATTTCTGCCTCTTTCCCAAAAAACGCCTACTATGATTAACGTCAAAGCCAGATAAGCGACTGCGTCCCAGAGTTCAAAAGCCATACAGTACGTACCGTATCAAATAAACTATAATTTTACAAGCGTTTTAATTTTTCTTATAAATTCTTCTTTTGAGAATTTTTTCGCGGAGGCAGCCACTTTTACCGGATCAAATTTATATTTTGAAAATTCTTGCACCGCGTTTTTTAACGAATTTTCGGTTTGCTCGTTGAAAAGAATTCCGTTTTCGCCGTGAGCCACGATTTCTTTTGCGCCGCCGGCGTTATAGGCAATTACCGGTGTTCCGCAGGCAATGGCTTCCGCGGCAACAAGCCCGAAATCCTCCACTTGCGGAAATATAAATGCCTTCGCTCCGCAATACAATTCTCTCAACTCGTTTGTGTTTTTTATAAAAGGAATAATTTCAATATTTCTAGATTTTAAATTCTTGATTCTAGATTCTAATCTTTCAAATTCCGGCCCGCTCCCAACGATTTTTAGCGGCAACCGCAACGCGTTAAAACTTTTTACGATAAGGTCAAAACGTTTGTAATGCATCAAACGTCCGGCGGCCATAAAGTAGCTTTTAGGGTTTGTGAGTTCCGGATTAAAAACTTTTAGGTCCACTGGCGGATAAATTACGGTAGAATCGCGGCCGTAATATTTTTTTATTTTGTCGGCTATAAAACGCGAATTGGCAATGAGAATGTCCGGTTTCTGTCCTGCTCGGAAATCCCAATTACGCAAATAATTTAAAATAGATTTGAAAATTGATAACTGAAAATTTGAAATTACACCCGTTAGATATTCTTCTTCCCACGCGTAACGCAGGGGAGTGTGGCAATAGGAGATGTGTTTAACATTTGATTTAAGTGATATTCCCTTTGCGTATCCCGCGCTGCTGGAAATAATCAGGTCATAGCCGTCGTCAACAAGCATCATTTGTGCCGCAAGCGGCATCAGCGGTATGAACAGGCGATGATTTTTACGTACAAAATCAAGATCAAGAAAACTGGTTTTTTTCACGCGACCGTCAAAACGGCCGAATGTCTTTTGTCTATCGTATAATAGAGTATACACCGGCGCGTCCGGAAAAATTTCCATCAACGTCTCCAAAACGCGTTCCGCTCCGCCGTATTGATTTAAATAATCATGAGTTAGGGCGACTTTCATAGCTTTAAGTTTATAGCTTTAAGCTTTTAGCGTATAGAGGTAAACTATAAACATGAAGAGAATTTTGGATATTGTCGGGGCGGTTCTTGGTTTGTTGGTCATCGCGCCGCTTGTGCCATTCATTGCTCTAGCTATTAAATTGGAAAGCAGGGGCCCTGTTTTGGTAAAACTTGCCCGTGTGAGCGGGGGAAAAATAATTTACGTTTACAAATTCCGTTCAATGATAGAAGGAGCGCATGGACTTAAAATCCAACTTGCGAGTCTCAACGAAAGAACCGATGGCCCATTTTTTAAACTAAAAAAAGACCCGCGAATTACCAAAATCGGCAGAATTTTAAGAAAATTCAGAATAGACGAATTTCCTCAGCTCATTAACGTTTTAGAAGGCGAGTTGGCTTTGGTTGGGCCGCGCCCTCACGAGCCGGTGGAAGTTATCCATTATCCGGGACCATATAAGTGCTTACTTCTCGCGAAAGCCGGGGTTACGGGACTTTCTCAAGTCAGCGGCGCTTCCGGCTTGCCGTTTTTAAAAGAATTGGAACTGGATAGTTATTATGTTAAAAATCAATCGCTGTGGCTGGATTTAAAAATTATCGCTAAAACTCTCGCTATAATTTTCACGGACCCCACTGCAGTATAAAATAATGCAAAGTTAAAAAATCAAAGTATAAAATGACAATGTAAAGTTTAAAATGATTTTAAATTTTGATTTGTAATTTTGATTTTTGCATTTTGAATTTTAACCATGCACATACTTATTGACCTTCGTCTTCTTACTAAGGGCGGCGCTACCGGTATTGAAGAATATACGACACAGCTGGTTGGACACCTTTTAACGCTGGACCAAAAAAACAAATACACCCTTTTTTATAACGGCCTTCGCAAGGCGCCTTTGCCACGAGAATGGCTGGAGCGCTCAAATACCTCACTGGTTGACCGGCATATTCCCAACAAACTGTTTGATTTGCTGAATCGTTTTAATTTGCCGAAACTGGACGCCATAGCTAAAAGTGACGCCATATTCAGTCCGCATTTTAACATCATCTCACGCGATTCCGAAATACCACATGTTATGACCTTTCACGATTTGTCTTTTATTCATCATCCGGAATTTTTTCCTATGCGAAAAAAGTTTTGGCACTGGCTCCAAAAGTATCAAGATCGCGCGAAGCGAGCCAGCCGCATTATCGCCGTTTCTGAATTCACCAAATGGGATTTAGTTGAATGCCTCAGTATAAAGCCGGAAAAAATTGTAACGATTTATTCTGGAATACAAAACGAGCTTAAGCCAATGCCGCGAAAGTCGCAAGGCCGGCCGTTTATGCTCTATCTCGGCGCGATTGAACCGAGAAAAAACGTAAGCGCCGCCATACGTGCTTTCAATATACTTAAAACGTCGTCAAAATTTCGCGACTGGCAATTCGTGATAGCCGGAAATTTCGGATGGCTTTATCAAGACGTTTTAAAAGAATCGGAACAATCGCCGTACCGCGATGACATAAGATTTATCGGTAAAATTCATCCATCAGACAGGGTTTTTATATACAATCTCGCGGAATTATTCATTTATCCCTCATTTTTTGAAGGATTCGGTTTTCCACCACTTGAAGCTCAAGCTTGCGGCATACCGGTTGTGGCCTCGGACAGAACTTCTTTACCGGAAATTCTCGGCGATTCGGCCCTGCTGGTTAATCCGTGGAAAATTGATGATATTGTTTCCGCGGCGCAAAGTATTGTTTTTAATCCCGGCGAACGCGAACGCTTAATCAGCGCTGGTTTTGAAAATGTGAAGAGATTTAATTGGGTAAAAACCGCAAGTAAAACGCTGGAAGTTTTGACTGCTACGAGATAGGATAAGCTTATGCCACGAGCGCCGAAGAAGAACGTTTCCGGTTTCCTGCAGGATATTAAACATTCTTCCGTATCGCTTCCTAGAGCGTCCGAGCGTCCGTTCGGAGTAGCTCCAACCAAGCGAGTTTTTAGCGCGCCTAAGAAAATTGTTTTTGTCAAAGAAAGAACAGTCGGACATAAAGCTCCGTTCAAAACAACTCGGGTTTTTACGATTTCCGCTTTAGCCGGACTTTTTATCGCGGGATTTTTTATTTTCAATATTTTCAATCTTAAAGACGATTTCACCGCTTCTGCGAAAAACATAAGCGCATATTTCGCCGACGCTAAAGTTGCGTTTTTAAATTTTAATCCCAGCGGAGCCAAGGCGTCTTTTTTGGAAGCCGGGCGCGAGCTTGAATCGGTAAGAAACAAAGCAAACCGGTATAAATTATTTGAATTTTCAAAATTGCTTGGCTCTTTTGCCCCTGCATTCAAAGAAATACCGGCTTTTTTCGGCAATTTAGGCCAATTTAGCGAACTTGCTTTCAAAATTTCAAATATTTCCGAACGGTTGTTACGCGACGGCGCGCGCAGCGTTTTTAACGGCCGCGGCGAATATTTAATAAAAGACATTGAAATGTTGCGAACCGACATAAAAACATTAAGAGAGCTTTCGGTCACGCTAAGAAATCAAACACGTATGCTTGCCGATATGAATGGAGAAGATTATCTGGCGATGGACATTGAACTTATGAGAATAGACGAACTACTTGGCGGAATTCTTTCAATTTTGAATGGGCCTGGCGAAAGGCATATAGCTATTTTTTTTCAAAATCCATCGGAAATGAGGCCGTCCGGCGGATTTATTGGCAGTTACGCCGACGTTGTTTTCCAAAACGGAAATATTGTTAAATTTGACACACGCGACATTTACGACCCCGACGGCCAACTTGATTTAAAAGTCATTCCGCCGCGGCAAATGCAATCGCTTACCGCAACTTGGGGCGCGCGCGACGCCAATTGGTTCTTTAACTTTCCGACTTCAGCGCAAAAAGTTCTCTATTTTCTTGAAAAATCGAAAATGTACAGCGAGCGCATTATTACGTTTGACGGCGCGATAGCCGTTAACGCGAATGTCGTAAAAGACATTCTTGAAGTGGTGGGGCCGATAGATGTGCCGGAATACGATCTTGTAATAGACGCGGAAAATTTCCTGCTGGAAATACAAGAGGAAGTTAGAACCGGAAGAGACAGACAAATACAGCAACCAAAGAAAATTTTAAAAACAATAGCGCCGATTTTGATTAAACGCTTGGTGGCCATGAACGAGACGGGACAAAAAGAATTGATTTTAAAAATAAGGGAACGCGTCGCCAAAAAAGACATTCAAGCATATTTTCGCGACAAACGCGTCCAAAATTTCGTTTTGAGAAGCGACGCCGCGGGCGAAGTATTTCAACTGCCTAGCGGATTTTTTGGAGATTATCTCGCGGTTGTTAACGCCAACATTGCCGGCGGCAAGACCGATATTTTTATGAGCCAGTCCATTGATTTGACATCCTCAATTGACGCGTCTGGACGAATACGAAACAACCTTCAAATTACAAGAACCCACGACGGCCATACGCAAAAACAAAGCTGGTATCGCGCTTTGAACCAGAATTTTATAAAAATATTCACCGTTCCAGGTTTCAAAATAATTTCCGCGCAAGGCAATCACGCGAAAACCGTCAAACCGCAGATAGATTACGATTCAGCCGGTTATGTTAAAGACCCCGATTTGGAAAAAATTGAAGGTGAAAAAGGAAAAATTGAAATTTCAAACGAGGCCGGAAAAACAACGTTCGGGACGTGGTTTAGCGTGGAGGCCGGAAAAACAAAAACTCTGGAAATTGATTATGAACGGGAGGGTTTTTTGCCCTCTGACGGCAAGATTTATCAATTTGTATTTGAAAAGCAATCCGGCGTAAACAGTTCTTTTAAACTCTCGTTTGAAGCGCCGCCGGGTTTTCGTTGGCATGAATCCAACAGCGCGTTTTTCACTTACAAAACCGATAACCCAAACGGCAGAATCATTATCCATCTGACATTGATAAAATCATAGTTATGAATAACATCAGAAACTTTTGCATCATTGCGCACATAGATCATGGAAAAAGCACATTAGCCGATCGTTTTCTTGAAGTAACCGGCACGGTAGAGAAAAGAAAAATGCGGGCGCAGTATCTTGACCAGTTGGAACTTGAAAGAGAGCGGGGGATTACCATAAAAATGGCCCCAGTTCGCATGTCATATCTCTTAAATCATAAATCTTATATCTTAAATCTGATAGACACTCCCGGTCATAGCGATTTTTCCTATGAAGTATCCCGCGGCTTGGCTGCGGTTGAGGGTGCGATTCTTTTGGTTGACGCGACGCAAGGACTTCAAGCGCAGACGCTTAGCAATTTTAACGCCGCGAGAAAAATCGGCTTGAAAATAATAGGCGCCGTAAACAAAGTTGACCTTGAACCGCCACAGCTTGAAGAAACTGTGCGGAACTTAGCCGCGTTGCTGGAAGTGCCGCTTTCGGATATTTTCCGAGTTTCCGCCAAAACCGGTTACGGCGTTGAACGTTTATTAAACGCGGTCATAGATCGTGTTCCGTCGCCGCTTGAAGAGCCGAGTGATGTTTTTAAAGCATTGGTATTTAACTCGCTCTACGACGACCATAAAGGAGTCGTGTCTTTTGTCAGAGTTTTTTCGGGGAAAATAGCTTCCGGAAATGAAATTTTTTTGATGGCCAGCAACACGCGCTCAAAGCTTAAAGAAGTGGGCTATTTCGCTCCGGAATTAAAAAAAGGCGAAATGCTAAATGAGGGCGAAATCGGTTATTTGGCTACCGGAATTAAAGACCCGGACACTCTAAAAATCGGGGACACCATAGCCAGTGACCAAGTTAAGCCGTTGCCGGGCTATAAAGAACCGAAACCGGTACTTTTCGTTTCTTTTTATCCCGAAGACAATAACGAATACGAGAATTTAAAACAGGCATTGCGCCGCTTGCGCCTTAACGACCCGGCTTTGACGTTTGAGCCGGATTCAAATGAACTTCTTGGCAGGGGATTCAAATGCGGTTTTCTCGGCCGTTTGCATTTTGAAATTACGGCAGAACGGCTTGAGCGTGAATTCAACTTAAAAACCATAAATAGTTTCCCGTCCGTAACATACGAAGTTGTTGAAAAAAATAAAACCAGCATCATTACCAGCCCTGAAGATTTTCCGAACAAGCCGGACGCGATAAAAGAGCCTGTTGCTGAAGTTGAAATTCTCGCGCCGTCAAAATATCTCAGCGCGATTCTCGGTTTGAAAGAAAAGTTCAGGTTTCAAGACATAAAAACAGAAATCGTCGGCAGCTTAAACGTAATAAAAGTTATAATGCCGCTCGCGGATTTAATGCTTGATTTTGACGACAATATAAAAACACTCAGCGCGGGTTTCGCGTCTTTCAGTTACGAACTTAAAGAAATGCAGCCAGCCGACGTTGTAAAGCTTGAGATTATCGTTGCCGGACAGCGTGTTCCCGGCTTGTCGCGGATCGTGCCCAAAAAAGATATCATACGAGAAGGCCGCGTTATGACTGAAAAACTTAAAAAGATTCTCCCCCGTCAGCAAATTTCGCAAACAGTGCAAGCAATTGCCGGAGGGCAGATAATAGCACGCGAAGACATCCCGGCTTTAAGAAAAGACGTTGCCGGCTATCTTTACGGCGGAGACAGAACGCGAAAAATGAAACTTTGGCAAAAACAAAAAAGGGGTAAGAAAAAAATGGCGGCAATGACCAAGATAGTCATACCGCCAAAGGCGTATTTGGAATTGCTTAAAAAACAGTGAAATTACCATGAGTGTTTGAATTTCAGCTGTTCGTAAAGAATATTTAACGCTCTCACGTAAGCGCTTTGGGTCAAGGTTAGGTTTCGTTCTTGGCTTATTCTATATATTCCATCAATAACCGTAGTCATTATTTTTCTTAATTCTCCGTGCACCCAAAGCAAATCGTCGTAATAATCAACCGCGTGCCTGCGCTCTCCGCGATTACGACGCCATTCGCAATACGAACCGGTAACTCCGCCGACGCCAGCGGCAATGCTTGTTACCACGTGTATATTTCTGCGATCAAGGTCATCTTGCGCGGTTGGAATAATACATTCATTTCCTGGTTCCAAAACTAATTCCGCTTTTATTCGGTCAACGTTGTCGTTGGTTATCTGGTTTTCCATTGACGCAAGAACAAGTATATCAGTACGAAGTTCAAGCAATTCTTCTCCGCTGATCTGGTCCGCGAGATTTGCATCATAACTAGCGAAAGTCCCGTAAGTTTCATAATGTTGCTTCACATTTTTCACATCCAATCCCGAACGATTGTATATTCCGCCATTAACATCACACACGGCTCCAACGTAATAACGGCTGAATTCTTCATCAAGCGTAAGGGCTGCGCAATTCATTCCAACATTGCCGTATCCATGGATAGTAAGCATTATTTTGTTCTTGCTCTCAAATAAATTTGAAAGTTTCAAATAGCGATTAAGCAAGAAAAGCAATCCGCGAGATGTTGCGTCTTCGCGCCCGGGACAACCGTCATGTTCAATCGGTTTTCCAGTTACAATCGCGGCAATGTTTGGAAGCTGAGTCAATGAATTTAACTCTGCGGCTTTGTTGTAAATCCAAAACATTGTTTCCGAGTTGCTTCCGACATCAGGCCCGGGAACATAATAATCAGGATTGAGTATCTTTTTAAACAGCAATCGTTCAGTTGCTTTTTCTATAATCGCGCGAATGAATCTTTTTTCGTAAGAAGTTGGATTAATTGAGATTCCAAACTTCGCACCACCAAAAGGCAAATTAGCCTCGGCGTTTTTTAAAGTCATATCAAAACCAAAAGTGCGCAATCTGTCCAAGTCAACGTCTTTATGCATTCTGAATCCGCCCTTAAATGGCCTGGCGCCGGATGAATGCGGATTGCAGTGTAAAACGCCCAACAACTTAAAAGTTTCTTGATGATTACCGATATCAACCCGTATTTTTGTGTCACAAATATCTTTTGGCTCGCTAAGCTCATACATAAGCTTATCCGGAAGACCGGCAAGCTCGGCGTAACGCGCGACTTGAATTAGTTTTTCACTAAACATACCAACCTCCACACCCAGAAATCAAAGAACATTACAATTATAAGCGTAGTTTGCGAAAAAGCAACCGAGGCGTTAGTATAAAGGGAATCTATGCGTTTTTTCTTGATTTTTGCGTTCTTAATCGGCATAGGCGTATTGCTCGGTGCGCAAAGCGTCAACCTTTTCAAACAACAGCGCGAATTGCGCGCGGAATTTGCCGAAGTGTCGTCACGGTTGGAACGACTTATTCTGGAAAACAACGAATTGGAAAAAAGGATTGAATATCTGTTCTTTCCGGAAAATCTTGAAAAAGAACTGCGGGCTTTAAATTACAAAGCTACGGAAGAAAACTTGCTAATTTTAATCAATGAATAATCGGGGAATAATGGTGGTTTTCGGCGCAATGATTTCGATCGGGCTTATTTTTAGTTACGCGCTCCACGGCGGTCTGTTTCCGGTTGTTTTTGTAGGCGTTTCACCGATAACGTTAAAAGTCCTTGACGAGATGCATTTTGCGGCGATGCGCTATTACGGAAACATGGTTAAGACTTACGGCAGTGACCCGAACGAACTCAATGACTCGGAAACAAAACAAGAAGTGCGTCGCGCGTCGCTCAGTAAACTGATTGACGAAGTTTTGATAAAAAACGAATTAAAAAAACGTTTGGGCAAGAACTTGAATCTTGTGGTACGAAACAAGCTCGGAGAAATATCCAAAAACGAAGAATTCCGTAACGCCACTACGCTTTTTTACGGTCTTAACTTAAATGAACTTGAACGCGTTTTTCTTATACCGCAAGCAGAATACGAAATTCTTGAAGGTCGCTTGATTATTGAACAGAAAGAAATAAAAGATTGGCTGAACAACGCGCGTCACGCGGCAAATGTAACGATCTTGTCTTCGGAGTTCAAATGGAACGGTGCAAGTGTTGAATTGCGGGATTAGTTTAGTGGTAAAACGCCTGCTTCCCAAGCAGAAGATACCAGTTCGATTCTGGTATCCCGCATAAAATTAAAAATGCCAGGATGCAACGCATGGGTCTAACCTTGACTTTTTTTGCATATTTGCTATACAATAAATGCGTTTGAAAACTGAAAATGGAGAGTAGCATGATAATAGGAGTTCCAAAAGAACTGAAAGCGTTTGAAGGAAGGGCCGGCCTTGATCCTTTGGGTGTTTTGGCGTTAATCCGGGAAAACCGTATCGTTTTGGTTGAGAATAGCGCGGGTGCGCTGGCAGGTTTTTCAGACGAAGAATATATTAAAGCCGGCGCTAATATATGTTCACGGAAAAAATTGTGGGAGTCGGCTGAACTCATAGTCAAAGTAAAAGAGCCGTTGCCCGAAGAATATCCGTTTTTCAGAAACGGACTTACGATAATGGCTTTTTTTCACTTTTCCGCGAATTCCGAGCTAAAAGAAAAATGCGCGAGCGCCGGAATCAATGCGATTCCTTATGAAGAAATACAAACATCGAACGGGGAAAAGCCGATTTTGAAAGCGATGAGCGTAATAGCCGGAGAAGTTGCCGTTGATATGGCCGTCCAATATTTGCGGACAGAATACGGCCGTAGAGGAATTTTAATGTCCGATGCGGTTGTTACGATTATCGGAGCGTTAGGAAATGTTGGTTCCAGAGCGCATTCATTGTTAAAAAACCGCGCAAAAAGAATTTATATTTTGGATAATCGCGGCGCGCGTCCCGCAACTCCCGAAAATATCGTAGAAGCAATTTCTAAAAGCGATATCGTAATCGGCGCGGCTGTAAACAAAGCAGGCGGCGCCCCGCATTTGATTACTCGCGATATGGTTAAAAGAATGCGTCCGGGCTCGGTTCTTATTGATGTAGCCATAGATGAAGGGGGGATTTCAGAGACATCTCGCCCGACAACATACGCTAATCCGTATTACTTTGATGAAGGCGTGATTCATGTTTGCGTAGCCAATTTGCCTGGAGGAGTTCCGCGTTCCGCGACTCCACGCCTTGTTAATGAATCTCTGCCCTATATTATGGGAGTGGCGTCTGGAATAAATATTTTATAAAAATAAAAGAGCCGATTTAAAATCGGCTCTTTTTATCTTTTTTTGCCTAAAGTTTTTCGCGCTCAGCCCACGCGATGTTTATTTTGATTTTTTCCACAATCTTATCCATTGTTCGTTCAAGGCCTTCCAGACGATTCTTTTTGAAAAATTCTTCCACATCGGCGAGCATTTCTTTTGTCGCGAATCCACCCATTGGTTCAAGTATATCGACCAACATGAAGTAGACGCCGTGATAACGGCTTCTAACCTCGTCCCAATTACTTTTAATGAACTGCCAAACCATTTTTCTCGCACAATGGTTCGTACCCATGGCGGAAAATAGAATTGGAAAATCTTGTTTCCTTAATTCATCACTGAGTGAAAAGTCAAGTATTGTTTTTACCGCATCCACGTCGCGAAAGTTACCCATAGCTATCAGAACTCGCGTTTTTTCTTCGTGAGAGTCGCTTTTTCTGTGAATTTCGCGCAATGCCGACAAGGTATCGCTGTCGCCGTTTAAGGCAACTATGCTATAAACTGCCTGTCTCAAATCGGGGTCAAGTTTCTCGCCGTTGATAAATTTTTGAAAACGGCGACTTGCGTTTTTAATTGTATCGGAATCGCCATATTTTCCGGCCATACTCAAAATAAATCCTCGCAAAAGAACGTCAGTATGCGTATCGGAACGCGATTTTTTCCATCCAAGCAACTTCACCCGCGAATCTATAAGCAGCTGAGCCGTAACGTACAAGCGCTTTAAAATGTCTTCTTGATTTCTTTCCTTTAATAAATTGTCAAGAGTTCCTAAAACGTTTCCTATAATCAACCATACGTTATAATTCGTTTCTTGGCGATAAACCAAAAGCATTTCGAGAACCGAAGAAGTTTCAATTTCTCCAGCTTGAACCAAAGCAAACGCGTCGTCCAAAATGCACATTCTGTCAATCGCGGAAAACTTCTTTTGTTTAACGCATTCCGAAAGTTTTTTTAACATACTCTCTGGATACGCAACCCTGTAAAAACCGGCATGTCCGGGATTTAGTTTAATCCAATCATCGCCTTCGGCTTCTACATTTATTTCGTGGCTCTCTTTATCAAGATAATGCCTGGAGGTCCCTCTTGGAGTTAATATTTCAAAAGGAATATTCCAACGCGCATCTTGTTCACTTGTGTTTTCGGGAAGATACATAAACTGCTTTTGCGAAATCCTAAGCCGGGTTTTTCCGTTTTCGTTGCCAAGGTTTTCCACCATGATTACCGGGTATCCTGATCGGCGAGTAAACCCCGACATCACATCCTTTACCGGTTTTCCGGAACAGTCCTCCAGCGCCTGCCACAAATCATCGGACACGGCGTTTCCATAAGCGTGCCGTCTGAGATAAAGGGCGACTCCTTTGTCAAAATACTTACCAAGATAGTGATGAAGCATGCGATTTACCGATGCTCCTTTGTTATACGATATGGAATCGAATATTTCGTTTATTTCTTTTGGATTTTTAACTTCAACTTCAATCGGATGCGTATTTTTCAAACCGTCTTCTCTCAACGCGTCTAAATGAACCTCCGCGACATACCTTTCCAACGCTTGCCATTTTGGAAACTGATTGGAAACAGCTCTGTCCCCGACATATGAGGCGAAGCCTTCATTCAGCCAAAGATGCGTCCACCAAACCATGGTCACGTAGTTTCCGAACCATTGATGCGCCAATTCGTGATCCACTACCGACGCAACTCCTTCTTTGGACGAAGCCGATGGATTCTGCGGATCAACCAAAAGAGCTGTTTCTCTGTAAGTTATCAGCCCCCAGTTTTCCATGGCGCCAGCGGCTAAATCCGGCAGAGAAACCATATCCAATTTTTGCAGAGGATACGGAATACCGTAAATATTCGCGAAGTATGGCAGTGTATGTAAAGCGCATTCAAGCGCGAATTGTCCATGCGATTGTTTTCCGGGTCTTGTCCAGACGCGAATAAGAACTCCGTTGCAATCCCTATTCGCTATACAATCAAGTTCGGCAACAACAAAAGCTACTAGATACGTGGACATTTTTGGCGTGATTTCGAAAAGCACTTTTTTCAATCCGTAACCCGCGTTCGTTATGGAACGGGGCTCCATGTTTGAAAACGCCGTAAAATTTTCAGGCATCGTCAAGGCAATTCTGAAAGTAGCTTTGAAATCCGGTTCATCGAAACAGGGGAATGCCCGTCGCGCGTCGCAAGACTCAAGCTGAGTCACGGCTCCCCAACGTTTCTGCCCGTCAATTTTATAGGACGTTCGGTAAAATCCGCGCATATTGTCGTTTAGTTCGCCGTTAAAACTCAAATAAAGCATCGGGGTCATTCCGGGTTTAAGTTCAAGTTCCGAATCCTCGCCCTCAAAGCTCGCAGTTTCCATATCTTTATCATATGAAACTCTAAGCAATTCTTTTGAATTGCCGCAGTCAAGCATCGCGTAATTTATCTTTAAATCCGCGGCATTCAGAACTATTTTTGACGTGGCCTCAAGTACGTTGAGTTGTATGGATTCTTCGCCTTCAAAAACAAAATTGGCAAGATCCGGCTTTATGTGAATGTTGTAATGCAGCGGTTTAACATTTCTTGGCAAACGATGCGGATTTAATTGCTCCACTCACAACCTCCGTATTAAGTTTTTATGGTACAGCGGAATACATAGTATTAAATTATTTGACGATTGTCAATTAAGCTGTGTTATAATTAAGATTCTATCCTATGAAAGAAAAAACACACGGCAAATTTTTAAGCAGACATATAAAAGACATAATATACGGCGCGAACGACGGCATTATAACAACATTCGCGATAGTGGCCGGCGTTGCCGGAGCCGCGCTTTCGGTGCGAATTATTTTAATACTTGGATTCGCGAATCTTATCGCCGACGGCATTTCAATGGCGGCGAGCAATTATCTCGGCGGCCGTTCCGAAGCCGAAATGATGCGATACGAACTAAAATTAACACCGGAGAAAAATAACGTGATTGTTTCTGGAGCACTGACAACATTTTTTGCTTTTGTGTTTGCCGGCGCGATTCCACTTCTGCCGTTTATATTACTAACTGACGGAGGAACGCTTTTTATCTCAAGCATCGCGACAGCTTTTGCCCTTTTTGCTGTCGGAGCGGCTCGCTCGCTTATCACTGCCGCAAATTGGTTTGTTTCAGGATTGGAAATGCTCGTCATAGGAGGAATTGCAGCGTCCGCGGCGTATTTCATAGGATTTGCTGTAAGTTTTGTAGTATAATTGTGGTATGATTTTTGCCGGCTCTCAATACGCCGATGTAGCCATACCCTTCAATCTGCGACCATTTCTTAATTTGATATTGGTCTATAATCTTAGTATACTAGGATTATGCCAAATCCTAAGAAGCCCAGGAGCAATTGTCTTATTTGCAGTAAAGAAACGAACCGCGCGGAATATAAATATTGCAGTAACGCATGTCAGCAAGAATATCAATACGATGTGTATATTCATAGATGGAAAAAAGGTGAAGAGAAAGGTTTAAGCTCAATCGGATTAGTTTCACCGTACATAAAACGATATTTACGCAGAAAGTTTAAAAATAAATGTTGTTTGTGCGAATGGGCAGAAATTAATCCGAAAACTGGATTAGTTCCATTAGTTGCTGATCATATTGATGGAAATTGGAAAAATAATATCGAGAAAAATCTGCGTTTAATTTGTCCGAATTGTGATTCGTTAAGTCCTACGTTTGCTGCGTTAAATAAAGGAAATGGACGAACAAATAGAACTCGAAGTAAACGGGCACAAGAAGGTCGTTTGTTGGCAATGAATATGCCGATGTAGCTTAGTGGCAAAGCAATGGTTTCGTAAACCATGGACGGCAGTTCAATTCTGCCCATCGGCTCCAAGATTTATTCAAATATCAAAAATGAAAAAACTTGACAGAGCAACGCTAATTGAGCTTCAGTGGCGCGATTTAATTTTTTGGCCGGTAACTCGTCCGCTTGGCATTTTATATGAATACGTTATTACGGCGATTGTAAAACTTATACGCCTCGTGATTCCGCGCCGTGACGCAACCGCACAAATTGAGGACCCACTAGACACGGCAGTAAGAAAAGAAATTTTCACTCTCGCAAACCTTGCTTCGTTTTACGGCTTGTTTCTTATCGGAGAGCTATTTTATGTAATCTGGGCGTTCACGACGAATCAACCTTCCGTTGAATTATGGTCAATTTCCGCATGGCTCCTTGACCTTAAAACGCCGGGAATCTGGACCATTGCCTGGCTCGTTACTGAAATCGTGCTGACGGACACCATTGACGGGCCGCTCGCCAGAACCAACGCGCGAGTAAGCGCCCTGGGCACTCTCTTGGACCACACAAGAGATTATCTCGTTACTTTTGTCGCGCTTTTTTTCCTTATTGCCATCACGGCAATTCACCGCGACTGGGCGTTTTTGGCGCTTGCCGTCGCCAACGCCGCGGGGCTAGCTCTTTTTATAAGCTACCACGTGATATTTTTTAAAAAAATTGTCGTACGGGACGCGCGGATGCTTAGAGATGCCGCGTTATCCAACGGCAAACGTTGGAGCGCCTTTTTTAAACACGCGCTTCTTGAAGAATATCAGACCAATTTAACCGGAAGAATTCATTTCACAGCACTGGCTTTCACGGTCGGTTCAGGACTTTTTTATTACGCAACCGGAGCGGAATGGATTTATATCACGTTCACAATAGCCCTTACAGCGACCATCGTAGTCACTTCGTATTATTTGTACGAGCTTTGGGGAGAATACTACGCTCGTTGGCAAGTAAAAGCGCACGCGCGTTCTCAATCTTTTAAAGAAAGGGTTGCTCGGCGCATTGAACGCAAAAAAACACAAAACAAATAATTCGCTCACGAATTTATTGCTTTCACTTCGCTAATAGGTTTCGTAAAGGATGGTTTGAGCTTATTGGCCGTGCCGTTCCGGCCGTGGTATAATCAAAGCTCAAGAACGATGAAAAAATTTGAAGACAGAAAACAAACGCTGAAAGAGCGCGCCCGACTTCTATCGGGCCGTCTTTGACGTATCGGGAAAAAAGAAAAAGATAGAAGAGATTGACGGCGAAGTAAGCAATCCCGAAATATGGAAAGACCGCAGACGCGCGGAGGAATTGCTTAAAGAACGCGGCCAGCTTCACGAATTGGTCGCGCAGTTTGAGGAACTTGAAAAAGAAATTGAAGTTGCGGACGAGGGGAATATTGATGAGACAGAAAAAAAATTCAACAAACTTGAACTTCAACGGCTTCTTTCCGGAAAATATGATGCTTCCAACGCCGTGGTTTCAATTTTTTCCGGAGCCGGCGGACAAGACGCCGAGGATTGGACCGCGATGCTTTATGAAATGTACGCAAAGTACGCTGCAGAGCGCAAATGGCAAATAGTGATTCTGGACGAACGCTTCGGCGAAGTCGGCGCGAAAACCGGGCGTATGCCGTTAAAACACATCTCTTTTGAAATAAAAGGGGGGCATGCTTTCGGCTATCTTAAGGGCGAGCAGGGAGTGCACCGCTTGGTGAGAACTTCCCCGTTTTCGGCGAAACAATCGCGCCACACCTCTTTCGCTCTGGTTGAGGTTTTGCCGGAACTTCCGGAAATAGAAGAAAAAAATATGGTTCTTCCGTCTGAGGACTTGGAAGTGGATTTTTCGCGCGCAGGCGGTCCCGGCGGCCAGAACGTAAACAAGGTTGAAACGGCTGTACGGATAACCCATAAACCAACCGGAATAACCGCGGCTTCGCGCTCAGAACGTTCCCAATCGCAAAATCGCGAGAAAGCGCTAAAATTGCTTAAAGCAAAATTATTTCGCTTTATGGAAACGGCTCAAATTAAAGAACTCGGCGCCCTGCGCACGAAAGTCAAGCCGGAATGGGGCAGTCAGATCCGTTCTTATGTTTTAAACCCGTATAAAATGGTAAAAGACCACCGAACCGGCGCGGAAACGGCGCAAGTGGAAAATGTGTTAAACGGCGAAATTGATATATTTATTGAAGCCGAGTTACAATTAGGATAATCATGAATATTGAAAAATTGCTCCTGTTTTCGTTAATTGTTGTAATTTTTTGGACAGGGATTTGGGAGATAAATATAGCATTTGCCAATTTTAGCGACGATTTTGAAGCATATGAGGTTGATTCCTTGTTGAGTGATACCGCCGATTGGGAATGCAGCGGTTCTTCCGTTTGGAGGATAACAGATCAAGATTTTAATACAGGCACTCGTTCGGTGGGTCGCATAGAAAACACTGGTCACTCCCGTCATTGTTGGAGAAATTTTGAAGTTACGAAATCCGGGGTTTTTAAACTTTCCATAAAAAGACCCTCTACTTTTGGATTCGAAGGCCCAGCTTTTGAATTAAGAACAGGACCGGGTACTTCCGGCGATTTTGTTGCCAACTTTGCTTATAGTAATGATAGAACCATTTCGTGTAATGCCCCAGGTTTTAGTTTTACTTGTGGAACTTGGACTCCAAATGAATGGCAAGAACATGGCATAGCTTGGAATTCTGTCAATAATAAAATTCGGTGGTTTATGAATGGTGAATGGACTGAATTTAAAAGCAGCGATATTCCTGCTCCCGCGAGCGCTACTATTAGTTGTTGCACCTCCGGCCATGAAGGTGTTTTTCTAGATGATATTAAGTTTACTCCAGGAATTAAAAATTTAGAAATCACAGAACCTCCATCAACAGAAATTTCTGAGTCACCTTCAAATTTCGTTATTCAATTTGATACTGATGCAACAAATTGGAACGGCAAGGTGGACGTTCAGGTTCGCGAGCTTACAGACCCTTTCCGTGATACCGGTATGCTTTCTGGCTACCAATCTTTCACTTTTTCAAGCGCGGGCACCAAAACGGTTGCTTTTACTAATCCTCTGAATTTTTTGCCAAGCGGAAGATACAAACTAACCGTTAGAGTATTTGCCTCTGTGCCTGGAGGAGATTTTCTGGAACTCGATAATATTTCCCGCATATTCCGCCTCCCTTCCGGATTTTTTACCGATCTTGATGAAGATTTTGAAGCATACGAGGTTGGTCAACAATTAGGCAAACAAGATAATTGGGAATGCAATGAGTCCATAGAAACGCACAGGTGGTTTGTTAATGATGAAAATGTTTTTTCAGGAGCCAGGGCTATACGTAAAATGGGCGCTCATGATGCAATTTGTCGTAGAAATTTTGACAACGTTAGCAATGGGCAAATCTTTTTTGCCGCAAATCACGCGCAAGCAGACCCATTTAGCAGATTAGCTTTTTCAGTTAGGAATGCGGCAGGCAATATAAATGATCAGTTCGGCGGCTCAGAAGATAGAATCGGACTTATTAATTTAAGAGGAGACGGAACGGTTGAATGTCACACTATTGAAAGCTCTTCTGTTTGCGGCACTCACAATATAGGCGAATGGGCTCAATATGGTATTGAGTGGGATGGTATATTAGGGCGCGTTCGTTTTAATGTTAATGGGGAGTGGACGGATTGGTTTGATAGTAATAACGCTCGCGATGGCGCGGAATTTTACTTTTTAGCCGCTGGCGCCGGCTCTGGCAATACTCAGGTTATGTTTATAGACGATATTCGTTTTGCTTTTGTTACTCCGGAACCAGAACAATTAAATCCTGTTATTATAGTGCCGGGGCTTTTGGGGTCGTGGCAGAAAGATGGTGAATGGATTATTGATCCGATTTTTCGTAAATATGATGAATTAATTCGTCTTCTTGACGTAAGTGGATACACGCCGGATGTTGATTTGTTTACTTTTCCTTATGACTGGCAGCAAGGTGTAAGTTTGAGCAGCGATCAGCTTGCAGCAAAAATTGTCGAAATACGGAGCATTTGCCAGTGTCAAAAAGTGGATATAATCGCGCACAGCATGGGCGGTTTGGTGGCGCGTTCATATGCCCAAAGTGGTGATTATCAAAACGATATTGACCAAATTATCTTTTTGGGAACATCGCACGAAGGATTATCTTGGGCATACTTGTTATGGGAAGGAGGAGAAATAACGCCACAAATATTTTCTTTGGGCTTTGATAAAATAATGGAGCTTTATTTGAATTGGAAATCTATTATTTCTTTCGCTGGAAGTAAATTTGCTTATATCCAAAACGCCATTCTTTCAATTAAAGATTTGTTGCCGACTTATGATTACTTGAAGGATGCGGATACTGAAATTTTGCGTAATTATCCTGATAATTATCCCGTCAATTTCTTTTTGGAACTATTGAATTCTTCTTTATCAGAAAATAGATTGTCAGAACGCGGTATCAGAATTACTAATATTGTCGGCAACATAGAGCCAAACTTTATAGATGGCAAACTGGTAGATGAAACTTTGGGCACGATAAGGGTTGTGGATAGGCCTAATCTTTTACCGAAATGGGAGCATGGTTTTCCAGAAAATTTCGACGTACCATTTACCGACCACGGCTTGGAGTTCGATGAGGGAGATCGCAGAGTTACTCTTGAAAGTGCTTCTCACAACTTTTCTTCAACCGTTATCTCACGTGCCGATCGCAATCTTCACGCAAACTTGCCTGTGGTCGCCTGGCAGCAAATTCACGAAGCGTTATTCGGCATCCCATCGCCTGAGCGGGGAGTCCCTATTGTTATTGAAGAATCGTTGATTATACCGATTTTTTCGCCTGCTGATATCCAAATTATCGATCCGCTAGGCAGGAGAATTGGCAAGGATTTTTCAATTGGTCAGGAAATTAATGAAATACCCTTCGCATTCTACAGCGGCTTTAATAGCGATTTGGAATTTATTTTTATTCCCAATCCTCTTGATGGAGAATATCAAATCAAAGTTCAGGGAACCGATGAGGGCAGTTATGAAGTTCAATCTGCTTTTGTCAACGATGCAACTTCAACAGTTGCGACTTTTATGGCCAATATTCAAGAGAGCCTTGTTCAGAATCTGAGCTTTGTCTTTAATGTTTCCTCGCCGGAGTTAACAACTATACAACCGGAAGATACAACTCCACCTATCATAACCAGCACTCAAATTCCATCCGAAGTTTTGTTGAACTCACCGCCCTTAACGTTTAATTTCTCAGCTCAAGACGATTTAACGGGTGTATTCAGCATATCAGCAACGCTAAATGATCAATCTATCACTAATGGTTCTGCCATAAACTTTGATATTCCCGGAACTTACTTTATAGAGATCGTTGCGGAAGATTTTGTGGGCAACGTTGCTACGGAAACAATAATATTTGATGTAATTTATGAGTTTGGCGGTTTTCTTCCGCCGGTTAAAGCCGATGGCTCTGGCATTTATAAACTCGGCAGAACTTTGCCCGTGAAGTTCCAGTTGGCCGATGTTTCTGGTCAGTTTATTTCTACAGCTACAGCGACACTTACCCTTGCTAAAGTTCAAGACGAAAGCATCGGCAACGAGGAAACTCCTCTTTCTACATCGGCGGCTGACACAGATAATATTTTTAGATATGATAGTGAGAATAACCAATATATTTATAATTTATCTACTGATATGATGTCAGTAGGAACGTGGCAATTAAGAATTAATTTGGATGACGACCGACATTACACAGTGTTTATATCAATAAAATAAAGCATGAAGAATTTGCCTCAAATGCAAAAATTGGCACTTATATTGTTATTAACGCTCATACTTACCTTTTTCACGGCGGAATTTATTGGTCGTCTCCTATTTGACTTTATTCTTGACAAATTCCCTCCGATCTTTGGAGTTTCATTTGGATATCAGGAGATGTGGTACTATATTTTCGGCCTCTTTGCGGCACCAATTATTTTGTTCTCTCTTTCTCTCTATATTATCGTTGATAAAACAGAAATACGATTAAAAGAAGTTCTTACGCAGTTCCTTAAGAGCAGCACGGTTCTATTAGTAACCGCATTGTTGAGTTATTTTATGGGTGGTTATTTTGGATGGATAGCAGAAAGATTTTCCCCAGATTTAGCCTCTGGTTGGATACCCACGAAATCAGCAAGGATTCTAGTCGGCACACTCCACGCCCCTTCTTTCTTTCTTTCTTTCTTTTACTTTTTTCTCGTGAGAATGAAAGAGAATATCTTTAGAAATATTATGATTGCTTTTCTAATCCTATCAGTTCTTCCCAACCTTATTTTCGCGCCAATTTATATCGCCGTTGGATACGTATTGGCAAAATCTATTCTTTATTTAAAATCACAAATAGTAAAAAAATGACCGCTTTTCAACCGCACACTTCCCGTTAAATTTCAATTAACGGATTTAAATAATACCTTCATTGATTCCGCAACAGCCCATCTTTTCCTTGCCAAATTAACAGATGACATACTGGGAACGGAAGAAATAGCCATATCAACATCAAATGCAGATACCGGCAATCAATTTAGATATGACGACGAAAACAACCAATATATATTTAATCTTGATACAGGAACGTTATCCGTAGGAACTTGGCGACTGAGAGTAGAACTTGATGATGGAAAAAGCTATATTGTGAATGTATCAATGAGGTGAGGAAATAAAAGAAAAACATGAAATTTCACATGAAGAAATCATATTGGATAAATCTAGGGCTTGGGTTGGGAGTTGGGTTGATGTGGGGTTTTGGTATATTTACATACGGGTTTTTAGCAAGAGCGAATGTTTTAATTGCGGAATTTTTAATTAGTGTTTTTCCTTTCCTGAATTTTAAATTATTTGAACCTGAATATATATATATATATATATTCTAGCTATTTTATTATTTTACCTCTCTTGTTTTTGAATTTTGCCTTTCCTATTTTTAGACAAGAATTTCGCGAATCCGTTAACAAGCTTTCTTTTCTTTTCTTTTCTTTTCTTTTCTTTCGGCGCTATACTTGCTTGTAGATTTTGGATTTGGGGTATACATCAAGCCTTCTCCAACGCTTCGTTTCTGTAAATAGTAGAATCCAAAGACAATGCTGGTAATCCAAGAGTTTCAGAGTTTCGTTTTAACGCCATTTATCAATTTAACGGCTTTCTTCCACCTATCAAATCTGATGGCTCCGGCATTTACAAACTCAATCGCACACTTCCTGTTAAATTCCAATTAACAGACGCGAACGGCAATTTTATTGATTCCGCAATCGCGTATCTTTTCCTTGCCAAACTAACAAATGACATACTGGGAACAGAAGAAATAGCCATATCAACATCAAATGCAGATACAAGCAATCAATTTAGATATGACGATGAAACCAACCAATACATATTCAATCTTGATACCGGAACATTATCCGCAGGAACATGGAGGTTGAGAACAGAACTTGATGATGGAAAAAGCTATACTGTAGATATATCAATGAGGTGAAAAAATAAAGAAAGCTATGAAATTACAAATCAAGAAATCGTATTTGATTAGTTTGGGGTTGGGGATTTTGGGAGCAGCGGTTGTAATGTTTAGTGCTTTGAAATTTCAATTTTTTGGATTATTTTTGGAAAATTTCGGTATTTTTTTAACATCCTCGTTCCCATCTCTTGATATATACTCATTTGAAATTCCGGGCTTTGTAGTTTATTTAATATGTCTTCCTTTTATATTATTAAACAACGCGTTCTCCATATTCATTCAAGAACTAAAAGCATCTGCTCATAAGCCTTCTTTTTCTTTTCTTTGGGAGTAGCATTGTCTTATAGTTTTTTTGTTTGGCTCGCATTGAATACTCTTTCTTTTTAAATTTCAGCAATAAAATCTTTTCTGCCACAGATGATCTATCCGGAGTAGAAATTATTAAGGCAACCCTCAATGACGCGTCCATTAATCAAAATGATGTAATAGTAATAGACACAGCAGGGGAATACATTTTACGCATAGAATCCAAAGATAAAGCAGGCAATCCAGCTGTTTTCGAATCGGAATTCAGCATAATATTATGATTTCGTAAGCATCCTTCCGCCTATCAAGTTAAATGGTTCGGGTATATATAAACGTGGCCGCACTCTTCCTCGCTCTTATGTTCTAAACCCGTATAAAATGATAAAAGACCACCGAACCGGCGCGGAAACGGCGCAAGTTGACGAAACGCTGAACGGCGATATTGATATGTTCATAGAAGCCGAGTTACAATATAGTAAGTAGAACTTAGCGAGTAGCAAGTAGAAATCCTACTGCCTACTGTCTAAGTTCTAAATTCTAAACAATGATTGCTTTTCAAAACGTAACAAAAGCCTACAACGGCACCGCGGCGCTTGAAGACGTTACCTTCAAAATTATGCCGCAGGAATTCGTGTCCGTCGTGGGACGTTCCGGCGCAGGAAAATCAACAATAATCAAACTTCTCATAGGCGAAGAAAGGCCGAACAAAGGCCGCGTGATTTTTGGCTCTTACGAAGTCAATCGCTTGAATCATAAAGAACTGCCGTATCTCCGCCGCCATATCGGCGTAGTGTTTCAGGACTTCCGCCTTCTACCGATGAAAAATGTTTACGAAAACACGGCTTTCGCGCTTGAAGTCGCGGGCCGACAGCAGATAGAAATAGAAGAATTGGTTCCGGAGATTTTGGATATGGTCGGCTTGCGCGACAAAGCGAAAAATTTCCCGCACGAGCTTTCCGGCGGCGAGAAACAGCGCGTTGCCATCGCGCGCGCGATGATAAATCGCCCAGAAGTTATCGTAGCGGACGAACCAACCGGCAACCTTGACCCGATTAATACTTGGGAAATAATAAAGCTTCTGCACAAAATAAACGAGCTCGGAACCACCATAGTTCTCGCGACGCATGCCAAAGACATAGTCAATCATATCGGAAAACGGGTTATTACTCTTGAAAACGGCCGCGTGATTCGCGACGAAGAAAAAGGAAAGTATCTGCTTGTATGATTTATGCTTTAAGATTTAAGATTTAAGAAGATGGTAACTTCTCTATATCGCATAGTAAAAAGGGGATTGATAAACTTCTGGCGAAACGGATGGCTCTCCGCCGCGACTATCGCGGTTATGATTTTGGCGCTTCTGGTTTTTGAAGGCCTTATTATCTTCAAAGTAATGACGGAGGCCGCCCTCGGCGCGATACAGGAAAAAATAGACATAAGCGTTTACTTTAAAACCACTGCTCCGGAAGATGAAATATTACGAGTCAAAACCTCTCTGGAGAGCTTGGTTGAGGTCAGAAAAGTTGAATACGTTTCACGGGATAAAGCGCTTGAGCTGTTCAGCGAGCGCCACAAAGACGACCCGACCATAAGCGAAGCCATTGGAGAACTTGAAGAAAATCCTTTATCCGCGTCTTTGAACGTGAAGGCCTATGACCCGAAACAATACGCCATTATAGCGTCATATCTTAATAATGAGTCGCTGACGGTCATCGTGGATAAAGTGACGTATTTTCAAAATCAAATTGTCATAGACCGTCTCACGGCTATGATAGACGCCGCCGAACGCGGAGGATTCTTCTTGACCGTATTCTTGTCGATTATAGCCGGACTCGTCGTTTTTAATACGGTGCGCCTTGCCATTTACACCAACCGCGAAGAAATAAACATAATGCGTCTTGTCGGCGCTTCAAATAAATTCATCCGCGGCCCGTATGTCGTGGAGGGCATACTGTATGGCCTCATAGCCGCGTTCTTTGCCGTTACGATATCTTTCCCGCTTGTTTACGCGGCATCTCCATACGTGGAAGTATTGATTCCGGGGATGAACCTTTACGGCTACTTTTTATCAAATCTTCCGTCACTTCTGGTCTATTTGATAATTTTCGGCATACTTTTAGCCGTCATATCCAGCGCGATTTCAATACGTAAATATTTAAGAGCGTAAATGAATAAACCATTCTTGTCCGTCATTGTTCCGGCATACAATGAGGCGAGTCGTCTGCCTTTAACGCTTATTGACATTGACCGTCATCTTTCGCGCGGAGCGTATTCTTATGAAATTATCGTCGTAAATGACGGCTCAAACGATTACACGGCGGACATAGTAAAAAGATTTATGCCGCTGATTAAAAATCTTCGTTTGATTGACAACCAAATTAATCGCGGCAAGGGCGCCGCGGTGAAGCAGGGGATGCTTGAAGCAAGGGGCAATATCCGTTTGTTTACGGACGCGGATAATTCAACGTCCGTTGACCAGTTCGATAAAATGCTCCCACACTTCAAGGAAGGATACGACATAGTAATCGGCTCGCGCTCCGTAAGAGGAGCTATTTTAGACCCGCCACAATCAATATACAGGCGAATTCTTGAAAAAAAGGTAAATCTTTCCATACAATTGCTTCTTCTTCGCGAAATAAAAGACCCGAGATGCGGATTTAAGGCGTTCAGCGAAGAAGCGACGAATGTAATCTTCAGCCGCGCGCGCTTAGAGCGTTGGGGCTTTGACATGGAAGCGCTTACACTCGCGAAATCGCTCGGCTTTAAAATAAAAGAAGTTCCGGTTCGCTGGGTTAATGACCCGTTTTCGCACGTTCACATCGCTGATTTCTTGCAAATCTTGTGGGAAACGGTTAAAATTCGTTGGTGGATTTCACGGCGCAAATACAATGATGGTTAAACAATATTTCACTTCCGAACGTTTAGAGGAATTAAAAAAGGAACTGCACGAGCTCAAAACCAAGCGGCGCAAGGAAGTAGCCGACCGTCTTAAACGCGCTAAAGAATACGGTGACCTTTCCGAGAATTCGGAATACAGCGAAGCCAAAGACGAACAATCCCAGCTTGAAAGCCGTATTTTTGAATTGGAGGAAACGATTAAAAACGCCCAGCTTATTCAAATGACCAGCGGCCGCGCCGTAGTGCAAATCGGTTCAACCGTAATAGTTCAAAAAGATGATAAGTCCTCGCGATATACCATAGTCGGTTCTAACGAAGCCAAGCCGGAAGATGGCAAAATTTCAAACGAATCGCCGCTCGGTAAAGCATTTCTCGGTAAAAAACCGGGAGAAACCGCAATTGTCACCGCTCCTTCCGGTAAAATAGAATATAAAATAATCGCGATAGAATAATGCTTGACGATATACTCCGCGAGCGCAGTAAAAAACTTGAGAATATATCTGCGTCCGGCCAGAATCCCTATCCGGCGCGGGTAAAGCGAACTCACGGCATTGCCGAGTGTTTAAGCCATTTTTGGCTACTTTCTTTATTCAGGCGGCCGGTCGCGATTGCGGGCCGCGTAACGGCTTTGCGAAAGCAAGGCGGTTTGATTTTTGCGGATGTCCGAGACCGGGGTGGCTCCATTCAGGTCTTGCTAAAAAAAGACGAACTCAATAATTTTTCTTTTTTTGAAGATAATCTGGACATCGGCGATTTTCTAGAAGCCGGTGGCATTCTCATAAAAACCCGGCGCGGAGAAAAAAGCGTTAAGGCGAGAGAAGCGCGAATAATCGTGAAAAGCTTACAACCCCTCCCGTCTTCCTGGTATGGCATAAAAGACGTTGAAGAACGTTTCCGCAAACGCTATTTGGACATGCTTCTCAATAAAGAAGTTGATGAAAAACTACGCGAGCGTTCGGAAATAATAAAGGCGCTAAGAGATTTTTTGGCAGGCGAGGGCTTTATGGAAGTTGAAACGCCGGTATTTCAGCCCATACCCGGCGGAGCCAAGGCGCGGCCATTCGTAACGCATCACAACGCGCTTGACGAAGATTTCTACCTGCGCATCGCGCCCGAATTATATTTGAAGCGCCTGCTTGTTGCTGGCTGGGAAAAAATATACGAACTCGGCAAAGTGTTCCGTAATGAAGGCATAGACCGCGACCACAATCCGGAATTTACAATGCTGGAATTATACTGGGCGTATCAGGACTACAACGGCTTGATGGATTTTACCGAGAAGATGTTAAAAAGCTTTAAGCTTGAAGCTTTAAGCTTTGAGGATAAATTGCCGCGTATTACATACGCCGAAGCTTTTAAAAAATACGCGAAGAAAGATTCAAGCAAGCTAAACAATGACGAACTGGACGAAGTGTTTAAAAAAGAAGTTCGACCGAAAATAAAAGAACCGACTTTTGTCATTGATCATCCAAAAGTAATTTCTCCGCTTGCTAAATCAAAAGAAGATAACCATGAATTAGCCGAGCGTTTTCAGCTCATAGTGAACGGGATGGAGATAGTGAATGGTTTTTCGGAACTTAACGACCCGATTGACCAGAGAAAAAGAATGGAAGAACAGGAAAAGCGTTTCCGCGCCGGAGACGAAGAAGAGTCGCGCTTTGACGCTGAGTTTATTGAAGCGCTTGGGTATGGAATGCCTCCCGCCGCCGGCTTGGGCATCGGCATAGACCGTCTTGTAGCCATCGCCACCGGCACGCACGCCATCAAAGAAATCATTATCTTCCCGACATTGCACGCTAAAAAAAAATAAAGTAAAATAAGAATATGAAAAGAGTAATGGTTTTCGGCGTTTTTGACGGAATTCACGATGGGCATCGCGATTTTTTTAAACAAGCGAGGGAATTAGGCGATGAACTTATTGCCGTTGTGGCTCACGACCACATAGCGAAACACTTGAAAGGGCGTCTACCGCAACGCGACCTTGCCGAACGTTTTGAACATCTAAAACAAGAGGATGGCGTTAACAATGTGGTAGAAGGGGACAGAGAACTTTCAAGCTGGAAAGTCATAGAAAAATACAAGCCGGACATCATTGCGCTCGGTTACGACCAAGCAATCTTGAAAAAAGACCTTGAGGGAAGCTTGAAGAAGTTAAACGTCCATCCGGAAATCAAAGTCCTGAAGTCCTACGAAATATGAAGCACAATACCTATTTAACAACCGTTTCGGTTGTGTTCACGATAGTCGCTTCGGGCCATCTTTTGCGGGTCATTTTTGACTGGTCCGCGCGCATCGGAACCTGGGATGTTCCGATGTGGATGAGCTGGCCGGCAATTATAGTCGCCGGTATTCTTGCCTACCACGGCTTTCGCTTGAACAAAAAATGAAAACAAATAGAAGGTTGGTGTTAGCGGAAGTTGTTTTACTTCTGGCTTCCGTATTTATATTCAGGAGCGTATGGCTTTTGCTTGATACATTGTCGGTCATGCACGATGCTCAAATGCTCTGGTTTTCTTTAACCATCGGCGTAGCGATAACCATTCCATCCTTGCGCTACATAATCAGACACAGTAAATAACTAGGCCTTCTCTACTCGTTCCACATATTCGCCGGTTTCGGTGTTTACTTTGACAACGTCTCCTTCGTTTATGAACAGGGGAACGTTTACTTTCGCGCCGGTTTCCAAAGTAACCGTTTTTGTGCCGCCCTGCGCGGTGTCGCCGCGCAAAGCCGGTGGCGCCTCCGTAACTTTCAAATCCATTTTTATTGGCAGACGTATGTTTATTACATTGCCGTTAAAAAGCAGAGTGGTCATAGAAGTATTTGCTTTAAGAAATTGAGCCGCGTCTCCGAGCGTTTCAGCCGATAATTTGAAACGACTTTTAGGATTCTCGGCTTCATGAAACCAATATTCCCCCCTGCTATTATAAATAAAAACAGATTCTTTCTTTTCAATATCCGCTTCTTCAATTTCGTCGCTCGGCTGAAAATTGCGGTCCACCACTTTGCCGTTAATCAAATTTTTGAGCTTGGTCTGCACAACGGCTTTTCTCTGCTGCATGCGCAAAAAACTCATCTCCAAGACCTCGTACGGCTGACCTTCAAAGACAATAAATAAGCCCTTTTTTAATTCGGTATACGAAAGCATCTAAATTATTTTATTCTTTATCTCACGTAACAGTTTTTCCGTCAATTGCTCTAAAGAAATTTCACCCTCTTGCTTGCCCTCCGAAGCTTTAGCGAAGGAGGGCTTTCTGCGGTAATGCCGCGCATTTACGGTTTTATTCGTGAGTTCTTTGTCGCCGACAACCAAAATATAAGGAATTTTCCGCATTTCGCCTTCGCGTATTTTCTTGCCGACGGTTTCGTTTTGTAAAGCCGCTTTTGCGCGTATGCCTTTGTTCTTAAGTTCTTTTGTTATCTCGGCCGCATATATTTCATGCGCTCCGCCAACGGGTATAATTAGCGCCTGAACAGGGGACAGCCAAAGCGGCAGAGCGCCGTCAAAATGTTCAAGAATTATTCCTATAAAACGCTCGAATGTTCCGAGAATGGCGCGGTGTATGACAACGGGCTTTTCTTTTTCTCCTTTTTCGTTTGTGTATGAAAGGTTAAAATTTTCAGCAAGCTGAAAATCCAGCTGAATGGTTGCTATGGTCCATTCGCGGTCCAGCGAATCCTTCGTGTTAAGGTCTATTTTTGGTCCGTAAAAAGCGCCATCTTTTGGCTTAATTTGATACGGCATGCCGAATTTTTTCAAAACGTTTTCAAGCGCCGCCTCCGCTCTTTTCCAAAGTTTGGGATCGCCCATTGCTTTATCCGGCCTGGTGGCGAGATTGAAATTAAGCGGCAAATCAAAATGCTTGTAAACGCTTTTTACAAGCTCAAGCAATTTGTTTATTTCTTCTTCCATCTGTTCAGGCCGACAATAGATATGCGCGTCATCCTGAGACATCTGCCGCACGCGAAAAAGCCCGCCCACAACGCCAGACAATTCATTGCGATGCAATCTGTCGGTAATTTCCGAAAGGCGCAGGGGCAAATCGCGATAAGAACGCGGCTTAAAATTGTAAATGTAAGTACTCTCCGGACAGTTCATCGGCTTTAAAACGTAAATCTGTTTTTTTTCTCCGGGAATCGTGAAATAAAACATATTTTCTTTGTAGTGCTGAAAATGCCCGGATTTTTCAAATACTTCTTTTTTAACCATCACCGGCGTTGATACTTCTTCGTATCCGTCGCTGTCAAGTTTCTCGCGCATATATTTTTCAAGTTCGCGCCAAATTATCATTCCGTTGCCGTGCCAAAACACCGCCCCGGGCGCTATATCTTCAAAATGAAACAAGTCAAAACTTTCACCGAATTTACGATGGTCTCGTTTTTTTATTTCATCGTCCATAAAGTTTATTATGCCGAAAATTTCTTTAATTTACAACGGCTGAACGGTATCGCAGATGAACTTGGGTTCGTTGTTGCGCCAGGACAAGCGTCCGCTTATGAGCACCGGCGTGTTTGCCTGCCATATGGCGGGATTTTTTTCTATCGCGTCCGAAAATACCAGAACTTCCATCGCATCGTTAAAATCCTCTACGGTCGCGAAAAGCATCGGCTGTCCGAGTTTTGTCATTGTTTTTTTAACCTGAGAAATTATTCCGGCTATGCGCGTTCTGATTTCTGTTTTATCTCCATTGATCAATTGATTAATTGAGGATATATTGGCCTGTTTAAGTTTGGTCTCAAATTGCGTGAGTGGATGCTCCGAAACATAAAGACCAAGAAGCTCGCGCTCCCACGCCAGCTGTTCTTGCCTGCTTATCGCGGCGGCGGTTTTTAAACGAAGAACTCCAGCGGGAGCGCCGCCAAACAAATCTGACTGTGAATTCTGCCGCGTTTTTTTTATTCTGCTTATAAATTCAAGGACATCATCTATGTTGGCAAGAATCTGATTTCTTTCAATGCCCAAAGAATCAAGCGCGCCGCATTTAATCAAGCTCTCAAGCGACTTCTTGTTCAGGTCTTTGTGCTGAACTCGCGTAAGCATGTCCTCAAAATTTTTAAACGGCCCGCTTCTTTGACGCTCTTCTATTATTGAAGCGACAACGTTACTGCCGACATTTTTAATCGCCGACAGGCCGAAGCGGACGTTTTTATCCTCCGGCTGGAAATTGACATAGCTTTTGTTTATGTCCGGAGGCAGAACCGCGACACCGCTTTTCTTCGCTTCAACGACAAGAAAAGCCATCCGGTCAACATCGCCGGAATCGGCATTCAATAAACTGCTCATAAACTCAACCGGATAATGGGCCTTGAGATACGCTGTCTGATAGCCGATTGAGGCGTAGCAGGCGGCATGGCTTCTGTTGAAGCCGTAGCGGGCGAATGGAGGGAAAAGCTCCCAAATCACCTGGGCGATTTCAGGAGCAATGCCGTTTTTAATCATTCCGGATATGAGCTTTTCTTTTTGTTCGTCAAGAAGCGATTTTATTTTCTTGCCGATGGCTTTGCGCAGGGTATCGGCTTCGGCAAGGGTATAACCGGCAAGGTCACGCGCGATTTGCATCATTTGTTCCTGATAAACACCGATGCCGTAAGTCGTTTTAAGTATCGGCTCAAGCTTAGGGTGAAGATAAGTTATTTTTTCCTGGCCGTGTTTACGCCGTATGTACGAAGGTATAAGATCCATCGGTCCCGGACGGTACAGGGAGACAAGCGCGATCAAATCTTCAAGTTCCGTTGGTTTAATTTCTTTCATATAACGCCGCATCCCACTTGATTCAAATTGGAACACGCCAGTGTTGTCAGTACGCTGAAGAAGTTCAAATGTTTTTTTATCATCAATCGGAATTTCATCAATGTTGAGCCGCTCACCGGTTTTCTCATACACAAGCCGCAATGCGTCTTCAATTGTCGTCAGGTTCGCAAGGCCCAACAGATCAATTTTAAGCAACCCCAAGTCCTCAATCGCGTGCATCTCAAACTGAGTTATGGTTATATTCTCGTCTTGAGGCGAACGCTGGAGAGGAACTTGATTCGCGAGGTCGTCGTTCGCTATGACCACTCCGCACGCGTGAACTGAGGCATGTCTGGCAACGCCTTCAAGATGCGTGGCGGCGTCAATCAATTTTTTTGCGTCCGAATTAGTGGAATACATTTCTTTCAACTCCGGAACTTGCGCCAGCGCATTTTTCAGCGTAGATGGAATCCTATTGCCTTCGCTGTCATGAATAACAAATGGAATTAATTTCGCCGCCTGGTCGCAGAATCCGTAAGTAAGTCCCATCGCCCGACCGGCATCGCGTATCGCCGCCCGCGCCGCCATTGTTCCAAAAGTTATGATTTGGGCAACGCGGTTTTCGCCATATTTCTGGCGCAAATAAGCGAGCACTTCGTCGCGTCTTCTGTCGGTAAAATCAATGTCAATATCCGGCATCTGGATGCGGTCGGGATTAAGAAATCTTTCAAAAAGGAGATTATATTTGAGCGGGTCTATGTTGGTGATGCCAAGAATGTAGGAAACTAAACTGCCGGCAGCCGAACCGCGTCCCGGACCAACGACTATGCCGCGCTCCTTTGCCCAATTCACAAAATCTTGAACTATAAGAAAGTAATCCGCGAAACCCATTTTTTCTATAACGCCCATTTCATAATCAAGACGGCTTTGTATTTCCGGGATTATTTGCCGATAACGTTTTGATATGCGTTCGCCTACCAATTTTTTAAGAAATACCAGAGAGTCCTGTTCGAAGCCGACGAAAAATCTCGGTAGTTGAATTTTTCCGAGTTCAATTTTGAGATCACACGCGTCGGCTATTTTGACCGTATTCTTAATCGCTTCCGGAAACTCCGAAAACAGCTTTTCCATTTCTTCGGGAGCGCGCATTGAAAAATCGTCGTCACGCATTGTCAAGCGGTCGTCGTCGCTCAAACGATTTCCGGTTTGCACCGCGAGAAGAATATCATGGTATTGCGAATCCTCAGAATCCAGGTAATGAATATCCTGGGTGGCGACAAGCGGTATTCCAGTTTCACGACTGATACGGACGAGGCCTTCATTCGCTTTGATTGTTTCTTTTATTCCGGGATGCGAACAGATTTCAATATAAAAATTATCGTGGCCGAAAATATCCCGATACTCCAACGCCGCGCGTTTCGCGTCTTCGTAATTTCCAGCGAGAATCGCGCGAGAAAGTTCTCCGGACAAACACGCGGAGAGGGCAATGAGTCCTTCGCCATATTGGCGTAAAAGTTCCTTGTCCATCCGCGGTTTGTAATAAAAACCCTCAAGATGAGATTTGGTAACAAGTTTAATTAAATTTTTCCATCCGGTCTCATTTTTGCACAAAAGAATGAGATGGAAATACCGGTCATCAACTCTCGGCACCTTGTCAGAGCGGCCGCGCGGCGCTATATACGCCTCAATTCCAATAATCGGCTTTATTCCGGTCTTGGTCGCCTTCTTATAAAACTCAATGGCGCCGTACAGATTGCCGTGATCCGTCAGCGCCAGCGCGTTCATGCCGAGCGTTTTCGCTTTTTTTACCAAATCGTCTATTTTGGCTAACCCATCAAGGAGGGAATAGTGGGAGTGAGTATGAAGATGAACGAATTTCATTAAAGTTTAGTATTCATTAATATATTAGCATCGCTACTTTAGTAAAAAAAGACCCGCGTTGAGGACAACTCGGGTCTCCGTGAAATTTTTACACTTTTTTCAGTTCGGGAGCATAATACAACGCGGTTTTTTGCATCCCGCAGCGCGGGCAACGGTAGTCAACCTCATATTCAAAGACATGGCCTTTGATTCTTTCGGGAACGCCCCCGAGCCATTTAACCTCGTATTCGTAATCGGACGGTTTCGGGCCTAAAATCCTTATTACACGGCCTTCAAATATGTAATTCTGGTATTTATAAGGCATGTAGCAAATGCGCGGCTCAATGTTTTTGACCAAATCGCCTACACGATATATTTTTTTCTCACGAGTTCGCGATTCGCACTCTTTTGCTGCGCGAATGCTTGTATATTTCGTCCTACAAGTTCGACATTGGTATTCATGCTTGACTACAGTAATCTTTTTCAATTTCGCCTCCGTGTGTTAATTTTAAATAGCGCCTCTCAAATGTATGAAAGCAAAGAAAAAAAGTCAAATTCGTAAAAAATATAGCATCGGCATAGACGAGGTCGGAAGGGGACCGCTTGCGGGACCTGTTGTGGTTGCGGCGGTTGCGATACCACGAGAATTTAGAATCTGGAATTTAGAATCTGGGAAATTGAAGGATTCCAAGAAATTATCGCCGAAAAAACGCGAAAAATGGTTTAAATACGTTAAAAATCACCCTCGAATTCTTTATACTGCGGCAAGAGTCACGCCGAAAGTCATTGACCGGATAAATATCACCAACGCAGCAAATCTCGCGGCAACCAGAGCGCTTAAAAAGCTAAATTCTAGATTCTATATTCTAAATTCTAAAATTCTATTGGACGGCGGCCTACATCTGCAAAAAAATTCAGATTCCAGATTCCAAATTCCAAATTCCAAAACCATCGTAAAAGGCGACGAAAAATACAACTGCATAAAACTCGCCTCAATCGTGGCCAAAGTCACTCGAGACCGCTATATGTCCAAAATATGCCACAAAAAATTTCCAAAATACGGCTTTAACATACACAAAGGTTACGGCACCAAAACGCACATTCTTGCATTAAAAAAACATGGATTCAGTCCGCTACATCGTTTGACTTTCATCAAAAAATACGCTACTCTAAGCTAAAAGCTTAAACCTGCGAAAATGGGTGGAGTTCCGGTAAAACATCATACTAAATCCAAAGTCGGCCGCAGGCGCTCTCATCACGCGCTTAAAAAGGCCGGCCTTTTTGTTTGCGTAAATTGCGGACGTCCGATTCTGCCCCACCGCCTCTGCACCGAATGCGGGTATTATAAAGGCAGAGTCGTTAAGGAACCGAAAGTTAGGACAAAGAAACCAAAAGTAAATTAACTAAAGAACGTAAAACCAAAGAACGCAAGAACGGTTTTAAGTTCATCCGTTAATAAGTTCTTAAGTTAAACAAAATGGCTACTCGACAACTTGGGCGTTCAATAGTTCTTCAATCTCTCTATGAATGGGATTTTTATGGGAAAAAGGCGAATCTAGAAAAAATAATTTCCCGCAATCTCGACGAATTCGGCCCGGGAATGGATGAGCCGGATTTCGCGCGCAATCTTGCCAAGCTGGTTGTTGAACATATGGAGGAAATTGACGTCACAATCACTAAAACCGCGCCGGAGTGGCCATTGGCGCAAATTTCAGTAATAGATAGGAATGTTCTGAGAATCGGCTTAACAGAATTGCTTTTTGCCAATCGTGAAGAAGTTCCGCCGAAAGTCGCCATAAACGAAGCCATAGAACTTGCTAAAAATTACGGCGGCCCAAATTCCGGAAAATTCATAAACGGCGTTCTCGGCACGATATATCGCGAGATAGGAGAGCCGATGAAAGAACACCAAAAGAAAGACCATGACCATAACGATGACAAAAATGATGACAAAACTTAATGAGTTTGAAAAAATAATAGGTTATCAATTTAAAAATAAAGATATTTTAAAGGAGGCGCTGACTCATCGCTCGTATCTTAACGAAAAACCGAGTTGGGGAGTGCCGCACAATGAGCGGCTGGAGTTTTTGGGAGACGCGGTTCTTGAACTTGTAATTTCCGAATTTCTTTTCAAGAAATATTCCAATAAGCCTGAAGGGGAGCTGACCAGCTATCGCGCGGCGCTTGTTAATTACCAATTTTTATCCAAAGTCGCGATAGAAATTAATTTGAATGAATTCATATTTCTTTCGCGCGGCGAAGCAAAAGACACATCCAAAGCAAGAGAAGTCATTCTCGCGAACGCTATGGAATCCGTTATCGGCGCGCTGTATCTTGACGGCGGTTACGAAGTCACGAGTGATTTCGCGCGTAAATTCATATCCGTCCACATTGACGAAATAATCGCCAAAGAGCTTCACAGAGACGCGAAAAGCATGCTTCAAGAAATTATTCAGGAGAAACGCAGAGTGACACCGACTTACCGGCTTATGGAAGAGTGGGGTCCCGACCATCAAAAGCGTTTTCGCATGGGAGTTTATTTCGGCGAAGAACTCGCGGCCGAAGGAGAAGGTGAATCAAAACAAGAAGCGGAAACCGAAGCGGCAAAAAACGCTTTAAAAAATCATGTTTCTTAAACGTTTAGAACTCATTGGTTTTAAATCATTCGCGCAGAAATCAGTTTTGGATTTTCCAGGCGGCATAGTCGCGGTTGTCGGACCGAATGGCTCCGGAAAATCAAATATCATCGACGCGGTGCGCTGGATTCTCGGCGAACGTGAAGCCAAAAATCTGCGCGGCGGAAAAAGCGAAGATTTAATTTTCGCCGGCACACCGGAAAAACCACGGCTTGGGATAGCTGAGGTTCGCCTTTCTTTTGAAAATTCGTCCGGTTTTTTTCCGATTGACGCGAAAGAAATTACCGTAATCCGTCAGGTGACGCGCGATGGAATTTCGCGCTATTTTTTAAATAAATCGGAAATACGCATGAAAGACATAA
>Ga0155781_105_pt1 | contig 52146 bp, 58 predicted proteins | sample RifCSPlowO2_01_FD_107435 | JGI IMG/M metagenome (GOLD analysis project Ga0155781, IMG submission 107435) | Candidatus Wolfebacteria bacterium RIFCSPLOWO2_01_FULL_45_19
CGGAACCGAGATGGTGGCTGATGAAACTTCGTTGCTTCCAGTGGAAAGACCCGCTTTGTCAAAGACGAAGAGTTTGTAGAAGAAGGTTGTGTTTGGGGTTAAGTTGGCATCGGTGAAAGAAGTTTGGTTTTGATTGGTGATTGTGGAGATTGAAGTGTTGTTCGTGGTTACGTTTGGAGAAGTTGAGCGAAATATTCTGTACGAATCAAAATCGGGATTCTGGAAATCAAAGTCGGAAGGCAAAGACCATTCTAAAGTTATGCTGTTTGAGGTTGTGGTTGGCGCTTGAAGTTCTTGAATCGCTTTTGGCGGGAAAAACCATGCAGATGCTCGGTGTGAATTTAAACGACAGCCGGTATGAATGGCGGAGTTAAAATTGAAACAATCTTTGCCGAGGGGTTTATCAAATTCGCCGGTGTTAATGGGGTCTGCAGAAGCAACAAGGATTTCCTTTATTTTTTCTGGGGTCAGCTGCAATCCCGAAGTGTATTTCTGATACTCCGGTTCAAGAGCTTTGAGGATTGCGGCTACGCCGGTAACCATGGGGGCGGAAGCGGAGGTGCCTTCAAAAGCGGTTGAATAATTAAAGACCTCACTATCAAAAGTTGGAAAATTGCCTTTTCCTTGAATTGCCGGTGCATAAACTTCAATGCCTGGGGCAGAAAGATCTGTGCCGACGCCAAAATTTGATGACTGTAAAAATCTAAAAACTGCTCGTTCATCATTTAAATTGGTAGCGGCGACTATGATTGTATTATTTAAATTTATATTGGCCGGAACAGAACCACCAACATCAATGCCTTCATTGCCGGCCGATATCACAAAAGTCTTATCCGGATGTGCTATAAATCCATCTTTATAATAATTCGTAGCATCGTCAAAATCTTCGCTCTTTATGCAAAATATTATTAAGAATATGCAATCTGTATGGCTGAAACTCATGTTCACAATTGCATCAGGAGGCAATGTATCAAGGATATTGCCAAAAGTCGCAAAGTTTATGAGTTTAGCGGTTCGCGATTCAAGGAAATATTGATTGGTAACTCCTGAAATAATGCCATTCATTTGCGGACTTCCCACGGGCAAAACTTGCGTTGCGGAAAGATTGTTGGCGCCGATAATTCCAGCTACCGCTGTGCCATGTCCGGCAGTTAAATCCGACCTGAATTCTTCAGCGCGATCCTCAAGTGCTTGAAATGCCGGCAGTCCAAGAATGCCTAAATTCACGCCTGCAAATTCGGGGTGGTTAGCATCAACGCCAGTATCAATAATACCGATGACTACTGCAGAAATATTTGCGGCCGCTTTGTTTACAAACTTCCAAGCATCAAAAATATTTATTTTATCATAAGCAACGGCCAGATCTGGAAAATTATTTTTTAAGCTTTCCAGATCAAATGCTGTAGTTTGGGCTTCTGCCTTATTTATAAAACTAACAGGGAGTGGCTTGTAGCGAGGGCAAAAATTAGTTGCATACCAGAACAAGGGATGTTCGAGTATCGTATACGGCTTTATCCGAATGCTAGGGACAAGCTTGGGGCATGGCCTAAAAATTAGAATAGCTGACACAAACAGGATTATAATGATTAACAACGCTAATAAGATCTTGAAAATTAATTTTTTCATTTTGCTAAATTAAGAAGATAATTTCTAAATACTCCTTCAACCAAAGGATGACTTAATTGACGGACAAGCTGAATCTTGGTTTCTAGTTCTTCCGGGGTGTCAGTAATAACCTCAATCTGATAGGCATTGACTGACTTAATAAAACCTATAATTCTGCCGTCAACTAAATTCGCAATATTTTGAGCATCAAGAAGAGTAGCGACGTCAGTAAAGTTGACTATGATTTCATTAACAAGAAATCTGCTGTTGTCTTGGTCAATGATAACTTTCTTTGGATCGCTTTCTTTTACAAAAAGTTCTGCCCTGCTCAACACCGAACCCTTTCCAATCTTTATTTCTTTAGCTAAAATTTGTCCTCTGAAAGTAGTTTCGTCTCCCAAATTTACCTTTGCCTTCGGCGCAACAAGCTTGAAATTAAGGAAATTGTCTTTGCCGAAAACGACTGGTCTTCCTATTTTCCCGTCTTTGAGGTCTTTCCTTTCCTTCTCGTCCATCTCTGATTCAATTTCATCGTCGTCTTCCTTCTGTTGTTTTTCTTTTTTGGATTTAATGCCGATATAGTTTACGGCCAAATCAGTCGGGTTTAGATTCTGACCCGGCAGAATTGATACGCGTTGCTGTCCTTTGAGTTTAAATTGGATGTTGAGAGTGATTGGAGCTTGGAATATGAGGGTAGAGTTTTCTTTGAGTTCCAGTTTGTTCAGGTTGTATGTTCCGCCGGTTAAGATGAGTTTGGAGTTTTTTTCAATGGTTATATTGCGGTAGTTTCCTGATGGTAAGGTGTTGTTTTCTCCTTCAAACTTGAAGTCCTGAGTTCCGATGGTGAATTCCGGTATTTCCGGGAGATTGACTATCGGCAGTTGGATTGGTTTGGTTTGAGTACCGAGGATTTCCGATTCCTTTTTGATTTGAAGTTTATTAAACGAGGCGTTGCCGTTGATTGTCGTGTTTTTGTCTATGGATATTCTGTCGGCAAAGAGGTTGCCGTTTATTATCGCATCTTTTTCAATGTCTATTTTCTTATTTGAGCCGAGATCTCCGCTGGATATTTGAACTCCTTGTTCCAATTTGATTTCTTCTTGAGCAAAGAGAACGAAGTTGTCCGTATTCTGAAATAGCGGCTGACTGTTGAAATTAACAGCGGCCAGGACAATCCCGCCAAATGCAAGAACTGAAATTATATGATGCGGCCGTACAGTTGGCATGTTTTTATTATATCACAGCCGATGAAACCTCATTGCTCTCGGCTGAAAGGCCGGCTTTGTCAAAGACAAAAATTAAAACCTAATCACCCCTTTCTCAAAATTATCTATCAGCATTTTTTCCATTTTTTCTTCTCCGCCCGCGTATGCCGCAAAAATTTTTGTCCACATCGCTTCGCGTTGATGATAGGTGAAATTTTTTTCTTTTCCCTCCATAACCGAAACAAGAGCCATAGCATTGTCTTCCAAATCAAAGCTTACAAGGTCCTCTGCGAATTCAGAAGGAAACAATCCACCAACCCAATCCAATCCGCCCCAAATTTCCAAATCGCAGCACTCGGTATCTCTAAAATAATTCGCGAGGTCGCGTTCGCCTCTGGCCCAATGAAGAGATTCAGGATTTACTCTCGGCATTCGCAAACGCGGGTCATCGGGATTTTCTTTCCAAAGATAACGCTGAACAATTAGCCACTCGCCTTCTTTAATCTCTTTCACTTCATTGACATCGCCGCGTAAAAGCGACTTGAAGCGCTCCGAAAAGTTCTTGGAAGAAAAGTTTTTATGAAACAATTTGGAATAAAATATAATCTCGTGGAAATAATGGAGCAGTAACGCGAAATCACGCAAAAGTTTTCCGGGAATGTCTTGCATGACCGGATTCAGAAAAATCACGCCGAACTCTTTAAGATGGCTGACGTTGTGATGTTTTTTCGCGACAAATTTCAGAGAAATGTCGTGCCATTTCGGACCAAGCACGCGAAGTTCAATTTCCCGCTCTTCAAAGTCGTCTGGCGTAAAATTACCATAAACCTCGTCAAAGGTTTTGTGCATCCACTCATCGCTTTCAATAAATCTTAAAGCGCTGAAACATTCAGTAAGGTCCTCGCGTAAAACGAGCTCTTCAACGTTATTATAACCGAGGTACTTCAGCAAATTGGGCGGCGGCCGCTTCAATAAAATGTCCTTTATAAGTTCTTTTCTTAAAAAATGGCCGTGGTTGGTTTTTACCATTTTAAGAGCCACCATCGCCATTCTGCCAAAAACATCGTGGTCGGGCACTTTATTTATATGCGTTTCAAGCAAACGCTCGTGTTTAACCACCGTTCGCCGCAAAACTCCGCGGGCATAATCCGCCCCGGATTTGTCGCCGTTAAGTTTTTTTAAAACGGCTTCAATGGTTTTGGCATTTTCTTCAAACACCGCTTCCAAAATTCCGGTCTTACCCGTTGACGCAGCTATATGCTTGTCCAAAGATACGAGAACATTTTCATTAACGCCGAGAATATTCGCAAGTTGTTTTATAGAAAAAATGGGCATTTTTTGTGTAACCTAAGAACTCAAAAACCCAAGAACTTATGAACCGTTCTTACGTTCTTTAGTTTAACTCAATCACCTTAATCGGTAAACGCGCCCAGCGCGCTGCAGAAAAATCACGCTTGGATAAAATTCCTTCCGTCGCTCCGATACGCTCAACAACGGAAGTCGCGTTGGCGGATGCAAAGCGAATGGCGTATTTCACCGCCTCTGGCGGTAAATTTTGAATTTTGAATTTTGAATTTTGAATTTGTTGAATAAGGCCCACTACGAATCCGGAGCCGAAAGCATCTCCGGCGCCGGTGCGATCAAGAATTTTTTTATTTTTGAAAATTCCAGCTTTGTAAATATTTTTTCCGTCAGACGCGAAAACGCCGCGCGGCCCGTCCGTCATTATTGCGATTCCGCGCGTAAGCTCGTCAAATTTTTGAAAAATCCCGCGCTCATTTTTATAGTCAATGCCGGTAAGATAGGCGGCTTCTTCCCGGTTTACAAGCACAACGTCAAGCTTATTTAAAAGCGCCTTCATTTTTGCCGCTCCGGCTTTAAGATAATTTTTTGACGGATTCATCGCGATTTTCGTGCCGTCGTTCTTAAATCGCGTTATGATTCTTTGAATCGCCGCGATTGGTATTCCTCCGGGACTGACGTAAATCCATTTGGTCTTTATTTTCCCGAAAACCGGCTCTCTGCCGTTTATTCTCCGCGAAGCGCCGCGATAGTGAAGGATAGTTCGTTCTCCGCCAGATGAAATAAGAATAACCGAATAACCGGTCATATCTTTCTCGTCATAAACCGGCAAAGTGGCTATCTTTTCGTCTTTAAGCTCTTTGAGCGCGGCTTCTCCATTTGAATCAATGCCTATACCAACGACAGCTCCGGCCCTCAAGCCTTGACGCGCGAAAGTTACCGCCGCGTTTGCCGCTCCGCCGCCGACAGTTAAAATGGGCTGTTCAACCTCAATCTTCGCGCCAAGAGCAAAGCATTGGGCCTCGCCCATCGGCATACCGGCGCGCTTCAAGTGCTCGGGGTCTTTTAAAACCTTAAAAAGCGGGCTCGCCAAAAAAACATCCAGAGTCGCCGTGCCGATTGTAATGATGTCGTACATTTTAGATTTATGATTTAAGATTTAGGATTTAAGATTCTTACTTCTTGCTTCTTAAATCTTATTTCCGCTTTATTGCTTTTTTCACGGCTCTAATAACATCCTTAACTCCCATACCATATTCGTCAATAAGTTCTTTCCCCGGACCGGATTCGCCAAAAACGCCCTGCATTCCGACAAATTCCATCGGAGTCGGCGCGTTTTTAGACAAAAATTCCGCGACCGCGCCCCCAAGCCCGCCGCTAATTTGATGCTCCTCAACGGTTACGACAGCGCCGCATTTTTTGGCGTATTCAAGAATTGTTTTTTCATCCAGTGGTTTTATCGTGTGGTTATTAATAACTGCGACATCAATGCCATCCTCCTCAAGTTCTTTAGCCGCGAGTAGAGCATTATACATAAGAAGACCGCATCCGATTATAACCGCCTTTGGTTTCTTTTTACTCTCCCAAAAAACCTCCGCCTTTCCGGGCGTATATGGCGTGGCTTCAGTTGTAAGCACAGACGACTTTTCACGCGCGAAACGTATGTAAATCGGCCCCCAAATTTTCGCGGCGGCGATGGTAGCTTTTTTTGCCTCAATGGCGTCGCAGGGTACAAATACTTTCATATTCGCGAGCACTCGCATAGTAGCTATGTCTTCAACGGCTTGGTGCGTCGCTCCATCGGGACCGGTTACAAGACCGGCGTGATGTCCGGCTATTTTCACATTGGAATCGTTGTAAGAAATTGTGGTGCGTATCTGCTCCCAGTTTCTTCCCGGAGAAAAAGTCGCGTAAGAAGAAATAAACGGAATTTTTCCCGAAACGCCGAGGCCGGCCGCGATGGCGGCCATATTCTGTTCGGCTACGCCGATTTCAAAAAATCTTTCCGGAAATTTTTTGGCAAAGTCCTCGGAGCGCGTGGATTCGGATAGGTCGGCGCAAAGAACAACAACATTTGGGTTTTCCTCTCCGGCCGAAACGAGACCCGGTCCGTAACCGTCGCGAATTGCTTTCTGCTCAACGTCTTTGTCAAACAGTTTAGAATTTAACTTTGCGCGAGAATTAACAGGCATACTCTATGACGGAGGAAATAAAAAGGTTACCAGCCAAAAAAGCACAAGGTATGTAATCAGGAAAGTAAAACCAAGCGTTCCAACAAAAAGGCGGTGCCGAGTTATATCTGCAATAGTAATTTTTCTGACTCCTTGTTTTTTGAAATAAATAAACACGGTCGTAAAAGCGAGCAATAATCCTAAAATTACAAATTGCCAGCGGTATTCATGAAAAAGAATATTCTGAAACGCGATCGCGGTTGAAAAAGACGCCAAGCCGAGAATAAAAAGCATCCACGGAGTAAAGTAAAAGCCTAAAGACACAAGACCGTAAACAATGCCCCAGAAAACTCCCCACTTGTTTATTTTTTCGCGCAATGCCTCAAGCATGTTAAAACGGACGCTTCGGATAAAGTTCCGGGTCTATAGTCCGACTAAAACAAACTTCCCCGGAATTATGCTCCCAATTTTCTCCAAAACCGCCGAAAGGATATGCCGGTTCAAAATATGGCTTGGACGCAATTTTCGCACCACCGCTAGAGGGGAGATTAAAACTGGCGCATAATTCAAAAGACAATTCGCCAACGGCGCGATAAACATATTCTTCTCGCATCTGCGAATCGAGCGGCGGAACGTAGCCGGAAATACTATCACGCAAATCGTCCAACGATTGCGGCAAACTGCCTTTCTGCGTCCAATAATTTACTACAGACATCTGAATTGATTGCAGGTCTGAAACTTTTTGCTGGTCAAAACGAACCAATCTTTGGGTAAACGGCGAACCGGCGACAAAAAAGCCGGCAACGACAGTAATCGCGACAACCGCGCAAGCCGCCCATACGAATGCTCTCACTCTGAAAGAGAATTCTCCAGCGGCTCTTCGCAGGTCATAAAGATAGTAGGCGAAAATCGCGGAAGCAACCGCGAAAACAGAAAGAATTTTCAGAAAGAAACGAACAGTCAGTTCTCCTTGCAAAAAATTGTATACGAGAGCGATCAAATCGCCTATCACCAAAACCCCGGCGGCGAAAAGGGTAAAATAAAGAAGCCACTTTCTAACGCGAATCTCGCCTTTCTCCGGATTTTTCGCGCGATCTTTATACAAAGACCTTGAAGCCCATAAAAATACGGGGAATATTATTATAAGGGAAGCCAATGCCCATCTTATTGCTCCGCCGGCATCATAGTATAGATTGAGCGGGTCCGGAAAATAAACGTTAATATACTGAAAAAACAACGTCAGTAAACTAAACGCGCCGACATAAAGGGCAATAATCGCCAAAAGATGCATAAAAACGTCTTTCGGCGTGCTTTCTATGTTTTGATTTGTTTCCATATCCTAAATTCTAAATTCTAGATTCTAGATTCAATGGTGCTCTCTTTTCATCCTATCATAATTCGCGGCTAATTCCATAAGCGCGGCTTCGGCCTCGTCCGAATTTGGCGGCTTGCCGTGCCATTCAAACTTATTCTCCATAAAACTGACCCCCTTCCCGGGTATAGTATGGGCGATAATTACCGTCGGTTTTTCGTAAATTGCGTGAGCTTCGTTAACCGCGTCAACAAAATGATGAATATTGTGCCCGTCAATCTCAATAACATGCCAATTGAACGCTTCGTATTTGTCCCTCAGCGGTTCAAGCGGCATTATGTTTTCGGTAAATCCGTCTATCTGGATGTTATTGCGGTCAATGACGCCGATAAGGTTATTCAGTTTGTTCTTGCCCGCGAACATCGCCGCCTCCCAAATGTTACCGCACTGCTGTTCGCCGTCAGACATCAAGCAATAAATTTTGCAACGCTTCTTGTCTAATTTCACCGCCAAAGCCATACCGACAGCCTGCGACAAACCCGAACCGAGCGGACCGGAAGTCGTTTCCATTCCCGGTAAAGTGGCGCGGTGCGGATGTCCCTGCAGACGAGAATGAATTTTGCGGAGAGTTTTCAGTTCTTCCAGCGAAAAATATCCTGCGTGGGCCATAGCCGCGTAACGCACGGGACAAATGTGGCCGTTTGATAAAACCAAGCGGTCGCGCTCGGGCCAATCCGGCTTCTTGGGGTCGTGCTTCAAAACGTGAAAATAAAGCGCGGTAAAAATATCGGCCATTCCCAGCGGTCCGGCCGAATGCCCGGACTCTGCTTCAACCAACATAGAAATAATGTCTTGGCGAATACGATTCGCCATCTCTTCGAGGAACTTTAGTTTTTTGTCGTGTAAACTCTCCAGCATAAAAAATTTAAAATGTAAAAATCGAAGTTAAAAATGACAAATCAAAATTAAAAATCATTTTGAATTTTACATTGTCATTTTGCATTAAATTTCGGCCAATTCCTCATACGCTTTTCTTGGATCTGCGCTGTCAAAAATATAAGATGCGGAAACTATTATATTCGCTCCCGCTTCTTTCGCTGTTCTTGCGATTTGCGGAGTTATTCCTCCGTCTACTTCTAGTGTAGCATCAGAAACGCGTTCTCTCAAAAATTTTATTTTGTCCAAAACGCTCATTTGAAAACCTTGCCCGGCCAAACCCGGTTTTACGCCAAGAATCTGAAACGATTTGAACTGACCAAAGTAAGGCGTGAGTTTATCCGATGGCGTATCGGGATTAATAGCGAGCATAGCTTCAACTCCCGCGGCTTTACATTTGGAAACAATTTCTTCCGCGTTTTTCATCACCTCCAAATGAACAATTATTCTTTTAACCCTATATGGGCGAGCCCATCGAGCTTTAGCCATTCCGATTTTTAGCCAAGCATCAATAACTTTTTCCGGATTCACGACCATCAAGTGAACCTCAATGTTAAGATTTAAGATGTAAGATTTAAGAGTTAAGAGTTCCACGGGGTTGCCCCAGGTTATGTTTGGCGCAAATTTACCGTCAACTACGTCAATATGAACCCACAAAACATCTGACAATTGATTTTTGACAATTGACAGTTTTGCTTCTGCGCACTCAAAGTCAAGACAATTTATGGCCGGAACGACAATCATTCCATTAAGTATAGCAAAATAAAACCTTATACGAGGCCTGATCTATACGAATTTTTCTTGCGCAACTGATTCCTTAAATTTCGGCAAGATAAACCACACGGCCGCGAAACTCAAAAGCCCAGTGGCCGCTCCGCCAATAATATCGCTCGGCCAATGAACGCCGGCAGCTACGCGCGCAAATCCCATCAATACGACGGCGCCGGTAAACCAGTAGCCGAATTTTTTATCCAACAAAAACGCGAACGGAACAAGCGCGAAAAAGAAAGCCGCGTGGCCGGAAGGAAAAGAGGCGCTCGCACTTTCAATCAGCGGCGCGAAATCAAACGCCAAAAATGGGCGCGGTCGGTAGTAAAAAAAACGTATAACGTCAGTAACAATCCAGCGCGCGAGAAAAACCGAAAGCAGTCCGGCAGCAAAATAATACCAACGCTCTCGCCAATCTTTTTTTACGGCAAAAATAAAATAAAAAAGGGCCGCGACCAAAATATATCCAAGATACTCCGCCAAAAAAACAATTAACCAATTAACGGCGAAGTGAAATTCGGTTAGAGACCTAAGCAAATTAAAAATAATGAGATCGGGATTCATCTGGTAAACGGTAACAGCCCCATAAATCTAGCCCTTTTTATTGAACGGGCCAAAAGACGCTGATGCTTGGCGCAAGTGCCGGTATGTTTCGGGTCAACAATTTTCGCCTGCGAAGAAACAAACCGTCTCAAAAGCTCGATTTCCTTGTAATCAATTTCTTTTAAATTTTGGGAACAAAAAAAACACTGTTGATTCATTTTAAAAAGGCAGGTCTTCGGGTTTTACTTCATTCTCTTCTATTTCTATAATCGGCACCTCCTCTTTTGCGGTCGCCTGCGGTTGCTGTCTTTGCTCAGTCCTGGCGGAAGCGGTGCGTGGCCCAAACTGCAAGCGCTCGGCGACAATTTCAGTCCTATATTGCTTAGTGCCATCTTTACCGTCCCAAGATCGAGTTTGTAGGCGACCTTCAATCAAAACTAAACTTCCCTTCGTTAAAAACTGCGCGGTTATTTCCGCCTGGCGACCCCATACAACGACATTATGAAATTGGACATCTTCCTTTTTATCGCCTTTCTGGTCTTTCCAAACGCGATTTGTCGCCATACCAAATGAAGCCACCGTGGCGCCGGAGGGTAAAGCTTTGAGCTCTGGATCTCTGGTTAAATTTCCCGCTAAAAAAACTTTGTTTAAATTCATCTATAAATTTATTTTAGTATTTCTTCCAGTTTTTCTTCAAGCTCTTCATTGCTTACAACTTCCTGCCTTCTTGGAAACTCTTCGCTTCTGTCCGTTCTTTCCGACCGTTCGCCCTCCGCCGGTTTTGCCGCGGAAGTTGCTCGCGGACCGCGTCTAAAGAAAGAAGCGGTTCTCGGCAAAATAGGCGGCGCGACTATAAGATGACGAAGAATTTTATTGTTCAAACGCAAATCCTCTTCAATTTCCAAGACACGCCCTGCTTCACATTGAAAATGAAAAAAGCCGAAATGCGCCGAGTTCCGCTTCATTATGGGGTAAAACAAATCCGCTTTCTTGAGCGGCCCTTCAAAAACAATAACAGCGCCGCGGGCGTTTAAAATCTTAACCGCCTCGTGCGCGTCATCTTCGCCGTCAACCAAAAAAGCGAGCTCATAATTCTTTATGTTTTTTTCATCCATATCCATATAATTCTTCCTAAATTAACACGTTTAAAAAAGTCCGTCAAATTCATCCATAAGAACGCCGAATCTTTCGTTTAGTTTATTTATGTCGTCGGCCGCGTCGTTCATTCTGAAAATCAATACATCCACGCTGGTTTCTCGAGGTTCTCCGGCGAATTTGGAACGAAGCGTTTCCAAAAGCCGGTTGAAATATTCATTGTAAGTAATCAGCTGGGTAACAAGATTGATTTCAACGGCTACGGCCTCCAGAGCTTTCGCCCGTATGGTTTGCGATTTCAAGAGAGAGGCCGCCCGAGTCATTCTTTCAAGCTCGACGGCGAGTTCCTGTGCTTTTGACCTTATTTCGGAATTAGCCTCCATTTCATCCAAAACAATTCTTAATCCCTCAAGGTGGCGGCCGCTTCCGTCCAATTCGGAAATTTTTTTAAGCTTTTCCGCCGACTGTCCATAATGCGCCACTATGTCTTTGCTTATTTCCGCGCCGCGATGACGCGCTTCTTTAAATTCCGCGGGTGTTGATTCTGCCTCGGGAATAACGAGCAGCGGCAAAGCCACGAAGAGCAAAACGGCTCCCGTGCTAAAAATAGCGATTTTCCAAAACTTTTTTGATTTAAACATTGCGATATGCTTATTTTTATGATAAAAATGGAATTAGTCAACTTTTCCATTGTAAATACGCGAGCGTAGTATAACGGCTATTATGGCTGCCTTCCAAGCAGCAGACGCGGGTTCGACTCCCGCCGCTCGCACCAAACGTCAAAAAAAGTTATACTCAAACTTATGGACAAGCTGCCGAAATCCTATTATTTGTATCTCGCGGTGCTCGCGATTTCTGCCTCTGCTTATTTTTTATATAAATCTCCGGGCGCCGAAACGTTTCCGGCCTCTCTCGTATCTCCTGTAACTCCCGCGACCGAAACGCCCCCGACCTCATCTTCACCAGCCGAAATTTCGACAAAAGAGGAGCTCAGCCCTCCTGAAATTAAAAAAACAACTCCGCCGCCGAAATTTGACGCGTTTGAAGGACAAGAGGAAGAATTGGAAAAAATTGACGACTTGGAGAGTTCTTTACTTGACTAATATCCGAAAAACTGCCATTGTGGGACATAATTGTCTTTGTAACTAAAGCTTTGCTTATTCGTTTACTATGTTAGATGGCGAAAAAAACATAATTCAGCGCGCCATTCGGGGTGAGTCCTCGGCTTTTGGTCAGCTTTACGACCATTATATGCCGATGATATATCGCTTTGTTCTGTTGAAAGTTGGCCGCCGTGAGGAGGCTGAGGACCTCACCCATCAGGTATTTCTTAGCGCATTACAAAATATATCCGGCTATAAACATCTGGGACACCCATTTTCAAGTTGGCTGTACAAAATCGCGCGGAACTCAATTATAGACAATGCCCGCACCAAGAAAGAAACCATCCCACTTTACGACCTTGACATGGAACCGCACATTGAGCCGGCGATTGAAAAAACGCTGGACCTGAACAAAGAATTTAACAGCGCAATGAAAGCAATCGGACAATTGAACGAAGAACAACAAAATGTAGTTATAATGAAGTTCATTGAAGGATTTTCTCACAAAGAAATAGCTGAAGCTTTAGATAAAAATGAGGGGGCGATAAGAACCATTCAGCATCGAGCCATAATCAAATTAAAAAAACTTCTTTCGGTATGATGGAACAAGAAATAATTTCAAAACTTAAACAACTACAAAACATAAAACCGGATCCGGGATACGCCGGGGTTTCGCGTAGCATGCTGATGGCGTTAATGCAGATGCCCAAACCGCGCCGAACGTGGTTTTTGTTGAGACAGCCACAGGCCCAGCCGCGGATAACCTTAGCCGCCGTTTTGAGATACGCTCTGCCAGCAACTATCGCGGCAAGTTTTATGTTTTTGATGCTCGGCGGATATTCCACAATGCGCACCGCCTATTTTGCCTTCAATTTTCCAGGACTTATGAATGAAAAAATCTTGGCCGCGGAACTCAATGATTTTGAAATACAGATTAAGATCGCGGAACTTCAGTACCATGCCGACTCTTCAAAAACCGTGTCGCTCGCCCTGAACGAAGCGGGTTATTACGCCAATAATTTAAGTAACGATTTGATAAAAAACGAGGGGGATTTTCTCAATGCGAAAAATCCGACAAACGAAAAAATAGACGAAGCTCTCAATGACCTTATATTATAAAAAACAAATATCATATATCTTAGCGGCGGCTATGTTCGCTGTTCCCGCGTTAACTTTGGCTGAATCAAACACCACGTCAACTTTAGCGCTGACAAATTCAACCTCGTCAACTGCCACGGAAGATATTGATACTCTACGAGCTCAACTCAACGCGCTGTTAAACCCAAAGGATGAGATGGGATTTATTTCCAACGAAGAAAAAAACGCGAGAGAGCTTAAGTTAAGGCACAAAATTTTGATTGGCAGTATCGCGCTTTCTTATATAGAAATAGACCAGCTGGCAAATCGTTTGAACGCCCTGGTTGAATTAAACGCAAAAGAGCAAGAAAAGAAGGAGGCCTATTTGGAAAAGCTGGTCGGATATCTCAACTATCACGATGTAATCAGAGAAAAGGTTAATAATTTATCCAATGAAACGCTGAACGTTGAAAACATAAAGACAGCGGCGAAAGAACTGCTTGATTGGCGACGCGATTTTTACATTTCGCCGATGAAAGAGATGTCGGCTTTTATATTGACGATAAAACAGCCGGCCGTATTAAAAATATCTCTTGAGCGACACGAAAAAATAGCATCTGACTTGCGAAAGCTCTCCCAGGGCGGATATATCAACCAAGAACAATTGTTTGAATTAACTCAACTGCTTAATAAGGCAAGAGAATTACTAAGCGAAGCGCAAGCCATGAACAACGACGCGTACAACGTGCTGTTTACCGAAGAAAATAAAACCGGCCTTGACGAGCTTGCAAGATCGTCGCTTGAAAACATAAAATCCGCATACGCCATATTTATGGAAATGAGCGTTAAAGTTAAACAAATACTCTCAATATAAAAACCCCCCCAATCGCGATTATAGGGGGAGTTTTTAGTTTACATTACAGTACAGTATCTAAAGTACCGCTTCTTTTAATTGTTTGGCGGCTCGGAATTTCGGCTTAGTTGAGGCGGCGATCTGAATAGTTTCGCCGGTTTTGGGATTTCTCCCTTGGCGCGCGGCTCTTTTTGTCGCGCGGAAAACTCCAAATCCCGGAACGGCTACCTCTTCGCCTCTGCCCATCGTTTTGGTAATGATGTCAAAAACGCTGTCAACTATCTCCTGAGCTTTCTTTTTGGTCTCAATTCCGTTGGCTTGCATCACCGCATCGACAAGTTCTGGTTTCTTCATTGTTTTCTGTTTTATGAAATAAATGAATAATCGACCTTTGCGTAAAAACTCTACCCTTTCATTGTAGCACAAATTATCTAGCGTATTCAACAGCCCTCATTTCGCGAATAACATTCACCTTTATCTCTCCTGGATAGCGAAGGTCGGTTTGTATCTTGTTGGCGATATTTTTAGCAAGCTGAAGCGCGCCAAAGTCGTCAATTTTTTCCGGAACGACAAAAACTCTCAATTCACGGCCGGCTGAAATGGCGTACGACATCTTAACTCCCTCAAACTGACCGGCTATTTTTTCAAGGTCTTCCAGGCGCTTTATATAATTTTCAACCGTGCCACGACGCGCTCCTGGACGAGCCGCCGAAAGAACGTCTGCGGCCGTTACTATATACGATTCCGGCGTAGCGTAAGGATAATCTTCGTGATGTGATTGCATAGCATCTATAATCGCGTCGTCAACGCCATATTTTTTAAGAAGCTTTCTGCCAAGTTCAACGTGCGTACCCTGCACTTCGTGGTCAATAGCTTTGCCGATGTCATGCACCAGAGCCCCCCTTTTCGCCACTTCAACATTAGCGCCAAGTTCGGCGGCAAGCATTGCGGAAATATAAGCCATCTCTATTGAATGTGTAAGAACGTTTTGGCCGAAGCTTGTGCGGAAATGCAGGCGGCCGATAAGCTGTATAACTTCTTTCGGCAAATCAAGCACCCCAACTTCAAACGCCGCGGCCTCGCCTATCTCATACATTTTCTTTTCGAGTTCTTTGCGCGCTTCTTCCACTTTTTCTTCAATTTTGGCAGGCTGTATTCTACCGTCTTTTATCAATTTTTCAAGCGCCATTTTCGCTATTTCGCGGCGCACAGGATCAAACGAGGAAATAACTATCGCTTCCGGCGTCTCATCTATAATAAATTCCACGCCGGTTAAACGCTCAAGAGTACGGACGTTTCTCCCTTCGCGGCCGATTATTTTACCCTTGAGGTCTTCGCTCGGAATATGAAACACGCTGGTGGTAATCTCTGAAACGTGAGAACGCGCGTAGCGCTGGACCGCCGTAGTTATTATACTCAAGCTTCTTTTTTCAACTTCTTCGCGGCGCTCGTTTTCCAGCTTCTGTAAAATCTGTGCCAGTTCCTGCCGATGCGAATCCTCAACGTTTTTTATTATTAAATTCCTTGCTTCTTCTTTTGTAAACCCCGCTGTTTTCTCAGCGATTTTTATCGCTTTTTCCAATTTCTCGTCCGTCTCCGCTTTTGCCAGCTTAACCTTGTTCATGTCCGTCTCAAGCGCCGCTTCACGGGTTCTGAGCTCATCCGCGCGCCTCTCCGCGTCTTTTTCGTACTTCAAAACGCGCTCTTCCATGCGCGCTAACTGCGCCTTCCTTTCGCGCTCGTCGTTTTTGGCGTCTTCAATAAGCTGGAGAGATTTATCTTTTGCCTGCGCGACAATTTCCTGCGCCTCTTTCTTCGCGCTCTCAAGTTCAAGATTGACTTTTTGCTCTAGTGTCTTAGCTCGCGAACGAACTACGAAGTGACGAATTAAGTACCCGACGGCAATGCCAACGGCCAAAACCAGCCCGCCCTCTAATGGGGTTATTTGCGTAAACATTTATTAAATTGTCCGCTATTTTCTCCACAATGATAAACATATTATCAGTATGAATTTATAGGAACATAAATTCGTTACCTTTAATTATTTACATTATAGCGTATGCAAAAAAAACGTCAAGCGTCCAGTTTCTTGATTCTCCTGACGTGTCGTTCTTCGTTAGAGAAAGGCGTATTCAGCCATAGCTCCACGGCTTCCTTGGCTTCTTCAATAGAAACAAAACCAGCTGCCAAGGAAAGAACATTGGCGTCGTTATGTTCGCGCGAAAGTTTAAGAAGCTCCGCGTTTCCGCCGTACCACACAGCCGCGCGAACTCCTTTTACGCGGTTGGCGGTCATCGCCTCCCCCTGTCCGGATTTACCCATTACCAATCCGCGGCTATTTTTGTCTGCGGCTACGGCTTTCGCCACCAAAAAAATAAAATCCGGATAATCATCGGCAGGGTCGCGACTGAACGCGCCTTTGTCTTCAACTTGGTGTCCCAGCCCCGAAAGATATTTTTTTAACTCTTCTTTCATCTCAAAGCCGGCGTGGTCAGAACCGATATAAATCATCATAGAAATTCTGAAAATACAAAAGCTAAAATCGCGACTGCTCCAAGCGCGCCGCTAAAAATAAAAAGGTTGCGCGTTGACTTTGAAATAACCGTTTCTCCGGAAACCGGTTTTAATTCCTTAAGATTTTTATAAATCATGAAAAGATACGCAACCGCGAACGGCGAAAGCATGGTGCCAAACAGCGCATTAAATATTGAAGACGAAGGAATTAAAGTAAAAAAATAAGACAACGCGGAAAAGATAGCGAATAAAAACGCAAACCGCCAAAAAACCGGCAACCAATATCCACGAACGTATTCTTTACTGGCCAAAAGCGCGTAAAATCCCTTTTTGTTTTCAAGTACCAAAATAAAAACTCCGAAGATAAACCACACGGTAAAAATTAAAGCCGGCGCGAAAAGCATTACAAAACCTCCAAACACGATTAAGCCGCCGAGAACGCTTAACCAAAAATAGGACAAAATATAAGGCGTGGAATCGCGATATGCTGAAATAACGTCGCCGCCACGACTTACGACAAGAACAAGCGCTACTGCAGAAGCAATGGAAAAAGCGATACCGGCAGCCGAAAATAAAACTCCGGCAAAATCTCCAAGAGGACTCCCCGGACCGATGGCGATTTCCGCGAAGAAAAAAAGAAGGTGCGGCACTACGGCTATGCCGACAAGAACCAAAAACTTGTCGCTATATACGCGCCATGCTCCGCGAAGAATTTCATTTATTGAAATTAATTTGTTGCTTATAACGGGATTCATTTGACTTTAGCGACGGCCTCCACGTGTTTTACCAGCGTCGCGACATAACCCATTTCGTTGTCATACCAGCTGAGAATTTTTACAAGGTCTCCGTCAATTACTTTTGTGAATTTCAAATCAACAATGGCGCCATACGGTTCACCTATTATATCCGAAGAAACAATCTGTTCTTCTGTTACGGCAAGAATCCCCTGCCAGCGCTTGCTCTTCGCGGCTTTTTTTAAAATATCGTTTATTTCTTCAATTGACGTCTTACGTTTTGAAACAAAAGTTATGTCGGCAAGCGAACCGGTAGCGATAGGTACGCGCATGGCAACTCCGTCAAACTTTCCGTCAAGTTCTTTAATCGCGCGGGTAACGGCTATTGTCGCTCCCGTAAACGACGGCACAATGTTCTGCGCCGCGGCACGGCCTCGCCTGAAATCGTTTCCCCTAATCGGCCCATCAACTAAATTCTGCGTTGCCGTATAACCGTGAACCGTGCTGAGGACCGCCTTATGTATTCCCGGATTTTCGGCCAAAATCGCGATAACCGGAGACGCCGCGTTGGTAGTGCAAGAACCGTTAGAAGTCATAACGACCGAATCAAGTTCGCCGTTATTTACGCCCATAAGCACGGTTTTCCCTTCCGCGCCGTCTGGGTCTTTTGCCGGAGCCGTTATTACGACGCGCTTGGCTCCCGCCGAAAGATGCGCTTTGGATTTTTCATAGGACTCAAAAATTCCAGTTGACTCCACCACGATGTCAACGCCGAGCTCTTTCCACGGCAACATCGCCGGATCTTTCACTTGCAAAACTTTGACAATTTGTCCATCAACCACAAGATTGTCGCCCTTGACTTCAACTTTTTTGCCGAACCTGCCATACGTCGTGTCGTATTTCAAAAGATAGGCAAGGTTTTCCACGTCACCGAGGTCATTTATGGCGACGATATCAAAATTTTTATTTCCGAACGCGGCGCGGAAGAAAAGCCGTCCGATGCGCCCGAATCCGTTGATGGCTATTTTTGACATACTATCATTTTAACTTATTGAAGTTAATTTCAATAGTGCGCGGTAGAAGGATCGAACTTCTGGCCTTTCGCATGTCAAGCGAACGCTCTACCACTGAGCTAACCGCGCTCATTAAGCGTTATTTTACCAATTTTGACAAACCTGTAAAGCCGTACGCAATGTATCCAACGACGACCTTTTAAAACTTTCCGCGCGTGGAGAAGAAACGATGAAACAGACCACATTCAACAATGTAATTACGCCATGCGCCGCGGTTTATCTTGCCTTAACGGCCATTTACGCAACAAACGCCCGAGCCGGAAGCATCGATGAACTAGAAAACGCCGGCCTGCCGACTTCGGTTCTTGAGTCAATAAAAAATGTCGAGACATCGAAAACTAATGCCTCGTTAAAGTTTTATGTGCGCACTTTTTTATAGACGGTGTTAAAACCTATTTTGTGTTGCAAAAATGGTTAATGTTGTTAAAGTGAGAACAAATAAGCTGTTTAACAATATAAGGAGTTTCCAGCATGGAACAATATTGGATGCCCAAGAAATTGGATTTTAAGAATTTAAGATTGTGCATAGATAACTATTCCGCCGATTTTCTGTACATTAGATTAGTCGGTTCAATGGGCGGCACGGTAAAAGTAAATGAAAAATTAGAAGACCGAACGCTTGATTTTAGGAAAGACAAATCGGGCTTGTATCTACTTATTGATTCAAGCGAGGTGTTCCACTTTCCTCTAAATGATTATCAAAAGGGATTTTCCCTTGCATATGAAAGAATATTTGATGATGGAAGGATGTACATCCCCGGTGGCATTTCAGACAATCCTTATGACCCGAACCTTCCAGAGCCGGGAAGGTCGTTTTTAAGACACGTGCTTGACGATCATTTGATGGAGATTTTTTTTAAAGGGAGAGTAAATATCAAATTCCATTCCTGGTGGATTGAGCCGCATTGGAAATATTGGACAATTGATAAACCCAGAAACATTCAAGAAATCATTTTGAAACAACAAATTGAGTACGAAGAAGAAGATTCTTAGAAATCAAGACGACGATATTTCGAGCCGCTCCTTCGGGGGCGGTTTTTTTATCAAGTGGAGCACATTTGTTAGAACTTGCGCTTAGCAGTCAGAATATTGTTTATTTTTCAGAAGGGTTTGGACGACGTCAGAACCTCCAAGATTTGTTAAGTAGAAATGGCAAGAGATGCGCTGGAGCACTAAGAGTCCACTTTTCACCATTGTGGGTGTGGAAGGAATCGAACCTTCGACCTCTGTCTTATCAGGACAGCGTTCTACCACTGAACTACACACCCAAAATTTTTAGTTAAAGCCCGAGCTCTCTCGCTTTTTCCAAATTAAATCTTACCGGAGATTCATCCTCCGGCGTAGAAACGTTTATGGCGCCGCTAAGCGAACGGAAAAGAAAAGTAAACGTGAAAATAACGATAAGAACGACTGCCAACAACATTGAAACGTTAATAATCAATATTGTCAACTGATTTTTATTTTTAATAAAAGGAAATTTGGGCATCATCTTATAAACAACACGCCGGCAGTTCTCGCTTCCGCGGTGGTGGCGGCGCTGATTAATTCAAACAAACCAAAATTAACAATATATCCAGAATCATTGACGCTGTTTAAAAAAGAAAAAATGTCCTCAGATCGCCCTCTTGCAATCATGTTGAAAGATATGTTCCCGGCGGATGTTTCAGTACCGATAGTTTCTCCGGTTATATTAAGCGACACGTCCACGCCGTGTTCGGACGCAAAATCGGAAACATCCTGCATAAATTCAAACAATCTGCTTCTGTCCGGCAGAACCGTCGCTAAAACCTCTCTGTAAGCGCTCGCCAGTTCGGTTTCGGAGCGCAAAACCGCCAAGTTTTCAAGATTACTTGAGTAAAGCAAAATCCTGTCTCTTGACTCAATAACCGTTTCAACACGATTGTTTATTCCATAAAGAAGCGCGAGCAAAACAACACCCAAAGCAAAAAGCGCGGCCGATGCTATAACTAAACGTCTAATTAAAAGCTTGCGGAATCCAAGCGTCATATCGGTCTGAATTCATTATAACACGCTTTGTACCGAAAGGATGCATCAATGACACTTTTAAATTCGAGGGGTGACAATCCCGATGTCGCCGATACATCTCGGGTTTTGCGCGAATAAAAAAATCCGCCGAACAAAATCATTGTGTCCGGCGGGTGAGCTGATTTTTTAAACTTTATATCTGAAATCTGTTCTTCCCGGCAACTTGCGTTTTTTCAGCTCTTCATAAAAATGGGTGACGAGGGGCTTATTCGTCCATTCCCTTTTGTACAATTCGCCGCCGTCGTAACCAATCATTTTCACAAAAACGACAGTTGATTCGTCAAAATTTTGCGGAACTTGAAAATCTCCGTTTCCAATCTCAGTCAGCAATACTTGAAATATGAAAATTCTGACTTCGTTTCCATTTTTCCGAACCAGCGTCAGCTTGATTGTCGGCAAAGCGCCGACCAGCGCCAACTGTTCGTCAACAAGCGGCGAGTTTAGAGCTTCCGCGAGCCATACGGCTACCTCGGAAGGAAACGCAGGAAAAACCGGTTTCTGTTTCTGTTCGGCGGAGTACGCGCCGAAAGAAACCGCTAACAACACGACTGCGAACAAAGATTTCATAACGTTCATAACGCTCTCCTTTCTGGGTTGGCAGAACAACAAAAATAGGCAAGTCCCGATTGATTTTCGACTCAAAGAGCTGTGGCGCGTTCACGCCTCAGCCACTTAGGAATAGAGTCGACGCTCAATCGGAGCTTGCCCTTTTCTTTCTATGGTTGCACATATTATATTCCTTTGCGAAAAAATGTCAACCCCCACGCCTAAGGCGTAGGTGTGGGAGTCAAGACACAATAAAAAAACCCGCCTGGAACAAAAAATGTATTTTGCGCCAGACGGGAACTGGTAATTTTTACTGAGACACTTCAGGTGGTCCGGGTTTTTCAAAATTCAGCTTCTCCTTGGGCCTCCAAGTCACGTTCGGTATCTCTTGTTTGCCTCCGAATGCGATAGTTGTCACGCCCGGTTCAAATCCGAATTCTATTAAAAAAGCAATTATGCTTTTGGCTTTTTCGGAATCGCGCGGAAGAACGCAGAAGTGCATCGCGTCTCCCCACCGCTCGACTGCCCGCACTATGAGAATAAGAGTTTCGGGCCCGTATGGATTTGATGATTTCTCCGGACGCACATCAACGGACTCCAACACAAACACCGTTTTACCGCCGCCATATTCCACACAATTGACGTCCGGCAATCCTCGATAAGCAGGCGGAACCATCAATAACGCAATCGCTATAAGCGGAAAAGAAAACGCTACCGCGACAATAACGGTCTTAGACAGCAATCTCTGCCTGAACCATATTCCGACCACAAAGAGAAAGGCCATCAGCGCTACGCCGATAAGCACAATGCCCGCGATGTTGTCGGTGATATATATCATCGATATCTCCTCGTAGCCATCGGCACGAATTCCGCATTCGGATAAATCTTAATCGATCCGGGAATGACCTGATTTTTTTCATCCCATTCCGCGTAAAAAAGCGTCAATTCTTCTCCGGGCTTTGTAAGTTCGGCGGCAACGACGGCTAAAGCTTTCTCGTTATCCCCGTCTTTCTGTTCTATAATCACGAGATCAAGAGCCACCGGTATCTCGCCGCCATGACTGTGATACAAGTGCGCATTAACACGGCAACGGGAATTCGGCAGCACTTCCGAAACTTCGGAATTGGACTTAATCACCTCCAAATTGAGAACGCTGGGTCGCCCCAAATCGTCTCTATCCAGGCCAAGCCATCGATGCAGGCGCTGCATATAGCTCACTTCAACGACGTTTCTTTTTTCTCCGCCGATCTCTTGCCAGCAAGTCATCCATGTATCAATATCGTGCGGAAAGCCGGCGAGCCAGCGAAGCTGTATGAAAAGCGCGGTGGGCGCTATGGAGACTTTCTTTTCGGCGACATCTTTCGGCGGAGGATTTATGTAAGGGATTGACATCGCGGCTGTCAACAGACCGGTTGCCGCAGCGTTGGTCATCAAATCAATCATGGCCACGAAAATAGCTAAAAATCCCAAATTGGTGCGAGAGCCCTTATTTTTTCTCAGCCCCATATTCCACCTCCTTCAGTTCATTGTCTTTATAACCGAATTCCTCGCTATGAATAACCGGAAATACGGCTTCAAACATTTTTGTTCTGAAACGGAAAGCGATATCCGTGGCGCACTCGTCTATAAAGCCGTGAAGCACGAAAAGAATAAGGCCGCCGCCTATGCCCAAAGCGCTAGTGGTATAAGCCAAGCCGGCGCCGGAGAGAATTCCGAAAGAAAACTCTCTGATTTGTTCGACATTAGCGGGAATGCTCTGCACCGCCAAAGCCAAAATAATTCCGACGAGCGTTCCAAGAAATCCGACGTTGAACAAGACCCATTGAAACTTCTCAAGAATCGCGAGGTTACGCGTTAATTCGGCTTCAAAATAATCCTGAAACATGCTGCGGTTGACCGGTTCAAAAGTTTTCACTTTTCGCGTGACTCTTATGCGTTCGGCCAAACTCGCCACAAAACGGCAAACCGTAGAGTTTTTCACGGCTCGTTCATTGCGACGCGCGTAAAATTCATCAAGTATTCTCCGCGCCGTCGCAACACCGTCTTCCGGCGAATGGATAAGGCATTCCTCCAAATAACGCAGATGTTGGTCATCGCGATAAAGCTGTAAAGCGGCTTTATATCCAATTACGATATAAGCCCACAAAAATATGCACAAAAGAAAAATTGAAGCCACCAAAATCTTTGGCTCGCTAAAGCGTTCATAAGCCCAAGCAAAAAATCCGTATTGCCATCCCATCAAAACAAGAACAATCAAAAGAACCGTAAACAACCAGTAACGAACGTAGGCTCTCATTCTGCTCTCCTTAATTGTCAAGATAACCTCCGTTATACTATACTCCACAGTATGAAAACACAACCCCTGTCGCCTTCTTTAAAAGAAATTCCCAATCCGCCGAAAAATTTTTATGTGGAAGGAATTTTGCCGGATTTTTCGCGTCCGTGGCTCGCGATTGTCGGCACAAGAAAAGCTACAAGCGAAGGATTGCGGCTCGCAAAAAATTTCGCGAAAGAACTCGCGCAAAATAACTGCGTTATAGTCAGCGGCCTTGCGCTCGGAATTGATTCCGCAGCGCATCAAGGCGCGCTTGACGGCGGCGGCCAAACAGTCGCCGTCCTGGCAAACGGGCTAGACAACATTTATCCGGCGCAAAACGAAAATCTTGCGAAAAAAATTTTAGAAACTGGCGGGGCTATTGTTTCCGAGTATCCCGACGGAACGCCATCTTTGCCGCATCAGTTTTTAGAACGCAATCGGATCATAAGCGGCTTGTCCATCGCCACCGTGGTAATTGAAGCTCCGCAAAAATCCGGAGCGCTGGCCACCGCGGGATTTGCCGCTTCGCAAGGCAGAGAGGTTTTTGTTATTCCCGGCCCTATTAGCCATTCGAATTATCGCGGCTCCCACGCCCTAATAAGAGACGGCGCGCGACTTGTAACCTCACCGGAGGAAGTTCTTGAAGACCTCGGCCTTCAGACGAAAGAACTGAAGAACAATGCGACTCTCCCTTTTGGAGGTAGCGATGAACAAAAGAAAATAATTTACCACATAGAATCCGCCGGCCGTCCGCTTGCGGTTGACGAAATAATTATTTTAGCTAAACTTGAACCCCGAGTCGTCAACCGAGAGCTGGCTCTGCTAACGATTCAGAGCATAATTAAAGAAACAGAAAAAGGATACACGATTTAATAATGCAAAATTTAAAAATCAAAATGACAACGTAAAATTTTAAAATTTTTAACTGTCATTTTCCATTTTGATATTTACATTTTTAATTTTATGAATTTGATAATAGTAGAGTCTCCGACAAAATCCAAAACAATTAAAAACTTCCTTGGCAAACAATACAGAGTAGAATCTTCCGTAGGCCATGTGCGCGACCTGCCGAAAAGCAACAGAGAGGCAATCGACATAGAGGCCGGTTTCGTTCCTCGCTATGAGGTCAGCGAAAACAAGAAAGACATACTCAACGACTTGAAAGACGCCGCGTCAAAAGCGGACGAAATCTATCTTGCCACCGACCCGGATCGCGAAGGGGAAGCCATTGCCTGGCACTTATCTAAAGTGCTCGGTTTAAAAAACCCGAAGCGCATTGTTTTTCACGAGATTACCGATGAAGCCATACAAGAGGCGCTGAAACAGCCTCGGAAAATTGATCAAGAACTTGTAAAAGCGCAGGAGGCGCGCAGAGTTATCGACCGACTGGTGGGTTACGACCTTTCCGGCTTGATCTGGAGAAAGATACGCTACGGGCTATCGGCCGGGCGCGTCCAATCGCCGGCGCTCCGAATAATCGTCGAACGCGAACGCGAAATCCGCGCTTTCAAAAGCGAAACTTACTATGTACTCACCGCCGATGTCTTCGGAAATAATAAAAATATTTTTCGCGTTACCTGCGAAGAAGAGCCGCGTGACAAAAAAATAGTTGAAGAAATTCTTAAAAACGGCGGGGCCGGCGCGTGGTTCGTCAAAGATATTACGGAAAGCGAAGTCAAGCGAACGCCGCGACCGCCGTTCACGACTTCCACACTCCAGCAAGCGGCAAGTTCACGTCTCGGTTTTTCACCGTCACGAACAATGAGCATTGCCCAAAAACTGTACGAGCAAGGGTTCATTACTTATATGCGCACCGACAGCGTCAATCTGGCCGTTTCCGCGCAAGAACATATCATAAGCTACATAATAAAAACCTACGGCAAAGAGTATGCTGAATCCCGAATATACAAAACAAAAAGCAAAAACGCTCAAGAAGCGCACGAAGCAGTACGCCCGACTGACGCAAAAAAAGAAAACGCCGGACATACGGAAGAACAAAAAAACCTGTATCGACTTATAAGAGAACGGACAATCGCATCGCAAATGGCCGACGCCAAACTTTTACGCGCGAAAATCACGGCCACAATTACAGTGAACAAATACCCGGACTTCTCCGCTACCGGCTCGCGCGTTATTTTTGACGGCTGGCTTGCTTGCGATACGCGCGCGCGGGGAGAAGACGTAGAACTGCCGAAGGTTGCTCAAAGCGAAAAGCTAACCCTAAAAGAAATAATGAGCGAAGAAAAACACACGGAACCGCCGCCCCGATACACCGAAGCCGGCCTGGTAAAAGAATTGGAAAAGCGTGAAATCGGACGGCCGTCCACTTACGCCGCAATAATAAAGACCCTGCACGACCGAAAATACGTGGAGAGGGAAGGCCGCGCGCTCAAACCCACTGATACAGGTGAAGTCGTTAGCGCGTTCCTAGAAAAAAATTTCATGAACTACATCAGCGACACGTTTACCGCCGAGATGGAAAATGAACTGGATGAAATCGCGACCGGAAAAAGAGAATACGTTAAAACTCTCCGCGACTTCTACGCGCCGTTCCACAAAGACGTCAAAGCAAAAGAAAAAACGGCGGAAAAAATAACGAATCTCGGCGAAGCCGACAAAAAACACAAATGTCCAGTTTGCGGCGGGCTGATGGTCATCAAACTGTCTAGAACGGGGAAATTTTTAAGCTGTAAGAAATTTCCGGAATGCGCCGGCGCGAGAAAAATAGACGGCTCCATTATGGAAGGGCCCAAGGAAACCGGAGAAACCTGCCCAAAATGCCAAACCGGCAAGCTTGTAGAACGCGAAGGCCGTTTTGGAAAATTCATCTCCTGCAATAATTATCCCAAATGCAAATTCATTAAAAAAAGCGCCGAAGAAGAAGCCAGAACAAAAACCGGCGTTGCCTGTCCCAAATGCGGGAATGGCGAAATAGTGGAACGCCGCGGCAGATTCGGGCTATTTTATTCATGTTCCAATTATCCAAAATGCGATTTTGTAATGAAGTCCAGGCCGACCGGAAAAATATGCGAACTTTGCAAATCACTGATGATGGAAGGCACAAAAACCATACCCGAAAGATGCTCCAATAAAAATTGCCCGAACCACAATCCGCACAAAACCAATTAGAAAATGATTGTCAAAGAGTTCGCAAAAAAAAATCCGGAATCTTTAATAGGCAAGGCGTACCGAGCCGCCAAAGAGGCCCATGCCGGACAAAAACGCAAAAGCAGCGAACCGTATTTTAACCACTCCATCGCCGCGGCGCAGGCGATTGCCGAATGGAATTTGGATGAGCAAAGCATCGCCGCGGCGCTCCTTCACGATGTTATTGAGGATACTTCTTATTCTCTTGAAAAAATAAAAGAAAAATTCGGCGAAGAGGTCTCTTTTCTCGTTGACGGCGTAACCAAGATCGGAAAAATAAAATACCGCGGAATTGAAGCGAAGGCGGAAAACCTCAGAAAAATGATTCTGGCGCTGAGCCAGGATATCCGCGTAATTCTTATAAAACTCGCCGACCGACTGCACAATATGCGCACATTGCGGGCCTTGCCGCCGCAAAAACAAAAACGCATCGCCCTTGAAACGCTTGAAATCTACTCTCCGCTGGCCTACCGGCTCGGAATGCAACACCTCGCCGGAGATCTTGAAGACCTGGCTTTTCCTTATATATATCCGAGGGAATACAAATGGCTGATAAAAACCGTGAAGGAAAAATACGATGAGCGCGAAAAGTATTTAAAAAGCGCGGAGCCAATATTGCGAAGCGAGCTTGAAAAAAACGAGGTCTCCGTGATCAAAACAGATTATCGCGCGAAAAGATATTACAGCTTGTATAAAAAACTTCTGCGTTACGATATGGACGTTGAAAAGATACACGACTTGGTGGCCTTGCGCGTTATAGTTCCAGATATAAGCGACTGCTACGCCGCGCTCGGAGTCGTCCACAAACTATGGCCGCCACTGCCGGGACGATTCAAGGATTATATCGCTCTTCCCAAACCTAACGGCTACCGCAGTTTGCACACCACCGTATTCTGCATTGACGGCAAAATAACTGAAATACAAATCAAAACGCAGGAAATGCACGACGAAGCCGAAAATGGCATCGCCGCGCATTGGGCTTATGAAGAAAAAAAGGGGCATTCGGATTATCTCGCGAGAAAGTCAATTACCGCCGGCACCAAAGAATTGGCGTGGGTCCAACAATTAAGAAACTGGCAGCGTGAATTTTCCGACCCGGACGAATTTATGAAGTCGCTTAAAATTGATTTTTTTCAAGACAGAATTTTCGCCATCACGCCGCAAGGTTCGGTCATCGACCTACCGGTCGGCTCAACTCCGGTTGATTTCGCTTATCAAATTCACAGCGAAATCGGCGACAGCGCGAGCGGAGCCAAAGTAAACGGAAAAATAGCGCCGCTTGATTACCAATTAAAATCGGGGGATGTGGTTGAAATTCTTACACAAAAAAATAAAAAGCCATCCGGGTCATGGCTGAAATCCGTAAAAACCGGCTCCGCGAAAAATCGGATTAAATCCGCTATGCGCCGCGGCATTAAAACAATCATAGGAGAAAAATATTCAAAAACCGAACTGCGCGTAATCTGCGACGACAGAATCGGCTTGCTGAAAGACATTATGTCAATTATTTCCCGTTCTCACATAAACATGAACGGAGTTCAAACCGGCAGAAGCGGGCGCTTCGTCACGATTAAAATAGGATGTGAAATAATCGACAAAACAAAAATAGAAAAACTTATTCTCAAACTCAAAAGAGCAGTGAAAGAAATAAAAGAAATAAGTTATTCTTTGAAATAAGAACCTCCAAACTTTTCTAAAATTCCCCGAAGCTCCTCGGGAGAGTAAAAAGTTATCGTGATTTTTCCGGTTTCGCCGCTTCGTTCCACTTTTACCGGCGCTCCGAGAATTTCGCACAGCCGCTCTTGAACCGCTATTAATTCCACGTCAACCTCGGCGGCATTCTGTCCTTTGTTTTCTGTCCTTCGTTCTTTGCCAACACGCGTCCTCGCTCTCAGCTCGCGAGTCGTCAAATTATTAAAAATAATTTCGTTAAAAAGCTTGATTTGCTCGCCAATGTCCGTAACCGACAAAAGAAAACGCGCGTGGCTCTCGTTTAATTTGCTAGCGGCCAAAGCGTCCTGTATTTCGCTCGGCAAACCCAAAAGGCGGACTGCGTTCGCGACCGATTCGCGGCTCTTGCCTATTCTTGTTCCTATTTCACGCTGGGTCATTCCGAATTCGTCCTGCAATTTGGCGTAAGCACGGGCGGTTTCAACCGGATTCAAGTCCTGCCTCTGAAGATTTTCAATAATTGCCAGCTCAAGACGCTCGCGGTCGTGCTCAACAGCTCTCACAACAACCGGCACTCTCTCAAATCCCGCCATTTTGGCCGCGAGCAAACGCCGCTCTCCGGCGATAAGCTGATATTCAACGTTCGCGCCGCTCTCGGTTTCAATTTCTATCTTTGAAACAACAAGCGGCTGAATGATGCCCACCTCGCGTATGGAAGATGCCAATTCGCGTAAATTATCGTCATTGAAATATTTTCTAGGCTGATGAGGATTGGATTTAATTTTTTCTACTTCAATCTGAAAAACCGCGTCGCTGAGAACATCTCTCCTTTGACGAGCGGGTGGGGGTTGAGAAAATGTCTCGGGGGCCAAACGAACATGGTTTCCGAGCGCCGAAGGCGTTTCACCTTCTTCGTTCTTATCCGGTATTAATGATTCTAATCCTCGTCCTAACATTGTAGTTAATTTAAATACGACCTTGGCTCTCCTGTTCTATAATCTCTCTCGCAAATCTCTCGTATGCTCTTGCCGCCGGAGAATACGGCGCGTACGTAAAAATGGTTTTTGAAAAACTCGGCGCTTCTGCAAGAGCTACGGCGCGCGGTATTTCGACTTCAAAAACTTTGTGTGGGAAATTCTTCCTTAGATTATTGGCGACTTCGCGCGATAAATGTTCGCGCTTATCATACATCGTAATTAAAACACCCGCAATCTTCAAATGATGCCGCAAATTTTTATTAATCATTTCAATTGTCTGAAGCAGTTGGCTTAATCCTTCAAGGCCGTAATATTCCGCTTGCGCCGGAATAATCACCTCATCCGCCGCGACCAAGCCGTTAATCGTGAGCAAGCTCAAACTCGGGGGCAGGTCAATCAAAATATAATCATATTTGTGCCGTATTTTGGTAATATATTTTCTCAAAAAATATTCGCGTTCCGGCTGATTTACGAATTCAATCAACGCCCCGGCCAAATGCTTTCCCGACGGCACGAAATGATAATTAAAAACGTCGGATTCCTGAATAAATTTTTCGGGCCTGTCCGCCACAGCCGTGGCGTCGGCAGACTCGGCCGCTTCCAGTACGGCATGGTAAACAATGGAATGAAAACGCTCTCCCGAAAGAGCGGAGGTGGCGTTTGCCTGCGGGTCAAAGTCCACAAGCAATACCTTTTTGCCCATAGCCGCGAGATAAACTCCGAGGTTTACCGCGGTGGTAGTTTTTCCAACCCCCCCTTTTTGGTTGCAGATAGCGATTGCGCGTGCCATTACAAGTTGATTTTACCGCAAATTTTCAGTAAAATCAATGAAATAAGCGGTCGGGTGGCGCCTGCCGGCGGGCAGGCAGGGAATGGCAGATTTTCCCCGCACTAATTTTGCCGCGGTGGCGGAATGGCAGACGCACAGGACTCAAAATCCTGCGAGGGCAACCTCATGAGAGTTCGACTCTCTCCCGCGGCACTTTTAACAATTTTTGGAAACTGCGTTAAAATTAAATCAGTGAACTCCATTTTTGATTTTTTTTCTTGGCTTGCGATGGCGATTTTGTTGATAACAGCCATACCCCAAATCGTTTTGAATTATAAAAGAGGGTCAACGGAGGGGGCGAGCTGGCTGACATTCGGCATGCTTTTTTTCGGCATGACTGTTTTAGCGATTCGCTCTTGGTTTGTGACCACCGACATAATCATCCTGCTTAACTACAACCTTGGCGCTGTAATCGTTTTAATCGCCAACATGCAATTTGTTTATTATCGTATCAAAAAATAATTATGCCGAAAATAACAATTTACACAACGCCAACTTGCGTTTACTGCAAAATGGCAAAAGCGTTTTTTAAAGAAAACAGCGTCGCTTATGACGAAAAAAATGTCGCCTCCGACGCCAAGGCCCGCGAAGAAATGATAGAAAAATCCGGCCAGCTCGGAGTGCCGGTCATAGATGTAGACGGAGAAATCATAGTCGGCTTTAACAAAGAAAAATTAAGCGAACTTATCAATCCCACTGGCTAATGAATGTTATACTTATTCTATGCCTATGCGCGACACAATCCTAAATTTTTGCGGACAATTTAAATACGAACCAGAAATTATAAATCCCGACAAGCTCGGACGTTTCAATAAATTTATTATCGCCGGAATGGGCGGTTCTAACCTTGTAGCCGACCTTTTGAAAATTCGCGCTCCGGAGATTGATATAATCGCCCACAGAAATTATGGTCTGCCCACCGTGCCTGATTTGAGCCAACGCCTTCTCATTGCCAATTCTTATTCCGGCAATACCGAGGAAACCATTGACTCTCTGAATCACGCGTTTAAAAAATCAGTTCCGGCGACAGTAGTCGCTACCGGAGGAAAATTGATTGAGCTCGCCAAAAAACACGGGCTTCCTTATATCCAAATGCCCGCAACCGGCATACAGCCGCGTTCCGCGCTCGGCTTCAATATCAAAGCCATAGCTAAACTGATAGGCAGAAATGACTTTATTGAAGAACTAAACGAAATTCACAAAATACTGCATCCCGAAGAATACGAAAAACAAGGCAAAACGCTCGCGAAAAAACTGAAAGGATATATACCGGTTATTTATTCTTCGGTAGAAAACTCCGGTATCGCTTACAACTGGAAAATAAAATTCAACGAAACCGGGAAAATCCCCGCCTTCTACAACGTTTTCTCGGAACTTAATCACAATGAGATGACCGGCTTCAACGTTCAAAAATCAACGGCCGGATTATCCAAAAATTTCCATTTTATATTCCTAAAAGACCCTGCTGACCATCCGAAGATTCAAAAAAGAATGGAAATAACCGCCAAGCTTTATACTGATCGGGAACTGCCGGTTGAAATTTTAGAACTGCGCGGCAAAGGCATTTTCCATAAAATTTTTTCTTCGCTGGTTTTAGCCGACTGGACTTCCTACTACACCGCGGAACAATACGGCGTTGAACCTGAACAAGTCCCGATTGTGGAAGAATTCAAAAAACTGATAGCTTAAAATCTACTTACATAATTGAACGATCGCAGAATATGTAAGTGAATTAGCGGTTTAGCATGCGTATCTAAAGCGAAACACGACTATCCCAAACGCCACCGCGACATTCAATGATTCTTTTTTGCCACGCATCGGAATTTCCAAAATCTTGTCCGCGCGGTTCAAAATTGATTTCGGTAATCCATGCACTTCGTTGCCTAATACTAAACAAAATTTGGAATCTTGAATCTGGAATCTGGAAATTTTATAATATGGAATTGAATTTTTGTCCTGTTCAACGGCAAAAATTTTGTAGTTGTCCTTTTTTAATTTCTCAATCAATTTCGCAATTCCTTGTGCTGAGCGCGCCGAAGCATCCCATTTCACAAATTTCTCCGCGCCGAGCGAAACTTTGGCCAGCTGCGGCCTGATTTTTCCGAACCGGTCCACAGGTGTTGGCGTAATGCCACAAAGATAAATTTTCTCAACACCCGTGGCGTCCGCGGTTCGGAAAATAGACCCGACGTTATGCAAACTGCGGACGTTGTGAAGAATAACTGTAAGTTTCATTGAATAAATTTTACGGACTCTCTAAAATAATTTCATTAGCCGTGTCGCGCACCATAAACTTTGCGTTAATAAGCGATGAATCGCTAAACAGTCCGCCTGCGGAATTGGTATCAGTGCCGAAAAATCTGACCTTACCAGAAGACTTAATGCTAAAAGTCCATCGATACGTTTTGCCGGCTTCAAGCAAGGGATTAAGCGCATTATCGTAACTAAATGTCAAACTGTCAGCGCATCCACTGCCGCGATAAGCGTAAACCTCGCTTTCGCCGTCCGCCGGATTGGTTAAATCGTTGTTCGCGATTAATTTCGGCGCAGAACCGTCAACCAGCTCATACAAACCAAGATAGCAAATATTGGAATTTCTGTTTCTGCTGTTCGTTTGAAAATCAGCGATGGAAACTTGAATTGAAGACAAATTGCCGCTCTTTTGTGGAACAAAATCCTGACTGGCGTTATCAAGTTGAGAACTCACGGAATATTGAATAAAATCCGACGGGAAAGACCAGGTTGAAGTGGCCGTGTCGGAAACATTGCCAAAATCATCAATAGCGCGCAACCCGATCAAATAGTCGTTGCCCTGCTCTACAATTTTTCCGCCCACTTCTGTCCACGCGTCATCCAAAAATTCAGACGATGCGGAATAGTTGGACTGATACCTGATCAACCAATCAAACGTATCCGAGTCGGTTGATTTGTTCCAATTAAAACTCAAATTCGCGGTTAAATCGCCGAACAGAAGCTCTGTAATTTCCGGCTTTGTAGGTTTTGCTTGCGGAGGAAGTTCTTCCTGAAAAAATATTTTTGTATTATCAACGGCGACCAACGAAAACGCTTGCCTGTTACTTGGACCTGAATCTGAAAAATCATAAAAAGACGCCGTCAAATAATCTGCCGGCGACAAACTTTCTCCTTCTGGCAAATTAACATTTAGTCGTATCACCGGTATTTGCAACTGCCAGGAACTCAAAGCGCTGTTCGTAACGCCGCCCCCATCGCCGCAACCAGAACCAGAATCCGGAAGAATAAGAATTGGGCCAGCCGAACTCGATCCGCTGCCACAACGCGGATAGCTTACGTTAAGTATTTTATTATCGCCTTCCGGAGGAAACCAGCCCTGCGGATTGTTTATAGATCCAATATTATATGCGTCTCTGTTTAGTGAAAAAATGGCTAACTTCCATTTATCCCTTAACTCTCCAAAAATATCCGGCACAAAAGGATAATCACTAAAACGCAATTCAATTAAATAATCAGTATCCGATTCGGTGCGCGTATCGGGAAAGAAATAAATCGCATCTAAAAAACTCGGCACATTTATTTGTGCCGAACCCGCTATTTTTTCCGTTCCTTCTTCATCCACGGCCCGTATTTCAAAATTATAATCCCGGCCAATTTCATAAACCGGATAAACATAGCTTATCTCCGTGGTGGTCGCGACTAAAACGGAGGGACTGTTGAAAGTGTAAACTGCGTAATAACTGGCGCCTTCGCCGCCAGACGCGTCCCAAGCAAGATTAATTGTCATTGTTTCCGGATTATAGCTCGCTTCCGTCTCGGGAACGCATGTCGCCTCCTGCGCTTTCGGACTGGGGCAATCGCGCAACTCAAAATCCGCGGAGTTATTATCGATATCTGCAAACAATCCCCCGTCCCATTTACGCTGAATGCTCTGCATGGCTCCAGGCTCTTGGGCTGGAATATTTTCAACAAAAACATTCAGGGCATTGCCCCACCCGACGCTGTCAATAATTTCGCCGGTGTCCGCCGGACCAAAACGCAAAGCAATGCCGTTATCTGACGCCATAGAACCACTCGTCGTAACATCTGGAGACACGGATATGTCAACGTATCCGCTATTTGCCCAGAGATAATAACCTCCGGCCGAAATAAGCGCGTCGTCGGTCCATGACTTAATTCCAGTATCCGAACTGCCGCTCTGAGTCCTCTTAACCAGCCTGTATCCTTTTAAATTCACCGCGGAACTATTTGGATTATGTAACTCAATAAAATCATTTGTGGTTTTACCCGGACCGCCGGTTATCTGAACTTCGCTTATTAGAATTTTCATGGCTTGTTGCTGTGTACTGGTTGCTTCATTTTGATTTTGTTCGTTATCTTGCTGCTGATTGGAATCGTTGTTTGTCGGTTGAGAAAGATTAGTTTGCGAACCGCTCCCGCCACCGCTCGGCGGCGTTACGTTGCCTACCGTAATCTGGTCTTTCATTTTTTCAAAAGTCGCGTCTCCGATGCCGCTCACCTTCTTGATGTCTTCAATATAGTAAAAAAGTCCATTGGCGTTCCTATAGTCAATAATGAGCTGGGCCTTGGCCTGTTTTATTCCTGTAATTTTTTGAAGCTCCTCCAAGCTCGCGGTGTTTATGTTGATTGGAAACACAACTTCTACTGCCGTCTCCGCCACAGTCGCCTCTTCTATAACATCATTTGTGATTTCCTTTACTATTTGCTGAGCCACTTTTTCCGCCGTCGCTTCAACATTCGCGGTTGTCTCGGTCTTCGTTTCTTCTATTGTCCTCTCCACCTTCGCCGCAAGCTCCTCTTCGCTGATTGTAATTTCTTTAATTGTAACTCCGTTTTCTTCGCCGCTGAACAAATTCTTAACGGCGTCTATCACGCGCGCAAGAAAAGATTTTCGTTTCTGCTCAGCGAAGCTCGGGTCATTTTTCGCTTTTTCAACTTCCTCAAAGAAAAGATTGATAACACCGGCACCGTGTTGGATGGACTTGGCAGAGAGGAGACGCCAATAGTCTTTTAAAACTTCGTCTCCTCCTTCTTTGGTGCCCTCTATCAAAATTTTTGAACTAACGATATGACTAAAAGCGCTGGGTTCTTGAAGGGCTAATTTATATTCTCCAAAATTTTTATCTATCCTGATAGCAAATTCATATTTGCCATCTAATACAAAGTATTCTGGGTCTGGTGATTTATATTTACCTAACCCTATGGTTCCCTTGCTATAAAAATTATTATTTGAGTAATTTGCAACATCATTAAAATAATTCTTAAGTTCTGAAAGAATAATTGGCTGTCTATTCTGCAAATTTTTTAATAAATCGGCATTGTAAACTTCCGGTTGCTTTGCGTAATTTTCATAAGGGCTGTAATCCTCTCCCCATCCCGGATGCGCGTCATTGCGGGTATGGTCCGGCACCGAAGCGTCTTCATTAAGATGCAGAATATGGCCCAAAAGAAACATCGCTTTTTCTTCGTCGCCGTTCACATAAAAATAAATAGCCCGCCTCCATGTGAAATCAGTTTCGGTCGTAAGCGCGCCCAAACTTTTCTGCTGTACAGCGTTAAGAATTGATGCGAAGGCCGTTGTTATTTTATATTTCGGCTCATTTTGTTTATCGGCGTCAACTGCCCATTCCTTTGACCGGTAGCCGTTGCCGTATATTGATTCCAGTCCGCGGTCATAAACCGGGTCGTAAAAATGGTTCATCCAGCGCGGCAAGTCGTCTTCGCGTCGCGCGCCATCCACCAGATAATTTTTCAATTCTTCCGGAATTATTTGGTTGGGAAAATTTTGATTGTAGAAATCAAAAATGTTCTCCGTCAAAGCCGCGTGCGTATCCACGCCATAAGCAAAAATATTCTGCGGTATTAAAAAAACTCCAACCAAAACAGCCGGAGCTAAAAATTTTACAAACTTTCTATTTTCCATACGCCTGAACGAGTGTTAAATCGCAATCCAATCGTTCCAATAACCTTACCGTTATCACCTAAAAGATCAAAGCCTGCAAGATTTTCATTCCATAGTGCCACTCCAGTAAATTGATTATTTTCTAACAAAGCAATGGTGCGATCAATGCCATATTCCTCGACAATTTTTTCTAAATTCTCCTCCCATTTCCTCCGCGTCAAATAATCAGGGTCTTCAGTATTTGTCTCAATATGAAAATATTTCGCGGCGAGTTCTATATCATCGGCGCGAAGGGCTTCAACGAACAAATCCAGCGTCTCCTGCGGCGTTTTGCCGCCCCAAGTATCCGCTTTCATCGCCTCTTCAAAATCCGTAACCAGCCCCTTGTAAAGACGCTCATAGTTTTCATTCGCCGCCCGCCTTTGTTTGGCTTCGGGGCTCAAATAACTGTTATATGTCCAATATCCGCCCCCCGCGAGCAAAATAATCGCCAAAAACGCGCCTGTGAATTTATATATTGGACTTAATTGAAATGGTTTTTGGTCCATATTGCTAAAAAATTGCTAAAAAGACGAAAAATATGAGCAAATTAACGATAATAACCTGTGGATAACTCGTTCAATAATTCCCCTAACACTACCCGACCGCTCGTAACTTCGTCAATCCCAAATAATGCCAACCTGTGGATAACTCACTTACATATTCTGCGATCGTTCAGTTATGTAAGTAGACAATTTAAACAAATAATTAATTAAACAACTAGCGACTCAACTAGCGACTGAACAATGTAGCAACGACTATCGTACGGCTGAAATCAGGACTGCTGAAAATCGAAGTTAATTGTTCCTTTTTTTTCTACGGCAAAAATATGCACGCACGGCAAAATTTTCATCGAGCGAAGATGCGTAAAAAGTTCCTCCGGCAATTTATTATCCCCTACCCATACGCTTTTTTGCAGCATTGAAAATTCCAGATTGTGAAGAGTTTGCCGCAACCAATTTCTTTTCCTTTTTTCTTTTTCTGGAATGTCAAACACAACTACTTTGAAATAATCTTTCTCAAGGTCACCGATGGGGCGTAGCGGTCTTAGGCCAATTAATTTTCGCAGTTTTTCTTTTCCTTTCGCGGTATTGCGCCAAACTATCCCAAATTTGCCATGCTCCTTTTTCTCAATTAATCCCTGACGATGAAGATGCGCTAACATTCTGTAAAATCTCTGTTCCAGCAAACGCTTTTCTTCATAAACTTTTATTTTCCGCTCCATCGCCAATCGTGATTTTGATTTCCAGCCTGGCCTATGAATTGCGTTCCACATGCCGCGATAGGTAAGACAATAACTGCCAAAAATCGCTTCTGTAGTGGCAATATCTATTTCTTCAATTATTTTTAACAATAGTCTAGTCAACATTAAAAGTAGCTTACTTACATATTCTGCGATCGTCAAGTTATGTAAGTAATTTAATGTTCGTGCTTTAACCGTATATTTTAGCGATGCTGGATAGCGATGCTGTGATATTGGGAGATTATATCGCGGAGACGATGCGGATCGGGGAAGTGCCGCATCACGAATTTTCTGTTGGCGCCGGCGCTTTGTATGGTAAGATTTCCGAAATTAAACATCGTCGCCAGTATTCCAAAAACCTCCACGCGCTGGTCTTGAATATTTCTTATCGCGATTTCGCTCAAATGGCGAGAAAAAAGCCCGGCCTGTTCAATATAAATAACGCGTTTGTCGGTTATCAAAATAGCGTCAAGATAATAATTGGTCCACATCACAAAAGCGATAATCCACAGCAAAAGAAGCCAAAGAGAGTAAGAAAAAACGAACAAAGCGCCGTAGCCGGTTATGTCCGCCCAAATTAAAAGAAAAAGAGGGGCAAAAGCGATAATAACAAGCGGAAAAATTTCCACCGCTAAAATAAACCAATGTTTGCGGGTTGTTAAAATAAGTTTTTCGTCCGGATGCAAGGTAATCATTGTATGCCAGAAAGAGAAGACGCCGCGACAACAAGCAGTGAAATAGAAACAAGCAAATAAATCACCTGCGCCTTCCAAACGCTAAAGCGGTTCAAGCCGTAAGTTTTCCAATGATAGCTAAAAACCATGCTGATGACCGCGTAAAAAACCGCCATCATCAAAAAAATGGCGAATGCCGCCGGTTTTATAAACTGAACAAGAAGCGAATTAATTTGGCTTAAATCTTCAATCATAATCTTACTTTTTTCTCTTGAGCAAATAGCCGTAAGCGGCCAAGGCGGCTTTTACCGCGTCTCCCGCAGAAATATTATTTTGTTTGTACGGATCATCGGTTATGTCACCTGCGGCAAAAATTCCAGAAACGGAAGCGGCGGCGTGCTTGGAATCAATTTTAACCTGTCCCCATTGATCCAGCTCAACAAAACCTTTGACCATTTCGGAATTTGGGACGGAGCCAACCTCAACAAAAACGCCTTCAACTTTCAATATATTCTCCTCGCCGCTTTTGACGTTTTGGTACTTTATGCCGTCAACCATTTTGTCTCCAAAAATTTCGTAGGGCTTGGCATTGAATATTACTTGTTTGAGTTTCGGGTTGTTTCTGATTTCTTCTTGAATAACGGGGTCCCCTTTCAAGGTTTCTCCGCGCGTTATAAGATAAATTTCCGAGGCGTAAGGAAATAAATCCTGCACTGCTTCAAGTCCGGCGTTGCCGCCGCCGATTACTGCCACTTTCTTGTCCGCGAAAATCGGGGCGTCGCAAGTTGAACAAAAAGAAACGCCCCTGCCATCAAATTTGTCTTCGCCCGGCACGCCGAGGCGGCGGCGACGCGCGCCTGCCGCAAGAATCAAGGTCTTGCTCTGATATTTGCCGCCTTTGTCGGTTTCAACTTCAAAATCATATTCGCGGTCGCCATCCGCGCATTTTATTTTTGAAACCCTAATCACAAGTTCCGGCATTTTAATGGCAACGTCGTCTGGAAAGGCACGGACATGCTCCTCAAATTTTTTCGCCAAATCAAAACCGGTGATACTTTTTTCCCCTATCCAGTTCTGAATGCCATCGGAAACAATGGACTGGCCGCCGAACGATTCGGTTATTAAAAGCGTTTTAAGTTTTTTTCTTGCGGCGTATACAGCGGCTGCAACACCGGCTGGACCGCCGCCAACTATAATCACATCGTACATAGGGCTATGCCTCTCTAATCTTCAACGCTTCTTCGTAAGCAACGCGGTCGAAGCCGACGTAAATTTCATCATTAACCGCGAGCACCGGCACCCCGAACTGATGCGACGCACTCGCCATTTCCGCGCGCGCCAAATGGTTGTCAGAAACATTGAGTTCTTCGTATTGAACGCCGTGCCGCGCCAAAAGATTCCGCGCTAAATCGCAATAGCGACAATTTTCCACAGTATAAAGTTTTACTCTCCGAAAATTTGCCATAGGACTATTGTCACGAGCAGAACGCCGACGATTGTATCGCTTATCAAAGCCAGATTAATCGCGTAGAAACCAAGAATCCACGGAGAAATAACAAGCCAGATTCCTAAAATCAATACGGACCAATTTAACGTCCTTTCCATTGTCCTAAATATATAAAAATTTAAACACAAAAACAATACCGCCCCTCATAGAGGAGCGGTATTGAATTCGTTAGTGGCGCCTAAACGATTGGCGACGTTCACGATGACAGTCGCGGCACAGAAGCTGATCAAGACGGTTCTGGTCTGGTTCAAACGGCAGCTCGGTTATAGCCGCACCGCATTTTGAACACTTCCAGTCGCCCTGAAACATCTGTCTCTGAGGGAAACCTCCCCCTCCATTGCCACGATCATTTCTCTGAAAATCCATTTGCTCTTATACTAATTGTTTTTCGCCCTTTATGTTATCGGCGAGGCAAATGGATAAGTTTTAGCTAATCGCACTTTCCTCGTTTAAACTGCTGATAATGTTACCTTGCCTCCAGCGCTTTGTCAATAGCGTCCTTAAATACCGAATACGGCTGTGCGCCAAGAATCATTACATCGTTAACATATACTGTCGGGGTTGAATTTGCGCCGATCGCCCGCGCCTCTTGAATGTCGCCTTCTACTTCAACTTTATATTTACGAGAATCAACACAAGTTTCAAACGCAGATAAATCTAATTCTAAACTGGAAGCAATATCCATAAAAAGCGCCTTATTGAGATTACCGTTATGTTCCCGTCCATCACGAATCTCCTCTTCAAATAAAGCATCGTGATAAATCCAATATTTGCCATGGTCCCTGGCGCATTCCGCGGCTTCAGCGGCGGCTACGGACTCCGGGCCCAAAAATGCGAGGTCCTTGTATACCATCTTTATTTTGCCGGTTTCTATGTAATCCTTTCTTAACAAGGGTTCGGTTTGGGAAAAAAATCTGCCGCAAAACGGACATTGATAATCCCCGAACTCCACAAGCGTAACCGGCGCATCGGGATCGCCAAGAATAACGTCGTCGCCAATTTCCGGCGCTGTTCCAACAGGAAGGACTCCTTCTCCCGGCGAGAGCGCAGCAGTTTCATTATCATTCCCGCTCAATCCCGCGGAATAAACAACCGCGCCGGCTATAATCACACCGGCGATCAAAACACTTATCGGCAAAAAATAATCTCCCTGCTTTTTTTCCATTTCGCCGTCCATTGGTTACAATATAGCATATACCAATCCGATGCTGTCAAGGATTAAAAACTTTCTGTTAACCAATCAGTCCATAAGACAAACGGTTGCCAAAAACGCTTTTTGGAATACCGTCGGACAATTCGGCGGCAGACTTCTTCGCGCGGGCATAATTATCTACGCGGCGCGAGAACTCGGAGCCGAAAGCTGGGGCGCTTTTTCATACGCGCTTTCACTCGCGGCCTTGTTAACCATATTTTCCGACCTCGGAATAACCGGGCTTTTAACCCGCGAAGGCAGTAAACATCCCGAACTGCGCGCCAAATATCTGGCGACTGCTTTTTTCACAAAACTCATGCTGATGGTAACGGGCGCCGCTGTTTTTTTAATTATTACGCGCAGTTTTATAGACAACATTGAAGTGCTTGCCCTCTTACCCGTGGTTGTCATCCTTACCGCGATTGATGGCTTGCACGACTTGAGCAACGGAATGGCCCGCGCCGTTCAAAGAATGGAGCTTGAAGCGTGGGCGAATATAATGACGAATTTAGGCATTCTGATTTTCGGATTCACGGCGCTGTTTTTGTACGGCAACAGCTTTGCCCTGGCAATCGGCTACACGGTCGGAAGCAGTATCGGTCTTGCGGCAATAATTATCACTTTACGAAAATATTTCGTCGGGCTTTTAAAAAATTTCTCATTTTCATTCATAAAACCGATGATTGCGAAGGCGTGGCCGTTCGGCCTGGCCGGTTTAATGGGAGCGATAATGATAAATACCGACATCGTTATGCTGAGTTTTTTCCGCTCCATTGAAGAAGTCGGTTTTTATTCCGCGGCGCAAAGAATAATTCTGCTTCTTTACATATTGCCGGGCTTACTGGTCGTTCCGTTATTTCCGGTTTTGAGCAAATTATTGTCCGAGCCGGAACGATTCCGCGCGATTGTAAGCAAGGGCCTGCGGGTTCTTTTGATTATGGCCCTGCCGCTGACCGCCGGCGGAATAATTCTCGGCGGAGGAATAATTGAACTTATTTACGGCAAAGAATATTTACAGGCAACTCTAAGTTTTCAAATTATGGCCATAACCGCGCTGACTACTTTTCCGGCGATACTGATAGGAAACGCGATTTACGCCACAGACCGGATGCGCGTTCTCATAACTTACGCCATAATCGGAATTTTCGGCAATGTTTTTCTAAACCTTTTGCTTATACCGCCGCTTGGAATGGTGGGCGTGGCGATAGCCACCGTCCTAGTCCAATTTATCGGCAACACTTACGCTTTCATAAAAATGCGCGAGTTTATTGACGTAAGCAAAATAATAAAATTCATCCAGCCCATTTTTGCGGTTGCGGCGATGATTGGCGTTATTCTTATCTTAAAATTTTTGCCCGTCATAATGCTTGTCGCTATCGGCGGCATAACTTATTTCGCGGTTTTATGGCTCGCAAAAGAACCGTCTCTGCTTGAAATAAAATCAATCTTCCGTTAAACTTCACGTCATGAAACCAAATGTCGCGATAATAGGCCTGGGCTACGTTGGAGTGCCGACAGCCATAGCAATGGCGAAAGCCGGAATGAACGTGACGGGAATAGACATTGACGCAAAGCGGGTCAGCCAGCTTAACGCCTGCAAAAGCTTCATAAACGAAATAAAAGACGACGAACTTAAAGCCGTTCGCGGAAATTTCCGCGCCACAACCGACTGGCAGGAGCTAAAAAAGTGCAGTGTCATTTTAATAGCGGTTCCAACGCCTCTTACAAAAAACAAAACTCCCGACACTTCGGCCATAGAATCCGCCGCCGAAAACATTTCCAAAAATTTCAAAAAAGGCTCGCTTGTAGTTCTGAAAAGCAGCACCTATCCGGGCACAACCGAAGAATTGTTGAAACCGATTCTGGAAAAAAGCGGGTTTCGCGCAGGCAAAGATTTTGATTTGGCGTTCGCACCTGAACGTATTGACCCAGGAAACAAAACCCACAAACTTGAGGACGTCCCAAAGGTTGTGGGCGGAATAAATAAAAAATCAACAAAAAGGGCGGCGGAATTTTTCGGATTGTTTCTGAATAAAATCCATACGGTCTCCTCGCCGCGCGCCGCGGAAATGAGCAAAATTTATGAAAACGTTTTCCGTCTGGTAAACGTCTCGCTCGTAAACGAACTTAAAATGCTCTCTGATAAAATGGGCATTGATTTCTGGGAGGTGATTGAAGCGGCTAAAACAAAACCATACGGATTTATGCCCTTTTATCCCGGCCCTGGAATAGGCGGACATTGCATACCGATAGACCCGTTTTATCTTTCGTGGAAAGCGCGCGAAATTAATTTCTTCACGCATTTTATTGACCTTGCGGCAAAAGTCAATGAATCAATGCCGCACACCATTGTTACGAAAATTATTTGGGCGCTGAACAAACGCAAAAAAACCGTAGCCGGCTCGAAAATTCTGGTGCTTGGAGTCGCTTATAAAAAAGACGTAGACGACCCGCGTGAATCGCCGGCGATAGAAATTATCTGGGATCTCCTAAAAAAAAGCGGCAAGGTGCTTTACAACGATCCGTTTATCTCCAAAATCAAAATCAACGGCAAAAAAATGCTGTCCAAACCGCTGAACAGGGCTCTTGTAAAAGGCGCGGATTGCGTGGTTATTCTAGCGGATCACAGCGTTTACGATTACAAAATGATTGCCCAGAACGCCAAACTGGTAATTGACACGCGAAACGCGATTAAAATAAAATCCCAGAAAATAATCAAATGACATTTTCCATAATCGGGACCGGGTTTATACTCCCCGCGCATATTGAAGCAATCCGTCACGTCGGCGGGAAAATTATTGATGTTGTAAACACTGCTCGTGGCGAAGATACTTGGCGCGATATGATTAAAACCACCAAAGCCGACTGTGTAGTTATACTGACGCCGAATGACCTTCATTTTCCGATGGCAATGGCCGCGGCCGAAGCGGGCAAAACAGTGCTCTGCGAAAAACCTCTTACTCTCAAATCAGAAGAGGCAAAAATTTTGGCGGAAAAATCAAAAAATATTTTTACCGTTCTTCAGCTACGTCATCATCCGCTTGTTAAAAAACTAAAGAGAGAAATTAAGCCGGGTGAAACCTATGAAATCTTGATGGACATATCGGTTTATAGAGACCCCGAATATTATCAAAGCTGGAAAGGCAAAACAGAACGCTCCGGCGGAGTTTTGATAAATCTGGGCATACATTATTTTGACCTGCTCTTGCATCTGTTCGGCGAACCGGAAAAAATCTCGCTCTCCGCCATTAACGAAAAAACCGGCGAAGGAACGCTTGAGGGCAAAAATTACCGTTGCTCTTTCAAAATCAGCACCGACGCGAAACGAGACGAACAGCGTCGCGTTTTCAAAATAAACGGCGTTTCGTACAATTTTTCATCCAAAGACAATCTTTCTTACGAAAATCTGCATAAATTTGTATATGAGGATTTGCTGAAAGGACAAGGAAATTCGCCGCAAGACACAGTGCCTTCGCTTTCGTTAATTGAAAACCTTTACGCCCGAAGATAAAACTGATATAATCACCGCAGTAATTAAATAAGCGAGGTAAAATTTATGGCAGGCAAAAATACCGTCATCTACCATCCCGAGCTTTCAAACATTTCTGATCAAGCCGTTATCGGCGATAATTGCAAAATCCATTCTCATGTATGGATAGGCGCTGGAGTAAAAATCGGCGACAACTGCAAAATCCAGGCGTTCGCCTTCATTCCCGACGGCGTAACCGTGGAAGATAACGCGTTCGTTGGTCCGCACGCCTGTTTTACCAACGATAAATATCCGCCATCCGGCGGGAAGGGGTGGCAGCCCACGCTCGTGAAACGAGGCGCGAAAATCGGAGCCGGAGCGATAATTCTTCCTGGGATTGTCATTGGAGAAAACGCCATAATCGGCGCCGGTGCTGTTGTGACAAAAGACGTTCTCGACAACACGACGGTTGTCGGCAATCCCGCGCGCCCTGTATAATAATGGGGCGCTTTTCTATCCTATGCCCTATGACAAAATTTTTTGATACAACCGCCCAATACAAATCAATAGAAAAAAGCATTGACTCAGCCGCTAAGAGAGTTTTCAAAAGCGGAATTTTTATCGGCGGCGAAGAAGTCAGAAAATTTGAAAATGAATTCGCGAAATTTTGCGATGTTAAATACGCAATATCGGTTAATTCCGGAACTGACGCGCTTTTCCTTTCGCTAAAAGCGTTGGGTATCGGAAAAGGCGACGAGGTTATCACGACGCCATTCACTTTTATCGCCACCGCGGGAACAATAGCCAATACGGGAGCTGGGCCGGTTTTCGCTGATATTGAAAGCGATACTTTCAATATCAATCCTGAGCTTGTCGAAGGATTGATTACTCCGCGCACCAAAGCAATTATGCCGGTTCATTTGTTCGGCCAAATGGCAGATATGACGGCAATTATGCGAATAGCAAAAAAATATAAACTCTTTGTGATAGAAGACGCGGCGCAAGCAGTAGGAGCTCGGATGGCCGGAAGTGTCGGAGATTTGGGTTGTTTTTCATTTTTTCCGGCGAAAAATATCGGCGCTTATGGCGACGGAGGTATGATAACTACAAACAACAAAAAACTTGCCGAGAAATTGCGTCTTCTAAAAAACCACGGCTCATCGCCGAAAGATAAATACCGAAATCTTATTGTCGGGACGAATTCGCGATTAGATTCCTTACAGGCGGCAATTTTGAGAGTAAAGCTGAAACATCTCCGAAAATGGAACAAAGCGCGCGCGGAAAAAGCAAAATATTATAACAATGCTTTGAAAAATATTGACGGCTTAATAACGCCCGCTATCACGCCAAATGGAAGTCATGTTTTTCATCAATATACCCTTCAACTTCCTTCGACTTCGCTCAGGACAAGTCGCTCAGGGCAAGCAAGAAACGCGTTGAAAAAACATTTGGAAAAACAAGGAATTCCTACGATGGTTTATTATCCTTTGCCGCTTCATCTCCAGCCGGCTCTGAAATACTTGGGGTACAAGAAGGGCGACTTTCCCGAAGCGGAAAGGGCGGCAAACGAAGTTTTGTCGTTGCCGATTTATCCGGAGATAACCGAAAAAGAACAGGGAAAAATCGTAGAAACAATAAAAAACTTTTACGCAAAATAATGAAAATTTGTTTTCTGGCTGGCGCGGATTCCGTGCACAGCTACAAATGGGTTAAATTTTTTGCCGAAAAAGGACACGAGATTCATTGGATTTCGTTTACGCCAAACACCCAAGGAGAAATTCCGGGCGTCCATTTTTATAAAATTGATAAGCCATTCCCGCTCGGTTTTTTCGCGCTGAACAAAATTGTCAGAAGCATAAAGCCGAATATTTTCCACGCGCATTATGCCGGAAAAAACGGCCTGCTCGCGGCTCTCGCCAATTTTCATCCTTTTATTCTTACGGCATGGGGCTCCGACGTTCTTTTGGCCGGAAAATCAAAGCTAAAAAAGCCATTCGTGAAATACGCGCTGAAAAAGGCCGACTTAATAACCTGCGATGCCGAACATATGAAGAAAGCGATTATTGAGCTCGGAGTTGAGCCGGAAAAGATTAAAATTATATATTTCGGCATAGACACCAAAAAATTTCAACCGGCTAAAAGCTATAAGCTAAAAGCTAAAAGCTATGAAGTTATTTCACTGCGAAGCTTAGAGCCGGTGTATGACGTTGAGACACTTGTCCGGGCCGCGCCTTTGGTATTACGACAAATTCCGGAGGCAAATTTTATAATCGCCGGCAGGGGTTCCGAGGAAGAAAAACTGAAGAAATTAGCAAGCGAGCTCGGCGTTTTACGAAATATGGAATTCATCGGGTTTGTTAAACAAAACGACCTGCCATGCCTTCTTCAATCAGCCGACATTTACGTTTCCACTTCTTTGTCCGACGCCGGAATAGCCGCCAGCACCGCGGAAGCAATGGCTTGCGGCCTGCCTGTTGTAATTACCAACACGGGCGAAAACGAACTCTGGGTAAAAAATGGCGCGGGCGGATTTATTGTTCCGGTCAAAACTCCGAAAATTCTTGCGGAAAAAATAATTGAACTCTTGAAAAACCCGCAAACCCGCCGACAGTTCGGCGAAACCAATAGAAAAACAATTGAAGAAAAAAACGATTACTATACAGAGATGGCTAAAGCAGAACGCTCATATTATGACCTCAAAACTCCTTTCTGAGCTTAATGCCGAACATTTTAAAAATGCGGTGATTATTCTTGATATTGACGGGGCTATCGTGCCAGATAAGACATCCGATATAAGCGCGGCAGCGGAACGTTTCGTAAAACTGCTCGCGGAAACAAATGAAGTCCATCTTGTTTCAAACGGAAAGAGGCACGAAAGAAACGCAAAACTCGCCCACCGGCTTGGCGTTTCGTATTTTGAAACGCCGCATAAAAAACCTACGAAACGCGCGGTACTTCATATACTTGAAAATCAAAGCGGCCGTCCTGTCATCGTTATCGGAGACAAATTTCTCACGGACGGCTTCTTGGCCATGCGCATAAAAGCGGAATTTGTAAAAGTGAAACGGCTCACATCGGGAAAGGAAGGCGCGTTTACTTTTTTTGTAAACTTTATTGATGACGCAATATACGCGATTTATCAAAAATTAGAAAAGGGCTTTAGCAAGTTTTAAGATTCCCTGTTTCCACGGCACGCGGTGAGAAACGCCGATTTTCCCTTCAAACTCCTTAAGGTGAGAAAGATACCACTCATAATTCCGCACAAGCGCCTGCTTATTTGAATATTTTGGCTTAAAACCGAGAACGCGCTCGGCTTTTTCAATAGAAACAAAAGAGTCCTTGGACGCCGTCTCATAAACCCATTTGTAGAGCGGAGAAAGATGGAGCAATTCCAAAAGACGAAGTGTCAAAATTACCGGACCGGCAGGCAGTGGAATTATTTTCTTGCCGAACCCAGCGCGGTCCAAAACCGCCTGATAATCTTCGCCCATGGTAGTAAATTCCTTTGCGCCGATATTAAACGTGTCATTCACCGCCGTTTTATCCAAAGTTACGGCCAGATAAATCGCCTCGCAAAGATCCTCAACATCCAAAAGCTGATAACGATTTTTGCCGTTCCCTATCATCGGAAAATTTTTGCCGTCCTTCGCCCAATCGTAGAAAAGCGCGAAAACGCCGAGACGCTCAGGGCCAACAAAAGATTTTGGACGAATTATGGGAACGCACATCCCCCTCCTGCGAAACTCCAGACAAATTTCCTCCGCGGCTATCTTGGCTTTTCCGTAAGGACCCACGCCTTCAAGCTTATCGTCTTCGCGAAGAGGATGGTGGTCAGGGATGCCGTAAACGGCAGTGGAAGATATGTGAACGACACGATCAACGTTGTGCCGGAAAGCGGCATCAAGGATATTTCTTGCGCCATCAATATCAATTGAGAGAATCTCTTTTTCCGCGTACAGCGGGAGCGCCGCCGCGGTATGTATTACGACGTCAGCGCCGGATACGGCGCGGTCCACAACGTCTTTGTCGCGAATATCTCCGGTTATTGCCTCAATCCGAGACGCTTCGGGATAATCAAATGGCGCCTTATCCAAAGACCGCACGGCGTAGCCCCTTTTCAAAAAATAACGCGCGAGGTTTATTCCAAGAAAACCGGCTCCGCCGGTAATTAGTACAAGTTTCATAAATTCTTAAACCACGTGATAAAAAATAATGTACATAAAAATCCCCCAACCGAAAAGGCTGGCGAGTATAAAGCGATCGGTAAATATCATCTTTTCGGGATACTCGGCATCGTTCCTCACATATACCACGAGCATATAACGCAGTACTCCGGCGAGCACGAAAAAAACAGAATAAACCGCGAGTGGCGAGTTCAAAACCAGAACGGTATAAATGCTGTAAGAGAAAATTATAAGCGTAGCCGACATGGCGAGAAATACGTCAAGCACAGCCGGAGTGTACGCCTCAAGCACTTTTCGTTTCGTCTCTTCCCGATATTCCGCCTTGCGCTTGCCGACCACGAGAAAAAGAGCGAGAAACGTTACGCAAAGCAGTAGCCAATTCGATACGAAAACAGACGCGGCAATGCCGCCCGCGATTACTCGCAAAAGATAAAAAAACGAGACGAGCAGAATATCAAGAACGGCAACGTACTTCAAAAAGAAGGAGTATAAAACGTTCAACAAAAAATACAGCGCGAGAACCGGAACAATCGCTGGGACAAGCGCGTAAGCGGCAACAAACGCAACTAAAAACAGAACACCGAAAAATAATTTCGCGTTCAAAACTGATATCCGGCCCGAAGCGATTGGCCTCGCTTTTTTGGCAGAATGATTGCGGTCATGCTCCAAGTCAGCGATGTCGTTCAAGACATACACGCTTGATGAAACGAGTGAAAAGACCACGAAAGCAGATGCCGCGAGAAGAAGGCTTGGGTAGTCGAAAATTGCTCCGGCAAAAAAAATCGGGGCGAAAACAAAAATATTTTTCACCCAGCCGAACGGGCGCATGAGAACAATATACTGAAGCATGTCGCGCATAGATACCATTATAATATCTGGATAAGCATAATAAAAGCGGCTATAATGCAATAATATGAACAAACATTGGCCATTTTTTGCGGCGATATTCGTTTTCGTCGCGGGCATGGCGCTGCTTATATTGATAAGCTTGCAAAAAACCGGCGGTGTTTTTGCTTACGCGCTGGACGATATCTACATCCACATGGCTATTTCAAAAAACCTCGCGTTAAATGGCGCGTGGGGCATCAACGCCGGTGAATTTTCTTCTTCCGCTTCCTCAATTCTTTACCCGCTTATAATAGCCGCCTCGTTTGTCGTGTTTGGAGTTAACGAAATAAGCCCGCTCGCCATAAACATTATCTTCGGATTACTTTCCATTCTCGCCGCCTATTTCATACTTAAAAAAACAGATATGCCGCCAGCGTGGACGTTCGCCGCTTTGCTTTTTTTTGTTTTCGCGACGCCGTTTTTTATCGTAGCGCTCACGGGGCTTGAACATATGATTCAAATCGCGGTTTTTCTTTTCTTTGTATATCTCGCGACGCGCGCCATCGCGTCGGAAAAACCGAGCGGCAAGGAAATCGCCGCGCTCGCGCTTCTCGCGGCCATACTCACGAGCGTCCGTTATGAAAGCATGTTTGTCTTGTTTGTCGTTTGCGGATTATTCATTCTCAAAAAGCAGTGGAATACGGCGTTTGTCTTGGGTGCGATTGGCATGCTCCCTATTGTTATTTTCGGCCTTTACGCCGTCGCGCAAGGGTCATATTTTTTTCCTAACCCAGTTTTGCTCAAAGCCAAGTTTGAACACTTCGCGATATGGGATCTGATGAAGCTTGGGTATTACGCACTAAGCAATATGGCAGAGTCGCACATTCTGCTTCTTCTCGCGGGCGCGCTTTCCGCATTCGCTATGCGCGTGAGAAATCATATAGCCTTTTGGAGTCAGCAACAACTTATGGTCGTTATATTCGCGGCGACTACGTTATTGCACCTCACTTTCGCCCAGACCGGCTGGTTTTACCGATATGAAGCATATCTTGTGGCACTCGGAATAATTATTGTTTCAACGGGTATTTATGAATATTTCCGGAACAAAGACATATTAGCCATGCTTAAACTTAAAACAAATCCGCTTTTTTTCGGAACGCTTGTGGCGATATTTTTTGCGCTTTCTTTGCCATATGTCTTCAGAGCCGGCTCAGCGGTAGCAACTCCACAGGCAATGAAAAATATTTACGAACAGCATTATCAATTGGGCCTTTTTATACAAAAATATTACGGCGGCGAAACCATAGTGGCGAACGATATCGGCTTCATAAGCTTTCTCCCTAACGCGTATATCATTGACTGGGTCGGATTGGGCAATGTAGATGTGACGCGCGCCAGAAGAAATGGGAATTTCACGAGGGAGTGGATGGAAGATTACGCGCGGTCGAAAAACGCGAAGCTCGCTGTAATGCATGATGTCTGGTTCGCGAATACCGGCGTGCCGCAAAGCTGGACCAAAATCGGCGAGTGGAAAGTCACTAGCGGCGCCCCGTTCATCGCAAGAAACGTGGCTTTCTATTCAACTGACCGGAACGAGATTGAGGGTCTCCGGCAATACTTCGCGGACTTTTCGGCGAACGAGCTTCCTAATTCGGTTGAAGCAACAAAATATTTTTGAATATTCCGAGCTTAAGCGCTGATTTTATCGGCATTACGACTATCCTATCGGCGCCCATCCATCCGGGATAGTAGTTAAAATTAACTTCATAAGGGCCGAACCAGCGTTCGGTGTAATTGAATCTGTTCGGAGTCCATTTGTTCCAGGTCTCGTCATTTTCGGGGTCAAGCTCAAAAGCCCTGAAAACCGCGAGGCCGTCCGGTGAAAACGATTCGCTTTTTACGTTTGGGGGCAATTCCCCGGAAAGAACCGACAATTCTTTCTGCACCGCCGAAGAAACGGCGAATTCAACGTCTGGACGGCCATTTATATATTGCAGAAGCTGGTCGGCATAATTCGCGGTATGTCTTTCCCTAATACTTTGGGCGGCGTTAAACAACCAAACTGCGTTGGCGACAAGCATAAAAACAATTAAACCGATGAACAAAAAATGGGACGCCAGTTTCTTATAAAAATACGAAACTCCGATTGCGGCAAACATCGCGAAAAACGGAAATACAGGAAGAAAGTTCCGCACATACATCGTATTTAGAGAAATGAGAAAAATTAGAAACGCCGCAAGCGGAACAAGAAAAATGTACGCGGTTTTCCGGTCTTCTTTAATCAAAACGTAAACTCCGACCAAAGAAGCGACGGCGAAAAACAAAGAAATAAGAAAGTAGGGAGAAAAAACGACAAAAACGAAGTACTGTGAAAGCAAAGAGGCGTGCTCAAAAGAAGTTACGGTGTATCCTACCCCATGCAGCGCATATGCTTTGAATTCATACAAAAGATTGCCAACGAATCTCACCGGGTCGAGAATCGTGCCCGGTGTGGAAACTAGATACGCGCCGGCGAAAACAGACGCGAGGATGCCCGCTTGTTTTAAAAAGTCGGTCAGCCGCCATCCGCTCTCCTTGACATAAAAATAAAGAGCTAATGCAACAGGCAGAATAAACACTCCGCCGTTGTACAGCGTCCCAGTAGTGAGCCCGGCCGCGCCGGCCGCAAAATAAAGCCACAAGAACTTTTTTTTCTGCTCGGCGTGCCGTGTCGCGAATACGACGCCCATCATCGTAAGAACCGCGAACTGGGTCATAACTAGATGCGGGATAATCCAGCGCATATGATAACCCATCTCCCAGGAAAGGCCGGTAAGCGCCGCGGCAAGAAGCGCCTCAAAATGGTTATTTCTTAACCGCAGAACAAGAAAATAAATCCACAAAACCGACAACGCGGACACCGCGATAAAAATCCCTCTCGTCCGGAGCTTAAAGGCCTCGCTCTCGGAAGCGGCGACAAGCCAATCTTTAAAATCGTGCGCGATTGACTCTCGCAGGTCGCCGTAATCCACCGTCTTCAAAAACGCGAACGCGTCCGGCACAAGTCCGGTCAAAGAAAGATGATACCAAACCGACGGATAATAATAGTAACCGGGCAATATTCTGCCGTTCTCAATGGATTTGGTTATAAGAGGAACGGTAAAGGCGGTCTCGTCCCAGTGCCTGCCGACATCTACGCCATAGACACCGACAAAAAATACCCATAAAACCAAAAGGGTTATCAACGCGGAAAATATGCGTTTGTCCATCTTAATTAAGCAGAAATTACTTTAAACTCCGGAAGAGGAACA
>Ga0155781_102_pt1 | contig 49333 bp, 48 predicted proteins | sample RifCSPlowO2_01_FD_107435 | JGI IMG/M metagenome (GOLD analysis project Ga0155781, IMG submission 107435) | Candidatus Wolfebacteria bacterium RIFCSPLOWO2_01_FULL_45_19
AAAGAGGAACGCGCGGAACCGAGATGGTGGCTGATGAAACTTCGTTGCTTCCAGTGGAAAGACCCGCTTTGTCAAAGACGAAGAGTTTGTAAAAAAAGGTTGTTCCGGAAGAAAGGTTGGCATCGGTGAAAGAAGTTTGGTTTTGATTGGTGATTGTGGCGATTAAAGTGTTGTTCGTGGTTACGTTTGGAGAAGTTGAACGGAGGAGTTTGTATGAGGCGAAATCGGGGTCTGTATTTTGAGACCAAGATAAAGAAACAGTAGAAGTAGAAATATTTGTCAGTAAATTTAAAGTTACTGAGGTAGGAGGTGTTAAATCTAAGGCCTCAAAGCAATCTATTCCCCGACTAAATTGTTGTATTACGAAAACGGCGGAGTTTGTCAGGATTTGTGTATCCCTGCCGAAAATAACATCTGCAATTAAAAGCTCAACTTTCTGTACAAAACTTTCTTCTTGGAGCAAATTAAACCACGCATCGCCACATTTTGTTTGAAAATTATGGACATGGATTAACTCATGCAGCGCAGTAGAGCCGGCAGGAGTTAAAATGCCTCCGGGCTGTATAGGCGGATTTGCAAGCAAATCCTGTACATCTTGTGGCTTCAATACAATGTGAATAGTATTGTCTGGAATTATAACTATAGTGTCGGGAACAAAATTGCCATCAGTATCAAACATTGCAAAGGGCGGAAAAATAGTAATAGCTTGTGTATTAGATGGAATAACTGATTTTTCAGGAATATCCTCATTCCAAACAATAGATGGCAACGCAGCTTCTAAAATAGAAATATTAATGCCCCTAGAATCAAGCGCATCAATCAATTCAATGCCTCGCATTTCCAAATCAAACACAGGAGATAAATTACTTGAGAATATAATTGAACCAATTCTGAATACGACGGGAAGACCCGTTCCCTCCCCCGTCAACTCTACAAGTTCTGGCGGAATTTCTGGAATATACAGAAAACGTTCATCTGGATCCAAATTTGGCAAAACAGTACCAAATTCTTTAACAAGAAAATCGCTAACTTTATTCGTTAAAGTATCGGCGGAAATTATTCTAATTGAAACCGGCAAGGGTTTCGCAACTGTTCTATTGCGCATACGAACATGAATTGAACCTTCAAGCTCACCAATGCTCTGCGTTGCGAGAATTTGTAGCAATAACTTAATTTGGGTGCGCTCTCCGGAATTGATTTGGTTATTTAATGGCGTTAAAACTTTGATAAATTGCCGTATCTCCGGCGCAATAAATAATTCTGCGTTTGTAAGTTGTTGATTGGCTATAAATTCAATATCAATCAAACGCGCACCTCCCTGAAATACAGAGATGTCTATTCGCTCTGGTTGCCATTTAATAATCGGGGATTCCCCTCGTGCAAGAAGTAATACCATAAATAAAACAGGGGCGGAAAATAATACTAAATTTTTTTTATTCATGGAATTTCATTTTATTATAAAAATAAGATAAGGCAGAAACAACAAGAACCGAAAGAACCAAAACCAATACAAGAGATACAAATGTAGTTATTTTACCATGTGATACGCGTATGGAGATTTGATAAGCTCCAAAGATGAACCCTAAAATATTTATAAATAAAGAGGTGAAATTTATAGCTCTATACTGTGATTTTATCGTAAGAAAAATAACTAAAAATACAATGGATATTAGAATCAAATATTTGAAAATTGGCAGCAAATATACGGTTGATGAATAGTGTGTAAACCATAGTGAAGCATATACAATGTTGAGCAAAATACTAAAACCCAAAATATATAACGGGAATTTGTTGCTCATGCTTTAGATTATAACATGGTTAGTTAGTTCTATTTACTACTTTCTAATCAGTATTCTTCAATCCTTATTTCGCTTGACGTTGAGTAGTGGATGTTTGTTGAAGTAGAAAATTGCGCGGTTGTGGTGGAAGTTATTGGGCCCTCCTGCCCGTCGCCGCCGCCTGCCGTATTCCGATAAATTCGCGCTCGCCCCTGGCCCAATGAAGAGATTCAGGATTTACTCTCGGCATTCGCAAACGCGGGTCATCGGGATTTTCTCGCGTATAAATAGTATTGGTCAAACTATTGTTGAGTGAAGCAATGTTTAAGGTTTTATCCGCTAAAAATTCTAATAAACTAAAGATTTGATTTTTTAATACACCATCTGTTGGCTACCGAAGGATATATTTTGCTCAGCTGATGCGTGCTGCAGTTATGCTTGCGCGCCGGGCAGATTTTCCGGCCGTATTCAATCATTCTGTACGTAAAATCAAACCACTCTTTTTTCGGCAATAATTTCATCAAGTCGCGCTCAATTTTAACCGGGTCGTCATAATCGGTTAAATCAAACTTGCGAGACAATCGCCAAACGTGAGTATCAACGGCAATACCCTCAACAACGCCGTAAGCGTTACCCAAAACAACGTTAGCGGTTTTTCTCGCCACGCCGGGAAGCGTCAAAATTTCTTCCATCGTTCTCGGAATTTTGCCGCCAAATTTTTCTTTTATAATCTTTGCCGCGGCTAAAATATTTTTTGCCTTATTGCGATAAAAACCGGTTGACCTGACGTCTTTTTCAAATTCTTTTCTGTCGGCTTTCACGTAGTCGTCCAAGGTTTTATATTTTTTGAAAAGTTTTTCTGTCACTTCGTTCACCTTTTTATCAGTACACTGCGCGGACAAAATAACCGCGACCAAAAGCTCCCAGTTATTTTTGTACTTCAAAGCGATTTTAGCCTTGGGAAAAAGTTTTTTTAACGCGACAACAATTTTTTTCGTCCACTTTTTTCGTTTTTTTAATTTTTGCGAAGTCATTGTGATGCTTGTATAAAGTTTAACTCCGCGATATTTCTACCGCAATCCTTATATGCTATTGATTTCCGAGGCAAACCAAGATACTTTATGAAATAAGATCGTCCTTTAATTTATCGGCTGAGAAAGGAGGTGAAAATGACGGACTTGCTGATACTTCTTATGTCCTGGATAATTTCCAGCATTTCTTATCCGCCTCCGTTAGCGTCAGAACTTCCCGAGGTTCAATTCAAAACGCATGTGGAGTTGAGAATTCTGATTTGCGGAAACGATATTCAATGCGAAAAACGCGATTTTGGCGGGGCGTACGATTACAAAAATAACGTCATTTATTTGCGCGATAACTGGGACATAAAACGGAAAGAGCATCACGGCGTTCTGGTTCACGAGTTGGTTCATTTCCTTCAGTATAAAAACAATAAAAAATTTTCCTGCCGCGCGGAAATGGAACGGGAAGCATACTCACTGGAAGAAATATGGTACGCCAAAAATGGAATCCAGAGCCCCAATGACCCGATGTTTATTCAATTTTTTTTAATGCCGTGGCCGTGCGATATATGGCTATAAGGCCGCTCCCGATGAGAGCGGCCATTTTGATTTATTAAACTTGAAAATCATGTTTACTAAACATATAATAACACCGATGAACCCAAAAGAAATCATAATCAAAGACCAGAAAGAAAATCTGCTTTTTGCCGAGATTAAAAAACGAACGGATGTTGAGGCGGCGCGGCTTAAAAGATATCTTTCAATGCCCGACCTGTCGCGTTCCGAGGGCAGTCCCATAAAAGAAATAGTAAAAAGAATTATCACGCGTCCTCATCCCGATTTCGCCTGTCTTGATATCATCCGCGTTCCAGAAATAGTTCCGGCGCGCGAAAGTTTTGATCTTTTTAATTTTCCGCCGGATCATCCGGCGCGCAGCCACTCCGACACTTATTACGTAAACGACGATTACATTCTTCGTCCGCACACAACCGTAATGTGGTACTACTATTTCGGGCTTCCGGAAATACGCCGTAAAATCGAAAACGGCGAAGCGTTCGGCGCATGGTCTTACGGAAAAGTGTATCGCAAAGACGAGATAGACAGGCACCATATGAATGTATTCCATCAAATAGACGGAGTATATCTTTGCCGCGCGGATGAAAAAAAAATAGGGCAGGAAGAGCTGAAACAAGTGCTTCTCGCCGCGGCGCGCGCTGTTTTCGGAGCAAATTTTGGATGGCGTTTTAATCAAGACAATTTTCCGTACACGCATTCAAGCTTAGAAATGGAAATTAATCTCAGTGACTCTGAAACCGAAGGATGGGTTGAAATACTGGGGAGCGGCGTGGTTGAGCCGAAAGTTCTGGAAAAATTGAACATAGACCCCAAAATCTGGAACGGCTGGGCATTCGGTTCCGGCCTTGAGCGTCTCGCCATTTTGAGCATGGATTTACCGGACATCCGCCTTCTGTGGTCGGAAGATGAACGGGTGAAACGCCAGCTTAAACTCGGTAGTAAATATAAAGATGTTAGCAAATTTCCGCCGGTTATCCGCGATATTTCTTTCATAGTCGACAAGAATTTCGTACCCAATGATTATTTTGACCTTATCCGCGACATCGGTGGAAATCTGGCGGAAGAGGTCTCATTAACGGGCAAATACAACGCTCCGGAAAAATTTGGCGCGAACAAAACAAGCTATACTTACCGCATCGTGTATCAAAGCAATGAACGAACGCTCACAAAAGAAGAAGTGGCTCACTTGCAAGAGAAAATAGAAGCGGAAACAAAAAAACAATTCGACGCGGTAATACGATGAGCGTGCCTCCGGATGGAGTCGAACCATCGTTTGAGCGTTACTTGCCCGCCCACCTTTTTCTCGGTTGTGACGGTGGCAGGGATCGAACCTGCGGCCTAGGGTTTATGAGTCCCTCGCTCTACCACTGAGCTACACCGTCATTCATAAAAGGTAAGCGGGTGAAAGTGCCCTGTTCTAACCGTTGAACTACGGAGGCAGGAGACGCTATCCCAATAATAATTCCTAACGCGATATTGGCAAATTTTATTCAGAACAAGGCGCGACGACGAAGCTGTGCAAGCGCACTGCAAGTGGGATAGGGTCTTGTTGCGGGGACAGGAGTCGAACCTGCTTCGAGAGCTTATGAGGCTCCCCGGGAAACCGTTCCCAGCCCCCCGCGATCAATTTATCGTCTATTCATTCTATGAAATAAGCGCGCAATGTCAAACTTAAAATTTGATTAAAACGTTTTAATCTTGTAATATAGTGGTGCGATAAGCTTATGGATTTCATAATAGGCGCATTGTCTTTTTTTATTTTCACGTCCCTGTATTTCCAGGTTTTTTTGCTCATCACGTATCTTGAGAACAAGAACAGTTTTTTTCGTAAACAATGCCAAAACAAAAAACCCGCTTCTGGTTTCTTGCCGTCGGTGACGATTATTGTGCCCTGCTGGAACGAGGAGAAAACAGTCACAAAAACTCTGCGATCTTTGTCGGCTCTTAATTATCCAAAAGAAAAACTTTTTATTTTTGTGGTTGACGACGGCAGCATAGACGGCACGAAAAACGCCGTAAAACCGTTTGTTGAAAACGGACTGGTTAAATATTTTTATAAAGAAAACGGCGGAAAACATACGGCTTTAAACTTGGGCATCAATAACGCCAAAACCGATCTTGTGGGATGCCTTGACGCTGATTCTTTTGTATCAGAAAACGCTCTGCTTGCCGCAGTAAAAGAATTGGAAAATCCGGAAATTATGACAGTAACTCCGGCCATTAAAGTGCACGATCCAAAAACCGTAATCCAGAGAATTCAAGAAACGGAATACACAATAGGCATAATTTTCAGAAAATTGCTGGCGTCAATAAACGCGCAATATGTCGCTCCGGGACCATTTTCCATTTATCGCCGCTCTGTTTTCAATATCGTCGGAAAATTCAAACACGCGCACAACACCGAAGACATGGAAATGGCAATGAGGATGCAGGGGTTTCGGTTAAAACTAGGCAACGCTTTCAATGCCGAGGTGTATACAAACACGCCAGCGACACTGCGCAAATTAATCCGCCAGCGCCTGCGATGGACTTATGGCTTCATTAAAAATGCCATTGACTATAAATTTCTGCTTTTCAAAAAAGGCTACGGAAACATAGGGTTTTTTAGTTTGCCGGCTGCGCTTATTTCAATAGCGGCGGCGCTTTATTTTGCGTTTTATTTCGCGCGTGGCGTTATTCTTTTTGTTTATGAAAAAATAACGTATCTCTCAACAGTCGGGCTCAATCACGCGCTCAAATTCAAATTCAGCTGGTTTTTTATAAATACAGAGATGATTACTCTGCTTATTTATTTAAGCGCGGCTGTTTTTCTGATACTGCTCACAATAAGCATTTATCATGTCCGTGGCCGTATTTTCTTTAAAAAAAGCGACGTCTACTTCGTTCTTTTGTACGGACTTATAGCTCCTCTGTGGATGATTAGAGCGGTAGCACAGCTTATTTTGCGACAACCCTCAAAATGGAGATAAATTTAAAAAAATATTTGGCGGTTTTTATCATAACCGGCGCAATTTTCGCGACCGCGTTCTACGCAAGCACATTTTTTTATAATCAGCGCATCAAAGAAATAAAAAAGATTGAAAACAAAATAGCTCTTGATTTTCTGGCACTTGAAATAGAGGCGGATTTACTATCGGAAGTTTCATGCGAAGAAGAATATGCGTCCCTGACCACGAACAATCTTAAGGAGCTGGGAGACCGTCTCGTCTACCTCGAAGAACATGGCGGAACGGACAAACAAACAATTCGAGATCTTAAAATACAATATTCTCTGTTTGAGCTGAAGGATTATCTTTTTTTAAAACGGCTGAACTCAAACTGCGAAGAGAAGCTTAATTTTATTTTTTATTTCTATTCAAATACGGGCGATTGCGCAGAATGCGTCCGCCAGGGCTATGTCCTTGGAAAAATACGGGAAGAAAATCCATCCGTTCGCGTGTATTCTTTTGATTATAATATTGATGTTCCTGGAATTAACACCTTGAAACGCTTTTACGGTATAAAAGCGGAGCTTCCGGCGCTTGTCGTTGATAGAAGGGTTATCTACGGATTTCATGACGAAGATGCGTTGTTAAAATTTCTTCTCCCGTGAACAAAAATAAAAAAATCAAAAAAATACTTGGGGTTGCCGAGTCGTTTATCGGCAAGCCGTACAAGTATGGCGCGTATTTGGGTAACCAAAACAACTACAAAGAATTTGATTGCTCTTCTCTAATACAAAGCATTTATGAAAAAATAGGAGTGAATTTACCGGGAAGTTCCGTTTTACAAGCGACAAAGGGCAGAGAGGTAAAAAATATAAAAAATCTGAAACCCGGCGACTTGATATTTTTTGAGGGGACAAAAGGGCATTACTGGCACAAAAAATTCAAAGGCAAAAAAATTTACATAGGGCATGTGGCATTGTATGTCGGCGACGGAAAAATAATTGACGCCGAGGAAGACAGGGGCGACGTGAATAAATTGGAATTAAAAAGCTTAATAGCTAGAAAATTCTATAATATCGTGCTTATTAAAAGAATATTATGAAAGAAGCCGTGTTTGGGGCGCCAAAGCTGTCCCAAAGAATTGACGTGAAATCCAAATATTGGAAATCGCGTAGCTGCGGAATTGTTTCTCTAAAAATGATTATGGATTATTGGAAAAAACCCGCGGGTGGCGTTGGTTTGGCAACATTGATACAAAACGGCGTAAAAATCGGAGCCCATGACAAACGCCATGGCTGGAGGCACAAGGGCCTTGTAAATCTGGCAAAAAAATACGGGTACCAGGGACAAAATTACGATTGGTTCAAAAATTCTCCGCAAAAAGCATTTTTGAAATTAACAAAAAAAATCGGAGTTCCGGCCATCGCTTCAATTCATTCCGGTCTTAATCCTAAGAAACCAGGCCATCTCGTGGTCATAACCGGAATTAGAGGTAAAAAAATTTATTACAACGACCCCGACTCAGCAAAGAGAAAACATGTAGCCAAGGTCGCATCTATTGAAAAATTCTTAAGGGGATGGAAGAGAAGAATAATAATAGTGCGGCCATATAAATAGCGATACGGTAGAAAAATTCAAAAAGATTGTAAAAAAAACTGAGATAATGGTATTATATTTCAGATAAATGCGGGCGTAGCTCAGCCTGGTTAGAGTGTCCCCCTGTCACGGGGAAGGTCGTGGGTTCAAATCCCATCGCCCGCGCAAATTTGAACCGGGAAAGGGGTCGGGAAAACGGGAGTTTTCCCGTGTCGGAAGTATTGAAACCGAAGGGTTTCAAAGCGCAGTGAGCGAAGCGAACGAGCAGTGAGATTCCCATCGCCCGCGCAAATAAAAAACTCCCGACGCGATGACGCGCCGAGAGCATATAAATCTCCTGCCGGCAGGCAGATTTTGGCCAACTATCTGGCGAAGGCCTTTCCGTAGAGAATGGAGTTGTCGGCGATTTGTCTCAGCCTACCCGCCGATTCAGACGCCAATGTCATGCTCCCCGCGATTTCATCCAGGCGCATTCTCCACCTTTCCGGAAATACGTAAACGTTGATCTCCGCGTCAAATCCAAGCTCTTTCGCCATGTAATCTGTCATTTTGTTATACAATTCGGAAAAATTTTCTCCGAGCGCAACATCTGCCATAAAAACAGCGTTGTTCATATTCGCGCGAAACAGATAAGAAAATTTTCTGGCCCTTTCTTCTGCGGCCACAAGAATAAGAAATATCTTCGGGCATTTATTTGTTCTTACTCGACCTTCAAAAAAATCGTGCTCGTCGCAAACTCCGACGGATTTCACATTGGGATGCCGCAAAAAAATGCGAACAATCAGTTCTTCGAATTTTTTTAGGTCGTGCGACTTTCTTGCTTCGTATCCGGTGATCATCGTCATCGCCCATCTCCTTTGTCAAGTATCATACAACGGCGATAATAACATTAAAAATGCGTGAATGTCAACCTCCACACCTATCTTCGCGATTGAAATATTAATGGTTTTCATATATAATCAGTAAATAAAATGAGCAAAAAAGAGCAAAAAAAATCTTCATACGAAGCAAAAGATATATACGTTTTGGAAGGCCTTGAACCGGTGCGAAAGCGCCCCGGTATGTATATCGGCTCAACTGGACCGGACGGTCTTCATCACCTGATTTGGGAGGTAATAGACAACTCCATTGACGAGGCAATGGCCGGATACGCCAAGAACATTGCCGTGGAAATACTGGACGGCAATCGCGTCTCGGTCAGCGACGACGGCCGCGGAATACCAGTGGACATTCACAAACAAACCAAAAAATCGGCGCTTGAAACCGTGATGACCACACTGCATGCCGGAGGTAAATTCGGCGGCGAATCGTATAAGGTGGCAGGTGGGCTTCATGGTGTCGGAGTATCCGTCGTAAACGCTTTATCAAAATGGCTTAAAGCCGAGGTGTGCCGCGACGGCAATCTTTATGTCCAAGAATATGAGCGAGGTGAACCGAAATATAAAGTTAAAAAAACCGGCAAATGCAAGCACACCGGCACAAAAGTTATTTTTGACCCGGACCCTGAAATATTCCAAAAAATCGAATTTGACCTCAGAAGAGTGCTGGCGCATTTAAGACAACAGGCATATCTTACGCGCGGCATAAAAATCAACGTGGCGGACAAGCGCGGCAAACCGCCGTCTTATTATTCCTTCTGTTTTGAGGGCGGTCTTTTGTCGTTCCTCAAATATCTAAGCCCGCTCAAAAAAGAGAATTCAGCCGCTCAAACTCAGCCGTTTTACGTCGAAAAAACCAGTGACAACATCGGAGTTGAAACTGCTTTTATCTACGGCGATGACATAGAAACTCAGGAGTTGAGCTTCGCGAACAATATTTATACTCCCGAAGGAGGAATGCACTTGACCGGATTTCGTGCGGCGCTCACAAGAACTTTGAACGACTACGCGCGTTCAAATGAATACATAAAAGCCGCGGAGGATAATCTAACCGGAGACGACGTCCGCGAAGGTCTGACGGCAATCGTTTCAATAAAACTGCGCGAGCCGCAATTTGAAGGTCAAACCAAGGCCAAGCTTGGCAACCCCGAGGCGCGTTCCGCCGTTGAAGCGGTAATCAATGAGTCTCTTAAGGAATTTCTTGAAAAAAACGGTTCCGAGGCGAGAAAAATAATTGAAAAATGCCTTCTGGCCGCCAAAGCAAGAAAGGCGGCGCGGGCAGCCAAAGAAACGGTTCTCAGAAAAGGCGCGTTAGAGGGTCTGGCTCTGCCGGGAAAGCTGGCCGACTGTTCCAGCCGCCATCCGGAAGAATCGGAATTGTTCATCGTTGAAGGCGATAGCGCCGGCGGCTCGAGCAAACAAGGACGCGACCGCCGAACACAAGCCATTTTGCCGCTTAAAGGAAAAATTCTTAACGTTGAAAAAGCGCGCGTTGACAAGATGCTTGCAAACAAAGAAATACGCTCTTTGGTAATCGCGCTCGGAACCGCTATAGGCGCGGAATTTGACATATCCAAACTTCGCTATCACAAAGTCATAATAATGACCGACGCCGACGTTGACGGCGCCCATATCCGCACTCTGCTTCTCACGCTATTTTATCGCTACTTTCCGCAAATGATTGAAAACGGCCATCTCTACGTCGCCAGCCGCCACTCTATCGCGTGCAAAAAGGCAAAGAAATGCGTTACGCTTATTCGGACAGCGATAAAGATAAAATTTTAAAAATCCTCAGTGAAGACGGAAAAAACATCAATATCCAACGCTATAAAGGACTTGGAGAAATGAATCCGGAACAATTGTGGGAAACGACCATGGATCCCGAAAAAAGAACGCTCAAAAAAGTGGCGGTAGAAGACGCGAAAGAGGCAGATCGTTTGTTTGATATTTTAATGGGCAGCGAAGTTGAACCGCGAAAACATTTTATCCAAGCGCACGCGACAGCGGTAAAAAACCTTGACATCTAAAAGCTAAAAGCTATAAACTAAAAGCTGATTTATATGCCAATATTAAAGTCCGCCAAAAAAGCGCTTAGACAAAACATAAGGCGCCGCGAAAGAAACGTTAAAGGGAAAAAGGCGCTCGCCGCCGTATTAAAGCAATACAGAAAAATGATTGCCGCGAAAGATATAGAAAAAGCCAAGGCCTACTTACCGAAAGTTTACAAAGCCCTGGACAAAGCGGCAAATGCAAATCTCATCAAAAAAAACAAGGCAAGCCGCTTAAAATCCCGCCTTTCCGCCAAGACAAAAATCCAGTAACGCCATTTCGTAGTCCAGCTTGCCGGATTTCACCGCAACGTCGTAATCCGCGAACTCCGTCACTCGTTCCCCTTTTTTAGTCATATACGCGGCAAGAATGTTAAATATTTTTCCTCCGTCTTCTTTTTGCAAGAAAAGCCTCTCCAAAGCCGACAATTTTCCACGCGAGACGGCGCTTACTAACCAAAAAAAGTCCTCCCTCGCTATTTCGCCGGCGTATTTCCCTCCGGAAAGATGAATTTTTTCAAGTTCATTGACAGCATCCCAGGTATTGCCGGCGCAGACAATGGCTATTTCGCGCAATTTTCCGCTCGGCAAAGCCACTCCTCGTTCCGTGGCTTCTTTTGCTATAAAATCGTAAAACTTTTCGCCGCGAAGCCCGCCGAAAAACTGAGAAAGCGCCGGTTTTGTTTTTAAAAATTCATACTCCCCCGGCGGCTCGTTTGTTTCGTTTAGTAAAAGAGTGGTTGACTTGGAATCAATCTGATTCTTAATCACGTCTTTAAAGCGAACCGCATCTTCGTATTCAAAAAAATTTTTCAATACCGCGAATTTTACGCTTTCAAACATCGACTGGCTGGACATGAATTTTTCAAATTCGCCAGTGGCGCTTTCTTCAACAAAATCAAACTGACTAACCAGGTGGCCATTCGTAAGTTCTTTCACTTTTTTGCGGCGCCGATAAGAATCCGGCCCGTATAAAAATATGATCATTCTTCTCCAAAAGTAGCAATTTCTTGCTGTGGAATCAACGACGAATCCGTGGGCAGAGTGAAATAAACAGTCGTGCCGCGATTCAGCTCGGATTCCGCCCAAATCTCGCCGCCGTGCCTTTGAATGATATTTTTTACTATATAAAGCCCCAATCCGGTTCCTTCAGTTTCAAACTTTACCACATTTTCTCCCCGGAAAAATTTCTTAAAAAGATTTTGAATTTGATCCGGCGGGATGCCAATTCCGGTATCTTTTACGCTTATCTGAATTAGTGGTTTGTCCGTTAATTTCTCTATTTTTACTACAATCTGGCCGTTTTCAACGTTATATTTTATAGCATTGTCCAAAATATTAGACATCGCCATTCCCATACGCGCCGGGTCAAAACGCAACGTTATTGATTTCTCCCGCGGCCGCTCAAAAAATAACTCAACCTTGCGTCGCTCCGCTTCCTTAGCGGCGTCAGTCAAAACTTTTTCCATAAAAACCGTTATGTCGGCATTCTCAAAATTATATCCATATCTGCCTTCTTCAATTTTGGAAACGTCAAGAAGATCGCTTACCATTCCCTCAAGTTTGTTAGCCGCGGTCAGTCCGGTAGTCGCCATTTCTTTGTCTTCCTGACTTATAGCGCCATTTTGGGAAAGCGCCTCCAGCGACCACTTGATCGCCGTGATTGGCGTGCGCAATTGATGTGCCGCTATGGTTATAAATTCGCTTTTTGAACGCAAAAGTCCGGCTTCACGCGTCCGGTCATGTACTAATTTTAAAAATCCAAGAGGCATATCGCGCTCGCCGCTAAGCTTTACGGTAAAAACGCGAAGCTCAAGGCGCGGCTCGTCAAAAGATAGATCAATTATCTGCGAATCGGCGCCCGGCTCTGAGCGCGTAATCATTTTTGACGCGAGCGACGGATAAATCACTTGCGCCAAAAGATTCAGCTTCGGATCCCGCGCCTTGTCCGGTGTCATAATTTGTCCCAAAATCTCGGAAGCGCGCAAACCAAAAATTCTTTCGGCGGTTTTATTGAATACCCCTATCTTGAATTCGTAGTCATAAAAAATCGCGCCGGAATTCAAATTTTGTATTATACTGTCAAACTGTTTATGCTCGGTTTTAATTTCAAGATTTGATTTCGCAAGTTGAAGATTGTTAACCAAAACAACAATCGCGAGGGTCAGAAAAAAAAGTACGCTCGAGGTCCTGAAAAACGCCGGCAAATAAGTAAGCGCGGCAAAAAACCCCAAAAACAAAAGGGGTAAAAAAATCCAAAAAAGCCGCATTTCCGGCAGTTTACTGTACAAAACGATTTTTCTCCACAATCTTTTGGTCATTGGTTATTGGTCATTTTCCCATCTCTCCCCAGCGTTTGCCAACCGCGACGTCAACTTTTAATGGAACAGAAAATTTATAAATCGACTCCATTATATCACGTATGAGCGGAATCGCTTCTTTAATAATATCATCGCTTATTTCAAACAACAATTCGTCATGGATCGTTAAAAGCATGCGCACGCTTTCATCGCGCCATTTTCTCAAGCCCAGCTCTTTATACAACTTTATCATCGCCAGCTTCATTATATCCGCGTCCAAACTTTGCACCGGCATATTTATCGCGATTCTCTCTCCTTCCGCCGCAACACCGCGATTGGCGGACACGGCGCCGAATAGCCACCTGCGGCGGCCGTTTGGATTTTTAACGAATCCGAAAGTTCTTGCTTCTTCTTTTACTTTCTCCTGCCAATTCTTGACCGCCGGGAACTTTTCAAAATACTCGTCTATGAATCGCCTGGCATCTTCACGGCTCAAGCCGCTTGTTTCCGAGAACGAAACAGCGCCCATGCCGTATATAATTCCAAAATTAAGCGTCTTTGCCGCGCGGCGCATTTCCGCGGTTACTTTTTCCGGAGGTACATTAAAAATACCGGCGGCGGTCGCGGTATGAATATCTTCTCCGCGCTTGAATACTTCAAGCATCCGTTCATCGCCGGAAAGCGAAGCAAGAATTCTAAGCTCTATTTGTGAATAATCAAAAGACACGAAGGAAAAGCCATTGTCCGCGACAAACGCATTTCTTAGTTTAACGGCCCACTCCGAGCCAATAGGAATATTTTGAAGGTTCGGTTCTTGCGAGCTGAGCCGCCCGGTCGCGGTGCCGGTTTGAACATAGGTAGTGCGAATCCGCCCGTCGTCTCCGACAAGGCGAATTAGCGGCTCTATGTACGTTGACCTCAGTTTAAAAAACTCGCGATATTTCAAGATTAAAGAAATGATCGGATGCGCTTCTTTAAGCGTTTCAAGATTTTCAAACGCGGTGGAAAGATTGCCTTTCTTCGTTTTTTTAATTCCTTTCACGCCGATGCCCATTTTTTTAAAAAGAACTTCGCCAAGCTGCTGGGGAGAATTCAAATTGAATTTTAAACCGGCTACCTTATAAACTCCGTCTTCCAATTCACGGATTTTGACCTCGGTTTCGCGGCTTAACTTTTTTAGATATTCAACGTCAATTCCAATTCCGCGAAGCTCCATTTCCGAAAGAACGTCAATAAACGGCATCTCCATATTTTCAAAGATATTTTCCAGTTCATATTCTTTGAGTTTTTTTCGCGCGGACGAATAGAGAAGCGGCCAATCGCCGCGTTTTGATAAATTTTCCACGTCGTATTTTTTTAAATCCGGGTCAATCAGCCAGTAGGCGATGCCGAGATCAAAATACGGAGGGCTGAAATTTCTTTCCTGAGATTTGAATGCCTTGAGAATGCTTTTTATACCAAAACCGATTTTAAGCGCGTCTTTGCTCTCGGTCACGCTTTTTTCCGTTTTAAGCGCCGCATCCGCGTCTTTAAAAAACACCGCATTTCCGGGAATATCCGTCGCAATCCGTCCCGTATCCGTCGCCATCTGTGGTTTATCATCAACTCGCTTTACCAGCGTCTTAAATCCCAACTCCTGAAAATATTCGCGCAATTTTACAGAATCGGGTTTTATCCAGCTAAACTCTTTAAGCGGTCCAAGTTCTATGGGAATGTCGCGTTTTATTACCGCGAGGTCACGCGATTGAAGAGCTTGTTTTTCAAATTCAAGAAGTTTTTTATATAATTTTTCTTCTCTTGATGACGACACCGGGTCAAATTTCATTTTTTTAGCTTTGCCGTAAAAATTTTCAAGCGTATCGTATGTCTTAATTATTGGCAATGCCGTTTTGGGTCCCACGCCCGGAACGCCGGGTATGTTATCGGACGCGTCTCCGACCAGTCCTTTATAGTCCGAGAGCTGTCCGGGTTTTAGCCCGTAACGTTCTTCAACTCCTTTTTCGTCGTACAAAATAGTTTCACTAACACCCTTAAGGAAAGTCCTAACAAAGACATTCTCGTCAATCAACTGCAGATTATCCAAATCGCCGGATAAAATTATTATTCTTAAATCATCTTCTCGCTTAAATTTTTCCGCGAGCGTTCCTATTATGTCGTCAGCCTCAAACCCCGCCAAATTAAGCGTCCTTATGTTAAAAACATCGAAGAATTCATACGATTTTTTTATTTGAGAAATCAATTCTACCGGAGTTGGCGGACGATGCGCCTTGTATTCCTTAAACATCTCCGCCCTAAAAGTTTTTTCTTTGCGGTCAAAAGCGGCAACGGCGTAATCCGGAGGATCTTCGCGCGATATTTTTAAAAACACGCTGGCCAAACCATACACGGCCTGAATAGGTTCTCCTTTCGGAGTCGTCAGTTCCGGCAAGGCATGGAAGCAACGATGAATTATGGAATTTGCGTCTATTAAAAGAAATGTCTTCATTTTACACTTATAATTCTCTCGTCACTCTTTGCGCCGTGCCCGAACTTTATCCAGACGGCATTTTTAGGTATAATTTTTTTAATCTTATCCGCCCATTCTATTAAAACAATGTTTTGCGGGTCGGAGAGGATTTCTCTAAATCCCAAAGCAGGCAATTCCCCCGAATTGTTCAACCGATAAGCGTCAATGTGAAATAGAATCTGGAATCTGGAATTTGGAATTTGGAATTTTCTCATTATAAGGAACGTCGGACTGGTGACGCGACTGCTGATACCGCAGGCCTTAATAAAGCCCTGTACGAAGGTCGTCTTGCCCGCCCCAAGTTCACCCTCGAGCGCTATAACAACAGCTCTCTTTTCGGGCCTGGTTCTCAAAACCTCCCGAGCGAGCATTGCCGCAAGCAGTTTTGTGGTTTTGGAGGAAAAACTGCTACAAAAGCTTCGCTTCATTTTTTAATCCAAGATGCTCATAAGCCGCCGGCGTAATAACGCGCCCCGCGGAAGTGCGGTTTAAAAAACCAAGTTTCATCAAATATGGTTCGTAAATGTCCTCAAGAACCCGCCGGTCTTCGTTCAACGCCGCGGCCAAAGTATTTACGCCAACCGGACCGCCGTTAAATTTTTCAATAACGATTCTTAAAAAACGCTTATCGTGCGGTTCGAGTCCCATATCGTCAATTTCCAAAACTTCAAGCGTTTTTCCTGCCGCGTCTCCGTCAATTTTTTTCAGATTGTTAACCTCGCAGAAATCGCGGCAACGCTTCAGAAGGCGGTTTGCTACCCGCGGCGTGGCGCGCGACGCCTTCGCGAGAATGCTTACGGCCTCCGACTCTATCGCTAGTTTCAATAACTTCGCGGAGCGCTTTATTATATTTTCAATGTCTTTTTGTTCGTAATAATCCAGCTGGAAAATTCCCCCAAATCTTGAACGTAGCGGCGCCGAAAGCAAGTCCGCTCTGGTGGTGGCTGCAACGAGCGTAAAGGGCGGGAGATCAACCGAGAACGTTTTGGTTGTTGGGCCCTTCCCTATTATTATGTGAAGCTTCCTGCTTTCCATTGCCGGATAAAGCACTTCTTCAATCATCCGATTAAGCCGATGCGCTTCGTCAATGAAAAAAATGTCGCCGCGCTCAAGATTGCTCAGGATTGACGCGAGGTCAGCCATCTTTTCCATCGCGGGGCCAGAGGTAACTTTCAAGTTCGCGTTCATTTCTTTCGCCACCATATGCGCGAGAGTCGTTTTGCCTAGACCGGCCTGTCCGTAAAATAAAAGATGGTCGGATGGTTCTTTTCTTTTTTTCGCCGCGTCAAGAATTATTTTTAGATGCTTCTTGATTTTTTCCTGACCTATGTATTCGTCCCAATTTGCCGGACGAAGCAGGGAATCAAGGCTATCATCGTGTTGTTTGACAAACATATTAATTTATGCTATATTACCGATTGTAAAAAGTCATAGACCTGTGGGTACGGAATGGCTTTTAGCCCTCGGATGACTTGGTTGCGGCTGGGTCACTCCTCAAAACCATTCTAATCTCTTCTGAATTTTATTCAAAAGAGAACTTATCGTCCCGCCCTTTTGGCAAAGAATATAATTACTCTGAACCAAAAGGGCGGGATGATACCCACAGATCTATGATTTTTCCGGTTACTCTCTCTACCTCCTTAAAATCTGTGATTCCGCTCAGAACTTTCAAAATGCCGTCGGCCTGCATAGTAACCATTCCTCGTTTATCAGCTACTCTTTTTATCGCGGCCTCGGTGGCTTCTTTATAAACAAGCTCCTCAAGCTCTTTGTCCACTTCAAGAAGCTCAAACACCCCTATGCGACCTTTGTATCCCATATCTCCGCACCTATCACATCCGACGGCTTCATAGATTGTCGCTTTTTCGTATTGCCGCCCATCAACGCGAGGAGGCATCTTGGACAAAAACGTTGAGACTTTTTTCTGAAAAGCCGCGTCCATCTTCACAGGCTTCTTGCACTCGTCGCACAAACGGCGGAGAAGACGCTGGGCAATCACAAGATTCAATGCCGGACCTATAATTGACGGCCTTACGCCCAGATCCACCAAGCGAGGAATCGCGCCGACCGCGTCATTGGTATGCAATGTCGAAAAAACAAGATGACCAGTAAGTGCTGCGTGCATCGCTATTTCCGCGGTCTCTAAATCACGGACTTCTCCGACCAAAATAACATCCGGGTCCTGGCGCAAAATAGAACGAAGTCCGTTTACGAAAGAATAACCGGCCGCGGGGTCAACCTGCGTCTGCTCAATGCCTTCAAGATGATATTCTATCGGGTCTTCAATGGTTATAACTTTTATTTCGGGCTTATTCACGGTTCTTAAAAACGCGTACAAAGTAGTGGTTTTTCCGGAACCGGTCTGACCGGTATTGAGAATCATTCCGTTTGGTTTTGAAAATTCTCGTTTCGCGATTTCCAAATCGTCATTTCTCAAACCCAAATCCACGAGCGTGAGTTGTATAGCCGCCGGATCAAGAACGCGCATCACGACGGTTTCGCCATATTCAGACGGAATCACGGAGGTCCGTATTTCTATTTCGTTTTCGTCGGCTCTTATAGTGAAACGTCCGTCTTGAGCCTCAGTCACGACGTTTAATTTCAATTTGGACAAAAGCTTCACTCGAGAAAGGAGAAAGCCGTACTCTTGCGAATCCAAATTAAATATATCGTGCAAAACGCCGTCAACGCGAAGGCGAAACTTGACGTGATCAGTTTCCGCTTCAAAATGTATGTCTGACGCGCGGCTGGATAAAGCTCCGGCTAAAATTGTTTCAAAGAGTTCGGCGGTGGAGCGTTTTTTGTAATCAAATTTCTCAAGCTCTTTTTTTAGAGCGGCGAGTCCCTTTATCTTTTTTCTCAGTTCTTCCAATTCCTTTTTTTCTATGTCCACTCTTCCAGTAATTTCAGTCTCTTTTTTCGGCACAAATTTATAAAAACTCCAAACATGCTTCAGGCCGCTCAAAGAGCCGACAAAAAGTTTTATTTTAAAATTTTGCCGTTCCAGTTTTTTCAAAATCGCTTTTGTTTCTTTTTTGTCCGGATCAACGACCGCAACCGCGACATTATCCCGTTTGCGTTCAAGCGCCGCGAACATGGCGTCTTTGGCTCCGGCTTCATCTATCAATCCCAAAGCCACTATCTGAACCGGCGCCTTGGACAAATCGATATACGGCAAACCAAATTTTTGAGCGATCCTTTGCGCCTCCCGCTCTTCGGCTTCCCGTTTTAGTTTTATCAATTTCTGTTGTAAAAAAGTTTTATTCTCTTGCGCCATTATAACTTTAAGTTAACTTGAAAAGTCCATAATTACAAGCATTTTTATGCTGGAATTAACTCCCACACCTATGCATAGGTGTGGGAGTTGACAAAATAAATCGAAGGATTTATAATATAGCTGTTCCTAACCAACTAAAATAGAAAGGAGAAAGATTGTGAGGCGCGAATTATCCTCCAGGGAAAAGACCGAAACGGCAGAATTGGCTCAAGGGGCGATTTTTAAACCACACGCACTTGAGCGGTTAGTGGAAAGAATGAAATACCTCAATAACGGGGTAGTACCGAAAGACCCCGAAAAGACGGCTCGCAAAATCCTCGCTAGCGCGACGGAAGACGGCGCCATTTCCCCGATTGGAAAAATTAAACGCCTTCTCAGCCACAAGAGGGGCGGCAGATTGGAGGAGGCTCGTTATTTTATTAACGAAAACATCCGGTTCGTTGTTGTCAAAAGAGGCGAACAAAATATTGTAGTGACCATTGAGATTGCCTACTTCAAGTAGGTTATCTCACCAACCGAAAGGAGATTGAAATGAGGGTTCTGGTTTTTGTTTTTTTCGCGGCACTGCTTGGGGGATGCGCGGGCTATCCCGTAAACTACCCGCAAGTTCAGATTCGGTCAAACATACCGTGGCACACAACCACGGTAACCATCGTGAACAATACCAGCTTTGTATTGAACGTCGTTCACGACGGCAGGCTTGTCAGACAAGACCTGAAGCCCGGCCAGTATTTCACGGCCGAGCTTTACAACTTCTCTACAGCGTCGACGCAATCGTCTTTTGTGGTGATTGCTCGCGATGGCGACAAGCTCGCAGGAACGGCAAGCCGCTCGTTCTACATTGGCGGCTATAGCCGACAATCCGAGGTTTGGATAATCGGCAAGTGGGAAGTCAGAGATTGATTTCCCGCCATCGTTACATTCCCGCCGGAGAATTCTCCGGCGGTTTTTTATTCTAGATTCTAGATTCTAAATTCTATATACTATGCGTATGGCCGGTCATTCAAAATGGAAACAAATAAAACATAAAAAGGGCGCGACAGACCAAAAACGCGGACAGCTTTTTGGAAAACTTTTGAACGCGGTAACTGTCTCGGCTAAACAAGATTCAAATCCTGAATATAATCCCGGATTAAGAGCGGCTATAGACAAAGCGCGGCAAAATAGAATTCCGCAAGAAAAAATTGACCGCGCCATTCAGCGCGCCAATATATGATTATATTGGGCATTGATCCGGGCAGTAGCCGAATCGGCTACGGCGTTATAGAAAAAAAACCGGGGAATATCCGGCTTATCAAGGCTGGGGTTATTGAAATAAAAACAAAGAAAACTTCTCTGAAATACGCGACTCTTGCCTCGGAGTTGGAAAATCTACTGAAAAAATGTAGACCGGATATCGCGGCCATAGAAAAATTATATTTTTCCAAGAATCAAAAGACGGCGATGGAGGTAGCCGGAGCAATCGGAGTTATAATGTACGTAATTTCAAAATCGGGCGTGCCCCTGCGCGAGTACGCCCCACAACAGATAAAAAAGGCCATAACCGGCTTTGGTTCCGCGGACAAGGCGACCGTTGCAAAAATGAGCTGCGCGCTGTTAAATATTAAAGACATTCCGGGACCGGACGACGTTAGCGACGCGGTCGCCATAGCCATAACGGCGGCTCACCATAACCAGACCTTGACCCCGCCCCTGAAAAGCACTTAAAATCTTTAGACGCTTTGTGTCGGTGCTTTTCAAGGGCGGGGTTGACACACGCCTAACATTGTCTATACTTTTTTTAAAAACTGAAAAGGTCGTTTAGATAAACTTTATAAATTATGAAGTTATTCAGGTATATGACCGAAGAAGACGACGTTGAAGGAATAGAGGTGGAGGAGAATTTAACGAAAGACGAAGAGGAAGAGGAAGAGGACGAACTTCTGTAGAATCAATCCCGCCCATGAATTTTTTTCATGGGCGGGGTTTTTATTTGGTCAACTCCCACACCTGCGCCATGGATGTGAGGGTTGACATCTAGATGTTTTTGAGTTAAAATTTTATTATAAAAATGCGCAGATTTTTAGTTTTCTTTTTTACAATTTCACTTTTGGGATTAGCCGGCGCCGGAGCGGCTCTTTTGTTTACCGTGCGCGATCTTCCAGACCCATCCCAGTTGGGCGAAAAACAATTCGTTCAATCCACGAAAATATACGACCGTACGGAGGAAATCCTCCTTTATGAAATACACGGCGATGAAAAGCGCACCGTCGTGCCTCATGAAGAAATCCCCGAATACGTACGATTGGCAACCCTCGCGATTGAAGATCAAAGTTTCTACAATCATCCCGCGTTTGATTGGAAAGGAATAGCGCGCGGAATTTGGGCCGGAATATCCAGAGGCAGATTCCAGGGCGGCTCGACCATAACCCAACAACTCGCGAGAAACAGCTTCTTAACTCCGGAGAGAACTATCAAGAGAAAAGTGCGCGAACTCATTCTCGCTTTGGAATTGGAACGGCAATATTCAAAAGACGAGATACTTTATCTTTATCTCAACCAAATTCCGTATGGAGGCAACGCTTATGGCGTAGAGGCGGCGAGTCAGCTTTATTTCGGAAAATCCGTGCGTGACGTCAATTTGGAGGAGGCGGCGATTTTAGCGAGCCTAGTGAAAGCGCCGACTTATTATTCACCGTGGGGAAGCCACACCGACGAATTAAATCAACGGCAGGAATACGTCCTAGCTCAAATGTTTAAATTGGACTTCATAGACGAAGAAGAATTTGAGCGGGCAAAAAACGCCGAGATCAAGTTCATGCCGCAAACAATAGGCAAAATAAGGGCGCCGCATTTTGTCGTGTCAGTACAAAATTATCTGGTTCAAAAATATGGAGAAGAAACGATTGAAAAAGGTGGATTAAAAGTCATAACTACGCTTGACTGGAAACTGCAGGAGCTCGCCGAAAAAGTCGTAGCCGAAGGCGCGGCAAGAAACGAAGAACTGTACGGCGGCAGAAACGCGGCTCTTTTAGCTCAAGACGCGGAAACCGGTCAAATTTTAGCCATGGTTGGTTCCCGCGACTATTTTGACATTCAAAATGACGGAAACTTCAACGTAGCCACGCAGGGATTACGACAACCGGGCTCGGCTTTTAAGCCTTTTGTTTATTACGCGGCGCTCCAAAAAGGCTACACTCCCGACACAGTCATTTTCGACGTTCCAACTGAATTTGACACTACAGGAAATCCGGCCCGCAGTTACCGCCCGGAAAATTTTGATGAAAAATTCCGCGGTCCGGTAACATTCCGTCAAGCCCTGTCCCAGTCCTTAAACTTGCCTGCGGTAAAAGTTTTATATCTTGCTGGCCTGGATAATGCGTTGAATGTCGCGAAAGACTTTGGAATTTCAACGCTGACCGAGCGCGGCCGATACGGTTTATCGTTGGTTTTGGGCGGAGGAGAAGTAAAGCTAAGCGAACTTGTAAACGCATACAGTGTTCTTGCTCGGGACGGCATTAAACATGAACAAACGACGGTTTTAAAAGTCGAAGAATCGGATGGGCGTATTTTGGAAGAATACAAAAATAATGAAATCCAAGTCGCAGATCCACAAATAATAAAGCAAATAAACGATATCTTAAGCGATGAAAACGCGCGCCGTCCTCTTTTTCAAAACAGTTTTTCGCAAACCATCGTAAGCGGTCACCAAATCGCGCTTAAAACCGGAACCACCAACGATTATCACGATGCGTGGACAATCGGCTATACTCCGTCGCTTGTTGTCGGAGTATGGGCCGGAAACAACAATAACCAGCCAATGCACAGCCGCGGCGGAAGTATTTTGGCCGCCGTCCCTATATGGCACACTTTTATATCCAAAGCGCTCAAGGAAAAAGAGCTTAAAACTTTTGCGCGCCCGGAACCGGTTTCATCCCAAAAACCTGTACTAAACGGAAATTTCGCGCCGTCGGGAGTAGTACATTCTATTCTTTATTACGTGCAGAAAAACGATCCGACCGGGCCGCCACCATCGAATCCTGCTACGGATCCGCAATTTAACAACTGGGAAAGCGCGGTGCTCGCCTGGGTTCAAATGAACGCTCCTAATATTTTGGCTTTTTCCCAACAAAATCCGCCGCAAAGACAAAGTAATCTTGACATTGAATTCCTTACTCCGCGAAACGGGGACTGGATAAACGAAAACGTATTTGTTTCCGTAAACATCCAATCTTCTTCTCCGGTTACAAAAATAGAATTGCGCCTCAACGGACGCCTAATGGATAGCAAGATAGGCAGTTTTAGCAGCAACATAAGATACGATATGCGGCTTTCGGCCTCTGTCCTACTTACTCAGAACGAACTCTCTATTACAGCGACAAACGCCGAAGAAGTTACAAAAGAGAAAAATATAATACTCTACAACTAAAGGATTTAAGCCGACTTTATCGGCATTATAACGTAAAAGTAAGAATTGTCTTCGGGATTTTTTAACATAGCGGGTTTGTTCTCGCCGTTTATGCCAAAAAACACGTCTTCAGAAGACATGGCCTTTATCCCATCCATCAAAAATCTCCAATTAAATCCGACTTCGGCTACTTCGCCTTTTATTTTGGCCGGAATTATATATGTGTTTTCTCCAAGAGCGCTGTCTGCCGAATAAACTTCAACGGCCTTTTTGCCGTCCTCTATTCTAAAGCGCAAGTTGCTGATTTTCGTGGTAAAGGCACTCGAAAGTTTTATGGCGTTCACAAAATTATCTTTTTGAAGCAAAATTTCCGTTCCGAATTTTTTAGGAATAATCTGTTCGTAATCCGGAAAACTTCCTTCCGTAAGGCGCGAAATAAGCTCAAAGTCATCTGTTTTTAAAACCATCTGGTTGCTGTCAAAACATAATTTTGCCGAAGTTCCGTCTTTTAGAATTCTCAGTATTTCCTGTCCGGTTTTAATCGGTATTATAACCTTAAAACCCGACTCGTAATTCGTTTTAAATTGCTGTTTGGATATTGAAACCTCGGCAAGACGAAAACTGTCCGTAGCGGCCAATTTAATCGCGTTAATTTGAAAATCAAAAAGCACCCCGTTTAACTCCGGCCTGAAATCCGAAGTTTGAGCGGCATGAATAACTTTTGAAAGAGAATCTTTAAAAATTTCGGATTGAATTTCAACGTAAAAATTTTTATTTTCAATTGACGGAATAATCGGGAAATCCGACGGTTCCATTCCCTGGATAACCGCCGAGTAATTATCCGTTTTAATTATTAAATTTTTATTTTTTTTCTCCAGATTAACGCGGTCAGAATCCAAATTATTGATGATTGATGAAAAGACGCCGAACGGTATTGCCAATTCTCCTTCTTCAATTATTTTCCCCGCGACTTTGGAAGTTACCGCCAATTCAAGATTTGTCCCCAACAAACAAATTTTATTATTATTATTTTTAACAAGAACGGTTTTAAGAATGGGCAAACTTGAGTTTTCGGATATGGATCTGGAAATTGTTTCTAATCCTATTTTTAAATTATTTTTAAGTAATATAACTTTCATTTATATATATTTATAGTAGTTGTTATACATGTTAATTTGTGGATTTCGTCGTAGAAGCTGATTAACACTGATTGGCGCCGATTATTAACTGTTGAAAAGTTGTTATCATAGTCGTTACAATATTTGTAGTTTTTATAATCGTTACAATTTATCAACATTTTTTCAACTGTTTTTATACATCGAATCTTTTATATACAATATTTTTTGATTTAGCGATGGATTTTTTGTTATTTCTTTGGATATTTTTTCATAAGCGTGGATGACGGTAGTGTGGTCTCTGTTGCCGAGTTTTTCTCCTATATGTGGGTAAGAAAGTTTCATTTCTTCGCGCAAAAGATACATTGCTATTTGGCGTGGTTCCACTATTTCCCTCTTGCGGCATCTTCCGATAAAATCGTTGGACGGAACATTAAAATAGTCCGCCACTGCTTTCAAGACGTCATTAATCGTTACGTTTTTGGCCGGCTGATTGAAGTCGTTTTCTATTATTTTTTCGACAAAAACCGGGGTAATATCAGATTTTTTCCGGTCAAGGTGGAATAGTATTTTATTTAAAACGCCCTCAAGTTCGCGTATATTTCGCTGGACTTTTTTAGCTATGACTGAAAGAATTTCCTCGTCAAGTTCGCGATTTTGCTCATCGAGCTTTGTTTTTAAAATCGCTAGGCGTGTTTCATAATCCGGAAAACCGATATCTGCTATCATTCCGGACGCGAAACGAGAACGCAAGCGTTCTTCAAGCGTTGGGATTGAACGAGGCGGCCGGTCGGACGATATGATTATTTGTTTTTTGCTTTCATACAAGACGTTGAAAGTATGAAAAAATTCCTCCTCTGTTTTTTCTTTACCTCCTATAAATTGGATGTCGTCGATTATCAGTACGTCTGTGTCGCGATATTTTTGCTTTATGTCATCCATGCGCTTGTTTCTTATCGCCCACACAACCTCATTTGTGAATTTTTCGGAAGTAACGTATTTTATTTTTAACTTTTCTTTATGCGTTTTTTTAATTTCGTTTCCTATCGCTTGTATAAGATGTGTTTTACCAAGACCAACTCCGCCGTAGATGAAGAGTGGATTATATTTCGTTCCAACTTCTTTTATTACAGCGTAAGCCGCGGCGCAAGCCAGTTCGTTTGATGTTCCGACCACGAATGATTCAAAAGTGTAGCGCGGGCTGAGATTTGTTTCTGGATCAAGACGAAATTCAGGAATGATGTTTTGCATTTCTATGTTTTGAATCTCGTCGGCCGCCTTTTGTTCTTTAATCAAAGACGGATGAACTTCGTATTGGACATTTTTCGTTTCGTTGTCCAAGTTTCTAAGCGCGGCGAGTATAATTTTGTGATATTTTGTTTTGACCCACTCTTTCGCAAAGTTGTTTGGTAGCGCTACGGTCGCGGTCCCGTCTTTTTTATCAGCCAGTCGGCTGTTTTTAAGCCAAGTTGCGAAGTTGGGTCGAGAAATTTGTAACTCTATTTCCGCAAGCGCTGTCTCCCAAGCGCGATTTAAGTCCATTAAGTCCATGTGTTTCATTTTATATTAATCGTCAACGGGATCAAAACGATTTTCTTAATAATATGTTAACTACCTGTGGAAAACTTCGCAATGCCTTTACAAAGCTACTAAAATCCTGTTAAAGTATATGTCATGTCGGTAACATATCAGCCAAAAAAGAGAAAAAGGGCGAGAGTACATGGATTCTTGAAGCGAAAAAGAAGCGTCGGAGGACGCAGGGTTTTAGCGCGACGTCATAAAAAGGGCCGAAAACGTCTAACGGTATAATGTTAGCCAAGAAATACCGCCTTCCAGTTCATAAAATTTTTAAAATTCGAGGACGAACTTCTGGCAACAACTATTTTTCGGTTAAAATAACCGGCAACACTCTGGGTTTCAATCGTTTTGGGGCAGTGATTGGCGCGAAAGTGAGCAAAAAAGCCGTTGTCAGAAATAAATTACGTAGATTGATATTCAATACAGTTCGGCAAAATTATAAAAATATGGAATCACCCTCAGGACTGGACGTATTGATTATAATGAAACCGGCAGCGGTTAATTTGTCGGAGCAAGAAATAAAAAATCTAATTATCGGAGCATTACAAAGATATGTTCAATGAAATCTTATATCGCCCCATATTCAACGCACTGGTTTTGTTGTATGAATACGCGTCTTGGCAAGATCTTGGAATCGCTATAATTCTTCTTACGATAATTATAAGAATTATTTTATTCCCGTTATTTCACGTGGCTATGCGCCAGCAATATGCGATGCAGCGCTTACAGCCGCATGTTAAGAAAATACAAAACGACCACAAGGACAGCCGCGAAAAACAAGCGCAAGCGTTAATGGCGCTTTATAAACAGCACGGCGTCAATCCATTTTCCGGTATATTGCTTATGCTCGCTCAGCTTCCTATTTTTCTCGCTTTATTTTGGGTTTTTCGCGACGGTATTACTATCGAAAGCCTGGGACAGCTTTACTCTTTTGTTTCTCCGCCGGAGGAGATAACCCACTCTTTTTTCGGTTTGATTGATTTGCAGGGACGCAGTATCATCCTCGTAGGAGTCGCGGCAATAGCGCAATATTTTCAAGGGAGATTGACATTAACGCCGCAATCTGAGAGAATTGCGAAGCAAATGGTTATGCTGGGTCCTGCTCTGACAGTGGCGATAATGTCTTTTTTGCCGGCGGCGATAGCGCTGTATTGGCTGGCAAGCTCCACGTTTTCAATATTCCAGCAAGTTATAATTATGAAATCTATCAAAAATGACGAACAACAGCCACCAGCCAATTCAAAAACTGCTTGAGCTTATTGGGTTTGAGAATTTTAACATTGAAGCAAATGACGAGGGAAAAATTTCGATAAGCATTTATGACGACGCCATAAAAAACGCGGCGAGATTTTTGCCCGATTTGGAAACGGCGGCTCGTTTAGTGGCCAAAAAAAATAATCTGTTCATTGCCGGAGTTGACATTAATAATTACAGAAAAGAGCGCGAGCGGCTTATTGTTGAGCTGGCGAAAGCCTCGGCGCGAAAAGCAATTGTGGAAAAACAGCCGGTAGAACTGCCTCCGATGAACGCTTACGAAAGGCGGTTAGTGCACGTTGAGCTTGCCAGTCGTCCGGATGTCAAAACGGAAAGCGTTGGCGAAGGCGCAACCCGCCGCGTTTCCATCCAGCTACTCTAAGTCGGCGGATTCTAAATCAATTGAATAAACGTAGTTGTCGTAGCGGTTTATAAAGAAAAGTTTGTCGCCGATTATTTTTAAGTTAATCGCATCAATTGCGGAATCTTGCGACAGACGAAAAATTGTCCTGATAGATTTTTTGTCCAAAGCGTATTCATAAATTACATCATCCGAATAGAATTTCTTTTTAAGATAATCGTCGGGTAAAAGGATTTTATCGGTAATATTCACTGGAGCGGCGCAATATAAATTTGTGTCGCCGATCGTGCATTTTTCCGGAAGCGTTATAAACGGGAGACGTATTGTCGGCAGGTCTTTGTCGGTGGTTTTTAATTCAATCAACGGGAATCCGTCCACTACCGAAAACATAATTCCCTTGTTTTGATGCTGTTTGAGTATCAGTCCCTTAGCCTCGGCCGCAAGTTGAATTGTTTTATTCTTGACGTCAATAACCCAAATTGAGCCGGTCAAAAGAGCCGATGGTTTTTCGGTAATTAAAATTTTGTTTTCGTAAATCCATTCCAGTCCGACGTCAACAAGGCTTATGTCCATTATCTTGTTTCCTTTGTTGCCGTTCGCGCCGCTCGTAAAAATTGATGTAACGCCGTTAATGCTTTCAATTGAGGCAAGGCGCAAGCCGTCGGGAGACCACGCGATCGCGCGCGTTTCCGGACCAAGCGGTCGCCACTCGGTTGTGCTGGCGTTAAATACGCTGAATTGCGGATTGTGCGGATTGCCGAAAGCGACAACCGCTTCTATTCCGCTTTGCGACGGCAGAACCGAAAGAATAGGTGCCGCGTTTACGCGCCCGACAACTTCTTCTTCGGACTCGCCAACTTTTATAATGTTCCCTTCAAAATCAATATAGTATCCAAGCCAATAATTTATTGCAGGATTTTGAAAAACTTGGCGGAGAACTGTTGGCGATTCATCTGTCACGCCCACCGGCGATTCTTCTGAAACAAAAAGTAATTCTCTTACAAATCCCCAGCCGTAATAAGCGAGTCCGGCAATAACTGCTATGCCGATTATTATTAGTATAATTGTTATCGTTATTTTCATAGTTTTCGGCATCCTTAGCAGTTAATATCATTTACGGTGCAGTCATATATGGATGGTAAGATTTCAGGGGCAGTTAATGTAGAAGTCGCAAATCTTATCTGCCCGGGACTGCCCTGCATGTTACAGTTGATATCATTTATGGTGCAGTCATATATAAGATTTGAATCTACAGCTTCCGTTCTCCCAAAATCAGACGGCGTTTGCTGTTGCTGGTCTTGAAAGTTTAGCGGTTTAAAAATCCCCTTTAATCTTTGTTCGTTCGCTGCTATTTGGACAAGTTCCGGATTTATTGTGTTCAAAACAAGATAAGCCGCGAAAAGAAGAATTAGTCCGAACATGGCCTGCGTGATTCTGTCTATCGCGTCTTGGCGCTTAGATGGCATCCCCGCGGAAAGTATGTATTCAATAGCTCCGAAAACGATGACTCCGAACGCGGTTATGCCGGCAATGGTAAGCGCGAAAAGATATATTCCGCCGATATATTGAGCGAGGCCCGGACTGGTTCCGCGCTGAAGCTCGGTTCCGGGAAGTTCAATTTGAAGCGTGTATCTCGCTAAAACCGGCGCGGTTAAAACTATAAACAGGAAAAACGCTACCGCAGTTATTTTTAGTATTTTCATCTTGTTGTTAAATTGATTGTTTCAAGCGCCATTTCAAGTTGGTTTACTCGATTTTGCGCAGTCGCTTGTATTGCAATATTGCCACCTGACGAAAATTCTGACGGCACGTCAAGTTCAATAATGTCCGGGTTTTCCGCGGTGTCGGCGGGCGCGGCCCCGTTTACCGTCCAATTAAAAACAAGGTCGCCGATTCGTTCTATGTTGAAAAAATACGGAAGCGCCTGAAAGTAATTGAATCCTCTGTCTATAAGATTTAAAGAATATGGATGGTTTATAACGATTTCCGGTTTGGTTGTCGGTATTGTGAACCTGTGCTCATAAACAATTTCATCGCGGGCATTAAGGATGACCATTCTTATTGTCTGACCGGGCTGGCCGTCAAAAGTGGCAAATCTGAAGCCACGCAATCCTATTCCTTCGGCGCGTTTCTGATTGTTTACGAAAAACTTTATGTTGTTTTTTGAAACGTCAATTATTTTGCCGTCATTTAAAATTTCAAAAGCCACGCCAACGGTTGTTCCGCGTGGCAAGGGCAATGATTTGCCGCTGAACCCAGGCGGAATGAAATTATACGCCTTCCAGCTCGTTAGAAACACCGGCTGCGTTTGAGCAAGTGAAGTTTGCGTGAGGAAGAATACAAGCGATGCCAAAAATGAAATTGTTACAATTTGCGCTATTCGCATAGTTTTACGTTTTTTTGCCGAGAGTCGCCCTCGTTATAATCGCGGCAATTTTTGGATGATTCGCGATATATATTGTGATAAGGAGCGTAATTGTTTTGACGAAAGGCAAGTCCAATGCCATTAAATTTGCGAGCGTGTCCAGCAATCCTCCGGCGAGAAACCACGCCCCTCTTGTACCCTTCATTATAAGCCACAGCTGTATTCCGAGCCAAGCCAACAGAGATATGAAAAATCCCGCGACGGCAAGCGCTTGTCCGACAATCGGTATGGGGAGTGTAAGCAGTATTAAAAATTCGGCAAGATCGGCAAAGAACACAATAAAAAACATCAGTAATCCTTCCGGCAAAGAAATTTTTTTATCCTCATTCATTGTTTTTCTCCGCCTTCGGCGGAAAGCTTTTCCATCTCAAGCAGCTGTTCCGGTTTTGTGGTTACTATCTGGTCTTCGAAAGGTGACGGAACTATATACGTATAAGCATGGCGTAGACCCGCGAAAAACAGCCCCTCGCCTATGCTGGCTTCAAGAAGCAGATTTTTTTCCGCCTCGGTCAGGTCGAAAGTTTTCGTCACCGCGTCAATTGTCGCCGGTGACTGTTTGAGCAAAAGCTGAAGCGAGGAGTTGGTTATAATCGGCCGGCCATAAGGAGAGGATACAAAGTCCTCAACGTCCTGCGTTATTGTGGTTATGCCGAGATAATATTTTCTCGCGCGTTTTGCAAGTCCGAAAAGAAACGCCGCGCCGTCCGGATACTTCATCATCCACCATGCCTCGTCTATGAACACAAGCCGTTTTTTGAATTCGGCGCGGATAAGGTTCCAAATATAATTCAATATTATGTACATTGCTATCGGCCTCAACTCTTCTTCCAGGTCGCGGATTGAAAACACTATTAGCCGGTTTTTGATGGCAATATTTGTCGGTTTGTTGGTGAACCCGGAGTAACTGCCTTTCGTGAAGCGGTACAGTCGCTCGGCGATTCCCCGTCCGCCATCCATATTTTCAAGAACGGTCCGAAGGTCTTCCATCAATGGCGGAGTCGCTTCGGAAAAATCTTTGTCCGGAACTATATTCCGCGAAGCGTACGTTTCCTGTATGGCCCGGTCGAGAATACCCTCCTCTTCTGGCGTTATGCCGCCTATCATTATTTTGATTAAGCCGGAGAGGTTGAGAAAATGTGATTTTAGGACGTCTCCCGGACTTTCGTCTTTTGGAATAATGGGAACCTCAAGAGGATTGATGTGATTTTCAGAGTCAAGGGATATTTTGAAAAAACTTCCGCCGACTGAATCCGCGAGATTTTTGTATTCATTTTCCGGGTCTATCACCATTACGTCCGTGCCCAGCATCATTGAACGTAAAATCTCAAGCTTTGCGGCGTACGATTTGCCGGAACCGGATTTCGCGAAAATCACCATATTCGCGTTTTCAAGCGAGAATCGGTCAAAGATTATCAGTGCGTTGTTGTGGCGGTTTATACCGTAAAGTATTCCGTCATCGGACGTAAGATCTGACGATATGAACGGAAAAAGAGACGATGCAGGGCCGGAATTCATCGGCGTTGTTATGTCTATGTAATCAACTCCGAGCGGAAGAGTGGAATTAAATCCCTCCAATTGCTGGAAAGTCGTCGGTTTTGTGTAAACGAGACGCCCCTCTAACACGGAAGCTATTTCCGTTTCAATTTTTTTTAATTCCTCCGGGCTTTCTCCGAATATCGTTATGCATACCCCGACTTGAAAAAGCCGCTCGACAGATTGCTGAAGCGCGTCTCTCAGGGACTCTACGTCTTGTAACGCGGTTTCGAGCATCGGATCGCGCACTTTCCCCTTTTCTTGCTGCGACATTATTTGAGCTTCAATCTGCGTGGCTTTTTTCCTAAGATTTCTCAAAGCTATCGCCGTTTCAACTGGATACGTGAATATGGATATATCCATAGCATTCGGCATATTTATAATCTGCGAGAACCAGCCGGAAGCGAGAAATCGAGGATAGTTCAAGACGAAAAGCGTTTTCGCCACCCTACTGCCGATTTTTATGTAGTCCGAACCGACTTCGAGCGCGGCCGGCGCGAGAATATTTGTCATATCACTTCCCGTTTCGACGGCCTCGGGAGTTTTGGCTATCGCGAGTTCTTGCCCTTCTTTAATTTCCGGATTGTAAAGATTGTAAAAAAGCTCTATCAGTTCTCCATTGTTGAGCGGAATCGCCCGCAAACCGATGCCGGTCAGGCCCTGAATGGCGCGGTCAACACGCTGGTTTAATTGAGACATTTGGCGTTCAATATCTTCAAACGCCGTTTTTTCGATCTTGGGCTTCTTGCCGCGTTGAAATATTTTTAATATTTGCGGCAATTGGGATTTCTCAAATCTTGGAATTTGTATCGGGTCATACGGCACCACCACGAAGAATTTTTTGTTCATAACAGAATTTTCTTCAACGAAAGAGCGTATGAATTCACGGTATTCGGATATTTGATTGCTCAAAAGTTCGTTTTGTTCTTCAGTTTCCCGGTTTTTCAGTTTTTCAAGGTAGGCCTCTATATTCAACTTGCGCGTGTGTATTACCGTTTGAAGAGAAAAATCAAGAGAATTTAGAAAATTTTGATACGCGCCGAGAATGAAGCCCCGCTCCTCTTCTGATTTCAAATCAAAATTTACTCCGGTAACGAGAAGCACGCGGCGCAACCCGCCATCCTTAAGAATGACGACGTCGTCCTTTATGTCTTTGATTTCCACCAACTCTTGTGTCGGCGGAGACTCTTTTCGTTTAACCATAGTTTAATTATAAATCTTAAATCATAAATCTTAAACCTGCGTTAGCGGTAGTCGATTCTTTTCATGGCTATTTTTTCTCCGGTCGATTTTCTCATAACTACGTATTTTTCCGGCTTTCTTTTTTCGCGCTTTAGTTTTTTTCGACTGGTAAGCATTTGCCCCCACAAATTTTTAATTTTTCCGAATTCAAGCGATGGAATCATTTTTTTGGCACCCCCTCTTTTTTCGGCGAATTCCTCGATTTCTTCCCCCCCCTCTTCAACTTGATATTTATCTTCAATTCTTTTTCTTTGCCACAGATAAAGGCGCGGCCTCCAGTAATACTTGAAAGCGTTGAAGAGCATTTTTTCAACCGGCCGGCCTTCTATTTTTATGAACGCGAAAAGTGACGCTATGAATCCGAAAAGAGCGGCGAAAATTAGCCATAGCCACAGTTCAATCAAAAAAAATAGCAAAAACGCGGTTCCGGCCGCGGCTGCAAAATAAAGAAATTGCCTAAGCGTCAGTGGCCCGACAATTTTGTCTTCAGTTTCTATAAATTGTGGAACTTGAAATTGCATTGTTTTAGCGGAGATCCACGGTATTTCCTCTTACGTTTGGTCCTTGTTCTGCCGCAGGTTTGGGCTTTCGAACTTCTCTGAACGAACTTAAGTCAATCACTTCTTCGACCGATTGTTTGACGGGTTTCTCAATTTCCGGTTTCTTAGTTTCTATCTTTGTCGGTACCGCTTGAGGAAACAGCGACGTTTTGGGCCCCACGTAGTGAACCATGCGTTCTTTCGGCGGAGCGGTTTTACCGATCGCAATTTCTTTTTTTCTATCATCTTCTTCTTTAAGTTCTACGCGGAATGGAACCGCCTCTTTTTTCTTCGGCGCGGAAATAGGAATGGAAATTCTTGGTTTTACGCTTTCCGCAATCGGCTTTAATTCCTCTTCCGTTCTCAGAATAAACGGGGTTGTGAGCGGGGGTTCGCTTGGCTTTTCTATTTCCAGTTTCTTGGTTTCGGGCAGCTTGCTTTCCGAAAGGTTTATTACAAACGGAGCTGTAGCCGGCTCTTGTGGTTTAATTTCAAGCTTTTCGATTCTAGGTTCTTCTATTTCCTGTTCTTTCGTTCGCGCTTCAGATTTTGCCTGCCCGCCGACCGGCGTGGTTCCCGGCTTGTATCTCAATTCAACAATATTCGCTTCGGGTTTTATTAAATCAATATCAACACCCCAGTCATAGAGGTCCTTTTGAATTGGTTTTAGAATTTTATCTTTTATTTCTCCCGCAATATCTTTTGAGGACTCGGCGCTTGTCCCTAAAAAATCAGCAAGTTCGTTTATGAAGTTTCGCGGAGAGAGATCTTTTGTTTCAAGCCGCATGATAAGAAAAGGAATTATACGCTCATCTTCGCCGCTTAACTCCAATTTTTCGTTAAGCTTTTCCACCGCATCAAGAGCGTTGTCGGAGCTAAACCAGCGTTTGATTTGTCGCGGGACTTCTTTTATCGCCTCCTCGAATTTAATCATTTTTTGCGTTTTTTAGGTTTGGGCTTTTCTTCTTCTGGGAAATATGCATTGGCATTTATATCTTTTCTCGCGGTTTTAAGTAGCCGTTCAAGCGCCTGGGTCTGGACCGCGTCAAGTTTACCCCTGTTTTTATCGGTTTCATTTAGCGCGCTAACAACCGCTTGCTGTTGTTCGGCTCTGCCCTCTCTAAAAACGCGCGACAGATGTGCTCCGGAGAAATTCAATATAACTTCTTGTCTCTTTAATACTTCCGGACCCATTGAGTCCACTGCGTTTGGCGCTGATTTACGCATCGCTTCGGCTATTGTTTTTCCGAATTCTTGCGCCATATCAGGCCTATATTGAAGGAATTGCTTGTCCGCGCCGGTTGAGCGAATGGTGTTAATATATTGCGGTCTGAGTTTTTCTGGTATCTTTTCAAAGCTGCCAATCCTGGCCGCGTGTATGGCTTCGGCGGCCGCCTCTTCGCGGTTAATTGGAATAAAGTTGCGAGATGATAGCTTTGATTCAAAGAATGGCTTGCTTTGTTTGCCGAGGTCTTCGGATCTTTTTTGCACTCTCTCTTGTATTGCTTGAGACGCGATATCAAGCCGCTGTCCTATGCCGCGCAGTACCGGGAATTTTGCAAGCCCCCTGGCGAATTTTTGCGCGTAAGTCGCTTCTTCTCCTTTCTTTTTTACCGTAAGCGCTCTTGTTGTCGCCCAGCCCGCGGCGCCCCTAGCGCGGTTTATCGCCGCTGTTTGCAGTTTATTTGAAAACCACCCACCTGTTGTTACGGCTACTCCGGAAAAAGTTCCGGAAATTTTATGAGACAGAACAAGCCCGGCGTAAATAAAACCAAGAATTACGAGCATCTGCGCCGCGTTTACGAAAAAGTTATCAACAAGCACGCCCGTCGTCTCCATCACGTTGCCGAGCCTCGCATTCGCTTCTGCTGTTGTCTGGGCGAGATTTCCTATGTATTTGGCGCGACCTTCGCTCGTGGCTATGGATAGCGCTAAGTAAAGGAAGAAAAGAGCGGATGGCGCGAAAAATACCCACCTGAAAAATTCTTCCCACCACCTGCTCCAAAGATGCTGGAACATCGGAAGTATCCAGAAAAGAAAAGCGAGCGGAACCAATACCAATAAAAAGCTCAAAATTATAAATCTCGCGAAGAACATAACAACCATTACCAAAAGAGCAATGGCCATCAAAAAGGTAAATAGCGTCGCGAAAAATATGCTGGACAAAAGTTTCGCCGCGCCGCTAAACGTCAAGACGGTTTCAAGCGTTCTGCCAATGATGGCAGCGGATGTTTCCGCTTGAAGAAGTTTCTGCGGTTGAAACGCCGCGACCAGTTTGTTTTGCAGGCCAATTACGCCTTCTTCCGCTATGCGGCTCAAAAAGAAATCTGAAAGCACGCCGGCAAAGTCAATGAATATCCCGGCTATGGTCAAGCTGAAATTCACAAGCAGTGCCGCCACAATCAACTTCCACAAAAGTTGTTTCATCCCGTAGCTTTCGAAACGGATGATTGTCGCGAAAGCTATTATGATTATGCCGAGCACAAATCCTAAATTGGCAAGCTCTTTGGTGATTCCCCAACCGTCGTGAACAACGCTGTTCCCTCCATCAAGAATCGCGCTGTTCAATTGTAGAGCGTAACCGACAAGAAACGCCGCGAATTGAAGAAGGGCTGAGCCAATTAAGCCGACCGCGTAAACTATGGCCGAAAGCGCTATGGTGAGAGGAGAGAGAGAGATCCCGACCGTCCAATCAACGAGACTTTTGAGCCAGTTAGATTCTTTTGAATCTTGCGCGGTCGTTGTTGCGCTTGTTTGTGCGTTAACCAAATCCGGCGCGATTAAAACCAAACACGTGAAAATCACAATGGCGAAAACCGCTGTTATTTTTAGATATTTTTTAATTCGCCGCATCATTTAATAACCTGAAAAATCTTGTTCAACGACATTGTCAACTGTAATCGTTATCGAGTCGGATTGTTTTGAATTACCGTCCAAGCCGAACGCTCTCGCTATTATTATGTATTGTCCGTCAGATAGGCTTTCCGTATCAATGTTTATAGAATAAGGAGCCGTGAAGTCGGTTGCTACAAGAATGTTATTGACGTAAAACTCCACTCTTTCAATGCCTTTGGCATATCCGGCAGCGGCCGAAATAGTGCTTGTTCCCGAAATGATTGAATTATCAGCCGGCGCAGTCATCACGACTGTTAAAAAGCCGATCACGCATTCATTAAATTTGTTGCCCTCAAGCGTTTCGCATGCTTTGGCATCAACTTGGGTTTGGACGTTTTGCGTTGATTCAGTAACATCAAGACATGCGGAAAGAGCTACTCCCGCAAGGCCCGCGCAACTTCCGCTAAGACCTTGGGGAATATATCCTCCAGTCGGAGCGCTGGGGGTACTGACATTTGAAAGACCGGCAACGCCTTCTCTTATTAAGCGGTTTATAAATGCATCTCCTATTGCGGCTATGTATGCGGAAAGGTCTCTTGCGTTAACGAGCCAAGCAATGCCCGCTCCTATTGTCTGAGCCGTCGCGTCTCCAACTGCTCTGCCTGGGGTGACTGTTTCATATTGCGAACAATTAATATTGCCCGTGACATCTTCGTCGTACGCAACGCATCTTTTAACGGAGAGAAATCCTTGGTTGGCTATGCCCTCCGAGCGTTTGGCGTCGCGTTCTTCAGTGTTTCTTCGCATTAATTCGTCATATCCTATAAGCGTCAAACCAAACGCATTGCCCTGCGGTTGCCAGAGCTCTTGATACGCGACCCATCCGCCGTTAAGGAAGTTGCCGTAAAATGAATTTATATTTCCGACAACCTGGTCCAATCTGCAGGTAATTTGCTGAGAAAACGTTGGCGGCCTGTCGAGCAAAAGTCGAACTTGAAGATTAAACGGCGAACATACAAAACCGAGTCCTAATTGTTTTGTAACTTCGTCAAAAGCTATATTGAAGGCGTCGCCCATAAAGCCGCCCCAGTCTGTTATGAACTTCGGTTCGCCTCCGCCCTGTACCCAGCGCACTATTTGGTCAACTATCATATCCAAGAGTCGTTTTTTTAGAGCTTCTACCGATATAGTCCAGCCCTTGTCCGCGGCCCAGCGCAAAGCGTCTTTTGCCCATGAAGCGATTGTTGTAGCTATGAAACCAGGAGTGTTTACTTCGAAAACTGGAACTGGGGAAGCAGCATAAGCTCGTTTTATTAGATGAAGTTGTACTATAAGCGATTTTTTGTCATCAGAATAATCATTAAATGAGATTGTATTCAATTTTTCGATTTCTTGTTCAAGTTTTTTGAAATTTTCATCAAGTAATTTTGAATAAAAATCAACGTTCCGCGAGATTAAAATGGCTTGTACCGGGTCTTGTTCGTAATTCGCCATAGCTCCGAGAAGATTTTTTTGAAAAATGACGAAACGCAGCTGCTCTCTGTGTAGATTTATTAAAACATTCGGAACCTCCGTAGTTTGTAGAATTCCGATTATCGCTTCACTCGCCTTTTCTATTTTTTTTGCATCATCAATGGCGAAATCTCGGTTTATATTTGTTTTTTGAATTACGTTTTCTATTTTTTGCAGCGATTCAGCGTATGTTTCAAAAACCGCAGAATTTTTTTCATAGGTAATTTTGATGTCGCTATCGTTTATTATTGGGACAAAATCTTCGGGATTGAATTTCCTGATTTCTTTTTCTAAATAATTTTGTACTATATCTTCCGGATGCGGAACGTTCAGCCATTGTTGGTTTTCAATAAGCTCTGGACCCAGAGGATTTTTATTTATCCATTCGCTTGTTACCGTCTCAGCGAACGATTGCGTAAGATTTGTTCTTTTCACGGCAAGCTGTGCGGCTTGCCCGCCGATTGGCGTAGTTTGTCGCGACGGAAGAGCTTCGTAAAAGACACCCTCGTTTCCCCGAATTGAGGTTACGTTATCGGAAAATGGCCGCGGCTCTCCTGCGCGAAAAATAAGACCGGACGAAGTCGCGGCAACGGCTAATATTATAAACGCAACAATTCGCCGCTTCATGGCTAGTCTCGTTTATTATAGCCCCTTTGTTGTTAAGTAAGAAATTTACTTATCCCCAATATTTTTTCTAAATTAAGATTTTGCGGTCTCAGATTCGGCTCTAATCCGGTTTTTTTGATAAGTTCAATCAATTTTTCTTTTGACATTTGTCTGTATCCACCGGATAGGTTATTTATGAGGGTTTTTCTCGGCTGTTTGAACAAAATTTTTATCAATTTGTAGTAATGTTCTTGGTTTGGGGTATAGGGTTTAGGGTGTATGGTTAATTTTATAATTGCGGAGTCAACTTTTGGCGCGGGCTTGAAATATTTTTTTGAGATAAAATCAATTATTTCCGGTTTTGCCCAAAACTGGACGCTCGCGGCGAGCAAATTCATTTTTGGCGGCTGAGCGCATATTCGTTCCGCGACTTCTTTTTGAACGGTAAAAACGCAAAGCTTCGGCTTGCGCGCAAGTTCGCTTATTATTCGGAGAAGATAGCCGGTGATGTAGTATGGAATATTTCCGACCAGCTTATAGCTTTTAGCTTGTAGCTTGTAGTTTTTAATTATTTTTGGAATAACTTTCAATGCATCTCCCAAAACAGTTTCTACGTTTTTATGGTCGGCAAAAGTTTTATTTAATCTTTCCGTCAGCGCTTTATCTTTTTCAATTGCAATTATCTTCATTCCGCGTCCGTCCTCTTCTAAAAGCTTAAAGCTAATAGCTAAAAGCTCGCGCGTGAGTTCTCCATGCCCCGGCCCGATTTCAATAATCGTCTCGCCGTTTTTTAACTCAAGCGATTGAATTATTTTTTTAATTTTTTCTTTATTAATTAAGAAATGCTGCCCAAGTCGTTTCATAAATTTTTACGTTCTTCAGTCGAAGCTGATGTATCTTTCTTCGTCGTCCAAATCGCGCGCCGGGCCGTTGTCGGTTGGAATAAATTCGGTTAGTTCCGGCGGGAGTTCGCCCAAAAACCTTGATGGCAGATTGTAAAAACTTACGCATAATTTTTTCTTCGCTCTTGTCATTGCCACATACATAAGTCGCCGTTCTTCCTCCGTTTCTTCCGGGTTGCCAAAAGACATTTGGTGCGGCAAAAGTCCCTCCGCGCACCCGGCGATAAAAACATTATCAAATTCCAGTCCTTTCGCGAGATGAATTGTTGAAAGCCGCACAACAAAATTTTTGTCGCTGGGCCGGTCCCCCGATTGCAGCAAACTCATTCGTTCTAGAAAAGTTGGCAAGTCGGCATTTGCGGCCAGTTTCATTAATTCGCGGATATTTTCAACGCGCTCTATCGGATTGGTTGAAGCGCGTTTAATATGGGAAATATAATCCGTAGCGGTGATGAAAAACTCAATCAATTCGCTTGCCGACATCGTTTTTGCCGCCTCCGGCAACGCTTTTAAAAGTTGGCCGGATTTGTATTTTGGGAAGTTTTTCTCTATGCGTTCTTTGCTTATCGCGTCTTGTGGATTTATGGCGTAACGCAATCCCGCGGTTATATCCTTTATTTCTTTTCGCATGTGAAAGCGCAATCCGCCGAAAATTTCATAAGGAATGCCGCGCTCTACCAGCGCCTGCTCAATCGCTCGCGATTGCGCGTTGGTGCGATAGAGAATTACAGTACTTGGAATTTGGCCGGGACGGTTTTTTATTCCATATTCCAGATTCGAGATTCCAGATTCAATTTGTTTCGCTATCCACTCCGCTTCTTCGTTTTCGTCCAGCGCCTCTTTAATGGCTATTGACTCGCCTTCTGGATTTTCTGTCCAGAGATTTTTTGGTTTTTGAGATTTGTTTTTCGATATAAGCGCGCTTGCCGCGGAAATAATTGTTTTGGTTGACCTGTAATTTTGTTCAAGAAAAATTATTTTTGCGCCATCCCAATCATCTTCAAAATTAAGAAAATTGCGAAAATCCGATCCCCTGAATTTGTATATTGATTGCGCGTCGTCTCCGACGACAAAAATATTTTTGTGTTCTCCGGCTAGCAACTTTATTAGCCGATACTGGTTGGTGTTAACATCTTGATATTCATCCACCAGAACATATTTGAATCTGTCGCGATATTTTTTGAGAACCTCCGGATGCTTTTCAAAAATTCTGACTGGTTTTTCTATCAAGTCGTCAAAATCAAAGGCGTTGTTTTTTTTCATTTCATCTTCGTATCGTTCAAAAATTTTCGTGGACTTGGCGTCAAGCTCCATTTCTTCCGGAGACGACAATTCATTTTTTAGGCGTGAAATTTTTGCGGCAATGACTGCGGGATTGTATTTGTCCGTCGCGATATCCATTTTTTTCATGACGGTCTTCAGCAAACGCAGAGAATCGTCGTCGTCAAAAATTGAAAAATTCTTGTTCCTGTCCGCGAGTCGCGCTTCTTCTTTAAGAATTCTGACTCCCAAAGAATGAAAAGTGCCGACAAACGGAGAATGATTCAAGATTCTATTTCGCATCTCGCCAGCGGCCTTGTTGGTAAAAGTTATGGCGATTATGTGGCTTGGATTTATTCCCCCGGTAATAAGATTCGCAAGCAAGGTTGTCAACGTTTTGGTTTTGCCGGAACCGGCTCCGGCAACGATTAAAAGAGGGCCGTTTTTATGGCTTGCAGCTTCAAGTTGCGCGTGGTTGAGATTTTGTGTTAGCATAAATTGTGTTGTTTTGATGATTATTGACCACTGGCGAAGAGTTCGGAACGGCCTTACAAACGAATATTTGATAGCTATTCTTCTTATTTTTTTTACAGCCACAGCAAACTGGCTGTTTCCTTATTATTATGCGGTCGAGCCGGTTAATCAATCTTTTGGCGTTGACTTTGAGTCATTCGGCGGTCCGGTTTCATATGACTTATCCACAGGTTATCAAGATGGATTAACGAGTTTTTACGGTGGAATTATTAATGATGGCGGATTGGACTTTGGCGGCGGTCTAATTGACGGTTCTTCAATTTTAAATATGCCGAATCTCTAAATATTAATTCTTGTCTTTTAGTTTATAGTTGAACGCTTCGGAAAGATGTTCGCTTGTAACCGATTCGGAGTTTTCCAGATCTGCTATTGTCCTTGCGGTTTTTAGCATGCGGTAATATCCGCGCGCTGATATGAATGACTTGTCCAAAACCATTTTCATAAACGAGTCGGCTTCGGGAGCAAGATGGATAAGCTCGTCGCATTGCTTGGAGGTCATATCTGAATTCGTATAAATTTTGTTTTTTAATTTTTTAAAACGTTCTTTTTGAATTTGTCTCGCGAGTTTTATTTTTTCGCGCAATGTGTCGCCCTCTTTTGTTTCGGAGGCGCCCCTCAGTGTTTCTATTTTAATTCGCGGCACTTCCACCTGCATATCTATTCGGTCAAGAAGCGGTCCGGAAATTTTTTTGCCGTAACGAAGAGTTTCATTGGCGGTGCATCTGCATTCTTTTTCGGCATCTCCGAGGTAGCCACACGGACATGGATTCATTGCCGCGGCTAGAGTAAATTTCGCAGGAAGTTCAAGATTATGCTTCGCGCGGGAAATATGTATCGCGCCAGATTCAAGCGGTTGTCTCAATGCCTCAAGAACATCGCGATGAAATTCCGGAAGTTCGTCTAGAAATAAAACGCCGCGATGCGCCAAGCTTATTTCTCCCGGGCGCGGATTTGTACCGCCACCTACCATTGCCGCGAGCGACGCGCTGTGGTGCGGGCTACGGAAGGGTCGTCGAAACATCAAGCTGTCTTCTTTAAGCATGCCGGCTGCGCTATAAATTTGGTTTATTTCTATGAGTTCGTCCATTTCAAGCGGCGGCAATATTGACATCAGCGCTTGCGCGAGCATTGTTTTTCCTGAACCTGGCGGACCGCTCATTAAGATATTGTGTCCGCCGGCGGCTGCTATCGCCAAGGCGCGCTTGGCGTTCATCTGCCCCTTTATGTGATTTATATCGTATGAAACTTCCTCGGTTTTCGGCATGATCCGCGTGTGTGTTTGCGGCTCTATAACCTTTTTATTTTCAAGATGAGCGATTATTTCTTGAATGTTTTTTATTGGAATTACTTTAACTTTGTTGATAAGCGCGGCTTCGGCGGCGTTTGCGTGAGGGATGAAAATCTCGGAAAAATTTTTGTTTTTGGCCAATGACGCGATGTTAAGCGCGCCGCTTATCGGCCGAAGCTCGCCGTCAAGCGACAGCTCTCCCGCGAAAATTTTGCCGCGAGTGTCAAATTCTTCTATTTGCTTGGTGGCGAGAAGATAACCTACGGTTATTGCGAGGTCATATTGCGAGCCGGTTTTTTTTACGTCAGCCGGAGCGAGATTGACCGTGATTTTTCGGTTTTCCTTGGTTGGCGGTTTGATGCCGCTGTTTTTAAGAGCAGAGCTTATACGTTCGCGTGATTCGGAAAGGGCTTTGTCCGCCAGGCCCACGATATTAAAACTATGAAGGCCGACATTGATGTCGGTCTCCACTTCAATCAGCTTCGCTTTTATGCCGTCCAGTTCGGCGGAATAAACCTTAGATAGATTTTTGGCCATGTTTGCAATTTTTGCACAGCCGTGATTCCGGACTTGCTTCAAGAACGTCCATGTCTATTTCCTTTCCGCATTCTTCACAGTTGCCGTACGTTCCCAATCCAATCTTTCTGAGCGAGGAGTCAATGTCACCGAGTCGCTCTTTTATGGCGTTGGCTATACTGACGTTGGTCGTCAATTCTTCCGCCTCGTCGGCTTCTTCGTCAAAATGGTCGACGTCGCTTCCAAAGTCGGGAAGTTTATCCGGATTTAGTTCTTTTAATTCGGCTTCAAGGCTCGCCTTTTCTTTTTCAAGCTTATTTTTAAAATTGTCCAATCGTTCTTTAGAAAGCGGCATTAAAAAGAGATTAAACAAAAAAAGGGCTCTGGTCAAGCCCCGTCAAGCCCCTCCTTCTTGATTCACAGTCCTAATCGGTTTGCTGCTTCTTGGACGCCGCCGAAAGAAGAGCTTATAAGAAAGTAATTGCTGATGATGCCGTAATTTAACGAAGCTCCGGCTACTTCAAATGGCAGATACTTCGTGGCGGTTCCTTTTATTTGGCCGCTTAGAAATATTGCCGAGGTCGGATTTTGCGGGTCGGCTATATAAATATTTTTAAGCATTGATACTGCTACGGTTTCAAGTTTTTCAACGATTGTTTGCGTTTCAAAAAGTATGGCCGTAGTTTTTAATTTAAAGATGAATCCTGGCCATACGCCGTTCTGGTCGTAATAAAGGTAAGCCGTGAAATCGTCCTCAAAATTCGTGCTTGTCTCTTCCTGGGTGAGAATTGGCAATAATGCTGATAGAAATTCAGGGGCGATAATCAAACCGGCTTGCGTTTCAAAAACAATTTCCTTGACACCGTTGGCGTCAAGCGTTTGCATGGCGGAAACGGCCATGGCCTCTCTTATGTTCTCGATTGTAACGGTGGCTATGACCAGAGGTTCCAATTGATTTGCCGGAGACGTGAAAAATGATCGGTGAACTAAACTGGGCGCAGGCGTTTCTGCCGGCTCTAATCCTTCAACCAGAGGAGGAATCAGCGGGGCTGACGGAAGCGGTTCTTGAATTGCCGGTAATTCCGGTTGAGATGGGAATATTAACGGATAGACGAAGTAATATCCCAAAAATCCAAACCCAGTAATTAATATTATTATTCCGGCGATTAACCCTGCTGTTTTGGTCCATTTGGAAATTTCACTTTTTTCCGGCTCTCCAGAGTCCATAGGCGTTGGAGGAGTAAATATTGGTTCCTCTTCCGGCTCAGGAATTTTAAGCTCTCCGGGCTTGACCGGTTGAGGTATAGGTGTTCCACCAGAGGATTGCATTGATTGCCTGTCCGACTCCATCGTGCGGATGGTAATCGGCGGAGGTGGGGGCGGCTGAACTGGTTCTCTGTTAAAATTATTAGAATTATATGGTTCTGCCATACATTTTATCGTAGCACACAATTTTGTGTGGCGGTTGTGGAAAACTTTAGGAGCGCAGGATACGAACCAGAATCAATTGAGCGGAGCGAATTTGGACAAGATTCAAGGCGCGAGGAGCGATGCGTATCTTTAGATACGTGAGCGACGAGCAACGCAGAAGATTGGTCAAATTCGTCCGCCCGAAGGGAAGCTCGGAAATGGCCAATTTCTTCGTTGCTCCTCCTCGGCGTATCGCAGAGGATACGCTTTCGTCGTCGCGCCTCGAACTCGTCTCATTTCCGAGCTTCTCAAGCTGACTCTGGTTCGTATTCTGCGCTCCTATCCAACGCTTTGATTGAAAGCGAGAGTTTGCCGTCTTCCATTCTGATTATTTTCGCGCGCACGGATTGGCCGAGTTTTAGCACGTCTGAGACATTTTTAACAAACCCATTTTTTAGTTCGGATACATGTATCATCCCGTCTTTATTGAGCCCTATGTCAACTATCGCTCCGAAATCCATTATTCTTGAAACCGTTCCTTCAACTATGTCGCCGACGCGATATTCTTTAACTATTGATTTTATGATTTCAACGGCTTTTTCGCATGCGCTCATGTCGGTTCCGGAAACAAAAACCATGCCGTCTTCTTCAATGTCTATGCTTGCAACCCCGGTATCGGCAACTATGCCGTTTATTATTTTGCCCCCAGGACCTATTACTTCTCCGATTTTCTTGGGGTCAATATTGAGCGTCAGAATTTTCGGAGCGTAAGGCGAAAGTTCCGGGCGCGGCGAAGCAAGGACCGCGTTGACGGTTTGAAGTATATGAAGCCGCGCTTTTTTCGCTTGTTCCAGGACTTTTTCAAGCATTTCAATCGTCACTCCCTCTATTTTTACGTCCATTTGAATCGCGGTTACGCCGTCGGCCGTCCCGGCTACTTTGAAATCCATATCGCCATGATGGTCTTCCGGGCCTTGTATGTCTGTTAGAATTTTATATTTTTGTTCTCCGAGAATTAATCCCATCGCTATTCCGGCCGCGGGTTTTTTAAGCGGTACCCCGGCGTCCATAAGAGAAAGAGAGCTGGCGCAAACCGTTGCCATTGAAGATGAGCCGTTTGAAGAAAGTATTTCCGACACGACGCGTATAGTGTATGGAAATTTTTCTTGCGCGGGAATAAGCGGTCTGAGCGCTTTTTCCGCCAGGGCGCCGTGGCCGATGTCTCTTCTACCCGGTCCGCGGAACGAGCCGGTTTCGCCAACCGAATATTTTGGAAAATTGTAATGCAACATAAAACGTCTATTGTCGGTTGTTTCCATTGTTTCAACAAGCTGCGCCGCTCCGGGAGGGCCGAGAGTAGTCATCGCGAGAGCTTGAGTGTTTCCGCGAATAAACAAAGCCGAGCCGTGCGTTCTTTTGAAAAGACCGGCTTCCGCCGTAAGGGCTCTCACCTCGTCCAATTTTCGTCCGTCCGGCCTCGCTTCCTCTTCCAGTATTTTTTTGTGGAGTAGTTCGTTTATCTCCTCTTCAAAAAGTTCATCAACCGCCTGTAGTTGCTTTTCCGAAAATTCGCGGCCATTCAAAAGGTCTATGAGCTCATGTTTCAGAGTGTTGATTTTGCTGTGCTGTTCGTGGTCTTTCGGGGCATAAATAACTTCTTCAAGCTTGTCGGCCAGAAATTCTTTCACTGCTTTCTTGGTTTCATGATCCGGTTCAACAAGATAAACATCCGTTTTTTCTTTTCCTATTTCTTCGGCTATCTTAGTTTGAAACTCAATAAGTTTTTTTATTTCTTTTTGCGAGGCTTTAAAGGCGTCAATGATTTCGCCGTGTTCGGCTTCGTCTCCGGAAAGCTCAAGCATGTTTATTTTATTTTTCAGCCCGGAAACGAACGCCTCAAGTTTTGCTTCGGATTTTTTCAACTCGCCAATCTTTGGATTGATGGCAATATCGCTGTTAATTTTGGCAACTTTCACTCCCGCAACCGGACCACTCCATGGAATATCAGAAATGGCGAGGGCGGTTGATGCGCCAATTAAGGCCGGAAAATCCGGGTCGTTTTCTTCATCATACGCAAGAACTGTTACCGCCACATGAACGTCACGGCGCATGCGATGGTCAAAAAGCGGCCTAATGGTTCTGTCTATCAAGCGTCCGGATAGAGTCGCTTCATCGGACGGTCTGCCTTCGCGGCGCACAAATCGACTGCCTAGTATTTTTCCGACGGCGTAGAATTTCTCTTCATAATCAACCGTGAGCGGAAAAAAATCGGTATCACGGTCTTTAACTCCCATCACCGCGGTTACAAGAATCGCCGTATCCCCATATCGCGCTAAAACCGCCGCGTTTGCGCGCCCGGCCAGTTCCGATATTTCCAATTCAAGCGGCCTACCCGCGACATCTATTGAATATTGTTTACGATTTAACATGTTGTATAACTTAAGAACGGTGGTCTTTCGTTCTTAGCGTTCTTTGGTCCTTCGCTTATTTTTTTATAATTATCTTCGGAATTTCCTCCAAATTAATAAAAGTATCGGCCTCTTCTTTTAATTTTCCAGAAGCGCTTCTTCCAAACGCAGCGACTTCAACTTGCCTGCCCAATCCCCATTTTAGATATTCAACCAGAGGAACAAAATCGCCGTCTCCGGTAACAAGAATTATGACGTCAAGAAAATCTGCCATTCGTATGGCATCAACCGCCATGCCCACGTCCCAGTCGGCTTTTTTCATTCCGCCCGGATAAATTTGGAGGTCTTTTATTCTAAGTTCGAGGCCGGCGTTTTCAAGCGCCTCAAAAAAGGCGGCTTCGCGACCCTGCGGAACCACGCTGACAACTCCGTCAATCCCCTCGCTCTTTACTACGTATGCTACGGCGCGGATTAATTTCCTGCCGCCAATCAGCTCTTTGATGAGTTCGCGATAATTAACGCGCCCCTGATATAAATGTTTTGCGGAATGATAAAGATTTTGTATGTCTATAAAAATACCGACACGCTGTTCTTCTTTATGTTGCCGCGATTTATTTGCTGACATTTTTATTTTTTCAACCCAAGACTTCTTACCAGAGTATTATACGCTTTTGGATTTTTTTTTGACAAATAGTCAAGCAGTTTTTTTCTTTTGCTGACCATTTTTAGAAGACCGCGCCTGGAATGGTTGTCCTTTTTATTTTTTTTGAGATGGCTTGCGAGTTCTTCTATGCGCCGGCCAAGAATGGAAATTTGTACTTCCGGAGAGCCGGTGTCCGTTTCGTGCCTTTGGTGCGCTTTCAGTATATTAAGTTTTTTTCTAGTAGTAAGCATGATTAAAAAAGTATAATAAATTCTTATAAAAAAGTCAACTTTTTGACTCGTCGCTTGCATGCTCTTCAGAACCGGGTGTCTGCTCCAGCTGAAGATACCCAATAGTTTTTCGCGGGTCCTGCCGCATCGCGCCGCCTGTATTCCTCTCGGAACCGAGGTCGGCTTACTCCAGCGGTAAGCCGCCTCTACGCTCTCAGCGAAAAACTTTTGCTTCGCAAAAGACCAAGCTTTTTCGCTTCCGAGAGTTTCCTCAAGAAACACAGGCGGCGCTTATATTAGTTAAACCGAACCCGTCCTGCTCTGAAGAAGCTCTCGGAGCTCCGATGGCTTGGTCTCCCCGACCGCGGTCGGGGAGCATCGGAGCGAGAGTGCAGCGGTCGTCTGCCGCCGGAGCAGACGAACCGCGGTTCTGAAGAGTAGGACGGGTGAGGTGCTACTTAGAGGAATACAGGCGACGCGCTAATGAGCGAACTTATATTTTCAACCTGCGCAGGCCTATGTAAAGAGTGCGGGTATGCAAGTTAAATATTTTCGTAATGTCTAATTGTATCATCTTTTTCTGAAATTGTCAAGGTGACTAGATCACATTTCCAACCCTTGTCGTTTATAAGCTCTTCGTTGTTTTGGGCGTAAAGCGTGGAAGTTTTTTTAAACTTTTTCATTTTTGCCGCAGTCATTTGTTCTTCCGGCAATAACTCTTCGGCTCCATTGCCGAATTGCCGCATTGTTTTTACTTCAACAAAAGTTAGAATTCCTTCCGGTGATATAGCCACAATATCCAGTTCCCCCCACTTTTGTCTATAGTTTCGTTCTATTATTTTATATCCTTTGTTTTTCAGATATTCGCAGGCCTTATCTTCACCGTATGTACCGAGGTCGGATTTATAAGTCATATGTTTAGAATTTAGAATATAGAATTTAGAATTTGGGGTCAACATTTGTGTGTACGCTGTGTAAAAATTATACACGTGTTACGCAAAAAAGTTGTGTAAGATGTTTGTCGTGAAACACCCGTAACAACAAAAAATGGCAATTCTTGAGCAAAATGGTTATACAAAGTGTTTGTCGTGAAACATTGAAAACACCAAAAAATCGGGAAAGCTATATTTTACGCGGTTACCCGCTTGTTAAACATTTTGCCATGTTTCACACCTTTTTACACATTCTGTCAACTTCATCTCCCAACCTCACCCGTCCTCATAGCGCGCCGCCTGTATTCCTCCCGGAACCGAGGTCGGTATGAGCGCAGGATACGAACCAGAGTCAAGTTGAGAAGCTCGGAAATGAGGCGAGTTCAAGGCGCGACCTGCCTGCCGGCAGGCAGGCAGGCAGAGAGTTTCCTAAAGAAACACAGGCGGCGCGTTGAGAGTGAGTGAGGTTGAAATGAGTACTGGCGCACGCTTCGTCTGATTTGGCGCACAGCGTGATAGTTATTGTCGCGGGATGCTTGTTTGTTCTCGCAGAACATTTCGGACTTAATGAGTTTGAGGTGAAACTCGCGGACGTAACGTTGTCCGCTATACTTGTATGCTATATGATTTTCCTTGCCTACAGAATTATTTTTCGACAAGGCCACAAACATTAACAGGCACCCAACGTTGGGTGCCTGTTTTTGTTTTAGTATGGGCGCTGAAGGGATCGAACCCTCGGCCTACTCGGTGTAAACGAGTCGCTCTACCACTGAGCTAAGCGCCCCCCTCCTCACTTGTTTCGCATCCCATGTTTACACTGAGCGAGCGAAGCGAGTCGAAGTGTGCAGTATTCTTGAATTAGTCCGAATCGTTTTCGCCCCTCGACTGGCTCGGGGCGAGGAAGTCCCCCCGCCTGCG
>Ga0155781_101_pt3 | contig 36525 bp, 39 predicted proteins | sample RifCSPlowO2_01_FD_107435 | JGI IMG/M metagenome (GOLD analysis project Ga0155781, IMG submission 107435) | Candidatus Wolfebacteria bacterium RIFCSPLOWO2_01_FULL_45_19
GCAAGAAAACGATATGCAACCGGACGTTTTCGCGAGTTTATCGGCAGGAATGTCCAGAAACGCCATTATAAGCATGGTGAAAGAACATGGCTTAAAGAAAATGGTCATTGCTCCTGGCATTCTTTTTGAAAAGAAAAAGCGGTACATGGAAGAACAATCTGGTGGCCTGCTTGAAATAATGCGGCCGCTGTGGGGCATAAAAGCCATAGGCGGACTTCATGAGCATAAGTGCTTTATCAACGAGGTCGTCAACGCCATGAAAGGAAAAAGCTTGATGACGGTTCCGATGGGAATATTGCTACTCGGAGCTCCGGGCACCGGTAAAACCGTTTTCGCCCAGGCAATCGCTTATGAAGCCGGCATTCCGTTCGTGCTGATGAAAAACACCAGAGAAATGTGGGTAGGACAATCCGAGCGGAATTTGGACTTTTCTCTTGAATTAATTTCGGCAATGGCTCCGGTAATTGTTTTTGCGGACGAAATCGACCAGGACTTTCAAAATCGTTCAACGATGTTTGATAACACCGGCGTCAATAACCGCATACAGGCGCAGTTGTTCCGGTTTATGTCGGATACCGACCTGCGTGGCAAAGTTCTGTGGGTTGCGGCGACAAACCGCCCGGACCTGCTTGATGACGCGCTGCTTCGCGAAGGAAGATTTGACGACCACATTCCTTTCTTTCCGCCGTCATGGACGGAACGCGTGGAAATCCTTGAAGCCATACTGTATAAAATGAAGGTTCAGGCGAATGCTATCCATGAACAATTTAAGTGGAATCTCAATAAAGAAACCGTCAAAAGATTCGGATGGAAAACACATTGGCATTTTGAAAACGACCGGCTAAAGAAATGCGATCCGGATACGCATCTTATGGGTACGGAAGACGAAGACGAAATTCCATTTACCGGAGCGCAAATTGAATCCCTTATCCGCAAGGCAAACGCCAAGGCGTCGCAAAGCAGCGAGATTTTGGAAGAAAAACATTTGCAGTGGGCGCTGGAAGACACACCTCCTCCGATAAACATTCTTTCGTACCGTGAAATGACAAATATGGCGATGCTCTTTTGCAATTCATTGCGCTTTATTCCAGAAGGAAAATGGCGCGAAAGAGCGGCTCGCCTTAGAACTATGGCGCAAACAAGAACAAGAACGACGATATAACTTCTCGAAAATCCCGCCCCGTAAAATACGGGGCTTTTTGTTTGCTAAAAATAAAGTTTAATGCTATAAGTAATTCAGAAATTTGACAAAAGAGAAGGAGATAACGGCATGAAATTTAAAGGATGTGTTGAAATTCAGTGGGATAAATGTCGCGAAAAAGATGTTCCCAGAATAAAGAATATTCTGCCCATTTTTGAGTGGTTTTCCAAAATTGCCAAAGTAAGAATCATTGTTAACGTCCCGCGCGGTTATGCCAAGAAAATCAAAAGCGAAGACGACAAAACCGTGCACATTCACGTTAACGCCTGGCCAAAAGCCCGCGCAATCAATCACATTTTTCATTCCGGCACGCTTTTCTGGACTAAAAGTCCCAAAAATCTGCGAATGTTTGAACCGATAAATCCCGTTGCTTCATTCGGAATATTCGTAAACGCTCCCGAGCCGCGAGCAACCGCATTCGTAAGCGAAAAAAATATATGGCTTATGTTTGACTGCCTTAACGACGGCTGGAAAAAAGAAAATCTCGCAAAAATTCTGTTCTTTACGCTGTATCTTGCGATGCAACACGCGGTTAACCTGGATGGACGCCTTATCGCGCGTCTTGTCAGAAAAAATTTTTTGGAACAGAGAAACGAAATTGGCCAAAAACTTCGTTTATTTCTTGAAGAAAATTACATCGGCGGGATAAAAGAAGTTTCAAATACTTTGGCTAAAAGCGCCGAGAATATTGAAAAAGAAAAGAAGGAGTTTTTAAAACTGCTCAATGAAGAAATTGACATTGAAACCATGCTTGAATACGCAAAATCAGGCACGGACAGAAACGAACTTGCCAAAAGCTTCCATCTTATTCTAAACCTGGACGGCGTGGAAACCGTTGAAGTCGACAGCGCCGGATTGATAATCGTCAACACAAAGGTCATTTTTAAAACTCCAAACGCGGAAGGACTTGAGTCAACTCATTTTGACATCGGTAAATTTGAAATCAGAATTGACCCGAGATTAAAGGATCGTTCTGGCATTCACTTCCATCAGGATAGATACGCCGGAGAATATTATCACGGCTATGCCAAAGAAAAAGAAACATGCTTCGGACAATCTGTGTCAGACGGACTTAATCACATAATGAACAAGCACATGCAGGACTTGAACATTGTTGCGATAGTGGAACTATGTTTATCCTTTCTGAGAAAAGAAAGTAATATTCCACAGAAGCGCTTTCTGGAGAATGTGCCGGCTCCGGAAAACTACGCCTCGCCGGAAGCCATGGATGAGGCAAAAAAAAGATTTATTGAAGCCATGGAAAATGCCTTTTACAATCGGAAAACTCTTGTCCTGCAATCCGAACTGGATTCTCTTAGAAAAGAAATAACCGATAAACAAGCGGTTCTTATGGGTATGCGCCGCGAATTTAAAGATACGCGAGATTTTCACCAAAAGCTTGGAAAAGAACTGCGAATTGCCGAACACAAAGCCGAAAAAGAACTTGATAAACTCGCGAACGATCGCGATGTGGTATGTGTTGAAAAAAACGGCCCATTGATTGAAATTTATCTTTCCGTTCCAAAATTGTTTGACGCGTGCGTTATCATGAAACCAAACGGTCACCCGCGCCTGTTGTGTTCATTGTCATCGGATAAATCCCGCAAAGGCGTTTTTGACCCAAGTCTCAGCCAAAGTATAGAACTTAGTGACGCGCAAATGATAAAACTGCAGCGCGACGGCAAAATTCACGAATTTATTTCTTTGGTTAAGCAGTTTCTGACGGAACTGGCGGCAAAGCAAGAAAATGAAAGGAGACGGCGCGATGCGGAAAATATCTACAACTGATATAAAGTTTCTGTTTGAGCCCGAAACTATGGCGGATCTTTTACTTGCGGTCCACCATAACCCAGTTGAAATTTCAGGGCTGGCCAAAGTTCAAAAAGAAAACGGTCTGTTATATGTCGTCAGGAGTGAACCGGAAATTTTTGAACAAGAATGCGGAATGTCATTTACGGACTTTGATATTAAGACATACCATTCGTGGCATTCAAGAATGCTAAAAGAAAATTACCTTCAAGAAATTTCCGAAATGCGGCTGTGGTGGCACAGCCATGTCTGGGGCAACGTTTATTTCAGCGGCACAGATAAAGATACAATCAGTTCCTTCGGAAGAGGATTTGAAGAATGGTGGGCTTCGCTGGTTTTAAACAAATACGGCGAGTTCTGCCTCTGGCTCAATACAAAACCGGAATGGGAATATCCGTTCCAAATTGATGAAATCGGGTTCACGCGCGAAATTGAAATGGAAGAGTTTCGGAGTATTATGGTTGAACGCAGCCATGGCATAAAAACCGCTATAGAGAAAAAAGTGCGCGTAAAACAACTGGCGCTTTACGAGTCCATAATTTCCGGACTTTTCAAGCCAAAGAAAGAACCGTTTTGGGACAATGAGCCGCATAGGAGGCGGTTATGAACACAAAAGAACTTACCATAATCGGCGCCGGAAGTTTGGGAAGCTCTTTTCTCTCCGCGGGATTAATTTGCGGAAAAATGTCGGAAACGCTCGGATTTCGACGCATCTACATATACGACTTTGACAAAGTTGAGCCGCGCAATCTTCTAAACCAAATGTACAGACCGAAAGACGTCGGCGAATCCAAGATATCGGCAATTGAAAACATCATTCAGCAATTCAGCGAATCAAAAATAATCCCAAAAAACGAGAAGGTCGGGCCGAAAAGCAATTTAAGCGGAGTAATCGTCACGCTTGTGGACAATATGGACGCGCGCAGGCAAATTTTTGAACTCTGTCGCTATCGCGCTGACATTCCGTATTACGTTGATGCGAGAACGGGCCTCAACGAGGCATACGTTGTCGCTTTTGACCCTCGCGACCCGGATTGTGTTGAAAGATATGAAAGAACGCTGTATCCTCAATCTGAGGCAGTGCAAGCGCCTTGCGCCGATTCCAGAAGCATACCAACGCTGTGGAGCGTTGCCGGCGTAGTTCAGGAATGCTTGCGCCTATTCAAAAAAAAGCCGCAAAACGCCGCTTTGGCCGATAAGGCGACCGCATTTATCGCGGCGACAATCGGCAAAGTTCTTGTTCGTTTTAAAACCCAAAAAGTGCGCGATACCGAAGAATTTCTTGAAACAATTATAATTTTTAACGACCTTCCGTACTTGAAAACGCAAAAACTTTATCTGCATACCCAATCGCTTAAAAAAACTTGATCTGAAAGAGGTGCGACATGAAAGAGAAGCAGAACGAAGACCAAACGCAAGAACAAGAAGCGAAGAACGAACTTGAACACACTCTCGGAATAATGGCGACTTGGTTTAAGGCAAAACTGCCCGCCGGAGCGCGACTTTCCGACTTGGTTCAAAAACTTAAAGAAGAAGCGACGGAGCGAGGACTTCATGATTTCAACATTCACGAATATCTAATGCGGCTTAACGACGTTGACGTTGAATTTGACCAAAATGGAAAACTGAAAGAAGATCCGGTTTTGACCGAATCGTCCGTTTTATCGCTGGTGGTAAAAAAACTTACCGGCGGAAATTAAACAACATCATCCCCCGTAAATTATCGGGGGATTTCTTTTTCAATCAAACGTTTCAGCGCTTCGGGATTGCCCCGCCCTTTTAGCTCGCGCATCGCTTGGCCGATTAGAAATTTAAGAGCGTTTACCTTGCCTTTTTTGAAATCATTTACCGCTGAAGAATTTTCCACGAGTATTTTATGAATAACCGGCAATATCGCGGACTCGTCGGAAATCTGCTCCATCCCCTGCTCTTTAATTATATTTTCCGGGTCGCCGCCAGATTCAAACATTTTAAGCAATAAATCTTTGGCGATGCGGCTTGATATCTTTTTTGAATGCGCCAAAACGGCAAGATGCGCGAAATCTTCAGGAGTAAATTTGAGGTCTTGAATCGCCATTTCATTTTGTTTAATCAATCCGCGCAAATCGCTTGTAAGATAATTGAACGCAATTTGTGTGATAGCGGTATCGTCGGTAAATGTTTTAGCTTCGGAAACAGCGGCTTCAAAAAAATCAGCAAGCGCCGGCTCAATTGCAAGCGTTTCCGTTTGTTCCGGCGACAATAAGTATTCTTTTTCAAAACGACGCCGTTTTTCTTCGGGAAGCTCCGGAATTTCCAATTTGAGCTTTTCTAAGTCAAATCCGTCAGTCGACGGAGTCAAGTCAAGCTGTGGCAAATCCGGTTCGGGAAAATAACGATAATCGTGCGCCTCCTCTTTTGAACGCTGGGCCTTTGTTATTCCCTTAACGTCGTCCCAGCCGCGCGTTTCCTGTTTAATTTTTTCTCCTTTTTCCAAAAGCTCAACCTGTCGTTTAATTTCATATTCAATAGCATCGTGAACCGCCTTAAAAGAATTAATGTTTTTAACCTCCACCTTCGTGCCTAGAACAGGTTCGTTTATCGAACCTGTTCGGCCGACCAATCCTCTGGATTGGTTTAGACCCTCTTTTTTTACAGACACGTTTGCTTCTATTCTCATCAATCCTTTTTCCATGTCAGCGTCCGACGCGCCAAGATATTTCAAAATCAACTGCAATTCTTTGGCGAATAAAACCGCCTCATCGGAACTCCGTATGTCCGGTTCGGTTACAAGCTCCATTAACGGCACCCCGGCGCGGTTAAAATCAACCAAACTGCCAACTTCGTGAACAAGCCGCCCCGCGTCTTCCTCAAGATGTACGCGCGTTATTCTGACTCCGCGCAATTCCCCTCCGCTGATTAACGGCATATCGTACTGTGAAATCTGATAATTTTTCGGCAAATCCGGATAAAAATAGTTTTTGCGGTCAAATTTTGATTTTTTTGCCGGTTTTCCTCCGAGCGCCATTCCAACTTTAAGAACATACTCAACGGCTTTTTTGTTTATAACCGGCAGAGTGCCCGGATGCCCAAGACAAATCGGGCATACATTCAAATTGGGATGCTTCTCTTCCGGATCATTGCGACAATCGCAAAACATCTTGCTCCGCGTCTTCAATTCGGCGTGAATTTCAAGTCCGATAGTTGGTTTATACATATTAATTAAGATTATAACAAAAAAAACCCTCTGTTAAATAATCTTGAGGGTTTTGAATAATGGATGCATTGCCGGTTCAAGTCCGGGATTCCGTTTCCATGCATCGTCGCTGTTTGTCGCCTCCACGATTTTTGGCATATTTTCGTCGGACAATACAAGACCTAATGATTCTACAAAATCCTCCAATTTTTCGGCAAGGCCGGAAACTTGTTGTCTATCCGTCCAAACATACGTTTTTACTTCTTCGTCAGATGGCTTTATGACGCCACTCCAGCTTTCTGCTTCAAACACGGTCCAATCGTGATGTGTTCCGCCTTCCCGCTTACATGGATTATTCAGGCGCAATTTCACCTTTTCAATCAGTTTCGTGGCTGCCAATCCGACTTCTTCACCTAGTTCTTTTTTTGCGGTCGTTATTTCATCATCACCATCCTGATGTCCGGCCGGCAAAGCAAAGCCGGGATTGTATGCCTTGCGTTCAATAAGAAGAATTTTGTCGCCGTTGCGAACAAGAATCGCGACGCTTTTGTTGTCGCATTTTTTAGCCATATCGCGCCCATTAAGCAAGTCGTTTTACAAGCTCGTCAGGAGTCGGAACAACTTCGGTAAAAAGAATATCGCGACAAATTTCGCCGCCTTGATGAAACGCCTTCTCCGGTTCAAGGGCATAAATTATCATATTTTTGCCGTGAGCAAAACCAAGTTCAAGCGTGGTATTAACTCCGAGATATCCGCTTTTGTTGTAAATATAGCAAATATCCGCCTTGCGTATTCTGTCAAAATGCTCGTGAACAAGCGCTGGAATTTGTTTGCGGTAAGAATAAGCCGCCAGCCGAATCCGTTCAGGCGATTTGAGAAATTTCTTCGGCCTGCGCTCAAAATTGGGCTCAAAAACAATAGATACTCCCAACGCCTTTAAACTGTTGGAAAAAGCCCTGATTTCGTCTTTATACCTCTGCGAACCGCAAATAACCACTGACTTCATATCATCACTTTAACGCATGCTTTTTAATCTCGTCAAGTGTGTCTTCAAGAACGACGCTTAGCAAACGCCTGCCATCAATGAGACTGTGGATAAGTTTTGATGTACAGTCAGTTTTGAGATACAATTAAAATATGAATAAAAAGCTTATTTTTCCGATTATATGGAAGGGTCAATATTGAACTCTGGAATATGTACTCTGGTCAAAAAGGATTTACGCTGATAGAGCTCCTTATTTATATTTCAATTTTTGCCGTGGTGCTTACGGCTTTTATGGCCGTGTTCGTGCAAGTTCTCCGCGTGCAAAACCGCCAAACCGCCACTACGGAAGTTATAAACCAAGCGCAGTTCCTGACACAGCGCATCCAGCAGTTGGTGCGCCAAGCCGATGCCATAAACATTCAAACTGGAACAACCACGCCGACTCTTGTTCTTGCTTTCGCTTCAAGCTCGCTAAATCCGACAACCATACGCGAGATTAACGGCAAAGTAACGCTCCAGCAAGGAACAGGAGCCGAACTGGAATTGAGCAGTGACAAAGTAATAATTAACCAGCTAAATTTCTCAAAATGTTCCTTGCCGACCGACGAAGAACCGTTCAGGGGCATGGTTTTTATCAATCTTAAACTTTCCTACGATTCCGGCGGAAATCCTCAATTGGATTTTTCGCAAGTCGTCAGGTCTTCCGCAACGCCGTTGCGCTATAAAGGCGGCACGGATACCGGTACCGGCTGCGCGCCTCCGGGCTTGGAGGGCGGCGGCGCAAGCGAAACCACAAACATTGATTCCACTTTTAAATATGCCTGGAGCGATTATGTCGGTTGGCTTGATTTTCGCGCATCCGGCGGAGATGTTATAGTGGCAAGCTCAACGGTTACCGGCAAGGCATGGAATAGCAATATCGGGTGGATTTATCTGGATTGCACAACGCTCGGCAGTTGCGCGGTGAGTTTCGGTGTAACAAACGACGGCAACGGCACTTTAGCCAACTATGCCTGGAACGATGAGGTCGGCTGGCTTAGTTTTAACTGTTCAGATGAATCCTGTACTCCTGTTGATTACAAAGTAACCATTAATACAACGAACGGCGATTTCTCCGGATGGGCATGGAACGACAATATCGGCTGGGTGTCGTTTAATTGCGTGAACACCGACACTTGCGGCACGGCAAGCTACAAAGTAAACACCACTTGGAGACCGTAGTTATACCACCTCTAGTCCCATTGACTTCGCGGTGCCTTCTATGATTTTCATCGCGGCTTCAACGCTGTTAGCGTTCAAGTCCTCCATTTTTCGTTCAGCTATTTTTCGCACGTCTTCACGCGTAACCCTGCCGGCTTTTGTCTTTGGCGTATCGCCGGAACCCTTTTCTATGCCAGCGGCCTTTTTGAGTAGTGCCGACGCGGGCGGGGTTTTCAGTTTAAAAACAAAACTCCGGTCTTCATAAACGGTTATTTCAGCCGGAACTATGTCGCCAGTCATCGTTTTGGTGGCGTCGTTAAATTGCTTACAGAATTCCTGGATATTTACGCCGTGAGGACCCAAAGCCGTCCCAACTGGAGGCGCCGGATTCGCCTGCCCTGCCGGAAGCTGAAGTTTTAAAGTTGTCTTAATTTTTTTAGCCATAATTTGTTAATTCAAAATGTAAATATCAAAATGAAAAATGACAATGTAAAATTAAACCATTTTAACATTTTAATCTATAATTTTACATTTTTATATCTTCTGTACCTGCAATGAATCCATCTCCACCGCCGTATCACGACCGAAAATCGGAACAAACACCTTCAACTTGCCGCGCTCTTCATCAACCTCGGAAATCTTACCTTCATAGTCGCGAAACGGTCCATCTATTATTTTTACCACGTCGCCTACTTTAACTTCTATGTTGAATTTAATTTCTTCTCCAGTCCCCATTCTCGCCATCAGCGAACCTATTTCTTCCTTGGAAAGTGGGACCGGAGTGGAATTGTCCGTTCCGACAAAACCCGTGACGCGCGGGGTGTTGCGAACCACGTACCACGAATCTTCGTCCAGAATCATTTCCACCAGAACATAACCGGGATAAATCTTTTCTTCGATCGTCCTTCTTTTGCCGTTCTTGATGCGAATTTTCTTTTCTTTCGGGACGATTATGTTGAATATTTTATTATTCATCACAAGCGACTCCACGCGCTGTTTTAAATATCTCGCTACCGCGTCTTCGTACCCCGAATAAGTGTGTATAGCGTACCATTCTTTTTCCGCTTTTTTTGTTCCTGTAGTTTTTACCATGCTTTGTATTTTATAGTATTGTTTTTATTGCTGAAGTGAGAAGATAATCAATAAAACCCAAAAACGCCGCTGTTACAAGCGACATAATTATCACTATCATCGTGAGACGCATTGTTTCACGGCGATTGGGCCAATTAACCCGTTTCAACTCTTGCCGCGCTTCTTTAACAAATGTCTTGGATTTTTCCAGCATGATGATAATCCTAATCTACGAATTTATCCTAATGCTCCGAATATATTTGTGGTATTCGGATATCATTTGTGGATTTGGATTATATAGAAGCGTATCAATTTTTGACTTAAGTGTCAACTCGGATTATCATAGGAATAATCTGATGGAGACATTGAAATGCGGAAAAATAGAATGGGTTCACATAGAAAATCCGAGCAAGAAAGACATGGAATTTTTGAAAAAGAATTTTAATTTTCACCCCATCATACTTGATGAGCTCCTACAACCGTCAACGCGTTCCCGCGTTGAACGCTACAACCAATACCTGTTCATGCCCTATCATTTTCCCGTTTATGATAGAACGATTAAAAACTCAAGACGCGCCGAAATTGATTTCCTGATTACAAAAAACAGCGTTATTACCGTCAGCTACGAACGGCTGGAGGCGGTTCAAAATATGCGCGGCGCTTTGCTAAATAACGCCTCAATGCACGTCCGTGTGAAAAGCCAAGGCACCGGACTGCTCGTTTACTATCTAATTCAAGAAATAATAAATTTTTCGCTGAGACAGCTACGCCATGTCCAGGAAAAAATAGAATCTGTAAACTCACAGCTTTTCAAAGGAACGGAAGACGAACTGCTCGGATATATTTCTCATTTAAAAAGCGACGTTCTTGAATATCAAATCGTTACCCGCCCCCAGCAAATTATTCTTGAATCCCTTCGCGAAATCGGAGAAAAATTTTGGGGTCTGAAAATGAAAGTTTATCTCACCGACCTGACCGGAGACTTTATGAAGATAATACAACTGATTGAGCTGCACAAAGAAGCGATTGATGGGCTGGAAACGACAAACGCCCAACTGCTAAACGTCAAAACCAACAAAGTTATGCAGCGTTTCACGGTTCTGGCGTTCTTAACCTTTCCGCTTATGCTACTCGTGGCGCTTCTCGACATAGACGCCATATCGCGGTCAATGCTGGGCGGCCCTTATGATTTCTGGATAATTTTCGGAGGCGTAGCGATAATAGTCGCCGTTATGTCAATTTATTTCAAGAAAAAAGGATGGTTGTAATATATAACACGCTTACCGGTAAAAAAGAAAGGATGAAACCGCCCAAGCCGGGCAGGCAAAAAAAACCTTTGCGGTTGTTTGTGTGTGGGCCCACCGTTTACGATTATTCTCATCTTGGCCATGCCCGCACCTATCTCGCTTTTGATACCATTGTAAATTATCTTCGCCACAGAGAATTCCTCGTTTTTTACCTTCAAAACATCACCGATATAGACGATAAAATAATTGAACGCGCCGTTGAAGAACGAAAAAACCCGAAAGAGCTCGCAGTTTTTTTTGAAAAAACATACTACCAAGATATGAAAAGCCTGGGGATTAAAAGCGTTAATAAATACGAACGCGCGAGCGACCACATACAAGAAATACAAAGCCAAATATCGCGTCTGTTTAAAAAGGGATACGCCTATCAGACCAAAAACGGGGTATATTTCTCGGTAAAAAAATTCAAAAATTACGGCATACTTTCCCGCCAAAATCTTGATGAATTGCGGCACGGCTGGCGCATTGAACCGGATCTCGAAAAAAAAGACCCGCTTGACTTCGCGTTATGGAAATTTATTAAACCTAATGCGAAAGAACTTTTTTGGCCTTCGCCGTGGGGAGACGGTCGTCCCGGTTGGCACATTGAAGACACCGCGATTGCCGAGGCAATATTCGGAAAATTGCAATACGAATTGCACGGCGGAGCAATTGATTTAAAATTTCCTCATCATGAATCCGAAATAGCGCAAGCCGAAGCGATCAGCGGCAAAAAACCGTATGTTAAAATATGGCTCCATACCGGCGTTTTGCTGGTTGAGGAAGAAAAAATGTCCAAGAGCTTGAGAAATTTCATAACGATAAGAGATTTTCTCAAGCGGCATCCTGTCGCGGTTATGCGCGTGGCGTTTCTGCGCCATCATTACCGTTCGCCGATAAATTACAATCAAGGATTCGTGATTCAAGCCGCGAACGCCCTCAATTCCATACTGGAATTTTTAAGCAAACTAAATCTCATAAAGAAGAACGGGGCCGTCGGAAGCATGACGCGCGAAAAAATTGAAACCGCGAAAAAAGAATTCTACGCGAAAATGGACGAAGATTTTAACACGCCCGAGGCCCTGGCCGCGCTTTTCAAGCTTATCGGCGGTTTTCAATCCCAAATTCAAAGTTTGAACAAAAAAGAGGCGATTTTAATAAAAAACACCGTTGTTAAACAACTCAGAATACTGGGGGTTAAACCGCCTTCGTCCTCAATGCCTCCAAACATTCGTTCGTTGATAGCCGCGCGAGAACGCATCAGAGCCAAGCGGGAATTTTCGCGCGCAGACCACTTGAGAAAAAAAATTGAAACGTTAGGATATATGGTAGAAGATACGCCAATGGGACCGGTCGCGTGGAAAAAAATGGTGCCGGATTATAATCAATAAGATCACAAGTTTTTTAGTCTAAAACAATGCCACAAACTCCAAATATAAAACTGCCTCCCCAGGACTTGGAAGCCGAACATTCGGTGCTTGGTGCTCTTTTGATAAACAAAGACGCCATTTTCAAAATAACTGATTTTCTCACGCCGGAAGATTTTTATAAAAACAGCCACGCGATCATTTATGAAACAATAATTGGACTGTTTGAAAAACGCGAACCTATAGATATATTAAGCGTTACGTCGCGTCTCAAAGAAAGGGACTTGCTCAAAAAAGTGGGCGGCTCTGCTTATTTGGCGGAGATGATAAATTCCGTTCCTTCCGCGGCGCATATTGAACATTACGCCAAAATAGTCCGAGAGAAAAAAATCCTGCGCGACCTTATCTCAACGTCAGCGGAAATAACAGAAAACGCGTTCAATCACGGCGGCGACTTGGACGAAGTTCTAGACAAAATAGAACAGAAGGTCTTCGCCATATCCCAAAATTCACCGGGACAAAAATTTTTCCATATAGGCGACGAGCTTCCGTCGGCTTACGAACGCATAGAAAAAATACACAAAGGAGACGTCGGTTTCCGCGGAGTTCCAAGCGGATTCATTTCTTTGGATAATTATCTTTCCGGATTCCAACGCGCGGATTTGATCATATTGGGCGCGAGGCCATCGCTCGGAAAAACTGCTTTCGCTCTGGACATAGCCAGGCACGTCGCCGTCCACGAAAACAAGCCGGTGGGCATTTTCTCGCTTGAAATGTCGCGCGACCAGGTAATAGACCGCGTAATAGCCGCGGAAGCCGGCGTTTCTTTGTGGGAACTTCGTTCCGGTCGCCTCAAAAACGAAATGGACTTCCAGATGATTCAGCAAGCGCTTGACCGCCTATCCGCGGCGCCGCTCTACATCTACGACGTTCCATCAATGAATATTCTCCAAATGCGCTCAATGGCGCGCCGCCTTCAGTCAGAAAAGGGGCTTGACTTGCTCGTCGTTGACTATCTCCAGCTTATCTATCCACGCACCAATTTCGAAAGCATGGTTCAACAAGTTACAGAAATATCCCGCGGACTTAAATCGCTGGCTCGCGAACTGAACGTACCCGTACTCGCTATTTCACAGCTTTCGCGAAACGTGGAACAACGTGAAATTAAAATCCCTCGCCTTTCCGACCTTCGTGAGTCCGGCTCATTGGAACAAGACGCGGACGTAATACTTTTCATATATAAAAAAAGCGATAGCCGCGCCGCGACTGCGCCGGAAGAAGACTTTACCGAGATTCTTATAGCAAAACATCGCAATGGACCGCTCGGCAGTGTTAAACTGAAATTTGACACGGCTACGGTTAAATTTATGAATGTGGACAGGAAGCACGTTGAAGAAATATGATTCCTGAGCCGATAAAAAAGTTTGTTAATCTGATTGCGCAACTTCCGTCCATCGGCCCGCGTCAAGCAACGCGACTCGCTTTTTATTTAGTCGGGCTGGGCAAGGCGCAAATAAACGAACTTGCGTCGGCGATAGACGCGCTCAAAAACCTAAGAACATGCAAGGATTGTTTTTTTGTTTATACTTCCGGGGACGCTCTTTGTTATGTCTGCTCTGACGCGAGACGCCATAAGGACGTTATAATGATTGTTGAAAAAGAAACAGACCTTATATCAATTGAAAAAACCAAAAAATTCAACGGCCGCTATTTCGTGCTCGGAGACCTTAAAAAAAACGGAGCGCTTGATACGATTCAAAAACTGCGTCTTAACTCTTTGAAAATTCAGATTAAAAACGGCGGCGGAACCGCGAAAGAAATAATTCTTGCCATAAATCCGACCACTATCGGCGATTTGAACGCAGAACTGATAACGCGGGAACTGAACGATTGCGCTCAAAAAACAACCCGCCTCGGACGCGGCCTGCCGACTGGAGGAGAAATAGAATTCGCCGACGAAGAAACATTGAGCGCCGCTCTGGAACGAAGAAGTTAACGAAATTTTTCGCGGGTCCTGCCGCCAGTTTTGCTCGCAGACACGCTATCTCCGACCCCAGCGTGGTCGGAGCGCTCGCTCTCGGCCTCGCTCCCGAGCACATAAAATTCGTTTATGTGCTCGGACCATGCCCGCTCGGCCTGCGAGACGGTCTGCTCGCAATAACTGGCGTCACCCGCGAAAATCCATAATATGCGCGCCGCCTGTGTTTCTTGAGGAAACTCTCGGAAGCGAAAAAGCTTGGTCTTTTGCGAAGCAAAAGTTTTTCGCTGAGAGCGTAGAGGCGGCTTACCGCTGGAGTAAGCCGACCTCGGTTCCGAGAGGAATACAGGCGGCGCGCATTGTTTATTGTTTTGCCCAGCGGACTATCTCGCTTATGTCGTCCGGGGATTTTGGATAAAAGATAGGAAGATCTTTTTGCTGTTTTGCCCATTCTATTTCACGTCTGGCGCCGAGCGATTTTTCCCAATTTGGCATCGCCAAAACGGCGTTGGCGCTACGTTTTAAAAATTCAAAATCAAGCTCTTTATAAAATTCTTCTACAGCGCTTGCTTTATCCTGAAAGTGCTCGGTATGATTGTGCGCGCAGAAAAAACCCACACCGGCGTTTGCAAGCGCGATTTGATATTTTTCAGCTTCTCTTATATTCTTTTCTATTTCTTCTCTGTTGCCACTGCCGAAATATGGTCCGGCAATAAATACGATTTTAAACGGCATTTATTTTTGTAATTTCCAATTCCGTAAAATGCTGGCGATGCCCTTTTTTCTTGCGGTAGCGCGTTTTGGAATGGTATCTAAAGACGATTTTCTTTTTGTCTCTCCCCTGCTTTAACACTTTTACCTCAACTGAGGCGCCATCAACATACGGCTGGCCAACCTTAACATTTTCGCCATTCACCACGAGAAGAACTTTGTCAAATTTAAACTCGGCGCCTTCTGCCTCCGGCAATTTTTCAATTCTTATTTTTTGACCAACGGAAACTTTATACTGCTTCCCGCCAGTTTCAATTACCGCGAAATTCATAGCTAAAGATTACCTTGCATTTGCGTTTTCGTCAAATAACGGGTAAAAAGAAGTCAGTAACTTTTATAAATTAAGGGGCGCGAATGGCAAAGTATAGCTATCTAATTTGCGGAGCGGGAAGCCAGGGCAGAGCCATTGCCTATCGTTTGGCGCGATTTCCAGATACCGCCCGGATTATGTTGGCGGATATAAGCGAAACCGCCCTAAAAGAAGCCGAGGATAAAGTTGGCCGTGATACTTCTCTTGTGGAATTTGAATTCTTTTGCGGCAATCCGCTCAAAATATCGTATTTAGAATTGGCAAAATACGACATCGTTATTAGCGCGCTTCCGACAAATTTAAATTACAATCTGGCTAAGCTTTGCCTGAAATCGGGAGTTAATTATTGCGACCTTGGAGGGAATCTCGCAATTACGAAAAAATTGCTGCGCTTAAATAAAAAAGCAATTGAAAAAAAGTTAAGCTTTCTTGTTGAATGCGGAATTCAGCCTGGCGCTGGAGCCGTTCTTGTTAAGGTGGGGTGCGCGACTATGAAAACTGGCGCCAAAATTGATAAGATTTTCATTTATGTAGGCGGACTTCCGCGTAATCCTGGAAAATATCCGTATTATAAAAAACTTTTCAATTTAAAAGGACTGCGCGACATACTTTATGAACCGGCATTGATTTTAGAAAACGGAAAACCTTGTTTTGTAAATCCTATAAAAGAAAAAGTGGAGAAATTCACAATCGAAAATATCGGAGAATGCGAAGCTTTGACGACTGGCGGCCTGGGTCTGCTTCCCTATAATTTCAAAGACAAAGCGAGAAGTATGCGAGAAAAAACCTTGCGTTGGCCCGAATTTTGGACTTTCGCGAAAAATACGCCGAAAAAGGATTTTATAAAATCCTTTGAAGCGCTTTCCGCGCGCAATGATCCCGATTTCACTTATCTTGAAATTCAAGTCATAGGCAGTTTTGAAGAGAAAGAGGTTTCAGTTATTTTAAGCTTGTACTGCGAATCGGATGAGGTATTCACGAGTATGGAAAAAACGACTGGTTTCTCCGCGGCGCATATGGCTAGATTAGTCGCTCAAGGAAAATCGGCATACGGAGTTTTACCGCCGGAAGAAGCTCTGCCGTTAAACGAAATATTTTTGGAGCTGAAAAAAAATTTTAATATTAAAACCCGCTAAAATTTAAGCGGGTTTATTTTTTATAAATAACATCCTTCCTTTCCACAACAATCTTCCATCCGGCGCGCTTGGCATAACGATATAATTTCGAATTTGGATTGAAAGCAATCGGCTTGTCAACCATTTTAAGAAAGGCGATATCTGTTTCCGTATCCCCCACCCCGACTGAATTTCTTAACGTCAAGCCGTTTTTTTCAACTGCTCTTTTCAAAATTCTTGCTTTATCTCTTATCAATTCTGAATATAAAGTTCTTCCCGTGAAGCGCCTTTCCGACCCGACTTCATAAACCCAGCCATAAACTTTGTTAAAGCCAAGCTCTTTCGCAAAACTGTCAACTATTTCTTTAGGCGAATGAGAGATAGCAAGGAGATAATAATTTCTACGCCTTAATTCACCAATTAAATCGCGCGTATATCTATACACTCTTTTTTTGTGAAACGAAACGACTTTTTTCGCCACCTTCAAATATGTCTTCTTCGGAACTCCCTTAATGTGTTTTTCAAAAGCAAAAATAACGCGGTCTATAAAATCCCGGTAATTGCCTCTGCGGTGTAGCCACTTGCGATACGCATTAACATAAATGGAACGCACATTTGGCGGAAAAACGCCCTCGTTAACCAACGCTTCGGTTATTTCAATCAAAAAACTGGAACGAAAAATCGTCCCGTCAATGTCAAAAACAGCAACTTTTCTGAAAGTTCTTCCTTGCTTTTTCATATAACAATGATACGGCAAATTGTGCTTTTTACCAATTTCAGCTATAATAATAAACATATGGCATCATTTATTCCATCTATTCCGTCAATTTTCGGCAAAAAAGCCGCGAAAATTCTGTTTATATCGCCAGAAGCCGCGCCGTTCGTTAAAGTAGGTGGCTTGGGCGAAGTAATGCGCGCCCTTCCCAAAGCTCTGCGCGAGCTCGGTTATGACGCGCGCGTTTTAACTCCAAAATACGCCTCAATGAACCTTGAGAACTTTCCTTTGACAAAAATATACGAAGGGCTTGAATTCGTTCCGGAAGAACTAGATCCGCACGGTCTATTCGTCTGCAACGTCCTTCAAAACGAAAGCGAAGAAGATGTAGTCGCATACTTTCTGGAAAATATGGAGTATTTTGAAAAACGCGCGAATGTTTACGGTTACGCGGACGACACCGTGCGATGGGTTCTCCTATGCAAGGCCGCGCTTGAATTCATAAAACAATCCGATTGGGTGCCGGATATAATTGTGACCAATGACTGGCAAACCGGCTTCCTTCCGGATTTTCTCAAGCACTCGTACCATCAGCACCGCAAACTCTCCGGAATCAAAACCATGTTCATAATCCACAATCTCAATTTTCAGGGAATGTTCGACCACCGATTTCTTTCGGAAACGGATTACGACTCGGGCCAAGCGGCGATTCCGGAATTAGGCGATCCGAATATTTTAAAACTGAACGGCATGCGCCGCGGCATTATGTGGTCGGACCTCATAGTAACCGTTTCGCCGACATACTCTAAAGAAATATTAACTACGGACTTCGGAGAAGGATTAAACGAACTGTTGAAAGAAAAACGCTCCGTGCTTTTCGGCGTTTTAAATGGAATTGATTACGACATATATAATCCGCAAAAAGACAAACTTATACCGCATCCTTTCTCTTACAATAATTTGGAAAAAAGAGCGTTAAACAAAACGGCCCTGCAGGAAAAATTCAATCTTAAAGTTGACCCGAGAAAATTTGTAATCGGAATCGTCTCACGGATGGACGAACAAAAAGGATTTGAACTGATAATGCAAATATGCAATCCCCTTTTCGAAAATGTTGATTTTCAAATGGTAGTCGTCGGCGGAGGCGACAATAAATACCGCCTTTTTTTCCAAGAAATGGAAAAAAAATATCCGGGGCGATTTGGCGGCCACTATTTCTACGATGAAATTCTGCCGCGCCTGGTTTTTGCCGGAGCTGACGCGATACTTGTGCCCTCGCGCTTTGAGCCGTCAGGATTAGTGCAAATGGAGGCGATGCGTTACGGCGCCATACCGATTGTCCGTCACGTAGGTGGCCTTGCCGACTCCGTGCGCGATTTTGATGGCGAACAAGGAGATGGATTCGTTTTTAACAATTACGACCCATACGCGCTTCTTGTGGCAATAGTCAGAGCAAAAGAAACATTCAGCAACAAAAAAACTTGGACAACAATAGTAAGTCACTCCATGCAAAACGATTTCTCGTGGAAAAAATCCGCGCAGGACTACGATAAACTATTTAACATACTACTTGATAAAAAATAAATATGTACTGGGCCAATTTTTTGCATATCTATCAGCCTATTGAGCAACAACCGGATATTTTAGAAGCCGTTGTCACGCAAAGCTACCGTCCGATTATAAACGGCTTAAAAAAGAACAAACGCGTTCGTCTTACCCTCAACATAAACGGAGCGCTTTTGGAACTTTTCGACAAATACGGTTTCAGGGATTTAATAACAGACCTTCGCGATTTAGGCCGTGATGGCCGGATTGAATTTACCGGGTCTGCCAAATATCACGCCCTCCTGCCGTTTCTTGAGGAAAAAGAAATGGTCCGGCAAATTGAAAACAATAACGAAACCGGAAAATTTTTTCTCGGCGAGGGATGGAAACCCACGGGTTTTTTCCCTCCGGAAATGGCTTATTCAAAAAAAATACTTCCCGTCGTTGAACATTTTGGATTTAAATGGATTATTCTTGACGAAATCGCTTTCAATGGCAGAACGGAACAGGTTGATTATAAAAAAATTTATAAAATAGAAGGTTCCGGTCTTTATGCCATTTTCCGGGAGAGACGACTTTCAAATCTCATAATGAGCGCTATGGTCAGGTCCGAAAAAAGCCTGCTTGAAACAATGAAAAGGGATTTGAATGGCGGCGGATATTTCGTTACGGGAATGGACGGCGAAACGTTCGGACATCACCGTCCGGGATTGGAAAATATGCTGTTTGAAATTTTTTCCTCAAAACATTTTAAATTGATAAAACTTTCCGAAATTTTTGACTTTTTCAAAGAAACGGAGCAAGTCGTTCCGGTTAAATCAACATGGGCTTCAAGCGAAGAAGATATGGAGCGAGGAATTCAATTTCTTTCATGGTCTGATCCTGATAATATTATCCACAAATGGCAATGGGAACTGACCAATTTGACGCTGAAAGAACTCTACGCAATGCGTAAAAACGATCCGTCTTTCGCGGAAATAAGAAACAAAATGGATTCGGCGCTCGCCTCCGACCACTTTTGGTGGGCGTCAGCAAAACCATGGTGGAGCTTGGAAATGATTGAGGCGGGCGCCTATCGCCTGTTGAACGTTATACGCGGTATTCCGGGCGTTTCCGAAAGCAATCTTGAACGAGCCGGCAAACTTTATGAGGAAATTGTCTCCACGGCTTTTGAATGGAAACGCAGCGGAAAAATATATGAAATGATGATGGGAGAAAAACAACGGGTGAAAATTCCTTTTAAGGAACGGGCTTTGGAAAAAGGCGGCGGTGAAGCAGGGGTCTATCACGCGTTTTTAGATATGATGGAAAAACTTGAAAAAGAAGCTACGAAAATCGGCGAATACGAAAAGGCAATACTTTGGCGAGACGCGATACATAAAATAAAAAACAAGCAGGATATCTACGATGCCGTTCACGCGATTGACCTTTTGCGCCTGGAAATTCCTCATGAAGAAGTTGAAAAAATGCTGGATAAATACACCGAACGATACAAAAAAATTCGAGGCGGACAACCGGAACAGCGAGGATGAGCATATTGAAGAATTTTAAAACCCTAACTAATCCGAAGGGGGTGGAAAAAATATTAAACGAGAACCGAAAATTTATCTGGGGCGAAAAAGAGCGCGCCCACGCCATGCGCGTTTCCATCACACAGTCGTATCGCGACACGCGCAGTTATAATCTTGCCGCCCGTTACGATTTTCGCTTAAAACCGTCGGCGGGCGCCAAAAAGAGGCATTCTATTTTCGCGCTCTCCCACTCAGACGGACGGAAAAAATATGCTCACGCTATGAACGACATAATTTTCCGGCATTTTCTAGGCGCGCAAAAACAAATAACCGTGCCGCGTCCATATAAATATGTGGAACGGTATCGTTTGTTTCTTCTCGAATATATTAAAGGAAGTACGCTCGCGAGCATTCTGGTCAAAGAAAAAAGTCCGCGAACAAACCATCTTATTTCTTTAATGGACTGGTTGGCGCATCTTCATGGCGCGAAAGTTCATCCAAAAATTAAGCGACGTATTAATTTTTACCATCTGGAACATAATATAAAAGTTCTGAAAGAAAGAGGTCATAAAGACGCTCTCGCTTTTGAAAAAAAATTCAAGCGTATTAAAAAACAAATGAAACTATGGAGAAAATCGCATGGAACGACCGTCGTTCATGGGGATTTCAATCCTTCAAATGTTATTATAAAAGGAAACAGCATCGCGGTGGTGGATTTTGAAAACGTATATGTTGGCGATTATTTAATTGATGCCGCGAATATGCTTTCATACATAATAATGATATTGCGAGATACCGGAGCAAAAAAACAGTTTATGCGCCTCTATCAAGAAAACAGAGGCAAGCTCACCCCGTCGGAAAAAAGACGGTTTTCGTTATACGTTGATTATTTTTCTTTATTATTTAAAACACATCCTTTAGTATGGGGAAAATAAAGATTTTTATCGCCGCGGCGGAGGCGTCTCCGCTCGCCAAAGTCGGCGGGTTGGCCGACGTTATCGGCTCATTGCCAAAAACATTATCAAAGCTTGGAGTTCAAATTACGATTCTCCTGCCAAAATACAAAACTATTGACGAAAAAAAATTTAAACTGATTAAAACCAAAGAAACCGTTAAAGTCGCATTCGGCGGAAACACTGAGACGTTGCCGTTGTGGCGGACAACTTTGCCGGACAGCAAAGTTCCGATAATTCTTTTTGAACATAAATCATGGATTAGTCGCGGTGGCATATATGCGACGCCAAGCGCGGAACCGAGCGGACACGAATCCGAACTGCAACGTTTTGGAGTTTTTTCATCAGCGATAGCGGAATATGCGTCAAAAAACGGGGACTCTTCAACAATACTTCATTGCAACGATTGGCATGTCGCGCTTGCGATTCCGATTATGCGCGGTCTGCTCAGAAATAAAAAGGTTCACGCCCTTATTACAATCCACAATCTCGCTTACCAAGGAATATATTCAGAAAAAATCGCGCTAAAAATACTCGGAAAGGATATTTTTTCAATTATTCCAAAACAAGCGAAAAACAAAGGCAATATAAATCTCTTTGCTTCCGGCATACTAGCTTCTAATTGGACGTCAACGGTCAGCCCGACATACCGCGAAGAAATCTTAAAACCCGAAAATGGGGCGGGGCTTGATTGGGCGCTTCGCGCCAAAAAAAATAAATTCGTCGGTATTCTTAACGGTATTGATTACAAATCGTGGCCGCCGCAAAAACGCTTCAAAACTGAGAAAGCTTTCTTGTGCGGAATGGTTTCCAGAATCGCGGAACAAAAGGGGTTTGATATTCTTCTACCGGCAATGCTTGATGTTTTAAACAAAGACAAACGCATTAAATTCACGATTCTTGGAGTAGGAGAACCGCTTTACGTGGCCAAACTAAAAAAATATACTAAACAATTTGCTGGACGAGTAACATTTATAAATCGTTTTGACGAAGCCGCCGCTCAAAAAATTTACGCGAATTCCGACGCATTTCTAATACCGTCTCGATTTGAACCCTCCGGCCTCGGACAAATGATTTCAATGCGGTACGGAACTTTGCCCATCGCGCGAGCTACCGGAGGATTAAAAGATACCATCAACAACTTGGAAGACGGATTTTTATTCGGTCCGTATAGCAGGCAAGCGCTTGCGGATTGCATATTGCGCGCGGCAAAATTGTTTTTTAATAATCCGAAAAAATGGAACGCTATGCGAAAAAACGCGGCAAGAAAAGATTTTTCATGGAAAAAATCCGCTCTGGAATACAAAAAGCTATTCAGCGAAATTCTCCAACACAAGAATTAAAAACACCTACTTGCGAATTATAAACGCGTATTTGTTCGCGCAAGTTTTCCAGAATTAAGTTATATTGCGACACAAGCTCGTTATATTCATTAACATTCCGGCTATCTCCGCGCCGCTTATTTAATTCGTTTTCAAGCATCTTAAGTTCAATTTCCAGATTTTCAATTGTCTGACGCAATACCGCGTCTGGCTGGGAACATACGGCTGCCGAAACGCCAAAAATCTGAACTGCGAGCCATGTCTGCCTGCCTTCAAACATTCCCCTGCCCACGGCGGCGCCTATTCCCAAATATTTTGGGTGCAAAATGTTGGCGCGATGTCCCGGACTATCCATCCAAACCTGAACCAACGCCGCGTCATTCTCAAAATTTCCCAGGGCCAAATTTTCTCCTATAATCAAAAATTCAAATCCTGCTTCAGACGCGAATTTTGCCGCATCAGTTCCGTCCGCCGCTACATGCGCGAAATACTGTCCAAAGAACATATCTTGCAGCTTTGCCGCGGCCGCCGAGTTAAGCAGAGCATTTTCTGACAAAGGCAACAAGCCATTTTCAGCTCTTTGCGAATTTGTTTGAAAAATTACGCCAAAACGCGTAAGGGTTGACGCGGGCGACGGCGATGATATTTCCCTTCTTAGCGGCGGCGGCGAAATTACGTTACGCGGCATTTCTTCCGAAATTATCTCCGATATCGGCGGAACATCGTTTGCCGGAAATTCCGGCGACTGCGCGCCAAAATAAAAAACCACCGCAGTCGCGACAATAAATAAGGCGAATAAAAATTTCAACAAAAAAACCATTTTACTTCGGATTTACATAAGACATCGCGGTCTTGATGTCCATATTCGTTTTTTTACCCGGATTGAAAATGTTTAGCGGATCAAAAATTTTTTTAGTTTCAACAAAAAGCTTTACGACTTCCTTTCCGAACATTTTTTCCAGATATGGTGTCCGTATAAGCCCATCGTTATGCTCGGCGGTAATGGAACCATTGTATCGCAAAACCAAATCATAGACCTCTTCCGACAATCGCGGAATGACGGCGCGAACTTGTTCGTCTTTTAAATTCATAAGCGGGATAATATGAAAATTGCCGTCACCTGGATGGCCGGCGATCGTATAAATCAATTTATCTTTATATTTATCCAGAATTTCATTCAGTTTAGGCAAAAACTCGGGCAAATATTTCGGCTGAACAATGAAATCGTCTATAAACGGCGCGGTTGATTTGCCACCTGCATGCTCTCGCAGAAGTCTGAAACTTTGTCTGCGTATAGTGAAATATTTTTCCGCCTCTACCTCGTTTCTTGTTATTTTTATCGGAAATTTAAATTTCAAAACCGCTTTCTTAAACCGCGTCAAACGTTCTTCCAGTTCAACCTTATCGTCCGAAGTAAAAGAAATCATCAGCACAAGCTTGGGTACGCCGCCACGCAAAAGCATCAATACATCCGGCAAAAACTGAAAAGCGAGTTTAAGAACATTGCCCCCCATTATTTTAAAAATTTCGGGAAAATAACGAAGAGCAACACGAAATGTTTTGTCGTCATACGACTCCAAACTCTCCGGCTTGAATTTCAAAATCTCAACCACAATATCCGCCAGCGGACGCAAATCGCTTAAAAAAACTACCGCGAGGCGCGAATATTTTTTTACAGGCACAAGCCGCAATTTAGCTTCGGTAATCAAGCCAAGCGTTCCCTGAGAACCGATTAAGAGCTTCGTAAGGTCGAAATAACCAATAAAGGGCTTCGTAAGGTCTAAATTTGAAGGCGACCATATATTCCACAAAGCATATCCGGCGGAATTTTTGGATACATTCGGGCGCGCTTTCTGAATCAATGCCTTATTTTTATCTATCAATCTCCAAAGCTCGCGATACAAATCGCTCTCAAATCCCTTTTCTTCCATTTTTTTGAAAAACTCGGACTTGGAAAGTGGTTTTATAATATGCTCTTTTCCGTCGCTAAGTACAACTTTGAGTTCTTGAACGTAGTCCTCAGTTTTTCCGTAAGCAAGCGTTTTTTCTCCCCCGGAATTATTGGCAAGCATTCCGCCGACGGCGCAAATGTTTTTTGAAGCCGGATAAGGCGGAAACATTAATCCCTTCTTTCCCAATTCTTTTTCAAAATCACGATAATACACGCCGGACTGGACAACGACGTTACCTCCGTCGGACGAAACAACTATTTTTTTGATTTGATTAAAATAACGGGTAAATTCAACAACAACGGAATCGCCCAAAGGACCGCCGGTCATATCCGTTCCTCCGGAGCGCGCCGTTAAGTTAATGCGCCGCCCTTTTTTGTTTTGAGCATCCGCGAATTTAACCAAATTCCCCACATCTTCTGCGTCTTTGGGAAAAACGACCACTTTCGGTTTTATTTTGAAAAGGGAATAATCCTTGCTGTATTTTTCAAGCGTTTCCGAGTCATCAGCAACATCTCCTTTTAAAAAAGATTTGATTTCTTCTTTAAGCAAAGCCATTGAAAAAATTATAGCATTAAAAAGAGACCCGGTTAAGGTCTCAATTGTGCTTGCGCGTTTGTTTTATCCTTGCCAATTCATGATTTGAATAAGCCGGTTCGTCTGTAATTTCACGCTTAATGCAAAAATATGGCGGCAATTTGACTTGTTTGTTTATGTGCCGAAGCTCAATCTCAAGTATGTAAAGATTCGGCGGATTGTGAAATGCGTCAAGTTCAAAATATTGATTTTTATACAAAAAACAATATCTGGTCTTAACGATTGTTTTTGTATCTCGCTCTTTGAACGTGGATAAACGAAGGTATTCTTCTTTGCTTATGCGCTTTTCGATTTCGCACTTCCTGCCATGCCCAAGTTTGTATTTTTTGGTCTTGTAATAAACGTGGAATTCTCCGACTGAGCATTTTCTTATTCTGCATTTATCGTCTCTTTTTTTCGAGGCTCGTATATAAATCTGTTCTATGTAGATTTTAATCGCGTAACGCAACGCGCCTTTGGCAAAATCCGGAGGTTTGCTAAGCAAAAACCTTCGTTCAATCTCTTCGTGCTTCTCTTCCGGACATCCAAACACATCCGCGGCTAAACGCCGTATTTTAAACCCCATCCTAGCCAAAACTACCGGCAAAAATTTAACGGTTTCAGAATGCATTGCGCTAGAATCGCCGAAAGTAATCGTTTCTGTCTTGGTCGCGTCAGCCATTCTAATTGTCTTTTTCAATGTCCAGTAACTATTGTAGCGAAAGTTGAAATTTAAACAAGGCAGTGATATGCTCACGGCAGCAAGTTTAAAACAAGCTCGGAAAGGAAACGCGATGCTGGAAACCATAATTGAAGATAAAAATCTCCTTCAAAAACTTATCGGCTTTGGAACGTCCGCGGCGTATCTTTCCGACAAAAAAGAGATTGAAAAACTATGGAGAGAAAAAATTGATTCCGCCAACCTCCAATTTCCAAAACGCTTAATCCGCCACATTCCTGCCGCGGCGCTGATTTTTGGATTAAACTTTTTCGCCCGCAAATTTATATCCGGAAACGGACTTAAAAAAACTCTGAAAACAATTGAGCGCTGCCGCAGGAAAGGATTTTCAGTCAATCTTGATATTCTGGGCGAAACGGTTCTTTCTGAAAAAGACGCGGAGCGTTATCGCGACGCTTATGTTTCCTTGATTAAAGACATCGGGCCTCGGCTCCTTCACGGCGAACTTTCGATTTCCTTGAAATGTTCCGCGCTTTATTCGCAGGCAAATCCGTGCGCTCCAGAATTTTCCGCGAAAAAAATCGCGGAACGCGCGGCTCTGATTTTTGAAGCACTCGCTTATTTCGGCGGCCATGCTTATTTGGACGCGGAAGAATATCATTTTAAAGAAATTTACTTTGAAGTTTTCAAACGACTGTATTGCGAATACGGCAGTTCAGTAAGAACAGTGATTCAATCCTATTTGAAAACCGCAGACGACACGCTTTATCGACTAACACGGATTAACAAAACGGCTGATCCTATCTGGATTCGTCTTGTTAGAGGAGCTTATTGGGATTTTGAATGTTTTCTTGCGGAAAAACACGGCTGGTCTGAGCCGCCGGTGTTTAAAGAAAAAGCCGACACGGACTATAACTACAGATATCTCTTCCGGAAAGGATTGGAGCTGGGGTTTGTTATGGTAGCCGCGACTCACAACGCAGAAAGTCTGGAGAGTTTTGCCGGGCTTTCGAGAGAAACGCAAATGCTTTACGGTCTTGGCGAAAAACTCGGCGCCACTATTATCCGCAGAAAAATTCCGGTTAGAATCTATATGCCGATTCTGTACCCAGCAGGAAACTTGACCGATGGCATTGCTTATCTTTTGAGACGAGTCAGCGAAACCCAGTCGTCGTTTATCTTGAAAACTCTGAAGGAGGCGTAAAATGGACTCTCGCGGATTCAAAAATGAACCCCAAATTGATTGGACCATTGAAACAAATCGCGTCACGATGCTGGAAGCTCTTGGCACAGTGGCAAATAATTGCGGGGAATATCCATTTTTAATTGGCGGCAAAGCTTTTCGCGGAGAACAAAAAATCGAGTCATTTGACCCCGCCGATAACCGGCGCTGTGTCGGAATAGTCAACGTGCCTGGCGAAGAACAAATTGAGCTTGCAGGAAAAATCGCATTGCAAGCCGTTGTTCCGAATGCGGAAAAAAGAATTGAAATTCTGAAAATAGCCGCTTCAAAACTTCGCGATAAAAAGTTCGAGCTTGCCGCGTGGATTGTCTATGAAGTGAGTAAGCCGTGGAACGAAGCGCTTGCTGAAATCAACGAAGCAATTGATTTTTGCGAACTTTATGCCATTGCCGCAGCGGCGTACATGGAAAAGAAAAAATACCAGGGATGGATTTGCGCCGAAGAAAATTTCATTTTTTGGAGAAGCCGCGGGCCGACTGCCGCGATTTCAACCTGGAACTTTCCTGTTTCGCTTTCTGTTGAAAAAATAGCGGCTTCTTTCGCGGCCGGCTGTCCGATTTTGTACAAACCCGCGGAACAATCCCCCGTCACCGGATGGAAGGTTGTTGAATGCTTTCTTGAATCAGGCGTTCCGGAAAATATGCTCGCCTATCTTCCTGGCAGAAAAGAAGTTGGCGCGGCTCTTGTAAAATCTCCGTATATCTCGCAGATTACTTTTACGGGCTCGCGCGAAGTCGGAGAAAAAATCAAAAGAGAGGCCTCGCGCTATCCCGGTAAATTCGGAATAAAAGAAGTTGACGCGGAAATGGGCGGGAACAATCCGATTATTGTTTCAACTTCCGCGATTCTTGACCTTGCGATCAAAGGAATTGTTGAGTCCAAATTCGGTTTTAACGGTCAGAAATGTTCCGCGCTTCAACGCTTGATTGTAATAGGAGATCGACCGGAGCTTAAACAAAAACTTGTTGAAGCGGCGGCCTCGCTTGAATTCGGACATCCAGAAAATCCGCGATACAGGCACACGGCGCTCATAGACAAAGAGGCATTTAGCCGGTACAACACGGGAATCACCGATTTGGAAAGATTCCGGCAACCGGTTTTCAAACGCTATTCTCTGACGCAAGATAACGGTTGGTTCGTTTGTCCTGTGATTTTTGACGGAGTGCCGAACCACCGTATACAAAGAGAAATCTTCGGGCCCGCGCTTTTCATTCTGCGAACGGAAAATTTTCAGGAAGCGGTCTGTATCGCGAACGATACCGATTATGCCCTGACTGCCGGCGTGTATACCGAATACTACAGCGAAATCCACTACGCGCTTGAACACCTGAAAGCCGGAAATCTGTATATCAATCGTAAAATTACCGGCGCTGTCGTCGGCCGCCAGCCGTTCGGAGGATTCAAATATTCAGGAACCGGCGGAAAAAAAGTCGGACTTGTCGAACGTCTGGAATTTTTTATGGTTCCTGTAAGCACATCAATAAACAAAGAACGCCACGGCGTATTGGTTTAAAAACAAAAGCAGCTCTTGAAGGCTGCTTTTTTGCGCCAAAAGTTAACTATCGCGAATCCGGAACCGGCTCTGTCGGGCCGATAACCGAAGGAGGGCCGGTTGGGCCGATAAAATCAGATTGTGGAGGCGCTTCAACGGTCTGAGACCTCATAAGCGCGAAAACCAAATAAATCAAAACAACCAAACCGACCACGACAGCAGGCCAGGAAAATTTATTCATTTTTTATTTTGTTTCAAAACCGCGTTGTACGCGTCAAGATTTTCCTTAATATAACGAGGTCTTAAAAATTTTTTCACGACCTTTTTTTGGGCCGCTTTACCTATTTTGGCCGCCAACCCTGGGTTTTTTATAAGTTTAATTATCAAACGCGATGCTTTTTTGGCATCGGAAACGATAAAGCCGTCTTTCCCGTTTTTAATCTGAAATCGTATTCCGCTCGCGTCTCCGCCAATAACCGCCTTACCCTTCCACATCGCCTCTGTCACGGTCAATCCGAAACCCTCTCTTGTTGATTTTTGCAAAATAACGTCGCTTGCCGTCTGAACCGCGTTAACAAACATATCATTGCCGATTTCAACAAACCGGCGCGGGTCGCTAAAAAGATGGATGTCAGGATCGCCTTTGGCGTGTCTTTTAACCGTCTCAAAGTATTGAAGCGCTTCCGGGTCGTCGTATGCCTGAAAAATACCGACCAGCAGAAGCTGTAAATCCGGAATTTTGTTCTTGGTGCGATAGTATGCGTCTATAACCCCCATTGGGTCTTTCCAGGGGTCAAAACGCGAAACTTGCGCGATAATAGGGCGGTCGGGATGAATATTGAACTGCATCAATATCTCGCGAGCTTCTTCAACCGAAATACGACGGTTCTTTTCAGAAAAAGGGTCTATGGACGGCATAATTACGTGAATCTTCTTTTTTGAAAACCAAGACGGACTATATTCATCTCCGCTTACTATTAACGCATTATATCGCTCCAAAAACGGCCGCAAAAACTCAATAGTGTTCGCGCTGGGCGTGGAAGTATCTATGTGCAATCGGAAAATTCTCGGTACTTCACTTGGAATTTCACATCCGACGACAAGCGGTTGAGGGTCATGAATCACAATTAAATCAGGGCTGTTTTTTTTCAAAAACGGTACAATGCTTTTCGCGATACGATAGCTTTCGACAAGGTACGCGCGCTGTTCTTTGCCGCTTAAAAAACCGGCCTTGCCCTGAAGAAGATTGTGTATTTTTTTCGTTATCTGAAAAAATTCTTCTTTCGGCCTGATAACCAGCCATCGTGAATCGATTTTTAAACTCCTTTCCAAAGCCACTTGCCCTTTTAGCATTTCTGCGACTCCGCCTCCTTTCTCCGTGGAGTTTATGTGAAAAACCCGCTTACCCTTAAGATGCGTGGCCGCCAAAATAGCGCGCTTAACTCCGGCTTTATCAAGATGTCGGTAAGCGCCGATAGATTGCGGCAATATTTTTATTTCTTCAAATACCATTGATTGTTGCATATCTCCAACTACCGAACTGGTCGCGGTAAAAATCATATTTGCCGTAATTATATTTCTTCAGTATCCGTTCAACGTCGGGTTTTTGCTCCGAACCAAATTCCATATATAATTTTCCATTGGAATTTAAATGAGCTAGTGCGTCTTTTAAAAATTTATCAATAAAAATTAAGCCGTCTTTACCGCCGAAAACCGTACCGGCCGGCTCCCAGTCCAAAACCGATTGCTGAACTTCTTTTTTTCGCGCTTCCGCTATATAGGGCGGATTCGCGAAAATATAATCGTAAGAGCCGAAAATATTTGAAAAAACATCGGACTGAATAACGCGGTTCTTTTGTTCTTCGATTCTTAAGTTATTTAGTTTGAGATTTATTTTTATTTGTTCAAGAAACGCGCTTTCTTTTTCCGCGAAATCCATGGTTATGTATGGCACATGTTTTAAAACCGCTATACCAACGCATCCGGAACCGGCAAACACATCCAGACAGCTTAAGTTCTTCCGTCCTTTGGTTCTTGAGTCGTCTAACGTGTCATCTATCGCCTTTTCGGTCCAATATTCCGTTTCAACGCGGGGAATAAGAGGACGCAAAGAAAGGTCTATTTTGCATCCGGCGAATTCAACAAATCCTATCACGTAATCAACCGGCTCGCCGATATTCAGCCGCTCAACGTCTTTTTTAACCGCGCCGCGGTTTCTGGCGGTTACGCGTCCGCCGTATTTCTCGCCGACAAGCCATTTTGTTTCCTGCTCCATTTCTATATAATAACAAAAACATGGTAAAAAATGCTATCGTGGTTTTGCTTACCGTAATTGCCGCGGTCTCAATCGGCCTTATTTTTATTTTTTATTCGTTCTTTAGCGCGCCGCAAATAAGAGCCGAGGCAGAATGGTTTGTGGTGCCTCAAAAAACCGAACGAGATGAAACCATAGCCAAATTATACGGCGAAGGATTTATAAAAAGCCGGACCGCTATGAACGCGGTGCTTTACTTAAACGGCGTAGGCGACGAAGTCCGGCCCGGCGGATATTCCGTTTCAAAAAGCATGAACGTTTTTAAAATCGCCGCCGCTCTCAACCAAGCGCCGGACCAGAAATGGGTAGTTTTGTGGGAGGGTATGCGAAAAGAAGAAATGGCCGAACTGCTTGCCAAGTCATTTAAGTGGGACGAAAAAAACTTAAACGATTTTATTAATGCCTATGATGAAGGCGTTTATTTTCCTGACACGTATCTTGTCCCGAAAAACGAAAGCGGCAAAGAAATGGCGCGAAGAATGTTCAACAGATTCAACGAAAAAATAACTTCGTATACTGCGGAATTAACTGAACAAAACATAAGATTAGACACGACAATTAAAATAGCGTCGCTTATACAACGCGAGGCATCTGGCAAAGAAGACGCGCGCTTGATATCGGGCATAATATGGAATCGTCTTCTTGTGGGAATGAAACTTGATATTGACGCGACAATCCAATACGCGCTCGGAAACGCCGAGAACGGATGGTGGCCGACGGTACGCTCGGAAGACAGACGCGCTGAATCACCATACAACACTTATCTTAATGCAGGCCTGCCGCCCGCTCCGATTGCGAATCCCGGCATTAACTCAATAGAGGCGGTACTATTTCCGGAAAAAACCGACTGCTTATTTTATATTCACGCAAACCGACAAACATATTGCTCCGCGACTTATGACGGACATCTGGACAACATAAAACGGTATCTTAGATGAAATCTCTTAACATTGTTTATGAAGACGATGACTTTGTGGCGGTAAATAAGCCAGCGGGAATGTTAACGCATCCCACTTCTTCGGAACGCAAAAACACGCTTGTAAACTTTCTGGTTGAGCGCTGTCCCGAAATGAAAAACGTGGGCGACGAACCGGACGTACGACCTGGAATACTCCACCGCCTTGACCGCGACACGTCAGGTTTAATACTCGCAGCCAAAAACCAAAAGGCTTTTTTATTTCTGAAAGAGCAATTTCTTAATAAATCCATTCTCAAAAAATATCTGGTTCTGGTGGAGGGAGCCCCAAAACAAAAAACAGGCATAATTGAATACGCAATACGCCCGTCAAGGAAAAATTGGTTGAAAAAAGTTGCGGTCAAAACGCAAGTTGACGAAAATAAAAAATCGGTGCGAACGGCAAAAACGGAATACAAAATACTTAAGAGCTTCGGGGAAAAATACGCCTTCCTTGAAGTAAGACCGTTTACGGGACGCACGCACCAAATCCGCGTGCATCTATCCGCTATAGGACATCCGATTGTCGGAGACGCTTTATATGGCGCGAAAGAAAAAACGCTGAAACGCCCGTTTTTGCACGCTTATTATCTACAATTCATCCGCCCGAACGGAATGCCTATGGCTTTGGAAGCGGATTTGCCAAAAGACCTTCAAAATTTTTTAGACATTATTGACAAATAGCTGCCAATCGTGATATATTCCAAAAAGCATTTTAACTTGAGGTGCGCTCATGTTCGTCAGATCGCTTGTCGCTTTCTTCGCTGTTTTTTTTCTGTTTGCGATTGGGCAAAGCAATGTCTACGCGAAAAATCCAAACCAAGTGCCGCAATATAAAAGCTGGCAAAGCGAACTAGAATTGACTAATACAGTTCCTAACCGCGTAATCGTCATACGCCGGTATGTTGGACCGCCGCCAGACCCATCGGTTATCCATGACATGAATGATTTAATCGCAACATACGCGCTCGGTTCATCCATGCCGTCACTGCTTGTATGGTTTAGGACGGCCATTAACGGCCAAGATGCCTATGTGCGGCTTTACCGCATAGAGAACGATTCCTGGGTGTTCGTGGATGCCGCATATTACAACAAAAACGCAGTATGGACTGGAGTTCCTATCATGGTTTTTTCGCCGAATTCCGAGTTCGGAAAACTTTTCAGTGAACTTTTCTGCGGAGATGCGGAAAACTGTGTTTTGAAAGTTCCGACAATAACCTTTGTATCGGTTCCGAAATAAACGGAGCCGTTTTTGTTTAAAGAAAAACAGGGTTTCGCCGTCAAGAAATTCTTGCACCCCGCCGAGCTTATATAAATAAAAGCTGATGGCTGTATTGGTGGGTTGAAATCTTAACGACTTGCCCTGCTTTCTTAAAACACTAGTGCTGCTAATATAAAAACACTTAATTTACACATACCCGTCTGCAGACAGGCGCTTATAAACCAGCAATTTTTATATACGCAGTTTTCAGGATACAAAATCTTGGCATATCAAGTCAATAGGCCAGCTGTGGACAACTCACTGAATATTCTAAAAGATAAAGACCTTGGCGCGCTTAATGCCGCGCTTAGCGGCATATTTTATTTCCGGTTTGAATATTATTTTTTTTAACCCAGCCGGCATTCACTTCCAGCGCATAACGGACTGGTTGGGGCGGATAAAACGCTTCGGGATAACTTTCCGGCAGAACATTCTCCATTGCTCCGATAATTTTCATATCTTCTCCGAGCCAAACAATATCTAACGGAAAATTCATATCTTTCATCCAGTAACCGTATGAGCCGGGCGTTTCGTGAATAAACAGCATGCCTTCGTTTTCATCCAAAACTTCCCTGCCCGAAAGCCCCAGTTGGCGCGCTTCCGGAGTATCGGCGATTTCAACTTTAACTTCAACGCACTCCCCTCTTTTCTCCAAAAACAAAGAAGCCGACAAGCCCGCCGCTACAACTCCCGCCAAAATTATAACGGGTATTTTCATCCCGTGATTTTAACATTTTCCAAAGCCAATGCGCCAACCGGCACTTGATTCCGACGCCGTAAAAAAGTAAAATAAAACGAGTAAATCATTCCCCGGTAGCTCAGCGGTAGAGCGGCGCCCTGTTAAGGCGACGGTCGTAGGTTCGATCCCTACCCGGGGAGCTCACAACAAAAAATACCTCGTACGAGGTATTTTTTGTTGTGAGCTCCACACCCTGAACGAAATCCGAACGCATTTTCGGGAAACCCCCGACGAATGAAGCCGCCCCGCCGCCGCTCGCTGACACTCGCTGCACCACAGAAAAATACTCTTTGCTCTTTTCATTTTGCGCGTGCCGGATTTCTTTTTCTCCTAATGAAAAGAGTATTTTTCTGTGGTGCTTTGCTTTGACAAGCAAGCGGCGGGGCTGGCCTCTATTTTTTGCAAGAACACGGCGGAATTCCCCCCACACCCCCCTTCCGCCGTGTTCTTGCGGGGACGGACGGAATTTTTGGCGGAGGTTAAAACAATGATCTGCGATCCTCTCCCAATCTTTGCAAATACTCGTTCACATAAAAATAATCTGGTTCGCTTTTGACTGCCCGTGTACGAATTTCCCACTTCGGATCCTGAGAGTCGTTTTTGTTAAAAAGAATAAGACCAATTCCAAAGCGAGCGCACAATGATTCAATTCTGCCAGTATCGGCTTCTTTTGGAACGGCTAAATAAACTTTGTGGCTAAAAATTTTATAGGCACACGCTTGGCCAAAAGCGGTGATAAGCTGATTTGCATCGGTTTTAATTTCTGCACTGATAATTTCAACAGGTGGACGAACAGCATCAGCCTCAGAAAATTTGTATACTCCGAACACATCAGGTGTTCCCCATCTATCACCAAATTTGTTTCCGCCTAAAGATATGGCCTTGGTGCATTCCTCTAAATCCTGCACTAGATAATCAGCAAATGATTGATAAAATGATGTTTCTTTCGGCAAATGGAGGTTATTGCTAACATCTGGTTTCCTTTCTGTTACCCCCTCCGCATATTTCTTCAGTACAAATAATCCTCTCTCTGGTTTTATTATCTGCTCATTTTTCTTATCCAAATCCCAAATTGTACCGTGTATGGTATTTGGAGGAACATCAGGAAGAAATTCGGCAAGTTTTCGGAAAAGATCAGAGTATCTAACGCCACCTGGATTACTTTCCAGCACCTCCAATGCTTTTTTTGTAATTTTTTCTCGTTGAGTCTCTGCCATAATTAAGTTGTTATTTTCCTTTCACGGCATCCAAAATAATTTTGGAAACCTGCTTTTCTCCTTTCGGTGCTAAAACTATCTCATTTTGGGCGTTATACCTATTCTTATCAATATGTCCATCGCGAATTTTGTTGGATAATATCGCAATAAAAGGAGATTTGGCCTTGATATGACTTGCTTGAAATGCCTCTTTCAATTTTTCAAAGGGTGTCGCCGGATTACCAAGTCCAACCTCAAATAAAAAAGCAAGAACGAGTAAGGCATCACCAGAGGAAAAACGTCCAGCTTTAAATATTTGAGGGGAATCTCCTTTTATGCCAAACAGGTCAGAATTTCTAAGCTGACTTTCGTCAATCTCAAGCCGCCGGGCTACACGACTAATCGGATCATCGGAGGAGGTGGTGATAGATGACGCCGGGGTTGTTGATAAAGTAGTTTCAGCGGCTTTAATGCTTGCGCCGCCAAGCTTTTTGATCCTTTTATCAACTTTCTCGACTTGCTCTAGCATACTTTCAATTGCCTCGCCCAAACTTGAAGCTTCGGCCTCTGATGTAAGGGTTAGCTTGAATATTGGCAGATCAACTTTTAGTTCTATATTAACCTTCATAGCTATATCATATTAAAAATTAATCATTATTTCAAGTCTCCTATAATCTCATTATAGCGGGCTTGGCCCTCATCAGATAATGTCCATTTTTTGTTTTTTGAATCAAGGTAGAATAGATGTTTATACCAATTTCCCAAATTTTTGTTTATGACCCCAACCGAGGGTATAATTCGCGCTCCTTTCTGCCTTAAAAAATCTTGAACATCCTTGGCGCTTGCTATGCTCCCTTCTCCAACTGCTACGACAATTAAATTGATTTGCTCTTTGACTTTATTGATTGAGAAACTTCGCTTATTGTTGATGGGCTGTTCGACATCAAAAAGCATTTCCCCGCTTCTTAAAAGATTCCGCGATTCAATACTAAAAAGGGTATCCACGATAAATTCAACGACATCATAAAATTCTTTGATTTTTGTATCGGTTATAGTTTTAGATGCTTCTTCGTGATAAAAATCACATCGCAATCCATAAAAAAATTCTACCCTTTCCCAAGTATCTTCATCAAAAATATCCTTAGTTTGTTTTTTTACTACCTTATGAACTTGCTCTCTGTGTTGTAAATCTTCCTTTTTAACTCTTATCTTCTTTACCTTACTTAAATAATCCTTAAATGCGATTTCCAACGCATTGTCTAAAATAATCAACGCGATGCGATTTTTATGTTCAATATTGGTTTCTAAAACTAACTTAACTGTAATTAAGTTATCAATAATTCCTGAAACCCACGGCTTAATAATTGTTTGCATATTTTAACTTGATGTTTCGAAAATCTTTTTTACAAATTTTGTTCGCGCGTAAAACGCACGACTTATTGATCCATGCCCCGCTCCCTTTGTTCTTGCCTGTATCCATTTCCCATCCTTTCCGGTTAAACTCTTAAATCCTTTTGTAATAAGCTTGTGCCGTATGAAATCATAATCCGTTTTTATCTCTTGGATAAGCTCGTCTGTTTCGGAAAAGTCCAAGCTCGTAACTTTCAGTAATTCTGCTTTTCCCGAATTTGTACCGTGCCACATCACAGCACAAAAAACGATGGTTTTGAGCTTTGCCCAGACATGACTTTCAAAAAACGAGTGGGCTTTCAATTCTGCAGGATTGATCATTGTTATTGCCATTGTTTCTTTTGGCACGAGTTCGTTTTTTACATAATGAAAAGCAACTGACTTGAGTTCGTAGGTA
>Ga0155781_104_pt3 | contig 32063 bp, 35 predicted proteins | sample RifCSPlowO2_01_FD_107435 | JGI IMG/M metagenome (GOLD analysis project Ga0155781, IMG submission 107435) | Candidatus Wolfebacteria bacterium RIFCSPLOWO2_01_FULL_45_19
GTAGCGTAAGCATAGTCAGAGGCGCAACGACGCAGCTTAGAGCATTTTATGATCCCGACGGATCTGATCCGCAATCGTCATTTGAAGTAACCGGCAGCGCGAACTGGATTTCGGATAATCCAACAATCGCGAGCGTTAACAATACCGTTAGTAAAGGACTTGTTGCGGGAGAAAACTCGGGAAGCGCGAATATTGTCTCAAGTTATGGAGGCGCCAGCGGATTTGCTAATGTGCGTGTTACCGCCTCCTTCCTTCAGCGCCTCAGAGAAATTCTGCCCGGATTTTAGCTCTTTTGTGATTTCGCTAAAAGCCGCCTCACGGCGGCTTTTTTGGTTGTTTGCAAAAGAGTATAATTATAAAGAAATGCAAACTACGTTTTTGAGTAAATTAATTAAGAAATTTAGTCCCGGCGCTTACTTGGGCGTTGATATCGGCACGACATCCATAAAAGTAGCGGAGCTTTTAAAAACGCCAAAAGGGTTGCGTCTCAGCAATTACGGCCTGCTTGAAAGCTACGGCCATCTTGAGCGCTTCAACGACGCCATTCAAACCAGTTCTTTAAAATTACTCGGCAAAGAAACAGCCGAGATGCTGAAACTGCTGATTAAAAAATCCAAAATAAAAACAAAAAGAGCGATAGCGTCAATTCCGCTCTTTGCCGCGTTCACCATATTGCTGGAGGTGCCAAGCATGAGTTCGGAAGAAATAACGCAGTCAATGCAGTTTCAGGCGCGGCAATATATTCCTTTGCCTATTAACGAAATGGCGCTGGAGTGGATTAAGGTGGGGGAATACACGGACGAAAAAGGATTTTCAAAACAGCAGATATTTTTGATATCAATTCCAAATGATACCATAGGGCGATATAAAGATATTTTTAATTCGGCCGGATTAAATCTTGAGGCGATTGAACTTGAGAACATAAGTTTGACTCGCGCTCTTATAGGCGGCGACCTGACACCGACTGCGATTTTGGACATCGGTTGCCGCGCGAGTTCGGTCAGTATCGTTGACGGAGGATTTGTAAAGGCGGTTCACCAGAGCGATTACGGAGGCGGCAACCTTACTCAAGCTATTGCCGGTGGGTTGCGCGTAAACCCGAAAAGAGCCGAAGAATTAAAGCGGCAAAGAGGGCTTTTGGGCACGCGAGGGGAATACGAGTTATCCACATTAATGACACCCTTTTTAGATGTTATAATAAATGAAGTGAGACGCGCCGCGAATAGTTATTTTGAAAAGTACGCGCGCAAAGTTGAACGCGTCATCATATCCGGCGGAGGCGTTGCTTTGCCGGGAATAGTTGAATACGCGGAGCGGCAGTTGGGTTTGCCTGTGATAAAATCCAATCCCCTCGCGGGAAGCCGCATTGCTTATTCGCAAGAGTTGACTCCGCTGATTGAGGGCCTCGGTTCGTCTTTTTCGGTTGCTTTGGGCCTGGCGATGAAAGAATTAATATAAAACACATGATTGATACTTTAAATATAGCTTCTAAACTTGGAAAAGGCGCCGAATCGCGGGCGGGTTGGCCGTGGCGGCTGATGTTTTTCGGCATATTCTTGTCTGCTTCCGTGGCGGCGATTTATGTCGGATTGACCGTGGGTTATATCACTTACGCAAACGCTGAAATAAGAAATATAGATAATCGCATAGCTCAATTGAGCCAGGACATCGACCCGGAAACACAAAGCCGTTTTCTGGATTTTTATTCTCAAATATCCGGCATACAAAAATTACTTGGTTCGCACGTGAAAACAACGCGTTTATTCGCCGCGCTTGAGACGAATACCAATACAAGGGTCAGATACACAATAGCAAGAATAGACGCCTTCAGGTCGCAAGTTACCTTAAACGGCGCCGCGGCGACTTATGGACACTTGGCTCAACAGCTTGAGGCGTTCGCGGTCAATCCGGATGTGACGAACATTGAATTAATTGAGTCGCAGACCAGCGAAGGCGGCGTCGTTACTTTTTCCGCCCGACTAACTTTTAAGCCGTCATTTATAAGATAATATGGCAAAACCAAGCAGCAAAAGATTTGTAAGCATACTTCTGTCAATGTTTTTCATATTGGCCGCCATTGTCGGTTACTCTCTTTTTGTTGTTCCGGCTCTTCAAGAAGCAAAATTACTACGTGGAGAAATGGATGCGAAGGAGCAATTTTACGACGACCAGCGCCTGGCCATTGAACGAATAAAGGCATGGCTTTCGCAGTTTGAAGAAAATGCCCAGCTTCAGGAAGCCATGAATTCAATTTTGCCCGTCGGTGATTCTAGGCAGTCTTTGCTGGTCGCGCAGGTGAGCGGTTTAGCGGCTTTAAATGGGTTGGTTTTGGACAATCTTTCTATGCGTGTCGGGCCTATTGAACCCCCGTCGTTTGAAATTCCTCTTGCCGCCGGAATGGGAAAAGTTACGCTGGAATTCTCCGCGGCTGGTAGCTATGAGGCCTTGAAAAATTTTCTGTCAGCTCTTGAAACGAATATAAGAATAATGGATGTTGCGAGCTTGGACGCCGAAGCTATAGCTGGACAAAATTTATTCAGATTGGATTTCGCGGTCGACGTTTATTATCAAGCGAAAAGTACGCAATAAAATGGCCATCGCAATTGAACAAAGAAAAAGTGGATCGGGCCTGCTTTCGTGGATGGTAATATTCACGTTTATAGGCGGAACGTTTTGGTTTGGATACCAGATATTTTTGTCGCCAGTGGATATTCTCGAACCGTTTCTAGCGCAAGAACAGGAAATTATTTCAAGTTTGTCGCAAATTACCATTGAGCCCGCGGTTGTGATAAATTCGCAGGAATTTCGAAATTTGCGCAAACAAATACCAGACGTTACGGTTGGACAAATCGGCAGAACAAATCCGTTTTTACCGTTTTAGAGGATGGATAACAAAACCCTCATAGATGCTTTAGTAAAAAAGGGCCTTTTAGCGCAGGAGATCGGCACCAAAATTTTACGCGAGGCAACTCTTTTAGAAAGTTCCGCGGAGAATTCGATATATCAGCGCCGTTTGGTGGATGAAGTCAATCTCGCGCAAACCAAAAGCGAACTTCTCAATATTCCTTATAAAAAAATATCGGCTGACGAAATTTTTGATGAATTGCTTTCCGTTATTCCGGAAGTTACGGCGCGTACCTACAAAATAGTGCCCATTTCCAAAAATAAAGAGATTCTTGTGGTCGGAATGCTTAATCCGGACGACCCGCGCGCTCAAGACGCGCTTAAATTCATCGCCAAACAGCAAAAAATAAATTTGGGAGTTTATATAGTTACACCTTCGGATATTGAATCGGTGATGAGGAAATACGCTCCCTACAAGAGCGAAATTGAAGCCGCGATTAAAAGCATGCAGGGCAAGGGGTTGTCTCTTGCCGAATCGCAGAGAATAGTTCGGCTGGAAGAGGGCGCGAATGTTTCGGAAGAAGCTCCGATTATAAAAATGGTAAAACGGACCATCGAAGAAGGTGTTCAATTAAAGGCCTCTGACATTCATATTGAGCCACAGCGCAGCCGTTTGCGCATCCGCATTCGTGTTGACGGCGATTTGCAAGAGGTGTCCAGTATCCCGCTGGAACTTGCGCAGCCGATTGTGTCGCGCGTAAAAGTTCTTTCCAATTTAAAAATAGACGAAACGAGAATCCCTCAAGACGGAAGGTTCAGAAGTGTTGTTTTCGATCGCGACATTGATTTCCGCGTGGCGACGTTTCCGACTCCGGTCGGCGAAAAAGTTGTTCTTAGAATCTTGGATCCGACAATCGGTCTTCGCGGTTTTGAACAACTCGGAGTATCCGAGCATAATCTCGCCGCCATGAAAGAAGGGCTTGCCCGGCCATTCGGTATGGTTTTGGTTACGGGACCCACGGGTTCCGGAAAAACTACCACGCTCTACGCGATGCTGCAGACATTGAACAATGAAGAAGTTAATATTGTCAGCTTGGAAGATCCGGTTGAATATTTCATAGACGGATTGAACCAATCGCAAGTCAAACCGGAAATCGGTTATGATTTCGCTTCGGGCTTGCGTCAGATTTTGCGCCAGGATCCGGATATTATCATGGTTGGAGAAATTCGCGACAACGAAACCGCGGCGCTCGCGGTTCACGCCGCGTTGACCGGTCACGTCGTTCTTTCCACCCTGCATACCAATGACGCTTTGGGAGTGATACCGAGATTGGTTGATATGAAGGTGGAGGGATTTTTGCTTTCTTCCGCTCTAAGTTTGATGACCGCTCAGCGCCTTCTTTCAAAACTGTGTCAAAATTGCAAAGAAGTCGAACAAGCGGCGCCGGAGCTTCAGAAGCTGATAGACGGCGAAATTTCAAAACTTCCGGAAAAAATTCGCAGAACATTGTCTTTAAAGAAGCCGTATGAGATTTATCACGGACGCGGCTGTAAGGTCTGTAAGGACAAAGGATTCTCGGGGCGTTTAGCACTGCATGAAGTTTTGATAATGACTCCGGAATTGCGCGAGACAGTAAGCGTCGGAGTCAGCGAAAGCAAGATTTTGGCTGAGGCGCGGCGGCAGGGCATGGTCAGCTTGAGACAGGACGGTATTATAAAAGCGCTTAACGGCTTGTTGAGCATCGAAGAAGTTCTGCGTGAAACAACTGAAACGTGATATAATTTTTATATGTCCGAAGTTTATGAACAAAAATTAAAAGATTTGCTTTTGCTTGCGGCAAGGCAAAATGCCTCCGATCTTCATTTGGCGGTGGGACGAAGGCCGACTTTGAGAATAGATGGAAATCTAATTCCTGTTCAGCAGGAACAAATTCTCACTCCGGAAGCGACGGCGGGTTTGTCCATGACTTTGCTTACACCAGACCAACAGGCATATCTTGCCAAGAATAAAGAAGTTGACTTCGCTTATTCTTTTGAGGACAAGGCGAGGTTCCGCGTCAACGTTTATATGCAGAGAGGATTTTTTGCCGCGGCTTTGCGCCTGATTCCGTCAAAGATAAGAACGATTGAAGAATTGAATCTGCCGCCGATACTTCACGATTTTACGCGACTGGCTCAGGGTTTTGTTCTTGTGGTTGGTCCAGCGGGGCACGGTAAATCAACGACGCTTGCCGCGATGGTAGACGAAATAAATCATAGCCGCACCGAGCACATTATTACGGTTGAAGAGCCGGTGGAATATCTGTTCGCGCAGGACCGTTCCATTATCTCTCAGCGTGAAGTCGGGGTGGATACCGTTGATTTTCACAACGCGCTTCGTTCAGTTTTGCGACAGGACCCCGACGTGATAATGGTAGGCGAGATGCGTGACTCGACTTCCATATCCACAGCGTTGACCGCTTCTGAAACGGGTCATTTGGTTTTTTCAACTCTGCACACCAATTCTGCTTCTCAAACAATAGACAGAATAATAGACAGTTTTCCGGCGGGACAGCAGGGGCAGGTTACTTCACAGCTCGCCGCGACGCTTGCCGGAATAGTTTCGGAGCGCCTTGTTCCCGGTATCAACGGCGGACGTTTTCCGGCTTGCGAGATAATGTTGATGACTCCGGCAATACGCAATCTTATTCGCGAGAGAAAAACATATCAGATTGATTTGGTGATAGAAACAAGTTTGCAGGAGGGTATGATAAGTTTGAACAGGTCTTTTTCGGATTTGGTGCGAAAAAAGAAGATTTCGCTTGAAAACGCAGAATTGTATTCGCTCAACCCGTCAGAGTTAAGAGTGTTACTTGAGAGATGACCAAAGAACCAAAGAATTAAAGAACTGTTATTAAGTTCATCCGTTCATAAGTTCTTAAGTTTATAAGTTGAAACTATGAAGTTTAAATATCAAGCTCGTACAAAAACAGGAGAATTGCAGGCGGGATTTGTTGAGGGCGCCAGTAAAGAAATCGCGCTCAATCTTCTTCAGGGCAACGAACTTTATGTTTTAAGCCTGGAAGCAATGCAAAAAACGCAGTGGCTTGGAACGCTTACCGATTACTTTAATCGTGTGCGAGGTGTTGACTTGATGGTGTTTACGCGCCAGTTCGCGACAATGCTTTCCGCGCAGGTTCCGCTTGGAGATACTCTGAAAAGCCTGCATAGTCACACCAAAAGCCCGATTTTGCGGGAAGTTATTTTTGAAATGATTTCCGACGTAGATGCCGGATTGTCTTTATCACAGGCAATGGAAAGACATCCGAACGTTTTTTCCGTATTTTACATAAATCTAACCAGAGCAGCGGAGGCGACCGGTCGGCTTGACGAAACCATTTCTTATCTGGCGGGTTATCTTGAAAATGAGGTTGGACTGACTACAAAAATACGCAACGCGCTTATTTATCCGTCAATTCTTATCGGTCTGTCATTTTTGGTTGCAATGATTTTAATAGTTGTCGTATTTCCGGCGCTTAGACCCGCCTTCGAAGAAGTTGGAGTAACACTGCCACTATTTACCAGGATTATTTTTGGCTTTGGAGAATTTGTCGCGAGTTGGTGGCTGGCTATAATTGTTTTCTTATTTTTAACCTTTTTGCTTATAGCGGATTATTTCCGTTCATCGGAAGGCAGGTTAGTTTATGACGAGATTCGCGTTAAAGCTCCGATTTTGGGAAAGATATTTAGAATGCTTTATGTAACGAGATTTTCCGATGCCGCTTCAATTTTAATAAAAGGGGGCATACCCATAGCTCAGGCGATAGAAATTTCCGCGCATACCATAGACAACACGACTTATCGCGAAGTTTTGCATGAGGCCGCGGAATCGGTTAGGCGCGGCGAACCGATGTCGCTTTATTTTGGGAAGAGTGAATTTTATTTCCCGTCTTTGGTAAGCCAGATGATCGCGGTTGGTGAAACAACCGGGCGTTTGGAGGAGATGCTTGACAGGATTTCAAAATTTTACGCACGCGAGGTTGATAGTTTGGTGACGAATTTGGTAGAATTGATACAGCCTGTTTTGATTGTTGCTATAGGAATTTTTGTCGGGTTGATTTTTGCTTCTGTTTTAATTCCGATTTATAATTTGACACAAGCAATAGGAGCCGGTGGATTTTAGAATATGGTCTAAAAGGTCGTATGTTGACTAGTAATAAATGACAAATAAAAAAGGTTTTACATTGGTTGAAGTATTGGTGGTGGCGACTATCATCGCTTTATTGGCTTCGGCCGTATTTTATGGATACACTCAATTTGCGCGCCAGGGGCGTGACAGCCGCAGGGCCCTGGATCTTAACAATATACAGAAAGGGCTTGAGTTGTATTACGGCCGTAATCTGCAATATCCGAACTCGCCTTATTCCACTATGGTTTCGGAGATTCAGGGCATCGGCATATCCCAGGTGCCAAATGATCCGTTTCCGGGACAAACCTACGCATACGGCGTCAGTAGTGACCGCCAGCAATATGTTTTGAGAGCTCAGCTTGAAACAGCGGCAAGCCCGCTTCTTAACCAAGATCTTGACGGAACGGTCTTTAGTATTGATTGCAGTGACGGGTCTCCGAATCTTGGCTATTGTATCGGATCGTAGTTATTAAGTGATGGCATATATATTGCTTTTTATCATCGGCGTTAGCGTCGGCAGTTTTTTGAACGTTGTTTCCTTGCGTTACCGGTCTGGAGAAAAATTGTTCAGTTTTCGGGTAATCGGGGGGCGTTCGCGTTGTCAAAATTGCCAACGTTCGCTAGGCGCTTTTGAGTTGATCCCGCTGCTGAGTTTTGTATTTCAGAAGGGAAAATGCCGCTCATGTGGCGTCCGACTGTCGTTTCAATATCCACTGGTTGAAGCATTGGCGGGGTTTATTTTTGTTTTGGTTCCTATGCGGTTGTTCGCGCTTTATCTTTTTGCATCCGTTGAAATTATTTATCTCCTCTCTTTTCTATGGATTTTATTTTTTCTAACCCTGCTCCTTATTTCCATAATTGATTTTCGCCATTATATTATTCCGGATTCCCTTAATTTTTTTATTGCCGGTTTGGGCGCGGCCTTGATTTTGATTAAAATATACGGCGATTATGGTTTAGTTTTTCATGACTCGTTTCTTCTCGGCTATTCAATGTTTATGTCGTTTGTTTCCGGAGTTTTGGCAAATCATTTTGTCGGGGTTACAGTCGGCGCCGGTTTGTTCGGCTTAATAATTTATTTGACAAAAGGAGCGGGAATGGGATTCGGCGACTTGAAGCTCGCGGCCGTTCTTGGAATCGCGTTGGGATGGCCGGATGTTTTTTTTGCGATAATATTCGCTTTTCTTATCGGGGGCGCTGTAAGCATTCCGTTGCTTTTTGGAGGTCCCTCGACTTTGCTCGGGATAAATAAAAAAACCATGAAATCCGCCTTGCCATTCGGGCCGTTTCTGGCTTTTGGAACGGCGCTTTTGTTTTTCGCCGGATTTGAAATCTTAGAGCTGTATTTTATGGCTATGGGTCTGTTATAATTCATATATGAATATTGGAAAAGGAGCCGGTTTTACGTTGGTGGAATTGGTTGTTACCGCTTCTATAATTGTTCTTCTTGTTTCGATTCTGCTCGTTTATAGCCGCAATCAGGAGATTCCGTTACTGCTTCTCCGCGAACAATCACAACTGGTGTCCGTTATTAATCGCGCGAAGGTTTTAAGCATTCAAGCGTTTAGCGACCCGGATGTGCCGTGCGGTATCGGCGTTTATTTCCAGACAAACGGTCGTTATTTTATGTTTAAAGATCAGGCGGCTAATTGCGCCAATTCCAATTACGTCTGGGAAAGCGGCGACGCGATTATCTCCGGCGAGGACTATCTTATGGATTCAAAAATAATTTTCGCCACCCTTCCGATAAACAGCGTTGTTTTCGCGCCGCCGCATCCACTGACTTATCTTAACGGCAGTTTAACGTTCGGTGAGGCGCAGATACGTTTTCAAGTCGTTGAAGAGCCGAATTTTTTTAGAACCATTACCATAAACAATGCCGGACAAATTACAACGCAATAAGGGCTCTATATTAATAGAGGCGCTGGTTGCTCTTTCCATAATAGTGGTGGCGTTCTCGGCGGCGCTTTCGCTTCTAACCAGCTCGTTCGGACTTAATCGCGTAATAAGCGACCAATATACCGGCACTCATTTGGCGGCAGAAGGAATTGAAGTGGTAAAAAATATTATAGACGGTAATATTTTGCGGTGTTTGCCCTGGAACAGCGGTTTCGCGAACGGAGTTTTTATAGCGGACTATAACGACACGGCTTTATCCGCGTCGATGGGTTCGGAGGTTTTGCGTTTTAATCCATTAATTGGAGTTTATAGTTATGACGGTGGCATCAACACGAAGTTTAGTCGCCAGATTCAAATAAATTTATCCGGGTCGAATAGAATTCAGGTTCGTTCCACCACAAACTGGACAACAAGAGGCGGTTTTACCTCTTCGGTTAGAGTTGAAGATTATTTTTACAATTGGAGAACAGACGTCAATATACCACCGCAATGCAGATAGAAACTAAGAACGGTTATACTTTAATTGAATTGCTGGTAGCGATGACGCTGTTTGTAACCGCTTTCGCGCTGGTGAACGCCGCGTTTGTAAGCGCCTTAAAAACTCAGCGTGAAATAGTGGCTCTTATCTCCGCGAATGACAATGTGATTACGTCTATGGAGCAAATCAATAGAGAGATTAGAACCGGAATTGATTTTAGCGGCGGCGGCGACTCCTTGACGTTCACGAACGCAAGAGGCGAGGCAGTTGCCTACCGTCTTATAAATAACAGGATTGAACGCGGAGTGGGCGGAAATTTTTTCGCCATAACCGCAAACAACGTAAGGATAACCAGATTGAATTTCATACGGACGCAACCTGCCGGTTTTCCGCTGCGTGTTACAATAATCGTACAGATAAATCCCGTAGGCAAAGACCTTGAGCAGATTTTTGTCAATATGCAAACAACCGTGAGCCCGAGGATTATATTTTAAAATATGAATTATAAAAAAGGACAAGCTCTTATCATGACGGTTATGGTGCTTTCTGGAATTATGGTCGGCACCACGGTAATCGCCGGGACGCTTATAAAAAATCAAATTCGCCAAACCGTCGGCGTTGTTCAATCCAATCAAGCCATATATGCCGCGGACGCCGGTTTGGAATGGGAGTTGTACCGTTTTTTTGTTAATAACGCGGAGCCGAAACCAAGTATAGGAGGAGCATCTATTCAAACTTGTTCTCCCGTGGGAACGCGATGCGCCGGTTTCGAATCCAAAATACGTTCTATTGGAACCGCCGGCAGAACATCGAGGGCGTTTGAGGCTATATTTGAATAAAATATGGACAAGCAAGAGGCCAAAAGACGAATGGAAAAATTGAGGCAAGAGATTGACCGTTATAGATACGCTTATCACGTTTTGAATAAGTCGCTCGTTTCCGACGCGGCACTGGACTCCTTAAAAAAGGAGCTTTTTGATTTGGAACGGCAGTTTCCGGATTTAGTAACGTTCGATTCACCGACTCAGCGTGTCGCCGGGAAACCGCTCAAAGAATTCAAGAAAGTTCACCACGAAGAACGGATGCTTTCCTTCAATGACGCTTTTTCAGAAGAAGATATGCGTGACTGGATGGGACGCGTTGAAAATTATCTCGGCAAGAAAATCAAAGATGAATTTTACTGCGAGCTAAAAATTGACGGTTTGGCGATAGAACTTGTCTATGAAAACGGCATTCTGGTTCAGGCCTCAACTCGCGGCGATGGCATAATTGGCGAAGACGCCACGCAAAACCTCAAAACAATTGAAGCTATTCCTTTACGCATCCAGATTCCAGATTCCAGATTCCAGATTCCAAACCGCTTCGTGGTTCGTGGCGAGGTTTTCCTGACCAAAAAAGAATTTGAGCGAATTAATAAAGAACAGAAAAAGAAAGGACTGAAACCGTATGCCAATCCGAGAAATATCGCCGCCGGCTCCGTGCGCCAGCTTGATTCAAAAATAACTGCTGGCAGGAAATTGGATTCTTTTCAATACGACGTGGTAACCATTCTTGGGCAGAAAACGCACGAGGAAGAGCACGAGCTTTTGAAAAAATCGGGATTTAAAATCAATCCTAACAATAAGCGCGTCAAATCGCTGGAGGAGGTCTTCGAATTCCGCGATTACTGGGCTAAACACCGCGACAGATTGCCTTATGAAATAGACGGCATAGTTGTGATTATTAACGACAATAAAGTTTTTGATGATGCCGGAGTAATCGGTAAAGCGCCGCGCGCGGCAATCGCTTACAAATTTTCGCCAAAGGAGGCAACTACAATTATTGAAGACATCAAAGTTCAGGTTGGCCGCACCGGCGCTTTAACGCCAGTAGCCGTATTGCGCGCGGTGAGCGTCGGCGGCATTACCATTACGCATGCCTCGCTTCATAATTATGACGAGATTAAACGGCTTGGAATAAGAATTGGAGACACCGCCATAGTCAGTCGCGCGGGCGACGTTATACCGCAGGTGACCAAAGTACTTAAGGACTTAAGAACTGGAAAAGAAAAAGAATTTCATATGTTGACGCGTTGTCCGGCTGACGGTTCCAAAGTGATCAAAGAAGGAGCGGTCCACAGATGTTCCAATAAAAATTGCGGAGCGCGCGTCCGTGAGCAGTTGTATCATTTTGTGTCGCGCGCGGCTTTTGATATCCGTGGTCTCGGCAGCAAGATTATTGACCGCCTTTTGGACGAAGGACTCATCAGCGACGCCGCGGACATTTTTACGCTAAACTCCGGTGACGTCGCGGCCCTGGAACGCTTTGGCGAAAAATCAGCGGAAAATATCGTTCGCGAAGCTGATGGGCATAAAAAAATAACCCTGCCGCGTTTTTTATACGCTTTAGGAATTCTGCACGTTGGCGAGGAATCCGTGCGTCTGTTGGCCGAGGCGTTGCTTCGCGGCAAGTCAAAAATTAATTTGCCAGCCGACGTGTTGAAAGTTGGAAAATCGTTAACTGAAGGAGAGCTTCAAAATATTCGCGACATCGGTCCGGCTGTGGCCAAAAGTATTGTTGATTATTTTAAGGACAAACGCCATCAAGAACTTCTAAAAAAACTGGATTCAGTCGGCGTCAAAATAGAAATCCCGCGTCTAAAAGCTAAAAGCTCAAAACTTAAAACTAAAACATTCGTTTTGACCGGCGGTTTGGAATCAATGAGCCGCGATGAGGCAAAAGAAAAAATTCGCGAACTTGGCGGAGACATTTCAGAATCGGTTAGTAAAAAAACCGACTATGTCGTGACTGGCGGCGAGCCTGGTTCGAAATTTGAAAAGGCGAAAAAACTTGGCGTAACAACTTTGACCGAAAAGCAATTTCTTGAGATGATTCAAAAATGAGCGTTATAGACAAAAAAACATTGGAACACTTGGCCGAATTGGCGCGTATTGAGTTGAATGAGGGCGAAGAAGAGAAACTGCTCAAAGATTTAAAAAACATCCTGGGCTATTTTAATGAATTGAAAGAGCTGAATACTGAAGGCGTAGAGCCATTATCGGGCGGCGTCGCGGAAGTTAACGTTTTCCGCGACGATGTTCCGGACTTGCCCTCCGAAGCCTCGGCGCAGGCGGGACGTGCCTCCGATACCGGCAAGGGTAAGAACCAATTTCCAGAAGTAGAAAAAGGATATTTGAAAGTACCGCCAGTTTTTGAGTAGGAATTTAATTTTGAATTTCGAAATTCGAATTTCGAATCAATTTTTAAATGAATTAAATCCGAAACGTTTCAAAATTCTAGTTTAAATAATAATGTTTACCTTACACGATCTCACAATCAAAAAAGTCCACGATGGTTTGTTAAGCAAGGAATTTTCAGCGCTGGAGTTGGCAAAAGAATTTTTTGAATATATAGCATACAAAGACAAAGAAGTCGGCGCGTATTTAACTTTGGATAAAGACGGAGCTTACGTCATGGCGGAAAAAACCGATATCGCTATTGCCAAAGGCGAGGAAATCGGGGTGTTGTCTGGTGTTCCGCTTGCCGTGAAAGACAATATGCTTATTGAGGGTCTGCCCGCGACCGCGGCTTCAAAAATTCTAGAAAATTACCGTGCCGCGTATGACGCTACGGTTATTGAAAAATTAAAAAAAGAAAATGCGGTTTTTCTTGGCAAAACCAACTTGGACGAATTTGCTATGGGTTCTTCAACCGAGAATTCGGCGTTTGGAATAACTAAAAATCCGCATGACCTTAAGCGTGTTCCCGGCGGTTCTTCCGGCGGTTCCGCGGCGGCAGTTGCCGCCCATATGGCCGTTGCGGCGCTTGGTTCCGATACCGGCGGCTCAATCCGCCAGCCGGCAAGCTTTTGCGGCGTTGTCGGTTTGAAGCCGACTTACGGCGCAGTTTCGCGTTACGGCTTGATTGCGCTGGCGTCCAGCTTGGACCAAATCGGTCCGCTGACCAAAACCGTTGAAGATGCGGCAATTTTGTTTAATGCCATTCGCGGAAAGGATGAAATGGATGCGACGAGCGTAGATTTGAATCTGGAATCTGGAATCTGGAATCTGGAAAAAGTTAGAAAATTAAAAATCGGTTTGCCGAAAGAATATTTTGTAGCCGGTTTGGACAAAGAGGTAGAAAAAGCTGTTCAGAACGCGATTGATTCCATCAAAAGTTTAAAAATTGAATTTAAAGAAATTTCGCTCCCGCACACCAAATACGCGCTTTCTTGTTATTACATCATTATGCCGGCGGAAGCCAGCGCGAATTTGGCGCGGTTTGACGGTATAAGATATGGCTCGCGCGCCAAAAAAGCGGAAAACCTCCCCGAACTTTATAAAAAAACGCGCGGCGAAGAATTCGGCGCGGAGGCGCGGCGCAGGATAATTTTGGGCACGTTCGTTTTATCGTCCGGATATTATGACGCGTATTACGCTAAGGCACAGAAAGTTCGGCGGCTTATAAAAAATGATTTTGACGAAACGTTCAAGGAAGTTGACATAATTTTGACTCCAGTCGCGCCCACTCCGGCTTTCAAAATCGGCGAAAAAACAGAAGACCCGCTTTCAATGTATTTGTCCGACATTTTTACTATTCCGGTAAACCTCGCCGGCCTGCCCGCGATTTCTATTCCGGTTAAAACTGAATTACCAGTTGGCTTCCAGCTAATCGGCAAACCCTTCTGCGAAGCCGACATATTGTCCCTCGGACAGTTTTACGAAAAAATTTCGATTTAAGCCGCCGAAATAAATCCGGCGGAGATTTCTTTTTGTATTGGCTGCGGTTTTATACCGTGTAGTGTATTGTGTTTTTTCTGAATGGCGCGGCGGTTGGTTGTTTCGGCAACGAGTTTTTTAATTGAATCGGTCAGGAAGTCGGCGTATAAAATCACCTGTCCGTTTACCGAGCGCGCGGCGCGGCCTGCCATTTGCATCAAACTGCGGTAGTTTCGCAGAAACCCCTCGCGGTCAGCGTCCAAAATCGCCACCAAACTGACCTCCGGCAAATCCAAACCTTCGCGCAGAAGATTTATGCCGACGATGACGTCAACCTCGCCGCGGCGCAAGTCGTTCAAAAGCTCCATCCGCCTCAGTGTTTTTATTTCGGAATGGAGATAGTGCGTTTTTATGTTCCGTTCAAGGAGATATTCGGCAAGGTCTTCGGCTGAGCGCTTGGTTAGCGTCAGTGCCAGCACGCGTTCATTGCGGCTGACGCGCGTTTCTATTTCTTTAACCAGGTCTTTCACTTGGTTTTTCGCGGGTTTGATTTTGAGTATCGGGTCAAGAATGCCGGTCGGCCGGGTAAGCTGTTCGGCGATATGTCCGTCGCTTAATTCTGTTTCGTATTCTCCGGGCGTGGCGGAAACAAACACCGCAGAGTCAATTTTTGAATTAAATTCGTCAAAATTGAGCGGCCGATTGTCCAGCGCCGAAGGCAGGCGGAAGCCGTAATCAACCAGTGTTTGCTTTCTTTGCCGGTCGCCGCAATACATTCCTTTTAGTTGTGGCATGCCGATGTGCGATTCGTCTACAAACGTCAAAAATGGACGCGGGAAATAATCCAGCAGAGTGAACGGCGGTTCTCCTTCCTCGCGGAAAGAAAGATGTCGTGAATAATTTTCTACGCCGTTGACATAGCCGGCCTTCATAAGCATGACCAAATCAAATTTGACGCGTTTTTCCAGGCGTTCGGCTTCTTCAAATTTGCTCGCGGCTTGCAGTTCTTCCACTCGGCTGTCAAGTTCGGTTTTAATGTTTCTGCGGGCCAGGCGCAGTTGTTCTTTCGGCGCAATCCAGAATTTGGCGGGATAGATGCCGAGAATGTCAAGCGGCAGGCCGCCGTTCTCCAGAGAAATAATTTTATTTTTTGAAAATCGCGCGAGAGCTTTTTCGCCGGTAACAAGATGAATCAGCAGTTCTTTCCCGTTTTTTGAGAGGTGAAATTCTCCGGGCGACGGCTCTTTTGCCGTTCTTTGATATTGCAGAAAATTAAGATGGCGAATTAGGTCTGCCGGACTGGCTTTCTGTCCGTTTCTTATTTGCAAACGGATTCGGCGGTATTCAGACGGGTCGCCGAGTCCGTATATGCACGAAACCGAGGCCACGATTATCGCGTCTTTTCTTGTGAACAAACTTTGCAGGGCGGCATGGCGCAATTTATCTATCTCAGCGTTGATGCGCGCGTCTTTTTGAATGTAGGTATCGGTCGCGGGAATGTATGCCTCGGGTTGGTAGTAGTCGTAATAAGAAACAAAATAATGCACCGCGTTTTGCGGGAAAAATGTTTTGAATTCGTGATACAGTTGAGCGGCGAGAGTTTTATTCGGCGATATGACCAGCGCGGGCAGATTGGCTTTTTCAATGACTTGGGACATACTGAACGTTTTGCCCGAGCCGGTTATGCCGAGAAGCACTTGGCGTTTATGGCCGTTTTCCAGTCCGGATACGAGTTTTTCCACGGCTTGGGCTTGATCGCCGGTGGACTTAAATTGTGAGATAAGTTTGAAATTCATGTATAATAAGAACTAAAGAACCGTTTATAAGTTCTTAAGTTATACAGTATGATTTACGCCCTTGAAGGTAAAATTATGGCAAAAAAGTCTGGCCTGGCGATTGTGGAAGTTGGCGGAATCTGGTTCAGAGTTTTCGTCGGAGCTGGAACGCTCGAAAGTTTACCACCTCCGGGAAGCGTGGTCAAATTATTTTCTTATCTCCGCATGCGCGAGGATGGGATTGAATTATACGGCTTTTTGAGCGAACGGGAATTAAGTTTTTTTGAGCTTCTCAATACCATAAGTGGCATAGGGCCGAAGTCGGCGTTGAATATTTTAAGCATAGCCAAAACCGAAGAGCTTTTCGCGGCGATTCGCGAAGGCCGAGCGGACCTTTTTGGCAAGGCCTCCGGAGTGGGCAAAAAAACAGCGGATCGCATCATTCTTGAGTTGAAAAATAAAGTTGATTTTCACGAATCGGCCGAAATGGTAAAGACCATGGAGAGTGATGAAGATATTGTTGAAGCGCTTGTTGCCGTGGGATATTCGCGCGTCAAAGCGAAGGAGGCGCTTTCAAAAGTTGATGCTGGCCTGAAAGAATCCTCGGGGCGCTTTAAAGCCGCGATGGATATGCTTAAACAACAATGAGTCCCGTTAGAAGCCGCTTCGCTACGGAAACGTTAAATTATGAATATAAAATTTTACCATCAGACAATTAACAAGCTAGGTAACGACTTCATCAACATAGCGAAGCGTTTCCTGCTTCTAACGGGATGAACGCGGAAAATTTTCTGGAACGTTTAAAAAAAAATGAACTGATCGTCGCTTTGTATCGGATGTCGTTTTTGAGGCGGGCATATCATTTTACGCTCGCTTTTTTAGGCGCTTTGGTTTATCGTTTTCCGTCCAGAAAAATTTTCGTTCTCGGTGTTACCGGCACAAAAGGAAAATCAACGGTTTTGGAGTTGATAAGCGCCATTTTTGAAGAAGCCGGAAAAAAGACGGCGTTGCTTTCTTCGGTTCGCGTTAAAATCGGGAAAGACAGCGCCAAAAATAAATCATCCACCACTATGCCGGGCAGATTTTTCATACAGAAATTTTTACGGCGCGCCGTTGGTACCGGATGTGAATACGCGCTGATAGAAGTTACTTCTGAGGGCATTGAGCAATTTCGCCACCGTTTCATAAGTTTTGACGCCGCGCTTGTTACCAATCTTCATCCCGAGCATGTTGAAGCGCACGGCTCTTTTGAAAATTACAGAAACGCCAAGGTCAGTTTTTTTGAATATGTTTCGCGTTCACGCAAGAAGAAAGTGCGTTTTTTCATCAATGAAGAGGACGCGCATAGAGATTATTTTATGGCTGTCGCGCGCGATATTGAATCGGTTGTGCTGTTTGGACGCGAACAATTTATAGAGAACGAAGTAGGCGCGCGTTACACGCTGAAAGCCATGGGCGATCACGGCGTCGTCGGTGATTGGCTGAGGGCGAATTTTAATCTTGAAAATGCGGCAGCCGCGGTGGCTTTCGCGCGAAGCCAAGGCATTGACTGGTCGGTTATCGCGGCGACATTCAAAAAATTCAAGGGCTTGCCTGGGCGGCTTGAATTTATACAGCACAAGCCGTTTACGGTTGTCATTGACTACGCGCATACTCCTGATTCTTTGCGAAAGGTTTATGAGACATTGAGTAATGAAAATTCAAAGCTAATATGTGTTCTTGGCGCCGCAGGCGGAGGAAGAGATAAGTGGAAGCGTCCGGAGATGGGCAAAATAGCATCGCAATATTGTTCGGAAATTATACTCACAAACGAAGACCCATACGATGAGGTTCCGGAAAAAGTCTTGGAAGATATTGAGGGCGGTTTTCCGGGCGCGGTGAATTACAGAAAAATTATGGATAGAAAAGAGGCGATTCGCGCCGCTTTGAAATCGGTCAAAAAAGGCGATACAATTATAATTACGGGCAAGGGTAGCGAGATTTGGATGCGTGTTGCCGGTGGAAAGAAAATTCCGTGGAACGAGAAAAAAGTTGTGCTTGCCGCGTTAAAAGCTTCAAAGAAAAGGTCGCGCGTTTAATTATTTTATACTTATAAAACAAAATGATGAATTATTGGGGAAATTCCACGGAATGGGGATGCGGAATGTGGGGATTCGGTATATTCGGCTTTCTTTTCCAAGTTGGAGTTCTAGCACTGTTGGTCTTGGCTATTGTCTGGCTGTGGCAGAAAGTTGCCAAAAAATAGAAATGAAAGACAATATAAAAAATATTCTAGGCGTTTCACTCGCGGTCGGAGTGATTGTTTTTGCTTTCAGCGCGTGGGTTTTCGCTAAATCATTTTTGAAATCTAGCGATCCGGCCCGGACTTTTAACGTAAGCGCCGAAGGCGAAGTGGTGGCCATACCCGACATCGCCGAATTCACTTATTCGGTTATAAGCGAAGGCGGAGAGGATATAGTTGCTTTGCAAAGAGAAAATACGCAAAAGGCAAACAGAATAAACGAATATTTAAAAACGCAGAGCGTTGAAGATAAAGACATAAAAACGACAAGTTACGGCATAAATCCGCGATACCAATATTATCCTTGTCCGGTTGGCATGAGAGTATGCCCGCCGAGCGAGATAGTCGGCTACTCGATCTATCACTCCGTTGTTATAAAAGTCCGCGATTTGTCGCGAGTGGGCGAATTACTTTCCGGAGTTGTTGAAAACGGCGCGAATTCCGCCTCGGGTCTGACTTTTTCAATTGACGATTTGGACAAAGTCCAGAGTCAAGCCAGAGATATCGCCATTCAGAAAGCCGGAGCGAAGGCCAAGGCAACGGCCGCTTCCGCCGGGGTCCGGCTCGGTAAAATAGTTTCAATAGACGAGAGTTTTTACACCCCATTTTATCAGACTCGCGCTTTGACAGAAGGATTTGACGGTGATTCGTTCGTTCCGTCGTCTCCGGCGATAGAGCCCGGCAGTCAAGAAATAAAAGTCAGCGTTTCCGTTAGATACGAAATAAGATAGTATCCAAATTAGGAGGGCTTGCAAAAGATTGTAAAATGTGTTAGTATTTTGGCCTATGAACACAAAGGTTTTTTTTGTTGTTTTTATTGCCGTTTTGGGCATTGGCATTACTACGCCTTTTATTGTTGGCGCGCAGTCGCCGCTTTTGCCTACTATTACGATAGGAGCCAGCCCGTCCACCGTTGACCGTGGAAGTCCGACGATTATTTCGTGGAACACGGTAAATGCTGCGAGCTGTTACGGTTTAGGCGCGTGGAGCGGACCAAAAGCGACCTCAGGAGCGGAAACAACGCATCCATTGGTTGACTCCACTTACATACTCGTGTGCAACAGCGGCTTCCCGGGCCAGTATTCTTCAGCGCATACAATAGTTAGGGTTAACAGTTTTTTTCAACAGCCCCAGCAATCGCCAATACAGCAGAACAACGTTAACAGTTCGCTTGCAGTAACCAACTTGGTTTTAAACAAAACGTTGAACCAGTCCACCTTTACGAATTCCGTTGAGGCGCGGGAAACGGATACGCTTGTTTTTGAAATCAGGGTCAGAAACACCGGCGCTTCGTTGACGGACATTACCGTGCGCGATATTTTGCCGAAAGAAATTTTTTATCTCGGCAGTACCACAGTTAACGGCGCCGCGGTTAGCGATGGAATAGCCGGCGCTGGCCTCAATCTTTCTTCGGTTGTGTCCGGCCAGGAAATCGTAATCCGTTTCAGCGCGATTGTTTCTATTGGGATCGGCCAAACAACGGTTGTTAACCAGGCCGCGGCTATTAATTCTTCTGGTTTTTCTAATAGCGGATTTGCTACAATAATATTGAAGGGCGAAGGGCAAGTTTTGGGCGTAGGCGATATAGTGACCGGTCCGGAAAACGTCGTTCCTTGGGCTCTTGCGATAGGATTTTTCGCGACGCTTTTTATCCACCTCGTTTTTTTCAGACGGAGAGAGGAAACCGTGAATATAGCTTCCGAGCTTGAAACCGAAATTCGGAAATTAAGAACGGAAGAAAATCCTCGCTCCTTGCGTTTCTAAAATTTTTTACGAATGGAATACGTTAAAAATTTCTTTTTTCCAACCGATGGCAATGAAATGTCGCCGTACGGGCTTTCGTACAGGGCTTCCGCTCTATATTTTATTTTTGCCCTGTCGTTGACCGTTGTCCCGGTTTATATGCGCGTTTCCGAACTCGCGACGCTGGCAAATTCGGATTTGACGAGTTTTACTTCAAGGTCGGTGATTGATCTCGCGAATTCGGCGCGCTTTGCTTACGGACTCGCGCCGCTTGAAGAAAATTCTAAACTGGCTTCCGCGGCGGAACAAAAAATTGAAGATATGTTCGCCAATCAGTATTTCGCTCATTTTTCTCCGCAAGGAAAGTCGCCGTGGGATTTTTTCAGAGCGTCCGGATATTATTACTACGCGGCCGGCGAGAATTTGGCAATTGACTTCGCGACTGCGGAAAGCGCTCATGTCGCGTTAATGAATTCGTCTGCTCACAGAGAAAATATATTAAATACTTTATACGACGAGATAGGCGTGGCTGTGAAATACGGAACGTTTAACGGCCGCCCGAGCATTATTGTCGCGCAATATTTTGGGAAAAAGCGTGCCGTTGCGGCAGTTCAGTCGGAAGTTCCACCAGTCGCCGAATCTGTCGAACCCGCCGAACCTGCGGAACCAGAGGGCATTTTGGTTTCCGTGACAGCAAACAACGAAAACCGCGTAGCGGCGGCGATTGACGAGCCGGAAGTTTTACCCGAGAATGTTCCGGTTTCGTCAGCCGAAAGCAACGGAAATGGAGTATTGGCGGTGATTACGGCGGACTCATCCGCGAAAGCCGCGGCTCTGTTTGCGATGCTTCTTCTGCTTCTTTCTGTTTTATTTCTTATCACAAGAACCGGGACAATGCCGTTTGCAATCGGAGCTCGCGCGCTTGTTTTGCTGATTATGTTCGCGTATGTGGCGTTTACGGGAGTCGGCGAGACAAGGGCGGCAAAAGTTACTCCGGATTCTGCCTTTACGGTTTCCAATTCAGTAGGAAATTAAAATGTTTTTGAGGAAATTTAACATTTTTTTAATGGTATTTTTTGGGATGAGTTTCCTCGCTTATTTTTTGCTGAACGGCGGGGCGTATTGGCGCGTCGCGAGGTACGCTATTTTTTTGAATTCTCCGTTCGCGAGCGCGGAATTAAGGCAAGGTGATATTCTTGCTTTTGCCGCGTCTGGCGCGGCGGTTAGCGACGTTCCGGTCGGCAATTCATTGCTTGTAATTCCCAAAATCGGAGTTGAAGCGCCGGTAGTTATGCCAAAAAGCTCAACAAAAGAAAGCATTCTCGCGAGTATGGAAGAGGGTGTGGGAATATATCCGGGTTCGGCGAAGCTTGGAGAAGACGGACGCCTTATTATTTTGGGGCACAGTTCTCAGGCGACGTGGTATAGGGGAGATTACGCTCATGTTTTTGCTCTGTTGAATAAGCTTGAAGATTCTGACGAGTTTTATATAATAACAAACGGAAAGAAATATGTTTATCGCGTTTTCGCGAACAAAGTTTTGACGCCGCAAGAAACAAATGAATTTCTTTCAACGAAGCCGCCGCATTCCGAAATTAATCTTGTCACTTGTTATCCAGTCGGTTCTGCGTCAAAGCGGACCGTTATACAGGCGAAATTGATAAGCGAAGAGACAATATAATCAATGAAATATATTTATTTTGTCGTAATAGCAATTGTATTAATCGCGGTCGCGAGTGTGTTTATGTTTAGGTCCGAGAACGGGGAATCGGTTGAAAATCCAATCGTCGTTTTGAGCACTGCGATGGGCGATATTAAAATAGAACTTTTTGCGGACAAAACTCCGGTTACGGCGGGGAATTTTTTGAAACTCGCGCAAGAAGGATTTTATGACGGCACTAAATTTCATCGCGTCGTTGACGGTTTTATGATTCAAGGCGGAGATCCAAATACAAAAGGCGATGACGCTTCAACTTATGGCACCGGTGGTCCCGGTTATACAATAGAAGACGAATTTGTTAATGGCATTTCAAACGCGCGCGGAACAATTTCAATGGCAAACATCGGCCAGCCCAATACCGGCGGTTCGCAGTTTTTCATCAATCTTGTTGACAATGTTTTTCTTGATGGCCGACACGCGGTTTTCGGCAAAGTGGTTGCTGAAATGGAAGTTGTTGACGCTATAGCCGGCGTTCAAACAAACGAATTTGATATGCCCATTGAACCGGTTGTTGTTTTATCAGTGCGTTGAACTCCCACGCCAAAAAACCCGCAAAAATGCTAAAATAAATTTATGAACTGGCTAAAAGAAAGAAATAAATTAATTGTTATTTTGTCGCCAAGCATTGAAGAAAAATGCTCTATTCTTTTAAAAAGAACGGACGCAAAGATTGTTTATGTAAGCGATAAAAGGTCAATTTTAGAAGTCCAAAATGAAAAAGCCCCCGATGCAGACTAACCGCACAAGGGTCTTTTTCGTAGTGATTAATCACATAATAGCAACAGGCCGTCAAGAGTCAATACCTTTGTGGATAACTAAAAATGTCAAAAATCGAGAAATAATACCATGACCTCAATTTTAATTTTCATAATCCTTCAGCTTTGAGGTGGTCGTTTTTGCGTCTATGGAAGATGCGGTGTATGCTAAAATAAAATGGCTATGTTTCAGTTAAAAAATAAAATAGCGTTGGTAACCGGCGCCAAGCAAGGAATGGGCAGGACTCACGCGTTTGCGTTGGCCGAACAAGGAGCAAAAGTAGTTGTTACCGACATCAATCAAGACGAATGCGCGGCGGTGGTTGAGGAAATAAAATCAAAAGGAGGAGAGGCCGCTTGTTTCAAAATGGACGTTTCCAATGAGGCCGAGGTTGATCAGGTTTTTGATAAAGTTGTAAAGCAATTCGGGCGATTGGATATTTTGGTAAATAACGCGGGCATCTATTTCTCAAAGCTGGCATTGGAACTTACCGAAGAAGATTGGGATAAAATGATCAATATTAATCTCAAGGGCCAATTTCTTTGCGCCAAACGAGCCGCGAAAGAGATGGTTAAAAACAAGTGGGGGCGGATTATCAATATATCCTCGGTCGCTTCTGGGCAAGTTGGCGTCGGGATTGCCGGTGGCGCGCACTATACTGCTTCAAAGGGTGGAATTATCGGAATGTCGGAAACTCTTGCGGTTGAATGGGCACCCTTTGGAATAAATGTAAATGTCATTGCTCCCGGCGCGATTGATACGCCAATGGTGCAGGCAGCGCAAATACCCAAAGAGGCAATGGACGCGATGCTTCAACGTGTCCCCTTAAAAAGAATCGGCAAACCCGAAGAGGTTTCGGCAATGGTTGTTTTTCTCGCATCCGAAGAAGCAAGTTACGTTACCGGCGCCACTTTCTATGTGGATGGCGGTTGGCTGGCTGTTTAGGAAAATATTTAAATGCGTTTAACTTTTCACGGCGGGGCGAAATCGGTTACGGGAGCGAACTATCTTGTTGAATCAGGGCAAGCAAATATTCTGGTTGATTGCGGCCTTATTCAGGGCGGTTATTATTGCGATAAGCGGAATTTTGAGCCGTTTCCTTACGAGCCGGACAAAATTTCGGCGGCTTTTATAACGCACGCGCATATTGACCATACCGGCCGTTTGCCAAAGCTGATAAAAGACGGATTCAAGGGGACGGTTTATTCCACGCCGCCGACGCGTGAGTTTGCCGGTCTGCTTCTAGCAGATTCGGAAAATATTCTAAATAAGGAAGCGCAAAGGGAAAATCACGCGCCGCTTTACGGCATTGACGACGTTCAAAAATTAATGACTCAATGGCAAGGCGTTTCATATCGTAAACCGATAGAAGAAAAAAGATTTAAAATTACGCTTTACGATGCCGGGCATATTTTGGGGTCAAGCGTTGTTGTTGTTGAATCTGAGGGAAAGAAAATCGCTTTTTCTGGCGATCTCGGTAATTCGCCGTCGCCGATAATAATGCCTACGGAAAGTTTGGAAGAGCTGGATATTGATTATTGCGTCATTGAATCCACTTACGGCGACCGCTTTCACGAAGACGTTGATAAGCGTAAGGGTATTTTGGAAAATATTATTGAAGCTACGGTAAAAACCGGGGGAGTTCTTATGATTCCCGCCTTCGCGATGGAGCGCACCCAGCAGTTGCTTTTTGAATTGAACGAACTCGTGGAAAACGGTCGCATTCCGCGCGTTCCCATATTCATAGACAGCCCGCTCGCGATTAAACTTACGGCGGTATATCGGGAATATAGAAGTTATTTTAATCCTGAAGTTCGGGATTTGATAAAATCCGGAGACGACATTTTTAATTTCCGCGGTTTGAAAATGACTTTGGCTACCGAAGAATCCAAGGCGATTAATGAAGTTCCATCGCCGAAAATTATAATAGCCGGCTCGGGAATGTCGCAGGGTGGCAGAATTCTTCATCACGAAAGGCGTTATCTTTCCGACCCTAAAAACACCATTCTTTTTGTCGGCTATCAGGCAAAAAATTCGCTTGGCCGAAAGATTTTAGAAGGAGCGAAAATCGTCAAGATTTTCGGTGAAGAAGTTCCGGTAAATTGTCGCGTTGAGGCCATTGGCGGATATTCGGCTCACGCAGACCAGGCACAGCTTTTAAATTGGCTGAAGCCGGCGCGCAAAACTCTCAAAAAGGTGTTTGTGGTCCAAGGAGAAGAAGAGGCAAGTGCGGCGCTGTTGCGAAAGATTCATGATGAACTTGCGATTGAGGCAGTCGCGCCGAATGTCGGAGACGTAATTGAAATATGATACAATCTGTCTATGCCTAAAAATAACAGTGGGGATTTGAACTGGCTCAAGAATCAGCCGAATTATAAAATTTGCGTTTCCGGGGCGGCTGAAACAGGACATTGCGCCAAAGACGCGTACAAACAGGCGATAGAAGTCGGCCGTGAAATAGCCAAGCGAGGAATGATTTTAGTTACCGGCGCCACAACAGGCATTCCTTATTGGTCCGCGAAGGGAGCGAAAGAAGAGGGCGGAATTGTAATAGGAATTTCACCGGCGGTGTCGCGGGAGGCGCATGTTAAAACCTTTCATTTGCCGCTTGATTATCATGATGTTATTATTTATACCGGCTTTGATTATTCCGGAAGAAATTTGCTTCTCACTCGGGCGTCTGATGCTATAATTTCAATATGCGGGAGAATGGGTACTTTGAACGAATTCACTATCGCTTTTGAAGACAATAAGCCCATCGGTGTTCTTGAGGGAAGCGGAGGTATGGCTGATATGCTGAGAAATATCATCGCGAACGCGTATCGCGGTTACGGTAAGGTTGTTTTTTCTTCCGAACCAAAACAGCTTTTGGACTCAGTAATTAAAATGGTCGAAAAAGAACAGGTTTAAAATAATATGCCAAAAACAAAAGAACCAAAACCGATAGGAGAAATTAAGCATTATTACGGCGGCATCGGTGTTGCGGTGATTAAGTTTGGTAAGGCGGTGAAAGTTGGCGACAGAGTCAGCGTAAAAGGCGCGACTTCTGATTTCGAGGAAACGATTTCTTCAATGCAGTACGACCACAAAGAGATAAAAGGCGCGAAAAAAGGACAGGAGGTCGGCGTGAAGATTTCTAAAAAGGTTCGTGAAGGCGACAAGATTTACGAGATAAAATAGATGGAAGTTTTCGGAGATGAAAATTTGATAATGATGGGTCAGGTTTTGTTGGCCGCGTTTTTGGGCGTATTGGTCGGAGCCGAGCGTGAACTTGCGCGCAAGCCAGCCGGAATGCGCACATACGCCCTGGTCAGCATGGGCGCTTGTATTTTTACAATAATATCCATCTTTGCCGGCAGAATGTCCGGAATGATTTTAGGCACCCCGGATGACGCTTTTACAGACGTTTCGCGCATCGCGGCGCAAGTTGTGGTGGGAATAGGTTTTATCGGCGCCGGTATGGCTATTTTTCAAGGAACAAAAGTGCGCGGTTTGACCACTGCGGCGGGTGTGTGGGTTTCTGCGGCGATAGGAATGGCAATTGGTTTCAGAATGTATTCGATAGCAATATTTACTACCTTTGTGGTTCTTTTAATTTTCGTTTTTTTGTGGCAGTTGGAGGTTAGGATAGTTAAGAGATACGCCAGCGAACCGCCGGAAGATGTTTAAAAGTTTTATTCTTCCATCCGCGTTTTTGGCGGCGATGATTATCGGCGCCGGAGTGTTCGCTCTGCCTTTTATTTTTTCCGTGGCCGGATTGCCGGTCGGCTTTTTTTATTTGGCTTTCTTTGGAACTGTTTTCGCCGTTATTCATCTTCTTTACGCGGATATTATTTTCAGGACTTCCGGAGAGCGGCATCGATTTGTCGGTTACGCTAAAATTTATTTAGGCAAAGCCGGTTTTTTTGTTTCTGTATTTACGACGGCAATAGGGCTTGTTTTGGCGCTTACTATCTATCTTGTTTTGTCAGCAAGTTTTTTAAACCTCGTTTTCCCCGCGATTGACGCATTTCAAGCCATTCTCATTTTTTGGCTGGCAGCTTCTTCTTTTATTTTTTTGAAGATTGAGAACCTTGCAAATTCCGAGGTTCTGGTTGCGGCTTCAATGCTCGCGATTATTTTTGTCGTATTTTTGTTTGGTTGGTTCAGCGGCGAAGCGAATATCGCTTATGCGGAAATTAATTACGCTTATTTTTTGCTTCCTTTTGGCCCGGTGCTTTTCGCACTCGCCGGACGGCCGGCAATTTCTTTCATTGTTGATTATTTTGACCATAATCAATTGCCGGCCGCCGCGATTAAAAAGCCGATTATAGTAGGTACTCTGGTGCCTGCCGCGGTTTATCTGCTTTTTGTTCTCGGCATTTTAAAAATTTCTCCGACCATCAGCGGAGACGCCGTTTCTGGTTTAATCGGCTATCTTCCGGCTTCGTTTTTGGTTGCCATTGGTTTGTTCGGCCTTTTTTCCCTGTGGAGTTCTTATACCATCATTTCAAGGGAAGTGGAGGGGATTTTCGCGCTTGATTTTCATCTGCCGTTAAGCATCGCGCTCATCGCGACCGTATTTCTTCCGCTTATTTTGTATTTCGCGGGATTGCAGAATTTTTTGGTTTTGGTCGCCGCGGCGGGAGGGATTTTTCTAGCTCTGGAAAGCATTTTGGTCGTTTTAATGTGGCGCGCGCTCGGCAAACGCGCTATTCCGCCATTGCTTGTACGCCGCGTTTCGGCGCCGGTTCTTTTCGGTATAATTTTAATCTTTATGGGCGGGATGCTGTACGAAATATTAAATTTATTATGATTAATTTATGGCGAAACGCGGGTTGAATTTAGAAATGCCGAAACGGCGCGGGGAACAGCGGGAATTTCCAAAGGGCGCCAAAGAGCCAAGCGACGTAGTTTATATCAAAATTGATTTTGCAAAAGCTGGTTAAAATTTCCTTTTTTGTCCTTCTGCTTTCTTTGCCGTTCGGCTACCGCCGGTTATTTCACCAATTTACATTCGGCTTTGACGAGTATGAGGCGATTTTTTTGTATGCAAGCGATATTTTATTGATATTGTTCCTGGGTCTATTTACGGTTTTTGTTTTTAGATTCAAAGCGCAAATTTTAAATTTCAAAAACTTTTCTACTTCCCACTTCCTGCTTTTCACTTTCTTGTTTTTTGCCGCTGTTTCCATATTTCTGGCGCAATACCAGTTTTTGGCTTTGTATAATTTCGCGCGATTGTTGCTGTTGGTATTCGCCGCGCTTGCGATCGCGGCGTTAATACGAGACGAGGTCGTTAAATTGTCGCATATTTTCGGCGTTATTGCCGGTCTCGCGGTTATTCAGTCGTTTATAGGTTTTTTGCAGTTCGCGCGACAGGGGAGCTTGGGACTTTGGTTTTTGGGCGAATCGGTTTTAAGCCCATTCATCGGCGGGGCAGCCAAAATATCGGTTGCGGGAGGTGTTTTGCTCCGCGCCTATGGAACGTTTCCGCACCCGAACATTTTGGCCGCTTTCTTGTTGCTCGGTCTTCTTGCGCTGTATTATTTTTGGCTAAATCGCTCTTACGAGCGATCGCCCGACCTAGAACGCAATGCGATCGGTTTAGGGCTAAACCCTTGGAGTGATATTATAATCGGTGTCGGCATATTTATTGTTGCTTACGGATTGATTCTTTCATTTTCACGCATCGGATGGATTGTCGCGGCTATCGGCATGATTTTGACTTTGGTTTGGACGCTATGCCAGAAAGAATATCGCGTTCAATCCACACGCTTATTTATAATTCTATTTTCTATTTTCTGCTTTCTATTTTCTACAATTGGTTGGGCAATTTTTCCGCGAGCGAATATCGCGGCAGATGAACCGGCTGTTACTTATCGTTTATCGTACAACGAACTTGGTTTGCATTTAATAAAAGAAAATCAGCTTGGAGTTGGCGTTGGCAATCAGGTTATTTATTCTGTGAAAAATGGCGCTTACAAAACACTCGGAATGAGCGAGGCATGGCAATGGCAGCCGATACATAACATATATCTCTTAATCGGTTCCGAAATTGGAATTTTGGGACTTTTCGTTTTTTTAGTTTTTCTCGCGCTTTCAATTTTCAAACTCGAAAATTTCATTCCCAAAATCATGCTTTTATCTTTATTAATTTTTGGTTTAGCAGATCATTTCTTTTGGACTCTTCAGCCCGGACGATTGATGTTGTGGGCAGTGGTTGGTATAGTGTTGGGATTAACAAGCGATAGGCGCGAGTCCTCGTAGTTTAATGGATAGAACATCGGCCTCCGAAGCCGGGAATGGCAGTTCGAATCTGCCCGAGGGCACCAATAAAATAAATAGGACAGACGTCTGTCCTATTTATTTTATTGTGCGCAGATTCGAACTGGGAAGGGGGTCGGGGAAACGGGAGTTTTCCCGTGACGGAGTCCACGAACCGAAGGGTTCGTGAGCGCAGTCCCGCTTTTGGCGGGACGAGCAGTGAGATTCTGCCCGAGGGCACAATGCAAATGGCAGGATTGATTTTTTGATCTTCTTTGTACTATAGTATAGGTACGTTTTTTGAGAATTTGTTATTAGCTTGGAGGGTGCGCAATGAGAAAGTTTCTTCTTCCATCACGGGATAGTCCGTTAGATGCGCGGATGAAGGAATGGCTTCGCCATTTTGATACGTACGACCATAGACCGGCAGAACCGACTATTGGCACTGTTGTGGTTCTTCCTGGATATCGTGAGACTATGTGGGATCTCGCCTCGTTGCTTAAGCGATTTGAAAAAGCTAAATTCAACATTTTTGTCGCGAACTTGCCAAATCACGGTACGAGCGCCGTCAGTAAACGCATGCGAGGAGTCATTACCAACTTTGACGAATGCGTTGCCGAAACACGGCTTCTGCTAGATATGATATTCCGATCGGAATCCAGGGGAAATAAGCCGGTAATCTTTTTCGGTCATAGCGCCGGGGGGATCGCCTGTATTCGTTTGCTGCAGAAGAAACCGTTTTTCCGCACGCGTATTTCTGGCTTTATCGGGCTAAGCGTGCCGTTTGTGGTTGACCATGGCATACGTTCTTTTTTAAAACCTTTTGTAAAATATTTTTTATGGCTCGCGGTCAAGCTTCCGCGGCTCCCCATTGATTTTCTTCTTTTCACAAAACAACGCCGCGGCATCCATCCGGAGGATATGAAAGACCCTCTTTATTACAGCGGGTCTCTGCCAATCGGTTTCGCGGCTGAGGTGTACAAGGAATCAATATCTGCTCGCGAAGAAATTGCCAAACTCAATGTTCCGTGCCTCTTCGTTCACGGCGACAAAGACATTACTGCCGATTTTTCCGGCGCCGTCGAAGCATTCTCGTTAATTCCGCATAAAGATAAAACGTTTATCCCTCTTCTTGGCGTTGGGCATGAACGGCATGAAGTGTTTGACGAGTCTGGTATTGTGGAGCGTCGCATTCTTCGGTGGGCGCTAAGACGCATTAAAAAGAAACAAAAAGAACCAAGACCGTGAAAGCAGGCGCGATTTCGCCTGCTTTTTTGCGTGTGCTAAAATTAATTTAATTAGCGATGAGTAAGTTTGAAGAACTCAACAAATTGGAATTGGAAATGGCGGCGGATAAAACTTTGCCGCTTGTTGCCAACCTTGTTTTCGGAGAAGGAAATCCGGATTGTGAAGTTATGTTTATCGGCGAGGCGCCTGGCTATCACGAAGACCTGGAGAAACGCCCTTTCGTCGGCCGGGGCGGCCAGCTTTTAAATCGGGCGCTGGAGAGTATCGGCTGGAAGCGTGAAGATGTTTATATAACCAACATCGTGAAGCGCCGTCCTCCGGAGAATCGTGACCCGTTGCCGGAGGAGATTGAGGCTTATAAATTCTATCTCGCGAAGCAGGTTGAAATAATAGACCCGAAACTGATTGTCGCCTTGGGCCGATTCGCTACGAACTCTTTTTTGCCAACCGCGAAAATTACCCGAGATCAAGGCAAGGTATTCAAACTCGGCGGGCGTTTAATCGTGCCGGTGCTTCATCCCGCGGCGGCTTTGCGCGGAACAGGAGCGATGAATCAATTTTTGGATAGTTTTAAAAAACTGCCCATTATAGTGAAACGTGAGTTATAATAAGCTTATGAGCTTCGCCTTGATTTATATAGTTGTGAGAGCGTTTTATAGTTTTGTTAAATTTTGGCGGCATTGGTATGTTGAAAGTTTTACGATTATCGCGCGTATGGCAATGAATGTTCTGGAGAAGCTTGACCGTGTATTCGCGGTAAGAATAAATTTCCGTTTTCTTCTTCAGCCGCTCTATCAGGATTATACCGTCGTCGGTCGCGTTATCGGTCCAATATTTCGTTTGATTCGGGTTATTGTCGGTTCGTTGATTTATTCCGTGACTGTTGTTGCCGCGGCGATTTTTTATATCGTTTGGGCTTTGTTGCCGGTTTTTATTATTTATAGAGCTTTAACATGAATCCCGTTAGAAGCCGCTTCGCTGCGGAAACTACAAATAAGCAACATGATATTTAGCAATAAACAATTAACCAAAGCAGATTATGACTTCGCCAGCACAGCGAAGCGTTTCCTGTTTCTAACGGGATGAAGCATGAAAATTTAAATATTTATTACAGAGACCCAAGGATGGATATGACCATCGGGGGAAGATTTTTGGTTCGCGCTTCAAGCTATCTTGGTTATGGACTTTTGACCGCATTAACCGCGTCTTTCTTTATTTCGGACATAACAGCTTTGCGTTGGCTCGGTGTTTTTTTCGCGCTGTTTCTTATTCATGAAATATATCATCGCGGCGACGCGGACCGCTCTTTAAAAAATATAAAATCCGAAGCGGAAATTAACGTTAAAAATTATTTATGTCCATCCGCGTGGTCTGTGATTGGATACGCTTTTGACCGCGCGCTTTTGGGCGGGGGAGATTTCTACTTGCTAGCGCTTAGGTCGCTCTTATCAAAAAGCGAGGTTCGTTCCGCTTTTTTAAAACTTGAAATCAAACCGGATGAAGTGGAGCAAAAACTGGAGGATTATATTAAAGAGAGTGTTAAAAATACGACGTCAAAGGCTGGAATTAAAAAAAACGCCGAAGAACTTGTTTTATCGGCGTTTCGGCAGGCGATGTCAACCGATGACCGTTTCGTAAAACCTTATCATTTGGTAGGGGCTTTTAGTTCGGCGAAAAACGATTATGTTTCGCGTTTATTTGGCGTTTTCGGCATACAGCCGTCAGATCTTAAATACGCCATAATTTTTAGCCGTTTTTATTCAAGATTTTCTTTAATTCGTAATCTTCCGAGAGAACTTGGTGGATTTGTTCACGGACCGGGAAAAATAAGGCACCGCGTAATGAATCGCGCCTGGACAGCTCGGCCGACGTCGACTTTAGACCGCTACAGCGTTGACTTCACCGATTTGGCAAGAAGCGAAAAGGTAGGTTTTCTTATAGGCCATGAAAAAGAATTTGACCGGCTTGTGAACGTATTGTCCCGCCTCTCAAAGCCCAACGCTTTATTAATAGGAGAGCCAGGAAGCGGGAACGAAACAATCGTTTCGCATCTTGCTTATCGGATAACCAAAGACGACGTGCCACCGCAGCTTTTTGACAAACGGTTGGTGTCTTTGCAAATAGGAAGTTTGGTGGCCGGAGCAAAAACCGGCGAACTTCAAGACAGGGTTAGGCGAATAATTGATGAAATACTAGCCACAGGAAACA
>Ga0155781_109_pt1 | contig 24179 bp, 17 predicted proteins | sample RifCSPlowO2_01_FD_107435 | JGI IMG/M metagenome (GOLD analysis project Ga0155781, IMG submission 107435) | Candidatus Wolfebacteria bacterium RIFCSPLOWO2_01_FULL_45_19
TTTGAACCGTTTCGGGTTATCCACACGGCTATTGACTTGTAATAATCGCTCGGTATATATTAAGGGTATCCATAGGAAGAAGCATCTCCTCGGGTTCCGTCCCTTGGCGGTGCTTTTTCATTTATATTCAAGCTTTTTTCGTAAATTATTCATAAATACAATTTTCTCTTTCGCTTCTTTTTTAAGCAAAGTTGAACAAGTTTCCACATAAGGACTCATCACAAAGCGCAATTTATTGTTTTCATAAAGATATTTTACCAACGAATAAAAGTCGCCGTCGCTCGAAACAATTATTGCCTTATCATAATTTGGTAAATCAATCATAGCTTGCAACACAAGATCGGCGTCTATATTGCCTTTTATATTTCCGTCACCATCGGGAATAGTTGGTTTGAATACCAATACGTATCCCTCTTTTTGTAGTTGCGAGTAAAGCGGCTGATTTCCAGAAACATAGCCGATAAAATAATACGCGGTAGTTACGGAATATTTCTCCGCAAAATATCTTCTAAAACGTGCAAAGTTCAATTTCCATCCCAAACTCTGAATCCCAAGATTAAGATTTTGTCCGTCGATAAACGCGAAGTTGTTTTCTTTATTTTGCATATACCCCCTATTATCCCAAAAACGGCGCAAAAAATCAAGCCAAAAAAACCCGACACACGTGTGTCGGGTTTTTGATTTACTTACATAATCCGACGATCGCAGAATATGTAAGTAATTTTGAACTTATTCCAATCGTAGCGCTTCTCTAACATAAAGATAACGGTTGCTGGGGTCCCAAAGCATCCAGCCGTCCGTTACGCCGGCGTCGTAGGTTGCCTGGATTTGGGCCTTTATTTTTGCAGCGTCGTAAATAGCGCCCAAATCAAAATGCTGAAGCCAAGGACGTAACTTTGACGCAGATTCTAGATTCTTTAATCGCTGATTCGCGCTTGCCATTGAATAATTCACGACTTCGTACGGATGTGCGGCCGGATTTTCAAATCCCAAAAAGGTGCGGGCGTAATGCGACGCATAAACCATCGGCGCCACAGCGTCAAAATATTTATAGGCGTCTTCCAGCGACTGACCTATGCCCAAATCGTCGTAATTTACGGTAACCAAACCGAAAAGGTCGGCGGATATTACAATGCCATTCAACTCTTTGCGCAGATATTCAAAAAAATCTCTTAAAACGCTTTGCTTAAGGGTCGTTGTTTCCTGAAAAAACGGGTATCCGATTTCCGAAAGTTTTCCGTCCGAGGCGAATCTTATGTAATCAAAATTTATCTCGTCAAATCCCCTTTCCGCCGCGTCTTTCGCTATGGCGATATTGTAATCCCACGCCTCTTTCGCCGCGGGGTCTACCCATCCCAATCCTTTGTTGTCATACCACACTCCTCCGCTAACTTTATTCTTGAGCGCGAGATCGGGACGCGCCTTCACAAGCAATGGGTCCTGAAAAACCGTGGTGCGCGCGATAACGTAAATACCCTCATCGTGCAATTGTTTTATTAAAGCGTTTACGCGCGGGATTCTTATTTCTTTCGCGCGATATTTTATAACGTCTTCGTTTTGAATATCATAAGCCACATAACCGGAATAATCTTTGATGTCTATGACAACCGCGTTTAGTTCCGTTTCTTTAATCAATTTAATAAGCTCATTCATCCGCGATGGCGTCCCGGCAATCCAGCTTGTAACATAAATCGCTTTTATGACTTCGGGCGGGTTGGGGAGCGGCTTTTGGTTTTCTATACCCTGTATGCGCCCAGGATTAGAAGAAACTACTCTCGCGACTTCCGCGGGTTCTTCAATATCTTCCGCTTCCTCCGCGTCAAACGCGGCTTCGGGAACAGATGAAAGCGAATCGGAAGGAGCCAACGCAACCTCGCGTTCCATATTCAGAAATAAAAATAAACCGTATAAAAACGCTGTAACAACGATAACGACTATGAAATATTTGAGCATGTTATATTATATATTAAGGAATATTATATGAAATATCGCAAGGACTTGACCCCGCCCCTGAAAAGCACCGACGCAAAGCGTCTAAGGGTTAAAGCGCTCTTCATGGGCGGGGTTGACAAAGACAAGGATAAGCAGATATAATTTCTTACTATAAATGCTCGGAGATGAAGAAAAAAATGACAAAGCGGAAGAATATCTGAACGGCTGGAAACGGGCGCAGGCCGATTTAATAAACTATAAAAAAGACGAGGCGGGGCGTCTGGAGGGGGTCTTGAAATTCGGCAATGAAAGTATTTTAATGGAAATTATCTCAGTCACAGACAGCTTTGATTTTGCGCTCGCGTCTATGGAAAAAACTGGTCCAGTGGAGAAAGGAATTTGTCTGATAAAAACGCAGATTGACGATTTGCTGAAGCGGCACGGGATTGAAAAAATATTCGCCAAGGCCGGAGACGTTTTTAATCCAGCCATGCACGAAGCCATCGCCACGGCAGAAGTCAGCGAACAATCCGGAACTATTGTTGAAGAAATTGAATCCGGGTATACTTTACACGGAAAAGTCGTAAGACCGGCGAGAGTAAGAGTCAGTAAATAAAAAATGCCAAAAATATTAGGAATAGATTTAGGAACAACCAACTCGGCGATGGCCATTGTGGAGAACGGCGAGCCAAAAATAATTGAAAACCAGGAGGGCAATCGCACCACTCATTCCGTTACCGCAATCAATAAATCTGGCGAACGCCTAGTCGGTTTGCTCGCGAAAAGGCAGGCCGTTACCAATCCGAAGAACACTATATCGTCGGTAAAACGGCTTATCGGCCGCAAGTTTTCCGACTCAGAAGTCCAGCACGACAAAAAACTCCTGCCATATGAAATTAAAGAGTCCTCTTCCGGGGGTGTGGAAATAAAAATGGCCGACCGGTGGTATAAACCGGAAGAAATTTCGGCGATGGTGCTTGCCAAACTTAAAGCTGACGCGGAGAGCAAAACCGGAGAAAAAATAGAAAAAGCGGTCATAACCGTGCCGGCTTATTTTGATGACAGCCAAAGACAAGCAACCAAAAACGCGGGAGAAATCGCCGGACTTAAAGTGGAGCGCATTCTGAACGAACCTACTGCCGCAGCCCTTGCTTACGGCCTTACCAAGAAAAAAGATGAACAAATCGTGGTCTATGATTTCGGCGGCGGCACTTTTGACGTTTCTGTTCTTGAAATTGCCGAGGATACGGTTGAAGTAAAAGCCACCGGCGGCGACACACATCTCGGAGGCGACGACTTTGACAAAAAAATAATCGATTATCTGGTTATTGAATATAAAAAACAAGAAGGCATAGACATTTCAAAAGACCCTCTGGCACTACAGCGCCTGAGAGAAGCCGCGGAACGCGCCAAACACGAATTGTCGGTTTCGCTTGAAACGGAAATAAATCTGCCGTACGTAAGCTCGGACGCTTCCGGCCCGAAACATTTTCTAATGAAGCTGACGCGGGCAAAACTTGAATCACTGGTAATGGACGAGATTGAACGTTCAATCAAACTCACCAAAGAAACAGTTAAGTCCGCCGGTTTTGAGATGAAAGACGTTGACGAAATAATACTTGTCGGCGGACAAACCAGAATGCCGGCGATGCAGGAAGCGGTTAAAAAGGCCTTCGGTAAAGAGCCGCATAAAGGCGTGAATCCGGACGAAGTCGTTGCCGTCGGGGCGGCAATCCAGGCCGAAATACTTGCCGCGAAAGAAGAGGGTAGAAAACCAGCCGGAGAGGTAAAAGACGTACTGCTTCTTGACGTAACTCCATTGGCGTTTAGCATTGAAACCTTCGGTGGAGTCGCGACACCAATGATTCCAAAAAACACAACAGTTCCCACCGCCAAGACGCAAATATTCTCCACGGCCGCCGACAATCAAACATCGGTTGAAATACATATAGTTCAGGGAGAACGCGCGATGGCCGCGGACAACAAAACTCTCGCGCGGTTCATACTGGACGGCATTCCCACGTCGCCGCGCGGCGTACCGCAAATAGAAGTTACCTTTGACATAGACGCGAACGGGATACTGAGCGTTTCCGCAAAAGACAAAGCGACCGGTAAAAGCCAATCAGTCAAGATTGAAGCCAGCACTTCCCTTTCAAAAGATGAGGTTGAACGCCTAAAAAACGAAGCGGCGCAATACTCCGAACAAGACCTCAAAAAACGAGAAATCGCGGAGACAAGAAATCAAGCCGATAGCTTGTTGTATCTCGTCGAAAAAACACTCAAAGAAAACGCGGACAAGATAACCGAGGAGCTAAAGAACGAAATAACTAAAAAAAACGATGCCCTGAAGATCGCTAAGGACAGCAATGATATAAACGCGATAAAGACCGCGACGTCAGAATTGTCAACAGAACTTCAAAAAATCGGCAAACAAATGTATAATAAAGAAGATGGCGGAAGTAAACCGGATAAAGGTAGTTGAACAAGCCGAGATTGACACTTCTTTGTGGAAAATTTCGACCATTGGAGCAGTGGGTGCCACACTGGCCGCGCTTAGCGGCTACGCGCTGTTAATGGCATTTGAAAACGAGAATGCGCTTTATTATTTTTCTTCCGTAGCAGGCCTGTTTATATTTCTAAACATCTTCATTCTTCAAACCCTGCTAATAAAATATTTTCAAACGCAAATTGTCATAATAATCGCTGAAATAGCCGCCTTTTCCGCGTTCTTCGCGCAAGGCATGTGGCAAGCCTTTTCAGGAACGTTTATAGTTTTGTTCATAGTCGGAGTAGCTATCGTTATACTTGGCGCGCGAACTGGACGCAAACATTTGCAAACAAATTTAGAAGTCGGCTTCTTCGATTTTTCAACCAAAACATTGCGCAACGTTGCGAATGGATTAGTTCTGCTCATCGTGCTTTTCTATCTGAGCTTCAACGGCGCGCGTGGCGTCCTCCCATTGTCTCAGGAAACGCTTAACGCGACGCTTCGCTTTTCTGAACCATTCGCACAAAAATATTTGCCCGCGCTATCGTTCAATTCAACGATGCATGAATTTCTGCAAGATTTGGCATTAAACGTGTTGAGCGCCGAAGAACGCCGGCGTCTGGAAAAATTGACCACGGAATCGCGCGCCGGCTTAGTATCAAACGCGGTTCAAAATCTTAAAACCGAAATAAACCGATACATTGACATATCAAACGTAAACGAAGAAGACCCGCTTTCTGTCGCGCTGTATCGTTTAATCGCGGAGAAATTCGCCGCGGCGAACCGCGCGGTTCAAACCTCAATTCTCATATCTGGCGGTATTTTGTTATTTACGATATTGCGGCTCTTTGTTTGGCCGTTAACGATTCTTGTAACTTTTACATCTTATGTTATGTATCAAATACTTCTTGCGTTAGGATTCGCGAGAATCACTCTTGAAACGCGCACCAGAGAAATGATATTAATGCCGTAAAAACATGAACGACTACTACAAAATCCTTGGTATTTCAAAAAACGCTTCCAGGGAAGAAATAAAAAAAGCGTACAGAAAGCTTGCTCATCAATACCATCCCGACAAGCACGGCGGCGACGAAAAAAAATTCAAAGAAATAAACGAGGCGTACGGCGTGCTTTCCGATAACAGAAAACGCGCGCAATACGACCGCTTTGGCCATGCCTACGAGCAGGCGGGAACCGCTGATGGCGGTTTTGGCTTTTCTCCGGAAGGCGGATCGGCCTCCGATTTTGATTTTGATTTTGGCGGCATGGAAAACGACGCCTTGAACGAAATCTTTGAAACGTTTTTTGAGGGCCTTGGAATAAAAAGAAAAAGGCGGACTTACGAACACGGTTCGGATATAGAAATAACGCAAGAAATAACGCTTGAGGAAGCCCACAAAGGAAGCGTTAAGAAATTGCGGTACCAAACTTTGGTAAATTGCGAAAAATGCAAAAGTTTGGGGCATAATCCGGAAGCCGGCTTTGAACAGTGCGCGGTATGCGGAGGACAAGGAGAAATAAGGGAAAACCGCAGCACATTTTTCGGAAACTTCTCGCGTTTAAGTTTATGCTCGCAATGCAATGGGCTGGGACAAATTCCGAAAAGCGTTTGCGCGGAATGCAGGGGCGGCGGCAGAGTCAAGGGCGAACGCGAAATCGCTCTTGAGATACGCCCGGGCATTTCCGACGGACAATTAATCAAATTTCCAAAAGCCGGGGAAAGCGGCGAACACGGCGCAGAAAACGGTGATTTGTACGTAAAAATCAGAATAAAACCGCATTCCGTTTTTGAGCGCAAGGGCGATGACCTTTACATCACAAAAAGAATCGCGCTTACCGACATATTGCTTGAAAAACCGATAACTCTTCCGACAATCGCCGGAGGCTCCATCAAAGTTAAAGTCCCGCACGACTATAATCTTCGCGAACCGCTTGTGATAGCAGGCGAAGGAATGGCCGAGCGTGGAAACATGTTCGTTATTCTTGAAGTTAAAACGCCAAAAAAACTCGGCGCGCAAGCCAAAAAACTTCTGGAAGAATTGGAAAAAGAATTATAATGCGCCACATGCAAAAAATCCGCCCGATGCTTGAAAAAGTTTTAAGAGAGCTTTAAAATATAGGGCACGCGCCCCGTTAGCTCAGCCTGGTAGAGCACCTGCCTTTTAAGCAGTGTGTCGCAGGTTCAAATCCTGCACGGGGCACAAAACAAATACGCCATTTAAATGGCGTATTTGTTTTGCCTGCAGATTTGAACCGGGAAAGGGGTCGGGAAAAACGGGAGTTTTCCCGTGTCGGAAGTATTGAAACCGAAGGGTTTCAAAGCGCAGTGAGCGAAGCGAACGAGCAGTGAGATTCCTGCACGGGGCACAGGAATACCTCTCGTATTTGACACAATAATTAAAGAGGGACTAATATTGATTGCGTAGCTTTGACAACTTATCTTGGATGGGATAAACCATGAATGCCGTACAACACTTTTTCCGATTCTTGTTAATATCGCTGAAATGCACGACGGAACCGTGCGTGAAGTGTTGGAAAGACACCGGAGTTCCTATTGGTTGCGACTTGGATGATCCGCGAAGAAAAGGAAATTACAAACAAGAAGAAGGACAAATATGCGAAAAATGCGCAAAGGCAGATAAAACTCGGCGCGTAAAATAAAACGCGCCTTTTAATTAAAAAAAACCAACGCTCCGGCGGCGATAAGAATTAGTATTGAAAAAACTATTGACGCGAAAGAAAACAAATACGCCAAAAACCTTTCGCGATTGTAAAGATAAGTCGCCAAGCCGAAATTAAGAAAAATAACAAAAACCGCAATTCCGAAAATACCTAAAACATTTCCGGTATCGCCGAAAATTCTAACACCGCTATAAACATCCCAACTCAAGACGACCACGGACGCGTCCCAATTTGAAAAAAAATTCCACAGCAAAACGCCGGAAATAGCTACAACAATCGCGCTTATGATAAAACCGGATATGAAATATGGATCTTTAAACATTTAATATTCCAGCTTCCTATATTGGCAAAACGAACAATGGCTAGCCGCCTCAGGCGGTTCATCGCTCGCCAGAATCTCCAACGCCTCGGTCAACATTTTCTCCACTCGCTCTGCCGAGGTCTTTAATTCTTTGAAGTCCACGCCAAACGGAAAACCATTGTGCAGTTCGCCATCCATTGGAGCGTAATAAGCAAGATACGCTTTGGCCGCGGTAGGATAACCGTTTACCTGTAAAAGCCAGTCATAAGCGTCCATCTGAAGCTGATACGTTTCATGAACATTATCGGTAAAAGACGCGCGGGTTTTATGGTCAAGCGGCGCGTATAAATTCCCTTCCAGAATAAGGCAATCGTCCAGCTTGCCGGAAAAAATCGCGCTGTCTGTTTCCAATTTCAAGTAAGACATAAATTTCGGCACCATTTTGGCGTGATATTTTTTAAGATACTCTTCCAAAAGCGGCGGCTGTTTGCCTTCCTGGCGATAACGATTGATATAATTTTTCAGCTTGCTGTCCAAACCAATAGCCACCGAGGCCATCGGGCCCGTCGGACGCTTTATGCCGTTTTTTTTATCCAGCCAGAAACAAAGCCGGCAATCCCAGAAAAGCTTCAATCCCGACGGTGAAAGTTTTAATTTCTTTTCTGCCATTTTAAAAACCGAATCCCTTACCAACTATCAGCCGAAAAACAAATTGCGCTACCGGCGCCAGGAAGAAAAACGCTATGAAAAGCGCGAAGAAGATTCCGAGAAAACCCAATTGCTCAAAATAAACCCACTGGCGCGGGAACAAGTCCGCGAACACCTTTGAGCCATCAAGCGGAGGAAACGGCAAAAGATTAAAAAGGGCGAGAAATATATTGATAAATATAATAAGCTCAATCAAGACGAAAAAGAACGGCGAAAACGCCGAAAAAAGCGCGGGATATATAATTGACGCCCTGATGAAAAGTCCGAGAATCAAAGCGATTATAACGTTTGCCGCCGGACCGGCCACTCCGACTTTAAGCGAACCGTATTTTTGGTCGCTCAAATTGCGCGGATTGTAGGGCACCGGCTTTGCCCAGCCGATAAAAATTCCGGTAGTAACCATCAAAAGCAACGGAACAAGAACGGTGCCCATCGGGTCCATATGCGCTATCGGATTCAAAGTCAGCCGGCCAGCGTCTTTCGCTGTCGTGTCACCCAAGCGATAAGCAACCCAACCATGAGAATATTCATGAAATACGGCGGAAAAAACTATTATAAGATAAATAAAAATTCCTGTTGCAATTTCCATAAAAATTTGATAGATTTAAAGCTATTATGCGGATATGCGCAATATGCGAGAAAACTTCAAAAATGGGCGGTTCGCGAAAGCTCCTACGTGGTCATTATAACCCCGTTAACTGGAAAAGAAAATATCCGAATCTTCAATGGCTTACCGTCCCAGGAAAAAAAGGGCGGATTAAGGCGTGCGCAAAGTGCATCAAGTTGGTTGGGAAGCGGGCTATAGTATAAAAGCAGTATACATGCATGGGGTGCATGAGGTCCCGGAGCGTTACCGGGTAGCCCGATAAAACTTTTTTATTCCTCTTCTTCCTTTGATTCTGGTTCGTATCCTGCGCTCTTAAGTTTGGGAACGTATTTTCCAACCGGAATTAGGCGGCCAATAATAACGTTCTCTTTGAGGCCGCGAAGACGATCGCTTTTGCCTTCGGTGGCGGCTTTGACCAATACGCGCGGAGTTTCTTGAAAAGACGCCGAAGACAGAAAACTTTCGGTTGAGAGCGCGACCTTCGTAACACCCATAAGCATCTGTTGGGCTTTCGCCGGTTCGCCGCCAAGACGCTTAACCTCGCGGTTTACTTCAAAGAATTTTGATTTCTCCACGACTTCACCGGGAACGAAATCCGTGTCTCCTGCTTCTTTTATTTTCAAACGGGCGAACATCTGCCGCGCTATCACTTCAATATGCTTGTTGTTTATGGAAGCTCCTTCCGAAGCGTAAATTCTCTGAACTTCTTTTACGATATAACGCTCGGTGTCGCGCGCGCCCCTTAAGGCGAAAAGCTCGCGCAAATCAAGCGGCCCCTCGGTAAGCTGGTCGCCTTTTTTAATTTCATCACCTTCTTTGAAAAAAATGGTCGCAAAGCGAGGCGTTGGATATTCTATTGCCTTTATCTTTTTCTTGGCTTTATCTTTCGTTATTTTCGTTATCACAGAAATAATCTTAAGCAACCCGCGGTCTTCTATTTTATCCACAATGCCGTCAACTTCGGACAGAATCGCCTTCCCCTTTGGAACACGCGCTTCAAAAATTTCCTCAACGCGCGGAAGACCGTGAGTAATGTCCGTGCCGGCAATTCCGCCGGTATGGAAAGTTCTCATTGTCAGCTGAGTGCCAGGTTCACCTATGGACTGAGCCGCGATTATGCCCACAGCTTCGCCAATCGCTATCTCACGGTTGTGACCAAGATCAAGGCCATAACATTTTGAACATACGCCTCGAAGCGTTTTACAGGTTATCGGCGAACGCACTTTAATCGTTTCCAGTTTTGAATCCTCTATCGCTTTCGCGGTGTCGCGGTCAATTATTTTATTTTTACGAACAACTGTTTTTCTTCCCACAATTATATCTTCAAACGCGGTTCGCGAAAAAAGCCGCTCGGCGAAAGAATGCCCGAATTCACTACCATCAGCGCGATACATTTCAATTCCCTCTTTGGTGCCGCAGTCGTCTTCGCGAATCACAAGGTCTTGCGAAACGTCAACTAAACGACGGGTCAAATATCCCGCGGACGCTGTTTTCAATGCCGTATCCGTCGATCCTTTTCTGGCGCCGTGGGTTGAAATAAAGTATTCCAACGGATTGAATCCTTCTCTAAGCGATGATTTAACTGGCAATTCTATTGTTTCTCCCTTCGGGTTCTGCACCAATCCTTTCATACCCATCATCTGTGTCGGCTGAGCCCACGAGCCGCGTGAACCGGAATCAATAATTGAATATACGGAACCGAATGGGTCAAGTTCAAATGGAACAACTTTCGCGATTTCCGCCTTGGTTTTATCCCAAATGCCGATAATGCGAATGCGCCTCTCGTTATATGTAAGCAATCCCTGTTCGTACTGTTCCCAAATCATCGCCTCCTCTTTCTCCGCGCGTTCCACTATCTCCGGCTTGCGTTTTGGAGTCGAAAGTTCACTCATGCTCCAGGTAATACCGGAACGAGTGGCATATTCGAAACCGAGATTCTTAATCGCGTCAAGATATTCTTTTGTTTTTTCGGTACCCACGGCCTGAATTATGTTCTCAACGATACGCGTAATCATTTTTTTATTAAGCATCTCGTTTATGAAACCAACTTCCGGCGGAAGAACGCTGTTGAAAATAATTCGTCCACAAGACGTTTCAATGCCGTTTTCAGAAACGCGAATTGGCGCGTTTACCGCCACAATCTCCATCTCATAAGCAAGCAGGGCATCGTCATCTGACGCAAAAACTTTTCCGGCTCCTTTAGCGTCCGGTTTAATCTTAGTCAAATAATAAATACCCAACACTATGTCATTTGTAGGAATAACTATCGGATCACCGGTGGCGGGCTTCAAAAGATTTCTAGACGAAAGCATTTTCCATTCCGCCTCTTCCTGCGCTTCATCGCTTAATGGCAAATGCACGGCCATTTGATCACCGTCAAAATCAGCGTTAAAAGCCACGCATACCATGGGCGGAATTCGTAAGGCAAGATCCTCTATGAGCAACGGCCGGAACGCCTGCACTCCAAGGCGATGCAACGTCGGAGCGCGATTCAAAAGCACTTTCCTGTTGCCGATAACCTCTTCAAGAATAGCCCATACCTCCGGCGGCGCTTGCTCTATCAGACGATTCGCACTGCGTATATTATGCGCCAAGCCTTGATCTAAAATTTTATTTATCACGAACGGCTTGAACAACTCCAAGGCCATTTTTTTTGGAATACCGCATTGGTCAAGCTTTAATTCCGGACCTACGACTATGACAGAACGCCCCGAATAATCCACGCGCTTGCCCAAAAGGTTCTGGCGAAAGCGCCCCTGTTTGCCCTTCAACATGTCGGCAAGAGAACGAAGCGGACGGCGCTGGCTTGAAAGCTGTTGAGTTCCGAATCTGGCAGAATTATCAATCAAAGCGTCAACCGCTTCCTGAAGCATGCGCTTTTCATTAACGGTTATGACGTCTGGAGCTTTAAGTTCAATTAATTTTTTTAGCCGGTTATTGCGGTTGATGACGCGGCGGTATAAGTCGTTCAAATCCGAAGTCGCGTAACGTCCGCCGTCCAATGCCACCATTGGCCTGAGATCCGGAGGCAAAATCGGAAGAACGTTCATAACCATCCATTCAGGTCTCATATTATTTTTGATCATTGCCCGCAAAATTTTGAGGCGAACCAAAAGTTTTTTCTCGCGTCCGGCGTCTTTCGTTAAAACCAATTCTTCTTCAACCGCTTTCACTTCTTTGTCCAAATCCATTTTTTCCATTATCTTCCGTATGGCTTCCGCACCGGTTCCGGCCTCAAAAACATCTCCGAATCTTTTGGCTAAATTATGAAATTCCGATTCAGAAATTACCGCGCCTACTTTCAGCAATTCCAATTCGCGCCTTGCTTGCAGGGCGGCTTCTTTAAGCGCGTCGGCGGAAACACCTTCTATTTTTGAAGTTTTCTTTCGCGCCTTAAACTCTTTTTCTATCTCGGACTGAGAACGTTTTTTATTTTCTTCATTAACCGCGGTCACCATATAAGAAACGTAGTAAATCACTTTTTCAAGCTTCGGTAAATGAACGTCGAGAATTAAACTCATTCGCGAAGGGACGGTTTTTAAAAACCAAATATGGGCAACTGGGGCCGCTAGCTTGAGATGGCCCATTCTCTCGCGCCTCACGATTGAACGCGTAACTTCAACTCCGCACTTGTCGCAAACAACGCCCTTGTATCTTATTTTGCGATATTTTCCGCAGTAACATTCCCAATCTTTGGTCGGCCCGAAAATACGCTCAGAAAAAAGCCCGTCCTTTTCGGGCCGCTGAGTGCGATAATTTATGGTTTCCGGCTTCGTGACTTCGCCGTAAGACCAGGACAAAATATCTTCCGGAGACGCTATTTTAAGTTTTATAGCATTAAAATCCATCTTACTCTTTTTCTTCTTTCAACAATTCAATATTTAACCCCAATGCTTTTAATTCGCTGACCAAAACGTTAAACGACATCGGTATATTCGGGCTTTTTATTTTTTCGCCGCGAATGATAGCTTCATATTCCGAAGCGCGGCCGACAACGTCGTCGGATTTAATGGTCAACATCTCTTGCAAAGTATGAGCCGCCCCATAACCTTCTAAAGCCCAAACCTCCATTTCTCCGAATCTCTGGCCGCCGAACTGCGCCTTTCCTCCGAGTGGCTGTTGGGTAATCAGAGAATACGGGCCGATTGAACGCATATGAATCTTATCCTCAACCAGATGATTTAATTTCATCATATAGATCTGACCGACCATGACTTTTTGGTCAAAAGCTCGCCCAGTACGACCGTCATAAAGCGTAATTTTGCCGTCTTCCGGCAAACCAGCTTTCTTTAATTCTTCTTTGATTTGTTCCTCCGTCGCTCCGGCAAGTATCGGTGTAATGGCGCGATAGCCCAATTTTTCCGCGGCCCAGCCAAGATGTGTTTCAAAAATCTGTCCAAGATTCATGCGCGAAGGAACACCAAGCGGATTAAGGACTATATCAACCGGCGTGCCGTCTTCAAGGTACGGCATATCCTCTGACGGACGAACTTGTGAAATCACTCCTTTGTTGCCGTGCCGTCCGGCAATCTTGTCTCCGGCGCGAACCTTCCTAAGTTGAGCAATTTCAACCTGAATGCGCTTTATTATGCCGGGCTCAAGCTTATCCCCGCGCTCGCGATTGAACACCTTAATGCTCACAACCCGTCCGGATTTGCCATGGGGCATTATCAACGAAGTATCTTTAATGTCCCGAGACTTTTCTCCGAATATCGCTTTTAAAAGTTTCTCCTCCGAGGTCAATTCCGTCTCTCCTTTTGGAGAAATTTTTCCAACCAAGATGTCCCCGGCCCTGACTTCAGCCCCTATGCGGATTATGCCCTCTTCATCAAGATTCTTTAATTTTTCTTCGGAAACGTTCGGGATGTCGGGCGTAGTTATTTCCGGCCCGAGTTTTGTGTCACGAACATCGCAGTAAAAATCCTCAATGTGTATGGACGTGAACAAATCATCGCGAACAACGCGCTCTGAAATGATTATCGCGTCCTCAAAATTGGCGCCCTCCCACGAAAGAAAAGCGACCAGTAAATTTTGTCCAAGTGCCAAAACACCATTCTCTATAGAAGGTCCATCGGCCAAAAGATCGTTCTTTTTAATCCTTTGCCTCATTGTCACAGTCGGACGCTGAGAAATACAAGTAAACTGATTCGAACGCTTAAAACTGTGCAGATTATAAATTTTCTTTTTTCCGGATTTTGTTTTCAAAACTATTTTCTTCGCGTCAACTGCTTCAACCACACCGTCATCATCGGCAAAAATGGCAAGCTGGGAATCGCGAGCAACTTTTTCTTCCATGCCCGTGCCGACAATAGGCGCTTGCGGTTTTACCGAAACAACTGCCTGCCTTTGCATATTTGAACCCATCAATGCGCGATTTGCGTCGTCATGTTCAAGAAATGGAATCAGAGAGGTCGCTACGCTGACCAACTGATTCGGGGCCACGTCCATAAAATCAACCTCGGTTCTCAGGCAAGTTCCAGGTTCGCCATGAATACGCGCATCAACAATGTTCTCCTTTATTCTGCGTTTTTCATCCAATTCCACCCCAGAGTGGATTATTTTATATTTTTCTTCTTCATTTGCCGTCAGCCATACGATTTCGTCCGTAACCTGGCCATTTTTAGCGCGAGCATAGGGAGTAATCAAAAAACCGAATTCGTTCAAGCGCGTGAAATTCGCAAGATGGCTTACCAGTCCTATATTCGAACCCTCAGGAGTTTCAATCGGACAAATCCGGCCATAGTAAGAACGGTGCACGTCACGCACTTCAAACCCGGCGCGCTCGCGCGTCAGACCGCCAGGACCCATCGTGGAAATACGGCGTTTATGTTCAAGTTCGGCCAAAGGATTAACTTGGTCCATAAACTGCGACAATTGGGAAGACGCAAAAAATTCTTTTACTATGGCAGTGAGCGGCCGCGCGTTTATCAAAGCGACGGATGTCACAATTTTATCTTCGGAAGTGGACATTCTGTCTTGAACAATTCGACGCATGCGGGCGAAACCAACACGCATACGATTTTCCAAAAGTTCACCAACAGGACGGACTCGCCTGCTGCCAAGGTGGTCTATGTCGTCAGGTTCCGCTTGCGGATTATTATTGAGTCGTATTATTTCACGAGTTATCGTTACTATGTCTTCCAGAGAAAGCAGGCGATTATTTGTTTTTGGGTCAAGATCAAGGCGTTGATTAAGCCGGAATCTGCCAACCGGAGAAATATCGTAGCGGTCAAATCTCTGGAACATCGCGTCAATATGCTTTTGCGCGTGTTCGCTTGTCGCTAATTCGCCCGGCCTCAAACGCTTATAAATTTCAAGATAGGATTCCGCCGAAGTTTTCGCGAGATTCTTTTTTAAAGTGGTTTCTATATATTTAACGTCGCCGGTGTCTATGTCAGAAAACTGCTTCAATATCGCTTCGTTTTCGGTTAAATTCAATTTTCCGTTCTTTGACGGAAAAACCCTTAACAAATCGGTAACGGCAACTTTTCTGCGCCGGTCTATTTTTACGCCCAAAAAACCATCCGCATCGGTTTCGAATTCCAACCACGCGCCGCGATTGGGAATTATTTTCGCGCCGAAAAGTTTTTTGCCGTGCCAAAGATTCGCGGTAAAGTAAACGCCGGCCGAACGGATGAGCTGCGCTACGACTACGCGCTCAACTCCGTTTATGATAAAAGTGCCGCGTTCAGTCATTATTGGAAAATCACCGAGATAAACTTCCTGCTCTTTGGTCTCTTTGGTTTTATGATTTATCAGTTTTGTGCGCGCGCGAAGCGCGGCTTCATAAGTCAGGTCTTTAAAACGCGCGGTCTCTTCGTCATACTTCGGCTCGTCAAAAGTGTAGTCCAAAAAGTAAAGTTCAAAATGCTCTCCGGTGTAATCCTTGATTGGAGAAATTTCCTCAAAAAGTTCTTTAATTGCCTTTTTTAAAAACCAGTCAAAAGAATTGAGCTGCATCTCAAGAAGGTTCGGCTGTGCCGCAAAAGAACCCGGATGCGAAGAGAAAATTTTTGTTGGTTTTGCCATTAAAAAATCAAATACAATAAAAACCCGCCCGAGTAAATATTAGAGGGTTTATGGCTTATTTATATTAATTAAAATTCTAACACTGTACGGAATAAAAAGTCAAGGGGGGTCAAGTCCGCAACCTTGCCGCAATACCCTGAATCATACCTATAAGCAAAAAACTTGTCAATATACTAGAACCGCCATAACTTAAAAAAGGATACGTTATTCCGACAGCGGGAGTCAATCCCAGATTAGAACCGACATTAAGAACAAAATGAGACAGGAAAAGAACGGCCGTTCCAAGACACACAAACCTGAAAAAATTTCCTCCAACCGTCGAACCAATTTTTATAATTCTTAGCATTACGAAGAGAGATGTCGCGAGTAAAACAAACGCGCCTGCCAAACCCCATTCTTCCGTAAAGGCCGCGAATATGAAATCGTGCTCGGCTTCGGGAAGAAAACCAAGCTGTAACTGCGTGCCCTGCCCGAATCCCTTGCCGAAAAAACCGGCGGAACCAATGGATATTTTTGCCTGGATAACGTTGTAGTTTATTCCGAGAGGGTCGTATTCCGGAAAAAAGAGGCCAACAACGCGTTCTTTCTGATATTCATGCAAAACTTGATTCCACATAAAAAACGCCGCGATAACGGCTATTACAATCGCGACGACGAGATGTCTCCATCGGATTCCGCTTATCAATAAAAATCCCGCCCATATGGCAAGCAGAATCATAGCCGAACCAAGGTCCGGCTGAAAAACAACGAGCGTGACCGGCAAAACGAGCAAAGTAAAAGATTTTAAAATATTCAAAAAGCGCCCCATGCTTACATGGCGTCTTGCAAAAAAATAAGCGAATGCGATTATAAGAGCGACTTTTACCAATTCAACCGGCTGAAACTGCAAAGGTCCCGCAATAATCCAACGATTCGCTCCTTGCAATGGCTGAAAGAAATAAGTTAGCGCCAATAAAGAAATAGAAAAAATATAAATGCCCAACACAAAACCTTTTTCATTTATAAACGGCCTCCAATCAAAATATGCCACCGCGAACATTACGATAAATCCCAATAAATACCAGACAATTTGCCTTATGGCCAATTCTGGATTGATACTGGAAAGCGCCAAAAAACTCGCCACCCCTAAAATGCAGATTGCGACAATCAATTGCCAGTCAAAACGCCTAATCAACACGCTCATCTTATCAACTTTGTTTCGGCGAAAATCTCGGTTTTGGAAAAATCAACCGCGGCCACATCCGACAATCGCGGAAAAGTTAAACTAAAAGATCTCTCTTCAAACGCGCGCACGTCCCTCAATTCCGTTTCGGAGATCGCCAGTTCTAGTCCCGACGAGTCAAAAAGAATTCCTACAATCCTGACCCTGGATAATGTAAAAGCTTCCTTGTTACTTATTGCCCCGAACACTTTGTTACCCAAAACCGCGGTGCCGAGACGAACTGGAACAATATTCGGTTTGGAAAAAGAAACAGACGGAAGCCAATTCCAATCTCGCATATCGCCAAGAACCAATCGCACGCCGATTGTATCGGCTACTACTTCGCCGATATCAGAAGACGCTATGTATTTTATTTCACCGGGATAAATAAAAGATTCTCCTCTAAGAATTTGCAAACTGTTTCCTCCGGCGTCATAAAGCTCCCAGATATACTCAAACCGCTCGGCGCCGAAATCCAAATTTGGATTTAGAACTTTCGCGCTCAAAGAAACAACGCCGGGAGCGGCCAAAACAACTCGTTCATTGCTAACCGTTAAGGGCTTCAAAAATTCCGTTATTGAAGGGGGTGGTGTCTCCGGCGCGAAAATATAATAAAAATAAAACGCAACCAGACCGACCAGCAAAAGATAAAAACCGCCGTAAAAAATTTGTTTAATCAGGCGATTATTCATTACTTAAATTGTAACACTTTCCAAACCAAGTATCATCGGGCTCGCGCGCTTTCATTTCTCTACCCGCCCCCACACCAAAGTTATTTACACTGATATCCTGGCAAAGCCTACTTTCCCCATCCCGAAAGACAAGTATCATCGGCGCTTAGTGCTTTCACTTCCCAATTCGGAATGGAATGGGGTGGGACACACTAAGCTAAATCACCAGGAAATCGCTACAAACAACTTGTTGGTGTGAGGGTGAAGAAAAAGTTAAATAATTAAAGTCGAGCTCTCAGTTCCTCTCTATTAGTATTCCTCGGCTAAAACCGTTACCGGCCTTACACCTAGAACCTATCAACCTGGTAATCTTCCAGGGAGAGTACATCTAATCTTGGGGTTGGCTTCGCGCTTAGATGCTTTCAGCGCTTATCCTTTCCGCACATAGCTACCCAGCGCTTCACTTGGTAGCAAAGCTGGTAGACCAGAGGTGCGTTCAGCCCGGTCCTCTCGTACTAGGGCCGACTCCCCTCAAATGTTAACGCCTGCAGCAGATAGAGACCAACCTGTCTCACGCATATTTTAGAATCTAGAAAATAGAATCTAGAAATCTTTTCCGTTATTACTAACGGGATTGGACTATACCACATACCCGAAATCAGATGTCGGAAATCGGATGTCTGATATCCGAAATCCTAATTCTGAAATCTGGCATATCAACGTATTATGGACAAAATTCATGTCCATCTCTGTCGCCTTAGGCGACAGAAGTCTCTACGGGGTTAATGTATATCGTTTCCGTTTTTTTGAATAATTCAATTCTCGGAAACGATCCACCAACTTCGCCAACGCATGAAAGTCATTTTTATCTTGGACTTTCGCTTTCGCATCGAGGATTTTAATCATAAGATTTGCCTGTTCTTTCTTAAGAATCAGAAAGGGGGTTACCATTTCAAGAAATCCTCTGATTGAATCTTCTTTACCGATAATATATTCAAGAATGCCGTCATTGCGTTCCCGAATATATCCCAGGTCAATCAGCGAACAGATTTTCTTAAAATTCTCGCTATCTTTCTGGGATTGAAAAAGCACGACGTACGGAGCGATTTGAAACCCATAACGATAAGTGTCGTTGGGTTTCATCCGTACATAAATACTTCCGTCCCCATCAAGAAATCCTGCGATATATGCTTTTTGCATTAACGAAATGGTCTTCATACACAACTTCCCTCGGTATTATCCTACCATATGACAGGTTAAAATCATAGTAGGACTTCACCGATATGAGTTGATTTTTTCGATCGTGATTTCTCACGAAAGCCGCCGTGTTTGATGTCTCCTCTGGGTTCTTTTTTGTTGACGGTTTGAACCCAGCTCGCGTGCCTTTTTAATTGGCGAACAGCCAAACGCTTGGGAGCTTCTTCACCCCCGCGCTAAGGCGAGCCGACATCGAGGTGCCGAACCTCCCCGTCGCTGTGGACGCTCGGGGGAGACTAGCCTGTTATCCCCGGAGTAGCTTTTATCCGGTGTCTCCGACCATTCTATAATGTATCGTCGGGTCACTAAGTTCCGCTTTCGCGCCTGCTCGACTTGTCAGTCTCGCAGTCAAGCCGGCTTGTGCCTTTACACGTCCAGTCCCGTTTCCATCGGGACTAAGCCGACCTTAATAAACTCCTCCGTTACTTTTTTGGAGGAAAACGCCCCATTTAAACTGCCTGCCAGACACTGTCTCTCAACGTTTTTGCCGTTGAGGTTAGATTTTAAAGTTCTAAAGATGGGTGTTTCATTGACGAGTCCGGGCCAACCGAAATCAGCCCATCAATCTCTCCCCACTACGCTACGCATCAAAACTCTAAAACCAATATCAAGCTGCAGTAAAGCTTCCGGGGTCTTTTCGTCCCGCTGCAGGTATCCAGCGTCTTCACTGGAATCGCATTTTCACCGAGCTCTTCGTTGAGACAGTTCCCCAGTCGTTACGCCATTCGTGCGCTTCGGAACTTACCCGAAAAGGAATTGCGCTACCTTAGAACGATTATAGTTATCGCTGACATTGACGAGGGCTTCGGTCAGTCAGCCACACCGGAATAAACCAATGTAACCGCCAACGTTAACCTTCTCGCATCGGTCAGGCGTCACCCCCTATACATCCTCTTACGAGTTCGCAGGGAGCTGTGTTTTTGGTAAACAGTCGCCAGGGATACTTTTGTTGCAGCCCGCCTCGCGCGCAGCGCGAGAACTGAAAAACACATGAACGTAAAAACGTAAGAACAAGTTGTTCTTTGGTTTATAGGTTCTTTAGTTTTTTAGTTCTTGTGCCACGCACAAGGTGGGCAGGCCTTATCGCTAACTTACGGCCGCTTTTTTGCCGAGTTCCTTAACGAAGAATCACTCGTTCCCCTTGGGCTTCTCGCCCTATCCACCTGTGTCGGTTTCCGGTACGGATGCCTAAAGATATGCTTAGAAGTTTTTCTCGGAAAGCTCTTCGCCCAAATTGGCACGATAAAAACCGCGCCTTTTTCCGATATCCGAATTTTGCCATTAAAAGCACCCCGACAGATTTGCTAGTCGGAGAATTCTTGACATCGTAAACGTTAAACCATTAAAACGTTCGGACTTGTTTCTTTCGTCACTCCATCACGCTCTTTAGACAGGGCCGGAATATTAACCGGCTACCCTTCAGCTGCGGCTTTCGCCATTGCCTTAGGACCGCCTAACCCGTGGTTGATTGCCATTGCCACGGAAACCTTGGATTTTCGGGGGTCCGATTTCTCATCGGACTTGTGGTTACTTATGCCAACATTCTCTCTTCCTTACGCTCCATCGCCCCTCGCGGGTACAACTTCAACGCATAAAGAATGCTCTCCTACCACGCCTCGCGCTCCGCGCGAGAACAAAAAAACGAAAGAACAAAAGAACTTGAGAACAAAAAGTTCTTGGGTTCATAAGTTCATGGGTTTTTTAGTCCTTGTGCGAAGCACAAGGCATCCATGTCTTCGGTATTTTGCTTAGCCCCGTTACATTTTTGGCGCAACCAACCGTCGAATAGTGAGTTGTTACACACTCTTTAAAGGATGGCTACCTCTAAGCCAACCTTCTATCTGTTTATGGTTGATCACTGCCTTTTACACTTAGCAAAAATTTAGGGACCTTAGACGATGGTCAGGGCTGTTTCCCTTTCGACCATGGAGCTTAGCCCCCACGGTCTAACTAGCTAGACGTTTTACGCGGTATTCGGAGTTTGACTCGAGGGCTGAGGTTTCCCCCTTTACCCCTGAACCAGTAGCTCTACCCCCGCGTAAATATCTCTAGCCGCCAGTCCTAAAACTGTTTCGGAGAGAACCAGCTATTACCGAGTTCGATTAGCTTTTCACTCCTTACCCCAGCTCATCCGAGAGTGTTGAACAACTCACCGGTTCGGACCTCCAGCCGATTTTCATCGGCTTTCATCCTGGCCAGGGCAAGCTCACCCGGCTTCGGGTCTATTATGTACTGCTTACGCGCTTTTAACACTCGGTTTCCCTATGCTTTCGTCGCCTAAGGCGACTTAAACTAGCAATGCATAATAACTCGTTGGCTCATTCTTCAATAGGCACACTATTGTCCTTGCGGACTTTAGTTCCTTGTAGACATATGGTTTCAGGTTCTATTTCACCGGCCTCTCCGGCCTACTTTTCACCTTTCCCTCACGGTACTTGTTCACTATCGATCATCAAAAATATTTAGCCTTGGGAGATAGTTCTCCCTGCTTCCCTCGACGTTTTCATGTGTCGAGGTACTCAAGATTGAAGAAATTGGTTATTTCGGTTTCGCCTACAGGGCTATCACCTTCTATGGCGCGGCTTTCCAGCCACTTCTGCTACCAAAATAATTTGTAACCAATCTTCGTACCCGGCTGTAATTTTTAAAAATTACAGCTGGACACAAAATTCCTTCATCTTACAACCCCAAGCACATAATAAATTATATGCTCGGTTTAGGCTCTTCCCTTTTCGCTCGCCGCTACTAAGAGAATAAAAGTTTTTCTCTGTTCCTCCGGCTACTGAGATGTTTCACTTCGCCGGGTATGCTGCTCCAACACTTACGGTCGGAGCCTTTTGCGTTTTACGCAAAAAGGTTTCCCCATTCGGAAATCTCCGGATCATAGGATGCTACGCTCCTCCCCGAAGCTTATCGCAGCTACGCCGCGTCCTTCATCGCTTTTTGATGTCAAGGCATCCACCATACGCCCTTAATTTATCTGAGAGCTCGATTTTAATTACTTAACTTAATTTTTATTTGATTTCCATATAGAATTTTCAAACTGCGGTCGTTTCAGAAAAAACAAAAATCCCGCCTTCAAGCGGGACAACGCAACCTAAGTTACGCCAAAAAACGCGTCACCCGCATGGAACTCCAAGATTTTTGAACATATCCATTCCAGTAGTAAGTGTAGAGCCAAGAACCAATTCGTGTCAAGTGGGGATAAACCCTCACGCCTAAAACTAAAAACCGCCTTCCTCACTAAAGACGGTTTTTAATGCAATAAACGAGTTTAGCTCGTTCGGGCGACCCGATTCGCCTATGGCGAATCTAGGGTTTAGCCCTCTACCTGTTTGCGGAAACGATCCAGCAAATGGGTGGCGTATTCTTTTCCGCCAAGACCAAAAGCAATGCCTCCGGCCAAGGCCAACATGGCAATCAAACCCGTAACCAACGTCTGAATAATGTCGGTGGCGATTCTCAATTGACTCAACGCGGTAAGAAAACCGAAAATCACGATTGACCACCAGGTTAAAGCTCCAAGGAAATTCGCGGAATGAAGACGGGCGCTAAGGACCGACGCTCTCACTAAATTCCTCATAAATGCCGCGGCAACAAACGCAACAACCATTATCAAGGCCGCGATGATTATATTCGGAATGTAGAGCAAAACATCCTGCAGGAAACCCGAAAGGGCCTGAAAGCGAAGTATGTCAGAAGCCGCCAGCAAAAAGGCGATAACGAAAAACCAAAATACAATCTGACCGAAAAATCTTGCCGAATTTAATTTCATGCCCGCTCTCTCAAAATGCGGCTCCATTCCTAACGAACGAAAAAGAGAGTCAAGCTTGAACGCGGCAACCAATCTCTCAACCAAACTGCCCAGTCCAGTCGCGACAATCAAACCCACTATGAAGACAATGAGAGCCCCCAATAACGCGGGAAGAAACGCCAAAACATTACCCCACAAACTCTGAAGCGCCAATAACGAAACATCTATCCAACTTAACATAGTTTTTGAAAAAAGAGACTCGTCGACCTTTAGAACTTATTGTTCTAATCTCATTATACCAGAAAATCAGGCTATTTTGAGAATACTTGTGGATAACTCGAAACTTGACAATCTTTGCCCCATTTGCTAGTCTTACAAGAGTAAAATAATAAGAGTGCGAAACCCCTACGTGGGGGTTTTTTAATTAAAACCACTATGATTTATCTGGTAAAAATCGCGTTAATACCGGCAATTATAGCGCTGTTGGCCGCTCCTCGGCTCGGTTTTGAATCCGACTATTTTCCGCCCGAAAACGAAAAATCCGAGGTAATTGAAGTTTTAAATTTGGGGGCGTTCTTAGCCGTCAATCCCACACTTCATTACCGAACCGCGTATCTACACGAAAAAACTTTAGTGGTTGATGCTACCGCGTACAACAGCGTGCCGGAACAAACCAATGATGAACCATTTATTACCGCTTCGGGAACCTACACCCGCGACGGCGTGATCGCGGCAAACTTTCTGCAATTCGGCACAACGCTCAAAATACCGGAGCTATTCGGAGACAAAGTATTCATAGTTGAAGACAGAATGAATCAGCGTTATTCCGAAAGAATAGACATCTGGATGGAAACCATAGAAGAAGCGAAAAAATTCGGCGTCCGCAAAATCCAAATAGTAATACTTTAAAAAAAGACCGCGTAGCGCGGTCTTTTTTGTAAACGAGTTTATTTTATCCGTTCTTAATTAACATATAAAGAAACCACAAAGCAAAAGAAATTGCGGCTCCTAAAGCCAAAACTTCTCCCCATGGTCTCCAAATCCTTTCACTATGCAAGTAAAGAGTTGTCATGAAGAAAAACACAGCAAATACCGCGACAAAAAAAATCGTAAACAGCATCATCGCTTCATCCTTTAAAAGAACTTGGTTACACAACTAACATACAAGTCCAAACAGGTTTTTGTCAATAGCTTTACTGTTCCCGCTCCTTCACGACCGCTTAAACCTTGAATTTTGATATGGCAATCAAAAGACTTTTGGCTTTATTTCTCTCAACCATAACCGTTTTTTGAAAAGACTTTTCCTTTTCTTTGAAACGCAACCTTTCTTTCTTTTTACTTTCTTCAGCCTTCCCCCGCTTTGTTTGCTCTGCAACCAATAATTGCTTTAATTTGTTGATGTTGTCTTTTGCATCCAAATTTGCCAGTTCACCTTTCTTTCCTTTGGCAACAACCGCCAGTTTCTCCACCTCGGTTTGTTTTCTTTCTGCTTTTTCGACATCAAGAAGTTTATTTTGCCGAACAAGATCTTCTCTGGTAGCTAAGATGG
>Ga0155781_104_pt5 | contig 13247 bp, 1 predicted proteins | sample RifCSPlowO2_01_FD_107435 | JGI IMG/M metagenome (GOLD analysis project Ga0155781, IMG submission 107435) | Candidatus Wolfebacteria bacterium RIFCSPLOWO2_01_FULL_45_19
AGGAAACGGCGGCGCCGGAGGCGCCGGAGCCATTGCTTACGCTGGTGGGATTATTGGCAACAACGCGAATACTATCTTTAATGCATACGCATCTAGTACTGTTATCGCAATTGCTTCGGCTGGCGCAAACGGAGGAACGCCGGGAGCCGCTGGTAATGGATCTGCCGGCGGCGCAAGTCATGTGGGGGCGGTTGGCGCGACCGGTGGCGCCGGTGGCGCGGGCGCGGCGGCGTATGGCGGAGGTATTACCGGACAGAACACTTCAAATATTACAAACGCCGACGTACAAGCGGGCTCGGTGACGGTTACTGCCGGCAATGGTGGCAATGGCGCAAATGGCGCCGCGGGAGGAAGCGGAGGAACGGGCGCCATAGGTGGTGTCGGTGGTGTGGGCGGTGCCGGTGGCGCGAGCGGTATCGCATACGGCGGAGGAGCTATTGGAAACAATCTTGCTGGTATTATTCAAGACGGGTCAAATTCAGTTGTTGACGTTACGGTTACTGCCGGTGGTCTTGGTAACGGTGGTAATGGCGGCGATGGAGGTTCGCGTGCCGCGGGAGGCGCGGGAGGCGGAGGAGGTGGGGCTGGATCAATAGCCTACGCGGGCGGTCTTGTAGGTTTGAATAACGGTATTATTGACGCGTCATATGCCACAGGAAATGTTTCCGCTACAGCCGGTATAGGTAGTTCTGCAGGAGTTGGAGGTAATGGTGGAAGTGGAACTACTGGAGCCGCGGGTGGCGCATATGGTGGCACGAGCGTTGCTGCAAGCGTAGCACTTCGCGCTGGAGGCGCTGCCTACGCGGGAGGTCTTGTAGGGCAAAATACTACAAATGGAATTATTCGTAATGCTTCATACTCAACAGGAAATGCGACAGCTATCGGAGGGGCTGGCGTGGATAGTGGAACTGGCGCAAATGGTGGAAACTCTACCGGAGCCGCGGCGGGTGGGGCAGGTGTCGCAGGTATCACCGGAGGAACTGGAGGGATTGCATATGCCGGAGGTCTTGTTGGAAATAACATCGGTATTATGGGTTCAGGTTCTTATGCCACAGGGTATGCGTCGTCAACAGGAGGCATTGGTGGCGCTGGAGGAAATGCAGGAGCTGGCGGTTCAAGCGGCGCGGGCAACGCAGGGGTTGCGGGTGTAGCCGCTGGCGCCGGAGGTGTTGGTGGCGCTTCATATGCGGGAGGAATTACAGGGTGGAATGGCGTACTTGGTACCACGCTAAGTACTGCAAATAATACGGGTGCCGTTACCTCAACGGGAGGTGCTGGCGGTGTTGGTGGCACGGGAGGAGTCGGAGGAAATGGTGGAAGCAGTTCAGGAGCGATAGGTGGTATCGGTGGCGCCGGCGGTACTGGCGGTACTGGAGGCCTTGCTGTAGGTGGCGGTGTTGCGGGATATAACCTCGGAGTTATTCAAAGTCTTGCTCAAACTATTACAACAATTACCGTAACTGGTGGTGCCGCCGGTAGTGGAGGAGTTGGAGGCAACGCCGGTAATTCTGGAAATATATCGGGAAGCACTGGGGCTACTGCAGGCGCCGGTGGCGCCGGTGGCGCCGGTGGCGCTGTTTATGTTGGTGGACTTATCGGAGACAATGCCGGAGTAATTATTGGTTCATCAGTAACAGGGAGTTTAACTGCAAGTAATAAAGGAGGGGGAGCTGGAGGTATTGGAGGTATTGGAGGTGACGGTACAGCAGGAACAGGTGGACACAATGGTGGTATCGGTGGCGCCGGAGGAGCAGGTGGTTCAAGTGGCAACGTCTACATCGGAGGATTAGTGGGCCAAGGTAATGGTAATATTTCAACTTCATATAGTGTGGGTGGGACTATAACTGTCACATCAGACACAGGTGGAGGCGCCGGTGGCGCCGGAGGAGCAGGTGGCGGTAATGGCGCCTCTGGTCGTGGAGGCACAGGAGGCGCCGGTGGCGCCGGTGGCGCGACAGGTGCCGTGTTTGCCGGAGGATTGGCTGGATATGTTTCTTTGGCAAGTGTTTTGTTTAATGGAGTTTATTCAACCAATATAGTTTCTGTGACAGGCGGTACCGCAGGCGCGGGAGGCGCCGGAGTTTCAGGTTTGGTTGGAGCGATTGGAGGCGCCGGTGGCGCCGGTGGCGCGGGAAGTGTTGCGCAAACCAATGCAATCAATGTTGGGGGTCTTATTGGAAGTATTAATGGCGCAGGAGTTTCTGTATTGAACTCATATGCGACAGGAGCGGTGACCGCCGTAGGACAGTTGGGTAATAATGGAGGTAATGGCGGAAATGGAGGAAATGGAGGTACTTCAATGACTGGTGGTGCCGGAGGTGTTGGAGGTATAGGTGGTTCTGGGGGGGCAATTTATGGTGGAGGTGCTATTGGATTTACCGCTGGGACAACATATGTAGATACTGTTTATGCGACAGGAGCAGTTAGCGCAGATAGTGGTAATGGAGGTGTTGGTGGTAATGGAGGAAATGGTGGAAGTGGGAATGCCGCTGTTGGTGGCGCTGGAGGCGCTGGTGCTGTCGGCGGTGCTGGTGATATTGCTTATGCGGGAGGCCTTATTGGATATACAACTTCCGGTGAAGTAACTTCTTCATATTCTACAGGGACAGTAAGTGGAACTGCCGGTAATGGTGGAAATAGTGGCAGTGGTGGTAATGGAGGAGCAGGAGGGTCAAGTAATATTGGAGGTATTGGAGGCGCTGGCGCCATTGGCGCTGCTGGTGGCGCGACAAATGTTGGAGGGCTTATTGGACAAAATAGGTCAACAATTCAGACAGGTTATCATGTTGGCGGATTAGTGACTGGTACTGGAGGAAGTGCCGGAAACGGAGGAAGTGGTGGGACGGCGGGCGCGTCCGGTTCGGTGTCTGGTTCTACTTCTGCGGCGGGAGGCATTGGCGCGGCAGGTGGTGTTGGTGGTGCGGCAAACGTTGGAGGATTGGTCGGCTTAAATACTGTTGCGACTGCTATCATTAATAATTCTTATGCAACCAGTAGCGTAACAGCCATTGGAGGTTCAGGTGGCGCCGGGGGTATTGGCGGAACAAGTGGTGATGGAAGTGCCGGCACTAACCATACTGGCGCTGTGGGCGCTGTCGGTGGCGCCGGAGGCGCAGGCGGAGGCGCTATTGGTGCCGCAGTTCAAGTTGGAGGTCTCGTCGGATATAACGCACTTGGTACTATAACTGAATCATATGCAAAAACCGGGACGCTCACAGCCACGGGTGGCGCCGGTGGCGCCTCGGCGATTGGTGGCGCGGGAGGTATTGGTACAGGCACGGCGCTTTCTGGTGTCGCGGGCGCGGGAGGCGCGGGAGGCGCCGGAGGCGGAATGTATGCCGGCGGACTTGTTGGATATACTACAGGAATTATTAACATTGCGTATTCTAAAACTACGCTTGCTATTACTGGAGGCGCAGGGGCGAATGGAGCATCTGGCCAAAACGGAGAAGTAAATAGAGGAGCCGCCGGTTCTATTGGTGGAGCAGGTGGAGTGTCAGGAATTATTTACGCAGGAGGTTTGATTGGATACACTACGTCAGATGTTATTTCTTCATACGCAAGTTACGACGCGGCTTCGGGGAAAGGAAATATTACCGTTAATGGGGGAGTAACCGGAAACGGAGGAAATGCAGGAAATGGAGGATCTGGTCTTGCGGGTGGAAGTGTGGGAGGTGCCGGGGGAATTGGAGGAATTGGAGGCGCCTCTGGCGGATCTTACGTTGGCGGTCTCTTGGGGTATAGTTCCGCAACAGGAGTTATCACAACTTCCTACTCTGAACTCATTACCATTTCAGGAGATGAAATGGTAGGTGGCAATGGTGGCAATGGTGGCAATGGTGGCACAGGCGTAGGGACATTTATTGGAGGCGTTGGTGCGGTTGGTGGAGCTGGCGGAGCTGGAGGTGTGAGAGCGTTTGGTGGATTGGTTGGTTTCAATGTAGGAGTTGTAAAAGCATCTTCTTATTCTTCTATAGATATTGCTGTAACGGGTGGCGCTGGCGGTAATGGCGGTACGGGCGGAACCGGCGGCACATCGGGAGCCACTATATCAAGCGGATCTGCCGCAGCGGGCGGAATTGGCGGCGCCGGTGGCGCCGGAGCGATTGCTTACGGCGGGGGTCTTGTTGGATATATGACGGGCACAAACCTCGCGCGTATTGGTGACTCATACGCAACAGGGAGTGTTACGGCCACCGGCGGCGCAGGCGGTACCGGAGGCGCAGGAGGTAATGGCGGTGATGGTTCAACTGGCGCTTCAACACATGCAGGTTCTGTTGGCGCATTAGGAGGAGTTGCCGGTGTGGGAGGCGCGGTCTACGCCGGAGGATTACTTGGGTATAGTAGTTTTGGAGCTGGAACAAATATTATTATTGATAGTTACGCAACGGGAAATGTTGTCGCAGAGGGAGGCACTGCCGGTACTGCCGGAAATTCAGGAAATGGCGGAGCTTCAAGAACTACAGTGGCCGGAGGAGCTGGAGGAGGCGCAGTTGCAGCTGCCGCTGGAGGCGCTTCATACGTTGGAGGATTGGTTGGTTGGAATGCAATTACAACAGGATTAGGTGATATTATTAGTTCATATTCTACCGGTAATGTAACAAGTACAGGAGGAACTGGAAGCACCGGAAGTATTGGAGGCAATGGGGCAGACGGAGCGGCGAGTTCTATAGGAGGCGCAGGAGGTGTTGGGGGTACGGGTGGCGCCGGGGGGCAAGCAAATGCCGGAGGTTTGGCTGGGTATACCAGTGTTACTACAGGCGGAAGTAGATATTTTAGTTCTTATTCAACTGGAAATGTTGTGACTGCAATCGGAGGAACTGGTGGCAATGGAAGGAGCGCTGGGACTCCTGGGAATGGAGGAGCCGGAAGTGCGGGCGGTACGGTGGGAGCCGGAGGAGCTGGGGGAGCCGGAGGCGCCGCTTATGCTGGAGGGCTTATAGGACAGATGGTTGGTAGTGTTTTTACTACCACAAGTTATTCAACAAGAGCCGTTGCCGCGACTGGAGGCACTAGTGGCAATGGCGCGACCGGTGTCACTGGTGGAACTGGAGGGTCAAGCGCTATCGGAGGAGTAGGCGGCGCCGGAGGTGCGACAGGTATTGGCGGAGCAGCTTATGCGGGGGGACTTATTGGTATTAATCCTGGAATAGTTGGAGGTATTTCTTATGCTACAGGCAATGTTACCTCAACTGGTGGCGCGACAGGTACACCGGGTGCCGGTGGTGCTGGAGGAGTAAGCGGAAGTGTTTCAGGAAGTACTGCGGCAACAGGCGGAGCAGGTGGTGCAGGTGCGGCTGGAGGAGCAAGTTATGCCGGAGGACTGACCGCGGATAATTCCGCTACTGGTGTAATTATAAATTCATATTCAACAGGAACTGTAAATTCAGTTGGAGGGAATGGTGCAAATGGCGCTACAGGTGGTACGGGAGGAAATGGTGGAAGTGGAACAGGAAATCATATAGGCGGAGCCGGAGGGGCAGGAGGCGCAGCGGGTGCAGGAGGAGCAAGTTATTCCGGTGGTTTAATCGGCAACAATGTAAACGCAGCGAATAGTATTGAGACAAGCTATTCAACAGGTGCAACCGTAACTGGTACTAGTGGTACGGGTGGTGCTGGAGGAACAGGAGGAAATGGAGGAAATCCTGGAAGTGTTGGTGTGGGAGGTATTGGAGGAGCTGGAGGAGCGGCGGGAGCAGGAGGAGTTTTATTTATTGGAGGATTTGTTGGATATAACAACGGTACAATTCAACTATCTTCTTACACAAGAACTAATGTGACTGGCACAGCAGGAGCAGGAGGTAATGGTGGAACTGGAGGTAATGGCGCAACCGGTTATGCTGGTGCTGGAGGTAATGGCGCTAATGGAGGCGCCGGTGGTGCAGCCACTGCCGGTGGCGCGGGAGGAATAGGATATGGTGGAGGTTTTGCCGGATATAATTTTACTGCTCGTACTATTAAAGATTCTTATGCCTTAGGCACTCTAACTTTAACTTTGACCGGAGGTACTGGCGGAACAGGCGGTCAAGGAGGAAATGGAGGTGTTGGTGGCGCGGGGGACACTACATTTACCGGAGGCACTGGAGGTGCCGCTGGAGCATCAGGCGCGGGTGCTGTCGGAGCTGTGAAATATGGCGGAGGATTTGTCGGATATAATCTTGGAACAATAGATACTGCTTATGCAGTTGGGGCAGTCACGGTAACTGGCTCTGCCGGAGGCGTAGGAGGAAATGGTGGTAACGGAGGAGATGGCGGAGTTGGTGGAGCATCGGGCGCTGGAGGAGTCGGAGGAGCGCAGGGCGCGACAGCGACAGCGGGCGCGGGTGGCGCTTTATACGCTGGAGGTTTTGCGGGATATAATTTTACGGCTGGATTAATTAAATCTTCTTGGTCTTCGGGTAATGTTACAACTGTTGGTGGCGCTGGCGGGACTGCGGGAGTGAGAGGTATTTCTGGAACAGGAGGCGCTGGTGGAACTCTCGCCGGTGGAAACGGAGGAGCTGGAATTGCCGGAGGCGCCGGAGGCGCGGGAGGGGCAAGTTTTGCGGGAGGATTTGTTGGAGGAAACATATCAACGGGCAGTTTTAATACAAGTTACGCGTCAGGAAACGTAACAATGACCGGAGGCAATGGCGCTACCGGTGGTACGGGAGGAAAAGGTGGTAACGGAGGCATCGGTGGATCCGGTGGTTCTGGAAACGGTGGCGCCGGCACTGTTGGTGTAGTGGGAGGTGTTGGAGGAATTGGCGGCGCTGTTACTGGCGGAGGTTTGGTTGGTGATAATACAGGAACAATTTCAAATGCTTATGCAAAAGGTAGTGTGACAGCGACGGCTGGAACACCTGGTAATGGTGGCATTGGTGGAGACGGTGGAAATGGCGGAGCGGCGGGTGGAGGCAGTGCTGGAGCAAACGGTAATGGAGCCAATGGAGGTGTTGGAGGTGCAGGTGCTAGTGCTTATGCTGGAGGATTATTAGGTAGTCAGGCTACTTCTGTTATTACAAATACATATTCGACTGGTGTGCCTGCTGGAACAAAAACTTCAGGCGCGACAGGAGGTGCCGGTGGTGCGGCCGGAACCGGCGGCACAGGAGGAAGCGCGGGTAATACAGGTGCCTCGGGAGCATCTTCAGCACTCCAGTATGTTGGAGGACTTGTCGGCAATCCTGTCAACGGCAGTTATTCTTCCAGTTATTGGGATACAGACACTTCCGGTAAAAGCAACGGTGTTGGCAATGGCGCAGACCCCGCGGGCATGACTGGAAAGACCACCACCGAAATGAAACAACAAGCAACATTTTCCGGTTGGGATTTTACATCTTTGATTTGGAAGATTGCAGAAGCTTCTACTTATCCATATTTTAATTATCAATACGCGCCGGATGCGCCGACAAGTGTTGTCGCGGTGGGCGGTAATGGCGAAGCGACAATTACATTTATTCCGCCCGCAAATGTCGGTGGTTCACCAATAACTTCTTACACAGTTACATCAAGTCCCGGAGGATTTACCGGTGTGGGAGGAAGCTCACCGATCACTGTGACCGGACTTACAAACGGTACAGCTTATACATTTACTGTGACTGCGACAAATGCATATGGTACAAGTATTTCTTCCGCGACAAGTAATTCTGTCACACCTGCCACTATCCCCGGCGCTCCAACTATCGGCACAGCGACACATGGCAATGGTCAGGCGACAATCACATTCTCCGCGCCGGCATCAGATGGAGGTTCCGCAATTATTTCATACACGGTCACTTCTAGCCCGGGAGGATTTACTGCGACTGGCGGGTCTTCACCGCTTATTGTCACTGGTTTAACTAATGGCACCGCGTATACATTTACCGTGACGGCGACAAACGCAGTTGGCACCGGCTCCGCTTCCGCAAGTAGTAATTCGGTAACACCAGCGACAGTGCCAGGCGCTCCAACTATCGGCACAGCAACTCGTGGCAACGGCGAAGCAACAATTACATTTAGCGCCCCATCTTCAGACGGCGGTTCACCAATAACTTCTTACACCGTCACCTCAAGTCCGGGAGGATTTACCGGTGTGGGAGGTTCTTCGCCGATTGTTGTAACTGGTTTAACAAACGGCACAACTTATACGTTTACTGTGACCGCGACAAATGCAGAAGGCACTGGTTCTGCTTCCGCAACAAGTAATTCTGTAGTGCCGGCTACTGTCCCCGGCGCGCCAACTATCGGCACAGCAACTCGTGGCAACGGCGAAGCAACAATTACTTTTAGCGCCCCATCTTCAGACGGCGGTTCACCAATAACTTCTTACACCGTCACCTCAAGCCCGGGAGGATTTACCGGTGTGGGAGGTTCTTCGCCGATTGTTGTAACTGGTTTAACTAATGGCACCGCGTATACATTTACCGTGACGGCGACAAATGATGTCGGTACCGGCTCCGCTTCCGCAAGTAGTAATTCGGTAACACCAGCTACGGTTCCGGATGCTCCAACTATCGGCACAGCCACTCGTGGAAACGGCGAAGCCACAATTACTTTTTCAGCGCCGGCTTTTAACGGCGGTTCTGCAATCACGGGATACACAGTCACCTCAAGTCCGGGAGGATTTACGGGAACTGGCAGTGGTTCACCGATTACAGTAACCGGACTTACCAACAGCACTTCTTACACATTTACAGTAACTGCAACAAACGATGTCGGCACAAGCGCCGCTTCTGACCCAAGTAATACAGTCACACCCGCAACCGTTCCCGGTGCGCCAACTATCGGCACAGCTGTTGCAGGTAACGGCGAAGCAACCGTGACATTTTCCGCGCCCGGAAGTGATGGCGGTTCCGCAATCACTTCTTACACTGTCACTTCAAGCCCTGGGGGAATTACGGCAATCGGTGGATCTTCGCCAATTGTAATTATAGGACTTACAAACGGCACGACATATACATTTACCGTGACGGCAACAAATGATGTCGGTACCGGCTCTGCATCCGCAACAAGTAATTCTGTAGTACCGGTGACTGTCCCCGGCGCTCCAACTATCGGCACAGCAACTCGTGGCAACGGCGAAGCAACAATTACTTTTTCAGCGCCAAGCAGTAACGGCGGTTCAGCAATTACAGGTTATACCGTCACCTCAAGTCCGGGAGGATTTACGGGAACGGGAGGAACTTCACCGATTGTTGTAACTGGTTTAACAAACGGCACAACTTATACGTTTACTGTGACTGCGACAAACGCGCAAGGTACTGGAATTGCGTCTGCGACAAGTAATTCTGTAGTGCCGGCTACTGTGCCAGGCGCGCCGACTATCGGCACTGCAACTGCCGGTAATGGCGAAGCAACCGTGACATTTTCCGCGCCAGGCAGTAACGGCGGTTCAGCAATTACAGGTTATACAGTCACCTCAAGTCCGGGAGGATTTACGGGAACGGGAGGAACTTCACCGATTGTTGTAACTGGCTTAACAAACGGCACGACATATACCTTTACTGTCACAGCGACAAATGATGTCGGTACCGGCTCCGCATCCGCGACAAGTAATTCTGTAGTGCCGGCTACTGTGCCAGGAGCGCCGACTATCGGCACAGCAACTCATGGCAATGGCCAGGCAACCGTAACTTTTTCAGCGCCAGCATCAAACGGCGGTTCCGCGATTACAGGTTACACAGTCACTTCTAGTCCGGGAGGATTTACGGGGACTGGAGGAAGTTCACCGATCACTGTGACTGGTTTAACAAACGGCACGGCGTATACATTTACAGTGACAGCGACAAACGCAATCGGCACCGGTTCTGCATCGAGCGTAAGTAACTCTGTAACTCCCGCTACTGTGCCTGACGCGCCGACAAATGTCGCAGGGTCCATTGCTGATTCAAGTGTAGATGTGTCTTGGTCAGCGCCGGCATCAAACGGCGGTTCCGTGATAACAGGCTACACCGTGACTTCAAGTCCGGGAGGATTTACAGCAAATAGCACCACAACTACTGCGACTGTCACAGGACTTACAAATGGTACAACTTACACGTTTACTGTTACTGCGACAAACGCGGAAGGGACAAGTGTTTCATCTGGCTCAAGCAGTGGTTTAACTCCCGCGAGTGTTCCCGGTGCGCCGACGAACCTAGCTGCGGGAGTAGATGATAGCAGTATTAATCTTTCTTGGTCAGCGCCAGCTTCAAACGGAGGCTCGGCTCTTACCGACTATGTTGTGCAATACAAACTTACCACGGGTGGTACATGGTCAACTTTTAACGATGGTGTAAGCACTGTTCCTTCCGCCACAGTTACAAGTTTGTCAAATGATAATTCTTATGACTTCCGCGTATATGCAAAAAATATTGTTGGGACTGGTGCGGCATCAGGTGAGGTCAGCGCTACTCCGGGCGCGCCCGCTCAAGTATTGATTCAAAGTTTCAGCGATTTAATAATTCCAACTATTGGGACTGCGATTCGTATCACGAATGAAGGCTCCACTGCTTACGAATATCAATACACATGGTGTGTGACAGATTCAGCATTAAATCTTTGTGGTGGTGGGGATGATATTTTCAGTTCGACAGCGACTAAGCTTATTCAGCCTCTCGAAAATTTTGATACAACGTTAAATTCTACCGTGTCTTCTGCCGGAAGTTATTATTTCCACATCAGTGTAGCCTTTGGTTCAGATTTTGCAGTAGCAAACCAGTCGTTTACGGCTGTTGCTGATACTTCAGCTCCAGCTCCGGAGCCAAGCGTCGGAGGCGGGGGTGTTTCCAGGGCGCCAACTATACCGAGTACATCATGTGTAGGTGCCGACTTTAACCATGACGGTAAAGTAAATTCGGTTGATTTCTCTATTATGCTGGCATTCTGGAAAACATTGGCGCCATTTAAAAATATTTGCGCGGATGTCAATATTGATAAACAAGTTAACTCTGTAGATTTTTCAATACTTCTTTATCAGTGGGGAAAACCTCCGGTCGCATTTACAGTCGCGCTTAGAAGATAATAATTATGAATAAAATATTTTTAATGTTTTCAGTCGGATTTACAGGCTTAGTTTTATTAATTATGCCTCAAATTGTACTTGGGGCAGAGTTAACTTTTAAAGTTGTTCCAAACATAGCGGTCAATGACAACACTATAACTGTTGAAGTTCGTATTGATCCGGAGTCAAAAAAATTGAATGTGGTTGAAGGAACAATAAGTTTTTCAGGAACAGCCTCGGATAATTTGTCAGTCCAAGTTGAAAACGGTCAATCTGTTTTACCACTCTGGCCTGTGCCACCGCTGTATATTGAGAGTGAGAAAGCTATAAATTTTACCGGTGGGATTCCCGGCGGATTTGATAATGAAGGTTTACTTTTTCGTATGCGTCTTTCCTCAACATTGTACGGTGATTTAGATATTTCATATGTAAATGGAAGCGCGTATCTTAACGATGGGAAAGGAACGGGGGAATCTATTTATTCCGAACCTCTTAAAATTCGCATAGATCTTGGAGCCTCATCGGGTTTTACCCAATTAATGTATGTTATGATAGCTCTGTTAATTGTTGCCGTTCTTTTTATTGTTTACCGATATGCATATAAAAGAAATATTAAAAAATAAAATAACATATTACACTGCGATATTTGTAGCCACTTTATTCTTTTTTGGGTATGGCAATGCAAGCGCGGCGACATTGCAGATTAATTCTAACTCCACGACACTTTCGCCTGGGAGCATAACGACATTGTCCGTAATATTAAATTCTGAAGGCGTTGCCATAAACAACGCTGAGGCAAAAATCATATTCCCGACAGATTTATTGGAAGTAATTTCTATAAGCAAAGGAAATTCAATATTCTCTTTTTGGGTAGAAGAACCGATTTATTCAAATCTGACAGGAGCCATTACTTTTAATGGCGGTATCCCCACGCCTGGGTTTACTGGTTCAAACGGCACGGTAATATCTGTCGTCGCAAAAGCAAAAAAGGCCGGTCGAGCCGATTTAATTTTTTCTGACGCTACTGTTCGCGCAAACGATGGATTAGGCACTGATGTAACCTCACCAGTGAGAGGTATTTCAATCAATGTTAGCCCTGGGGAGCAAATAGCACCGACAAATTTAAAAACCGGAAAGCAGGCGGAAACACAAGAGCTGGTTGAAATAAAGTCGATTTCTCATCCAGATCAGGCAAAGTGGTATCCAAATAATGCTCCGGAATTTGAATGGAAATTGCCTGAAGGAACTCTTGAGGTTCGTACTCTTATAAGCAAATCATCTTCGGCTACGCCAAGTGTTTCCTATATTCCGCCCATTTCTTCTAAAGAAGTCGGCGAAATGGCAGATGGGGTGTACTATTTCAGTCTTCAGGCAAGGACATCATCGGGGTGGGGTTCGGTTTCCCGATACCGCGTGAGTATAGATATGACGCTCCCCATAGAGAGTCTTTTGTTAGAAGGAAAAACTTATGAACAGAGTGTATTTGAACAGATATTAAGTACAGTTACCTTTGACTTTTTGCGGGTAATTTTAATAGTTTTGATGTTTATCCTTACCTGGTACGCGCTTTTGAATTTTTGGCGCTTCTTTGGTCTGAAGCTTCTGAATAAGGTCAAAGCAAGCTCATATAAGGCTTTGGAGAATAAAATAGATGCGGAATTCAATGCGGGAAATTATCTCAGTGCGCTTTCCATGTATTTTGGATTAAGAGAAAAGACAAGAGAAGACAAAAAGGCGGAACTTGACGTTAAGATATCTAAGGCTGTTGAATTTTTTACTGCGGAAGAAACATTAAAAAAGGCGCAAGAAGCTGTTGGTTTGGAGAATTGGCTTCAGGCAAAAGCATTGTTGGATTCGAACAAATATATTACCGACCAAACTTTCAAACATTCCGATGAAGCCAAAAAAATACTTAAAAATATGAATGAGCATCTTTCTTCCGTGGAGCGAAAGAGAGAAGAAGATATGAAGTCAATCGAGAAAAAACTCGCAAAGACGGAACATGATGTGAAGGAAATGGAAAGACGATTGGCTGAACAGAAAGAATTTTTGAATGAAGAAATGGCAAGACGGGAAAAGACTGAAATCGAAAACAAAAATCTTATTGAACTTTCAAAAGAGAACGAGAGTGTTTTTCAAAAAGAAATAGAAGATGCAAGGAGTGATATATTGGATTACAAAAAGAAAATCGAAGAGACGGTAGATTTAGCGGAAAAAATCAAAACTGACGCAAGGGAACAGATTGAGACGGTTAACAAAAAACTATCTGAAGCTGAAGGAGATATTGCGGAGCAAAATAAACTTC
>Ga0155781_106_pt1 | contig 8695 bp, 8 predicted proteins | sample RifCSPlowO2_01_FD_107435 | JGI IMG/M metagenome (GOLD analysis project Ga0155781, IMG submission 107435) | Candidatus Wolfebacteria bacterium RIFCSPLOWO2_01_FULL_45_19
TATCTGCGTCTCATTATGGCCGAACTTCTTGGCTATCCAGAACGCGGAGATTGGCGCAACATGGAACCAGAGCTAGACAAACAACTGAGACAAGAAACCGTTGACCGTCTCAAGCCATTTTTCGCATGAGGCCCTTATGGGCTTCTTTTTTTGTGAATCGAGTTATGATTAACTCGATTAAAATTGAAATTGTCAGCGGTGCGACTTCGCCGCATTTTCTGAATTTCGCGGGCCTTCGCCTCGCCATACCTGCCTGCCGGTAAGCGGGGCTATTTGCGGCGGCGGGCGTGAAACGTTTGATGGATTTCGCGGAGATTTTTGTTGGTTAAATGAGTATAAATTTGCGTGGTTGATACGTTGCTGTGTCCAAGCAGTTCCTGCACCGAACGCAAATCCGCGCCGTTCATCAGCAAATCAGTCGCGAAAAGATGCCGAAGCATATGCGGCGTTACGCGATTTTGAACTCCGGATTTTCTGGCGTGGTAGTCAATTAATCTTTGCACCGCCCTTTGGGTGATTGGTCCAATTATGTTTCCGCTTTTGGTTAAGCTGACAAAAAGTTTTTCTTCGGCGTCCGTGCGTTTTTCCAAATATATTTTTATGGCTTTTTTGGCGGAGTCGGACAGAAACACAACGCGTAGTTTGTCGCCTTTGCCGCGGACGGTTAGCTCGCCGCGTTTAAAATCTGCGTAGCGACTCAACGAGCACAGCTCCGAAAGGCGAAGTCCGGTTGAGAATAGAAGTTCAAGAATTGCTTTGTCGCGGAGAGCGCGTATGTCGTTCTTTTTCGGCGAGGCGAGAATTCGTTCCAAGTCGCCGTATTCAATAATTTCTATTTGCCGCGACGGCATTTTGGGCAATTCTATTTTATCCGGTGAGATTACTGGCTCATCCCGCTTAACGAGATATTTCAGAAAATTGCGAAGAGCGATTACATAATACGCCTGCGTGTTTTTTTTGAGCGCTTTGCCATTTTTGTTCTGCAATCGCGCAAGGCGCAAACGGAACGCTCTTATTTTTTCTTCGGTAATGTCGGCTGTTTTTTTGGCTTTTGAAAAATTAATGAACGCATCAAGATAACGTTTATAATTCTCCGTCGTCCGCACCGAGCGATTTTTTTCTATTTCCAGATAATCAAGATAATTTTTTAAAGCGGCGCGAATGTCCATAATAATATTGTGCGACATTTTTAAAAAGCTTGCAAAGCATTATTTTCCGTGTTAATTTGATTGCATCTTTTAAAGTTGAATAAGGAGAAGCCATGAATCAGGAGAGGTTATGCGAGTTGGCTAAAAAATATTCCGTAACGTCCACTCAAGATTTTTCGTTTGAAATTGCCGGAGCTAATGGCCCGTTTGTTCGGGATAGCAGCGGCAAGCGGTATTACGATTTTCACTCAATGGTCGGCACGGCGAACTTCGGCCACAATCATCCGCAGATTAGAAAAGCCGTCAGATGTTTTGTCCGTGAATATGGAGTTTTTCATATTGCCGGCAATGATTATCCGCACAAATGGATGGTAGAATTGATGCAAAAACTGCGCTATGTCACGCCCATCAATTTTGGTAAAAAGGTTTTTCTGTCAAATTCAGGAACGGAAGCGGTTGAAGCCGCGCTGAAAGTTGTAATGGACTATCATTTTCGCAATGACCCGAAGCGGACGATCGTCCTTGTTTTCAGGGGCGCTTTCCACGGCAGGACTCTCGGGGCTTTGGCTTTGAATGCCAGCAAAGAAGTGCATCGCAGAGGCTTCTTCCAATCCGGTCCTCCGCTTAAAATCATTCACCTTTCTTTCCCGGATATTAATACTGACGCAGATCCGCTTGCCGAGTTGAAAGATGTGCCGTTAGAGAAGGTGGCCGCGATTGTTTTTGAAATTGTGCAGGGTGAGGGTGGAATTAACACTGCCGACCCGGAAAGAATGGCCGCTCTTTTGAATTTTTTGCGTAGTGTTGGCGTACTGATAGTTCCGGACGAAATTCAGACCGGAATGTACCGCACCGGCACGCTTTTCGCTTGCGAACAGTACGGCATAGAGCCGGATATTATTTGTCTCGGTAAATCGCTTGGCGGCGGTCTGCCTATCGGTGCCACGGTTATTGAAGAAGGTCTTGATTTTCAAGAACGCGGCAGGCATTCCAATACTTTCGGCGGTAATCCGCTGATTTGTGTAGCGGCTTCGCAGGCGATAGAAGTCGCTCTTAATTTGAATAAGACGAAGCTTGAAAGAAATATTCGTGTTCTCAGCGAATTCGCGCCTGAAGGTCTGGGAATGATGCGGCGTAAAAGATTTGAAAGCGTTGAAGCGCGAAACGCTTATATGGCAAAAGCGCTGGAAAAAGGAGTTTTACTTATTGGCTCGGGAGAGAAAAATGTCCGATTTATGCCGCCGGTCAATATTGAAAATTCGCTGCTTAGCGAAGCGATAGACATTCTTAGAACCTGTGATTGATAAAATAAAAAAGCCCCGAGATTATTCAATCGGGGCTTTGTTGTTTTTCTTGTTTTATTACCTCAGACCAGCTAAATGGAATGATTTCCTGATAATATCCTTGCTTTTTGTCCAGCGCAAGAATTTCGCGCGCGACTTTTTGGCAGGTGGTTAAAGAGGGAATTCTTTTATTGTAGAGCGTTTTCAGCATTCGCAGAGCTTTTCGGCGAATTGTTTCTTTGCCGACTCGTTTGTATCCGCCTATGACGCAATACGGCTCGGCAGGATGATAATCGCCGTCATATTTCACGCGGAACATTTTTATTTCTTCGAGCAAGCCAATGACAATGAGCTCCACTCTGTACGGGCTGATTGAAGAATCCGAGCGGTATTCGTCGTTCATAAATTTGGCGAAGCGTATTATGATTTCTTCGGTTGAATTCGTGTGCAGTCCGTCGTTGTATATTTGATTTCTGACAATTTCGTTCAATTCGCTCCGAACTATTTGAAATTCGGCATAATTGCCGACTCCACCGACAATGAGTCCGTACGACTCGTTTTCCGAACATTCTTCTTCGTTCGCGAGCTCGTCGTTTATGGTTACGGAAATCGGGAAAAATTTCGCGATGTAGCTCTGGGTTTTCGTGGTGAGAAGCATGCCGCCGCCCTTTTTATTTTTGAAAATAAGAGCTATCGCTGGAAAATCGTCGGTGATTTCAGCTATGGCAAGGCGTTCCTTATCGCTTGCCGCCACAGCGCTAGATTTCATTTGCGCCTCCTTCCGAATTTAAGTTCGCCAAAAAGTTTTTCAACCTCGTCTTCTGACAGCGAGTGACAATCTTTGTCGGTGAATATTACGATGTTCGGCGGAGAAAGTTCCGGAGGAGAAACGTGCACCTCTCCAGCCGCGGCCTTAAGCGCTTTTAGCGTAACGCGGAGCGCCTGTTTCTCGTCGGTTTCCTGAATCGTTCGTTGTTCAGTCAAGAACCAATCCTTAAGAACGCCGAGCGCTTCAGGTGAGCCAGAACCTATCGCTCCAAAGCTTTTATGCGGAAATTTATCCCCAAGGTACCAATCAATTTCTATGATTGCCGTCCGTTTTTTTATTTCGTCAAATCCGACCATCAGAAAATAGGAATAAAAATCATCCGGTAGAATTGACGAAACAATGCTTACAATGTTGCTAAACAGGCGAACTTGGTTCGCGAGCGGTATTTCTTCTTGCGCTTTGGCACGTAAGGCGTCAAGTTCAAGTTTGTAAATTTCCATGATCCAATTAATTGCCGCGCATGTTCCGGAATGTCCAACCGCCGAAAACGGGCTGAGTTTTGTAATTTTATTTGACGTGTCGCTGTAAACGTGATCGCCAGTCGTGGTTCTGCGGTCCGCGGCCAAGATGACTCCGTCGCGGTACTTTAGGGCCAATATAACCGTATTGCTCCGTCTGGCGTTTTTGTGCGTTTGCGGCCGAAGCACCTTGCCAAGCCGCGTCTCTATTCGTTCCCGAAATTCTTCGGAGGCAAATTTCTTCATGGCGTTTCCTCTGGGTTGTCAACAATACTGCTGATATCTTTGCTCAGCTTGATATTTTTGTCAATGTATTGTATTTTTTCGGTATAATGCGCAATTTTCCGAGGATTTTTTCTTTGCATCAGGAAACAAATAAGCCGATGAATATTCCGCTTGACGACAAAGATTGGCCGCAGGCGTGGAAAGGTGTTGAGTTTAAGGAGTATCCGCGGTTTCCCGACTTTCCTTTGCCCGAGCCGCTGCCGTTGAGCGTTTCATTCGGAGAGGTTTTGAAAAATAGGCGTTCAAGAAGAAATTTTGACGTAAAAAAAACTTTAACTTTGCGCGAACTTTCTTCTTTATTTTTTTGGGGCGCCGGAATAAGCGGGAGCAAGGAAAAACCTGAAACGTCGCGCAGATTTCATCCTTCCGGAGGAGGACGATATCCTCTTGAGCTATATTTTTATTTTCGCGGCAACGATGAAATTCCGGAGGGAATTTACCACTACAACATCAAGCGGCATTCTCTGGAAAAGCTTCCGGTTGAAAATCCGCGAGAGAAGATTTTATCTTTGCCGACGTATAAATTTGCCTATGACGCGCCGTTGTTTGTTTTTATGACCGCGGTTTGGGACAGAATGATGAATAAATACAAAGAGCGTGGATATCGTTTTGTTTGCATTGAAGCCGGAATCGTTTTGCACAATTTCTATCTAGTCGCCGAGACATTGCGTCTTGGCTGTTGCGGACTCGGAAGTATTATTGATTCGCAGATAGACGAGATACTCGAACTTGACCAAACAGAAAATTTTATCGGGTCGTTTGCAATAGGACAGATTCGCGAAGCATAAAATATGAGAGACGAAGAACAAAAATTTGCGGAGTTGGAGGCGTCGGTGCCGATTGAGGATTTGGAGAAATATCCGGCTTTGATGTCCGATTCGTCGTCGGCGATTAGAAATATGTCTGCAAGGTTTTTAAAAACCTTTGGCGATATTATAGGTATTGATTTGAGAGCGCGTGTTCCTAGCATGCTTTTGAACAACTCTCCGGAGCTACTTGAAGAATTTCTGATGCTGGAACGCATTAAACGGGCAGGTATAATTGAGCATTGCAGCGAGAGAACTATATATCCGGACGAACCGAAAATGTTTTCCTATGTGGCAAAATTGACCACAAAAAGAGAACCCAACACTTTCGCCGGAGGTTATTCTTATTCTTCCAGGAAAGACGCGTTTCGCGCGGCTCTCGGCGAAGGCGTTGAGCGCTGGTGTTTGAACGTTTTTTTGCCGAAAGAATTTATTGACGCGCCGTATAAAAAAATAAAAGACAAAGCAATCAACACAATGAACATCGCCGGACTTTCTGCGGAGCGAAGAAGCGCCGGACATCCGCGTTTTAATCTCAAATACGATGAGGATTCCGTTCTTCGCTGGATAAAAGGATATTCTCTTACCCGCGAAAAAGAAGTATTTTTGCCCTTGCAGTTGGTTACTTTCGCTTATAATAATGCTCAACGGGAAAGAAACGAGCCGATGATTATTTTTCCGATCAGCAATGGTGCCGCAGCGCATTCTACGCTTGATGACGCGGTTTTGAACGGGCTTATGGAAGCGATCGAGCGCGATGCTTTTATGATAAGCTGGGTAAACCGGCTTTCGCCGCCGATTTTGGACTCGTCAAGCGTCACGGATGAGCGCTTACAAAAAGTTTTCAGCGATTTGCGTAGATATGATTTGGATTTCTCTCTTTTGCTTTCACCGTCGGACATTCCGGTTCACAACGTTATTTGTGTAATCAAGGACAAAAGCAAAACCGGTCCCGCGGTTGCTGTCGGAGCGGATAGCGAGTTTGATTTTGCGACTGCGGTATTGGCAGCCGTCAAAGAAGCGCTTGCGGTGCGGAGGGGCGTGCGTTTTGACATACAAAGATACGCTAAAGAAGGCAGGGAATTGCCCAAAGACGCGTCAACGCTTGACCGCGAAGGTCGGCTGTTGTGGTGGTCGACTCCGGATAAATTAAACGATATTGCCTTTTTCGCGGATCACGGCAGAAAAATAAAAGAACAAGACCTGCCGCGCTATCCGGAATTCAAAACCGCGAAAGAAAAATTGAACTATCTCGTGAAAAATTTAAAAGAGAAAGACATCGAAGTTTCTTACGCGGAAATTCTTGAAAAAGACCTTGCCGAAAAATTGAATATGCGCGCGGTTTTTGTGGTCGCGCCCGGGCTTCAGCCGCTGCATCTAAACGAATCCATGCCTTATTTTTGGGGCGATAGAATGTCAATAGTTCCGCAATTATGCGGTTATAAATCCGCGGATAAACCAAACACAGTACCGCATCCGTTTCCATGAAATAGGCATATTTATATGAATTACGAAAAGGAGACCATCATCTCAAAAGAATATTTAAAACGCGGCAAACGCGCCGTAACTGCAATGATTGCGGCGTTTCTTATGGGAACGGCACATGCGGTTGGCGCGGCAGAAAGCAGTGAAACCGTGATTGCGGCTCAAAAAGAAGAGACGGCGCTTATGAAAGAAAACGTTGACGCCGAAAAAATGATGGAGCGACTTAGAAATGCCGTGGAAATTGAAACGTACGAACGCTTTTTGCTTGTTGCCCATACTGCCTCTGGGAAAGTAGTGGTTCTTATAGAATTTGTTGGCAAAGATGATTTTTCCGCGAACGCATCCGAAGCGGAGCTTGTCAAGACGTACCGACGTTTCAGTATTCTTAATGAAAAAGATAAAATCATTGGGCTTGAGAGAATTCATACGCATCCAGAAGCCGCAATTGTAAAAGTAAAAGATACAAAAAAGGAAGGATTATTTATCGCTCCGCCATCGGCATTGGATATGGTTATGGCAATACGAAACTCGATTTTTACCGGTAGCGATAAAGATCTTTTATTCAACAAGGAGAAAGTCTATGATCCATCGGGCATTTGGGAAATTTCAATCGACGGAGATAATTCTTTGGTACAATTTGTAAACAAAAAATTTGAAGAACCGACAGAGGATGAGAAAAAATATTCTCTGCCGCCGGGAGAGGAAAGAATAATCGACCCCAGGGCGTTCGTAGAAAAGCTGCGACGCGAAGATTTACCCCAGCTTTATTACCTTTTCCAAGTTTCAAAAAATATTTTGTTATCAAATGACGTAGATTTGCAAAAAACACTAATTGAAGATTTAATTAAAAAAGGCAAGGAAATAGGCATTGTATTTTCATATACGCCATATGAAAAATAGACCAAAGAGTAGCTGTGCATAACCTTTTGCAATCATCAAAGAAAATGTTATTCTTTAGATATAGCCATGTTTAGAAAATTTTCTAGAATATTAAAGTTAGTAATACTCGCCATTTTTATTGTTTTTGCTTGGACAACTGCCAATGTTTTTAAATTGCTAAAATCAGATATGAACGTCGAACAAATAAAAGCCGATAATTTACTTAATATCGTAAGTGCCGATGTACCGCAGTCTTCTGATGATCCTGGCTGTGGTAGCGAAGATGGCGGTGGTGGCAGTGGCGGCAGCAGTGGCGGCTGCTGCACTTATTAACGCGATATAGTAATAGCATTTAATGAACGAACCGCAAACACAAATACGACAAGCAACAAAGAAAGTAGTTTTAATCGCACTTGTAGTTGCGCTGTTTTTTATTGGCAGTGGAATATATTATTACGTCCGTTACCAAAAAGAAACAATACAGCAGGAGGCATTTGTAGATTACCAAGGAGCCGTGCAAAGATATACAACACCTACTCAAGAGAATGTTGATTTCTATAAAGCGAGCAAAGATTTAGAAGAGTTATTGCAACAATATCCTGATACGTTTTCATCCAGAGATGAGGCGTTTGCTAAAGTGATGTTGGGGGATTCCTTAGGCGAAATTGATCGAGTAAGGGGAACAGAAATTCTAAAGGATGTTGTCCGCAATCCTAAGTATCCAGACGGCACGCGATCACTCGCCATTAACTATATTGTCAATGATTATGAGCTTGACTTTATTGATCGAAATTTTGTGAAAGAAACGCTTTTTGTCGGGGAGGAGTTCGCGCATTTACTTTCGGATTCAGGAGGCGATGAAGATATCGCTATTAGGAAGTTAAACGAGCGGTCTGTCGCTTTATCTCCCAATGCGATCGCGAACTACCGAATTGCCAAGTGGTATGCGGCGGAAATTTATCTGAATCCTGGCGTGCCAGAATCCAAGAGAAATGAATATTTTGAAAAAATGAATGAGCATGTTGCCGCCGGCGATCAACTGTTAGCGCAATACGAAAACACCATGACGCCGCAACGACGTGGGCTGGCGTACGAACTGAAAGCCAGAATAATCCATCTGTCCGGGGGCAATATTGGGGAAGCAGAGCTTTTATTTCAGAAAGCATTGAAGACATACAAAGAGCCGCCAATCACTATTTTTCAGCGCGTGTACGATATGAGAAGCAGTTTTTACTATGCCGCATTTCTTGCGAGAAACCCTATCCCCGATAGGGCGGAGGATTTGCGTAATCTATTGGAGGGCTACCAGTATTATCTTTCTACTTCTTGGGAACCAAGAAAGAGGAACGTGCGTATGGTAAGTTTTTTGATTGCCGCGAGAGACGCCGCGGACCAAAACTATCCTGATGCTGATTTCGACAAGAGAGATATTGAATTATTCAGGAAAATTTATCCGGACTTGGGAGCGGTTATTGATAAGTTAGATTTTCGTGAATATGTCAAGGGGCACCCATTAGAGCTG
>Ga0155781_104_pt1 | contig 5116 bp, 6 predicted proteins | sample RifCSPlowO2_01_FD_107435 | JGI IMG/M metagenome (GOLD analysis project Ga0155781, IMG submission 107435) | Candidatus Wolfebacteria bacterium RIFCSPLOWO2_01_FULL_45_19
CCATTAGAGCTGAAACTTAAACAATAACTTCTGCCGGCAAGAAGGTTAATTTAAAACTAGGTCAAATTATTGATTCTCTTGATTTGAAAGAATATGCGAAGGGACATCCTATTGAATCGCAATTAAAATAAAAACTTGACCAATTCAATATTGTAAGTATTATTGAAGAAGCATTTTGACCTTTTTGCTTAAAGGAGGCGCATGGTAACTGTTTCTCTTCTAAATCGCTCTTCAATAGAAGAAGTTTTTAAGTTTTATGCCCAGGATGTTTTTAAAGACGTTTTTTATCCACGAGACGGAAACTGGGTTAATAATCATTTGGACAAGGATATATTTTTTATCTGCATTAGGATTGGTGCCGTTAAAAAATTGGTCGCGACTGCATGGATGGCCAGGCTTAAAAACTTTGTTTATCTGATAATAGAAAATAATCGCTTGACAATGAAAAATGATGGCCCATATAATTATAGCGGCGGTTGGTGCATCCTGCCCGAATATCGCAATCAGGGACTGTTTCGATTACTGACAGCGGCCGTTCATAGATATTGGTTTGATGAAATAAACAAGAGCGAAGAGACTGTGTTGTGGGGACGGATGGTTGGACAACAGGACATTGATGGACAGCCCCTTTTTTGGAAAGCTGTCGGAGAATCTCTAACTGGATTATCTTATTCGGACCTTCGAGAACTGCCATTTGCAGAAAAGGATAGAGAAATTTTCTTGCGATGGCCAAAAGATCCTTTGCCGTTTGATGAAATTCCACAAGCTGTACTTCAAAAAACACTTGGAACCGTGCACGAGCCATTGGTCGGCCCATTAAAGGGATTCATAGAATGGGGATTTTGTGAGCTCATGAATCGTTATTTTCCTTTATATTTAAATCAATTCTTTGTTATAAATAGAATTGGAATTAAAGACCCGTTGTTTTTCGACCGCGCGCTGGAACGAACGGTTCATCTATCCAGTAATTTATAAGAAATTAGAACCGGCATAATTGCCGGTTTTCTTTCAGCTAATAGAAGGGTTTTACGGTCTCGGAAGCGGGAAGAATTCGCCTGCCTTTAATTGTGGAATTAAAATTTATCTCAAGCGGTTGTAATAATTTTTTTTGCAGCTCATCTTTAAAAGAAATATATTTTCCGTTTTGGTTTATATAAAAAGATTTTGTTATAATTTCCGCTATAAGTTTTTTATTTAAAAATTTAACAAACCATTTTCGCGGCTTTAGAAAGAGACGCGGGATAGTTATGAGTTGTTTTTCATAAACCGCTTGTTCAAGTTGCAGGGTAAAATCATCAGTAAATAAATAGGTTAATTTTTTAAGAGCATATTTAACATGTTCTATATGGAATGAATAGCCTCCTATTTTATAAAATTCCTCACCGATTCGAGGCCCTACTATGCAGATTGGACCATTGGGAAAGCCGCACGAGCATCTGAAATTATTTTTCAAAATAATCTGATCTTCTATAGCGTAGCGAATCAGCGGAGTCGGATTCTTGCGCAGAGACGTTATAACGGACGCGCCACGATTTATTTCAAGGATATAATCCTCAGTATTTAGATGATAAGCATTCGGGCTTATTTTATTAAGGGCGTCACAAAGCGATGATTTTAATCCAATCGCAGCAGGCGCTTCTGCTATGGCATATGCGTATAAGATAGTGGCATCGCCGTAGTACTGTTTTAAAAGTTGAATAGCTGCGCTGCTTAATGGGGAGCCGGATATGAGTATTGATTTTATGTATGAGATAGAATATTTCTTTTTTTCTAATATGGCAGCTAACCGTATAGCAGTATGCGGACTGGTAAGTAGATAGTCGACCTCGTTTTCTTTTGCCAGTCGTGCGTAAAACTCCAGATTATTAATATCTCCACAAATTACACGGGCCTCGGAATTGAAATATCCGCCTTTCAGTGTGGCATTTATAAAAACCGGCATCATATGCCATGGGCGCAATATGAGGCACGATGTTCTTTTTCCCGCGTCCAGTTTTTCTATAAAACGATAATACGATGGTTTTGTATAAGAATTGTGAAAAACACTTAACGGAAAGCCTGTTGTGCCAGATGAAAAACCGAGAAAGTATGGACCGTCGTATGTCGATGCCGTTGTCCGATTTTTTAAATCTATTGCCCTCAGTTCTTTTTTGGTTATGACAGGGATATTTTTTAAATCTTCATCTTTATGAAAATCTTTTTCCGGATCAAAGCCGCGCGATTCCCAAAGTTTTCTATAAAGATGTGAAGACCTCCAAACATAAAAAATTAGTTCTCTAAGTGAAATTTGTTTCATAGTGAATATACTTGAAATTACAATAAATATTGATTATTTGTCAAGAATCCGCTAAACTATTATAATTATAATAATTTTTTAATCTCCATGGAGGCTAATTATGTTTTTTTAGATCAAGCTAATAATATCTCCGCAGAGGAAATAAATGTATTTTTAATCCTAGAGAGATTATTTAAGGGCCTGGCCGAAAAAGACCGCCTTGTTTTGGATGAGATTATCGCAGATGATTCAGAATTGTTTCGGCTATTTTCTCCGGAAAAAGAAAATAAATATACTTATATCACAAACATTACATCTTCAGATAATAAAATACGACGTAATCTCTTTCGTTACAAAAACGTTACCATTGAAGTATATGATAATTCTGCTTTAGCGCTAGGTACATTTTTTAATCTTGAAAAACCATTTAACACGGTTTCGTTACATATATATTTGAGTAATCGCAATGGACGATGGTTAATAACCGGCAACAGATTTCTTTAGTATCGGATCCTAGAGCGATAGATGGCCTTAAATATGCCGGAGTAGATGTGGTTTCGCTAGCCAATAATCATCAAATATTTTAAAACCCATGCATATATGCATGGGTTCGCGTAGCGGTCATTTTTTCTTGAGCTCTATATAATTTTTATTTGACCAGCCCCGCCAAGTCGAATCATATTCTATTTTCATTTCCAGTCCGTTTTCGGTTTTATACACGGTGCCCTTACGCGTTCCATAGCCGAAATCCATTAAAACTTTGCCATCTTTTATCAGTATTTTGGCATTCCATTCCTTTGCATCAGATGAGAAAAGAGCTTCGTCATTCCTGATATTTAGAGAGGCTGGCGCAGACCATTCAAGCATACCGGCGGAATATTTTTCCCATATTCCGGCCCATTCGCCTTCGAGCATCTTTTGATTTTCTTCCGTTACAATGACTTGGGTTTTTTCCGCGATAGCGCTGTTTGACGCTGCGAATGCAAAGGTAAAGAAAACTACCATTAGAAAAAGATGGATGAATCGGTTGGATTTCATGTCACACCTCTTTTGTGAAGAACCGCAGGTATGATATCCTATATTCGTGATTTTGTCAAATAGAGCAAAAATAGGGATTGCCGTTGTTTTAATTTTTGCAGCACTCGGGATCGCGGTTCTCGCGTTTAAAGAGCAGGTCGGAAAATTCGCGTGGGAAATATTTCGTCTGGATAGAGCCGCGGCGTTTTTGAATTCCAATGATGCCGCGATGCATTTCAAAATGGGCAATTTTTATTTTAACGGCGGCGCGTATGACCTCGAGCGCGCGAAGAAATATTTCGCGAAAACAATTTCGCTTGATGAGCGGCTTCCCGGCGCGCATTACCAGCTTGGCAGGATATATTTTTTGGAGGGCAAATTTTTCAGCGCGCTTGAAGAAATGAACAAGGAAATAGAACTCTATCCCGAATTTGAAAAATCGTATTATATGTCGGGACTTATCGCCGGATACCAAGGAAACTTTAATCTTGCCGTTAGAAGCTTTGAAAAATTTTTAACGTTTAAGCCGGAAAGCTGGGCCGGATGGAACGATCTCGCGTGGGTATATTTTAAAAAAGGGGATTATGAGAAGGTAAAAGAAGCCGCCGAAAACGGCATAGCCGCGGCCGGAGAAAACGTCTGGCTGAATACTTCGCTCGGAGTCGCGCTTTTGAATCTAGAAGAAGCTGAAATGGCTATAACAGTTTTGAATCAGGCGAAAATTATGGCCGAAAATATGACTCCGGAAGAATGGGGTATGGCGTATCCCGGCAACAACCCCAAGAACTATGAAGACGGATTGCGGCAGATGCTCGAAGCGATTGAATTCAATTTGAATCTCGCCATGAATTCTGTGGATAACTTTTAAGACAAAAGAGGTAAGATATATACAATGCTTAGTCGGAGACAATACACAGTTCCATTGGCGGCAATCGCGATTCTGTCTCTTATCGTTTTTTCGCCGTATTTATCCGCGACTTTGTCCGGTAGTAACGCGTTTTCTACCGAAGTTGGTTTTTATGACGTTTCGCCGAAGGGTGAATCCGCCGGTAAAATCATACCCGCTTCATGCGAATCGGGATTTGAACATACGCCGGGTATTTGCGGTCCCGCATGTGTGGGTAATGTGGGTTCTGCGTGCTCCTCGTCGCCTAACGTTTGCGGGCAAACAAATCCTGGATATGTCCAGTGCAATGGGACGTGTGGCTTCGCGTCTCCCTATCCCGTGAGCGATAATTCCACTTACTGGAATTTCCCGGCTGGCCATCCCGGCAGCAATGATTCGTATCCTATTGGCGAGATGGGTTATGGCGCGGATACATGCGATGCCGCCGAAAGAACGCCGTATGATTGCCCCGCGGGCGCGAACGCGAGTTGTGCCGATGTTTATCAATGGTGGGAGTATGGTCGATGGGCCCGCGATGTCCATTGCAGATCCGGCTATACAGCCATATCGCCGCCGTCGAATAACGGCTGCGCATCGCTTACGGTCACTCCGAGTAGCGCAAGCGTAACCAGAGGCGCAACGACGCAGCTTAGAGCATTTTACGATCCGGACGGCGTTGGGCCGCAATCGTCATTTGAAGTAACCGGCAGCGCGAACTGGATTTCGGATAATCCATCAATCGCGAGCGTTAACAATGCCGCCAACAGGGGACTCGTTACGGGAGAAAGTGTGGGAAGCGTGAACATTGCATCAAGTTATGGAGGCGCAAGCGGATTTGCTAATGTGCGCGTTACTGACTCATTACCTCCACCACCTCCACCGCCTCCACCGCCACCACCACCTCCACCGCCACCGCCACCTCCTCCACCACTAGATAA
>Ga0155781_110_pt3 | contig 4872 bp, 6 predicted proteins | sample RifCSPlowO2_01_FD_107435 | JGI IMG/M metagenome (GOLD analysis project Ga0155781, IMG submission 107435) | Candidatus Wolfebacteria bacterium RIFCSPLOWO2_01_FULL_45_19
GTTTCTTGAGGAAACTCTCGGAAGCGAAAAAGCTTGGTCTTTTGCGAAGCAAAAGTTTTTCGCTGAGAGCGTAGAGGCGGCGAGCCGCAGGAGCGAGCCGACCTCGGTTCCGAGAGGAATACAGGCGGCGCGCTATGAAGGTGCTTGATTTTATTATAACAGATGTTAAACTGGTACTCTAATGGCCGATATTATCGAGGAAGGCGTCATTAAAGAAAATGGCGCGGATATTTCCGAAGAAAAAAGGGCGCTGCTTACGGAAATGGCAAAAGCTGGTATTTTTTACGGCCGAAAAAAGACGAAAACGCATCCTAAAATGAAGCAGTTTATTTACGCCACTCGCAATGGCATTGAGATTATTGATGTGGCGCAAACCTTGAAATATCTTGATGCCGCGGCCGATTTTCTGAAGAAAGCCGCGAAAGAAGGCCAGATTCTTATTGTCGGCACTCAGCCGTCGATAAAACTATCTATTGAAAATTTCTCCAAAAAACATAAATTTCCTTACGTTGTGGAGCGCTGGATAGGCGGAACCCTTACCAATTTCAAAATTATACGCGCCCGCGTTGAATATTTTATTAAAATGAAAGAAGACAAGGATGCCGGCCGTCTTGGTAAATATACCAAAAAGGAAAGATTGCAGATTGATCGCGAGCTTGAGAAAATGAAATTAACGTATGAGGGGGTGAGAGGCATGGGTACCTTGCCGAAAGCCTTATTGGTTAGCGACCCAATCGTACATGATACGGCCGTTCGCGAAGCCAAGCGAATTGGAATTCGGATAATTGCCATAATGAGCACTGATTGCGACCCTGATCTCGTTGATTATCCCATTCCGGCAAACGCAAGTTCAAAAGCAAGCGTTGAATGGATACTTAATTATATTGATGAAAGAATTAATTCAGAAACTTAGAGGAGCTACTGGTGCGGGCATTATGGACGCCAAAAAAGCTCTTGAGGACGTCGGCGGCGATTATGATAAAGCGTTTGATTTGATACGCGAACGCGGTTTGGTTAAGGCGGAAAAAAAAGCCGAACGCCGCGCCACTGCGGGACTTTTGGAGTCGTACGTGCATAACGGCAGAGTAGGAGTTCTTTTGGAGATTAATTGTGAAACGGATTTTGTCGCCAGCACGAAAGAGTTTCGCGAGTTGGCGCATGAACTCGCGATGCAGATTGCGGCGATGGACCCGGCTGACGTTGATGAGCTTCCGGTTCAGCAATACATAAAAGATCCTTCAATCGCGGTTGGTGATATAATTAAACAAGCAATCGCTAAACTTGGAGAGAACATAAAAGTCGGAAGATTTGTGAGATACGAGATAAACTAAAGAAGGGTTGCGCAAAATATGTACAACTTCATTTTACAATTGATAATTTTCGCGAGTTTGGGCGCGATAATTTATGTGATTGCGCGGGCTTTGCCGCGCGTGGAAGGCGAGGATATTAATTCTAATAAGCGGCTTTCTTTGTTGGATTCGGTTTTTTCTTCCAAAACGCTGGACAAAGCCGATGTGTTCGTTAAGGTCATATTGGAAAAAATATTGAGGCGTATGAAGATTATAGTAATGAGAGCGGATAATTTTGTTTCCGAAAATCTTGGTAAAATCAAAGAAAACGGCGACAAACCAGACGGGTTTTAGAGACGAAGCGGGGTATGCTATAATTAAACAATGCAGAAAGGGTTTGCGGTCCTGCCAATTATTTTGTTGGTTAGCGTATTGATTTTTGAAGTGGCGGCGGCAGGAATATTTATTCTTTATATTTCACAGCAAACCGGCAGCACATTGCGCCGCCAGGTTGAAGCGTTGGCGGCGGCGGAGGCCGGTATTCACGATGTTCTGATAAGAAGCATACGGGATAAAAATTTTCCCACGCCGGAAGTTCCTTACGATATTACGGCAGGCGATTGGGCAGTTACGATTACGGTCGTTAAAAATGGCGATGAACGCGCCGTTACATCTTCGGCCCGCGCGTTTTCGCGAGGTAAAACCCTCAAAGCTATTTTGACGGTCGCTTCTTCCACTGGACAAGTTACAATAGATTCAGTAGTTGAGTTGTAATGAATATCGCGACTATTTTTGAAAAATTTATATTTTTTCTGATGCCCAAAGCGGTTGTCGGCGGGCTTGAAGTTTCGGATTCCGTAATACGTTTTCTTGGCACGAGAGGAAAGATGCCCAATTTTTCAATGCGTCTGCCTCCCGGGTTGGTGTCGGAAGGTCAAATCAAGGATTACAAAAACGCCGTAGCCGCGCTCAGCGCCGTCAAAAAACATATTGACCCGCGCGGCAACAGAAAAGTAAACGCGGTTTTAACAATACCGTCCAGCGTTGTTTACACGCAAACCTTTCAATTGCCCTACGTTGCGAAAGACGACCTTGAAAGCGCCGCGGAATTTAATATCAAAATGCTGTCGCCGCTCGGCAAGGAGACCGCTTACAGCGATTGGCAGCTGATTGGAGAGAATCAAGACCAGCTTGAACTTTTGGTCGCTTTCGCGCCGGCGGCGATTATTGACGAATATGTTAAAGCGGTAACCGAAGCCGGTTTTAAGCTTATTTCTTTGGAATTTCCGTCTCTTTCCATCGTGCGTTTGATTAAGGAGAGCGGCGCGGCCGTTGACGTTAATCTGCCGTATCTTATTTTGAATCTCACCTCTGAAGGTTTGGATTTTATGATAATGAAAAACGGCAATTTGTATTTTGATTATTTCCAGCCATGGAAGACCGCGGGTGACGGCTCAAGACAGATAAATTGGTCGGAATTTCAGGAAACCGTAGTGCGGGAAGTTAGGAGGATTTTAAATTTTTACAATACGCGCTGGGGTAAAATAGAAAACCTTATTCTCATAACCCCGTCGTTTCACGACCGTTTGACGGCTTTAATAACGCAACAATTCTCCCTTAAAGTTCAGCCGCTGACTTTGCGCGCTTACGGCAAAGTCGCGCAGTCCTGGTTTACTGTTTTGGGCGCTGCTTGGCGCGGCAACATTTCGCGCTCGCGCGATACCGCCATTTCGCTCATGAGCGTCAGAGTAAAGCAAGAATATTTTCATGAAGAAGTGCTTTTACTCATCAATTTATGGCGTAACATAGCCGCGGCGGCGCTTGTATTCGCCATAGCCGCCTTTCTCGCGGTCAATGTTGTTATCGGTCGCGTGCAAAATCTTGTTGGAGAACATTTACGGGATATATCCGGAATTGCTCTTGATATTGATGAAATCAATAAGCTTAAAAATGAAGCCGAAGAATTTAATCGTTTGGTTGACCTTATCGGAGGCGTTAAGGCCGACAGGGTTGACTGGGTGACTTTGTTTAGAAAAATTATTCAAACTGCCGGTCCAAGAGTGACGATAGACAGAATTTCCATACCGTCCGTGAGTCAGCTTATAGGCGTTAGCGGCAACGCGCTAAACGAGGCCTCGGTGTTTGAATTTGAAAGAAATCTCGCGGCAAAGCGGGAATTTTCGGATGTGCGTCTTCCCATCGCTTCAATACAAAGAACCGTAGCCGGCAGGTGGGCTTTCGGTGTAAGTTTTGCTCTGGTTGAGGTTCCTTTTTTGGAATAGCGCCTGTTGATAACTTTTTTGACGGAGCGGGTTTTATCTTTGGTATAATTAACAATATGAATAAAAAACTTATTTTTCCGATTATTGCGAGCGTTGTCGCGGGCATGGCGGTTGTCTTTGTAGTGTTTGCCGCGCCTACGCTGGCGCCGCCGAGCGGAAATCCTTCCGCCGCCATCAATGTATCTTCCACAGACCAGGAGAAAACAGGCGGATTTTTTATCGCCACACAGGCCGGAAAAAACGTCGGCATCGGGATGGCGAGTCCTGGGGCGAAACTGGAAGTTCAGGTGGCAAGTACAGTTGCGGATTTAACCCGCTTTTCTCAAGTTCAAGCGGTAAACAATGTCGGAGGATTTTTAAGGTTTCTTGCAGGGACAGCTGGTGCAACAAGCCGTGGTTTTCTGGGCTTTGCTCATACTGGTTCAGGTTCGGATACAATTTTTACAGGAGAGCTGGCTGACGCTATGGTTTTTAGGGCTGAAGGCGCACTTCATCTTGGCGGTGGAGGAAACAATCTGGCAATGACAATAAACAACGGCAACGTCGGCATCGGGACGACGACGCCAACCACGGGCAAATTGGTCGTTGAGGGTGGAAATGTTGACGTGGTTAACAACAAAGTGATTAATTTAGCTCCTCCAACTGCGTCAACCGACGCCGCCACGAAGGCGTATGTTGATGCGGCCGCGGGCGGTGGCTGCGGGTACATGCAAACATTTACGTCTAGCGGGACATGGACCAAACCCGCCACGGTTTCCGCGGCTTACGTCACGATGGTTGGCGGCGGCGGTGGCGGTGGGAGTGGCGACTGTTGCGGCAATGGCGGCGGCGGCGGCGGTAGTGGGCAGGGGTTTGTTAAGCATCCGATATCTGTCAGCGCTGACGTGACCGTGACGATTGGCGCGGGCGGTGCTGGCGGTGGTGTTGGTGCCGCGGGCAGCGTCGGAGGAAACACGACTTTTGGCGCGCTGCTTACGGCCAATGGCGGCGGCGGCGGCTGTGGAACAACAGGTGCAAACTGCTGGGGCGGTGCCGGTGGCAATTTCACCTCAAGTTGGCCGTGGAACTCCGGCGGTTCCGGTTATGGCACTAGCGCACAATCTACCTATAACTCTTTCGGTGTGGCCATTACTTCGCCATGGGCATGTTATGCCGGCGGCGCCGGCGGCGGCATCGCCGGATACAGTATAGGCAGTGGCGGCAGTTGCGGCTTTGGTGGCGGCGCCGGTGGCGTCAACTGCGGCGGCGGCGGCGGCGGCTCAATTTTCGCCAAAGGAGGCAATTGCTCAAGCGGAGCAGGT